>Ga0213833_1000042_pt1 | contig 419673 bp, 401 predicted proteins | sample SWATP21_FD_160575 | JGI IMG/M metagenome (GOLD analysis project Ga0213833, IMG submission 160575) | Coastal seawater microbial communities from Marineland, Florida, United States - SWA TP2 #1 | ecosystem: Environmental > Aquatic > Marine > Coastal | place: USA: Florida | collected 2016-08-14
CGGCACGACCAAGGATCGAGTGGACGACCGGGATGCAACGCCCGGAACACACCCCTGCCCGCGGCCGGTCAAGCCGCACCGATCACGTTGAGCCCGTTCGCGCAAGGCGCGTCGGTGGATCGAGGCTAAGCGGGCGGGTGACGCGCCACGGTCTAGCGTGGAAGCGTGCACTCTGAGCTCGATCGCCTGCGGCGGCGCCCCGACCTCGAGGCCCCGGGACTGGTCGCGGTCGACGCCGCCGATCGACTGATCCTCGACCTCTCCGCGGCGGCGCGCGAGAACACCGAAGCGGGCGCCGTGTGCGTGATCGGCGACGCTTACGGCGCACTCACCCTCGGCGCCGCGCTCGCCGGCGCCACCGGCATCCGCGTCCACCAGGATGCGCTCACCGGGGAGCGGGCGCTCGCCGCCAACGCCGACGCCCTCGCTCACTCGCACTCCTATCGGTCTCTCCCCCTGTCTCCCGAGCTCGTGCGGGGAGCCCACGTGGTACTGCTCCGCCTGCCCCGCTCGCTCGACCAGCTCGACGACATCGCCGGGATCATCGCCGCCCACGCCGCTCCCGACGTCACGGTGTTCGCCGGCGGACGCCTCAAGCACATGAGCGTCGCCATGAACGACGTGCTCGCCCGCCGATTCGGCCGCGTGGACGTCACCCACGCGAGACAGAAGTCCCGGGTGCTCGTCGCGCGAGGCCCACACGACGGCGCGGATCCGACACCGCGGCAGGAAACGCACGAGGGCATCACCGTGTGCGCGTTCGGCGGGGCGTTCGCCGGCACGTCGATCGACATCGGCACCCGGCTGCTGCTGGCGCACCTGCCCGCCCCGACGGAGCGGCCGGTCATCGACATGGCGTGCGGCACCGGGGTCGTGGCCGCCTCCTGGGCGACGCGGCATCCGCGTGCCCGGGTGATCGCGAGCGATCAGTCGGCCATCGCCGTGGCCTCCGCGAAAGCCACGGTCGCCGCCAACGGCGTCGCCGGCCGCGTCGAGGTCGTGCGAGATGACATGCTCGGCGCGCAGCCCGACCGATCGACGTCTCTCATCGCCCTCAATCCGCCGTTCCACTCGGGCGCAGCCGTCACCGGCAGGATCGCGCCGCTCATGTTCGCCGACGCCGCGCGTGTGCTCGCGCCGGGCGGAGAACTGTGGACCGTGTGGAACTCTTCGCTCGGCTACCGCGCTGCGCTGGAGCGCATCGTCGGTCCGACGCGCCAGATCGCCCGCAACGCCAAGTTCACCGTGACCGCGTCGACCCGGCGATGACGCTCACGCGCGGCCGTCGCGCGTGCACCACCACGCCCAGCACACCAGCACCGGCTGAAAGAACAGTCGAGCCAGACGCTTCGCATCGGTGTCGAGGCCGAACCCGTCCCGCCCCCGCGTGAACTGCTCGACGTTTCCCGGGAAGATCGCGATGAAGAACGCGGCCAGGAGCGCGCCCACGCGCCGGCGCGAGGCGGGCAGCGCCACCAGCGCCGTGCCGAACATCACCTCCACCACGCCCGATGCGACGACGACGGCGTCCCGGTCGAGGCCGGTCTTCTCGACCGCGAAGTCCGGAACCTGAGCCTGGAACTCCTTGCGTGCCCAGAACAGGTGACTGATGCCCGCGAACACCATCGCGGCGGCCAGGAGCCATCGGGAGAAGGTCTTCATGCCTCTGACTCAATCACGTCGGCGGCAGCTGCCGGAAGCCCTTGCCGGACCGAGGCCTTGTGTGCCCACCGAAGCGATGCTTTGCTGGCGGCGTCCACCGACGGAAAAGGGCGAAATCCCATGACCACCGATGCACCGACCCCGCCCCGGGATCTGCTGTCGTCCCCCTTCGCGGGAGGATTCGCCACCGATCCGGGATTCGACTTCGATGTTCGCCTCGCGATCGGACACAGCGTGCACGGCGGGGGCGACCCGGGCGAGATTCTCGCTGCTGCGGGCCCGGTGGGAGCGGGCGACACCGCCGGATGGTTCTCCGCATGGCGCGACCTCGGCGAACGGGTGCTCGACGAGGCGGATGACGCCGCTGCGACGGGCCATCACGCCACCGCGGCGGCGCGCCACCTGCGCGCCGCGAACTACCTGGGCTTTGCCGTGTCCGCGGCGGCCGCGCTACCCGACGGCGACACGTTGCTGACCACGTTCCGCACCCATCGTCGCGCGTGGGACGCGTTCGTCGACGGGTGCGGACATCCTGTCGCACGCATCACCGTTCCTCATGGCGGGCAACCTCTGCCGGGAGCACTGTTCTTGCCCGTGGGCGCCGGTCCACACCGCACACTGGTGCTGAACAACGGCAGCGATGAGGCGATCAGCCGGCTGTGGACCGATCTCGGCCGACCGGCGCTCGCGCGCGGCTGGGCCGTGTTCGTCTTCGACGGCCCCGGGCAGCAGTCACAGCTCTTCGAACACGGTGTCCCGTTCCGCCCGGACTGGGAGGCGGTACTTGCTCCGGTCGTGGACGCCCTCGTCGCACGCGATGACGTCGATGAGGCACGTGTCGCGGTGTGGGGAGTGAGCCAAGCGGGGTACTGGGTGCCGCGTGCGCTCACGGTGGAGCAGCGGTTCGCCGCAGCCGTCGTCGACCCCGGCGTCGTCGACGTCTCGACCAGCTGGTTCGCTCACCTGCCCCGGGAACTCGTCGATCTGCTCGACGGCGGCGACCCGGACGCGTTCGACGAGTACATGCGCCAGGGACTCACTCGCGACTCCCCCGAGGCGGCGATGATGCGGTTCCGGGCGCGGCCGTACGGCGTCGGCGAGAGCTTCGGGGCGGCGTTCCGCGCCGTGCGCGCCTACCGCCTGTCGCAGGAGCAGGCCGCCGACATCCGCACGCCGCTGCTGATCACCGACCCCGACGGCGAGCAGTTCTGGCCGGGCCAGTCGGCTGCCCTCGCGGCGATGACGCCAGAGGTGTCCGCGCTGGAACGCTTCACGGCCGCGGAGGGCGGCGCGATGCACTGCGAGCCGCTCGCGCGTCTGCGCGTGGCCGAGACGGTCCTCGACTGGCTGGACGACACCGTCGGCTGACGACGCGAAGGGGCTCGGCCGTCTCCGGTCGCGAGCCCCTCCGTGGGGGGAGACTTCTTCTTAGAAGTCCCAGTCCTCGTCTTCGGTCGCCTCGGCCTTGCCGATGACGTACGACGAGCCCGACCCCGAGAAGAAGTCGTGGTTCTCGTCGGCGTTCGGCGACAGGGCCGACAGAATCGCCGCGTTCACGTCGGTGACGCTCGACGGGAACATCGCCTCGTATCCGAGGTTCATCAGAGCCTTGTTGGCGTTGTAGTGCAGGAACTTCTTGACGTCTTCGGTCAGGCCGACGCCGTCGTACAGGTCCTGCGTGTACTGCACCTCGTTGTCGTAGAGCTCGTACAGGAGCGAGAACGTGTAGTCCTTGATGTCCTGCCGGGTGGCCTCGTCGACCTTCTCGAGTCCCTTCTGGAACTTGTAGCCGATGTAGTAGCCGTGCACGGCCTCGTCGCGGATGATGAGGCGGATGAGGTCGGCGGTATTGGTGAGCTTCGCCCGCGACGACCAGTGCATGGGCAGGTAGAAGCCGGAGTAGAAGAGGAAGGACTCCAGCAGCGTCGAGGCCACCTTCCGCTTCAGCGGCTCGTCGCCACGGTAGTACTCCATGACGATCTGAGCCTTCTTCTGAAGGTTCGGGTTCTCGATCGACCACCGGAACGCCTCGTCGATCTCCTTCGTCGAGCACAGCGTCGAGAAGATCGAGGAGTAGCTCTTGGCGTGCACCGACTCCATGAACGCGATATTCGTGTAGACGGCCTCCTCGTGCGGGGTGAGCGCGTCGGGGATCAGCGACACCGCCCCCACCGTCCCCTGGATCGTGTCCAGGAGGGTGAGCCCCGTGAACACGCGCATCGTGAGGGTCTGCTCCTCGGGGGTGAGCGTGTTCCACGACTGGATGTCGTTGGACAGCGGCACCTTCTCGGGAAGCCAGAAGTTGTTCACGAGGCGGTTCCACACCTCGAGGTCCTTGTCATCCTGGATGCGGTTCCAGTTGATCGCCTGAACCTGGTCCAGGAGCTGCAGCTTCTCAGCCATTCTTCCCTCTTCTAAAATACCTGATCAGAAGCACATTACAACATGCACGAGACGCACTCGCTCATGTCCGTGCCCTCGAGCGCGAGCTGGCGCAGGCGGATGTAGTAGATCGTCTTGATCCCCTTGCGCCATGCGTAGATCTGGGCCTTGTTGATGTCGCGGGTGGTGACGGTGTCCTTGAAGAAGAGCGTCAGCGACAGGCCCTGGTCGACGTGCTGCGTGGCGGCGGCGTACGTGTCGATGACCTTCTCGTAGCCGATCTCGTACGCGTCCTGGTAGTACTCCAGGTTGTCGTTCGTCATGAACGGCGCCGGGTAATAGACGCGACCGAGCTTGCCTTCCTTGCGGATCTCGATCTTCGACGCGATCGGGTGGATCGACGACGTGGAGTTGTTGATGTACGAGATCGACCCGGTCGGCGGCACCGCCTGCAGGTTCTGGTTGTAGATGCCGTGCTCCATGACGCTGGCCTTCAGGGCCCGCCAGTCGTCCTGCGTGGGGATCGACATGCCCGCGAACAGCTCCTTGACCTTCTCGGTCTGCGGAGCCCACTCCTGCTCGGTGTACTTGTCGAAGAATTCGCCCGACGCGTAGGTCGAGTCACGGAATCCGTCGAAGGTCGTTCCCCGCTCCTTGGCGATGGCGTTCGACGCACTCAGCGCGTGGAAGAGCACCGTGTAGAAGTAGATGTTCGTGAAGTCCAGACCCTCGTCGGACCCATAGTGGACGTGCTCGCGGGCGAGGTAGCCGTGCAGGTTCATCTGCCCCAGACCGATCGCGTGCGAGCGGTCGTTGCCGTCCTCGATCGAACGGACCGAGCGGATGTGGCTCTGGTCGCTGACGGCCGTGAGCGCGCGGATCGCGGTGTCGACGGTCTTGCCGAGGTCACCCCCGTCCATCGCCAGGGCGATGTTCATCGACCCGAGGTTGCAGGAGATGTCCTTGCCGATCTGGTCGTACGACAGATCGTCGTTGTAGGTCGTCGGGGTGTTGACCTGCAGGATCTCCGAGCACAGGTTGGACATGTTGATCCGACCCTTGATCGGGTTGGCCTTGTTCACCGTGTCCTCGAACATGATGTACGGGTAGCCGGACTCGAACTGGATCTCGGCGATCGTCTGGAAGAACTCGCGCGCGTTGATCTTCGTCTTCTTGATGCGCGGGTCGTCGACCATCTCGCGGTACTTCTCGGTGACCGAGATGTCACCGAAGGGCACCCCGTAGACGCGCTCGACGTCGTAGGGCGAGAAGAGGTACATGTCCTCGCCGTTCTTGGCGAGCTCGAACGTGATGTCCGGCACGACCACACCCAGCGACAGCGTCTTGATGCGGATCTTCTCGTCGGCGTTCTCACGCTTGGTGTCGAGGAACCGCATGATGTCGGGGTGGTGGGCGTTGAGGTAGACCGCACCGGCACCCTGACGAGCCCCGAGCTGGTTGGCGTAGCTGAAGCTGTCTTCGAGCAGCTTCATGACGGGGATGATGCCGCTGGACTGATTCTCGATCTGCTTGATCGGTGCGCCGGCCTCGCGGATGTTCGACAGCAGCAGCGCCACGCCGCCGCCGCGCTTGGACAGCTGCAGTGCGGAGTTGATGCCGCGGGCGATCGACTCCATGTTGTCTTCGATGCGCAGCAGGAAACACGAGACGAGCTCACCGCGCTGCGCCTTGCCGGTGTTGAGGAAGGTGGGCGTGGCGGGCTGGAAGCGACCGGCGATGATCTCCTCGACCAGCTCCGTGGCCAGCTTCTGGTCGCCGTCGGCCAGACCGAGCGCGGTCATCACGACGCGGTCTTCGAAGCGTTCGAGGTAGCGCTTGCCGTCGAAGGTCTTCAGCGTGTAGCTCGTGTAGTACTTGAACGCACCCAGAAAGGTCTCGAACCGGAACTTGCGCGCGTAGGCGAGATCGTTGAGCTGCTGGATGAACTCGAACGGGTACTTCTCGAGCACGGAGCCCTCGTAGTACTCCTTGTCGACCAGGTAGTCCAGCCGCTCTTTCAGGGAGTGGAAGAACACGGTGTTCTGGTTGACGTGCTGCAGGAAGTACTCCCGCGCGGCACGCTTGTCCGCGTCGAACTGGATGTTCCCGTCGGCGTCGTACAGGTTCAGCATCGCGTTGAGGGAGTGATAATCCTGCCCCTCGAACCGCGGGTTGCTCTTGAAGTCGGTCTCGGTCAGTGCTGCTTCCACCATCGTTCCAATCCCTCGCTGACGCGATCGATGTCCTCTGGCGTGCCGAAGAGCTCTATGCGATACAAGTGCGGCACGCGGCACTTGCGGCTGATGATGTCACCGGCGAGCCCGAAGTGCTCACCGAAGTTGGTGTTCCCGGTGGAGATGACGCCCCGAAGCCATCCGCGGTTGCCCTCGTCGTTGAGGAACCGGATGACCTGCTTCGGGACGGCTCCCTTCTCCTCGCCACGCCCCTGGCCTCCCCCGTAGGTAGGGGTGATCAGAACGTACGGCTCCTCGATGTGCGGCGGCGCCTCCGAGGAATGGAGAGGGATGCGCATCGCCCGCATGCCCAGCTTCTCGACGAAGCGCGTCGTGTTTCCCGACACGCTCGAGAAGTAGACGAGCAGGGGCGCGGCGGCCCGGTCGGCAACCGCGCCGCGCCGATCTGCGACGGCGGTTGCCACGGGTCAGACCAGACGACCGGCGAGCTCGTCGATCTTGTCGGGACGGAAGCCCGACCAGTGGTCCTCATCGGTGATGACGACCGGCGCCTGGAGGTAACCCAGCGCCTTCACCTGCTCGAGGGCCGAAGGGTCCTCCGACAGGTCGAGAACCTCGTATTCGATGCCCTTGGAATCCAGTGCCCGATAGGTCGCGGTGCACTGCACGCAGGACGGCTTGGTGTAGACCGTGATCGCCATTCTTACCCTTTTCTCCCCTCACATCCGGTGATGTCGCCGGCGGCGCCCCACCGGGACCTCAATACTACATATGGGTACCGACATTGGATAGCACCACAAGGGATAGTAGTTACATCGGTGTGATTTTCCTTCGTCATCAACACCCCCACCACAGGTTCTCCACCGTTTCATCCACAGCCCGACGAGCACGTCGAGCGGTCGAGAACCGCAGATTCCCGCCCGAATCGGAGCGCGCCTTCGACCCCATCCACAGCTCGCACGCTAATCGGCGCCTCCGACATCCCACAGGCTGTGGAGAACCCGCCCGGCGTGTCGCCCGAGCCGGGCGCCGTTCCGACGACGGGAGCGCGACCGGCAGCGCGTATCGTTTATCCGTGGCGGGATACCGGGAACTGCTGCGCACACCGGGCGTGGCGCGCATCATCGCCGCGCAGCTGACCGCGCGGTTCCCCAACGGCATGGCGAGCCTCGCGCTCCTCCTCCACGTCGAGCAGGTGACCGACTCCTACGGCGCCGCCGGTCTCGTGCTCGCGGCGGCATCCATCGGCCAGGGCGTCGCCGGCCCCGTCACCAGCCGCTGGATGGGGCGCTGGGGCATGCGACGCGTCCTCACCCTCACCCTCGTGGTGTGCGCCGCGTCCATCGCCACGATCGCCCTCGTCGAGATGGCCGTGCCCGCCTACATGGCCCTCGGCCTGCTCTCCGGCCTCGCAACGCCCCCGGTGCAGTCGGCGGTGCGCACGATCTATCCCAAGATGGTCAACTCGCGACAGCTGACCCCGCTCTTCTCGCTGGATGCATCGCTGCAGGAGATCATCTGGATCTTCGCCCCGGTGGTCATCACCTTCGTCTCCACCCAGGTCGGCACCGTCGAGGGCCTGCTGCTGGTCGTGGTGATCCTCGTCGGCGGCGGTGCGTGGTTCATCTCCTCACCCGAGCTCGGACGCGTGCGCATCCCCCGCAGCCGTCGTCGCCTCGGCATCGTGCTGACCAAGCCTCCCGTGGTGCTCGCGACCGTCACCGGCTTCCTCCTCATCGGCGCGTGCGCGGCGGTCGAGGCCGGCGTCGTGGCGACCTTCGGTCACAGCGGCCTGGAGGCGGGCCTCGTGCTCGCCGTGTTCGCCATCGGCAGCCTGGCCGGCGGGCTGGGCTTCGGGCACCTGCCGATCGGGCGCTGGGCCATGGCCCGTCGGCTCGCGATCGTCGCCGCGGGGCTGGCCCTCACGGTGGTCTCCCTCGACGTGTGGTGGCTGGGCGGCACCCTCCTGCTGGCCGGAGCCGGAATCGCACCGGCGTTCGCCGTCATGTTCGCCATGACCTCCGTGAGCGTGAAGTTCAGCGACACCGCCGAGGCGTATGGGTGGATCGGCACCGGTCAGCTGATCGGCGCCGCGGCCGGCTCCGCCGTCGCCGGCTTCCTCATCGACGGCGTCGGGCCTCAGGGCGCCTACGTCGCCGCGGCCGCCTTCGCGGTGGTCGGCGTTCTGGTCGCGGTGGTCTTCGTGCGCGGATTCCCGGATCTGCGTGGCCGCGACGCGTCGCCTCTCCCGGACACCGAGCCGGTCTCCACGATCCTCTGACCGTCCGCTCAGGCCGCTCGTCGCAGCAGTTCGAGCACGGCCAGAGCGTACGCGTCACACGGCTCCGGGTGCTCGAACACCAGATCCTCCTCCGCGATGCGGACTTCGACCTCGTGCGTGTCGGGCAGCCGTCGCAGGCTCCGGAAGGTCCCTCGCAGCATCTCCCGCAGCTGCGCCTCGTGCGGAAGCCACAGCGCGTCTTCGAGGGCGACGGAGTCGAGGGCCCATTCGGTCGTGCCGTTGAAGGCGAGGATGCGCCCGGTCGGGTACTCGCGGGGCTCGACGGTCATCTCGCTGACCGTGAAGACATCCGCCTCGAACTCGGGCTCGTTCAGCTGGAAGCGGTCACCCGAAGCGGGCCGCCAGATCAGTCCGGCGTCGCGGAGCGCGACGGCGAGCTCGGTGGAGATCATGACGCCATTGTGCCGCGCACGGATGCGCGCGGGGCCGGTCAGCGCGGAAGGACGTCGTGCTCCACCGCCGGCGAGACGACGACGTCGACGTCGATGAACCCGGGGACGGCCTCCTCGAGATCACTCTGCAGCGGCTCGAGCGGCGGGATGCGGCCGTCCTCCGTCGTGACCTCGATCGTCGCGGAGGTCGCGGTCCACGTCACCCCCTGCACCTGGGCGTTCTCATCGTCGGACAGCCACGAGCCGGCGGCGGCGCGGATCACGCCCGTCCAGTGGGTGACGGCGAGCGTCACGGCCGTGTTCAGCAGCAGCGGCAGCACGATGACGAGCGAGAGCACCGCGACGATGACATAGGAGCGGCGACGGTTCGCCGTCTGCGATGCCCCGGGCTCCCGCGCGTAGCCGGCGAGCGTGAACACGATGCTGCCGGCGATCACGAGCGACACGACGTTCGACGCGAACAGCAGCAGTGCACCGAGCGCCTCGTCCCAAGCCCCTTGACCGGCGCACACCCCGACGACCCCGAGCGGCGGCACGAGCGAGATCGCGATCGCGACGCCGGGCAGCACCGCACTCAGATCGCGCCGCGTCATCGCGAACGCTCCGGCCGTGCCGGTCGCCAGCGCCGCCAGCAGATCCAGCAGCTGCGGCGAGGTGCGTCCGCTGATCTGCGAGTTGCTGTCGAGTTCGGCGGGGTCCGCGATGAACGTGGACAGCGCCCCTCCGATGAGCACGACGATCAGCAGTCCCGACAGGACCCACAGGAAGGACCGGGCCACGAGACCGCGGTGACCCGTCACGATGCCCGCCGCGATCCCGAGGATCGGGGTGCCCAGCGGCGCGATGATCATCGCCCCGATCACGGTCGCCGTGGAGTCGGCCAGCACCCCGGCGACGGCGATGACGCCCGAGAGCACCAGCATGATGAAGAATCCGCTCCGCTTGGCGGCGCCGTCGCCGCGGGAGAGATCCACCGCTTCCAGCAGATCGCCCATCGACTGGCGCTGGGAGACGGGGATCAGCATCCGCGTGAGCCGAGACATGCGATCATCATGACCCACTCCGCACCGCCGCCTCGACCCCTCGCCGCGGTGCGAGGGGCAGAATGGCGACATGGCTGCCGACGCGTTCGACCCCGCCGATCATCTGGACGACGAGCTCCTCGAGCGCATCCGCTCGCGAGCCGCGACGCACGACCGTGACAACACGTTCCCGCACGACGACCTCGCCGACCTCCGCGCCGCGGGCTACCTGGCCGCGCTGGTCCCGGCCGAGCTCGGCGGATCGGGATGCACGCTCGCGGAGGTCGCCCGGCTCCAGCAGCGTCTGGCGGAAGCGGCTCCCGCGACCGCCCTGGCGGTCAACATGCACCTGGTCTGGACCGGCGTGGCGAAGGTCGCCGCGGATCGGGGCCTGCAGACCCTCCGCTTCGTGCAGGAGGGGGCTGCGGCCGGCGAGCTGTTCGCCTTCGGCATCAGCGAAGCCGGCAACGACCTCGTGCTGTTCGGAAGCGACACCACGGCAGCGCCGAGCGAAGACGGCGGCTACGCGTTCAGCGGAACCAAGATCTTCACCTCGCTCGCACCGGCCTGGACGCAGCTGGGTCTGCACGGAATCGACACGACCTCGCCGGACGCGCCGCGCATCGTCTTCGCGTTCGTGCCCCGCGACGAGGAGTCGGCGGGCCGCGTCGTCGTCGCCGACGATTGGGACACGCTCGGGATGCGCGCGACCCAGTCCCGCACGACCCGCCTGGAGGGCGCGCGGGCGCCGGCCGATCGGGTCGTGCGCCGCCTTCCCCCTGGGCCGAGCCCGGATCCGCTGCTGTTCGGCATCTTCAGCGTCTTCGAGATCCTGCTGGCCTCCGTCTACACCGGCATCGCCCGCCGCGCGATCGACGTCGCGATCGAGACCGCGGGGTCGCGCCGGTCGAAGAAGTCCGGCAGGGCCTACACGCAGGATCCCGACATCCGGTGGCGGATCGCCGAGATGGCCCTCGCCTACGACGCCCTCCCGCCGCAGATCGACCGCCTCGCCCGCGATGTCGAGGCGAACGTCGATCACGGGACTCGGTGGTTCTCACTGCTGGCCGGTGTCAAGCATCGCGCGGTCACCTCCGCCAAGCGGATCGTCGACGACGCGATGCTCGTCGCGGGCGGCAGCTCCTACTTCTCCGGCTCCGAGCTGTCGCGTTTGGCACGCGACGTGCAGGCCGGCCTGTTCCACCCGTCCGACCCGGAGTCCGCGCACGCGGCGGTCGCGACGGCATTGCTCGGCCCGGTCGAGGACTGAGGTGACTCCGATCCGAACGGCCGAGCTGAGTCCCGCCGACCGCGTGCGCCTGCGGGGGCTGCGACGGATGAAAGCCGTCGCAGCGGGAGCCCTCGTGGCGATGGCGCTGGTCTTCGCGATCGCGTTCGCCCTCGAGCGCGACATCCCGGCGCTGTCCTACGTGCGGGCCGCCGCCGAAGGAGGCATGGTCGGCGCGCTGGCGGACTGGTTCGCGGTGACCGCCCTGTTCCGGCATCCGCTCGGAATCCCGATTCCGCACACCGCGATCATCCCTCGGCGCAAGGACGAGATCGGGCGCACCCTGGGGGAATTCGTCGAGACCGAGTTCCTGCGCGCCGACGTCGTCCGCGACAAGCTCGAGTCGACACCGATCGCGTCGCGCGTGGGCGAGTGGCTCGTCGATCCGGTGAACTCCCGTCGCGTGGCCGCGGAGGCGGCGGCCGCTGCCGCCGGAGTGCTGCGGGCGCTCAGCGACGACGATGTGCGCGACGTCATCGAGTCGCTCGCCCGTGAGCACCTCATCGAGCCCGACTGGGGCCCGCCACTCGGCGAACGCCTCGAGCGCGTTGTCGCCGCCGACGCGCACCGCCCCGCCGTCGATCTGGCGGTCGACACGATCGGGGCGTGGCTCCACGCCAACCGCTCGGCCTTCTCGGGGCTCGTCTCCCGCCGCCTGCCGTCGTGGGTGCCGAAGATCGCCCATCGACTGGTCGATGACACCGTCTACAACGAGGCGGTCGCCTTCGTCGACAAGGTGCGTGCCGATCCCGACCATCAGGCGCGGCACGCGATCGACGGCTACCTGTCGCGCCTGGCCGACAACCTCCAGAACGACCCGGTGACCATCGGCCGACTCGAGGACGCCAAGACCTCCGTGTTCGACAGCCCGCGGGTGCGCGCGCTCGCGGCGGACGCGTGGGGAACAGCGAAGGCCGGTCTGCTCACCGCCCTCCAAGACGAACGCAGCGACCTCCGCCGCCGGGCCACCGAGGCCCTCGCGCAGATCGGCGAGCGCCTGCGCACCGATGCCGGTCTGCAACGCCGCGTGGACACCTGGGTCACCGACGCCGTGGTCTTCGTCGTCGACCGTCATCGTCACGACATCGCGTCGATCATCACCGACACGGTGGAGCGGTGGGATGCCGAGGACACGACCCGCAAGATCGAGCTGATGGTCGGTCGAGACCTGCAGTACATCCGCCTCAACGGCACCGTCATCGGAGCCCTCGCGGGAGTGGCGATCTACACCGTCGCCCACGCGATCCTGGGATGAGTGTCGCTACGCTGGCCGGGTGAGTGCAGACCAGCTGCTGTTCAGCTACGGAACCCTGCAGCATCGCGACGTGCAGCTGGACACGTTCGGTCGCGTTCCGCGGTCGGATGAGGATGTGCTCCCCGGCTACACCGTCGACTACGCCGACATCGGCGACGCGCGGGTCGCGGGGTTGTCCGGCCTGCACGTGCACCCGATCGTCCGGGAGACCGGAAGCCCCCGCGACAAGGTGACCGGCGTCGTGCTCCACCTCAGCGAAGACGAGATCGACGCGGCAGACGAATACGAAGTGTCGCTGTATCGCCGCGTGAAAGCGGCCCTGGAGAGCGGCCGCACGGCGTGGGTGTACGTCACGGCGTGACGTCCGATCCGGTGCGGAAGAGAGACCGAGGAGGCCCCATGATCCGTCTGACGATCGCCCGCCACGCGAAATCCGATTGGTCCGACTCGGTGCAAGCCGACCATGACCGTCCCCTGAATGCGCGCGGCCGCCACGACGCCCCGCTCATGGCTGAACGCCTCTCCGATGCCGGCGTGCGTCCCGCCGTGCTGCTGTCGAGCACGGCGGTTCGCGCGCGCACGACGGCCGAAGCGTTCGCCGAGCGGCTAGGCGTGACGGTGCGCCTCGATCCCGACCTCTACGGCGCCTCGGCCGACGAGCTGCTCGCCGCGGCGGTCGCGTCGGGATCGCACGATGTGATGGTCGTCGCCCATGATCCCGGGATGACCGAACTCGCGGCGCTTCTCTCGCGGGGGCGGATCGACCGGATGCCGACCTGTGCGATCGCGACCTTCACCTGGCAGACCGACGACTGGGCCGTCGTCGCAGCGGTCGACCCCGTCTCGTGGGAACACCTGGTGCCACACTGACCTAACGGGCGTGCTGCGTGCCCGCAACCCCCGTGCGCAGCCGGACGGAGCATGGTTACCGTGGCGACATGTTGCCCGCAGACATTCCCGAACCGAACGACCTGATCGACCTGATCGACCACCGGGATCCCGCGAGCGTGAGCATCGCCGTGGAGTCCTCGCCCGTCCCAGCGGACCATGAGCGCATCAAGATCGCCGTGCGCAACGCGATCGACGACGCGCACCGCGAGCTGGCGGGAGCGGACCTGCCCCGCGATCAGGTCGAGGCCGTCGACGCGCGCCTGCGAGCGCTCCTCGACGACGACGAGTTCTGGCGCCACCAGTCGCGGTCGCTCATCGTCTTCGCGTCGACCGAGCGCTTCGAGACCTTCCGGCTGGCCAACCGCGTCGTCCCCCATGTGGCGGTCGGCGACAGGTTCGACACCGGCGCGCTCCTGCGCGCTGTCGCCTTCGACGACCGCGCGTACATTGTGCTCATCGACGAAGGACGCACCCGCCTGTACGAGTTCGGCACGGACCACCGGCCGGTCGAACTCGCGCTCGATCTCCCCGATGACCATGCGCTCGCGCTGGAGAAGACGACCACCGGGGGCCGATTCGATCGTCAGCGCGCAGACGGCCGCACCGGAGACCAGCCCGAGCGCGAGCGCTACGCGCGGATCGCGCAGGACGCCGTGGTCGCGCGCATTCCCCGGGGCGCACCGCTCATCCTCGCGGCATCCGACGACCTCGAGCCGGCCTACCGCGCGGTGAACACGCACACCGCCCTGCTCGACAAGACGATTCCCGTGCACCCGAACGCCCTGAATGCGGCACGCCTCGGTGAGGAGGTGCGGGTCATCCTGGACGAGCATCACGCCGACGTCCTCGGGCAGTGGCGCGAGCGGTTCGGCACGCTCCGCAGCGAAGGGCTCGCCACATCCCGGCTCACCGAGGCCGCGACGGCCGCGACCGAAGCCGCCGTCGACACGCTCCACTTCGACATGGACGACACCGCGGAGGGGACGATCGACGAGTTCGGCCGGATCACGCACGCCCCCGAACCCGGACCGGACACCTATGCGCTCGTGGACGAGATCGCCGCCCGCGTGCTACGTTCCGGCGGTTCCGTGCGCGCGGTCCGGCGGTCCGACCTGCCGGACGGCGCACCCGTCGCCGCGACCCTGCGTTTCCGCCTCAGCGAGGGCTGACGCCGGCCGGCGGCGCGGTCAGTCCACGCGGCAGACCGTGCCGCCGGTCACCCGCACGAGCTGATCGAAGGTCATCGGGAAGACGGTGTGCGGGGTGCCGCCCGCCGCCCAGATCTCGTCGAATGCTGCGAGATCCTGGTCGACAACGGTCCGCAGACGGTCCGGATGGCCGCACGGCGCGACGCCGCCGATCGCCTGCCCGGTGGCCTCACGCACCTGCTGCGCCGTGGCGCGCGTGATTCCGGGGATCGCCAGGCGCTCCGACAGGGCGGCGGTGTCCACGCGGTGTGCGCCGCTGGTCATGACCAGGAGCGGACCGTCGTCGCTCCAGAACACGAGGCTGTTGGCGATGGCGCCCACCTCGACGCCGAGCGCTGCGGCGGCCAGCGGCGCCGTCGAGGCGGCGTCTGGGAGAACGATGATCTCTCCCTCGATCCCCTCCTCGCGCAGGCGGTCGCGGACGAGCTGGCTACGGGCGGGAAGGTCTGCCATGGCCACAGCGTAGCGCCGACCCTCGCCGCCGACGGAGGGAGGAGGCAGAATGAGATGACGGGGTCGCAACGCCGCGACGCCGTTGAGCGCAGCCCACAAGGCCGGCCGAAAGAGAAGAGCGATGACGCACATCCTGCCCCTGCCCGACTTCACCCACGAACGCGTGGAGGTGACCACGGGCCCGCGCAGCGGCCTGTTCGTCGCCGTCGCCCTCCATTCGTCGACCCTGGGATCCGCCCTCGGCGGTGCACGCCTGTGGCGCTACCCGCACTGGAGCGACGCCCTCGGCGACGTGCTCCGGCTCTCGTCGGCGATGACCCTGAAGAACGCGGCGGCGGGCCTCGATGCCGGCGGCGGCAAGGCCGTGATCGCGCTGTCGTCCGAAGACGCGCTCGATGCCGGCCGACGACGCGACGCGTTCCTCGATCTCGGCGACGTCGTCGAGTCGTTCGGCGGGCGGTACCGCACGGCGGAGGACGTGGGCAGCACCACGGACGACATGCTCGTGGTGAGCGAACGCACGACGCACGTGGTCGGCCTGCCCGACAGCGTCGGCGGCTCCGGCGAACCGGCCGGGCCGACCAGCATCGGCGTGTACGAGGCGATACGCGCGACCCTGGAGCGAAGCACGGGATCCGCGGATATCGCACAGCGGCGCATCACCGTCTCCGGGCTCGGCCAGGTCGGCAGCCGTCTGGCCCTCCGGCTGGCCGCCGAGGGAGCCATCCTCACGGTGACCGATGTGAACCCCGCCAAGCGGGACCTGGCGCTCCAGCTGGAAGCGCAGTGGGTCGAACCGGGAAGTGAGCATCTGATCGATGCCGACGTCTTCGTACCCGCCGGCATCGGCGGCCTGCTCACCGACTCGGTCATCGACACCCTCGCCGCGCGAGCCGTGTGCGGGCCCGCCAACAACCCGCTCGCCACGCGGTCAGGAGCCGACCGGCTCGCGGCGCGTGGCATCCTCTACGCTCCGGACTTCGTCGCCAACGCCGGTGGCGTGATCTACCTCGATCTCGAGGCGAAGAGCCGTGGCACGCGAGCGGAGATCATGGACCGCGTCGCCGGAGTGGGTGAGACCATGCGCCGGGTGTTCGACGCCGCCGCCGCTTCGGGCGTCACTCCCCTGGTCGCGGCGGAGGAGATCGCCGGCGAGCGCCTGCGCGCTCGAGCCGACGACCCGGCACTGCCGGTCTGACGCCGGATCAAGCCGATCAGACCTTGATCGGGAAGGTCAGGAGGATCACGATGCCCGCGATCCCGACGACGATCGCCAGGCCCAGGAAGGTGCGCGATGCCCAGGCGGCGATGTTGCGCTGCGACATCGCCGTGAGGAACAGCACGAGCGCGAAGAGCACCGTCAGCAGGGAGTAGTTGTCGCCCCGCTGATTGTTCTCCAGCGCCTCGGCGAACTTCGCGTCAGCGAGGGCGGAGTACTCCGCCGCCTCGACGGAGCCCGCAGGAACGTACTCCTCCTGCACGAAGGGGCCGCCCTCGTCTGCACCCTCCGCCTGCCACGCGTCGAAGGCGACGCGGAACTCCGGCTGGAAGCGCTCCGCGATGTACGCGGCGAGTTCCTCCTGGCCGGCGGCCTGCGCCTCGACCCACGAGGCATAGACCGTCAGATCGAACTGCCGCTGGTCACGCGCCTGGCCGTCGAAGTTCGTCGCCTGCACACGCGCACTGGAGGCCTGGCTGAAGGCGATCGACATCTCGCCGCCCCACTTGGACGCCTGGAATCCGCACCAGGCGGTCAACACGGCCATGGTCGACAGCAGCACGACGGCGACGATGTCGCGGATGTCGCGGATGTCGCGCGAACGCGCTTCGGTGCCAGACGTCTCGGCCATGAGTGCTCCTTCTGCCCCGAGCGGGTGAGAAGAGCGTAGCGCGACCGGTTCGACTCGACGGAAGCGACAGCCGGACCGAGAACCTCGGAAAATGTGGACCTGAGGGGATTCGAACCCCTGACCTCTTCATTGCGAACGAAGCGCGCTACCAACTGCGCCACAGGCCCGTGAACCTCAGCAACACTATCACGGTGGCGGGCAACGACCCGACGCGACGGTCAGCCCGCGGCGCGCCTGGCGAGCAGATCGCGCACGTGAGCTTCGATCTCGGCGTCGTCCACCAAGCCCATGCGCGCGTACTCCGGTCGGCTCTCGCGCGCGGCCGGCTCCGGCAGCGCGACCGGCCGGCGGCGCTCCTCCTCGGCACGCATCGCCTCATCCACAGCGGCACGGCGCAGCGACGCGCGCGCATCCTCGGCGTCGAGCGTGAGGGAGGCACGTGATCCGACCGAGGCCGTGAGCGGGCGGGGAAGATGGCGGGGCGTCCAGGTCGATGCCGGCGTCGGCGCGAGGGCGACGTCCTGCACTGTCGACGCGACACGCTCCGTCAGCGCAGGTGCCGCCGGACGCGCGGCCGCACGCACGGCGACGCGCCACATGCGGTGCAGCAGCACAGCCGACAGGAGCGCGAGGGTCGACCCGACCCACAGCAGCGTCACGGGGCCGCCGACGGCCAGCGACCACGCGCCGGCTCCCGCGACAGCGAGGCCGGCCACGCCCGTGACGGTGAAGACCGCGCGGGCACGCCGACGCGCACGTCGACGGCGGGAATCCGGATGCGCCCGGGCGGCCGCCCGTTCGAGGCGGGCCCGTTCGAGCTCCAGCCGCTGCGTCTCCAGCGCGGCCTGTTCGCGCTCCGCGGTCGCTTGACGCGCGAGGCGCTGCTGGGCGGCCGCGGTGCGCGCGTTGAGCTCGAGGCGCACTTCGCGGGGGGTCTCGCTCGTCTCCGCCAGCACGCGCAGCGCCTGGTTCAGACGCACAGCGTTGCGTTCAGCGGCGTCGAACTGCCGGCGGCTGTTCCACGACGGCAGGAGATAGACGAGCCACAGCAGCACCGCGACGAGAACGATGACGCCCCCGCCGAGTACCTGTCCGCCCATGGCGTCAACGGTATGCGACCGCCGCGTCTCGATGCCGCATCCGCCCGCGTGTCGCGGCCGAACCGGCGCGAGGTTGTGTCAGGCGCGAAGCCTGTCGGCCGGAGGGATGGTGGCGGCATCCTGCGGTGCACGTCCCTCGACCCAACGTCGCAGCACGCCGTCGGGCACGTCTTCGGTGACGACGGCGAAGCAGTAGTGGTCGCGCCAGTCTCCGTCGATGTGGATGTACCGCCGGCGTAGCCCCTCGTAACGGAAGCCCAGCTTCTCGACCACGCGCAGGCTCGCCGTGTTCTCGGGCCGGATGCAGATCTCCATGCGGTGCAGGCGGAGTTCCGAGAAGCAGATGTCGGTCGCCAGGGCGACCGCGGTCGGGGTGATGCCGCGCCCGGCGAAACGCTCGCTCACCCAGTAGCCGATGGTCGCGGAGGCGAGCGAACCGCGAGCGATGCCCCACACGTTCAGCTGTCCCGCGATGGTCCCGTTCTCCTCCATCACGAACGGGATGCCGCCCCCGTCGCGGTACTGCTGCAGGAGGCGACGAACCGCCGAGCGCATGTCGATCGACACGGGCCCGTCCGGGTTCGTCGCCTCCCACGGGCGCAGCCAGGTGCGGTTGGTGAGCAGCTCCTGCTGCAGCGCACGAGAGTCCCGCTGCCGGATCAGGCGGATCGCGATCGATCCGTACGAGCGGGGAGACGCGAGGTCCATGCGCTCCCCCTCCGAACCGGCGGCGTCACAGAGACGCCGCGAACTCCTTGAACCAGGGGCGCAGGTCGGGACCGAGGTCGTCACGGTCGGCGGCGAGCTGCACGATGGCCTTGATGTAGTCCACCCTATCGCCGGTGTCGTAGCGGCGGCCGCGGAAGATCACGCCGTACACACCCGGACCGTCCGGGTCGGCGGCCATCTCCTGCAGAGCGTCGGTGAGCTGGATCTCGCCGCCCTTGCCGGGCTCGGTGCGCTCCAGGATGTCGAAGACCGCGGGAGAGAGCACGTAGCGGCCGATGATCGCGAGGTTCGACGGGGCGTCTTCGCGCTTGGGCTTCTCGACCAGCCCCTTCACCTTGACGACGTCGTCCTGGTCGGTCTCCTCGACCGTCGCGACCCCGTACATGTGGATGTGCTCCGGGTCGACCTCCATGAGAGCGATGATCGCGGCGCCGGTGCGCTCGTGCTCTTCCATCATCTTGGTCAGCAGCACGTCGCGCTCGTCGATGAGGTCGTCGCCGAGCAGCACCGCGAACGGCGAGTCGCCGACGTGCGCACGCGAGCGCAGCACGGCGTGCCCGAGGCCCTTGGGCTCGCCCTGACGCACGAAGTGGATGTCGGCGAGGTCGCTGGAGTGCTGAACGCGCGCGAGCTTGTCCTCGTCGCCCTTCTCCTTGAGCTTGACCTCGAGCTCGGGCACCGAGTCGAAGTGGTTGGAGAGGTTGTTCTTGTTGCGACCGATGATGATGAGCACATCGTCGATGCCGGCCGCAGTGGCCTCTTCGACCACGTACTGGATGGCGGGCTTGTCGACGACGGGGAGCATCTCTTTGGGCATCGCCTTCGTCGCGGGCAGGAATCGTGTACCGAGTCCGGCGGCGGGAATGACGGCCTTGAAGGGCTGTGACGGCATGGCGCGATCCTACCGGCATCATGTGTCGGCCCCGTGTCGGCGACATACAATCGATCCATGTCCGACACGATCGACGACGCCAAGCGCGCGCTCCGTGCCGAACTGCGCGAACGCCGACGCGTGATGGCGCCCGCCGCCGTCGAGGCGGCCGGCGAGCAGCTGAAGGCGCACCTGGACGACCTGCTCGCCCGTCACGAGGTCTCGGCCATCTCCTGCTTCCTCTCCACCCCGTTCGAGCCGTCGACGCGTGCTTTCGTGGAGAGCGCCGTCGCCCGCGGCATCCGCGTTCTTCTGCCCATCACCCGTACCGACGGCCTGCTGGACTGGACCGTCGCCACCGAAGACGGCGACATCGCCGAGGGTCTGTTCGGCCTGCCGGAACCCGTCGGCGAGCTCCTCGGTCCCATCGCGGTGAACGATGTCGACCTCATGATCGTGCCGGCCGCCGCGGTCGACCGCACGGGCATGCGCATCGGATGGGGTCGCGGCTACTTCGACAAGACGATCGGATCGATGGAGGGCTGCCCGCCGGTCTACGCCGTCGTCTACGACAGCGAAATCCTCGACGAGGTCCCCTCTGAACTCCACGACCAGCCGGTCACCGGCGCGGTCACCCCCACCCGCATCCACGAGTTCGCGCCTGCGGCGCGCTGAGCCGATACCGAGAGTCGCCCATGCCCACCTACGCCTATGCCTGCAAGCACTGCGGACACCGCTTCGACGCCGTGCAGTCCTTCTCCGACCCCACCCTGACCGAGTGCCCCGAATGCGGGGGCGTGCTGCGCAAGGAGTACGGGTCGATCGGCGTCACCTTCAACGGATCGGGCTTCTACCGCACCGACTCGCGCTCGGGCTCGACCGCGAAAGCATCTCAGGGTGGCGACGCGGGCTCGTCTTCGCCATCATCGAAGTCCGAGAGCACATCCGCCCCTGCACCGTCGGGCGCGTGAGCGGCCGCCGAGGCCGGAAGGAGACACCGTGATCAAGGGGTTCAAGGAGTTCATCCTCCGAGGGAACGTCATCGACCTGGCCGTCGCCGTGGTCATCGGCGCCGCGTTCACCGCGGTCGTCAACGCGATCGTCGCGAGCATCATCAATCCGCTGATCCAGCTGGTGTGGCAGCCCTCCGAAGACGGCACCATCGGATTCACGGTGCAGGGGCTCTGGGGCGAGGTGACCTTCCCCGTGGACACGCTGATCAACGCCGTCATCTCGTTCCTCGCCGTGGCGGTCGTGGTCTACTTCGTCTTCGTGCACCCGATGAACCTCATGAAGGCGCGGGCCGCGGCGAAGGCGGGCGTCGACAAGGAGCCCGAAGAGCCGCAGCTGCCCACCGAGCAGGAGATCCTGGTGCAGATCCGCGATCTGCTCGAGAAGCAGAACGCGACGCCGAAGGTCTAGCCCCGTCCCGCCTCAGTAATGGGGCGGCACCTCGCGGCGCATCCGCTCGTCGTTCGGTCCGGATGCCGGTGCCGCGGCCTCGGCGTCACGGCCGACGTCGGGCTCTGCCGGCTCGTCGGTGGTGCCGGGGGCGGCGGTCAGCTTCGCCCGCCGGGCGCCGCGGACCTTCTCCACACGCTGCCGGTCACTCGATGACATCGATCGGCTGCGTGTCCGCGTCGGCGCGCGGCGCTTCGGACGATACGCCGAGCAGGCCGGCGATGCGCTCCGCGACCGAGGCGGGGTCGCTGTAGAGGTCGAACGAGTGCACGCGCACGTAGTGCCAGCCGAGGCGCCGCAGGATCTGCGGCCGCAGCCGCAGGGCTTCGCGCAACGAGTCCGCGACCGTCTCGGGATCGCTTTCGACGACGACCGCCCTGCCGTCGTGCTGCGCGACCAGCGGCAGCAGGCCGCGGTAGTCGACGTCGACGGCGACGCCGAGGCGCCGCAGCTCGCGGGCCAGGGAGCGCGTGAGCGGGTCGGCGAGATCCTCCAGGCGGGCGTCGCGCTGCCGTGCGGCCAGTCCGCCGAGGATGCTCATGAGCGTCGCCGCGCCGTGCTCGAGTCGACCGTCATCGAAGGACGACGGACGGATGGACGACACGATGACCATCGACCGTCGCGCACGGGTCATGCCGACGGTCAGCAGGCGATCGCCGTCGGGCGTGGAGAGGTCGCCGAAGTCGCTCAGCACGCGACCGTGGCGGGTGAGGCCGAAACCGAGCGAGAAGACCACACGATCCCGGCTCTCGGCGACGGACTCCTCCAGGCTCAGCACCGCGAACGGCTCCGCCGTGTCGCGCGAGACGAAGTCGGCCACGTCGGAGCGGCCGGCGAAGGCCGCTTCCACGGCGGCCCGGATGCGCGCCGCGTGCCGGGTGCTGGCCGTGACGACCATGAGGGACTCCTGGCCGCGGTTGACCGCGTGCTCCACCACGAGCGTGACCACGCGAGCGACCTCGGCATCCGGACTCTCCACGGCACCGGTCACGGGATCGGGCACGCCCGTGCCGCCCTCGACGTAGTCGACGCTGAGGCTCCCGCGTCCGAGATACGACCCCGCCCACGGCAGCGAGGAGAGCTCGCCGCCGTAGAACGCGTCGTTGACGAGTTCGGCGAGGTCCTCTCCCCCGGCGCGGTAGCTGCGGGTGAGGGTCGCGATGGGCACGAGTTCGGCGAGGCGCTCGAACACGCTGACGCTGTCGAACGGCTCCGCGTCCTCGGCTTCGAGGCGGTCGTCCTCCGACAGCTCGCCGGCCGCGACGCGGAAGGGCGTGGGCTTCTGCGTGACGGGGTCTCCGAACACGACGACCTGGCGCGCCCGGCGGAGGGCCGGGGTGGCCTCGGCGAGGGCGAGCGAGGCGGCATCCGCGACGACGACCACGTCGAAGTCCTCGTCGCCGGGAATACGCGGCACGTCGTAGGGCGAGGCGAGCCAGACCGGAGCGAGGGTGCGCATGAGGGTGGGGGCGGCCTGCAGCACGTGGGTGGCGCTGACGCCGTCCTTCAGGGCGCGCTTGAGGGCGTCGGCCTCGTCGGCGTGATCGACCAGGCCGATCCGCCACTGGGTCGCCAGCTGTGCGGCGAGGAGCGGACCGGCAGCGGCCGCGTGGGCCTCGTCGACGAGCCGGAAGTCTCGTTCCAGTCGGTCCACCACCGCGGTGTTCGCGCCCAGAAGAGCGCGATCCGAGCGCAGCACGTGCTCGAGCGCCGACTGCCACCACACGAATTCCAGCTCCGCCTCGACGTTCTCTTCGGGAACGTGCCGCACCGACAGCTCCGACAGCAGCGGCTCGAGGCCCATCTCGCCGAGTTCGGTGCGGAGGGTGGCGCGTTCGACGAGGTTGTCGAAGTACGACGACTCGGCGGCGAGCGACGCCAGGGTGCGCACGAGGGTCGCGACCGGAAGCGTCGACAGCGCGTGCGAGCCGGTGCGGCCCAGCACACCGTCGAGGTCGGCGAGCTCCGCGTCGGCCCGCTGCCACGCGGTGACGACGTCGGCGAGGCCGAGCGGCACCTCCGGCGTGATCCCGGCGTCGACGAAGCGCTGCCACTGGGTGCGCTGGTGCTGGATGCGCAGCAGCGCCTCGTACATGTCGGGCACGTGCACGCCCGGACGGATGTACTCCTTCGACAGGCGCCGCAGCCGACGGCGATTCGCCCCGCTCATCGTGGGTGCGTCCCGGCGCGGCGCGTGCGCCTGGATGAGCTCGACGAGGGGTCGCTCGAACACCGTGGGGCTGAACCGGTCGAGCGTGTCGCGGATGCCCTGCAGCACGGAGAGGTACTCCCCGAGGTCGGCGACCGTGCGGAAGGGGTGCATGCGGGTCTGGGCGATCAGCTCGTATCCGCGCTCCAGGAGGGCCGGCACGTCGGTGCGGTGCAGGCGCCCCGCGAGGGCGTGGGCGGCGCGCGCATCCTCCGTCGTCGCGAACGAGACGCCGTACCACGGCGAGTCGTCCGGCCCGAAGCGGAACTCACCGAGTCGCGCGGCGGCGGCCAGCTTCGTGGCTGCCACATCGCGCGAGGCCGCCAGACGCAGCAGGGTGCGCACCCCGAGGCGCGCCGAGGTCGACGGCGGCACATCCCGCGCGGACAGGCGAGACAGCGCGCGCAGGATGTCGAGCACCGACACCTTCAGGGCGTCGTCGGTCTTCGTCACGGCGGTGCGGTAGTCGCGCAGCACGCCGCGCAGGCGCACGAGCGCGTCGTCGATGTCGGCGACCTTCGGCGCCTGTGCCTTCTCGTTGCGGCCGATCGCCCGGATCAGGTCGCGGCGCAGCGATCGCGGCGAGACGGCGAGGCCGGGCAGCCCGATGCCGGCGAGGCGGTGCCGGATGCCGTCGAGGGTCGACCGTCGCGCGCTCACCACCAGCACGCGCTTGCCGTCGCGCACGAGCGCGCCGACGGTGTTGATCACGGTCTGCGTGCCCCCCGTGCCGGGCAGGGTGTGCACCGCGAGCGACTGTCCGGCGAGGATGCGCGCGAGGACCGCCTCCTGCTCGGCGTCCGCGTCGAGGAGGAGGGTGTCGGCGGCGGGCGGTCGCTCGTCGGGGTGCGGCATCCGCGGCACGTCGCGGCGGGCCGTGAAGGCCTCGCGGTCGGCGAGATGCCCGGCGAGCGCATTCAGTACGGGATGGTCGAGGTCGCGGCAGTCGCGCGTCATGGTCTCGCCGACGTCGGCGAAGCTCGAGACCACCAGCCGGGGGTGCACCCGGAAGTGATCGAAGCCGGAGGTGAGCGCGCGCAGGTGGTCGATGACGGGCTGGGGCTTGAACACCCCCTGGTCGTAGGCCAGGGCGGCGAGCGCGTCGCCGTCGAGGTCGATGCCGAAGTGCGTGCGCAGGGCGCGCACGAGCTCGGGGTTGACCGAGAACGAACCGTGCAGCTTCAGCTCGAAGTCGCTGTGGTGGCGACGGATCGCCAGCGGCCGCAGCAGCACCGGCGCCGAGCACTCCAGCCCGCCGAGGCGCCAGACCGCGAGACCGACGGCGAGGTGCACGGCCTCGATCCCGCGCGCCGTGCGCAGCTCCACGTTCTTGGCGGTGATCTGCTCGGCCGCCATGCGTGCGGTCCGCAGCGCGACCTCGTCGCGGAAGAGGTTGGACAGGAGCGTCGAGCGCCCGGTGATGAACTGCGGCAGACTTCCCGGGTGCGCCTTCGTGATCTCGATGCCCGCGTCGACGCTCTCGTCGAAGTGCAGCAGCGTCGAGCGCCCGCCCAGACGCGCGGATTGACGGCGCAGCCGATCGCGCTCGGACTCGGCGACATGGGTCACCCGCACGCCCGGCTCCGAGAGATCGAGGTCGCCGGGGGTCACGGTCGCCGCCGGTCCGGCCACCTGCTCACCGACCGCGACGCTGCCTTCTGCTCGCCACACGACAGTCACACTATGCGCGGGACGCGCGCTCCTCTTGCATCCCGACAGAGTTTCGCGGTATTGGAAGGCGCGGCACCGCTCGGGGTGGACCGCTCCTCCCCAGCCGTGTCGCGTCGAGCGACGCTCCCCAGCCCCGCCGCGCAGGATCGACGACGTCGCGGCGCCGCGACAGGATGACGCCATGACACTCCGCTTCCACGTGCACCCGACCCCGGTCGGCGAGGTGCTCATCGTCGTCGATGACGAGCACGTCGTCTGGCTCCACCCGGCCCGCGACCTGGAGACCGATCTCACCGCGGTCTCCCGGCGTCATCCCGGCATGCTGACGCCCGACGATCGCGATCCGCTGGCTCTTCGTGCGGCGGCGCAGCTGTCGGAGTACGTCTCCGGCGAACGACGGGCCTTCGACCTGCCCCTCGACTGGGAGCAGGTGCGCGGCTTCACGAGGGCGGCGTTGCAGGCGGTGTGCGAGATCCCCTACGGCGAGACCGCCGGATACGGCGAGGTGGCGATCCTCGCCGGCCACCCGCGGGCGGCACGTGCGGTCGGAACCGCCTGCGCCACGACCCCCCTCTCGATCGTCGTCCCCGTGCACCGCGTCGTGCGCGCCGACGGCTCGCTCGGCGAGTACGGGGGCCGGCCGGAGCTCAAGCGCCGGCTTCTCGACCTGGAGCGGGCGGGGAGCGTGTAGGCCGCCCACCCGCCCGCTCCCGGCACCGGTGTATCGTCGTCGCGACGGCGCCGAGGCCGTCCGACCGGTAGGTGCCCATGTCCGCAATCCGCACGCGCAGCAGCGATCAGGCCCTCGTCGAGCAGGCGGTGGTGACCCTCGCCCGGAACTCGCCTCACACGGTCGCCTTCGGCGGCCTCGCCCACGACGGTGCCGTGCACGTCAGCGCGATCTTCGGCGAGCACGCGCAGTCGATCGAGGGACTGGTGGTGCGAGAGCACCGCGGTCTCGGTGGTCGCGCGATGGTGGAGAGCCGCCCGCGGCTCGCGCTGGACTACCGCACCTCGCGCACGATCACCCACGACTACGACGCGGCCATCCTCGGGGCGCGCATCGTCACCCTCGTCGCCGTGCCCGTGCTCGTCTCCGGGCGACCACGCGGCATGCTCTATTGCGGATCTCGCCGCTCCGCCGAGATCGGAGGGGCGATCGCCCAGCCGACGATCGCCGCCGCCGACGACCTCGCGGCGCAGCTTCGCCGGCGCGACGATCTCGACCGGCGCGTGGCCGCGATGCCGCCCGCGGATGCTCGCGACGCCGCCGCGCTTCCGCCCGCCGCTCGGGAAGAGGTGCGCGCGAGCTACGCCGAGTTGCGAAGCATCGCCGCCGCGATCACCGACCCGGCGGTGCGCGATCGCCTGTCACGCCTCGAACAGCGGTGGGCCGCTCTCGCCCGGGATGACGCCGTCGGCGACGGCCCGAGCGCCCGCCTGTCACCGCGCGAGATCGATGTGCTGGCGTGCGCGGCGCTGGGAGCGACGAACGCGGAGATCGCCGCGACGCTCGCCCTGAAGGAGGCGACGGTGAAGTCGTACCTGCAGTCGGCGATGGGCAAGCTCGACGCCGGCACGCGGCACGCGGCCGTGGCGCGCGCCCGCCGCGCCGGCATCCTGCCCTGATCGCGACGGCGCGCCGCGTGATGAGCGCTCATGGTCAAGTCACGGCGCGCTCAGTAGGGTGGGCCCATGGCCCGCAGAATCGTGCACCAGCTCGTCGACGACCTGGACGGAAGCGTCCTCGAGGTCGGTGAGGGGGAGACGGTTCTGTTCTCCCTCGACGGCACCGCCTACGAGATCGACCTGACCGACGCCAACGCCGCCGCGCTCCGGGAGATCCTCGCCCCCTACGTCGACGCCGCACGCCGCGTCTCGGGCGGGAGAGGCATCTCGTCGAGCGCCCCGCGACGCCGCAAAGCGGGCCAGGACTACGGCGCCGTGCGCGCGTGGGCGAAGGAGAACGGCTACCAGGTCTCCGACCGTGGCCGCGTTCCGGCGACGGTGCTCGAAGCGTACGAAGCCGCGCGCTGACCCGACGCGACGAGTTTGGGAATCCCCTCCAAATGGGGCCATCCGCTTGCGGCGACGCCGGATTCTCGGAATCGTGGCCGGTCCGAACGTCCCGAACGAGAGGAGAGCACCCATGCTCACGCTCACCGAGAACGCCGCCACGGCCGTCAAGACGATCATCGCCCAGCTGCCCGACGCCGACCAGGGCGGCGTGCGCATCCGAGACACCGGCTCCCAGGAGACCGGTTTCGAGCTCGCCGTCGCCTCGGCTCCCGAGAACGGCGACCAGGTGGTCGAGGACCACGGCGCACGCGTCTTCCTCGACAACGGCGCGAACACCGCGCTCGATGACCGCGTGCTCGACGCGGAGATGAACCAGGACGGCTCGGTGCGGTTCGCCATCGCCAGCCAGTCCTGACCCCAGGATTTCCGATCGGGCCCGGTGCGTTCAGCACCGGGCCCGATTGGCGTTTCGGCGCACTGAATCCTAGAGTTTCGGTATGCCGAAAAATTCTCGCGGAAGGGTGCTCGCAGCGGTGTCGGCAGCGGGCGCCCTCATTCTGGCCGGCTGCTCCTCTGCGCCCGACCCGCAATCGGCAGCGGCGGACCGCCCGCAGGTGCTCACGACCTTCACGGTGCTCGCCGATATCGCGCAGAACGTCGCGGGAGATGACATCGAGGTCACCTCGATCACGAAGCCGGGTGCCGAGATCCACGGATACGAGCCCACGCCCGGCGACATCCGAGCCGCGAGCGACGCCGACCTCGTCATCGACAACGGGTTGAACCTCGAGGCGTGGTTCGCGCAGTTCGTCGAGACCGTCGACGTGACGCACGTCGTCGTCTCCGACGGCGTCGAGCCGATCAACATCGCCGACGACGCGTACGCCGGCACGCCGAATCCGCACGCGTGGATGAGTCCCGCCAACGTGCAGGTCTACGTGGACAACATCGCCGAGGCCTTCGCCGACCTTGTCCCCGCCGCCGCCGACGCCTTCGCCGCCCGCGCCGCCGACTACAAGGCGCAGCTGCAGCAGATCCAGGACGATCTCGACGCGCGACTGGCCGAGCTCGACGCCGACCACCGCGCCCTGGTCACCTGCGAGGGCGCCTTCAGCTACCTCGCTCGCGACGCCGGTCTCACCGAGCAGTACCTGTGGGCCGTCAATGCCGAGCAGCAGGCCACTCCGCAGCAGATCGCGGCGACCATCGAGTTCGTGCGCGACCGCGACGTTCCGGCGGTGTTCTGCGAATCGACGGTGTCGGACCGGGCGATGCAGCAGGTGGTGGAGGCCACGGACGCGACCTTCGGCGGCATCCTCTACGTCGACTCGCTCTCGGAGTCCGATGGGCCGGTTCCGACCTATCTCGACCTCATCCGCCACGACGTCGACACGATCGTGGCCGGGCTGACCAACGCGTCATGACCGCCGCGGTGCACGTCGACGAGGTGTCGGTCTCCTACGGGGAGATCCGCGCCCTGGACCGGGTGTCCCTCAGCCTCGACCGCGGAGGCGTGACCGGCCTGATCGGCATGAACGGGTCGGGGAAGTCGACGCTGTTCACCACGATCATGGGGATGCGGCGCCCCGACCACGGTCGTGTGAGCATCGACGGCGCCGCACCGGCCGCCGCCCGCAAGGCGGGTCGCGTCGGATACGTGCCGCAGAGCGAAGCCGTCGACTGGCAGTTCCCGGTGAGCGTGCACGACGTGGTGATGATGGGCCGCTACGCACGGCAGGGCATCTTGCGACGCCCTCGCCCGCGGGATCGCGAGGCCGTCGCGGCCGCCCTCGACCGCGTCGGCCTCGCCGACCTCGCCGACAGGCAGATCGGGCGCCTCTCGGGCGGACAGCGCAAGCGCGCCTTCGTCGCCCGCGCGATCGCCCAGGAGGCGGAGATCCTGCTGCTGGATGAGCCGTTCGCCGGCGTCGACAAGGCGTCGGAGGCGACCATCGTGCGGCTGCTGCGCGATCTCGCGGCCGCCGGCTGCGCGGTGCTGGTCTCCTCGCACGACCTGCACGCCCTCCCCCGGCTCGCCGACCACGCTGTTCTCCTTCGGCACCGGGTGCTTTTCCAGGGTCCGGTCGCCGAGGCCCTTCGGCCCGAGCACCTCGCCCGGGCCTTCGGTCTGGACCCCCGCGATGACGAGGCCCCGGCATGAACCTTCTCGATCTCATCCTCGAGCCGCTCCAGTACGACTTCATGGTGCGGGCGATCGCGACGACCGTCATCGCCGCCATCGTGTGCGCGGTGCTGTCCTGCTGGCTCGTGCTCGTGGGGTGGTCGCTCATGGGCGACGCCGTGTCGCACGCCGTGCTGCCGGGGGTCGTCCTCGCCTACGTCGTCGGCGTGCCGTTCGCACTCGGCGCCGTCGTCTTCGGGTTCCTCGCCGTCGGCCTCATCGGCCTGGTGCGCGGCACGAGCCGCATCAAGGAGGATGCCGCCATCGGCATCGTCTTCACGACCCTGTTCGCCGCGGGGCTCGTGATGATCTCGGTGACGCCGAGCCAGACCGACCTCAGCCACATCATCTTCGGCAACATCCTCGGCATCTCCGCCGCCGAGCTCGTGCAGATCGCCGTGCTCGCGGCCGTCGCCTTCGTCGTGCTGTTCGTGCGACGCCGCGACCTCACGCTGTACGCCTTCGATCCCACCCACGCTCACGCGATCGGGCTGTCGCCGCGCTTCCTCGGCGCCCTGCTCCTCGGGGTGCTCGCCCTGACGGCGGTGGTCGCCCTGCAGGTGGTGGGAGTCGTGCTGGTCGTGGCGATGCTCATCATCCCGGGCGCGACCGCCTACCTGCTGACCGATCGCTTCTCGCGGATGCTGATCCTCGCACCGGCGATCTCGGCGGTCTGCTCGGTCATCGGCATCTACATCAGCTACTGGGCGGACGCCGCCTCCGGGGGCCTTGTCGTGGTGACGCAGGGTGCGGTGTTCGCCCTGGCCTACCTCTTCAGTCCTCGTCAGGGCGTTCTCGGCCGTCGCTGGAGCGCCGCCCGTCGTCGCCGCGCCGCCCTCAGCTGAGCGCCCGGGCGCGCTCGAGGAGCCCTTCGGCGGCCTCGGCGAGGAAGGCATCCTGCGCCTCGTCGCCGATCTGCACGAACGCGAGGTCGGTGAAGCCGGCGTCGAGGAACGGCTGCGCGCTGGCGGCGAGTTCGTCGAGGTCAGGACCGCACGCGATCGAGGCGGCGACATCTTCCGGGCGCACGAACGCCGTGGCGGCGGAGAATCCGCGAGGCGTCGGCAGATCGGCGTTCACTCCCCAGCCGCCGGCGAACCACCGGAACTGCTCGTGGGCACGCTCGACGGCCCGGTCGCGATCGGGATCCCACGAGATCGGCACCTGGGCGATCTTCCGCGAGTTCGTCGAGGTCGCAGCATCCCAGCCGGTCACGAGCTCCGCCTTCGGCTCGGTCGTGATCATGTGGTCGGCGTGCGGGGCGAATCGCGCGATGGATGCGTCTCCCGAGACCGCCACGCCGATCGGCACCCCCTCGCCGGGCACGTCCCAGATGCGCGCGGAGTCGACCTGGAAGTACTCGCCGGCGTAGGTCACGAGCTCCCCGGTGTGTAGCTGACGGATGATCTGGATGGCCTCTTCGAGCATCCACTGTCGCGTGTCGACGCCCGGCCACCCTTCGCCGACGACGTGTTCGTTGAGGCTCTCGCCCGATCCGAGGCCGAGGGTGAACCGACCCTCGGCGAGGATCTGCAGCGTCGCCGCCTTCTGAGCGACCACGGCCGGGTGGTAGCGCACCGTCGGGCACGTCACGTAGGTCATGAGTTCGACCGAGGAGGTCGCCTGGGCGACGGCGCCGAGCACGGTCCAGGCGTAGGGTGCGTGCCCCTGTTCGGTGAGCCACGGCGAGTAGTGGTCACTGGAGACCTCGAAGTCGAACCCGACGTCTTCGGCCGCCTGGGCATACCGCACGAGTTCGCGCGGTCCGCTCTGCTCGGTCATGAGGGTGTATCCGAAACGCATGTGCATCCTCCGGTCGCGTCGTCGTGCTTCCACCTTCGCCCCACCGTTCGGCACGCGAAGGGGGTTGACGGATGCGGCCCGCGGCCGTAACACAGGGTCCGCGCGAGACGGCGCGGGCACGGTGCGGGTACGCTCATGCTGTCCCACCGCCGTCGACCGAAACGTGGCCCAGGATGACCGACATCGTCGAGAACGACACCGATGCGCACCGCATCGCCGAGAACGACGCCGACGCGGCAGACGCGAGGATCGACGCCGCCCGGTCCATCGAGCGCCTTCGCCTCGCCGAGGGGCGCCTGGCGCGCCGCCGTCAGAACGAGTGCGGGCCGAGTGAGAACGCCCGCGCCGCCGACGCGGTTCATCTTCGACATGAGCGATCAGGGAGTCGCGGTCACACCGACGGATGTCGCTGAGCACCTGAGCATCTCGACGCCGTCGGTGACCGGCATCCTGAACCGCCTGTATACCGGGGGAATCATCACGTTCCTCCGGCATCCGGACGACGGGCGGAGCAAGTACGTGGTGCCGCTGGATCGTGACGGCGACATCGACGGGATCGATCCGCTCACCGCGCAGATCCGCGGCCTGGCAGACACCCTGACGGCCGATCAGGCCGCAGCGGTCGCGGCGTTCATCGACCTCGTCACCGACGCCGTCGACGACGAGTGCCGCTGACTCAGCCCTCCGCTGTCGCCGGCTCTGCCGGCTCCGGGCCCACGGCGAGCCCGTGCGGCCCGCTGGCGTCGTGCAGCAGGGTCTCGATCCAGGCGCGGTTCAACGCCGGGTTCCTGCTGCCGTAGAAGTGGAACACGATCGAGACCGACGGGTGCACCCAGACGCTGCGGCTGCCGACGGTCTCGGGGTGGTGGAAGAAGAACGGCTCAGCGCGCCGGAGCTTGTTCATGAACACCACCCGCAGGTGTGCGAGGGTGCGGTCGTCGATGTCGAACGAGTACCCGTCGCTGCCGTAAATGAGTTTCCCCACCGCAACACGGTACAAGCACGGCGTCGCCGAAGCAACTCTGATTAGGCGCCCTAATTAGTTCTCGAGCTTCAGAGCCACGAGTCGATGTCGAAGTGCTGGTCGCTGAAGGGGTCGGCAGGGCGGTCCGACTCGATCACGTCGGTGTGTTCGATCCGCACGTTGGAGTGGGGGGTGATCAGCACATCGGTGACCGTGGCATCGGTGGTCGCGAATTCGACGTAGCCGCCGCCATCGCGGACCGCCTCGAGCACCGCCTGTTTGGTGTCTTCGGCGAGGTCCTCCTCGGAGAGGACGTAGGTCCTGTCGTCGATGACGAACTGGTGCCGACGCATCACGCTCCCTCGCTTCTCATTCTCCGACGGTACGTGTGCTGATCACCCGGCGTCGATGGGTTGAACTGTGCCGGTCGGTGAGCTAGACGTTCCTCGCTCGGCCCCACCGGCGACCGCGGGATGATCGACCCCGTGGTCCCTGGTGTAGGCGCGCGCTTCCTCCCGACGCCGGTCGAGCTGCGCCCGGAGCGAAGCGTGGCGCTCTGCGGCTCCGGGAACACGATCGAGCACGTCGGCCGCCAGCCGGTACCGGTCGATGTCGTTGAGCAGGCGCATATCGAAAGGCGTCGTCGTCGTGCCCCGCTCCTGGTAGCCCCGCACGTGGAGGTGGGGATGCGCCGCGCGCCGGTACGCGAGGCGGTGGACGAGCCAGGGGTAGCCGTGGAAGGCGAAGATGATCGGCACCTCCGGCGGGAACAGCTCGTCGAAGGACTCCTCGTCCATGCCGTGCGGATGCTGCGAGGGTGTCTGCAGCCGCATCAGGTCGATCACGTTCACCACCCGCACCCGCAGTCCCGGCGCGTCCTCGCGCAACAGCCGCGCCGCGGCGACCACCTCTTCGGTCGGAACGTCTCCCGCGCAGGCGAGCACGGCATCCACGCCGTCGGCATCGGTGCCCGCCCACGCGAGCCGACTCGCGCCGCGTGCGAGATGCCGCTCCGCCTCGTCGGGGGTGAACCACTGCGGTGCCGGCTGCTTGCCGGCGACGACGACGTTCATGCGGTCGGTGGTGCGCAGGCAGTGGGCGGCCGTCGCCACGAGGGTGTTGGCATCCGGCGGGAGGTAGACGCGCACGATATCGGCGCGCTTGTTCACGGCGAGGTCGAGGAAGCCGGGATCCTGATGGGTGAAGCCGTTGTGATCCTGCTGCCACACATGGCTGGAGAGCAGGTAGGTGAAGCTCGACAGCGGCTCTCGCCACGCGATGCCCGAGGCCGCTTCCAGCCATTTGGCGTGCTGGTTGAACATCGAGTCGACGATGTGCACGAAGGCCTCGTACGTCGCGAAGAGCCCGTGCCGGCCGGTGAGGAGGTACCCCTCGAGCCAGCCCTGCGCCTGATGCTCGCTGAGCACCTCCATGATGCGCCCCGTGCGCGAGAGGTTCTCGTCGCGCGGATCGGAGCCGGCGTTCCACCGCTTCCCGCTCGCCTCGAACACCGCCGGCGCGAGCCGGTTCGACGCGGTCTCGTCGGGTCCGAACAGCCGGAAGTCCGTCGGATTGCGCTCGATCACCTCGGCCAGATACTGCCCGAGCTCGCCCATGGCCGAGCGCTCGGCGGAACCGTCGGGGTCGAGGCCCGACAGGTGATCGGCGATGTCGGGCAGGTCCAGCTCGCGTCGCAGCAGTCCGCCGTTGGCGTGCGGGTTCGCCGACATCCGCCGGGCGCCCTCGGGCGTCGCCTGGTCGATCGCGTCGACCGGGCGGCCGTCGTCGTCGAAGAGGTCTTCGGGGCCGTAGGAGCGCATCCAGTCCTCCAGGATGCGGCGGTGCTCGTCGTCGTCGCGTGCCGCGCCGACCGGCACCTGGTGGGCGCGCCACGTGCCCTCGACGGGCTCACCGTCGACCTCGACGGGTCCGGTCCAGCCCTTCGGCGAGCGCAGCACGATCATGGGCGTGCGCGGACGCACCACCTCCAGATCGCTCCGCTGCCGCGCGATGGTGTCGAGCGCCTCGTCCATGGCCTCGGCCATGCGTCGATGCACCTCCTCGTGCGGGTCCGCCGCGTCGACGGTGACGAAGATCGGTTCGTGCCCGTATCCGCGCAGCAGGTCCGTCAGCTCCGACTCGGGGATGCGCGCCAGCACCGTCGGGTTCGCGATCTTCCACCCGTTCAGGTGCAGGATCGGCACCACCGTTCCGTCGGTGCGGGGGTCGACGAACTTGTTCCCGTGCCATCCGGTCGCGAGCGGTCCGGTCTCGGCCTCGCCGTCTCCGACGACGCAGAACACCGTCAGATCGGGGTTGTCGAACACCGCGCCGTAGGCGTGGCTGAGCGAGTACCCGAGCTCTCCCCCCTCGTGGATCGACCCGGGTGTCTCCGGGGCGGCATGGCTCGGGATGCCGCCCGGGAACGAGAACTGCCGGAACAGGCGCTGCATCCCCTCCGCGTCTCGGGTGACCTCGGGATACAGCTCCGAGTACGTTCCGTCGAGCCAGGCCGCTGCGACCATGCCCGGACCGCCGTGCCCGGGACCGGCGATGAACATCGCGTCGAGGTCGCGCTCGCGGATCACCCGGTTCGCGTGCGCGTAGATCAGGGTGAGCCCCGGCACCGTGCCGAAGTGACCGAGCAGTCGGGGCTTGACGTGCTCCGCGGCGAGCGGCCGGCGCAGCAGCGGGTTGTCGAGGAGGTAGATCTGGCCGACGCTGAGGTAGTTCGCGGCGCGCCACCAGGCGTCCAGGCGTGCGAGATCGATGTCGTGGGATGCCATCTCCCCACGCTCTCCCGCATCCGAAACCAGGGCTAGGGGGTTGAGACCCGCGGAGCCGGTCGCTAGCGGATGTGGCGCCGGCTCAGCTGACCCGTTGCCCGCACATGCCGCATTCACCGGTGGCCGAGACCTCGATGAAGCAGTCGGGGCACTTCGCGCGGGCGATCGGCTCGACGGAGCTCACGCGGCGCGGCGCGGGACGACGCTCCGGAGCGGGGCGACGCTGCGCGCGCGGTGCCGAGCCGCGGCGAGGCGTGGTCGGGGGCGCGGCGGCCGGGGAGGCGGGCACGTGCGCGCTGCAGTAGAAGCGCACGTAGCCGCTGTGGTTCTTCGGATGCCGGTGCTTGACCGCCCACAGCTCGGTGCGGGCGAGCGGATCGGAGTCGGCGCCGCACGAGAAGCAGCGCGCCGGCTCGCCCTCGGCGACGTCGGCCACCCGGATGGGCTTGTCGTACGGGAGACCGTCCCGCCAATCCGATGACGCGACGATCTTCATTCCCCTGCCTTCCGTCGGATGACGATCCGCTTCCACGGTACGTCGTCGCCCGCCGACACGCCCAAGCGGGTGTCAACCCCGGTGCGGGGTACGCACGCGCGGGGGTAGCGTCGCCGCGCGAGGAAGGGAGGTCGACGATGGCCGATTCGGATCCGACCCGCGTGCGCGCCCAGCGATCGCTGCAGGAGGGTGGACGCAGACGCTGGTTGATTCCCGGGGCGATCTTCGCCGCGATCTGCATCGCGCTGTTCATCGGGATGCTGCAGTTGCAGATTCTCGTTCCGACGATCGCCCTGGTGCTCACCGGCTCGCTGTTCGCGGCGATGGTCGTCGTGTCGCTCACCGTGAGGCGGGCGCCCACTCGCAACCGCGCGATGGCGTGGCTCATGGGGGCGATGGCCGTCACGGCGCTCGCGTGCGCCGCCCTCGTCATGGCCGGTGAATGGTTGGCGATGGTGTGAGTCAGCCGATGCGCTGACCGCACGGGCCGTCCTCGCCAAGGCGGGGTCCACCCTTCGGGTCTTTCCGCGTACTGCCAGTACGCGTCGTGACAGGTCCTTCCCCCGTGCCGGCGACCAGAGTTGTCTGGTGGGACTGGTCGGAAGGAGACCCATCATGACCGATTCAGACTTCGACAGCCTGTTTCCTCTCGGCGCCGCGAACGACGCCTTCGCGCAGTACTTCAGCGGGCAGAGTTACCTCGCTCCCCTGGCGGCTCTCGGGATGTTCGTCGCCAACGTGACGTTCGAACCCGGGTGCCGCAACAACTGGCACGTGCACGCCGCGAGCAGCGGGGGCGGGCAGATCCTCCTCGCCGTCGCCGGCAGCGGCTGGTTCCAGGCCGAGGGCGAGGAGCCGGTCAGCCTCGAGCCCGGCTCGGTCGTGCAGATTCCGGCCGGTCAGAAGCACTGGCACGGAGCGAAGGCCGACTCGTGGTTCAGCCACGTCGCCATCTCGGTACCCGGTGACGATGTCGACAACATCTGGCACGAGCCGGTCGACGACGAGTACTACAACACCCTCCCTACGACGAAGGAGAACGCATGATCACTGACGAGACCTACACCCTGTCCAACGGCATCGAGATCCCGAAGCTCGGCCTCGGCACCTGGTTCATCGACGACGACACGGCAGCGCAGGCCGTGCGGGATGCGGTCGCCGCCGGCTATCGCAACATCGACACCGCGCAGGCGTACGGCAACGAACGAGGCGTCGGTGAGGGGGTGCGCACCGCCGACGTGCCGCGCGAGGAGCTCTTCGTCTCGACGAAGCTCGCCGCCGAGATCAAGGATTACGAGGGCGCGGTCGCGGCGATCGATTCCTCTCTTGCCACGATGGGGCTCGACCACATCGACCTGATGCTCATTCACAGCCCGCAGCCGTGGGATGACTTCCGCGGCGGCGACTACGCCGAGGACAACCGCGCCGCCTGGCGTGCGCTCGAAGAAGCCCTCGCGGCCGGCAAGCTGCGCTCGATCGGCGTCTCCAACTTCCAGCAGGACGACATCGAGAGCCTGCTCGAAGGTGCGAGCGTAGTCCCGCACGTGAACCAGCTGCTAGTCCACGTCGGGAACACCCCGGCCGAGCTCATCGAGTACTGCACGGGAAAGGGCATCCTCGTCGAGGCGTACTCCCCCATGGCGCACGGCGAGATGATGAAGAACAGCGAGGTGACCGCGATGGCCGAGCGCTACGGCGTCAGCGTGCCGCAGCTGTGCATCCGCTACACCCTCGATCTCGGCACGGTGTCGCTGCCGAAGACGGCGAACCCGGCGCACATGCGCAACAACGCCCAGGTCGACTTCACGATCTCCGAGGAGGACATGGCCACGCTCCGCGGGCTGGAGCACCGCGAGTACGGCGAGTTCTCGTTCTTCCCGGTCTACAGCGGGAAGTGACCCGGTGACGGGCGAGCACGACGCCCTCGAGGGCGTGGGCCGACGCGGCGAACTCAGCGTGTCGAGCCTGCGCTCCGACGGCACGTTCAGCCGGCCAGTGCCGATCTGGTCGGTGCTGGTCGACGGGCGCCTGTTCATCCGCTCCTACAGGGGGACGGAAGGGCGGTGGTACCGCGGGGTGCTCGCCCGTCGCGCGGGGCGCGTCACCTCCGGCTTTCGAACGGTGGATGTGACCTTCACCCCCGCCCCGATCGAGCTCGCTGACCGTATCGACGAGGCCTACCGGGCGAAATACGCCGGCAGCGCCTACCTCGCACCGATGCTGAGTGAGCAGGCACGCGCGGCGGCGTTCGAAGTCACGGCGAAGCCGTAAGAGGAAGGGTCCGTTGCGATGCAGCGGACCCTTCCTCATTGTCAGGCGTCGTCACCGGCTGATGCGGCGACGTTCTTAGCCACGCCCATGGCGGACAATCCCTTGGGCCAGCCCGTGTAGAACGCGAGGTGCGTGATCGCCTCGATGACCTCGTCCTGGGTCAGGCCGTTGGCGATGCCGAAGGGGATGTGGAAGCCGAGCTGGTCGGTGTTTCCCATCGCGGTGAGCGCAGCGATGGTGATGAGGCTGCGGTCGCGCTTGGAGAGCTCCTCGCGCTCCCACACCTCGTCGAAGAGGACCTTGTCGGTGTAGTGGGCCAGGGCCGGGGCGAGATCGCCGAACGCCTGCTGGCCGCCGGTCCAACCGGTGGTGGGGGAATCGGTCATGATTGTGCTCCTTCGATCGGTGCGGTCGTGCCTTCTCTGCCACTTGATCAGAGGAGAAGACGTCGGACGAGAGTCTGGTTCTGCGTGTACTGCGGGTACCTGGTTTGCGCGCGGATGGCGACGTAGCGTGAGGGCATGGACTACCGCACCGAGGTTCGCGACTTCCTCACCGCGCGTCGTGCCCGACTGAAGCCCGAAGACGTCGGACTGCCGCACTTCGGAGGGCGACGCCATGTGAAGGGTCTTCGCCGTGAGGAGGTGGCGATGCTCGCAGGCGTGTCCACCGAGTACTACGCGCGGCTCGAACGGGGCGATGTCGCGGGTGTCTCGAATCAGGTTCTCGAGTCGCTCGGCGACGCCCTCCAGCTCGATGACACCGAGCGCGACCACCTCGCCAACCTCGCCCGTGCCGCATCGGCCAGTCCGCGGTCACGACGGGCGAAGCCGACGTCTCCCTCGTTGCGGCCCGGAATCCTCGCGGCGGTGAAGTCGATCACGACCGCGCCCGCGTTCGTGCGCAACGGCGCCCTCGACGTGCTCGCCGCGAACGATCTGGGCCGCGCGTACTACGCCCCGATGTTCGCGAAGGCACCCAAGAATCCGAACATCGCGATCTTCAACGTCTTCGACCCGGCCGCGCAGACCTTCTATCCGGACTGGATCAAAGCCGTCGACGGCACCGTGGCCGTCCTCCGCCACGAGGCCGGCCGGAACCCCTATGACAAGCGGATCACGGAGGTCATCGGCGAGCTCTCCACGCGCAGCGAGGTCTTCCGCGACCGTTGGGCGAACGCGGTGGTCCACCGCCACGACGCCGGCATGAAAGTGGCGGTCCATCCCGTTGTCGGCGACCTCGCGCTGCACATGGTCGGCACCGAGGTCATCACCGAACCGGGGCTGTCGCTGATGATCTACGCCGCGGAGGAGGGCAGCGCCGCCGAGGAGAAGCTTCGCCTCCTCGCGAGCTGGGCCGCCACGCACGCGTCGACGACGTCTGAACCGGCCGGCGGCTCCTGACGCTGAGCACGGCGAGTGGAACTCCGCATGCAATGACCTGTTACTGGCGGGCCGCGGCGCGGAGGTACGTTCAGTTAGCGCATGGCCATCGGGCATTGTCAGCGGCGGGTTTTGCGAACAACTGCATCGCGCGAGCGGGCGGCGGGCCGACGCGGCCGCCGTCAAGCCCGGATGACGACCGGCTTGCGGTCGCTCGTCTTCGGTCGGCGCTCCTGTGGTCGCGATCTGTCGAGCGGGGCCGCGAACGGCACGTCACATGCCGCGGATAACATCTGAGGCATGGACAAGCGGTACCAGGTTTTCATCAGTTCGACCTTCGTCGATCTCGTCGACGAGCGCCGCGAGGTGATGCAAGCACTGCTCGAGATGGACTGCATGCCTGCTGGGATGGAGCTGTTCCCCGCAGGCAACGAGGACCAGTGGACGCTGATCAAGGGCGTCATCGAGCAGAGCGACTACTACCTGGTGATCCTCGGCGGCCGATACGGTTCGATGACAGCGGAAGGCATTAGCTACACGGAGATGGAGTACGACTACGCGGTCGAGCTCGGCATCCCGGTGATGGGTTTCGTCATCGCAGACCCCGACGCGATTCCCGTCGGGAAGACCGACAAGAACGAAGCCGCCGCAAAGAAGCTCGACGAGTTCCGCGCGAAAGTTCAGAGCCGGATGACGAAGGACTGGAAGGACGCGGCGGACCTAGGCTCAAAGGTGACCCGCGGGCTCGTGCATCTGATCAAGAGCAATCCGCGCCCCGGTTGGGTGCGTGGCGACCGGGCGATGACGGCTGAGACGCGGGTGAAGATCGCCGAGCTGGAAGCGACGATCGCGAAGCTGGAGAAGAACGAGATCGAGACGGGCACGGGGACCGCAGCTCAAATCGACGATGCCTTCGCGCATGGCAAGGAGGAAGTGCGACTTGCCCTGGTGCACAAGGGATACAGCAGCTTCGACGGGAACGTCGAGGAGCTGGGGGATCTCACGTACACCTGGGACGAGATCATCGAAGTGCTCGGCCCGTTCATGATTGACGAGGCACCCGAACCGACGCTCCGAAAGACATTCAACAGCCACATGCTCAGCGACATCCAGAACGAGCCGGAGAACTGGTCGCATGATCTTTCGCACGAGTCGGCCTCGATCACGGACAAGTCGTGGGGCTCGATTATCGTGCAGTTGCGCGCGCTGCGCCTCATCATCAACGGGACGAAGAAGCGCACCGTCAGCGACAAGGCGGTGTATTGGAAGCTCACGCAGGCCGGCGACGACTACTTGGTGGCGCTGCGGGCGGTGCCGAGCGCCGCGCAACGGCTGATTAGCTAGCGCTCGAAGCGGGGGCCGGTCCCAGTGGTGAGACCCAGGCTGGACAAGTCGCTCCATATCCAACTCGCTGCCAACTCGCTGGCGGGACGGGCATGGCGGGTGAAATCCTCAATCGTTCTGTGGGTTACTAGTTGTTGGAACGCTACGGCAGTGCTCGAAGGACGGGCGTGGTCTACGAGCCCGTCGACCCAACTGCTACCAAATCGGTTCGTCGGAGTCCCGAGGCGCACAATCACCCGCCCGTCTTCCGAGATCGTCACGTGATCGTCACCGTTCGCGCGGAGCGCCTGAACGGCGCTTCGGGGCACAAGCGCATAAGTCAGGACAAATGACCGAAAGTCGCCGAACCGCTCCTCGCTATAAGTGACCTCGGCGACGGCGCCGAGTGGACTCGACGATGCCGTGCTGAGCGACCACGCGAAATTGCCCATCACGCTGGCTGCGGCTTCCTCGTAGGCCTGGCAAGCCTGCGAAAGTACCTCCGCGTGGAAGCGCAAGAGCCCCTCAGACGTGTACTGCTCCAGCGGCCACGAGGTGAACTCCCCTCCATGGAGAGCATCGGGTGACGGTGAGGGCCGGGTGACCGACGCATCTCCGGTGGCCCGGAGTCGCTGAACCAAAGTGGACACCACGTGTAGCTCAACGGTGTGACGCCCAAGCTTCAACGTCGTGTGGTCGACGTCGAGAGCCTCCCTCTCGACGAGGTCAAGCAGTGGGGCAGCAGCGTCAAGGACGTCCTTTGTCGGAATCGGCGAGAAGCGATGCGACGGCTGGCGCACCAATAGCCGTGCGACCTGGTACTCGCTCTCGGCCTGCCAGATGCCACCTTCAGGACCGAAGACGGGATCAGCCGCCAGCAAACTGGCGATTGGTCCGACCGCAATGTCACGCATGACCATCCATGGCCACTCGATCCCCTCAGGAACCGTGCCATCGCGAATCCATGTCCATGCGCCTACTCGTTGCGCAAACGCGTTGACCTCCTCGGGAAGCAGAAGCACTTGATCCTGATCGGACGAGGCCGCGCTCCAGCCGATACCAACACGAACTCCGTCCACCCGCACCCCGATCGTGATCGGGTCGTCAATAGCCTCAATGGGGAGCAGTCGAGTGGCGAGCGGACCCAACGCACTAGTCCAGCACCGTGCCGTGCGCAGCAGCCGCGCGCTTGCCGTCGAGTAGTCAAGCCTTGAATCTGTTGGCGCGCGATACCAGCGATGCCCCTCCGCAATCCGGGACAGGAGCCACGAGCCGGCGCCGGGGTTTCCGCGAAGCGCACGCTCCAGGAGCTCGTCCAGCTGGTCTTCGTCGGCTGCAACCCCCGCGACTGCGAGCGCCCAGCGCCAGCGGTCGAACGGGGCCGCCTCCGACGCGATCTCGTCCACCGCAGGCAAATTGGCCAGCAGGTACTGTGCGGCGAACCACTGTTGAAATATCGGTAGCGAGAACTCGAGGAGTCCACTTCTCTCCTCAACGACCGTCGACGACAGTGCCACCTGTCGCTCCGCGAACGTCAAGCCATCGCGCCCGCTTCCTGACTCTGTGAGGTTGACCGCGAGCGTGGTCAGGGTGTCCCGGAGATCGGTAGCCCTCAGCACCTGGGCCGTGTTCGGCACCGTCAACGCATTCTCCACGACGTGCCTAATCAGATGAGCATCCCCGCGCGGGTGCACGCCGTCGCGTAGCATCACGGCAATCGCTAGCGCGAAGAAGGGTCGACGAATCGAGTCACGCACGAGTCCACCCAAGTCGGAAGGCCCGCCGCGTCGGTCGTCGCCCAGGACGAGTCCGATCAGACGCGATGCCGCGTCGTCCGACAATCCCGAGATGATCGTTTGATCGTCGCTCGAGCGAAGCACCCCTGGTCTGCACGTGACCAGGACCTCGCAATGCGCGTTGGTTGAGGTCAGGACGTGAGCTGCGTCGACGACACGCGCCGCGGTAGCCGTATCGACCTCGTCGAGTCCATCAATCACAACCGCGGCCCCGCTCGCACGCAGGGACACGGACGGAATCGACTGGAAGATTCGACTTTCGAGCGACTGTCCGGTCAGTTCGGAAGAGTAGAGCCAAAGAGGGGGCGGCGCGAGCCGATCGTCACCGTAACGGACGGCGCGCGCCCGAAACCACTGTTCGGCGATCTCAGACTTGCCGGAGCCGAAGGATCCAATGAGAACATGCGTCCGCTCCCCGCGAAGCTCCGTCGCCGACGCGGTGTCAGAGAGGAATGACGCCAAGTCGTCGTCCAACTCGATCCCAAACGAGCGAAGGCGCGCGGCTGTCCTCGCCGCTGAATCGATCATGAGAAGTGCCGCACGGTCGCCATGATCAAGCATGGCCAGATCCACTCCGGGGAGTGCCCGTAGGGCAGCCAGTATCTCGTCGTGGCGCGCGCTGGCCCAGTGTTCCCGAAGTACCCGTGAATCGCCCGGCGACTGCATACTCAGTATCACCTCATACGCCGCCTCAACAATCTGGACAGCTTTGGAGAGGCGATCTGGATCCTCTCGCCAAGCGGTGTTGTACGACAAGGTTAGGTCGAGCGATATGGCGAGCGGAGCAGCACCAACCTCCCGAGGTGGGGCCAGCTCGGCCACGGTGATCGTCTTGAACCATGCGAACGCGGAAATGGCAGGAAAGTCAAAAGGCACGCGGCGCTTGACCAAGCGGACCACGCGCCATCGATAGAAGATCGAACGTGAAAGGCGGCCAGCCACGTTCACGAGAATGCTGCTGCCCGAGTCCGCGAGTAGCCCACCGATAACTACCTCAGCCATTTCTCCCCCAGCTCGACGCGATCGAACCGTACCAGCGATCTCGCGCCTACGTGAGCAATTCGTCGCGGTCGGGTAGCCGCCTGGTCATCGACCTTGTCTGCCGCGAACTGCAGTGGCGATCAGCCACAGGCACGCAAGGGGATCGAGTACCCGTGGCTCCCTGTGCTGTGAGTACCCACCGCTGGGATACTTGGCGCCCTACGCCATCCGGAGTTCGTCGGCTTCCTCGTCCTCGAGCTCGCCCACGAGTTCGGCGATCTTCACGACGATGTCGCCAATAGCCTCCTCCGCAGTGCTGAATCCACCGCGCGACGCGAGCATCGGGCTTACGTTGTCGAGCTCCTCGAACGTCACCCCGTGCATCACCGGCACCAGCAAGTTGCGGCGCAGCAGAGCGCTGAGCTCGTTGTTGGCGATGCTTCGGTCGGTGCGCAGCTTGTCGAGCATGGCGGGCGTGACCAGCACAATGCCCATTCGCGAACTCACGAGCCCTCGCTCGATGGCAACTCGCATGTCCGTGCCGGGCCGAAGGCTCACCTCGCTGAACCAAACTGATACGTGCTCCTCGGTGAGCAGATCGTAGACATCCTTCGCATCGGCTTGGCGATCGGGCCACGCATGGCAGAGGAAGACATCGTGCGCCTGAGTTCGAAGTACGGTCGCCGCGCGGACAGGTGCAAGATCGCGCACCTGTTGCGGCGTATAAGACACGGTCGAAGCGCTCGGCTGCCAGGACGGACGCGCAGCGCGACCGCCACCGCCTGACGTGGTCCCGCTCCCCCGGACCGGTGCCGGCGGTGCGGAGTAGGGCGGGTATGACCGCGTGGGCGCGTAGCCATACCCCCCGCCGCGCCCGTGAACCGGGCAGTCGGCGCCGCCTCCCCTGATGTGTCCTCGAATGGGCGCTGTGCATTGAGCCATGTGGAGGATGCTAGCGGGGCCCTCCGACATGGCAGCTTGTCCGCGAAACTATGCGCGTAGAAGAGCCCCTTGCGAACACGGATCAGCCCGCACGCGACACTCGCTCATCGCGCACCGCCCGATTGGGGATCGATCGGGGCTTTCGCTGAGTAGGTTCGTCATATGAACGAAGAGGTCATCCGCACCGTCGGAGTCGATCTCGCCGCGGAGCCGCAGGGGACAGCTGTTGCTGTCATCGAGTGGACGACCGATCGTGCTCGGCTCGTGTCTCTGAGCCTCGGGAACTCCGACGGGGCCATCACTGAGTGGGTGGGGAGCGTGAGCAAGATCGGTATCGACTGCGCGCTTGGATGGGCGGATGAGTTCGTGAGCTTCATTGCTGGACACGCGGACATCGCCGCCCCGCAGAGCGTGGATGGCGGCAAGGAGTGGCGGCGCACGCTCGCCTATCGCGAGACGGACCGCCGAGTCCACGCGAAGAGCGGCCGCTGGCCGCTAAGCGTGTCGACGGATCGACTCGGACTGACCGCCATGCGCTGCGCGGGGCTCCTCGGAAGAATCGCAGACAAGGGCGGGAGCGTCGACCGCTCAGGGGCAACCGGAATCGTCGCGGAAGTCTATCCGGGCGCGACGCTGCGGGCATGGGACTTCGACACGCGCGGCTACCGGACGCAGCCCGGCGTGCGGCGGTCGCTCATCGCCCGAATTCAACAAGACGCACCCTTGACTCGCCCCGGCATGTCCGGAGAGCGAATTGCTGGTGTCAGCCGGCTCTCTCGACCGGTTCGATGCGAGCGTAGTCGAGCTGCTCGACCTCGAGTGGGGTGAGGTCGTCGATCGAGCCGTGGGTGCGTTGGGTGTTGAACCACAGCACCCATGACGCGGTCGCCGCCTCGACCTGATCGACGTCCCGCCACGGACCCTCGTGATGGATGAGTTCGGACTTGTAGAGTCCGATCTGCGACTCCGCGAGTGAGTTGTCATACGCGTCGCCGACGGACCCGACTGACGCGTCGATGCCCTCGTCGATCAGTCGGTCGGTGAATGCGATCGAGGTGTAGACCGACCCGGCGTCGGTGTGGTGGGTGAGGCCCGCGAACCCGGCGACGCCTTCGCGTCGGCGGGTCCAGAGCGCCATGTCGAGGCAGTCCAGCACGAGCGGTGTGGTCATCGAGGTGGCGGCGCGCCAGCCGAGGACGCGGCGGGAGTGCGCGTCGAACACGAACGCGACGTACACCCATCCGGACCATGTCCAGACGTAGGTGAAGTCCGCGACCCAGAGTTGGTCGGTGCGGAACCGCCGGAAGTGCCGGTCGACGAGGTCGGCCGGTCTGGTCTCTCGCAGCGCAGTGTCGACGGGGCGTTTGCGTTTCCCGCGGACGACGCCTGCGATGCCCAGTTCCCGCATGAGGCGTTCGACCGTGCAGCGGGCGATGTCGTGCCCGTCGCGACGGAGCCTCAGCCAGAGCTTGCGGGCGCCGAGGATCTTCCGCTGCGTCTGCCACGTCGTGAGGATGATCGGCTTCCACCGCTCATCCGACACCTGCCGCGGGGACGGCCCGCGGTCTCTCGCGTCGTAGTAGGTCGATGGGGCGATCTTCACGCCGTGCTGGGTCAGCACGGCGCAGATCGACTCGACACCCCACCGCAGACCACCGTCGCGACGGTCCTTGTTCTCCTTGATGAACGTGACTATCGCTTCTGTGGCCGGTCGAGCTCGGCCGCGAAGAAAGCCGAAGCCGCCTTCAAGATCTCGTTCGCGCGACGCAGCTCGGCGTTCTCCCGCTTGAGCCGCTTGATCTCCTCAGCCGCTTCGGTCGTGACACCGGGGCGTTCGCCGGCGTCGACCTGGTTGCGGCGGATCCAGGTCCGGATCGTCTCCGGCGACCCGATGCCGAGCATCTGCGCGGTCGCGGTCATCGCCGCGTACTCGCTCGGATAGTCGGGCCGCAGCTCGGCGACCATGCGGACAGCGCGCTCACGAAGCTCGCGCGGATACTTGCTGGGACGTCCCATGAGACAGATCCTTCCAAGGAATCTTGTCTCCGGACATGCCGGGGCGAGTCACCCTGGCTCGACCTTGGTGATGACGTCGAACTCATGGCGGCCTCCGCCGACGCCCTCGACGCTACTGTTGCGGGGCTGGCCGCGCGCGCCGCGCTGCTGGGGCTCTACGACGCCCCGCCACCGGAGCACCAGGAACGTGCCGAGCGGGAGGGATGGATCACGCTCCCGACGTGCGGGATCGTGAAGCTGCTCAGGCGCGACCCGTAAGCCTCCACCCGTCCCGCACATTCAGGTCCCACTCACGGGCATCGCCCGCATGCGGATCGTCAAACGTGCGCGGACCGCTGAGGGGGGCCACCGCGTGTGCAAATGGCCCAGACTTCGGCTGCGTTCCTCCGCGTTCGGATATCACGCCAGCCGGCACCGGATTGTGCGTGGTGTTGATGGGTGCAGCCAAAGAGTGGGTAGGGTCGACGCGTCCGAGTGAGATCGTTGAGGATGATGTGACGCTTCTTGAAGTTTGGGACTCGATATGGATCGGGTGCCTCGGGTCGAGTATCTTGTTCGGGCTGTACCGCGCCGTGGAGTGGCGGTGGCCGGAACGGTATCTCGGAATGCACGAGACCTTTGGGCTTTCTTCCCAGGAGACGTGGTTGCGTTTCGTCGCATATCGGGCCGTGCCGACATATCTGGTCGTGGCAACCTGTTGTGTAACGGTGGGCCGAGTGGGTGGCTCTCCCTGGATCGCCGCGATCGTCATGTGGCTATTGAGCATTGTCCTCACGCACGGACGAATAGTCTTCGATGCGCTTCGATCGAGGCGCGGTGAGGTCAATTACGCGGGCTATCACCTGCAGATGATCCTGCTACTGACAGCTGTCATCGTGGTGGCGGTCATGACCGGCGATTCGTGGGGAAAGCTCGTTCCGCAACCGGAGGAATTCCTCATCGCGATCTGGTCAGGTCTGCTCGTCGCGGGGCTGGGCGGGTTTGTCATCGTCACTCTGAAGCCGCGCTCTGAGAGCGCCCCGTACTACGGAGCGTCGTACTTCATCGAGCGAGCAACGAGGGATGTCGGGCTCGACCTGATGGACTGGTTGTTTACCGAATCGCTGAGGACAGGTGCTGACCCGGTCCTGCTGAAGTCAATTCTGGTAGTAGAGGCCGTGCAACGGCCGCGTTGGCTTCGGCGCATCGAGAGGGTTGGTGTGTCCCTTGGAATTGCAAAGACCTCAGGTGTCATGCAGATGACCTCGACGAAAGCACTAAGCGACAAGGACTCAATCACACTGGCGGCTGAGGCATATGCAGGACTGTGGTCGCTCCGGTACAGAGACAGCGGCGAGTACTCGATGTGGGAGCCAGACCTGGGCAGCCTGTGGCCGGTCGCGACGAGGCACAATGGCGACGGCGCCTTCGCTGAGGCAGTTGGCCAGGTCGCGAACTCCTTGATCTATGGCAGCCCAGCGTTCAACTACACCGATTCGCCTGATCGAGGCGTAGTGCTGGAGCTGCGGCGATACCCCGAGCATTTCGCGCTCCGCGGCGTGACGACGTCTGCGGTGGTCGTGGTGGTCGAATCATCCGACGGCAAAGTCCTGAACCTAGGGCAAGCGACGTTGGCGATCGCGGCGCCGGGGTCCCTCCGTGCATGGGAGGCCCAGGTTTCGCCCCGGGCCGACGAGATCAGGATCTTGGACGTGCAGGGCGGGGTCGGCACCACTCTCCATCTCAAAGATGGGGAGATCACCAAAACGCGTCCGATTCGAGTCTCGACCGCCACCCCGGACCTAGTGGCGTCGGAGGGACAGATCCAACCGACTTCGCCTGCGGGCGACGCCGACGACTCACTTCAAGCCGTCGACGCCCGCAAGGCAGTGGCCGGGCGCCTACGGGCATCGAGATCGTCGCGCGGACCGCGAATCCGGCCCAATTCCTCTCTGAGACGGGGGCAGATGTAGGCCCGGGTGCAATACGCCGAAGACGCGATCGCGCGCCATTCCTATGCGAGCAGTACCCGTTGAGGCAGGCGGCGTGATGGCGCGCCGCATCACATGGTTTGGTGTCCCTCCGCACCCGTAGGCTGACCTCATGATCGACTACGGGGCAGCAGAGGGCGACGGCTTCGTGACTTGGCTCGGCACGCTGTGGTCAGCACTTGCCTTGACCATTTGGGTGGCGCTCCTCATCGTCGGCTCGCTCTGGCTCCGGCCCTCACCGACTTGGCGTGGGCGCCGGTGACTGCGCCGAATTCATCTGACCGGTTCGGCACGGTCCCCGCCGCCACTGTCATTGCCGCGTGCCTTCAAGCGCAGGCGGATATTCCCGCACGGTCGGGGTTCGCGCGAACGTTCGGCCGGACGCCGCTGTCCGCGGACTCGCGGCCCTGGTATCTCGGAGCTCTTGGTGAGCTGCGCGTCGCTGCGCTGTTGGCGAGGCTTGGCCCAGACTGGACGGTGCTGCACTCCGTCCCCATTGGCGAACGTGGCAGCGACATCGACCATGTCGTGGTCGGCCCGGCCGGCGTCTTCACGATCAACACGAAGTTCCACGAGGACGCGCGCGTGTGGGTCGGCAGTAGACGGCTGATGGTGAATGGTCAGAAGACCGACTATCTGCGCAACTCTCGATACGAGACGCAACGGGTCTCGAGACTGCTGAGCATGGCGATCGCAGAATCGGTCGACGTGCACGCCGTGATCGTTCTGGTCGGCGCCCGCAGCATCACGATTCGTGAGCAACCCACCGACGTGGCAGTGCTCCGTGATAACGAGCTCGTACGCTGGCTGAAGCGCCGTCCCGTCACGCTCAACGACGATGATCGCAACCGGGTCGCCAGCACTCTTTCGCGTCGAGAAACCTGGTCCGGCGCCCCCGTGCCCGCACCAGAAATCGACGAGCCAGCATTTGCTCACCTTCGCCGCGAAGTCATCGCCGCGCGACGGGTTCGCCTGGCCTGGGCTACGGCGACGCTGGCCGGCTTCATCACGGTCGTCGGCGCATTCGCTATCGACGCCTACGCGACCCTTCTTGGAGGGTGACCGCAGCAGCGGCATCCGCCGGGCTAACGTGACGCGATCGCACCCTCGACGTACGCCCGCAGGTTGGGATCACATACGTACACGTATGTCCCCCTGATCCCGCGGGTCAGCAACACCCCGTAGATGTTGCGGATGAACTCGAGCAAATCGTCATCCGAATACGTGAGCTCTCGCTGCTTGTTGTTCTCCTTGCCCTTCGAGTCGCGATACGAGTCGCGGTCGATAAAGAGACGCCGAGCGTCCGGGTCAAAGCGGAGTTCGTTGCCGATAATGACGCCGGCGTAATTGAGGTCGTATCCCTGGACGGTGTGGATCGATCCGACTTCGTCAATTGACCTGGCGCTATTGATCCAGTCCTTCGCCTGGCTGTTCCAACGCAATTGCAATCCGTCGATCTCGATGTCGAATGCGCTCGGGTCGCGTCTGCTCTTCCAGTCCCAGGCATAGCCGGCGACAAGGCGCGCAAGCCCGTGCTCGGTGTTGCGATCGAGGATCTCTTTCCGCATCTCTGCCAGATCCTGGAAGAACCGGAGGTCGTACTCGCCGAGGTCTGGACGATCACTTGTCCCGGCCTCGCCGCGGAGCATCGCACGGATGAACTCGACATAGTCCGCACCCGCACGCACACGCATTTGCGTCGCGAGCGGGTATTGGCGGTGCGCGGAGCGAGCTTGCTCGACGAGCCCACGAAGTGTCGCCTGCGGCAGGTCCGCGGGTCGGACCGTTTGTTCGGTATCGAGCAGGTAGATCTGATGTGAGCTCTGCGCGCGGATCCAGTCGAGTTGCGTCTTCGACGAGTCATCCGCGCCGAAGAGCTTCTCGTTGATTGTGATGAAGCGCTTGTTGTTGACGCCTGAGGACTGGTTTGCTCGCTGGTTGAGTCGGTGCGTCTCATCCACAATGAGGATGTCCCAGCGCTCGTCCGACACACCGACGTCGAAAGGGCTGAGGACCTGGTCCACGGCGACTTTCGGAGTCTTCTTGAACACCCGCTTGATCGACTCGCGGAGCGACTGCTGCGGCACGACGAACCCAATTCGAAGGCGTTTGAGAAGGTCTCGGTTCTCCGGCACGAAGAACTCGGCGAACATCGAGTCGGGCTCGATCTCGTCACCATCGTCGAAGTCACGGATGTCGGCGAGCAGCTTCATCAGGAAGATCGCGACGATCGTCTTCCCCGTGCCCGGGTGCCCTTCGATCACACTTGACGATGGAACGCCGGTCTCGAGATCCCCGAGCAATCCCTCAACGATGTCCTCGACGGCGATCGCCTGCTCAGGCGTGAGCACCTTGAAAGGTGAAAGCTTGAAGAGGTCGCTATTCTCGATCTCAGGAATCGAGCGCTGAAAGATTCCCTCAACCCGGAGCTGCTCGAAGATGTCTCGAAAGCTCTCGCGATAGACCTCACGCTCGTAGTAGCGCGCGTCGATAATTCCTTCGTTGCCGTTCATCACGCTGAATTGGCCGTCGCCGGCAAGCCATCGGATGAGGTGCGATTCGAGATCCAGACAGGCGGACTTGTTGAAGGTCTCATCGAAGACGACGCGCACGCTGCGGAGTCCGACTTTCGTGGGGTTGGCGAGGTGCTGGCGCATCCGCGAGGCCGCGTTGACCGTCTCGCCTACGTAGACGGATGCCGCGCCACGCGTCGCTCCGCCATCGAGGACATAGACGACGGGCCAGTTTCTCCGTCGCTCATCTCCCTTGGCCCAGGCCGCGATCGCGTGTGGTGAGAAGTCGAGTCGCTCAATATCAAAGGGCGTCATATTTGGCGCTTCGCCCCTTCGCTCGTTCGACGGGGTACTTCTCGGCAGTCACGGCGAGCTTCTCCAGCACGATCTCATCAGGCTCGACGCCAAGTCGCATGGCGAGCAGGGTGCAATACGTCATCACGTCTGCGAGCTCTTCACGCACTCGCGCGTCGTCGCCGTCGTCTCCCCATTGAAAGCACTCGAGCAATTCACCCGCTTCGATGGAAATGCTCTTCGCGAGGTTCGCGGGGGTGTGGAACTGGGCCCAATCCCGCTCGCGCACGAACTCAACTAGGGCCTGGCGCACTCGCTCGCTCGTCACGATTGCGACCGTATCAGCACGCTCGGCGCGGGCCCGTCCGCTGCATGGCACGGCTCCGCTAGCGTGTGGATCGGACGAGCTGGTTGGCATTAAAGGAGTGGCATGGCGGGGTCATCGGAGTTGCCAGCGGGTCTCTACGAGTCACTCCGAACTGCCGGGCTTCAGCGTCGCCTGTCGGCGTTGCCGAGTCTCACTCCGAGGCTCGAGGCCGTTGACGAAGCCGATCAGCCCCATGTTCTCGCTCGTCAGGTCTATGAAGAGACACTCCGGCACCTGTCTTCTCTTGGCACGGAGGACGCGCGGCTCGCGCTCGCAAACAAACTGCTGCAGGGACTACCCGACTCACCGGACCCCGTCCTCTCACCCGTTGAACAGCTCCATCGATTGACTCGGCCATCAACTCCGGGCCAGATCGACTACGAGCAAGTCCGTCCGACGACTCCGCTCAGCGAGGCAGCGCTGCTCACGAACTCACGGGGCGAACCGAACCTGAACTCGGAGCTGAAGGCCGAGATCGACACTGCGGACCAGGTCGATCTCCTCTGCGCTTTCGTGAAGTGGCACGGGGTGAGGCTGCTCGAGACCGAGCTGCGACGACTTCAGCGACGTGGCGCATCGTTCCGGATCATCACGACCACCTACATGGGCGCTACGGAACGCACCGCGATCGACCGGCTCGCACGAGAGTTCGGCGCGCAGATCAAAGTCCAGTACGACTCACTGCGGACTCGACTGCACGCAAAAGCATGGCTCTTCCGCAGACACAGCGGATTCGACACCTCCTACGTCGGATCCTCCAACCTCTCACGCGCCGCACTCCTGGACGGGGTCGAGTGGAATGTCCGTCTCTCCCGAGTCGGCACCCCGACCCTGCTGGAGAAGTTCCAGGCGACGTTCGATACGTACTGGAATGACGCAAGCTACGAGATCTACAACCCCGATCGCGATCGTGACCGCCTCGATGACGCACTTGCTGAGGCATCTGGTGCAGGCCGCCACAATCGTGTCACGGTCTCCCTGTCGGGGCTGGAGGTTCGGCCCTACCCCTACCAGCTCGAGATGCTCGACGCGATCGACGCGGAACGCGAAGTACATGATCGCCATCGAAACTTGGTCGTTGCAGCGACCGGTACAGGCAAGACCGTGCTCGCGGCGTTCGACTACCGGAGGCTCGGCGGAGCGGAGCGATCGCTACTCTTCGTCGCACATCGAAAGGAGATCCTCACGCAGGCCACACGCACCTATCGCGAGGTCTTGGCGGATGCGAATTTCGGTGAGGCGTACGTGGCGGGAAGCCGACCCGAGCGATGGGAGCATGTCTTCGCAAGCGTGCAGTCGTTGACCTCGTACGGCGTCGAGAACATCCCTCCCACAGCCTTCGACATTGTCGTGATCGACGAGTTCCACCACTCGAGCGCCGCGACCTACCGGCGACTGTTGGAACACCTTCAGCCGAAGGAGCTGCTCGGGCTTACCGCTACCCCCGAGCGTGCAGACGGAAACGACGTTCTGAGCTACTTCGACCGACGCATCGCTGCAGAGTTGCGGTTGTGGGATGCGCTCGGCCAGGAGCTCCTGTCGCCCTTTCACTACTTCGCCATCGCAGACGGGACGGACCTTTCGCGAGTCGAGTGGGTTCGAGGCGGGTACGACTCGGCTCAGCTGTCTGGACTGTTCACCGGCAACGATGCGCGCGCCCGGATCATCATCAAAGAACTCGCGGACAAGGTGATCGATACTTCGAGCATGCGCGCGCTCGGCTTTTGCGTCGATGTCGCGCACGCGGAGTACATGGCGCGCGTCTTCAACAACGCAAACATCCCTGCTCTGATGGTAAGCGGCGACGGCCGGACGGGAGCGCCGCGCGACATTGCGCTCCAGAAGCTGCGCAATCGAGAGGTCAATATCCTCTTCTCCGCCGAGCTCTTCAATGAAGGGCTCGACATCCCTGACGTCGACACAGTGCTCTTCCTCCGACCAACAGAGAGCGCGACAGTCTTTCTGCAGCAATTGGGTCGAGGCTTGCGTCGCACCCAAGACAAGGCCGTGCTGACGGCACTCGATTTCGTGGGCCATCAGAGCAAGCGGTTCCGGTGGGACAAGAAGCTGCGCGCCCTCACCGGGCTGACCCGACAGGCGGTCGTCCGCCAGGTCAAGCATGGCTTCCCGTTCCTGCCCTCTGGGTCGCAAATCGTCCTCGACCGGAACTCGCAAGCCGCAATTCTCGAGAACCTCAAGGGTCAAGTCGTCAATCGGTGGCAGCAGCTTGCCGCGGAGCTGCGCTCCTATGGAGATCTGACGCTCGAAACCTTCCTTCGCGAGGCCGGCGTAGAGCTCGCGGACATCCTGAAGCGAGGGCAAACAGGGCGTTCGTGGACTCAGCTCCGAAGGGATGCCGGACTCGAAACCCCGGACGGCGCGGAACACGAAGACCGGCTCCTGAAGCGCGTACGCGCCGTCGTGCATGTTGACGACGCGGACCGCGCGCAGGAATATCTGCGTCTCCTCGCCGACGACGCCCCCTCGTATACCGAACTGTCCGCGCACAGCCAGCTGTTTGCCAACATGCTGTTCTTTTCCCTCTGGCCCGATGGCGGAGGGTTTGACTCCATCGACGCCGGCCTGCGCGCCCTGCGCGAGGAGAGAGCCGCACGCGAGGAGCTCAGTGCTGCGATCGGGCTCGCCTTCGACAGCGCTCGGCACGTTCCGTCCCCTATGCGCGGCCGTCTCGCATGGTCACCCCTGCGAGTGCACGCCAGATACCAGCGCGAGGAGGTGCTGGCGGCGTTGCGCTATGCAAGTCTTCGCCGAAAGCCAAACTCTTTCCGCGAGGGCGTGCTCTACGTCACGGACGAGAACGTCGACGCCTTCTTCATCACGCTGAAGAAATCTGAAGCCGCGTTTTCTCCCAGCACGATGTATCGCGATTACCCCATCAGCGACGAGCTGTTCCACTGGGAAAGTCAGTCTGGGACGACGGTCACCTCACCCACCGGGCAGCGATATTTGTCGGGAGCGAGCGACGTCCTCCTTTTCGTGCGCGAAGAGAAGGAGAATGAGTTCGGAACCGCGCCCTACCTCTTCCTCGGAACTGCCATGTTTGTGCAGCACGTTGGCGAGCGGCCGATTGCGATCACCTGGAGGCTTGACCGGCCGATGCCTTCGGACTTTTTCCAGCGAGCCTCGGTGGCCGCGCAATGAGCATCGTCGTCGGCGCCGTCATTGTGCGCGACGGTTTAATACTCGCCGCGCGGCGCACTCGCCCCGCCGACCTCGCAGGCCAGTGGGAGTTTCCCGGCGGCAAGGTCGAGCGCGGGGAAGATGCTTCCACCGCGCTCGTCCGGGAGATCCGAGAAGAACTGTCTTCGACAGTCTCGGTACTCGAAGAGGTCCTCGACCACGATTCACCGTGGCGGATCAGCGACAAGCACGTCCTACGACTCTTCTTGGCAACCATCGCCTTCGACGAGCCTGTTCTTGGCGAGGACCATGACGAGATCCGTTGGCTGCATCCGGATGAACTGAACGTGGTCGATTGGTTACCGTCCGACCGACTCGCACTGTCGGCAGTGCGCCGGGCGATCAAGCAACCCCGGACGACTTAGACCATGCGGCTCAACGTCCCGTTCTGTCATGACACAATTGGTGCCCCTGGAGGGACTCGAACCCCCAACCGTTTGCTTAGGACGCAACTGCTCTTCCATTGAGCTACAGAGGCTGGCCGCAGAAGTCTACCGGCCGGGGCGTGGCCGTCCGGCGCGTCAGCGGAAGTTCCGCGCGTTGTGGGGCACATCCACCCGCAGGTCGTCGAAGCGGTCGGCGAGCAGATTCGTCACGCCCTCGACCGAGCGCTCCAGCATGCCCCGCACGATGAGCGCGGGCGCATCGCGCACGACCCGGCGATACCTGTTCCACACCCCGACCGAGCAGATGACGTTCACGAGCCCGTGCTCGTCTTCGAGGTTGATGAAGGTCACCCCGGATGCCGTCGCCGGGCGCTGCCGGTGCGTGACGAGCCCGGCGACCTCGACGCGGCGCCCGGTCTCGTGGGTGCGCAGCCCCGCCGAGGTCAGCACGCCGCGCGCATCGAGCCTGGACCGGAAGTGCGTCATCGGATGGTCGTCGGTGGAAACCCCCGTCGCCCACAGGTCGGCGGCGAGCACGTCGTAGCCGGAAGGGTCGGTGAACAGCGGCGGCTGCACCGCGACCAGGGAATCCGGAAGATACTCGGCGCGATCCTGCGCGGCGTCTCCCGCCATCCAGATCGCCTCGCGCCGGCTGAGCCCGAGACACTCGAACGCCCCAGCCGTCGCGAGCGCCTCGAGCTGGGCGGCGGTGAGCCCCGTGCGCCGCACGAGATCCCGCATGTCACGGAACGGCCCGCCGCGCTCCCGCTCCGCGACGATGCGACCGGCCGGCGCTGCACCGATGCCCTTGATCGCCGCCAGCCCCAGCCGCACCGCGTATCCGGCGTCGCGGCGATGAGCCGCCGACTCATCCACCCCCTGCGGGTCGAAGTCGCCGACGGGACCTTGAATGCGCTCCGCGCACGCTGCGCGTCCGGTGGGCGCCGCGACCGCATCACCCGACACCGGTTCGAGCACCGCCTCGACCCCGGAGGCGTGCAGGTCGGGGCGCCGCACCTCGACGCTGTGGCGGCGGGCGTCGGCGGTGAGCGTCGCCGGCGAATAGAACCCCATCGGCTGGGCGCGCAGCAGTCCCGCGAGGAACGCCGCCGGGTAGTGCAGCTTGATCCACGAGCTGGCGTAGACGAGCAGGGCAAACGACAGGGAATGGGATTCGGCGAAACCGAAGTTCGCGAACGCCTGGATCTTCGCGTAGAGCGCGTCAGCGGCCTCACCGACCAGGCCATTGCTGGCCATGCCCTCATACAGCTTCTCGCGCAGCGACTCGATGCGCTCCACCCCGCGCTTGGAGCCCATCGCCCGCCGCAGCAGATCGGCGTCTTCACCGGTGCACTCCCCCACCGCCATCGCCATCTGCATCAGCTGCTCCTGGAACACCGGCACGCCCAGCGTGCGCTCCAGCACCGGCTCGAGCTTCGGATGCGCGTAGACGACCGGTTCGTGACCGAGCTTGCGCCGTACGAACGGATGCACCGCGCCCCCCTGAATGGGACCGGGCCGAATGAGGGCGATCTGCACCACCAGGTCGTAGAACCGGCGCGGCTGCAACCGCGGCAGCAGCCCCATCTGGGCACGGGATTCGACCTGGAAGACCCCGATCGAATCGGCCCGGCACAGCATGTCGTACACCGCCCGCTCCTCTTTGGGAATGGTCGCCAGCTCCCACTCCTCCCCCGTGGCCGCACGGATCATGTCGAAGCAGTACTGGATCGCGGCGAGCATGCCGAGGCCCAGCAGATCGAACTTCACCAGCCCCATCCACGCGGCGTCGTCCTTGTCCCACTGGATGACGGTGCGACCCGCCATGCGCGCGTGCTCGATGGGCACCACCTCGCCGACGGGCCGGTCCGTGAGCACCATGCCGCCGGAGTGGATGCCGAGGTGCCGCGGAGCCTTCAGCAGCTCGGACGCGTACGCGATGACGCGGTCCGGGATGTCGTGGTCGGGCGCGCTGTCGAGCGAGGCCCCCCAGCGCTCCACCTGCTTCGACCACGCGTCCTGCTGCCCGGGCGAATGCCCCAGCGCCTTCGCCATGTCGCGCACGGCGTTCTTCGGCCGGTACTGGATGACGTTCGACACCTGCGCGGCACGCTCCCGCCCGTAGCGCTCGTAGACCCACTGGATGATCTCCTCGCGGCGATCGGAGTCGAAATCGACGTCGATGTCGGGCTCCTCGTCGCGCAGCGACGACAGGAACCGCTCGAACGGCAGCTTGTAGGCGATGGAGTCCACCGCGGTGATGTCGAGCAGATAGCAGACCGCACTGTTCGCGGCCGATCCGCGCCCCTGACAGAGGATGCCGCGCCGACGGGCCTCCTGCACGATGCCGTGCACGATGAGGAAGTAGCCGGGGAAGTCCTTCGTCTCGATCACCCCGAGCTCCTTGTCGATGCGCGCGGCGTCCTCTTCGGTGAGATCCGGATACTTCCGCGGCACCGCCTCCCACACCAGGTGACGCAACCAGCTCATCGGCGTATGACCGTCGGGAACCTCCTGGCGCGGCAGCGAGGGCCGGGCCCGACGCAGCGGAAAGGCCAGCTCGTCGGCGAGCGTCACCGTGCGCTCGATCACTCCGGGATACCGCGCGAACCGCTCCGCCATCTCGGCCCCCGAGCGCACGTGCGCGCCGTCGTGGGCGGGCAGCCACCCGTCGATCTCGTCGAGACCCCGGTGCGCCCGCACCGCGGCGACCGCGGCGGCCAGATGCGAGCGGTCCGGCACGGCGTAGTGCACGTTGTTGGTCGCCACCACGTCGAGTCCCCGCTCCCGGGCGAGGGCGAAGAGCACATCGTTGTGCCGCGAATCGAGCGGAGAGCCGTGATCGATCAGCTCGACGCACACCGCATCGGCGCCGAACCGCTCGATGAGCCGGTCGAGCTCGGTCGCGGCGCCGGCGGCGCCGGAGGCGGCGAGCGCGCGGCGCACGGTGCCCTTGCGGCATCCGGTCATGATCACCCAGTGCCCGACCCCCGACGCGTCGCGGGAGCGCGCGGCCAGGTCGTCGAGGTCGTAGACCGGCCGACCCTTCTCGCGCCCGGCGAGCTGGGCGTGGGTGAGGGCGCCGGCGAGCCGGTGATACCCCTCCTCGCCGCGGGCGAGCACGAGCAGGTGGGCGCCGACGGGGTCGGGTTCGCCGTTCTGCGGCGCGGGCAGCTCGAGAGACAGCTCTGCCCCGAACACCGTCTTCAGCCGGAGACCCTCAGCGGCCTCGGCGAAGCGGACGATGCCGTAGAAGCCGTCGTGGTCGGTGATCGCGAGGGCATGCAGCCCCTGCCGCTCCGCCTCCTCGGCGAGCTCCTCGGGCGAGGAGGCACCGTCGAGGAACGAGAAGGATGAGTGGGCATGCAGCTCGGCGTAGGGCACCGCCCCCGCCGGACGCTCGATCACCGGCGGCACGTAGGGGGCGCGCTTGGTCGACCAAGCCGGACTGTCGCCGCCGTCGGCCCCGGCGGGCCGGTTCCCCGGCCGCCTTCGGTCGCTGAGCAGCCCCTCCATCTCCGACCACGGCACCGGCGGGTTCCGCCAGCCCATCAGTCGTACCTCGCCTCGGCCCGCCACACGCCGGACTGGCACACCAGCAGCCAGGCGACACCGGCGGCGTCGATCATCTGGAACCGGTGCGCCCGACGCGCCCTCGCGGCATCCCACGTGCGCTCGAAGACCGGCCACGGCCCCGCCCACGACCGGATGCCCCGGCGCGACCCTCCCTCGGTCATTTCGGCGGGGGGATCGCTGAGGCGGCCGCGGTCATCCACGGACACGCTCTCGCCGCGCGGCGAGACCACGCTCACCGCAGGAGGATCGGTGAACACCGTTCCGGGAAGCGGGTCGGGCAGACTCCCCGGCCACGGCTGCCCTCGGTCGTGCTCGAGCACGGCGCGGTCTCCCCACGGCACCATCACCTGACGCTCCGACAGCCACCGGCCTCCCCCCACCGCCGGTGTCACCACGCCCCGGTGCCCGAGCATCGCCTGCACCCGCGACAGCGCGTGATGCACGCGCTCCTCCGCCCCCGAGCCGAACACCGTGGGGGCGTGGTGGGCCGCCGCGTCGACCGCTTCGGGAGAGATGCGCACGACGGACACGCCGCTGGCCAGCATCCCCTCGGCGGTGTCTTCACTCAGCTGCCAGCGCACCCGGTCGACCACCGAGGCGGCATCGAACGATCCCGGATGCAGCCACACCCGCTCGCTGCGCTCTCCCCGGTCACCGGTCAGCTCCACGCGCAGCTCGGTGCACACCAGGTCGACCGCGCCGAGGCCGGCGAGGAACTCCTCCGCGGCGACGCGCATGCCGAACGCCACCTGGTCGGCGATCTCCAGCGGCGGCTCGAACGCCACCTCCCGGTGCAGCTCCGGCGGCGGCACCCGGGGCTCGACACCCCGGGAGTCCTCCCCCGCGGCGAGGGAGTGAAGCCGCACACCCCGCTCCCCGAATCGTTCGCGCACGCGATCGACGTCCATGCCTGCGAACTGTCCGAGCGTGTGCACCCCGAGCCGCGCGAGAAGCCCCGCGATCTCGCCGGGTGCCGCCCCGGCCCCGGTGACGAACGCGTCGTCGAGCACGGCCACCGACAGGCCGGCGAGGTACGCCCCCGCCCCACCGTCGACGACCACGCGCACCGTCTCGCGCGTCGTCGTGCCCGAGCGAGCGGCCTGCTCCGCGGTGAAGGGCCCGTCGGCGATCCCCGCGCGCACGTCGGTCACGCCCAGCGCGCGCACCGCCTCGCGCAGCACCTCGGCGGCATCCCGCTCGCCCCCGTAGTACCGCGCCGGCCCCCGCGCCCGGAGCGCGCAGAGCCCCGGACGCATGATCTGCACCCCCGGAGCCCGCTCTTCCACGGCGGAGACCACCGACGCGAATACCCGGTGGTCCCGCGCCGGGTCGGCGGCGACGATCTCGAGATCGGGACATCGCGCCTGGGCATCGCGCCGGCGCTGACCGCGCCGCACGCGTTCGACGCGCGCAGCCGCCGAACAGGCGACCACGGTGTTGTTCTCCACGACCGCCAGTGGATGCTCCACCGGCGCCGCCCGCTCACGCGACAGCGCCACCACCGGCCAGTCGGGCACCCACAGCACGAGGCTGCGGGTCTGCACCGTCGCCGTGGACATCACCCCACCGCCTCGAGACGCATCCGCCCCGTCTGCCGGATGCCTTCCTCCTCGCGCACGCGGACGACGCTCCCGTCCGCCGCCGGAAGAGACAGTCGCCCCCGTCGCGGCGAGGGCAGTCGACGGCTCGAGACCTCGACGGTCACACCCCGGTCCGACAGATACCCGTGCCCGGCCCCCAGCCCCGTCCACTCCGGCTCCGCCACCCGGATCGTCGCCTCCGCCTGCGGCCAGCGCCCCTGCACCAGAAGCACGCCGTCGCGGTCTCGCAACCGTGCGGCGAATCGTGCGGCGTCGGCATCGCCGACGCGCGAGGCCGGTCGCACGGCGACGATCGGCATCACCTCCGACACGGTGGCCGCCACGGCCAGCCAGCGCGGTCCCGGATCGGGGATGAGGACCAGCCGCGACAGCGAGACGCCGAGGCGCTCGGCGGCCTCGACCCCGAGATCGGGCATGCCCACCGCCGCGCACCACGACCCCGCCTGAGAGGGAGCGCCCAGGAGCGCGAAGAGCAACGACGGCGACGGATCGACGGCGTAGACCGACCCCGATCGCAGTCCTCCCCCGGGGAGGATGTCGGCGAGGGCGGGATGCACGGGAAGCGTCGTTCCCCCCAGCCGGCGGCCCTGCACCTTCTCGAGCTGCGCCCGCAGCGCTCGCACGTCACCGCTGCGGTCACCGCGGACCGTCTGCTGCATGCTCGCCACCCCTGCCACCTCCACAGACTAGAACACATGTTCTAGTCAATCAATGCGATGACGTGACGATACGGCCCGCCACCGACACGGATGGAGCAGAAGCGGAAGTTTTGTTCGAGAATCCGGGAGAATCAGGCGGCGAGCGCGAGATACGGCTCCCACCGCGGATCGGTGCGATCGGTTCCCCGCACCGTCCACTGCGCGCCGCGCGGCGGGCCCGGCGTGAACCGCAGCTCCCACCTCATCTCCTGCGGCGTGCGGTCACCCTTGACGTTGTTGCAGCGCAGGCAGCACGCCACGAGGTTCTCCCACGAATCCGCTCCCCCGCGCGACCTCGGCAGCACGTGGTCGATCGTCGACGCGGATGCGCCGCAGTATCCGCAGCGGTGCGCATCACGGCGGAGCACACCCCGTCGGGTGACCGGCACGCGGCGCCCGCCGGGAACGCGCACGTATCGCGTCAGCAGGATCACCGCCGGTCGATCGTAGGAGGCATCCGTGCCCCACACGGGTTGCCCATCGATGTGCTCGACGACCGTCGCCTTGTCGTTCATCACGAGCACGAGTGCCCGCTTGAACGACACGACGGCCAGCGGCTCATAACCGGCATTCAGCACCAGGGTGCGCATAGTGGTTCCTCTCGAACGGCCGGGACGGCTTCGCGGCTCCTCGAAGTGCGACGAATCGAGAGGTTTCGGGCATGAAAAAAGGCGCTGTCACACGGACAGCGCCTTGAAGACCACGGCAGGACCGCGGCTTCCGCTCACAGAATGCCGAAGGACGAGCAGTCCGAGCGCATCCATGGTTCGGATGCGGGGCGCACTCTCCATCAGCTTCCCTCCGCTTCTCTCAGCGTCGGGTCTCAGGCTAATGCACGCAGCAGCAGGTCGGGTCGCATCCACGGGTGAACGAGACGTGGCGTGTCGAGGAACACGCCGGACGGCGTCAGCCGGCGTTCTGCGCGAGCCACGCCATGGGGTCGACGTTCGACCCGCCGATGGCGACCTCGAAGTGCAGGTGGTTCGCCGTCGAGCGCCCGGTCGATCCGACGAGCCCGATGATCTGCCCCGCGGAGACGGTCTGACCGGCGACGACCTGGCGGCTGCCATAGGTCATGTGACCGTAAGTCGTGGTGACCGACTGGCCGTTGATGACGTGGTCGATGACGACGGCGACACCGTAGCCGCCCAGGCTCTCCTGCGACATGCGGACCACGCCGCCGGCCGCCGCGTAGATCGGCGTGCCGCCGCCGATGAGCATGTCGACGCCCATGTGCGACCCGCCACGGGCGAGGAAGCCGTCGCCGACGGTATATCCGCCGGCGAGCGGATAGCGCACCGCTCCCGTTCCCGGCGCCACCATCGACAGGTCGACCGAGTACGACGTCTGAGATGTCTCGGCGGAACTGGCGGCAGCAGCCGCAAGACGCGCGCGCTCGGCAGCAGCCTCAGCCGCCGCCTCCTCGGCCTTCTTCTCTTCGATCTCCTCGGCCGTCGTCGCCGAGTAGCTCTCGCGGCCGAGATCGACCGGCTCCTCGGATGCGTCGGCATCGGAGGCGATGACGAGCGACTGCGCGTCTTCGGCGGCGACCTGCTGGAGGGTCTGCGGCTCGTCCGACGGAAGGGTGATGGCCCCGTAGGCGGGGAGACCGACGGTGGCGACGAGACCGCCGACCATGCTGAAGATCACAAGACTGCGCAGCGGGCGGCGGGCCGACGATCGCGGCGATGCCTTCGCTGCCGGAGCGGAGGTCTTCGCCGCGGTGGTGCGGCGGGTCACGCTCTTCTTCGCACGGGAAGCCATCTGTCGCGCTCGCTCGCGGCGGCTCGCCACGGGAACGTCGGGCTCTTCGTGCGGGTGGTTCTCTTCAGCCAAGTCAATCCTCCGGCGCCTCGACGCCGGGGGCGCTGACTCGTCGGCACTGGTGTCGGGGGCACAGTGTGCGGTTCGCTGCGAAGGCGACGAGCCAGTGAGGCGACCTTCCCAGCATCCTGAACCCGGGCTTTCTCGGGTGGCAAGACCGGTTCAGGCTACCCGAAGATAACGAATAAGTCACGCTCACCGCGCGCGGGTCGGGAAGCGCTCGCCCGGGGCTCAGGCGGCGTCGTCGACGAGGAAGATGTGCGAGGCCACCTCGACGGGAAGCTCGAGCGCATCGTCTGTTCCGGCCATCTGCACGAGCACGTAGCCCTCGCTGAAGCGGAAGTCTCCCGCGGCACCGGGCACGACCCCGGCCTGCTTGAGCTGCTCGAGCAGCTCCGGGTCGACCTGCACCGGCTCGGCGAGGCGGCGCACCGTGCCGCTGACCGGACCGTCGGCGGCGTTCAGACGCCGCACCAGTCCCACCACGCCCTGCTCGAAGGTCGCTCCGGGAATGTCGCCGAGAAGATCGAGCCCCGGGATCGGATTGCCGTACGGCGACTCCGTGGGGTGGCCGAGCAGCTCCACCAGACGGCGTTCGACCTGCTCGCTCATCACGTGCTCCCACCGGCAGGCCTCTTCATGCACGTAGGCCCAGTCGAGGCCGATCACGTCGGAGAGCAGCCGCTCGGCGAGACGGTGCTTGCGCATCACATCGACGGCCTTCTGGCGACCGGAGTCGGTGAGCTCGAGGCGGCGGTCGTCCGAGACGACGACCAGGCCGTCGCGCTCCATGCGCCCCACCGTCTGCGACACCGTCGGACCGGAGTGCCCCAGCCGCTCGGAGATGCGCGCGCGCAGCGGCACGATGTTCTCCTCCTCCAACTCGAGGATCGTGCGCAGATACATCTCGGTCGTGTCGATGAGATCGGCCATGTCGCGGTTCCTCACAGCTGTCGTACGGGCAGAGACAGCCTATCCGCACCCGACGACGGCGGATGCGGACGGACCGGGCAAGCCCTTGCGGCGGCCCCGACGCGGGCGCACACTTCGTGCATGAGCGAAGAGACGGCGGCTTCCCCCGCCCGCGACGAGCGCGTCGCCATCGAACACGCGACCGACCGGCTGGCCGAACGCTTCCCCACCGTCGATCGGGCTCGGGTCGAGCAGATCGTCGACGAGGAACTGCATCGGCTCGACGGCGGGCGCGTGCGCGATTTCATCCCCGTGCTCGTCGAGCACGAGGCCAAGGAGCGACTGCGCAGCGAAGCCGTCCCGCTGCCCTTGGAAGAGGTGATGGATGGCGGCGCCGCCCGTCGCGCGGAGACCGGCGGCCGCGAAGACGACCCGATGGAGCGTCAGCGTCGTGGCGAGCGCACCGGCCTGCTGCAGGGGGATGCCGGCGGCGGCCGGTAGCGCGACGGAGGCGTTCTGCGGCCGCGGACGGGAACCGTAGACTCGTCCCATGGCGCACGTCGAGCTCCCCCGTGACCTTCTGCCCGCCGACGGACGATTCGGCTGCGGCCCGTCGAAAGTGCGTGGAGCCCAGCTGGAAGCGCTGGTGACCCACGGCGCATCCGTGCTCGGCACCTCGCACCGCCAGGCGCCGGTGAAGAACCTCGTCGGCCGCGTGCGCGAGCACCTGGCCCAGCTGTTCTCACTGCCCGAGGGGTACGAGATCGTGCTGGGCAACGGCGGCTCCACCGCGTTCTGGGATGCCGCCGCCTTCGGCCTCATCGAGAACCGCAGCCAGAACCTCGTCTTCGGCGAGTTCGGCGGCAAGTTCGCCCAGGCCGCGAAGGCGCCGTGGCTGACCGCGCCCGACGTGCGCACGGTGCCGGCCGGCACGCGGTCGAGCGCCGAGGCCGTCGAGGGCGTCGACGTCTACGCGTGGCCGCACAACGAGACCTCGACCGGCGTCGCCGCTCCCGTCACCCGCGTCAACGCCGACGAGGGTGCGCTCACCGTCATCGACGCCACGAGCGCCGCCGGCGGCATCGACGTCGACCTCGCCGAGGCCGACGTGTACTACTTCGCCCCGCAGAAGAACCTCGGCTCCGACGGCGGGCTGTGGTTCGCCGCGATGTCACCGGCCGCGATCGAGCGGATCGAGCGGCTCGCCGCCACCGACCGCTACATCCCGGACTTCCTCAGCCTCAAGAACGCCGTCGACAACTCCCGGCTGAACCAGACGCTGAACACCCCGGCGCTGAGCACCCTGCTGCTGCTCGAAGACCAGCTCGCGTGGATCCTCGACAACGGCGGCCTGTCCTGGGCCAGTGCACGCACGGCGGAATCCTCCTCGGCGCTGTACACGTGGGCCGAGGCCGCGTCGTTCGCGACCCCGTTCGTGACCGACCCGGCCGACCGGTCGCCGGTGGTCGTCACGATCGACTTCGACGAGAAGATCGACGCCGCCGCGGTCGCGAAGAGCCTGCGGGCGAACGGCATCGTCGACACGGAGCCCTACCGCAAGCTCGGACGCAACCAGCTGCGCGTCGCCACGTTCGTCTCGATCGAACCCGACGACGTGCGCCAGCTCATCAGCGCGATCGACTACACGGTCGAGCGACTCGTCTGACCGCAGCGGACTCCGGCGACGCGGACGTCAGTTCTCGTCGTCGGAGTCGCTGACGTCGTCTTCGGACTCGTCCTCGTCAGAGTCGTCGTCATCCGCGTCGTCGTCGTCAGAGTCGTCGTCATCCGAGTCGTCATCGGAGTCGTCGTCTTCGTCGGAGTCGGGTGCGAGCTCGTCGATGTCGACGCCGTCCACGTCGCCGGCGTGCAGGATCGACGCATCGTCGTCCGCCTCGTCGTCGTCATCGTCGTCGAAGTCGGAGGCGTCGTCGTCGGCCCCCTCCTGCGCCGCCGCCGCCTGCGCGGCCTGGTAGTCGGCCAGGCGCTCCGCCCACGGCACCCAGTCCGGAGCCACCAAGGCATCGTCGCCGGGCAGGAGCTCGACCTCGAGCACGGTCGGCTCGGCGTCGGCGACGCGCGCCAGACTCACCGTCCAGAACCAGCCGGGATACCCCGCGAGACGGTTCGCGAAGAGGAGCGAGACGACCCCGTCGGCCTCGACACGGTGACCTGCGGGGTCGCCGATCGACGCTTCGGGCGTGATCTCCCGAAGCGCCAGCAGCGCGAGATCGCGCGCCTCGAGGAGTGCGGGATCCGGCAGCGCCGGCACGCCGGTACCGGACTCCTCGGTACCGGACTCGTCGGCAACCGGCTCTTCGGCAACCGGCTCTTCGGCAACCGGCTCTTCGCCGGTGCCGGGGTTCTCCTCGGTCACCGACTCCTCACCCGTGCTCGGGTTGTCGTCGACACCGGGGGTCTCAGGCGTCGAGGTCATCCGCTACCTTGCGCAGAACCGCGGCGATCTTCTTCGAGTGCGAACCGCTGGGGTACCGGCCGCGACGCAGGTCGCCACCGAGGCCGTCGAGCAGACCGACGAGGTCTTCGATGATGACGGCCATGTCGTCAGCGGGCTTGCGCGAGCGCTTGGCGAGGCTGACCGGGGCTTCGAGAACCCGCACCGACAGCGCCTGCAGACCGCGCTTTCCGTCGGCGACACCGAACTCGAGGCGGGTGCCGGGCTTGGGGGCCGCCGCCTGCGCGGGCAGCGCGCTGGCGTGGAGGAAGACGTCCTGACCGTCATCGGCGGTGATGAAGCCGAATCCCTTGTCCTCGTCGTAGAACCTGACCTTGCCGGTGGGCATCGAAACCTCGCTGGAAATGGGCCCGCACGCGCAGGCCGGATGGAATCCGGGGTCGATCCGACCCCGCATCCAGACTACGGCACGCGCCGCGCGTCCCCCGTGTTGCGGGCCCGACACCGGCACCGGCGACGGCGGCCTCGCAAGGCGCTCCGCTAGGCTGAGACGGATGAGCACGCCAAGCCCCGGCGGCGACGTTCCGATCCGCCGCATCGACCGCATTCTGGCGTTCATGTCGCTGGGTCTGCTGGCGCTGTCGATCGTGTGCTTCTTCGCGATCATGATCGGATCGAGCGCCGGCGCCGATATGGCCTCGGGCGTCTGGCCGGCGGTGGGATTCACCGTTTACTTCGCACCTCCGATCGCCTTCGTGATGCTGTTGACGGTGCTCATCATGACGCTCGTGCGGAGGGCACGGGCCAACCGCGGGTCCTGAGTGGTCTCCGACGAACGCGCTCTCGCCCTGCAGCTCGCGGGCCTCGATGACGCGCGACTCGCAGAGACGCTCACGGCACGCTCCGTCTCTGCCGCGGTGGGCTGGCGCGACTTCTTCGACGCCGCCGAAGGCCTTCTCGACCCGGCCTCGATCGACCGGGCTCTGACCCGGCTGCCGCGCCGCGCGCTCGCGACGCTGGCGTCCGCGGCAGACGGCGGGAAGGCGGCGACCGCTGCCGTACCCGAGACCCTGCAGCTCCTCGTCGACGGCGTCACGCCGCAGGCCGTCGCCGAGCGCGTGCGGCGCCTGCACCGTACGCACCCGGCCGCGTTCGAGCCCCCGGCCGAGGGTACCCCCGACCCCGCGAGCAGCGCGCAGGAGGCCGCCGCGGCCGAGCGGGCCTTCACGGCGACCGGCGCGCTGGCGGATCTGCTGCTCGCGACCGACCAGACCTCCCTGTCCCTGACCGCCACGGGCACCGTGAGCGCGAGCGATCGACGGCGCCTGCTCGATGCGGGGATCGTCTCGGATGCGGAGGAGCTCGACGATCTGGTCGCGGTCGCGCGCGCGGCGGGTCTCGTCGACGCGAGGGATCGCGAGGCCACCGTCTCGGACGGGGGCGATCAGTGGCTGCGGCTCCCCACCGCCGCGAGGTGGGAGCACGCGATGACCGGCGTGCACGCGGCGCTGCCGCCGGGGATCCGCGACGAGACGACCGGTCTGCAGCCGGTGCCGCTCTGGCCGAGCGGCTATCCGCTCGACGACGACTGGCCGGCGCTTGCGCACCGGTGGGCGCGCATCGTGGTGCGGTGGGGGCTGTTCGCCGACGACGGCGCCGAACCTTCCTGGACGCGATCGCTGCGCGAGACGGGCACCGTCAGCGCTTCGGCACTGGTGCCGCACCTGCCCGCTGAGATCGACAAGGTGTACCTGCAGGCCGATCTGTCCGTGATCGCGCCGGGCCCGCTCCAGCCCGACCTCGAGCTGCGCCTGCGGCGCATCGCGGCGCGCGAGTCCCGCGCTCAGGCCTCGACCTACCGGTTCACGAGCGAGTCCCTCGACGCGGGCCTCGCCGACGGCGAGACCGCCGCGAGCATCCGCGCCTTCCTCGGCGAGCTGTCTCTCACGGGCATCCCGCAGCCCCTCGAATACCTGGTCGACAGCACGGCGGAACGTCACGGCGCGGTGCGCGTGCGCTCCGACGCGCAGCGCGGCCTCACCGTGGTCGAGACCGACGACCCCGACCGTCGCGAGGCGCTGTCGGTCGATCAGGCGCTGCGCCCCCTGGGCCTCGTCGCCGACGAGGGCGTGCTGCTCACGAGGGTCGGCCGCGATGCCGTCTCGTGGGCCCTCGCCGACGCGCGGTATCCGGTCACCGTCATCGGCGACGACGGCCGGCCGACGTCGCCGAGGCGCGGCAGACGCACGACCGGCCCCGCGGTGCCCGCCCCCGCCCGGTACGACGAGCTGATCGCGCGCCTGCGCTCCGGACACAGCACCGACAGCGACGAGGCGTGGCTCGAGCGGGAGCTCGAACAGGCCGTGCGGGCCCGCGCCGCGGTTCGGGTGACCGTGCGAATGCCGGACGGCAGCGACCGCGAGCTGACCCTCGAGGCCTCGGGACTCGGCGGTGGGAGGCTGCGCGGACTCGACCGCGCCGCCGACGTCGAGCGCACCCTGCCGCTGCGGAGCATCGTGGCCGTCGCGCCCGCGGAGTGACGCGCTCTCCGCAGCCCGGTAGAATCGAACGCTATGGCTGACGGCCCCCTCATCGTTCAGAGCGACCGCACGGTGCTCCTCGAAGTCGCGCATCCCGACGCGGAGACGGCGCGTCACGAGTTGGCGATCTTCGCCGAGCTCGAGCGCGCTCCGGAGCACATCCACACCTACCGCATCACGCGGCTGGGCCTGTGGAACGCCCGCGCAGCGGGCCACGACTCCGGCGACATGCTGGCGACCCTCGATCGCTGGTCCCGCTTCCCGGTGCCGCCTTCGGTGTCGACCGACATCGAGGAGACCGTCGCGCGCTACGGTCGCCTCACCATCGAGCGCACCGACGACGGCGCGCTCGTGCTCCGCTCCGGTGACGCCGCCGTGCTCGCCGAGGTGACCAAGAACAAGCGCATCCAGCCCCTCCTGATCGGTCGCCCCTCCCCCGACAGCCACCTCATCGACGCGTGGGCGCGAGGCCACATCAAGCAGGAGCTGCTGAAGATCGGATGGCCGGCCGAAGACCTCGCCGGCTACACCCCCGGCACGCCGCACGAGATCGACCTGGCCGAAGACGGCTGGACCCTCCGCCCGTATCAGCGCCAGGCCGTCGACATCTTCCACGACGGCGGCTCCGGCGTCGTGGTCCTCCCCTGCGGCGCGGGCAAGACCCTCGTCGGCGCCGGCGCGATGGCCGCGACCAAGACCACCACGCTCATCCTCGTGACCAACACCGTCAGCGCACGCCAGTGGCGCGACGAGCTGCTCAAGCGCACCTCCCTCACGGCGGAGGAGATCGGCGAGTACTCCGGCCAGTCCAAAGAGGTGAAGCCGGTCACCATCGCGACGTACCAGATCCTCACCGCGAAGCGGAAGGGCCAGTACGCGCACCTCGCGCTCCTGGACGCGCTGGACTGGGGACTGGTCGTCTACGACGAGGTCCACCTGCTGCCGGCGCCCGTCTTCAAGCTCACCGCCGACCTGCAGGCGCGGCGGCGCCTGGGCCTCACCGCGACCCTGGTGCGCGAGGACGGGCGCGAGGGCGACGTGTTCAGCCTCATCGGGCCGAAGCGGTTCGACGCGCCGTGGAAGGAGATCGAGTCGCAGGGCTTCATCTCCCCCGCCGCCTGCTACGAGGTGCGCGTCGACCTCCCGGCCACGGAGCGCCTCGAATATGCGGCGGCCGCCGACGACGACCGCTACCGGATGGCCGCGACCGCACCGGCGAAGATCGGTGTCGTGCGCGATCTGGTCGCCCGGCACGACGGCGAGCGCATCCTCATCATCGGTCAGTACCTCGAACAGATCGATACCCTCGCAGACGCCCTCCACGCACCGAAGATCACCGGGCAGACCCCGGTCGACGAGCGCGAAGAGCTGTACCAGGCGTTCCGCGAGGGCGAGATCTCCGTGCTGGTCGTGTCCAAGGTCGCCAACTTCTCCATCGACCTCCCGGAGGCGTCGGTGGCCATCCAGGTGTCGGGCTCCTTCGGGTCGCGGCAGGAGGAGGCGCAGCGTCTGGGCAGGCTCCTGCGCCCGAAGACCTCGGGCCACACCGCCAGCTTCTACACCCTCATCGCCCGCGACACCGTCGACCAGGACTTCGCGCAGAACCGCCAGCGATTCCTCGCCGAACAGGGCTACGCCTACACGATCATGGACGCCGATCGGCTCGACGCCGCGTGATGGATGCGGGGCGAACCGGCCGATATCCAGCAGGTTCCTGAAAACCCCGACCATAATGACCCTATGACCGCACCGCGCATCCTCGTCGTCGACGACGAGCCGAACATCCGTGACCTGCTGATCACGAGCCTGCGTTTCGCCGGCTTCCAGGTCCGCGCCGTGACCAACGGAGCGCAGACGATCTCGGCCGTGCTCGAAGAGGAACCCGACCTCATCGTGCTCGATGTCATGCTCCCCGACATGAACGGCTTCAGCGTGACCAAACGGCTCCGCGGAGCCGGCTACACCGCGCCGATCCTGTTCCTCACCGCCAAAGACGAGACCGACGACAAGATCACCGGCCTCAACGCCGGCGGCGACGACTACGTGACCAAGCCCTTCAGCCTCGACGAGATCGTCGCGCGCATCCAGGCCATCCTGCGCCGCACGATGCAGGCCGACGAGGACTCGATCATCCGCGCCGGCGAGATCACGATGGACCAGGACACGCACGACGTGCAGGTCGGCGAGACCGCCATCGAGCTGAGCCCGACCGAGTTCAAGCTGCTGCGCTACCTCATGCTGAACCCGAACCGCGTGCTGTCCAAGGCGCAGATCCTCGATCACGTGTGGGAGTACGACTTCAACGGCGATGCCGGCATCGTCGAGAGCTACATCTCCTACCTCCGCCGCAAGATCGACCCGCACGCGACCGAGCCGCTCATCCAGACCAAGCGCGGGTTCGGCTACATGCTGAAGACGGGCAAGTCCGCCTGATCCGGCACACGACGAGGCACACGGTCGCGGGAGGGGGCGGACACCCTGGGTTCTGAAACGGACGCCGTCACCCGGTGGTGGCGCGGCATCAGCCTGCGCGCGAAGGTCACCGGCGTCACGGTGACCCTGCTCGCGGTCGGGCTGTTCGCGGCCGGCTTCGGCACGATGACGTTCCTGCGCAGCACGCTCTACAACAATATCGACGCGAGCGTGCGCGGCTACGCCTCGACCGACGCGGTGAGCGGCCTGATCGATGTCGTCGTCGAAGGCGGGCAGGTCTCGTTCACGCCGCGCGACGAAGACGACGTGCCGCCGACACCGTACTTCGTGGCCGTCTACGGACCCGACGGCGCCCTCGAGGCGATCGCGGGCGGTTCGGGGGGCCTCGAACCGGACTTCCCCGACGAGTTCACCCTGCAGGCCACCGCCGCGCGGGGTCTGCAGCCGTTCGCCCTTCCCGACATCGAGGGCGACGAACGCTTCCTCGCGGCGGTCGACGTCTTCCAGCCCGACGGCGTCGGCGATCTCTTCACCCAGATGGTCGTCGTCTCGACCGCGTCGACCAACCAGGTCGTGGCGACCTTCCTCGGCATCTACGCCGTCATCTCCGTGGTCATCCTCGGCGCCGGCGCCCTCGGCACGAGGTGGCTGGTCACCCTGACCTTCCGCAGCCTCGGCCAGGTCGAAGACACCGCCATGTCGATCGCGGCCGGAGATTTCAGCCAGCGCATGACCGACATCGAGCCGCGCACCGAGGTCGGCCGCCTCAAGATCGCCATCAACACGATGCTCGGCCGCATCGACGCGGCCATCTCGCAGCGCGAAGCCACGGTGCGCCAGATGCGCCGCTTCATCGGCGACGCCAGCCATGAGCTGCGAACGCCCCTGGTCACCGTGCGCGGATACGCCGAGCTCTACCGGATGGGGGCGATCCCCACCGGTGACGACACCGCCCAGGCGATGGACCGCATCGAGAAGGAGGCCATCCGCATGGGCGTCCTCGTCGAGGACCTGCTGGCCCTGGCCCGCCTCGACGAGCGGCGCGACGTCGACATCGCTCCGGTCGATCTGCGTCCCATCGCCCGAGATGCGGCGCTCGACGTGCGCGCGACCTCGCCCCGGCGCACCGTCACGGTCATCGAGGCGCTCGACGCCGTGCTCCCGGGAGGGGAACGTTCCGCGGACAGCCCCGACACCGCCGACGCCAAGAAGCGCAGCGCTCCGACCACCACCGCGATCGCCCGCGCCGGGGCGTCGCTTCTTCGCCGCCGCTCCCGGCAGAGCGCGCAGACGGCCGCGGATCCCGACGCCGACACGCTGCCGATCTCCGTGCGACGCCCGCAGCCGGTCGTCAGCGGCGACGAGAACCGCATCCGGCAGGTGGTCGCCAACCTGCTGGGCAACGCCCGGCGCTTCACCGGCGACGACTCCCCCATCGAGTTGCGGGTCGGCGTCGACCCGGTCGCGGCCACGGGGTGGATCGAGGTGATCGACCACGGCGAGGGTGTGCCCGATCAGCTCAAGGACAAGATCTTCCAGCGGTTCTGGCGCGCCGACACATCGCGCACCCGCGAGACCGGCGGCACGGGCCTCGGCCTGTCGATCGTCGCATCGATCGTGGATGCCCTGCACGGCGACGTCGGCGTGCTCGACACCCCCGGCGGCGGCGCGACGTTCCGCGTGTCGTTCCCGCTGGCCGAGCAGCGCGAGCCGGAAGAGCACCTGCTCATCGAGACCCAGCCGCTCCCGCGTCTCGAGCGCGACGCCCTCTGAACCTCTCCTCCCCACCCGCCGACGGATGGGGCCCGCTCCACCGGGAGCGACAGACGCGAACGCCGCCGATTCGCCTCGACCTAGCGTGAGGATCCCGAAGAGAAAGGGATGCTCCCATGGCAGTGTTCTCCGTCGACAGCGACGCCGTCCTCAGCACCACGACCGCCGTCCGCGGCACGGTCGACCGACTTCAGGGCGAGGTGCACGCGATGCTCGCGCAGCTCACCCAGCTGCAGTCCTCGTGGACCGGACCGGCGGCGATGGCCTTCCAGGGCGTCGTCGAGCAGTGGCGCGGCACGCAGCGGCAGGTCGAGGAATCGCTCGCGACCATCAGCGCCGCGCTCGAGCAGGCCGGCCGTCAGTACGCCGATGCCGAACAGACGACCGCGGGCCTGTTCCGGTAGACGACGAAGCGCCCCTCCGCGAGGAGGGGCGCTTCGTGCTGTCGGATCTTCGCGACCTCGACGGGTGGGATCAGAAGTCCATGCCGCCGGTGGGGTCTGCCGGAGCGGCCGCGGCCTTCTCGGGCTTGTCGGCGACGACGGCCTCGGTGGTGAGGAACAGACCCGCGATCGACGCGGCGTTCTGCAGCGCCGAACGGGTGACCTTCGCCGGGTCGATGATGCCCTGCTCGAACAGGTCGGCGTACTCGCCGGTCGCGGCGTTCAGACCGTGACCGAGGGGCAGCTCGGCGACCTTGTTCGCCACGACGCCCGGCTCCATGCCGGCGTTCAGAGCGATCTGCTTCAGCGGAGCCTCGATCGCGACCTTCACGATGTTGGCGCCGGTCGCCTCGTCACCGGTGAGCTCGACGTTCGCGAACGCGCCCTTGCCGGCCTGGATGAGGGCGACGCCACCACCGGCGACGACACCCTCCTCGACGGCGGCCTTCGCGTTGCGGACGGCGTCCTCGATGCGGTGCTTGCGCTCCTTGAGCTCGACCTCGGTCGCCGCACCCGCCTTGATGACGGCCACGCCGCCGGCGAGCTTGGCGAGGCGCTCCTGGAGCTTCTCGCGGTCGTAGTCGCTGTCGGTGTTGTCGATCTCACGACGGATCTGGGTCACGCGACCCTCGATCTGGTCCGCCTCGCCGGCGCCCTCGACGATCGTGGTCTCGTCCTTGGTGATGATCACCTTGCGAGCACGGCCGAGGAGGTCCAGCGTGGTGTTCTCGAGCTTGAGGCCCACCTCTTCGGTGATGACCTGGCCGCCGGTGAGGATCGCGATGTCCTGCAGCTGAGCCTTGCGACGGTCGCCGAAGCCGGGAGCCTTGACGGCAGCCGACTTGAAGATGCCGCGGATCTTGTTCAGCACCAGGGTCGCGAGGGCTTCGCCCTCGACGTCCTCGGCGATGATGAGGAGCTCCTTGCCGTCCTGGATCACCTTGTCGACGATCGGCAGAAGGTCCTTGATGTTCGAGATCTTCTGGTTCGCGATGAGGATGTAGGGGTCCTCGAAGACGACTTCCTGACGCTCGGGGTCGGTGACGAAGTAGGGGTTGATGTACCCCTTGTCGAAGCGCATGCCCTCGGTGAGCTCGAGCTCGGTGCCGAAGGTCTGCGACTCCTCGACGGTCACGACGCCTTCCTTGCCGACCTTGTCGATCGCCTCGGCGATGAGCTCGCCGATCTCGGGGTCAGCGGCGGAGATCGACGCGGTCGCGGCGATCTGCTCCTTCGACTCGACCTCCTTGGCGTCGGCCAGCAGCTGGTCGGTGATCATCTTGACGGCCTTCTCGATGCCGCGCTTGAGCGAGATCGGGTCGGCGCCGGCTGCGACGTTGCGCAGACCCTCGCGGACGAGTGCCTGAGCGAGAACGGTGGCGGTCGTGGTGCCGTCGCCCGCGACGTCGTCGGTCTTCTTGGCGACCTCCTTGACGAGCTCCGCGCCGATCTTCTCGTACGGGTCGTCGAGTTCGATCTCCTTGGCGATCGAGACGCCGTCGTTGGTGATGGTGGGGGCGCCCCACTTCTTCTCCAGCACGACGTTGCGCCCACGCGGGCCCAGGGTCACCTTGACGGCGTCGGCCAGCGTGTTGAGGCCGCGCTCGAGGCCGCGACGGGCCTCTTCATCGAAAGCGATCATCTTTGCCATGTGTGTGTCGTCCCTCCCGGACGTTGGCCTTCGGTCATTAGCACTCGTATGAGACGAGTGCTAATACATTCTGGCACTCGCCCCCGGGGAGTGCAAGCCACCGTCCGTGTTCACGACGAAGGGCGGGATGCCGCAGCATCCCGCCCTTCCTCACGCGCTCGGCGCGCGACGTGACGGCGCGTCAGGCGACGACGCGAACGGACTCCGCCTGCGGGCCCTTCTGGCCCGACCCGACGGTGAACTCGACCGCCTGTCCTTCTTCGAGCACGCGGAAACCGCTCATCTCGATGTTGGAGTAGTGGACGAAGACGTCCTGCCCGTCGGTCACGGTGATGAAGCCGAAACCCTTCTCGGCGTTGAACCACTTGACGGTGCCCTGAGCCATGCGAATCTCCTGTAGTGCGGTGGGACAGGCTCATCGTAGGCAGACGCGAATTCACCGAACCGCCATCACAGCAACTGTTGACAGGGGCGCATAGAAGTATTTACCGGCGTGAAACAACCGCTGGTCCCGAGGGGGTTCGCGTCAGGGAGCGGGCGTCTCCTCCGACGCGCTGTCGGTGTGGTCGAGGCCGATGACCACGGTCAGCTGAGCCGATTCGCTCTCGTCGACGTCTTCGGTGGCGGCGTCGTCGGTCGGCTGGTAGAAGTCGCTCTGCTCGATGCGTGCCCCGCCGAGCAGCTCGGCGACGCCCGCCGCGGCGGCTTCGTCGCCGGGGAAGGCGTAGTACACGGTCGTCTCGGCGAAGTCGGAGGTTCCCGCTTCGCTCGCGTTGACCTGATCGGCGGACCACCCGGCCTCGACGAGCACGTCCTTGACCTGCGTGGCGAGACCCGCCTCGGGCGTGGCGTTGAGCACGAGCACGTCGTACGCGGTGTCGATCACCGGCTCGATGGTCGCCGTGGGCGTCGGCTCGGGAGCGGCGTCGGGAGCGAGGGAGACGCGTCCGCTGAGGACCAGCGTCGCGAAGATGCCCGCGACGATGAGCACGAGAGTGGCGACCGCGGCCCACAGGAAGACGACCCACCCGCGCATGTGCGGGTTCTCGGCCCGGTGGGCGCCGACGCGCCCGCTGTCCGCGGGGAGGTCGTCGAAGCGATCCCGCGGGTAGGTCGATTTCGGCACCCCACGATGCTACCGGCACCCGTCGGTGAACCCGGGAATCGGCCCCGAGGGCTGCTCAGCCCGGCATCGACCGGGTCGCGCGCCCGGATTCGGACACGTCGCGGCGCCGCCGCAGGCGCTTCACCAGCATCGGGTCATGACGCTGCGCCTCGACCGTGTCGATCAGCCGGTCGAGCAGCTGATAGTAGCGAGCCGGGGCGAGCCCGAGTTCCGCGCGGATCGCCTCCTCCTTGGCTCCGACGTGGCGATGCCACTGCGCCTCGAAATCGAGGAGCGCACGGTCGCGGTCGGAGAGGGACACGTCGTCCACGGTAACCGTGCCGGCACCGTCATCCCGTAAGCCACTCCAGGGATGCGCCGAGCGGATCCGCGTAGGCCAGCGGCGCGCCGTCGCGGTGCAGCACGAACCGGCCCGCACCCGGGTCGACGGGCGCGGTCCACCGATCGTGCGCCTGCAGCGGGTCGAGCGACACCCAGATGGCCCCGGTGTCGGCGATGGCGCCGATGAGCCGCTCACGCGCCGCCCGGGGCAGGTGGGGCAGGAGCCCCAGAGTCGACACGACCGGGGTGAGCCCGTCGGGCATCCCCGAGAGAAGCCGAGGGACGAGATCGGGATCGCTCGCGTCGCCGGATGCCACCTCGATCGGCTCGCGACGGGCGAGATCGAGCGCGGCCTCGATCCGCTGCGCTCGACCCCGCTCCCCCGGCCACACCAGGGCCATGAGGAAGGCGCGGTCATCGGGATCGCCCGCCGACATCGGTGTGAGGTCGGCGCCCATCCGCCACCGGATCTCAGGCAGGCGCAGCGGAGCGTCGCCCGTGATGTTCGCGTCGAGGACGACCGGCGACATGCCGGAAGGCGGGTCGAGTCGCACGTCAGGGTGATCCGGCCGGCGGTAGCGGTACGAGTAGCGGTCGGGCTGCAGACAGAGACCGGCGCTCGCACCCACCTCGAGGAAGCCGATCGGTCCGGGGATCGTCGCGAGCGCCGGCAGCAGGGCGGCGCACCGCAGGGGCTCGTTGGTCTGCAGGGAGCGTCGCGACGTCTCGGCGACGACGGCGTCGGCGTGCTCCAGGAGCCAGTCGCGCCAACGCGAGAAGGCCTGCTCGGGCGCGCCCAGCATCCGCGTGACGGCGAACACGAGCGGTGGCTGCCTGCGAGAGGCCGGGATGCGCGCGAGCACGTGGCACACGTCGACGTCATCGGCGACACCCGCCGCCCACTCCGCGTAGAGAGAGGATCGTGATGGAGCTTCCGCCACCGCGAACCGCCGATAGCGATCGGCGACCTCGGCCACGGCATCCATGCGCCCATTGTCCGCTGTCGGCGTCATCATCGTCACACTCGGCGCCCGATGCGGCGCGCTGCGGTTGAATGTAGGGGAAGGAGATCTCCATGGACTATTCCGTCGACAAGACCGACGCGCAGTGGCGCGAAGAGCTCACCCCCGAGCAGTACCAGGTGCTGCGCGAGGCCGGCACCGAGCGTCCCTGGACCGGTGAACTCCTCGACGAGGAGCGCGCCGGGCTCTACACGTGTGCCGCGTGCGGCGCCGAGCTGTTCAAGAGCGGCACCAAGTTCGACTCCCACTGCGGCTGGCCGAGCTTCTACGAGTCGATCCGCCCCGACGCGGTGCAGCTGCTCGAGGACAACAGCCACGGCATGGAGCGCACCGAGGTGCGCTGTGCGTCCTGCGGCTCGCACCTCGGTCACGTGTTCCCCGACGGCTTCGGCACCCCCACCGGCGACCGTTACTGCATGAACTCCCTCTCGATGAACTTCACGCCCGAGAACGACGCGTGACCACAGTCGTCGAGGCGATGCGCCGGCGGCGCTCGCTGTCGAAGGTCACCGACGCGGCTCCCAGCCACGACGAACTGCTCGATCTCGTGGCCGCTGCCGGACGCGTGGCCGACCACTCGTCGCTGAAGCCGTGGCGGATCATCGAGATCCGCGGGTCCGGACGCGAACGTCTCGGCCGCGCCCTCAACAAGGCAGAGGGACGCAAGGGCGTTTCGACCAAGCCCCTGCGCGCGCCGCTCGTGCTCGCCGTCGTCGTGCGCTTCCGCAAGAGCAAGGTGCCGCACTGGGAGCAGGAGGCCGTCGCCTCGGGTGTCGCCCACATGCTGAGCCTCGCCCTTGACGACGCCGGCTGGGGCGTTTTCTGGCGCACCGGCGGCGCGACGCGGAGCAAGGCGGTCGCGAAGGCCCACGGGCTGACGAAGAACGAGGAGCTCCTCGGGTGGCTCTACGTCGGCGGCAAGCCGACGCGGTCGAGGCCGCTGCGCGGCAAGGAGATCGACCCGACGACCTTCGTCTCGTCGATGCCCTGCAAGAAGCGCTCGCGCTGACCCTCAGCGCCGACGGCGCGGGAACACGGCGATCGCCGCACCGAGCAGAGCGACCGCCGACACCGTCAGTCCGATGAGCACTCCGGGACTCGCCGTCGTCGGCCACAGCGCATCGAGCAGGACCGACGTCAGGAGCTGACCGACGACGGCGCCGAGCCCCATGAGCAGCACCCCGGTGTAGGGCACCACGGCGGCGCCGATGAAGATGTATGCGACGCCGCACGCGCCGCCGATGTAGAGCCACGGCTCCGCGGGGAAGGCCGCGGGCGCTCCGACGATGGCGACGTGCACGGCTGCCGCGACGAGCAAGACGATGGTGCCGCCGGCGAAGTTCACCGCCGTGGCCGTGAGCGCAGAGCCGACGCGCTGCCGCAGGCGCCCGTTCGTCGCCTGCTGCCACGCGATGCCGGCTCCCACGAGGAACGGCAGCAGCAGCATCCACCACGGCACGCTGCTCACCGGCGAACCCGCCACCGACAGCAGCACCGCGGCGACGGCGATGGCCGCCCCCACGACGCGGGACACGGTCACGGCGACGACACCCGCCGGTCCGTAGCCGATCCGGTCGAGCACGAGTGCGCTCACCGCCTGCCCCGCGACCATTCCCACGGTGAACAGCGAGACGCCGATCACGGCCACGGTCAGGCTCTGGGTGGCGACGCTGAACGCCCCGGCGAGACCGCCGACGAGCATCCACACCGGCAGCGTGCGCAGGCGCAGTCCGTGCGCCAGCGTCACGACGCCCCGGCGCCCGGCGGGCAGGGCGGCGCTGAGAGCGACGAGGATCAGGAGGCCGGAGCCGAAGGACACCGCCGCGGCGACGAAGCCGTCCGTCAGCGCCGCTCCGAGAGAGCCGTTGACGCGAGCCTGCACCGCGGTCAGAACACCGATCGCCACGGCACCCGCCATTGCGAGCGTTCGATGGGCGGCCATCCCCCCATCCTGCCCGCCCCGAGATGGAGCCGAGGACGGGACTCGAACCCGTAACCGCCCGATGACAACGTCGGAGTCGACACCAAGGGCACCAATGGAACCGACTACGGGACTCGAACCCGTAACCGCCCGATGGCAACGTCGGAGTCGACACCAAGGGCACCGATGGAGCCGACTACGGGACTCGAACCCGTAACCGCCCGATTACAAGTCGGGTGCGCTACCAATTGCGCCAAGTCGGCAAGGGGTCCAGTCTACCCAGCCGACGCGCGGCTCACGATGTGGGGCTCGGGGTGGGAGCCGGGGTGGCCTCGTAGTAGGCGTCGCTGGAGACGGTCAGCACGAACTGCGCGAACTCCTTGGCGTTGTCGAGCGCTCCCACGTACGGCGTTCCGTTCACGAGCACCATGGGGGTGCCGGTGAGCGAGATGTCGTCGGTGTCGGGGATGCCGTCGAGTGCGCGGTCGGTGGCGGTCTTGGCCCACGCGGCGAACTTCTCCTCGACGATGCAGTCGCGCACCGTCTGCGGGTCGTCCGCGCCGGAGGCCTGAGCGAGGTCGGCGAGCTCGATGTCGGTATAGCCGTCGGTGTCGAGCTCGGGCTGCTGGCGCAGCAGGGTGTCGTTGAACTTGAAGAAGTCGTCGGGCGAGTAGTGCGCCATGCACGCGGCGGCGCTCGCGGCACGGATGGAGTACTTGGTGCCGTTCGACTTCGCGGTGAGCATCGCGACCGGGTAGTAGCTGAGGGTCGCGGCGTCTTCACTGACCCACTTCTGCAGCTGCTGTACGTTGGCGACCTGGAAGTCCTGCGCGCCGCTGGAGAGGTAGTCGACGTAGATGCGGATGTCGACGACGCCGGGTTCGGGCGTCTCGACCGGCTCCGCCTGGGCGGACATCGCGGCGTTCCCGGACGAGTCGCTCTCGTCGTCGGCCTCTTCCTCGCCCGCTGCGCTGTCGTCCATCTCCGTCGTGGTCGGCTCCGCGCCGACCGAGCCGACACCGGTCACATCGGTGACCTCGAAGCCGTCCTCGGTGACGTTCGCCGGCTGCGCCATCGGGCGCGAGGCGTTGCTGGAGACCGTCCAGGTGATCACGACGGCGACGGCGGCCACCACCGCCACGATGACCGTCGCGAGCGAGACCCGCTGGATCAGACGGGTGCGCGACTGTCGCTGCTGCACCTGCTTCGCCTTCGCGCGCACGGCGTCTCGGCGGTCGCCAGGGGTCGTTTCGGGACTGGTGTCGGGAGTCGATTCGTCGTGTGACATGGAACCTCGTGGGAGAACGTCGGCCGTAATGCTCCGGCGCGCCGCTCGGGGAGCGCGGCGTGGACGATGCTAGTCACCGACCCTGGGAAATGCCCAGACACCTCCGGTTCTTTGCCGCGTGGCATACTGGAGACACGCCCGATGGTGGGCGTGCGGGAGAGCCCCCGCTTCCATTCACTACGGATCGTCCGGCACGTACCTGCCGGTGAAGGAGAAAGACCATGGCGTCCGTCACGTTCGACAACGCAACCCGCTTGTACCCCGGAGGCCAGCGCCCCGCCGTCGACAAGCTCAACCTCGAGGTCGCCGATGGCGAGTTCCTCGTTCTCGTCGGCCCCTCCGGCTGCGGAAAGTCCACCTCGCTGCGCATGCTCGCCGGCCTCGAAGAGGTCAACTCGGGTGCCATCCGCATCGGCGAGCGCGACGTGACCGACGTGCCGCCGAAGGATCGCGACATCGCGATGGTGTTCCAGAACTACGCGCTCTACCCGCACATGACCGTCGCCGAGAACATGGGCTTCGCGCTCAAGATCGCCGGCGTCGGCAAGGAGGAGCGCGCCCAGCGCGTGCTGGAAGCCGCCAAGCTGCTCGACCTCGAGGAGTACCTGACGCGCAAGCCCAAGGCCCTGTCGGGTGGTCAGCGTCAGCGTGTGGCCATGGGCCGCGCGATCGTGCGTCAGCCGCAGGTGTTCCTCATGGACGAGCCGCTGTCGAACCTCGATGCGAAGCTGCGCGTGCAGACCCGCACCCAGATCGCGTCGCTGCAGCGTCGCCTGGGCGTCACCACCGTCTACGTCACGCACGACCAGACCGAGGCCCTCACCATGGGTGACCGCATCGCGGTGCTCAAGGACGGCATCCTGCAGCAGGTCGGCACCCCGCGCGACCTGTACGAGCGGCCGAACAACGTGTTCGTCGCCGGATTCATCGGCTCGCCGGCCATGAACCTCTTCCCCGCTCCGCTCGCCGAGGGTGGCGTGCAGTTCGGCTCCGAGGTCGTGCCGCTGGACCGCGACACGGTCGGCCGCGCGCACGGCAGCGAGGTCACCATCGGCGTCCGCCCGGAGGACATCGTCGTCGGCCCGGCCGACGGCAAGGGCCTGCCGGTCACCGTCGACCTCGTCGAGGAGCTGGGCGCAGACGGCTACCTCTACGGCCACACCGACATCAACGGCAAGCGCACCGACATCGTCGCCCGCGTCGACGGTCGCAACCACCCCCACTCGGGTGAGACCGTGACCCTGGCCGCGACGGCCGGACACGTGCACGCCTTCGACATCGAGACGGGCGAGCGCCTCAACGACGCTCCCGTGCTCTCGGAGTAGTCACCGACGCACGTACAGCGCGGGTGGGTCTCGGATCCACCCGCGCTGTACTGTTTTCGGAAGGATCATGCGCGAATCACTCTCCATCACCGCCAGCTCCGTCGACCCGGCACTCCTGGCTCTGCCCTGGTCCACGCCGCTCGCCGAATGGCCCACGAGCACGATCGTCTTCCTCCCCAAGGGCATCTCACGGCACCTGGTGCGCTTCGCGAGCCTCTCCGGCCGTGTCGTGGCGATCAAGGAGACGACCGAGGAGATGGCGCGTCGTGAGTACGACATGCTCGGAAACCTCCACCGACTGGATGCGCCCTGCGTGGAACGCATCGCGGTCATCGCGGGCCGCACCGACGCCGACGGCGCGCCGCTTCCCGCCGCCCTCGTCACCGCGCACCTGAAGTTCTCCCTCCCCTACCGCGCCCTCTTCACGCAGGTCCTGCGTCCGGACACCGCGACACGCCTCGTGGATGCGCTCGCCGCCCTTCTGGTGCGACTGCACAACGTCGGATTCTTCTGGGGCGACGTGTCGCTGTCGAACACCCTCTTCCGCCGCGACGCCGGCGCCTTCGCCGCCTACCTCGTCGATGCCGAGACGGGCGAGCTCCACGAGGCCGGCCTCACCCGCGGTCAGCGCGAGCACGATCTCGACGTCGCACGCACGAACATCGCCGGCGAGATCATGGACCTCGAAGCGGGCGGGCGCCTGGAGGGCGGGGTCGACGCACTCGCCGTCGCCGACGGCATCGTGGAGTCCTACCACTCGCTGTGGGCGGCCCTCACCGACCGGGAATCGTTCGGCGCCGACGAATCGTGGCGCATCACCGAGCGCGTGCAGCGCTTGAACGCCCTCGGCTTCGACATCGGCGAGATGTCGATCACCACCACCGACGACGGCACGCGGGTGTCCATTCAGCCCAAGGTCGTGGATGCCGGTCACCACCAGCGTCGGCTGCTGCGCCTGACCGGTCTCGACGTCGAGGAGAACCAGGCCCGGCGCCTGCTCAACGACCTCGACGAGTTCCGCGCCCGCATCTCACGCCTCGGAGGCGATGAGGAGGTCGTCGCGCACGAGTGGCTGACGCGCGTCTTCGAGCCGGTCGTGATGGCGATCCCGTACGACCTGCGCGCGAAGCTCGAGCCGGCCGAGGTGTACCACCAGGTCCTCGAGCACCGCTGGTACCTCTCGCAGTCGCGCGGCGGCTCGGTGCCGCTCGCCGAAGCGCTGGGGAGCTACGTCGACGACGTGCTGCGGCACCGTCGTGACGAAGCGACCGTCATGGGGCCGCCTACCGAGACCACGTCGCTCCCCGTGATCACCGCCGATCTGCCGACCGTCGACGACGACAGCGGCGCGGTGGACTGGCGCGACCTCGTCTGAGAGTAGTCAGTAGCCGACCGAGAACGCCTCGCGCGCGTGGCGCGGCTGCTCGATCTCATCCACGACCGCCACGGCCAGGTCGGCGCCGGAGATCATCGACTCGCCATCGGGATCGACCACGAGCACGGGCCCGCCGTCTCGGTACGATCCCGTGCGCTCACCGGGGTTCCACGGCCCGAACCCGCCGGCGGGATGCACGTAGAACCAGTCGCGTTCCGCGCCCGTCTCGAGGTCTTCCAGGATGGCGAGGGCCTCGAGCGCTTCGGGCTTGTACTCCTCGGCGAACTCCGGGGTGTGCACCAGGCGCGGTCCGTCCGGGCTCACGCGGCTGCCGCCGGCGCCCCCGATCACGCCGAGTCTCACCTCCGGCGGAAGCTCTGCGGCGAGCTCTGCGACCGCCGGTCGCAGCATCCCCGCCATGTCACCGCGGGCGGCGACGGCGACGATGACGACCTCGACGCCCTGCATCTCGGTGACGAGCGTCGGCACATCGAGGATGCTGCCCTCGAGGTACATCGCGTGCTCGACGCGATCGGAGACCGCCTTGCGCGCGACGACCAGCACCGTGTGCCCGCGCTGGGCCGCCTCGGCGACGATGTGACGACCGGCGTACCCGGTCCCTCCGATGACGGCGATGCGGGACATGCGCTTCCTTTCGATCGGCGCCGCGCTCAGTCCTGGGCGGCGCGGGCGGTGGCGACCTGGTAGAGGGCGACGGATGCCGCGATGCCGGCGTTGAGGGACTCCGTCGCCGCGGAGATCGGGATGGACACGATCTGGTCGCACGTCTCGGTCACCAGGCGGGAGAGCCCCTTGCCCTCGGAGCCGACGACGATCACGACCGGCCGGTCGGCCAGTTCGAGCTTCGGCAGCGACACGTCGCCGCCGCCGTCGAGCCCGAGCACGAAGACCCCCTGCTTCTTGTACTCCTTGAGCGTGGAGGTGAGGTTCGGCGCGACGGCGACCGGGATGCGAGCGGCCGCGCCGGCGCTGGTCTTCCACGCGGCGGAGTTGACACTGGCCGAGCGTCGCTGGGGCAGGATGATCCCCTGACCGCCGAACGCGGCGGTCGAGCGGATGATGGCCCCGAGGTTGCGCGGGTCGGTCACCCCGTCGAGGGCGACCAGGAGCGGGGTCGCGCCGGTGTCGAGCACCTGCTCGAGCAGGTCCTGCGGGTGCGCGTACTCGTACGGCGGCACCTTGAGGGCGACACCCTGATGCACGCCGTCGAATCCGGCCATGCGGTCGAGCTCCGGCCGGGTGACCTCGAGGATCGCGATCTCGCGGTTCGTGGCGATCGACAGCATCTCCTTGACGCGATCGTCCATCTCCACCCGCTGCGCCACGTAGAGCGCCGTGGCCGGGATGCGCGCACGCAGCGCCTCGAGCACGGAGTTGCGCCCGGTGACGGTCTCGGTGTCGTCGGAGGACCCGCGGCCGGAGCGGTTCGGGTTCGAGCCCTGGGGCTTCGCCCCCGCACGCCCCTTGCCGCCCGCGGCGACGTAGCGTTCCTGGGCGGCCTTGCGCTTGCCGGCGGGGTGCCAGGCGCGGTCCTCCGCCTTGGGCGTGGGGCCCTTGCCCTCGAGCGACCGCCGCTTCTGTCCGCCGGACCCCTTCGTGGGGCCCTTCTTCTTGCCCCGGCTCGCGCCGGGTCGTCCTGGCTTAGCCATCGCTCAAGCTCCAGTGTGTTCCATCGGGGGTGTCTTCCAGGGTGATGCCGGCGGCGGCGACGGCGTCGCGGATCCGATCGGCCGTGGCCCAGTCCTTCGTCGCGCGCGCATCGGCCCGCTGCGTGATCATCGTCTGCACGAGCGCATCGAGCGCCGTCGCGTGCGCGTCGCCGGTGTCGCTGCGCCACATCGGATCGAACGGGTCGATGCCGAGCACGCCGGTCATCGCGGCGACGTCGGCGAAGGCGCGCAGCGCCGCATCCCGATCACCCGCCTCCAGTGCCGCGTTGCCCGCCCGGACCGACTCGTGCAGCACGGCGAGCGCCTGCGGCACACCGAGGTCGTCGTCCATCGCCGCCGCGAAACGGTCGGGGATCTCGGCCGTCACGCGCACGTCGACCGTGTCGTCGCGCAGCGTGCGCACGGCGCGATCGAGGAAGCCTCGGATGCGCTCCAGTGCGGCCTCGGCCTCGGCGAAGCTCGACGCGGAGATGTCCAGGCTCGACCGGTAGTGGGCGCCGGCGAGCGCGTAGCGCACGACGAGCGGATCACGATCGGCGAGCACCTCGTCGGCGAGCAGGACGTTGCCGATCGACTTCGACATCTTCTGGTCGCCGACGGTGACGAGGCCGTTGTGCACCCAGTACCGGGCGAAGCCGTCGCCGGCGGCGGTGGACTGGGCGAGTTCGTTCTCGTGGTGCGGGAAGCGCAGATCGAGGCCGCCGCCGTGGATGTCGAAGTCGCCGCCGAGATAGCGGCGCGACATCGCGGAGCACTCGATGTGCCATCCCGGGCGCCCCGCGCCCCACGGCGAGTCCCACGACGCGCTGGACGGCTCCCCCGGCTTGGCGCCCTTCCACAGGGCGAAGTCGTGGGGATCGCGCTTGCCGCGCGGATCCGCGTCGGCCGCGGTCTCCATCGCGTCGACTTTCTGACGCGTCAGGTCTCCGTAGGCGGCCCAGGAGCGCACGTCGAAGTAGACGTCGCCCGCGGCGGCGTAGGCGTGACCGCGATCGATCAGCCGCGAGATCAGCGAGATCATCTGCGGGATGGAGCCCGTCGCCCGCGGCTCGTAGGTGGGCGGGAGGATGCCGATCGCCGCGTAGGCGCGGCTGAACTCCTGCTCCATGCGGTAGGCGAGCGCCCACCACGGCTCGCCGTCGACGGCCTTCTCGAGCACCTTGTCGTCGATGTCGGTGACGTTGCGCACGAAGGTCACGCGGTCGTATCGGTGGGCGAGCCAGCGGCGCAGGATGTCGAAGCTCAGCGCGCCGCGCAGATGCCCCAGGTGGGGCCCCGACTGCACGGTGGGGCCGCAGACGTACACGGTGACGTTCGCGGGATCGATCGGCACGAAGTCACGCAGGAGCTGCGCCTTGGTGTCGTAGAGCCGGAGAGTCACCCGCCCAGCCTACCCGCGGCGCGCCGAGCGGCCGCTCCGGGAGGTGCCGCACCGAGGTGGGGTAGAACGGTGTGGTGCTGCACGTTCTCGCCGTCCTGGTCGCCGCGATGCTGTTCGGCACCACCGGCACCGCGCAGGTGCTCGGCCCCGACGGGACCACGCCGCTGTCGGTCGGCGCGATGCGGCTGATCGTGGGCGGCATCGCCATCGCCGCGATCACCTTCCCCCTCGCCGCCCGTCGAGCGCGGCGGTCGCCGATACCGCGACCTCGGGCGACACCGTGGGCGCTCACCCTGATGGCCCTGACCGCCGTCGCACTGGCCGTCTACCAGCCGCTGTTCTTCCTCGGCACCGCACGCAACGGCGTGGCGGTGGGAACGGTGGTCGCCCTGGGGTCGGCGCCGGTCCTCGCCGGTGTCGCCGAATGGATGCTCACCCGTCGCCGCCCGACCGCGACGTGGATCGGCGCGACCGCTCTCGCCACCGCCGGCGTCGTGATGCTCGGGTTCGCCGGCGGCGGCGAGGCCGGCACGGACCCGGCCGGCCTCGCGGGGTCGCTCGGCGCCGGCGCCAGCTTCGCCGTGATCGCCGTCTCTCAGCGCCGCCTGCTCGACGCCGGGTGGGATCCGTTCCCCGTCGTCGGAGCGATGGGCGCCGGTTCCGGCGTGCTGGCCCTCGGGGCGCTCCCGTTCGTCGACCTCACGTGGCTGGCCGACCCCGCGGGCATCGCCATGACGGCGTGGCTGGGGGTGGCGACGATCGCCGTCGCCTACACCGTGTTCACCTGGGGACTGAGCGGCCTCACCGCCGCGACGGCCGCGACGCTCACCCTGGGTGAGCCGCTGACGGCGACCCTCTTGGGCGTCGTCGTGCTCGGCGAACGCCTGCCGACCGTCGCCCTCCTCGGCCTCGCGGTTCTCGGGGCGGGACTGGCCCTGCTTGCCTGGGGAGCGCGCACTCCGCGCGATCCCGAGCCGTTCGCCGTCGAAGGCTGACGGCGGTTCCGTTCAGGCGGGCAGCACCAGCGCGACGGCGGTGACCGCCACCCCCTCGCCGCGACCCGTGAACCCGAGGCCGTCGGTCGTCGTGGCCGACACCGACACCGGCGCGCCGCCGAGAGCCGCCGAGAGCGCCCTCTCGGCCTCGAGCCGCCGCGGCGAGAAGCGCGGGCGGTTCGCCTGGATCTGCACCGCGACGTTTCCGACGCGCCAGCCCGCCTCCCCGAGAAGGCCCACTGTGCGCGTGAGGAAGACCTCGCCGTGCGCGCCGTCGTACTCCGGGCGGCCCGTGCCGAAGTGGGTTCCGATGTCTCCCAGACCCGCCGCCGACAACAGGGCGTCGACGATGGCGTGTGCCACCGCATCCCCGTCGGAGTGACCCGCCAGGGCCGGTTCCCCCGGCCACGACAAGACCGCGAGACGGAGCTCGCCGCTCGTCGCGAAGGCGTGAACGTCCGTGCCCACGCCCACACGAGGCGCCCCACCGGTTGGGGTGAGCGACGCGCGGCGAACCGGGAGCGGATCCGCCGCGACGAGATGACGGGCGCGCTCGAGGTCGGCCGGCGTGGTGATCTTGAACGCGAGCGGGTCGCCGGCCACGACCGACACGTCGTGCCCCGCCTCCGCCATGAGTGCGGCATCGTCGGTGTGCTCGCGCGTGACGGCGCGGTAGGCGGCATCCAGCGCATCTCGGCGGAAACCCTGCGGCGTCTGCGCCGCGGACAGCTCGGAACGGTCCACCGCTGCGACGACGGCACGATCTTCGACGCGTTTGATCGTGTCGATCACCGGGAGCACCGGGATGACGCCGTCGGCGCCGGCTTCGAGCCCGGCGATCACACGGGCGAAGACATCGGGCGGGGTGAGCGCGCGCGCCGCGTCGTGCACGAGCACGTACCGAACATCACCCCACAGGGCGGCCAGACCCGCGCGCACCGATTCTTGGCGCGAGCCCCCTCCCGTCACGACGGTGACGAGGTCGCGCCGCTCGCCTGCCGCCTCGATCGCCTCGGTCAGCGCGTCGCCCTCCCGCCCGGCGGGGGCGACGACGACCACCTGCGCCGCAGCGGCGCGGAAGACACCGGCGAGGCAGTGCCGCAGCAGCGAATGCTCGTCGATGCCGACGAGCGCCTTCGGTCCGCCGGCGCCCAGTCGGGTGCCGGCGCCGGCCGCGACGACGACGACGGCGACGCGGGGAACGGGTGTGATGCTCACGGCATCCGGGGAGATCAGCTCGCGAGCACCTCGTCGAGCATGACGCTCGCCTTGTCCTCGTCGGTCTTCTCGGCCAGGGCGAGCTCCGAGATCAGGATCTGCTTGGCCTTCGCGAGCATGCGCTTCTCGCCGGCGGAGAGCCCGCGGTCCTGATCGCGGCGCCACAGGTCGCGGACGACCTCGCTCACCTTGATGACATCACCGGAAGCGAGCTTCTCGAGGTTCGCCTTGTAGCGGCGAGACCAGTTGGTGGGCTCCTCGGTGAAGGGGGCACGCAGCACCTCGAAGACCTTGTCGAGGCCTTCCTTGCCGATCACGTCGCGGACGCCGACGAGGTCGACGTTCTCCGCCGGAACCTCGATGACCAGATCGCCCTGGGTGACGTTGAGCTTCAGGTATTTCTTCGTCTCGCCCTTGATCACACGGTCTTTGACCTCGATGATGGTCGCCGCTCCGTGGTGGGGGTAAACGACGGTTTCGCCAACCTCAAAAAGCATGGAGTTATGTCCCTTCGGCAACCTCCAGAATACCACAGGCGACATACGCTAAGGTTCTCCACCGCGTGCGGTGACCCGTCACGGCCCCGGTCGGCACCCGCGCCGGCGACACCCTAGAATCGGAGACGATGCCGTCATCCGTCCCGGGAGGATCCGTGATCTCGAACAACCGCACCGCTGCGCGGCGACTGGCGTCTCTGGCGCTCGGCGCGGCCGTCGTCCTGGGGGCGACCGGCTGCAGCATGATCTCCACGCAGGCGACGACCATCCAGTACTCGCCGGGTGACGGGATGATGGTCCCCGACACCTCCGGTCCCCTGCAGGTGCGCAACGTGCTCGTGGTCACCGACGACGGCGAGCAGGGCAACCTCGTCGCCGCGGTCGTCAACGGCACCGACAGCGCCGAGACGCTCCGCATCGACATCGGCGACGCCGGGTCGGTGGGCACCGCGACGATCCGCGTCCCCGCGAACACGGTCATCAGCCTCGGGTCCGATGAGACCGAGCCGCTGCTGATCGAAGACCTCGGCGGAGCGATGCCGGGCACCGACATCCCGATGTCGTTCCAGTCGGGCGACGGCGAGACGACCGTCGTGCCCGTGCCGGTGCTCGACGGCGAACAGGACTACCTCGCGCCGCTCGTCCCCTGACGGCCCGCGCCGCGAAGCGGTGAAGGCCCCGGAGCAGATCTCGATCTCCCCCGGGGCCTTCGTCGTCGTCGGGCTCAGGCCTCGAAGCGGTAGCCCAGACCGCGCACGGTCACGAGCATCGTGGGGTCGCTCGGGCTCTGCTCGATGCGCGAGCGGATGCGCTTGATATGCACGTCGAGAGTCTTGGTGTCGCCGAAGTAGTCCGTGCCCCAGACGCGATCGATCAGCTGACCGCGGGTGAGCACGCGACCCGCGTTGCGCATGAGCACCTCCAGCAGCTCGAACTCCTTCAGGGGCATGCTGATCTCGCTGCCGTCGACCGACACGGTGTGGCGATCGATGTCGAGCGTCACACGGCCGCCCTCGAGGATGTGATCTTCGAGGTCGGCCTCGGCCTGCGCGTTGCGGCGGAGCACCGCGCGCATGCGGGCCAGCAGCTCCCGGGTCGAGTACGGCTTCGTGACGTAGTCGTCGGCCCCGAGCTCGAGCCCCACCACGATGTCGACTTCGGAGTCTTTGGCGGTGAGCATGATGATCGGCACCTGCGAGGCGGTGCGCACCTGCCGGCACACCTCGGTGCCGGGCATGCCCGGCAGCATGAGGTCCAGGAGGATGATGTCCGCGCCCCGCTCACGGAACGCCGTCAGCGCGAGCGCGCCGTCCTCGGCGGTCTCGACCTCGTATCCCTCGCGCCGCAGCAGGTAGGCGAGCGGGTCGGCGAGGTCGGGCTCGTCTTCGACGATGAGAACGCGGGTCATCGGGTTTCTCCGTTCAGGGGAGCCTTCATCTTGTCCTTCTTCTTTTTCTTCTTGCGCTTGCCCATCGCGGCGTCGAGCGGCGCGTCGACCATCGGCAGGCGGATGGTGAAGGTCGAACCCCGCCCGGGGCGCGACCACAGCCGCACCTCTCCGCCGTGCCGCTGGACCGCGTGCTTGACGATCGACAGCCCGAGACCGGTTCCGCCCGTGCGGCGCGAGCGCGCCTGGTCGGCGCGGTAGAAGCGCTCGAAGATGCGCTGCTGGTCGGCCTCCGGGATGCCGATGCCGCGATCGGTGACGGCGATCTCCACGACGTCGTCGACACGTTTGACGCCGACCCCGACCTTGCTGCCGTGCGGCGAGTAGGCGACGGCGTTGACGATCAGGTTGCCGAGGGCTTCGGAGAGCACCTGGGCGTCGCCCCGCACGAACAGCTCTCGGTCGCCGCCCCGCACGATCTCCACCCCGGATGCCGCAGCCTGGATCATGCTGGACTCGATCGCCGAGGTGAGCACTTCGTCGACGGCGACATCGCGCATCTCGCTGAGCTCATCGCTGGCCTGCAGGCGGGACAGGTTCATGATGCGGGAGGTGAGCGACGCAAGGCGCTGGGCCTCCGCGGTGAGGCGGGATGCGAACACCCGCACCTGCTCCGGGTCGTCGGCCGCCGACTCGATGGCCTCGGCGAGCAGACTCACCGCCCCCACCGGCGTCTTCAGCTCGTGGCTGGTGTTCGCCACGAAGTCGCGGCGCATCTGCTCCACCCGCTCGCGCTCGGTGATGTCGCGCAGGACGATGAGGGTGAGGCGCGGTGACACCCGCGTGGCCCGCACGGTCACGAGGCGCGACTCGGCCGGCGGGGCGCCGCGCATCAGCCGGAGCGTCTCGGCGGTCACGCTCCCGGCATCGCGCGCCTTCCTCGCCACACGTCGCAGGTCGTCGCTGCCGAGCGCCGCGGCCTCGACGATGCCGTACGGCGCCGCGGCCGACGACGCCGCGAGCACGGTCGACGAGGCGTCGACGATCGCGGCGGGATCCTCCATGCCGTGCAGCACTTCGCGGATCCCGTCCGGAACCGCGCGCGAGGAGTGGGCCTGGGCCCGGTCACGCGCACGCAGGGAGAGGAAGATGACGACGGCGATGCCTGCGCCGATGAGGGAGCCGACCAGGAGCGCGAGCAGCGCGGCAGCCGTCGTGGTCATTGGACCAGCGTAAACGGATCGCGAACGGCGGCTTCGCGCAAGTTCCGGTGCCCGGTCGGCGCGATCAGTACTATTCACCCCGGGGGAACCGTTCGTTAACCTTCCCTGACGAGAATCGCCGGGGCCGCACCCCGCACGACCGAAGGAAAGGTGCCGCAATGCGCGAAGTCTTCCACCAGACCCTCGAAGACGTGCAGTCACGTCTCGTCGAGATCTCCGAACTCGTGACGATCGCGATGGAGAAGGCCTCCACCGCGTTCGAGAAGAGCGACGTCTCGCTCGCCGAGGAGGTCATCGAGGCCGACATCATCATCGATGAGAAGGCGGTGGCACTCGACGAGCTGGCCATCGAGATCCTCGCCCGTCAGCAGCCGGTCGCCCGCGACCTGCGCATCGTCGTCAGCGCCCTGCGCATGAGCGCATCGCTCGAGCGCATGGGCGACATCGCCGAGCACGTCGCCCAGCTCGTGCGCATGCGCTTCCCGGAGCGCGTCGTGCCGCACGGACTGAAGTCCACCTTCACCAAGATGGGCGAGCTCGACGTGGCCGCCGCACGGACCCTCACCGACCTGCTGCGCACCGAGGACCTCCGGCTGGCGGAGCAGATCCGCGAGATCGACGACAAGATCGACGAGCTGCACGTCAGCGTCTTCGAGAAGGTGCTGTCGGAATCATGGGACCATGAGGCGTCGGCGACCGTCGACGCGACGCTCGCGAGCCGCTTCCACGAGCGCTTCGGCGACCACGCCGTCTCCGTGGCGAAGAAGGTGCTCTACCTCGCCACGGGCGACTGGGCCAGCCACGACCAGGAGATCGACACCACGATCGTCACGTCCGACTGACCTGACACGCACGAGCGAAGGGCGGGCCCGCATCGCGGAGCCCGCCCTTCGCTCGTGCGTCTGGAGGTCAGCCCTTGCCCTGCGAGGCGACCGCGGCGGCGCCGGCGGCTGCGGCCTCCGGGTCGAGGTACTCGCCCGGGCCGAGAGGCGACAGGGAGTCGTCGAGGCGGTAGACGAGCGGGATGCCCGTCGGGATGTTCAGCGCGGCGATGTCGTCGTCGCTGATGCCCTCGAGGTGCTTGACGAGGCCGCGCAGCGAGTTGCCGTGGGCCGTGACCAGCACGGTCTTGCCCGCCTGGAGGTCGGGAACGATGTCGCTGTGCCAGTACGGCAGCATGCGATCGATGACGAGCTTGAGCGACTCGGTCTCGGGCACGTCGCCGTCGATGCCGGCGTAGCGCGGGTCGCCCACCTGGCTGTACTCGGCGTCTGCCGGAAGCGGCGGCGGCGGAACGTCGAAGGACCGACGCCACAGCATGAACTGCTCCTCGCCGAACTCCTCGAGGGTCTGCGCCTTGTCCTTGCCCTGCAGGGCGCCGTAGTGCCTCTCGTTGAGGCGCCACGTGCGCTTGACCGGGATCCAGAGCCGGTCGGCGGCGTCGAGGGCGATGTTGGCGGTCTGGATGGCGCGGCTCAGCAGCGACGTGTGCAGGACGTCGGGGAGCATCCCCGATTCGGCGAGCAGCGAGCCGCCGCGGGCGGCTTCGGACTTCCCCTGCTCGGTGAGGCGGACATCGACCCACCCGGTGAACTGGTTGGTCTTGTTCCACTCGCTCTGGCCATGGCGGAGGAGGATCAGCGTGTACGGCTCGCTCATACCCGCAATCCTACTGACTGCGAGGATGGTCTCGTGGCCTCGTCTCCTCCCCCCTCGCGCGGCGCGGTCGTGGGGCGCGCGACGCGCGGCACGACAGGGACGAACCGGCTCCGCCGCGTCGACCGCTGGCTGGCCCGCCACCCGGCTCTGCGGCGCACGGACGATGCGCTCGTGGTCGACCTGGGTTTCGGTGCGAGCGCAGTCACCTCGCTCGAACTGCACGCGCGTCTGGCGCGTGCACGGCGCGACGTCGAGGTCCACGGCCTCGAGATCGATCCGGAACGCGTGGCGCGCGCCGCCGCGCAGCTCGAGCGGGTGCACGCCGGCGAGACGACGTTCGCGACGACGGCGGCCGTGTCGTTCGCGCGAGGCGGCTTCGAGATCCCCACTCCCGGCGGTCGTCGACCGGTCGCCATCCGAGCCTTCAACGTGCTGCGGCAGTACGACGAACCCGACGTCGCCGACGCATGGGCTCGCATGGCCGCGCGCCTGCAGCCGGGAGGCGTGCTCGTGGAGGGCACGTGCGATGAGATCGGCCGGGTCGCGACGTGGATCGCCGTCGGCGGGGACGGGCGCCCGGCGACGTTCACCCTCTCGCTGCGCCTGACCGACCTCGACTCCCCCGCCGTCGCCGCCGAGCGACTGCCCAAGGCCCTCATCCACCGCAATGTGCCCGGCGAGCCGGTGCACGCGTTCCTGCGCGACCTCGCGGCATCGTGGGAGCGCTCGGCCGCGCTGGGAGCCTTCGGGCCGGTGGACCGGTGGCGCCGCACGCTCGAGGTCACGGCGGCATCCGGATGGCCGCTGCGGGAACGGTCGAGGTGGCGTCTGGGAGAGGTCACCATCCCGTGGGAGGCGATCGCACCGCAGCCGTGACCGCCGCCGGGTCAGAGGCGCGGCAGGCACTCCCGCGCCTCGTCGGGTGTCATGCCGGTGGCCGTGAGCAGGTCGGTCACGAGCGGGCGCATCGCGACGATGAGGTTCTGCTCCCCGAGGTCCGCGTCGGGAAGGATCGTCCGAGGGTCCAGCCGGGAGGCCACCGCCCTCCCGGCCTCGCGCGCGGCCGGGGCGAGCGCGATGTCGTCGAGCGAGTCCTCCACCAGCGCCATGACGCGCGCGATCTCGGCCAGCGTCTCGGCGACGACGACCCGGGGGCGACGGTCGTCGGTCTGGTACACCGCCCGCCGCGCCACCACGCGCAGGTTGCGGGTCGCGAGATCCATCGCCTGCCGCACACGGTCGTGCCGCAGCAGTTCGCCGCGGGCGCGGCGCAGGAACGGCGAGATGCGCGCGATCGACAGGCCGGAGTCGAGCGAATCGGCCCAGCGGTCGACGTGCTTCTGCAGGGCCCGCGCTCGCTGCAGACCGCGCTCCGCGCGCAGCCTGTCGCCGCGTCGCAGCGACTGCACGAGGGTGTCCATCGTCTTCTGCACCGCGAGGAAGAGGGCCGCCGCATCCCGCCGTTCCGCCTTGTGCGGGTTCCTCGGGATCAGGGCGGTCACCGCGAGGGCGGCGATCCCGCCGACCACGCCGTCCACGAGTCTCAGGAAGGGCGTCTCCGCCGGGACGACGATCACGATGATGGCCTGGATCGCCGCCGCGATGGTGAACCCGGCGTGGGCCGACAGCAGGCGTGCGACGGTCATCGTGACGGCGAGCGCGATCGCCAGCTGCCACCAGCCCGACCCAGCGACCATCGCGATCACTTCGGCGACGAGGATGCCCACGAGCATGCCGAGCACGGTCTGCAGCACGCGTCGTGGCCGCGCGTCGCGCACGAGACCGAGGCTGGAGACGGTGACCGTCGCCGCGATGAGCGGTGCCGGATGCCCGAGGAGATAGTGGGCGAAGGCGTACGCCGCCGTTGCGGCGACCACGATCTGCACGATGGCGTTCGCCGAGTCGCGCAGCCGCCGGAGCCGCGGTCGGGGATCGAGCTGGGCGCGCCATCCGACCGGGATCGCCTCGGTCAGCGGCGGCGGCGCGTCGCTCATCTCACCCGGCCGCGGTGCGTCGCCCGAGCCGCGGCATGCGCGGGACCGCTGCGGTGCGCCCGGCATCAGGCGGAACGATCGTCTCGGCGGCCGCGGCGATGTCACCCGCCGAGCTGTCCACCGTGAGCGTGCCCGGGACCGGCGCGGATCGCTTGACGAGTGCCAGGGCGATCGGGCCGTCTTCGAAATGCAGCGCTGCCGACGTGATCTCGCCGACCACGTCGCCACCGGCGCGCACCGCGGCGCCTCGTTCAGGCAGCACGCTGTCGCTGCCGTCGAGATGCAGGGAGATGAGGCGGCGCGGAGGGTGCCCCAGGTTGTGCACCTTGGCGACGGTCTCCTGCCCGCGATAGCACCCCTTGTCCAGGTGCACGGCGGTGCGCAGCCAGTCGGCCTCATGGGGCAGCAGCCGCCCGTCGACCTCGGCGGCCCACCGGGGCCGCCAGGCGGCGACGCGAAGGGCGTCGGCGGCGATCACCCCGGCGAGGGCCGCCTCTCCTCGCGCGGCGGCCTCGATCAGCGCATCGGCGCGGTCGGACGTGACGAGCGCCTCACTCCATCCGCGCTGGCCTCCGGGGTGGGGATCGGTCGCGGCATAGGCCCAGCCGCCCACGGCCACGTCGGGCCAGGGGTCGCGCCACACGAGCGGCCTGCCGTCGACGGATGCCGCCCACGGCGCCACCGCATCGGGCGCTCCGCCCACCACGGTGTACTCGTCGCCGGCGTCGCGGGGCGCGACCCGAAGCCGGAACCGCATCCGCTGCAGCCAGGTCAGGAGCGCGTCGGCGTCGCCGGCGTCGACGAGCAGCCAGGTCGTCTCGCCGTCGTCGAGCACGGCAGCGGCGTGTTCGACACGCCCCTGCGGGTCGAGCACGAGCAGCTCGGTGCTGACACCGGGCTCGAGGGTGCGCAGCGCCTGCGATGTCAGGGAGTCCAGCCACGACAGCCGGTCCTCGCCGGTGACCGCGAGCACGCGGCGGTCGCCGAGCACGGCCACCGCCCTACCGCCGGCAAGGGCGCGCTGCTCGCTGAGCGGTGACCCGAGGTGCTGGAGCACTCCGCCCTCGATCACCGCCCCGGGCACGCGCGCAGAATCGATCATCGCCGTCACTCCGCGCGCTTCAGACGTGCCGATGCGTGCGATCGCAGGTCGTGTGCGAGAGCGGCGATGTCCCACGCCCAGAGCAGATCTCCCTCGACGAGCCCGTACATGCGCGTGGCCGCGGCGTAGTCCCGCGCACCGGCGGTGCGCACGACCGCGTCGGTGGCCAGGTCGATGCGCGGCCCCTTGATCTGACCGAGATAGAGCTCGCCGACGCCGTCGGAGTGGACGATCTGGGCCTGGATGTCGAACCCGCCCTCGGCGTTGCGGAGCTTCTCGACGTCATCCGCCGTGCGAGCGGGTCCGGGCGCACGCGGCGGCAGCAGAGCCGGGCCGGCGTCGGTGGCGACCGCCGGACGCTCCAGACGCCAGAAGCCCACCTCGGCGACCAGCGGCACACGGCCGCCGTCGGCTCCGATCGTCCAGGCGTCGGCGGAGTAGTTCAGGTGGTCGCCGCCGTCGTGGCTGAAGCTCACCCGATGGGTGAACTCCCCCGAGAAGCGGGTGTCGCCGGCGGTGTAGTCCAGAACGCCGGTGCCCTCCCACACCCCGATGAGCCAGGAGAGCGGGGCGAGGTCTGCGGCGATGTCGGTCGGCAGATCGAGCACGACGCGCCCCGTCAGCGCTGGCCGCGATACAGGTTCTTCACGACGACGCCGGAGATGAACACGATCGCCAGCGAAGCCAGACCCAGAAGGCCGATGAAGAAGAGTTCCAGCGCCACGAGATCCATGCCGACCACTCTATCCCGGAACCACCGACGCGAGACCGAACCCGAGGCTGATCACGCCGAGGATCAGGAGGGCTCCGACGACGCTCGCGGCCACGCGCTGGATGAAGCGGTAGGAGCGCCCGTAGGACAGCTGCACGGCGAACGCGAGGATCAGGCACCCGCCGAGTCCCACCGGCATCCACGCCGCGCGCCACTCGGCCGGCACGAACAGTCCGATCGCGACGCCGACGATCGCGGCGACGACCCAGACGGCGACGACGCCGCCGAAGGTCGAGCGCGGTGCGAGCGGTGGGGTGGACATCGAGACCATTCTCGCGCACCCCGAGCCGGGCGCCAAGCGGCGCGTTTCGGAGCCGGTGTCACCCACGCTCTAATATGGGGCCCACGGCGTGTTCGACGCCGAGAGGATGGCGTCTTGGCACAGCTTCTGGTTCTCAGCTCCGCACAGGGGGGCGGCCCTGTCCTGCCCTCGCTCGAACTGCTGAGTCATCGCGTGCGACAGATCCCGGCCGAAGCCGCGCAATTGGTGAACGCGCCGAGCTCCGACGTCATCTTCATCGACGCGCGCGTCGACCTGGTCGGCGCCAAGTCGCTCAGCAAGATCCTGAACACCACCGGCGCCGACGCTCCGCTGATCCTCATCGTCACCGAGGGCGGACTGACCGCCGTGTCGACCGACTGGGGCGTCGACGACGTGATCCTCGTGACCGCCGGCCCCGCGGAGGTGGATGCGCGCATCCGCCTCGCGATCGGACGCAAGAGCCAGGACCAGGGATCGAGCCGCATCCAGACCTCCGGCATCTCCATCGACGAGTCGTCGTACTCCGCGAAGGTGCACGGCAAGCCGCTCGATCTGACCTACAAGGAGTTCCAGCTCCTGCACTTCTTCGCCACGCATCCTTCCCGGGTCTTCACGCGCGAGCAGCTTCTCAGCGAGGTGTGGGGATACGACTACTTCGGCGGCACCCGCACGGTCGACGTGCACGTTCGTCGCCTGCGGGCCAAGCTCGGCGACCTGGAGCAGCTCATCGGGACGGTCCGGAACGTCGGCTACCGCTTCAACGTCTACGAAGACGACCAGGTCCCGGCGCCGCGCGAACGCGGCGAAGCGTCCTAGCCCGCCGCGTTCACACCGCGGTCACCTTCGTCCTGCAATGATGAAGGGATGATCGAACCAGAGGTTCTCGATGCCGGTCTCGGCGACGCCGACGACGATGACTTCGACCAGTCCGAGAGCTTCGATGCGCAGCTGCCCGAGCACCGCTATCTCGATCGGGAGGTGAGCTGGCTCGCCTTCAACCAGCGCGTGCTGGAGCTGGCGGAGGACGAGCTGACACCGCTCCTGGAGCGGACGAACTTCCTCGCGATCTTCGCCAGCAACCTCGACGAGTTCTTCATGGTGCGCGTCGCCGGCCTCAAGCGCCGCATCGTCACGGGACTGGCGGTGCCCACCAACGTCGGGCGCTCGCCCCACGAGGTGCTCTCCGACATCTCCGCCGAGGCGCACGCCCTTCAGGTGCGTCATGCCGCGGCGTGGACCAATCTGGTGAAGCCCGCGATGGCCCGCAGCGGCATCGAGGTGCTCTCCTACGATGCGCTCGACGACGACGACCGGGCGAAGCTCTACACCTACTTCCAGACCCAGGTCTTCCCCGTGCTCATGCCGCTCGCGGTCGACCCGGCGCACCCCTTCCCGTACATCTCCGGGCTGTCGCTGAACCTGGCGATCCGCATCCGCAACGCCCGCACCGGCCGTCAGGAGTTCGCGCGACTGAAGGTGCCGCCCATGCTCCCGCGGTTCGTGGAGGTCTCACGCGACGACGACGCGGTGCGGTATCTGCCGCTCGAGGACCTCATCGCCAACAACCTCAGCGACCTGTTCCCGGGGATGGAGGTGCTCGATCATCACGCGTTCCGCCTCACGCGCAACGAGGATTTCGTGATCGAGGAGGACGAGACCGAGAACCTCATCCAGGCGCTCGAGGCCGAGCTCATGCGCCGGCGCTTCGGACCTCCCATCCGCCTCGAGGTCACCGACGACATGGACGACCTCACACTCGAGCTCCTGGTGAACGAACTCGACATCACCGAGCAGGAGGTCTACCGCCTGCCCGGACCGCTCGACCTGCGCGGCCTGTTCGATCTGGCGCGCATCGATCGCCCCGATCTGCACTACCCGCCGCACCTGCCCACGACGGCGCTCGCCTTCCAGCCGGGCGACAACACCGAGCGCAGCGACATCTTCACCGCGATCCGCAAGGCGGATGTGCTCGTGCACCACCCCTACGAGTCGTTCGCGACCAGTGTGCAGAGCTTCCTCGAGCAGGCGGCGAAGGACCCCCACGTCCTGGCCATCAAGCAGACGCTGTACCGCACGTCGGGCGACAGCCCGATCATCCAGGCGCTCATCGACGCGGCAGAGGCCGGCAAGCAGGTTCTCGCTCTCGTCGAGGTGAAGGCGCGCTTCGACGAGGCCAACAACATCGTGTGGGCGCGCAAGCTCGAGAAGGCGGGCGTGCACGTCGTGTACGGCCTCGTCGGGCTCAAGACGCACTGCAAACTCGCCCTCGTGATCCGCGAGGAGGAGGGGGTGCTGCGCCACTACAGCCACGTCGGCACGGGGAACTACAACCCCAAGACCAGTCGGCTGTACGAGGACTTCGGCCTGTTCACCGTCGACGACGAGGTCGGCCGCGACCTCACCCGCCTCTTCAACGAACTGAGCGGATACGCGATCGAGAAGAAGTTCAAGCGGCTCCTGGTCGCTCCGCTGCACCTGCGCAAGGGGCTCCTCCGGCTCATCGACAAGGAGCGCAAGAACGCGCTGGCCGGCAAGCCGTCCCGGGTGCGGATCAAGGTCAACTCGATGGTCGACGAGCAGATCATCGACGCGCTGTACCGCGCCAGCCAGGCGGGGGTTGCCGTGGAGGTGTGGGTGCGCGGCATCTGCTCCCTCCGCCCCGGTGTGCCGGGCCTGAGCGAGAACATCACGGTGCGGAGCATCCTCGGGCGCTACCTCGAGCATTCCCGCATCTTCGCGTTCGAGAACGACGGCGATCCGCAGATGTACATCGGCAGCGCCGACATGATGCACCGGAACCTCGATCGGCGCATCGAGGCGCTCGTGCGGGTCGTCGCCCCCGCGCACCTCCGCGAGCTGGACGATCTGTTCACCCTCGCCATGAGCGACGCCACCAGCTCGTGGTGGCTGGGCGCGGACGCGGAATGGACGCGCCACGCCCAGAGCGCCGACGGCGCACCGCTGCTGGACCTGCAGGATCGCACCATGCACGACGTGCGGCGACGCCGTCGCGCACGGGCCGTCCGATGAGCTCGGCCATCGTCTACGCCGCCGGCGGGGTGGTGTGGCGGGTCGTCGACGGCAAGCTGCGCATCCTGCTCGTGCACCGCACGAAGTACCGCGACCTGAGCCTGCCCAAGGGCAAGGTCGACCCCGGGGAGACCCTGCCCGAGACGGCCGCGCGCGAGATCCACGAAGAGACCGGCATCCGTGTGAGCCTCGGTGCGCACATCGGCGTCTCCCATTACCGGCTTCCGTCGTCGCGGGAGAAGATCGTGCACTACTGGGCCGCCGAGGCGACCGACGCCGCGATCCGGGCGAGTTCGTTCACGCCGAACAAGGAGATCGCCGGGCTCGAGTGGGTGTCGCTGAAGAAGGCCGTGAAGCGCCTCAGCTACCCCGTCGACGTCGAGATCGTCGAGAGATTCCGCGCCTTCCTCGACGAGGGGGCCTTGCGCACCTTCCCCCTCGTGATCCTCCGACACGCCAAGGCCGTCTCGCGCGACGCGTTCGACGGCGAGGTCGACGCCGAGCGTCCGCTCGCCCCGCGCGGGCGCCGGCAGGCGAACGAGCTCGTCGGCCCGCTTGTCGCGTTCGGCGTGCGCAAGATCGTCTCCAGCCCCGCAGTGCGGTGCGCCAGCACGGTGCGTCCGCTCGCGGCCGCCCTGGGCTGCAAGGTGCACCTCGAGCCGGGGATCAGCCAGGATGCGTGGGAGGAGGGGCGATCGGATGTGCGGCGCATCGTCGGTGACCGGATCCGCGCGCGCCGGCCCGTCGTTCTGTGCAGCCACGGCCCCGTGCTTCCCGACATCGTCAGCGAGCTCGCGCTTGCGGCCGGCAGCATCCCCGGCTCGTATCTGGGGAGCGCGTCGGCGCTGGACACGGGAGAGTTCTCGGTCGTGCATCTCTCGGCAGACGACCCGGCTTCGGGCATCGTCGCCACCGAGAAGCACGACGCCGGCGTGTGACGTGGAGGCGATCCGGGTCGCCTGGGCACCCGTCGCGGACGCCCGCCGACGCGCCGTCGCCGACGAACTGCTTCACCGCCTCGCTCCCGGGCGCGAGGTGTCGCGGGTGTGCCCCCGGTGCGGTGGAGATCACGGCGCGCCGCGGCTGACCCCCGGCGGACTTCTCGCATCCACGACGTATGTCCGAGACGGCATGAATCGTGTTGCGACCGCCGTCGCGGCTGTCATCGACGGACGCGGACTCGTCGGCTTCGGCATCGACGCGGAGCGCGGCGACGCCTCGGACGCCTCCGACGTGGTCGGTGTCGCCACCCTCCGGGAGTGGGTGCGTCTCGAGGCTGCCGCCAAAGCCGACGGCCGGCTCCTGCGCCTCGACCCGACATCCGTCGTCGTGCGCACCGCGGGTTCGACCTGGACGGCGTCCCTCCCGTCGGCCCCCGACGTGCGCGGGCGCGATCTGCCGGGACCGCCCGGGTCCGTCCTCAGTGCGGCGTGGCGCTCGGCATGACAGGCCGAGACCTCACGCGTCCGCGGGAAGCGGCGGAAGCTCGCGGGCGTAGAGCCACTCGTCGAAGAACGCCGCCATCGGGCGGCCCGCGAACGATTCCGCCAGCGCGATGAAGTCGTCCGTCGACACCAGAGCATGGCGGTGGCGGCCGGTCCACGCGGTCAGCAGCTGCGCGAACGCCTCGGCGCCGATGGTTCGGCGCACGGCGAGGAGGGTGAGCGCGCCGCGCTTGTAGACCCGATCGTCGAACATGTCTCGGGCCCCCGGGTCTCCGATCACGATGTCGGCACGGAGGTCGCGAACGCGGCTGTGGGCTGTGGCCGCGAGATCCTCGATCGTGGGCCCGCCCGAGGCCTCGGACCACACCCACTCGGCGTAGCAGGCGAAGCCCTCATTGAGCCAGATGTCTCGCCACGCGCCGATCCCGACGCTGTTGCCGAACCACTGGTGGGCGAGCTCATGGGCGATCAGCCGCTCGTACTCCGGTTCGAGATGGTTCGCGCCGAAGACGGCGAGTCCCTGCGCCTCCAGCGGGATCTCGAGATCATCGGGAGTCACCACCAGGGTGCACGCCTCCTGCGGATAGGTCCCGAAGGTCTCCTCGAAGCACGCGATCATGCGGGGCACGTCGGCCAGAGCCCGGCGCGCCCGCACCGCCAAGGCGCCCGGCGTGAAGACCGTCGCGGGTCCCAGCGACTTCTCGCGGTAGGGCCCGATGTGCACGGCCGCGAGATAGGTGGCGGTCGGGACGTCGCTGCGGAACTCCCAGCGCGTCGAACGCCCCTGCTTGGTCACCGAGACGCGGCGTCCCGTGGCGGCGACGGTGTAGCCGGCATCCGCGGTCACGGCCACGGTGAAGCGCGCCCGGTTGTCGGGGCGATCGTTGCAGGGGAACCACGTGGGCGCACCGACCGGCTGCGACGCGACCAGCGCGCCCTCCTCGAGCTCCTCCCACCCGATCTGCCCCCACGTCGACCTGCGGGGAGAGGGCCTTCCCGCGTAGCGCACCTCCGTCGAGAACCGCTCACCCGCGGCGATCGGATGCGGCACGCTCACGCGGAGGTGGCGCGGTCCCTGCCGGAACTTCGCGGGCACGCCATCGACGGTCACGCGCGTCGCACGAAGTCCGATGAGGTCGAGCGAGAACGCACCGAGGTCGGTCACGGCGACCGCGTTGAGGGTCGCGCGGGCCTCGAGGTGATTGGTCCGGACGGCGTATCGGAGATCGAGGTCGTAGGATTCCACGTCGTACGACGCGTCGCCGCTCGAGGGCGTGTACGCGTCGCTCACGAGGTCGTCTGGTAGGCGCGGACCTTGACCGCACGCCAGGGGCCGATCGGGTTGCCGCTCCAACGCGAGCCCACCGGCACGTGCTCCCCGCGCATGACGAGGGATGCCGGACCGACCGTGGCGTCGGCGCCGATGGTCGCCGCGGGCAGGATCACACTGTGCGGTCCGAGGGTCGCCCCGGACTCGAGTTCGACGGCATCCATGCTCATGATTCGATCATGGAACAGGTGCGTCTGCACAACGCAGCCGCGGTTGACCGTCGCACCGTCGCCGAGGGTGACGAGGTCGGGCTCCGGCAGCCAGTAGGAGTCGCACCAGACCCCCCGCCCGATCGTCGCGCCCAGGGAACGCAGCCAGACGGCGAGCGCCGGCGTTCCGGCGGCCGCCCGCGCGAACCACGGCGCGGCGACCATCTCGGTGAACGTGTCGGCGACCTCGGTGCGCCACACGAAGCTCGACCACAGCGGCTTCTCCCCCGCACGGATGGGTCCGACGATGAGCCACTTCGCGAGCGTCGTCACCGCGGCCGCGAGACCGCCCGCGAGCAGAAGGACGGGTCCCGACAGCACGAGCGTCCACACCGGCCCCACGCCCTCCCACAGCGCCGCGAGGGCGAACAGCACGCCGAGCCCGAGCCCGCAGCTGACGATCACCGGCACGATGCGCAGAAGCTCCCATGTCGCGCGAGCGACACGCAATCCCGCCCCGGGCCGATAGGTGCGGCTCTCGTCGACCTCGGTCGCGACGCGTCGCAGGCGCACGGCCGGTGAGCCGAGCCAGGACGAGCCGGCCTTAGCCTTCTCGGGTGCCACCGACAACACGGCGACCAGGCCGTCCTTGGGAACGCGATGGCCGGGACCGGCCATCCCGGAATTCCCCAGGAAGGCCCGTTTGCCGATGCGCACCCTTCCGATGCGCATCCAGCCCTTGCGGAGCTCGTAGGAGGCGACCATCGTGTCGTCGGCGAGGAAGGCCCCGTCTTCGATGCGCGTCATCGACGGCAGCAGCAACACCGTCGAGGCCTCGACGTTCCTGCCCACCCGTGCTCCGAGCAGGCGCAGCCAGACCGGGGTGAACAGGCTCGAGTACAGCGGGAAGAGGAACTGGCGCGCGGAATCGAGAAGCCGCTCGGTCGTCCACACCTGCCATCCGATCCGCGATCGCACCGGATGAGTCCCCTCCGTCAGGCCGATCGCCAGCAGGCGCACGCCGAGCACGACGGCTCCCGCATAGACCACGCCCGCCGCGATCACCGCGGGAACCAGCCATGCGGCGGCACTGGCGAAGAACGCGCCGAGTGTGTCTGCGCCGCTCGCTCCCACCGCGAGAACCAGCCCGCCGACGGCCAGCGAGCCGATCGGCAGGAGCCCGAGGAAGACCGACGATGCCGCGTAGGCGGTGAGCCAGCGGCGCGCCGGGGGCGGGGCGTCTTCGGGCCAGCGGTCGTCGTCGGCCGCACCCACGCGCACCGCGGGCGAGCCGGCCCATCTCTGATCGGCGCGCACGCGGCCGAACACCGCCGACCCGGGGGCGATCTCGGCCCGACGGCCGATGCGCGTCCCGGGCGCGAGCGTGCTCCGTGCGCCGACCGCGGCATCCGCCCCGATGCGCACCGGCCCGACGCGCACGCGGTCACCATCGATCCAGGAGCCGGTCAGGTCGACTTCCGGCTCGATCGATGCGCGCGAACCGACCTCGAGCATCCCGGTGATCGGCGGGAGCGTGTGCATGTCGACGTCGCGGCCGATCTTCGCCCCCAGCAGCCGCGCATAGAACGTCACCCACGGTGCGCCTGCCAGACCCACCGCGTCGATCTGGTCGGCGAACTGGTCGGCGAGCCACAGCCGCAGGTGCACCCAGCCGCCCCGGGGATAGTCGCCCGGCTTCACACCGGACAGCAGCAGTCGCGCCGCGAGCGCGGCGATCCCCATCCGGCCGAACGGTGTCGCGAACAGCAGCAGGCCCACCACGAGGACCCACCACGGCACCTCGGGAAGCACGTCGAACCCCGGCACGAGCCGCAGCAGCGCGCTCGCGGTCAGCAGGTAGAGCAGCCAGCGCACACCCGTGACGATGAACAGCGGCACACCGAAGAGCGACTGCAGCCACTGCATCCGCCGCGGCGTCGGCTTCGGCGTGGAGTACTCCCCCACCGGTGTCGCCGCGGCCACGGCCCCGATCGCCGACGCCATCGCCGCGAGCCGTGGGACGTCGTAGATGTCGGCGACGGAGAACTCCGGAACCCGGGCGCGGATGCGCGAGACGAGCTGCGCCGCCGCCAGAGACCCGCCGCCGAGGTCGAAGAAGTCCGCGGCGGCATCGGTGATCGGCATGCCGAGCACCGCCTGCCACTGCTCCGCGAGCCATGCCTCGTCGTCGGTGAGCCCGTCGGCGGTGTCATCGGTGCCCGGGAGGGGCCACGGCAGCGCGGCGCGGTCGACCTTGCCGGAGGTCCGCACGGGAAGGTCGTCGACCTCCGCGAGGATCGGGACGACCCCGGCGGCGAGTCGCTCGGTGAGCCGCGCCCGCGCGGCGGCGCGGTCGAGGGGGGCCTCGGTGACGACGTATCCGACGAGCACCGAGACTCCGGCATCCGTCTTGCGAACGGCAGCGCAGGCAGCGGCCACGCCGGGGAGATCTCCGAGCGCGGCCTCGACCTCGCCGAGTTCGATCCGGCGGCCCCCGATCTTCACCTGATCGTCGGCGCGCCCCTGGAAGATGAGCCCCTCGCGCTCGTAGCGCACGAGATCGCCCGAACGGTACGCGCGCTCCCAGCCGAGCGAGGGCATCGGCGCGTACTTCTGCGCGTCCTTATCGGGGTCCAGGTAGCGGGCGAGGCCGACGCCGCCGATGATGAGCTCCCCCGCCTCGCCTTCACCGACGCGGTTCCCGTCGGCGTCGACGACCGCGAGCATCCATCCGTCCAGCGGCAGGCCGATCCGTACCGGGCCGTCCCCTCCGAGCGGTGCAGCGCAGGCGACGACCGTCGCCTCGGTCGGACCGTACGTGTTCCACACCTCCCGGTCCTCCGCAGCCAGACGCGCGGCCAGCTCCGCAGGACACGCCTCGCCCCCGAAGATCAGCAGGCGCACGTTCTCGATCGCGCTGCCCGGCCACATCGACGCGAGAGTCGGAACCGTGGAGACCGCGGTGATGCTCTGCCGAAGCAGCCACGGGGCCAGATCGTCGCCGGAACGCACGAGCGACCTCGGCGCGGGGACGAGGCAGGCGCCGTGGCGCCACGCGAGCCACATCTCCTCGCACGACGCGTCGAAGGCGACCGAGAGTCCCGCGAGCACACGATCCCCCGGCGCCAGGGGCGCATCCTGCAGGAAGAGGTTCGCTTCGGCGTCGACGAACGCCGCCGCGCTGCGGTGCGTGACCGCCACGCCCTTCGGAACGCCCGTCGAGCCCGAGGTGAAGATGATCCACGCGTCGTCGTCGACGGTGGGCGGAGGCACCGCGGCGATCGCGCTCGTGCTCGGGTGGGGCGCGGCGTCGGCGTAGAGCACCGCCGGCCCGGTCGCCGCCCCACCGCCCGAGGCTGGATCAGTCGGCACATACACGCCGCCGGTGCCGATGATCCCGGTCACCGCCGCCTCGCCGAACACGAGCGCGGCGCGCTCGTCGGTGTCGTCGGCGTCGACCGGCACATAGGCCGCTCCCGCGGCCAGCACGCCGAGGATCGACACGTAGAGATCCCGGGAGCCGGACGGCACCCGGATGCCGATGCGGTCGCCGCGGCGAACACCGGCCTCGTGCAGGCGCGCCGCGGTGCGCGAGACGAGTGCGGCGAGCTCCCGGTAGCTCAGGGCGCCGGCGCCGTCATCGAGCGCCGAGGCCTCCGGGTGCCGGGCGACGGTGTCGCGGAAGACCTCGACGAGCGTGCGCGGTCGGGTGGCGAGGGATGCGCGATCGAGCGCACTCTGGTCGAGGTCTGCGGGCACGTCAGACGGTCGCATCCACGGCCACGCGCGCCGCCTTCGTGATCTCGGACATGACCATCACGCTAACCACTCCGCGAAGCCGCCTTCGCACGGCTCGGGCGATCCGGTTTCCTGCACAACATCCGTTCACCAGTCGTTCACCTCCCGCGCGCACTCTCTTAAGGCTGCGTGCTTAGCGTGCACGGCGAGCCCCGCACCGGGCCCGCAACCCCAACCCCTACACGTGAGGATTCACAGTGAAGCTCAACCGTCTTGCGAAGATCGGCGCCCTCGGCGCTGTCGCCGCACTCGCCCTGACCGCCTGCGCCGCGAACGAGGGCACCGACACCGCCTCGGACACCACCGACGAGACGAGCACGCTCTCGGGCACCCTCGACGCCACCGGCGCCTCGTCGCAGACCGCCGCCCAGGAGGCGTGGGTCGCGAACTTCCAGACCGCCAACCCCGACGTCACGGTCAACTACGAGCCCACCGGATCGGGCACCGGCCGCGAGAACTTCATCGCCGGCGCCAGCAACTTCATCGGCTCGGACCGCGCGTTCAACGACGAGGAGATCGCCGCCGGCGGCTTCGCCGCGTGCGCCGCTGACGGAGAGGCCGGCATCGTCGAGCTGCCGATGTACATCTCCCCGGTCGCCGTCGCCTTCAACCTCGAGGGCATCGACAGCCTGAACATGTCGGCTGAGACCATCGCGAGCGTCTTCGCCGGCGACATCACCAACTGGAACGACGAGGCCATCGCCGCCGACAACCCCGACGTCGAGCTCCCCGACCTCGCCATCTCGCCCGTGCACCGCTCGGACGACTCGGGCACCACCGAGACCTTCACCTCCTACCTCGAGGCCGCCTCGGGCGGCGCGTGGGAGTACGAGGCCGACGGCGTGTGGCCGATCGACTCCGGTGAGGCCGCTCAGGGCACCTCGGGCGTCGTGGACGCGACCCGCAACGGCAACGGCGCGATCACCTACGCCGACGCCTCGCAGGTCGGCGACCTCGGCACCGTCTCGGTCGGCGTCGGTGGCGAGTTCGTCCCCTACTCGGCCGAAGCCGCCGCGATGATCGTCGACTCGGCTCCGCAGGTCGAGGGCCGCGGCGAGGGCGACCTCGCCCTCGAGGTGGACTACAGCACCGAAGAGTCCGGCGTCTACCCGATCGCCCTCGTCAGCTACCTCATCGGCTGCGTCGAGTACGAGGACGCGAACACCGCTGAACTGGTCGCGGCGTACTTCTCCTACATCGCCAGCCCCGAGGGCCAGGACGCCGCCGCCGAGAACGCCGGCTCGGCCCCGATCTCGGACGACCTGCGCTCGCAGATCGAGTCCGCGATCGCCCTGATCGGCTGATCATCCCCCTGATCCCGCCCTGCCCGGCCTCGCCGTCGGGCAGGGCGGGATATCCCGTCCGACCCGCAGCAGACATACTGGGGCAATGGGTTCCCGGCGAAGGACAGAAATGGCGACGACCACCGACAACCGCCCACCCGTGAAGACCGAGACCAAGCGCGGCGCACGCCGCCGCCCCGGCGACCTCGCCTTCTCGGGCACCGCTCTGGCCGCAGGAATCACCATCCTGGTGCTGCTGGCCGCGGTGTCCGTCTTCCTGATCGCCGAATCCGTTCCGGCGTTCACCTCCGACCCCGCCGAGAACCCGATCCTCAACGGCAGCTCGTTCCTCGAGTACGTGTGGCCGCTCGTCTTCGGCACCATCTGGTCGGCGATCCTCGCTCTGGTCGTCGCCGCACCCTTCGCCATCGGCATCGCCCTCTTCATCTCGCACTATGCGCCCCGCAGAATCTCCGCGGTGCTCGGCTACATCATCGATCTGCTCGCCGCCGTGCCCTCCGTCGTCTTCGGCCTCTGGGGCGGCCTCGTCTTCGCCGGCATGGCTCAGCCGTTCTACGTCTGGCTGAACGAATACCTCGGCTGGATCCCGCTGTTCGGCGGCCAGGTCTCCGCCACCGGCCGCACCATCCTGACCGCCGCCCTGGTGCTCGCGATCATGGTGCTGCCGATCATGACCGCCATCTGCCGCGAGGTGTTCCTGCAGACCCCGGTACTTCACGAAGAAGCCGCTCTCGCGCTCGGCGCCACCCGCTGGGAGATGATCAAGATGGCCGTCCTCCCCTTCGCCCGCGGCGGAATGGTCTCCGCGGCGATGCTCGCCCTCGGGCGCGCGCTCGGCGAGACGATGGCCGTGACCATGGTGCTGTCCGTGTCGGGCGTGGTCACCTTCGAGCTCCTCACCGCGACGAACCCGACCACCATTCCCGCAAACATCGCCCTGTCGTTCCCGGAGGCCTACGGTGACGGCATCAGCGTGCTCATCGCCACCGGTCTCGTCCTCTTCGTCCTCACCTTCGGCGTCAACGCACTGGCGCGCTGGATCGTCGCGCGCCGCGCCGAGTTCTCGGGAGCCAACTGATGACCACCATCGAGAAGACCGCCGCACCGGCGAAGGCGAACTCCCTCACCACCGGCCGCCTTCCGAAGGCGACGCCGTGGATCGTCCTCGCAGCGTCGTGGGCCCTCATGGCGGTCGTGTTCGGATTCGCCAACATCGGCAACCCCGTCGGCGACTTCAACATCGCCGCCACCGTGTTCCTCGGAACCCTGCTGTTCGTCGCGGCGATCTACGCCATCTCGTCCATCGTGGAAGGTCAGCGCAAGGCGACCGACCGCTTCATCACCGCCATCGTGTCGGCCGCCTTCCTGGTGGCCCTCCTCCCGCTGATCTCCCTGCTGTTCACGGTGCTCGTCAACGGTCTCGCCCGTTTCGACATCGAGTTCTTCACGTACAGCATGCGCAACGTCATCGGCGATGGCGGCGGCGCGATCCACGCCATCTGGGGCACCCTGCTGATCACGCTGGCGGCGACGATCATCTCGGTCCCGATCGGCCTGATGACCTCCATCTACCTGGTGGAGTACGGCTCGCGCAGCAAGCTCGGCAAGGCCATCACCTTCTTCGTCGACGTGATGACCGGCATCCCGTCCATCGTCGCGGGTCTGTTCGCCTACTCGCTGTTCGTGGTCTTCTTCGGTCCCGGCATCTCGAACGGCTTCATGGGTGCGGTCGCACTGAGCGTGCTGATGATCCCCGTGGTCGTGCGCTCGTCGGAGGAGATGCTCCGCCTGGTGCCGAACGAGCTGCGCGAGGCCTCGTACGCCCTCGGCGTGCCGAAGTGGCTGACGATCGTGAAGGTGGTCCTGCCCACCTCGATCGCCGGCATCACCACCGGCGTGATGCTCGCCATCGCCCGCGTCATCGGAGAGACGGCCCCCCTGCTGCTGACGGCCGGCTACACCGCGAGCCTCAACCTCAACCTGTTCGACGGCAACATGATGACGCTGCCGGTGTTCGTCTACAACCAGTACGCCAACCAGGGCACCAGCCCCGACTCGGCCATCTCCCGCGCCTGGGCCGGGGCCCTGACGCTGATCCTGATCGTCATGGTGCTGAACCTCGCCGCTCGCGCGGTCGCGAAGTTCTTCGCCCCGAAGACCGGTCGCTGACCCACACCCGAGAGAAAGAACCGTCTTGTCCAAGAGCATCGAAGTCAACGACCTCAACGTCTACTACGGCGACTTCCTCGCCGTCGAGGGTGTGTCTCTCGACATCGAGCCGCGTTCGGTGACCGCCTTCATCGGTCCGTCCGGGTGCGGCAAGTCGACCTTCCTGCGCACCCTCAACCGCATGCACGAAGTCATCCCCGGCGCCCGCGTCGAAGGCGAGGTCCTCCTCGACGGCGACGACCTCTACGGCAACGGCGTCGACCCGGTGGCGGTGCGTCGCCAGGTCGGCATGGTCTTCCAGCGCCCGAACCCGTTCCCGACCATGTCGATCCGCGAGAACGTTCTGGCCGGCGTCAAGCTGAACAACAAGCGCATCTCCAAGAAGGATGCCGACGACCTCGTCGAGCGGTCGCTGCGCGGCGCCAACCTCTGGAACGAGGTCAAGGACCGGCTCGATCGTCCCGGTTCGGGCCTCTCGGGCGGTCAGCAGCAGCGTCTGTGCATCGCCCGCGCCATCGCCGTCTCCCCCGACGTGCTGCTGATGGACGAGCCCTGTTCGGCGCTGGACCCCATCTCGACGTTCGCGATCGAGGAGCTGATCGGCGAGCTGAAGAACGAGTACACGGTCGTGATCGTCACGCACAACATGCAGCAGGCATCGCGTGTGAGCGACAAGACCGCCTTCTTCAACATCGCAGGCACCGGCAAGCCCGGCAAGCTCATCGAGTACAACGACACCAAGACGCTGTTCACCACCCCGCAGGAGCAGGCCACCGAGGACTACGTCTCCGGTCGCTTCGGGTGATCGACCGCCTTCGTCAGACAGCGCCCGCACGGATCACCGTGCGGGCGCCGTCCGCATGAGCGCGCCGCTCAGTCGCGAGGCGTGAGCAGGTACTCGTTGAGCGATGCCGTGAAGGCGGCGTCGAGGGGCAGCTGCGCGCCGTCGATCGCGACCACCGGAGCCGCGAGCCGAACGCTCGAGACGAGCCACGCCGCATCCGCTTCGTGCAGCCGGGACACCGGCACGGTCTCGTACGCGGCATCGAAGCCGAGGTCGCGCAGGTGTGCGAACAGGCTCACCTGGGTTGTGCCGTGCAGGATGCCCGCGCCGGGTTCGGGCGTGACGAACCGGTCCCCGAATCGCAGGATGACCGAGCTGGTGGGCCCCTCGAGCACGATGCCGTCGGTCGTGACGAACAGCGCGTCATCGGCGCCGCGTCGCCGCGCCTCGCGGATCGCCGCCATGTTCACGGCGTAGGACAGGGTCTTGGCCCCGAGCAACAGCCACGGCGCTCGTGCGGGAGCGGCGCTGTCGAAGCCGCGGTCGAGCGTGACCACGCGGACACCCCCGGTGCGGGCGGCGGTGTTGTCGGGGGCGGATGCGGCGGTGACCCACGCGGTCGGGGTGGGTCCGTGCTCGATGCCGCGACTCAGGATGAGCTTGATCACGCACTCCCCCGGCGGACATGCCGCGGCCGCGACAGCGATCGCCTCACGCCACTGCACGAGGTTCGGTGCCGGCAGGTCGCACAGCCGCGCCGAGTGCGCCAGCCGGTCCAGGTGGGGTCCGACCTCCTGCGCGTGCCCGTCGACGACGCCGATCGACTCGAAGATGCCGTCACCGCGCTGCGTGCTCAGCTCGCCGATGCTGAGCGCGGGCGCCGCAGGGTCGACCTGCTGGAACGTCGCCGCGAAGTCGGCGGCGGCCGCATCCGCCTCGGCGGGGTCGATGATGAGCGCGAATCTCCAAGCCATGGCACGAGCCTACGGCGCCCGGAATACCCCCGGCGCACGGTCCGTTACACTGGAACAGCCGGGCCGCAGTAACCCCGGGCTCCATCTTCTGCCGCTTCGAGCGGCCTTGCGCCGAGAGGCGTTCTGCGGCCCGGCACTTTGCTGCCCGGCCCCTGCGGGCCACGGCGAGCGCCCGCGCCGCCTGCCGACCCGGGCGCGCATCCACTCGCACGACACGCGACGTCGGAGATTCGTCGCGTTGTCGGAGACATTCGCCGCTTTTCTCCGACATCGGCGCGATTCTCCGACATCGGTGAGGCGATCGGACCGATCAGGTGCGGATGCGGGTGCGATCAGGTCAGGGTCTCGCGCCGCCACAGCCCCGCGCAGGTCGCGAGATCGGTGCCGTAGTCGGACAGGCGGAGCGCTCGGCGCGTGAGCGCACTCGCACGGTCGGACTCCGTCGGCTCGTAGTCGTCGGCGAGGTGGGTGGATCCGGCAGCCTGGATGCGGCAGAACGCCGCCGCACGCTCCAACGCCACGGCGAAGTCCCCGCTGAACGCGCCGCGCAGGATGACGTCGATGAGCGCGACCAGCTCCTCCGGCCCGGCAGGCGTGGGAGCACCCGCGACGACGTCGTCGGCGGAGGCGAGCTCCGCGCGCCCGCGCTCGTACAGCAGCGCCGCCGTGCCGGGATCGTCGTGGATCATCAGCTGCAGCAGGTACAGCCGCCACAGCGCGCCCGGCAGGCTCGACGCCGGCGAACGCGACCACAGCTCGGCGATGTCGTCGATCCCGTGGTCGTCGGTGAACGTCACCAGGCGGTCGACGACCGCCGCATCCGGCTCGTCGCGCACGCGCGAGAGCAGCGCCTGGGCGGTCGAGTGTGCGGCGCGCGAGACCTCAGCCGGGTCCTGCGCCGAGTAGAGCCGATCGAACAGCTCCGCGGGGCGCCGCACGGGCTTGTGGAATTCCCGGGACTCGTCACTCATGCGTCCAGGCTACGCGCCCGACGACGACGTCACGCCGTGGGGATGACCACGATCGGATCGGTCGACGGCTGTCCGGTCGGCGATCCGCCGGCGGGTTCGATCGTCACCGCGAGGGCATCTCCCGGCTCGAACTGGCCCTCCAGGAGCGCGGGCTCGTCGCTGTCAGCGGGACTGTAGAGGCCGGCCGATACCGGACCCTCCCCGCGCACGAACCACAGCTCGTACGTCTGGTCGTCGCCGAGGTCGGGCAGATCGTCGGAGACGAGCACGGCCTGTCCCAGCGACTCCGACCAGTAGGCCGTGACCGCACCCTCGCCGCTGACGAGCTCGGCAGTCGTCGCCTCCGAATCCGGGGCGTCCTCGATCTGCTGGAGCGCGACGACGGATGCCGGACGCGTGAGGTACTCGTTGATCGTGACCGCGCCGAAGCCGAGCGCCACCAGCAGCACGAGCGACGCGGCGAGCGCGAACATGCCGCGCATCCACTTCTGCCGTGCGACGGTCTGGATGGCTTCGGTGCGCGGCGCCGTCGACGGCTGGACCGGCGGTGATGCCGGTGCCTTGGGGACCTGCGGTGTCTCGGCGATGCGGGCGAAGAGTGCCTCGCGAATCGCCGTGGGCGGCTCGACGATGGGGACGGCAGAGCCCAGCAGGGCCGCGGCATCGGCGTCGGCGGCGGCGATGTGCTGCCATTCCGGGTTTGCGGCGAGCGCGGCTTCGTACGCGCGCTCGTCGTCGGCCGACAGGGCGTGCAACGCGTGCCCCGCCGACAGCTCCGCGAACTCGTTCCGATTCACGCTTTCACCCCCATCTCGACCCGTAGCCGCGACAGACCGTCGCGCATCCTGGTCTTGACCGTTCCCAGCGGCGATCCTGTCATCGCCGCGATCTCGCTTTGACTGTAACCCCCGTAGTACGCCAGGACGATGGCCTCGCGCTGAGGGTCGGGAAGGGCCGACAGAGCCGTCGAGACGCGTCGTCCTTCGAGCTTCAGTTCGACCTGCTCCGCGACCCCGTCGTATGCCACTCCGAGGTCACGGATGCCGGCGCGGACGTCGCGATCGCTGCTCGCCTGCGACGACCGCACGCGGTCGACGGCTCGGCGATGGGCGATCGTGAGCACCCACGACCTTCCTTGCCCTTTCTTCGGAGCGAACTTCGCGGCGGATTGCCACACCTCCAGAAACACTTCCTGAAGGACCTCTTCACTCTGCGATCGGTCGACGAGCACACGCAGGATGAGACCGAAAACGCGCGAGGAGAGCATGCCGTACAGCGCGGTGAACGCGCTCTGGTCGCCTCCGGCGATGCGTTCGAGGAGTTCGGCGACGTGATCGGTGCGGTCGCTGCCGTCCTCGGGGACGTCGACGCCGTCAATGACCATACGCTCCAGCATGCCTCACGCGCGCGAGGAATCCGGTATCGGTACGGTCCGCTTGACGTGTGTCGACGGCTGTGAGCGGCTGCGGAGAGACCGGATCCGAGAAATCTCCAATCCACCCGCCCGGGTGCTCCGAAGAGCCTGTGTACGCCGCTTCTGCGGACGACGATCCGGCCCTCGCGGCCACCTACACCGGAGGTAAAGTCATGCTCACCAAGAAGTCGCACATCACTGCTGGTCTCTCGCTCGCCGTCGCCGCGACGTTCGCGCTGTCGGCCTGTTCCGGCTCCACGTCGTCGGAGACGATGGACGAGGACATGCCCACCGAAGAGACCACCGCCCCCATGGAGGACGACGCCATGGAGGAAGACACCATGGACCCCGCCGCCATGCTCGTCGGCCCGGGCTGCGCCGACTACGCCGAGGCCGTTCCGGACGGCGCGGGCTCGGTCGAGGGCATGGCCATGGACCCCGTCGCGGTCGCCGCGTCGAACAACCCGCTCCTGACCACGCTCACCGCGGCCGTCAGTGGCGAGCTGAACCCCGACGTCAACCTCGTCGACACCCTGAACGGCGACGAGTTCACCGTCTTCGCGCCCGTCGACGACGCGTTCGCTCAGATCGACGACGCCACGATCGAGACGCTCTCCACCGACTCGGAGCTGCTCACCTCGATCCTCACGTACCACGTCGTTCCCGGGCAGCTGAGCCCCGACGAGGTCGTCGGAACCCAGACCACGGTCCAGGGTGGCGACGTCGAGGTCACCGGCTCGGGTGACGAGCTGATGGTCAACGACGCGATGGTCATCTGCGGTGGCGTTCAGACCGCCAACGCGACCGTGTACCTCATCGACTCGGTTCTGATGCCGTAAGGCTCGAACCGCCGGCGGCCGGACTCGGGGGAGGGCCGGCCGCGACCAAGACGACGCGGTCGTCGACGCTATGCGAGGTGCGTCGGCGGCCGCGTCGCCCATTAGGCTGGAGGTTCACGGGCCTCTAGCTCAGTCGGTAGAGCATCGGACTTTTAATCCGCGGGTCGTGGGTTCGAGCCCCACGGGGCCCACCCTCTCGTCATGCGAAGAGACCCCGGCCACCGCGTGCGAGGATGAGGCGTGCCCACGGTCACCGCTCTCTTCCGCTACCCGGTCAAGGGCTTCACACCCGAGGCGCTGACCGCTCTCGAGATCGACGCCGACGGTCGCGTGCGAGGCGATCGGGTACTGGCCTTCCGGTTCGCCGACGCCGTGACGCCCCATTCCGACGGCGGGCTCGATCACTGGCCGAAGGAGCGCGGCCTCTCGCTCATGCGCTTCGCCTCCCTCGCGAGGCTGCGCACGACGTTCGACGCCGCAGAGCGGCGCCTGCGCATCCACGACGACGAGGAAGGCCTCGTGCTCGACACGGTCCTCGACGATGAGGGTCGCCGAGAGGCGGCGGATGCGATCGGCGGGTGGCTCACCCGCACCACCGACGCCCGTCTTCTCCGTGCGGACGGCGTCATGCCCCTCCACCTCATCGGCGACGGGCTGACCTCGCGCTTCCAGGACCGCGCCCGCGGATATGTGTCGCTGCACGGAGCCGCGTCGGTGCACGCGGTGGCGAATGCCGCGCCGGTCGCCATCGACGATCGCCGTTTTCGATCGAATATCGTCATCGGAGACACCCACGCCTGGGAGGAGCTGAGCTGGCGCGGATCGCTGCGCATCGGCGGGATGGAGTTCGACATCGAGCGGCCCGTCGGCCGCTGTGCGGCGATCACCGTCAATCCCGACACGGGCGTTCGGGATGCGCGCCTCCTCGGCCTGCTCACGAAGGAGTTCGCCCAAGCGGAGCCGACCCTGGGCGTTCTCCTGCTCCCCCGACACGGTGGCGGGACCATCCGGGTCGGAGACGACGTCACTCCGCTCTGACGTCCGCGTCGGTCCGAGCGCGAGCGCGGGAGGCCTCCGGGCGCACGAGGATCCAGCCGGCCACGCTCGCGGCGATCGCCGTGAGCGCTCCCCCCCGCGAGAGCCGGGAACTCCCGCCAGTCCGACGGCATGTCGGCCGTCGCCCAGAAGAACACGATCAGGGCGGCGACCGCGAACGCCGGGGGGAGCACCCACATCGCCTCGCGGAACGTGCCGCGGGAAAACCGACGGGATCGGCGGACACGGACGACAACCGCGGCCAGCACCGCGAGTGCGAGAGCCGCGGCGGTGAGGACGCCGACGAGCACGATCGGGAACACCTGGGACAGGCGATGCTGCGTCCACCCGGCCCGGTCGACGGTGAAGGACCCGGCGGGGAACTCCAGCAGGACACCGAGGCCGGAGTAGGTGCCGGAGGTGGGATATCCGTACTCCCCCTCGGCTGTCTCGAGCACGTGAGTGACCACGGACCCCTCCGTGATCTGCTCCTCGGTCAGAGTCCCGCTGGCGTCAGAGTCCGGGAGCCCACGCTCCAGCTCCTCGACGGCCGTGCCGAACGGGAATCCCGATTCCCGCCAGTCCCGCGCCTCCTCGGCGGTGTCCGGGTCCTCCCGTAGCCACCCGGCGGACAGTGCTGTCTCGGCGAGGTCATCCGGAATGGCGATCGAGACGCGTGCCGACGGCGCCGAAGGATGCCCCCATCCGCTCTCCCACCCGTCCAGCAGCGCACTCCAGCGGATCCGCTGCACCGTCTCTTCGTCGTGTCCCGACACCGGCGATCCGACGCCGACGGTGACCGGATGCTCGATCGCGTACGCGATCTCGACCGTATGCTCGCCCTCCAGCACCCGTGGCAGAGCCGTCGAGACCTCTGTCTGGGCACCCACCCGCGAGGCGCTGTAGTCGACAGCGTCGCCGTCGACGCGCACCGCGGCAACCTCGAATCCGATGTCCTGGCCGTCCACCTCGGCCGGGAATCGCTGGGCGAACTGCGGCACGCGCGCGGCCCCCTCCTCGAACGTCACGTCGACGCGCTCCGTGACGACCAGGACCGGTTCGCCGGCGACGAGCTCGATCCTCGCCGCGATGTCCACCGCGCTCACCTGCGTGTAGAGGGTTCCGGCCGCGGCGAAGTCCCAGGATGCACTCGTCCCTCCCCGTTCGTACGGGTTGGGCACGATCGCGATCACGCCCACGGCGCCGACGACGACGAAGACCGCCAGGACGCGGATGAGAAGCCTCGGCCAGGTCAGGAAGTCGCGCGTGCGCCAACGCCGGAGATCGTCGGCGCCGAGCTCGTCGGCCACGCGCGCGAAGACGACCTCGCCGGTCGGCCTCGGATCACCGGTGAGGACGGCGTAGGGAAAACCTCGATCGGTCAGCGGAGAGCGCGCGATCAGCTCGGTTCGTTCGGCCTGAAGACGCACGCCCAGCAGATGCTGTCGAGCGAGGGCCCCCCGACGAGTCAGCGGGCGCGCCGACAGCGCGATCCAGAAGATGGCCGCGGTGAGCACGAGCGAGAGGGCGACGAAGGCGACCGGCCACCACACGATCGCGAGCGTGGCCTGGTGGGAGAGCTGCCGGACCAGTCCCAGCTGCAGGAGTGACAGAGCCGGCGGAGCACACAGGAACGCGTCGCGCACGAACCCTCGGGGGATGCGGCGGTATCCCTCCCTCAGCTGCGCGCCGCGGGCGGGATCGAGCCGGAAAGCCGCCGCCGCCCGGAAGCGGTCGCCGAACCGGCCGGTCCGCGCAGCCGCACGCCCCACCGCCGCCAGGTGCTCGGCGCGGCGGCCGCCACCGAGGCGATCGATCGCGAGGGCGAGTTCGCGCGTGCGGACCGCACCCAGAAGCTGAGCCGCGGTGCGCACATCCACGCCCTCCGGCGGATCGTGCTGAGCGACGTACCACGGCCGCCCTCGGGCATCGCTCCAGGCGACCGCCCGCGCGGCAAGGGCGAACAGGAGCGAGACGAGAAGGATCGCGAGCGGAACGAGAGGGCCGAACGACTGGACGAGGAAGAGGGGCGAGGGCGGAGGCATCGCGATGGTGCCGGCGGGGAAGACGAGGGTGAACCATGCCTGCGAGTGCGGGGGCATGTTCTGCTCGAGCGTGAACGCGTACGTCACGCTCGACGGCGGGGAGTCCGCTTCCGGCTCCAGCCACTCCCCGCCGCCGACGAGGCTCCACGCGGCCGCCCCTCGCGGGCTGCGCACGAGCTCGGAATCGAGGTGCTCGGGCAGCGTGACGCTCACGTTCAACACCGCCATGCCGTGCGGCCAGTCCGGACCGAGCACGCTCCACTCGACGATGTCGGCGTCGCGGCCCGTCGCCGCGTCGATCCCCGAAAAGGCGAGGTCGTGGAGGCGATAGCGCAGCACGAGGGTGTGATCACCGGACAGCTCGTGGCCGGCATCGACCTGCACGCGCAGCTGATTGCCGGTGTCACGCACCGCGGGTGCCACCGCCACGCCGTCGAGCGTCACCTCGATGACCTCCGTGCGCAGATCATGCCCCTCGTACTGCGTCGGCAGCGTGCGCGCGATCGTCGATCGATCGAGGTCGTCGGGAAAGAGCGCCGTGATGGTCTCGGTGACCTCGGCATCCAGATGGCCGTCGCTCTGCGGCAGCAGCGTGTAGGCGGCGTCGAACTCGCGGGCGATCCAGCTGTCGGTCGCGCTCTCAGCGGAATCGAGCAGGTCATCCAGCGTCAACGGCGGGTTGATGACGGGACCCACCAGGAGGAGCACGCCCACCGCGGCGACCAGCGCCCAGCCGCCGCGCAGCGTCCAGCGCAGCCGCGCGCCGCCGTGCGACCGCAACCATGCCTCCGTCGCCAGGAGCCAGCGCGACAGCAGCGCCCACAGCGGCGTCGGGCGAGGGCGCGTGTCGTCGACGCGATCCGCGGGGGGCGCGTCGGAGGATCCGGGGTTCTCCACGCCGGTCAGAGCGCGAGCAGAAGAGCGATGGGCAGGATGACGGCCGCCGCGCCGACGACGAGTCCTGCCGCGGCCGGGAAGCGTCCTCCGCGCCCGAGTTGATACAGCCGGAACCCGAACGCGCTGCACGCCACGGCGGGCACGCCGACGAGGATCGACAGGCCGGGACTGATCACGCTGAGCAGCATCGCCACGATCGCGAGCACGAGCCCGGCCACCGCAACGGGATTGGTCACGCGGTCAGGGGCTGAAGCGTCCGGCTCGTCGTCGGTCACCCTCCGAGACTACGCGGCACGCGGTGCGACCGGTGGATCAATCCACAGACGCGGCGAGCGCGCCGCCGGCGTGGGCGATCTCGGCGAGGGCGCGGTCGCTCGAGTCGGGCGCGACCCCGGCGACCAGGTCGGTGAGCACCCGCACCCGTCGACCCGCGGCGATGGCATCCAGGGCGGATGCGCGAACGCAATAGTCGGTGGCGATGCCGACGACGTCGATGTCGAGCACGCCGTGCTCTTCGAGCAGCTGCACGACCGTGCGGCCGTCGTCGGTCTCGCCGTCGAACAGCGAGTACGCGGGCTCCCCCCTGCCCTTCTTGAGGTGATGGCTCACACCCGTCGTGTCGAAATGGTCGTCGTATTCGGCGCCCGCCGTTCCGGCGACGCAATGGACGGGCCACGTGTCGACGAAGTCGGGCTCGCCGTCGGCGAAGTGACCGCCGTTGTCGTTGTCGCCGTCGTGCCAGTCCCGCGACGCGACGACGATGACATAGTCGTCGCGATGGGCGGCGACATGCTCACTGATGCGGCGGGCGACGTCGTCACCGCCTTCCACCCCGAGGGCGCCGCCCTCGGTGAAATCGTTCTGGACGTCGACGATGAACAAGGCCGTGCTCATTCTTCGAGCGTACGCCGGTACTCCGCTCGTGTCAGGGCGTGGCCGTCGTCGGCCGTGAGTTCCTCCGCCGGCTGCCCGTCATCCGACGAGCCCGCTCCGGATGCGCCGCCGCGCGCCGAGTCCTCGCGCCGCGCGAGCTTCGAGGGCCACCAGATCGCCCGGCCGATGTCGTACGACAGCGCGGGAACGAGAAGGGAGCGCACGACGAAGGTGTCCAGCAGCACACCGAACGCCACGATGAAGGCGATCTGGGCGAGGAACAGGATCGGGATGACCCCGAGCGCGGCGAACGTGGCCGCCAGAACGAGGCCGGCGGAGGTGATCACCCCGCCGGTGGCGACGAGTCCGCGCAGGATCCCGCGCCGTGTGCCGTGGACGAGCGATTCCTCCCTCACTCTCGACATGAGGAAGATGTTGTAGTCCACGCCGAGGGCGACGAGGAAGACGAATCCGTACAGCGGCACGGCCGGATCGGCGCCCGGGAAGGCGAAGACGCCGTTGAAGACGAGAGCCGATACGCCGAGGGCCGATCCGAAGGAGAGGATGACGCTCGCCACCAGCAGCACCGGGGCCAGCACCGCTCGCAGAAGCAGCATGAGGATGACGAGGATCACCGCCAGGACGACCGGGATGATCACCGTCCGGTCGCGGATCGAGGTGTCGTTCGAGTCGATGTCGGTCGCCGTCACCCCGCCGACGAGGGCCGTTCCCTCCCCCAGCTCCTCGTCGTACGCGATGCGCAGGTCGCGCACGGTGTCGTCCGCGGCGACCGAATCGGCTGCATCGGTGAGGGTTCCGATCAGGAGCACGTCGCCGTCGGAGAGGGTCGGCTCGGGCGCGGCGGATCCCGGGGGTCCGAACGCCTCGATCGTGGCCTCGCCACCATCGACGACGACACCGGCCTGGCCGGTGGGCGAATCTTCGCTCGCGACGGCGACGGCATCCACACCCTCGTTCTCGTCGAGCACCTCGGCGGCCGCGCCCAGATCGGACTCGGGGACGACCACGTACACCGGGCTTCCCGACCCCGCCGGGAAGTGCTCGGCGAGCACGTCCTGCCCATCGCGCGCCTCGGAGGCGCCGAGCACGAGGTCACTGGTGGCGACGCCGTCGGCCTTCAGCTGCGTGACGCCCACGGCGGCGGCGAGAAGGACGACCGTGCTGATGATCCAGACGGGGCGCGCGTGACGCGCGACCAGGCGCGCCTGCCGCTGCCAGAATCCGGCGACCGGCTGGGTCAGATCGTCGGGGATCTGCGCGGGAGGCGCCTTCGGGATGAACGGCCAGAAGGCTGTTCGACCGAACAGCGCCAGCAGCGCCGGCAGGAAGGTCAGGGCGGACAGCATCGAGAAGACGATGCCGATGGAGGCGATGGGACCGAGGGCGCGGTTGGTCGCGAGGTCGCTGAGCAGCAGGCACAGGAGTCCGGCGATCACGGTGCCGCCGGACGCGAGTATGGGCTCGAACGCCCCGCGCCAGGCCCGCAGGGCCGCATCCCAGCGCCCGAGTCCCTCACCCGCGGCCTCGCGGAACCGGGCGACGTAGAGCAGGGCGTAGTCGGTCGCCGCGCCGATCACGAGGATGAAGAGGATGCCCTGCACCTGGCCGTTCAAGACGAAGACGTCGGCGAACGCGAGCCACCACACGACCAGCAGCGCGACGCACAGCGCGAACACGCTCGTGAGCAGCACGAGGATCGGCAGGAGGGGGGATCGATAGACGATCACGAGGATCACGAACACCGCGATCAGGGCCACCGCGAGGAGCAGGCCGTCGATGCCGAGGAAGCCCTCGGTGAGATCGGAGGTGAACCCGGCCGGGCCGGTGACCCAGCCCTGCATGCCGTCGGACAGGTCCGCCTCGATGAGGTCGCGGATCTCCTCGACCGTCTCGCGCACCTCGCCCGACGAATCGATCGGCACGAAGATCTGCGCCGCCTCCTCGTCCTCCGACACGATCGGCGGGGAGACGCCGTCCACGACGCCGGGAAGGTCCGCGATCTCGTCGGAGAGATCGCTGATCTCCGCGAGGTCGTCGTCGGAGAGGGCGCCGTCGCCGGTGACGACCACGACGGCCGGGATGGTGTCGTCGCCGAGGAAGTCCGGCAGCCGTTCGGAGACCTGCGTGGCGTCGGCGCTCTCGGGAAGGAAGCTGGACTGGTCGTTGGTGGCGACCTCGTCGACCTTTCCGAAGTACGGGCCCCCGATGGAGCCGCCGATGAGCCAGACGAGAACGAGGACGATCGGGATGCCGACACGCGCCCATCGTGGGGGCGTGCGTCGGACGTGCTGCGGCGAGGACATATAGCTAGCCTATCTAGCGATATCCGTCCCCCGACGGACGCCCGTAGGCTGATCCCGATGTTCGCCGCGCTGATCGCCTTCACCGGGGCCCTCGTCTACGGCTCCGCCGACTTCCTCGGCGGGCTGGCCGCACGACGTCTGCGGTCCATCGTCGTCACCGCGGTCGCAGCCGCCACCGGTCTCCTCGCCCTCCTCGCCGCCCTGCCGCTCGTCGGCGGCGCTTGGCTGAGCACCGATGTGATGTGGGGACTGCTCTCAGGCATGCTCGGCGTCGTCGCCATCGTGCTCCTCTACGCGTGCCTCGCGATCGGGCCGATGAGCATCCTCTCGCCGCTGACAGCCGTCGTGACGGCGATCGCCCCGATGTCGTGGGGGCTGCTCGTTCAGGGCGAGGCCTTCAGCGCCCTGGGCTACGCCGGGCTCGCGATCGCGCTCGTCGCGGTCATCCTGGTGGGATTCATCCCCGGCGAGGAGGTCGTCCGCCCGAGCCTCCGCGGCCTCCTGATGGCCCTGGGCGCCGGCGCCGCGATCGGCGCGTTCCTCATCGCGCTCGATCAGACCAGCGAGGCGAGCGGTCTCGTTCCCCTCGTCGTCAACCGCGCGACGAGCACCGTCATCACCGGCGCCGTGGTGCTCGGCATGGTCGTCATCGCCCGGCGGCGCGGGCGGCCGGCGACGCACGCTCTTCTGCCCGTCGGCGCGCGCGTGGGTGCCGCGCCGAGCGGCCACGTCGACCTCGAGCACGCCGGCGGGGCCCCGACCGCGGCTGGGCGCGGTCCGCAGATCTCACCCTGGTGGCTGGCGATCGGATGCGGGCTGCTCGACGTGGGAGCGAACGTCGCAGCCCTCCTAGCGCTGCGATCGGGCGATCTCGCGGTGGTCTCCGCCCTCACGGCGCTCTACCCCGCCGGCACGATCCTCCTCGCCGCGCTCGTGCTCCGGGAGCGCGTCGCGGGCGTGCAGTGGATCGGCCTCGTTCTGGCGCTCGTCGCCGGCGGGATGCTCGCGGTCGGCTGACGCGGTCACCCGCGCACGAAGATCAGCGCGATCGAGACGCCGAGCGACACGACGCCGACGCCGAGGAACCCCACGGCGAACCAGGTCACGGCCCGCACGAGCGGCGAATGCGCGGTCAGGCGCAGGCGGTCACGGCTCCCCTGGCGGGCGAAGGCGTCGGCGGTGTCGTCGTGACCGATCGCCTGCTCCTGCTCCGCGGTCAGCACGGCCTGACCGACACCGTCATCGCCGAACCAGCGAGCGACCCGACCCTCGGGTGCGTCGTCGATGACGATGCGCACGGGTCGCCACGTGCCGTCGACGAGATAGAGGATGAGCGCGAGCCCAGCAACCAGAGTGCCGACACCGAATCCGAGCCACGCGAAGATCTCGGCGACTGTGTCGACCGCTCCGTGCATCGGCGATCCTCCGGTGGAGAGGGCGACAGGGGCCGCGGATGCGACCCCTTCGCGTCTGAGCCACCTAAGGGAATCGAACCCTTGACCTATTCATTACGAGTGAATCGCTCTGCCGACTGAGCTAAGGTGGCGCGCCCCGCTTGCGCGATGCACGATCAACGATCTTACAGCCTCGTGAACGCCGCCGCGAACCATCGGCGCCGGGTCACTCGCAGGTGATGTCGCCGTCGGGGACGGTGCCGTTCAGGAGATACGCGTCGACGGCGTCATCCACGCAGGCGTTCCCCTTGTTGTAGCCCGTGTGACCCTCACCCACGCGCGTGATCAGAACGCCGGACGACAGTTGATCGGCAAGCGCCACCGACCATTCGTACGGGGTCGCGGGGTCGTTGGTCGTGCCGACGACGAGGATGGGCGCCGCGCCGTCCGCGGTGATCTCCTCGCGCACCCCGGTCGGAGCGGCCGGCCACGCATCGCAGGGGTCGGGGCCCGACCAGTACGGCGCGATCGTCGGCGCTTCGGCGGCGATGAGGTCTTCCGCCGCCTGCTCCTCCGCGTCGGTGGCGTCGTCGGGGTAGTCCAGGCAGTTGTAAGCGCGGAAGGCCTCGGCGGAATTGTCGGTGTACTCGCCGCCCTCCCGGCCGTTGTAGAAGTCGGCCAGCGTGAACGCGAGGGTCGGGTCGCCGGCCAGAGCGTCGGTCAGCGCCTGGGTGAGGAAGGGCCAGCTGTCCTGGGAGTACAGGGCGGCGATGATCCCGGTCATGAGCGAGTCCGCGCCCAGCTGCCGCCCGTCCGCCGCGGGCAGGGGCTCGGCGTCGACGGCGGCGAGCAGGATTCCGAGGTCGGCCATGGCATCGTCGACCGAGCCTCGGAAGGGGCATTCCTGACCATCGAGGCAATCGGCCATGTACGCCCGCAGCGCGGACTCGAAACCGAGGGCCTGCGTCGTGCCGACCTCGAGTCCGGAGATGGAGGGATCGATCGCGCCGTCGAGCACGAGGCGCCCGACCTTCTCCGGGTAGAGCTTGGCGTACGTCGCCCCGAGGAATGTTCCGTAGGAATACCCGAGATAGTTCAGCTGCGCGTCGCCCAGCACGGCCCGGAGCACGTCCATGTCGCGAGCGGCGTTGTCGGTGGTGATGTAGGGCAGGATGCCGTCGCTGCCTGCCTCGCATGCATCCGCGAACTCCTGGTTGCGCTCCTCGAGCTCCGCGGTCCAGCCATCGCTTCCGCGCGGATCCTCCGGGATGTCGTACAGGTACGCATCCATCTCGGCCGCGTCGAAGCAGGTCACCGCCGTGGACGCGCCGACGCCGCGCGGGTCGAATCCGACGACGTCGTAGGCATCCACCACCTCTTCGCCCACGGCGAAGGTCAGCGAGTCACGGATCAGCGAGACGCCGCTCGACCCCGGCCCGCCGGGATTGGTCAGCAGCGACCCGATCGGGTCTCCCGAGGTCGCCCGGTGGCGGATGACGGACAGCTCGATCTCGCCCACGGTCGGGTCGTCCCAGTCCAGCGGCACGGCGACGGTCGTGCAGTCGAACTCCGAGCCGCACGCGGCCCAGTCGAGTGTCTGCTCGTAGAACGGCAGCAGCTCGGCCGCCACGCCGTCGGTGTCGGGAGCCGCGCTCGTGGTGGGGGCGGCGACGCCGCCCTCCTCGGGGATCATCGCGTACAGGCATCCGGTGAGCGTGAGGCTCGCGACGGCGATCCCGCCGACGACGGCGCCGACGCGACGCATCAGGGTGGTCTTCACGGTGTCCTCCCGCTGGCGACGGTGACCAGCAAGCTCTCGAGGGCCAGGGTGGGGTTGACGTTCTGTTCGAGGTTGCGCCGCGTCTCGGCGATGCGATCCAGTACCACCAGGGCGCGCCGCGGGCCCCAGGTCTGAGCGAGCGCGCGCAGTTCCGACTCGAGCTCGCGGTTGATCATGTCCGCCTCGCGCTCGAAGGCCAGCATCACGACATCGCGGTACATCGACTGCAGATCGGTGAGCACGCGGTCGATGCCGTCGCGCAGACTCCGGGTCGCGCGACGCTTCTGCTCATCCTCGAGCGCGGTCACCTGGGAGCGCACGGCGGGCGGCAGGGCGGCACCGTCGGCGACTCCGAGCGTGCGCCGCAGGTCGGCGCGCTCGGCCTCGTCGCGTTCCGCGGTGAGCGCCTTCGCGTCGTCGGTGGCCGCCTGCACGATGCGCGCGGCGACCTCGACCGCGTCGCCGACCCCGCGCACCCCGAGCACGCCGCGCAGGGTCTCTTCGCGTCGCGCTCGGGCGGCCACGTCGGTCGCCAGACGCTGCGCCATGCCGATGTGCCGCTGGGCGTGCCGCGCCGACTGCTCGGCGACCCCGGGATCGGCGCCGGTGCGCTGCACGATCAGGCGGGCGACGTCGTCGACCTCCGGGTCGCGGAGCCGCAGGGTGCGCACCCGCGAGCGGATGGTCGGGAGCAGATCGGCGTCGCTCGGCGCGCAGAGCACCCACACCGTGTGGTCGGGTGGTTCCTCGAGGGCCTTCAGCAGCACGTTCGAGGTGCGCTCGGCCATGCGATCCGCGTCTTCCACGACGATCACGCGGTGCCGACCGAGCGACGGCGCGTAGAAGGCGCGTTCGACGAGCTTGCGCGCCTCGTCGATGCGGATGATGACCTGCTCCGTGCGCAGCGCCGTCAGATCGGGATGGGTGCGGGCGAGCACCTGCCGCATCACCGTCTCGTCGCCGGGCTCCGCGATCAGCGCCGCCGCGAACGCGTAGGCGAGGGTCGAGCGCCCGGAGCCGGGGGGTCCGGTGATGAGCCACGCGTGCGTCATCGCCGTGGGATCCGCCGCCGCGGCCCGCAGGATCTCCACGGCGTCGGGCTGGCCCCACACGGCGTCCCAGGGAAGCGGTGCGGGATCGACGACGTCGACGGGAGACACCGGGTCGGCCGTCGCATCCATGGTCGTCAGCCTAATCCGCCGCGCCGACGTCGCCGGAACGCGCCTCGAGGAGGACTGCCACCCGGTCGCGGACTGCACCGGCGATCTCCCCGGCGGGGCGCGTGGCGTCCACGACGAGGAAGCGGTCCGGCTCGGCGGTGGCCAGCGCGAGGAACTCGGCGCGCACCGCGGCGTGGAAGACCTCCTTCTCGGCCTCGAGGCGATCGAAGGGCTTGTCGTCCGCATCCAGCCGACTGCGCGCGAGGTGGGGATCGAGGTCGAGGAGCACCGTCAGGTCGGGTAGGAGCCCCTCGGTCGCCCACAGGGACAGGTCGCGCACCTCGTCGCGTCCGAGCACGCGCCCGGCGCCCTGGTAGGCGACCGACGAGTCGAGGTAGCGGTCCTGGATGACCACATCGCCTCGCTCGAGCGCGGGCCGCACGAGCGTGGCGATGTGGTGCGCACGGTCGGCGGCGTAGAGGAGCGCTTCGGCGCGAGGGGCGACCTCGCCCCGATGGTGCAGCACGATGTCGCGGATGAGGGCGCCCACCTCCGTGCCGCCGGGTTCCCGGGTACGGACCACGCTCGCCCCGCGATCGGAGAGCCATTCCGCGAGCAGCTGGGCCTGTGTCGTCTTGCCGGCGCCGTCGCCGCCCTCGAGGGTGACGAAGAGTCCGCGGGTCACGACTTCTTCGAGGTCGTCTTGCGCGTCGTCGTCGCCCGCTTGCGCTTGGGGGCCGGGCCCTTGGCGCGCTTGTCGGCGAGGAGCTGCACGGCACGCTCGAAGGTGACCGCCTCGACATCTTCGCCGCGGGGAATGGTCGCGTTCGTCTCGCCATCGGTGACATACGGCCCGAAGCGGCCGTCGCGCAGCTTGATCGGCTTGCCCGAGGCCGGGTCGGCCTCGAACTCCTTCAGCGCACTGGCGGCGCGGCGCGCGCCGTACTTCGGCTGCTTGTAGATCTCAAGCGCCTGCTCGAGGGTGACGTCGAAGAGCTGCTGCTCACTCTCCAGCGTGCGCGAGTCGGTGCCCTTCTTGAGGTACGGACCGTACCGCCCGTTCTGCGCGGTGATGGGCTCGCCGCTTTCCGGGTCCTCGCCCACGGTGCGCGGGAGCGACAGCAGCCGCAGCGCGGTCTCCAGATCGACGGTGTCGACCGACATCGACTTGAACAGCGACGCGGTGCGCGGCTTGGGGGCGTCCTTCTTCTTGGTCGCGCGCTTCTTCGGGGCCTCGGCCTCGGCGGGAGCCGCCGGCTCCTCGGGCTCCGGCTCGAGCTCCTGCACGTACGGCCCGTAGCGCCCGTCCTTCACGACGATCTGCTTGCCCGTGTCGGGGTTCACGCCCAGCACGCGGTCGCCGGCGACGGGCGCCTCGATCAGCTCGGTCGCCTTCTCGACGGTGAGCTCATCCGGGGCCAGGTCTTCGGGGATGTTGACCCGTCGCGGCTCGCCCTCCGGGTCCTCCGCGTTCGGCACCTCCAGATACGGCCCGTACTTGCCGAAGCGCAGGGTCGCCACGTCGCCGATGGGCGTGGAGTTGAGCGCGCGGGCGTCGATCTCGCCCAGGTTGTCGACGATGTTGCGCAGTCCGACGTGCGCGTCGGATCCCCAGTAGAACTCGTGGAGCCAGTCGACGCGCTTCTGCTCGCCGCGGGCGATCGCATCGAGGTCGTCCTCGAGCGCCGCGGTGAAGTCGTAGTCGACGAGATCGGCGAAGTGCTGCTCGAGCAGCCGCACGACGCTGAAGGCGAGCCAGCTGGGGATGAGCGCCTGACCGCGCTTGGAGACGTACCCGCGGTTGAGGATGACGTCGATGATGCTCGCGAACGTCGAGGGACGCCCGATCCCCTTCTCCTCGAGCGCCTTGACGAGGCTCGCCTCGGTGTAGCGCGGCTTGGGAGAGGTGCCGTGACCCTTCGGCTCGACCTCGGTCAGGCGCAGCACGTCTCCGACCGCGAGCTGCGGCAGCGACTGGTCGGCCGCCTTGTCGGCGTCGCCGTGCTTCTCGTCGCTGCCCTCTTCGTAGGCCTCGAGGAAGCCCTTGAAGGTGTAGACCGTTCCCGAGGCCGTCAGCTCGACCCGGCGCCCGCCGGCGTCGACCTCGAGCGTGACCGTGGTGGTCTCGTACTTGGCGTCGGCCATCTGGCTGGCCATGGTGCGCTTCCAGATGAGGTCGTACAGGCGCTGCTCGTCGCGGTCCAGCTCGCCGGCCACCGACGACGGAGTGCGGAAGTCGTCGCCCGAAGGACGGATCGCCTCGTGCGCCTCCTGCGCGTTCTTGGAGTTGCTGCGATACAGCCGGGGGTTCGCAGGCACGGCCTTGTCGCCGTAGAGACTCACGGCCTGGGCGCGCGCCGCTTCGACCGCCTGCTTCGACAGCGCGGTCGAGTCCGTTCGCATATAGGTGATGAACCCCTTCTCGTACAGGCGCTGCGCCACGCTCATGGCGTGCTTCGCGCTCATCGAGAGCTTGCGACCGGCCTCCTGCTGCATCGTGGAGGTGGTGAACGGGGCCTTGGGGCTGCGGGTTCCGGGCTTGGCCTCGAGGTGGGACACGGATGCGCGAGACGCGGTGCGGATGGCCTCGGCGAGATCGTTCGCCTCGGTCTCGCTGAGAACGAGAACCGCCTTCTTGAGCTCACCGCGGTCGTCGAAGTCGGTGCCGCGCGCGAGGGTTCCCCCGTCGATGCGCACCAGACGGGCTGAGAAGGACTTCTCGGGGTCGGTGGCTTCGCGCAGGGTGACCGCCGTCGCGTCGATCCCCCAATACGACGCCGAGACGAACGCCATGCGCTCGCGCTCGCGGTCGACGACCAGGCGCGTCGCGGCCGACTGGACGCGACCCGCGGAGGTTCCCTGCTGAACCTTGAACCACAGCACGGGGCTGACGTCCCAGCCGTAGAGCCGGTCGAGGATGCGGCGGGTCTCCTGCGCGTCGACGAGCGCGAGGTCGAGCTCGCGGGTGTTCTGCACCGCGGCGCGGATGGCGTCCTTGGTGATCTCGTGGAAGACCATGCGCTTGACCGGAACCTTCGGCTTGAGCGTCTCCAGAAGGTGCCACGCGATGGCTTCGCCCTCGCGGTCTTCATCGGTGGCGAGCAAAAGCTCATCGGCCTGCTTCAGCGCCCGCTTGAGCTCGGTGACCGTCTTGCGCCCCCGCTCGCTCTCGACGTAGTACGGATCGAAGCCGTTCTCGACGTCGATGGAGTACTTGCCGTAGGCCTCTTTCTTCTCCGCCGGGATCTGCTTCTTGTCCGCGAGATCGCGGATGTGCCCGACCGAGCTGAGCACCTCGTAGTCATCGCCCAGGTATCCCTGGATCGACCTCATCTTGGTCGGCGACTCGACGATGACGAGCTTCTTGCCTGTGGCCAACGGGGGGTCCTTTCGTCGATGCACACCATACACACCGCCCGATTGCGTGTCGCTGAGAACCACCCGTCACGGCGGTGGGCCGGCTCGCGCCGACGCGTGGAAGGGCATCCCCGCGAATGTCGACGACAGCGTCACGGTCGCGATGAGCTCCGCGAGGTCGCACGATGCCACGGTGACGCCGTTCGCTTCGGCGACCTCCGCGGCTCGCTCGCAGGGCACCCCGGTCGCCGCGCCCGAGGCGGCATCTGCGGCTGCGAGGGCCGCTGCGTCGGCGGCGCCGGCAAGTCGCTGGGCACCCCCGGAGGCCATGCCGACGACGGCGAGCGCTCCGATGAGGGTCGTTGCGGCACCGATCGCGCCGACCGTGGCTGCGGTGCCTGGCATCAGAGTCCGCCCGCCAGCGCGCAGCCTTCCGCCCGCAGGGTGATCGGCAGCGGCGCGGCGTCGATCGCAGCGCGTACGCAGACGAGATCGCCCCGCGCCGTGATCTCGACCGAGGCGCCGGGCACCGCCGAGGTGACGGCGCCGGCCGCGCGCCCGGGATCCTCCTCGCGGGCCGCCAGACGCGCCGCGTCGGCGACGGCATCCTGCAGGCGCACCTGCCGGGAGCCGGCGCTCAACGCGCCGACCCCCAGCGCGATCACCAGAACCAGGGCCGGCAGCGCGACGGCGAACTCGGCGGCGACGGCCCCGCGGTCGTCGGCCGGGAACCCGCCACCGCCGAGAACGCCGCGTCTCATTCGACCGTGAGAGCGCGGCGGACCAGGTCGGTGAGGATGCCGCGCACCTCGTCGGATCTCATGATGACCACCAGGAGTCCCGCGAAGGCGACGGCTGCCATGGTCGCGATCGCGTATTCGGCGGTCGCCGCCCCGCTGTCGTCAGCGAACAGGCGGCGGGCTCGGGCGGTGGTGAGGGTCGGGAAGGACATCGGATACTCCATCTCTTGTGGTGGTTTCATCGGGGCACGCTTGTCGGGTCAGGGCGGGGCGGGTGGGAGATCGAGCGGCACGGCCCCGAGCACGCCGAGCATCATCGGGGCGACACCGAGCAGGAGGAAGGCCGGCAGCGTGCACACCCCGAGCGGCACGAGAAGGCGCGAGGCGAGGTGGGCGGCGCGCAGGCGTCCGTCGACGCGGGCGCGATGTCGCGCGAGAGCCGCCGATGCGCGAAGCATCTCGACCGCGGGAACACCCGCCCGACGGGAGAGATCGAGTGCCGGCCCGGCGACGTCGCGCTCCTCGGCGCTTTCCGTGAGTGCCGAGGCCGAGGCGACGAGTGCCTGCGCGCGTGCGATCGACACCCCTCCGCTCAAGGCGATGGCGAACAGCTCCGCCCCCATGCCGGGGATGTGGGATGCGCCGCCTGCCTTGCGCACGAGGACCGCGTTCCACCGGTGCGCCGCCAGGGTGAGCAGCAGACCGCCCACGAGACATACGGCGCCCAGGGGCGAGCGGGTGAGGGCGGCGAACGTGTCGAATCCGAAGGCCGCGGCCAGCACGACGCCGACCGCGGGAAGCCATCCCATCAGCCTCGCCGTCGCGCGAGGCTCCGCCAGGGCGACGCGCACGTCGTCGGCCGCCTCCTCGGCGTCGCGGAGGGCGACGGACAATCCGCGCAGGCTCGCGGCCAGCGGTGCTCCGACCGTCGTCGCGACGCGCCACGCGGCCGCCACATCACCCCATGCCGCCGCGCGCTCCGACGCCCCGGGGTCTCGGCGCCGATGCGGCGGTCCGGCCGCCGACGAGGCGATCGCCGTGGCCAGATCGCCTCCGTCGGAGACGGCGGCCATGACGCGGACCGCCGCGATGTCGCCGGCGGCCGCGAGCATCTCCCACGAGCGGGCGGGACCCACACCGGCCTGCAGCATGACCGCGAGCCGCAGCACCGTCCCCGCCGGATCGGCCCGGTCGGGCTCGACGCGACGGCGCATCAGGCGGGCGGCCACGTCAGTTCCTCCACGCGAAGACGACCCGACTCCTCGAGGGTCGGCCTGCCGACGGCCGCGATGCGCCGGGCGCCGTCGCCGGATCGGGCGACGTGGATCACGAGATGGACCGCGCTGACGGTCTGTCGAGCGAGAGTGCGATCGTCCCAGCCGGCGAGCGCGCCGAGGGCCTCGAGTCGGGCGGCGACCTCGGCGATGCCGTTCGCGTGCACCGTGCCCGCACCGCCGTCGTGGCCGGTGTTCAGCGCCCCCAGCAGATCCCGCAGTTCCGCACCGCGCACCTCGCCGACCGCGAGACGATCCGGGCGCATGCGCAGCGCCTCGCGCACGAGCCGCGCGAGGTCGATCGCCCCGGCACCCTCGAGATTCGCCTGCCGCGCCTCCAGGCGCACGTGATGCGGATGCCGCACTCTCAGCTCGGCAACGTCCTCGACCGTGACGATGCGCTCCGTGTGCGCGGCCGCCGACAGCAGCGCGGCGAGCAGCGTCGTCTTGCCCGCACCCGCAGCCCCGGTGACAAGGATGTTCCGGCGCTCGCCCACGATCTTCTCCAGCCAGGCGCGAACGGGCGCGTCGAACATGCCCGAGCGCTCGAGCTCGTCGAGCCCCGGACGAGCCACGCGCGGGATCCGGATCGAGATCTCGGTTCCGGCGAGGGCGATCGGCGGAAGCACCGCATGAACCCGGATGCCCTCGGCGAGCCGCACGTCGATGCACGGGTGGGCGTCATCGATGTGCCGGTCCCCCGCTCCGATCAGCGCGATCGCGAGATTGCGCACCTCTTCCTCGGTCAGGCGCCAGCCCGGTTCGGGGCGCGCGCCGCCGCCACGGTCGACGTGCAGGCCGCGCGCGGCACTGACGAAGAGGTCGGTCACACTCGGGTCCTCGAGCACACGGTCGAACGGGCGCATCACCTCGGGCGAGGTCGCCTCGGCGCGCACGACCGGAGGCGTCGCCGCGACGGCGACAGAGGCACCCGGAGTCTCCACCGAAACAGGGCGCGGCTCGCCTCGACGAGCGACGACGAAAGGAGCGGCCATGCCCCGACGGTAGAGAGACCCTGAGCAGCGGAACGGCTCCGGCGACGCTGCGGTGGATGCCCGAGCGCGGGTAGCGGGATGTGGAGGAGGAGTCCCGGAAAGAGAGAAGGCGGCATCCCATGGGGGGAATGGGATGCCGCCGTGTGCGACCGCCCGGAGTTGGGGGGTGTCGGGGGTCGCGATGCCAGAATCGATGTTCGGCCGAGACGAGTGTACGTGGCCCGACGGGGCGGAAAGTGCCTTCTGAGCGCTTTCCTTCCGATATATCGGTGATGTTCTCGATATCTCCTGCGCGCGTTCTCGATACCTCCTCTCGGGGGTGGTCCGACGCGGCCCCGCTGGCTAGATTTGCTGCGACTCGGACGGCCGCATGCGCCGCCCGCACCGATGCGAAGGAGCCCCGATGAGCAGTCAGATCGACCACCTGCTGAGCGAGGATCGGCGATTCTCCCCCTCCCCCGCGTTCGCCGCCGCAGCCGTCGGCGACGCCGAGCTCTACGCGAAGGCGGAGGCCGACCGCCCGGCGTTCTGGGCCGAGCAGGCCCGCGACCTGCTCCACTGGCACACGCCGTTCACCACGACCCTCGACTGGTCGAATCCGCCGTTCGCGGAGTGGTTCGCCGACGGTGAGCTCAACGTCGCCTACAACTGCCTCGACCGCCACGTCGAAGCCGGCCACGGCGACCGGGTCGCCCTGCTCTGGGAGGGCGAGCCCGGCGATGAACGACGCGTGACCTACGCGGAGCTCACCGACGAGGTCAAGCGCGTCGCGAACGTGCTCACCGATCTCGGCGTCGGCCGGGGAGACCGCGTCGCGATCTATCTGCCGATGATCCCCGAGGCGATCGCCGCGATGCTCGCCGTCGCGCGCGTCGGCGCCATCCACTCGGTCGTCTTCGGCGGCTTCTCCGCCGACAGTCTGCGCGCACGCATCGACGATGCCGGCGCGAAGCTCGTGATCACCGCCGACGGCGGGTATCGCAAGGGAAAGGTGTCGGCCTTGAAACCTGCGGTCGACGCCGCCCTCGCCGACCGCAACGGCAGCGGTCCGCAAGAGACGGTCGAGCACGTGCTGGTGGTGCGCCGCGGCGGCAACGACGTCGAATGGAACGCCGAGCGCGACCTCTGGTGGCACGACGTCGTCCCCGCGGCCTCGGCCGACCATGAAGCGGAGGCCTTCCCCGCCGAGACGCCGCTGTTCATCCTCTACACCTCCGGCACCACCGGGAAGCCCAAGGGGATCCTGCACACATCGGGGGGCTACCTCACCCAGGCGGCCTTCACCAACCGGGTCGTGCACGACATCCATCCCGACACCGACGTCTACTGGTGCACCGCCGACATCGGATGGATCACCGGTCACTCGTACGTCACCTACGGCCCGCTCGCCAACGGCGCCACCCAGGTGCTGTACGAGGGCACGCCGGACACGCCGCATCCGGGGCGCTGGTGGGAGCTCGTCGAGAAGTACAGCGTCACGGTGCTCTACACCGCACCGACCGCCATCCGCTCGTTCATGAAGATCGGCCGCACCGTGCCGCAGTCGTTCGACCTGTCGAGTCTGCGTCTGCTCGGGTCGGTCGGTGAACCCATCAACCCCGAGGCGTGGATGTGGTACCGCGAGATCATCGGGTCGGGCCGCGCACCGATCGTGGACACCTGGTGGCAGACCGAGACGGGCGCGATCATGATCTCGGCCCTTCCCGGGGTCACCGAGGCCAAACCGGGATCGGCGCAGGTGCCCCTCCCGGGGATCGCGGTCGACGTCGTCGACGAGAGCGGTGAGCACGTGGGGAACGGCAACGCCGGCCTGCTCGTGGTCACCGAGCCGTGGCCGAGCATGCTGCGCGGCATCTGGGGCGATCCCGACAGGTTCGTCGAGACGTACTGGTCGAAGTTCGCCGATCGCGGGTTCTACTTCGCCGGCGACGGCGCGCGGCTCGACGACGACGGCGACGTCTGGCTGCTCGGCCGTGTCGACGACGTCATGAACGTCTCCGGGCATCGGCTGTCGACCGCGGAGATCGAGTCGGCTCTCGTCGCGCACGAAGCGACCGCCGAAGCCGCCGTCGTCGGGGCGTCGGATGAGACCACCGGGCAGGCGGTGGTGGCGTTCGTCATCCTCAAGCAGAGCTTCCTCGACGCCCACTCGGCCGAGGGTCTCGCCGAGACGCTGCGCCGCTGGGTCGGCGAGCAGATCGGTCCGATCGCCCGTCCGCGCGACATCTACATCGTGGCCGAGCTTCCGAAGACCCGGTCGGGCAAGATCATGAGGCGGCTGCTGCGCGACGTCGCCGAAGGACGCGAGGTCGGCGACACCACGACCCTCGCCGACACGATGGTGATGTCCACGATCCAGGCGAAGATCACGTCATAGCGACACCCGCGCGCTCCGCCCGGCAGACTGGGCCGATGAGCTCTCTCGACGCGTTGCGCGCCCGCGTCGCGGAGCATCCCTCCAACGCCTGGGCGCGCGAGCGCGGATGGGACCCGCTGATCATCGGCACCGAGCGGGCGCGCGTGCTCATCCTCAGCCAGGCGCCGGGGCGACTCGCCCAGGCGTCCGGCATCGCCTTCGACGACCCCAGCGGACGCCTCCTGCGCAGCTGGATGGGAGTGACCGACGAGGAATTCTGGAACCCCGACCTCGTCGCGGTGCTGCCCATGGACGCCTACTTCCCGGGCAAGGGGACCAGCGGCGACAAGCCGCCGCGCCGAGACTTCGCCGACCGCTGGCACCCGATGTTCCTCGAGCGGTTCGCCGACGTGCGCCTGCGCATCGTCATCGGCGGCTACGCGCAGCGCCGCTATCTCGGGTCATCGGATGTGACCGCCAACGTGCGCGCAGCCGAGACGTTCCTGCCGATGTACCCCATCGTGCATCCATCGCCCCTCGCGCGCGGCTGGCGCACGCGGAACCCGTGGTTCGTCGAGGAGAAGGTGCCGCAGCTGCGCAGCCTCGTGCGTGACGCCATCGGCCGGGAGTGACGGGCGACGCTTCGTCTCGCTCCACCCGCTCAATGACCGTCCGTGGAGGCGACGTTTCGTCTCGCTCCGCTCGCTCAACGACCGTCAGTGGAGGGGACGTCTCGTTCGCTCCGCTCGCTCAACGACCGGAAAAGGCGACTGCGAGCGCCCCGGTCGTTGAGCGAGGAGCGCAGCGACGAGACGAAACGCGGGCCTCAGGCGAGGGTGAAGACGACCTCGACCTCGACCGGGCTGTCCAGCGGCAGAACCGGCACGCCGACGGCCGACCGGGCGTGCCGGCCGGACTCGCCGAAGATCTCCCCCAGCACGTCGCTCGCGCCGTTGATGACGCCGGGCTGGCCGGTGAAGTCGGGAACGGACGAGACGAAGCCGACGACCTTGAGCACGCCGCTCAGCCGGTCGACGCCTCCTGCCGCAGCCGCGGCGGCCGCGACGGCGTTCAACGCGCACTGGCGGGCGTAGACCTGGGCATCGGCGGCGGCGACGAGGCCCTCGGCGTCACCGACCTTGCCGGTGGCGGGCAGTGCGCCTCCGACGATGGGGAGCTGGCCCGCGGTGTAGACGAGGTCGCCGTGCACCTTCGCCGGCACGTATGCGGCGACGGGCGGCACCACCTGCGGGAGCTCGATCCCCAATTCCTCGAGACGTTCCGAGACGCTCACGCCGCACCTCCGTCGAACTGGCGCGCGGCCTGCGCGGCCGCATCCAGCCCCGCCGTGTTCGCTGCGCCGTCGCCGCCGGAAGGACGCTTGAAGTAGCCGACCAGTCCACCCTCGGGACCGGGAACGACCTGCACGAGCTCCCAGCCCTGCTTGCCCCAGTTGTTCAAGATGGCGGCGGTGTTGTGAATCAGCAGGGGCGTGGTCATGTACTCCCACGTCGTCATCGAGGCTCCTCGGGGGTTCGGTGCGTTTGGCGGATCGGCGCCGGTCGTCAAGGGGTTCCCCAGCTACCTCCCCTACGATCAAGCCTATGCCTCAGAAGAATCGGACGGCTAGCGGTGCGCTCGGGGGGATCCTGGGACTCGTCGGCCTGAGCGCGGTCGCCGGTGTTCTCATCACCGCCACGGTCACGCCCGCCATCGCCGTGACCGGTGCCGCGGCGTCGAGCGCCATCACGATGTTCGACAAGCTGCCGAGCGTGCTGGAGATCGAGAAGCTCATGCTTCCCTCCACCATCTACTACACGAACTCCGACGGGGAGGACGTCGAGCTGACGCAGTTCTACGACCAGAACCGCGAGCCGGTGACGTACGACGAGGTCGCACCGGTCATGTACGACGCGATCCTCTCCAGCGAAGACCCGCGCTACTACCAGCACGGCGGCGTCGACCTCATCGGCACCACGCGCGCTCTCCTCAGCAATGCGCAGGGCGGCGAGACGCAGGGTGGCTCCTCGATCAGCCAGCAGTACGTCAAGAACATCCTCATCCAGCAGTGCGAGAGCAACGCCGAGGGCGAGACGGCCGAAGAAGAGGCCGCCGCCAAGCTCGCCTGCTGGACCGAGGCGACCACCGCAGCCGGCGTCGAGGGCTACCAGCGCAAGCTGCAGGAGATGCGCTACGCCATCGCGCTGGAGCAGAAGTACTCGAAGAACGACATCCTGCTCGGCTATCTGAACATCGCCAACTTCGGCGGCACCAACTACGGCATCGAGGCCGCCGCGCGGTACTACGTCAATGTCAGTTCGTCCGATCTCAGCGTCGCCCAGGCCGCGACGCTCGCGGGCATCGTTCAGAACCCGAACACGTACCGCATCGACCAGCCCGGCGGCTCGACCACCAACAGCGAGGGCACCCCGCTGAACACCGCGCCCGACGGCGAGGTCAACGAGGGCGACGGCACCATCACGGCGCTCGACACCCTCCTGGCCGACGGCACGATCACCGAAGAGGAGTACCTCGCGGCCGCCGACGGCTACACCCTCACCAAGGGACGTCAGCTCTACGTGCTCAGCCGCATGCTCGACGACGGCAAGATCACGCAGGAGCAGTACGTCGAAGCGGCCAAGTCTCCCATCGAGCCGAACATCACCGTGCCGTCCTCCGGCTGTGCCGAGGCCGGCGGGTCGGCGTTCTTCTGCAAGTACGTGCAGGACGTCATCGCCAAGGATCCCGCCTTCGGCGAGACGCAGGATGAGCGCGACGCCGCCCTGCGCCGCGGTGGCCTGAACATCTACACCACGCTCGACATCGACCTGCAGCTCGCCGCCGAGCAGACCATGAACGAGACCGTGCCGCAGTCGATCGACGGCATGCAGCTCGGATCGACCACCGTGAGCATCGAGGCCGAGACCGGCCGCATCCTCTCGATCGCGCAGAACAAGACGTTCAGCGAGCGGGCCGACGACGTCGGCGACCCGACGAAGACGTCTCTGGTCTACGCCGGTGACTCGACCTTTGGCTCGTCCAACGGATTCTCTGCGGGTTCTACGTACAAGCTGTTCACCCTGATCGATTGGCTCGAGAACGGGAACTCTCTCAACGAAGTTCTCAACGGGCGGGTGCACAAGGTCACTCGTCTACAGAACAGTTGTGTCGAAGGCGGGTGGTGGATCGACAACGGCGCGGAGGCGATCAACAACTTCGCACGGGATCCAGGCCGCGTAGGAACTCCCATGCAGTTCACCGCCGCGTCCCTCAACTCCGGCTTCCTCGCCATGGCCGAGCAACTCGACCTGTGCGACATTCAGGCGGACGCGACGAAGATGGGCGTCGTCAACGCGAAGACGGGCCAGCCGGCCGAGTCCGACAAGATGGGCGCCTTCTCCGTCCTCGGTGATCTCAACGTGTCGCCGATCTCGGTCGCCGGCGCATATGCGACGGTCGCCAACGGTGGTGTCTATTGCGAGCCGCAGGCAATCGATCGGGTGACCGATTCCGATGGCAATGAGCTCCCCGTCCCGGAGCGGTCGTGCGAGCGGGTGCTGGACGAATCGGTTGCAGCGACCGCTGCCTACGCTCTTCAGGGCGTGATGAACGGCGGTACGGGCGCGCAGGGAAACCCGTACGACGGCATTCCCGTGATCGGCAAGACCGGAACGCACGAAACCTCGCAGACGTGGCTCGTCGAGTCGAGCACGAAGGTCGCGACCGCCGCATGGGTCGGCAACATCGAGGGATTCCAAGACGTCTTCGACTACGGCGTCGCGTACTACCGCTACGCCCTGGGCAAGGGCGTGCAGGCGGCGGCGAACGCGAAGTACGGCGGTGGCGAGTTCCCCGCTCCCGACCAGAACCTGCTGCGCACGGTCTACACCGATCTGCCGAACGTCGTGGGCATGTCGGTCGATCAGGCGACGGCGACCCTCCAACAGGCTGGATTCAGCGTGACCGTCGGTGACGAGGTCGACTCGAGCGAAGCCGCAGGCACGATCGCCGAGCAGAGCCCCGGCGCGGGCCGCGTGGCCGGTGGCACGAACGTCACGATCCGCCCGTCCAACGGTCAGGGCGTGACGGTTCCGGACGTGTCGGGTCAGTCGCTGCAGGATGCGGTCAGCTCGCTGCGTTCCGCGGGCTTCGGCAGCGTCCAGCCGGGCAGCTGCGAGGCGACCGGAAACGGTGACGACGATGACGATGACAACGGCGGGGGCAACGGGAATGGCGACGGAAACGGCACCACCCAGGTGACCGGCACCAGCCCCGGAGCCGGCGAGCTCGTCAACCGCAGCGACACCATTTCGGTGAACTACCGCGCCGAGTCCTGCTAGTGGCGCGACGCGCCGGCCAGACCGCCCTCACCGCCCTCGCGGCAGTGGGGGCGGTCGGCGCGGGAGCCGCGGTCTGGGGCGTCGGCATCGAGCGGTACCTGTTCACCGTCCGCCGCCACACGCTCGCCGTTCTGCCCGCCGGAAGCCGCGCACTGCGAGTGCTGCACGTCTCCGACGCCCACATGGCGCCGTGGCAGCATCGCAAGCAGGAGTGGATGGCGACGCTCGCCGACCTCGAGCCCGACCTCGTCGTCAACACGGGCGACAACCTCGGCCACGCCGAGGGCCTTGTCGGCATCCGTCGAGCCTTCGATTCGCTGCGCGGCATCCCGGGTGTGTTCGTGCACGGATCGAACGACATCAGCGCGCCCTCGCCGCGCAACCCGTTCCGATACTTCCTCGGTCCCAGCCGCACGAAACACCGCGAGGTGGCGCTGGACACCGACGCCCTCGACTCCTACCTGCGCGACGAGCTCGGGTGGATGGATCTCAACAACGCCGCCGGCAGCCTCGCCGTCGGCGGACTGCGCCTCGACGCCTTCGGCGTCAGCGACGCCCACCGCGGCTGGGAGCGGCTGGATGCGCTGCCGGGGGCGCTCGAGACCCTCGGCGACCGGTCGGAGGCGGCCCTCACCCTCGGCGTCACGCACGCCCCGTACCGACACGTGCTGGACGCGTTCGTCGATCTCGGCGCAGACACCCTGTGGGCCGGTCACACGCACGGCGGCCAGGTGCGCATCCCCGGCTCACCGTCGGCGCTCGTGGCCAACTGCGACATTCCACTCGATCAGGCGCGCGGCCTCAGCCGCTGGGCACGCGCCGGCCGCGACGTCCCCCTCAACGTCAGCGCGGGCATCGGCCACTCGATCTTCGCGCCGGTGCGGTTCGGATGCCGCCCCGAGGCATCGCTGATCACCCTCACCGCACACGCCTGACCCACTTCCCCTCCACAGCACGCCATCGGCGGTGGCCCGTCCACAGGCGTGGAGAACGCCGCCGCTCCGGCACGGGCGCACCCGCACGATCGGAGCATGAAGCGCGCCCTCCTCCTTGTCGGGATCCTGATCGCCGTCGTCTCCGGCGGCTTCGTCATCGCGTCGTGGCTGGCGCCCTCCACATCGCAAGCGGCCGAAGCGGGGGCCGGCTTCGGCACGTGGGCGCCCACGTCGCAGTACGGCTGGCACGGCTCCATGCGCGTGGGCGACGTCGACACCTACTGCATCCGGCCCGGCCTCGCCGCCCCCACCGGTCCCACGACCGATCACGGGGTGCGCAGCGACGCCGCCGGGCTCAGCGCGAAACAGCTCACCGCCATCAACCACCTCGTGACCACCTACGGTCAGACCGACGATCCGGTGCAGGCGGCGAGTGTCGGATGGGCCGTGAAGGCCATCGCGGACTGGGACGAGACGCTCCACGCGTTCGGCTACCGCGGCGACAGTCTGGCCGGCGCGGTGAACTGGACCTTCTCGGCCCTCGCGCCGGAGCACAACAAGCGCGTGCAGGAACTCGCGACCTCGTACTACGCCGAGGCCACCGCGCTCTCGGCGGGTGCCGCCAAGGGATCCGGGCGCCTCGTGTTCACCACCGACCCCGACGACGTGCTCCTCGGCACGGTCACCGCACAGGTGGACGGTGCCGGTGGGACCGGCCGTATCGATCTGACCGGCGCCGAGTTCACGTCCGGCGGGACGACACTCGAGAAGGCCCGCGCGGGCGAGACGTATGAGATCCGCGTCCTCCCGCCGGCCGAGGGGGGAAGCGTCACGGTGAGCGGTGTCGGCGCCTTCCCGGCGGCCCCGCTGGCCGCGGTGCGCTACTTCACCACCCCGGGCGGCCAGGACACGGCCGGGCCCGCGGGTGCGTCCCCGATCGAGGTCGAAGGAGCGGACGAGCATCCGCGGGACATCGAGTTCGCACCGACGATCACCACACAGGTCGCCGAGCGCTACGTCGCAGACGGCGTCTTCGTCGACGAGGTGTCGTTTTCGATCGGGGCGGGTATCTGGCCGCGGGACGAGGACGGCGCCTACCTGCCGGTGAGCGCGTCGGCGGACCTGTACCGCAGCGATGTCGAGCCGAACCCGGGCGATCCCGCTCCCGGCGATCCGGTCGCCGCCCTCGCTCTGACGACGGACCCCTCCGGCGGACCGACGATCACCTATCGCGTCGAGGGGTCCGAGCCCCTCACGGCGCCGGGCTTCTACACCGCGGTCTGGCGCATCCGGGCGGAGGACCAATCCGCCCCCGTGCGCGAACGTCTGGCGGAGGGCTACGTGTGGCAGGAGGAGTACGGGGTGCGCAGTCAGACCGTGATGGTGCCGGCGGTGTCCTCTCTGGCGGAGTCCGACCTCACGGTGGGCGAGACCATGAGCGACGATGTGATCGTCGCGGCGCCGGTCCCCCGTGACGGGCTCTCGGTGAGCACCGCGGTCTTCCGCGCCGTCGACGGCGTCGCCGCCGAGGACGCCTGCACTGAAGAGAACCTCGTGTGGGCATCGGATGCCGAGCACGTCGTCGAGCCGGGCACGACCACCTTCACGGCACCGGTCGTTCCCGACTTCGGCACGTACTACTGGCAGGAGACGGCCGTCGATGCCGAGGGTGCGCTCGTTCACCTCGGACGCTGCGGCATCGCCGAGGAGACCGGGACGGCTGTCCCACCGACCGTCGTCACCCGCGCGCAGCCCACCGCAGGCTTCGGTGCCGCGATCGTCGACACGGCGACGGTATCGGGTCGCGTTCCGACCGCGGGCAGAACCTCCCTCGTCTTCCGCCTCTACCTCGCCCGCGAGGGCGTGGAGCCGGCGAACGCATGCACCGACGACGCCCTCCTCGCCGTCACCGAGCCCGTCGCCGTCACCGCCGAAGGCGACCACACCTCGCCCGCGGTCCCGACGGACGCGTCGGGGACGTACTACTGGGTCGAGGAGCTGCGGTGGCAGCCGGAAGGGGGCGAAGAACGCGTGCTCTCGACGGGGGCGTGTGGAATCGAAGAGGAGACCACCGTGGTCGAACGGCCCGCTGTCACCACCCGTGCGACACCGCGCGCGGCGACCGGTGAGGAGTTCACCGACGTCGCCACCGTCACCGGCCTCGACGTGGCGGCCGACGCCGAGCTGGTCTTCTTCGCCTACCGGCACGCCACCGGCGACGAGCCGGACTGCACCGACCTGATCACCGAGACCAGCCCCGTACCGGTCTCGGGCAGCGGCGAGTACACGTCGCCATCGGTCGTGTCGGAGACATCCGGCACGGTGCAGTGGGTCGCACAGCTGCAGTACCGGCCCACGTCGTCGGACGGGGAACCGATCGTGCTGCACCGCGGCGAATGCGGCGAAGAGGGCGAGGCGACCATCGTCGACGACCTCGCCGCGACCGGGGCCGATGCGGCCGTCGCGGGTGCGCCGGTTCAGGTGTGGGCCGCAGCGGGGATCGGCCTCGTCTCCCTCGGTCTCGCCGCCCTCGGGCTGCGAGCGCGACGCTCCTGATCCCGCGCCACGAGTGCCGTCCCGATTGGGAGCACGGCACGAAGCAGGGTAGACTCGTCGGGTTGCCACCGGGGTGTGGCGCAGCTTGGTAGCGCGCTTCGTTCGGGACGAAGAGGCCGCAGGTTCAAATCCTGTCACCCCGACCGCAGAGAGGCTCCACCTTCGGGTGGGGCCTTTCCTGTAGGGGCGTGCGCGGCATGCCTCGAGTGCGGTGAACATCGACGATGTGGAGAATCGTGCCCGACAGCATCCGACTGGTCGCCTTCGACCTCGACGACACCCTCGCCCCCTCGAAGAGCGCCATCGACCCGCGCATCGGCGACCTGCTGATCGCGCTCGCCGAACGCGTCGAGGTCGCCGTGATCTCCGGCGGACAGCTCACGCAGTTCCGCCGTCAGGTCGTCGAACGCCTGCCGGAGGCCGACCCGCAGACGCTCGAGCACCTGCACCTGCTGCCCACCTGCGGCACCCAGTACTACCGCCTCCGCGACGGCGACGTGCAGACCGTGTACGCACACAGCCTGACCGACGACGAGAAGACCCGCGCCCTCGCCGCCGTCGAGGAGGAGGCTCGCCGCCTGGGTCTCTGGGAGAGCGAGACCTGGGGGCCCATCCTCGAAGACCGCGGCTCGCAGATCACCTTCTCCGCGCTCGGGCAGACGGCGCCGCTCGAGGCCAAGAAGGCCTGGGATCCCACCGGCGAGAAGAAGAACGCGCTGCGTCAGGCCGTCGCCGACCGCATCCCCGACCTCGAGGTGCGCTCGGGCGGCTCGACCTCGGTGGACATCACCCACCGCGGGATCGACAAGGCGTACGGAATGCGCCGGCTCTCGGAGCAGACGGGCATCAGCCTGGACGACATGCTCTTCATCGGCGACCGCCTCGACCCCGACGGGAACGACTACCCGGTGCTCGCGATGGGCGTGGCCTGCCAGGCGGTGGAAGGGTGGGAGGACACCGCCGAGGTTCTCGACGCTCTCATCCCCACCCTTCCCGCGCGCTGACGGGACGGCCCTCCGAGCCCGCCAGGACCGCCGCGCGTGTTCGCAACTCCGCAAGAACCGCGCCGCGGAGCGCCGAACTCCCCGGCCGGCCCATCGCCGGGCGCCGTCTTGAGGAGTTACGAACGGGCGGGCGGGGTCAAGCCTTCGCGCCGGTTTTCGACGCCGTCGACCGCGTGCGGGGTGCGGTGCGGGCTCCCGGAGCGGCGATCGGGGTCATGCGCTGCAGCTGCGTGACATGACGCGGCTCGAGTTCCTCCAGCGACGAGACGCCGAGGAGGGCCATGGTGCGCGTGAGTTCGGTGCGCAGGATGTCGATCGTCTTGTCGACGCCGGCGCGCCCGCCGGCCATCAGGCCGTAGAGGTACGCGCGGCCGATGAGGGTGAACTTCGCCCCCAGCGCGATCGATGCGACGATGTCCGCGCCGTTCATGATGCCCGTGTCGACCATGATCGTGGCGTCCTTGCCGACCTCGCGCACCACCTGCGGGAGCAGGTGGAACGGTACGGGTGCGCGGTCCAGCTGACGGCCACCGTGGTTGGAGAGCACGATGCCGTCGACCCCGAGGTCGATGAGCTTCTTGGAGTCGGCGACGTTCTGCACACCCTTGATGACGATCTTCCCCGGCCACATCTGCCGGATGATCTCGAGATCCTCGTAGCTGATCGTCGGATCCATCGCGGCGTTGAGCAGTTCGCCGACCGTTCCCCCTGTCGTCGACAGCGACGCGAACTCCAGCTTGGGGGTGGTGAGGAAGTCGATCCACCACCATGGGCGCGGGATGGCGTTGAGGATGGTGCCGACCGTCAGCTGCGGGGGGATCGAGAATCCGTTGCGCTTGTCTCGCAGTCGCGCGCCGGCGATGGGCGTGTCGACCGTGAACATGAGCGTGTCGAAGCCTGCTTCGGCGGCTCGGCGCACGAGGCCGTACGAGATGTCGCGGTCGCGCATGACGTAGAGCTGGAACCAGTTGCGCCCGGTGGGGTTGGCGGCCTTGACGTCTTCGATCGAGGTCGTGCCGAGCGTCGACAGCGTGAACGGGATGCCGGCGGCTCCGGCAGCACCCGCCCCGGCCGTCTCGCCCTCCGTCTGCATGAGACGCGTGAAGCCGGTCGGCGCGATGCCGAACGGCAGCGCGCTCGGTCCCCCGAGCACCTCGGTCGAGGTGTCGACGTGCTCGGCGGGGCGCAGCACGTCAGGATGGAACTCGATGTCCTCGAACGCCTGACGCGCTCGCGCCAGCGACAGCTCCCCCTCGGCGGCACCGTCGGTGTAGTCGTAAGCGGCCTTCGGCGTGCGCCTCTTGGCGATGCGCTGCAGGTCGTAGATCGTGAGGGCACCCTCGAGACGACGCCGGGTGGGATTCAGCTCGGGCTTCTTGAACTGCATGAGTTCGAGGAGCTCGGCGGGCTTGGGCAGCTGACGCTGGACCATGGTTTCCTTTTCCTTCTGCGATGGACGATCAGCGGGACAGCCCCGCGTGGGCGTAGTAGCCGGAGATGTGCTCGTTGACGAGACGGCGGGCGCGAGCGGGGTCGCCGTCGTCGACGGCCGCGAGGATCTCGGCGTGCTCGTCGCGCAGGCGCGCCGCCGTCGCATCCCAGTCGTCGATGTTGTCGGCGCCCCGGCGAACGTAGGACTCGATGGATGTGCGGAGCCCGGCCATCATCGCGGAGATCACGACGTTGCCCGATGCCTCGGCCAGGCTCAGGTGCAGCTGCGCGTCGAGCGCGAGGAACTCCCCCGGCGTCAGATCGGTCGCCGCCATCGCCGCCATCACGCGGCGGGACTCCCGGATGCTCCGATCCGGGTCCCGCGCGAGCGTGTCGACGACGGCTTCCTCGAGCGCGAGCCGCGTGCGCACGACGTCGTGGAGGGGGAAGCCCTGTGCGGCGACCTGCAGTCTCAGGAGGGCCTGCATGCCGCCCGTCGGGGCGGCGACGATGATCGCGCCCGATGCCGGGCCCGATCCGGTGCCGGTGCGGATGAGTCCCATGACCTCGAGCACGCGAAGCGCCTCGCGCACGCTCGAGCGGCCGACGCCGAGGCTCCCGGCGAGCTCCCGCTCGGCGGGGAGCCGGTCCCCCGGCCCGAGGCGCCCTTCGAGCAGATCGTTCTCGATCTTCTCGAGCACGACCTGCCACGCACGCGACGGTGCAGGCGTCGACGATTCCGCCATGAAACGTTTTCCTTCCGTGGTCTGACCATCGTACACACTGTGGTCAGACCACGGAAGCCGTCTGCCGAGGCGGCGCGGTGACTACTCGGCGGTCGCGTATCCCTGCGGGTTCTGCGACTGCCAGGTCCAATAGTCGCGCGACGCCTCGTCGATGCCGAATCGCGCCTTCCACCCGAGCTCGCGTTCCGCCTTCGCCGGGTCGCAGTAGGTCGCCGCGACGTCACCGGGGCGGCGGTCCAGGATCTGGGTGGGGAGCTTGCGCCCGACGGCCTTCTCGAAGGAGGAGATCAGCTCGAGCACGCTCACGGGCCGACCCGTGCCGAGGTTGTACACCGCGTATCCCGGTGCGGCCTTCTCGAGCGCGGAGACGTGCCCGTCGGCGAGATCGACGACGTGGATGTAGTCGCGGAGTCCCGTTCCGTCGGGGGTGTCGTAGTCATCGCCGAAGACGCCGATGCGCTCGAGTGCTCCGATGGCGACACGCGAGACGTACGGCATGAGGTTGTTCGGGATGCCGGTGGGGTCCTCGCCGATCAGGCCGCTCGTGTGCGCGCCCACCGGGTTGAAGTACCGCAGCACCGTGACATTGACGTCGGGGTTCACGCGCGCGACATCCGCCAGGACGACCTCGTTCATGCGCTTGGACTTGCTGTAGGCGTTCGAGAGGTCGACGCTCGTGGTCGACTCCTCGGTGAACGGCAGGTCGGCGGGGTCGGAGTAGACGGTTCCGGTGCTCGAGAAGACGAAGGAGCGGATGCCGTGTGCGAGGCCGACGCGCAGCAGCGCGAAGGTGGTGTCGAGGTTGTTGGCGTAGTACTCCAGCGGCTTCTGGGTCGACTCCCCGACCGCCTTGAAGGCGGCGAAGTGGATGATGGCGTCGATCGGGCCGTGGTCGGCGAACGCGCTCTCGACGACCTCGTCGTCGGCGGCGTTCCCGACCACGAGCGGGGCGCTCTTGCCGGTGATCCGCTCGACGCGCTGCGCCGCGACGGCGCTCGTGCCCGACAGGTCGTCGAGCAGCACGACCTCGTGTCCGGCGTCGAGCAGGGAGACGGCGGTGTGCGCGCCGATGTAGCCGGCCCCGCCGGCAAGGAGTACTCGCATGCCTCCAGACTAGCCAGCACCGCCCCGGCGGGCGATCAGCGTCCGTCCAGCCGTCCGCCCGACTCACCCAGGTAGCACTCCGCGCACATCGACTCGTAGGTCACGCGGTCCGCCGTCAGCTCGTCGATCGCGACCTGGTCGCCGTCGAAGACGAACCTCCCGCCCACCAGGCGCGCGTTGAAGAGCGCCTTCCGTCCGCAGCGGCAGATCGTCTTCAGCTCCTCGAGACTGTGTGCAAGCTCCATGAGGCGTCTCGCGCCGGGGAACGCCTCGGTGCGGAAATCGGTGCGGATGCCGTAGGCGAGAACCGGGATGCGGTCGAGGACGACGATCCGCAGCAGGTCGTCGACCTGAGCCGGGGTGAGGAATTGCGCCTCGTCGAGCAGCAGGCACGCCACGTCTGCGCGGCGGGGCGGGTCTTCATCGGGGAGCAGACTCCCCCGCGCCTCCGTCTGAACGCGCGCACGATGCTCGGCGAACAGAGCGCGCAGGTCCTCATCGGGACGGATCAGGAAGTCGACCGGACGCGTGACACCGAGACGGCTCGAGACGCGATCGGCGTCTTTGGTGTCGATGGCGGGCTTGGCCAGCAGCACGCGCTGACCGCGCTCCTCGTAGTTGTACGCCGCCTGAAGCAGGGCGGTGGACTTGCCGGAGTTCATCGCCCCGTAGCGGAAGTAGAGCTTCGCCACGACTCGCCCTCCTACCGGCGTCCGACCGTGCCCGTCGCGGCGGACATGCCCGCTGCGCGGATCATCGCTGGATGGCGAGGACCCGGGCGGTCGTCTCCAGCACCGCGTCCGCCGCCTCCGGGCGGGGATTCAGAGTCTCGCCGTAGCTCGGGATGAGCTCTCGCAGCCGCGGCTCCCACTCCGACACGCGGTCGGGGAAACAGGTCTTCAGCAGCCCGAGCATGATGGACACCGCCGTCGACGCGCCGGGCGAGGCTCCCAGAAGACCGGCGATCGACCCGTCCGCACTCGTGACGACCTCCGTGCCGAACTGCAGCACGCCGAGCTTCTTTGGGTCCTTCTTCATCACCTGGGCGCGCTGACCGGCGTCGAGCAGCTCCCAGTCCTCGTCTTTGGCCGTGGGCATGAAGTCACGCAGGCTCGCCACCTTCTGCGCGTGATTCTTCAGCAGCTCGCTCACGAGGTACTTGATGAGGCCGGGGTTGTCGATCGCAACCTTGAGCATGGGCAGGATGTTGCCGGGGCGCACCTGCGCGAACAGATCGAACCAGCGTCCGTTCTTGAGGAACTTCGGGCTGAATGTCGCGAAGGGGCCGAACAGCAGCGAGGTCTCACCGTCCACGACGCGGGTGTCCAGGTGCGGGACGGACATGGGCGGCGCGCCGACGGAGGCCTGCGAGTACACCTTGGCCCGGTGGCGGGCGACGATCGCCGGATTCGACGTCTTCAGCCACTGACCGCCGATCGGGAACACGCCGTAGCCGGAGATCTCGGGAATGCGCGAGGACTGCAGCAGCTTGATCGCCCAGCCGCCCGCGCCGACGAAGACGAACTTCGCATCGCTCGTGCCGGGGGTGCGGCCGATGGTGTCCCGCCAATGGATGCGCCACGAGCCGTCGCCGCGACGCTTGACCTTGCGCACTTCGCGGTTGGTGATCACCTCGACACCCCGCTCGCGGAGCGCGGCGAACATCTGGCGCGTGAGCGCCCCGAAGTCGACGTCGGTTCCGGCGGGGACGCGCGTGGCCGCGAATGGCTCACCGGCGCGACGCTTGTCCATCAGCAGCGGCGCCCACTGATTGATGACGCGGGAGTCCTCGCTGTACTCGATTCCGGCGAACAGCGGCTGGTCCTTCAGCGCCTCGTAGCGCTTCTTGAGGTAGGCCACGTCCTTCTCGCCGCGCACGAAGGTCATGTGCGGCGTCGCGTTGATGAACGTCGAGGGGGCGTCGAGCACTCCGGCGTCGACGAGGGATGTCCAGAACTGCCGGCTCTGCTGGAACTGCTCGTTGATCGAGATGGCCTTGGCGGGGTCGACGGTGCCGTCCTTCGCCTCGGGCATGTAGTTCAGCTCGCACAGCGCAGCGTGACCCGTGCCGGCGTTGTTCCAGGCGTTCGAACTCTCCTCGGCGACATCGCTCAGCCGTTCGTAGACGACGATCTTCCAGTCGGGCTGCAGTTCGGAGATGAGCGTGCCCAGGGTGGCACTCATGATGCCACCACCGATCAGCACGACGTCGGCGGGTTCGGTCACCCGTCGATTCTAGGCGCGCGGGCGGAAAGCGCCGAACTCACGCCGTGACGCCGCGACGGGCCGCGACGACCTCGGCGATCTGCACCGCGTTCAGCGCGGCTCCCTTGCGCAGGTTGTCATTGCTGATGAACAGCACGAGACCGCGGCCTTCGGGGGCGGACTGGTCCTGCCGGATGCGGCCGACGAAGCTCGGGTCCTGACCGGCCGCCTGCAGCGGGGTCGGTACCTCTGCCAGACGCACCCCGGGGGCATCCGCCAGCACTTCGCGGGCGCGCTCGGGCGTGATGTCGCGGGCGAACTCCGCGTTGATCGACAGCGAATGGCCGGTGAAGACCGGCACGCGCACGCACGTTCCCGCGACGCGGAGGTCGGGGAGCTCGAGGATCTTGCGGCTCTCGTTGCGGAGCTTCTTCTCCTCGTCGGTCTCGTTCAGGCCGTCGTCGACGACGGATCCGGCGAGCGGGATGACGTCGAACGCGATCGGCGCGACGTACTTCTCCGGCTGCGGGAAATCCACGGCTGAACCGTCGTGCACGAGGCGGAGGGTGTCCCCCTGTGAGAGAACGCCTTCGACCTGACCGAGAAGCTCCTGTGCCCCCGCGAGACCCGATCCGGAAACGGCCTGGTAGGTGCTGACGATCAGGCGTTCCAGACCCGCCTCGGCGTGCAGGGCCTTCAGCACCGGCATGGCGGCCATCGTGGTGCAGTTCGGGTTCGCCACGATGCCCTTGACCGCTCCGTCGATCGCGTGCGGGTTGACCTCGCTGACGACCAGCGGCACCTCGGGGTCCATGCGCCACGCACTGGAGTTGTCGATCACGAGCGCACCGGCCTCGGCGAACCGCGGCGCGTGCGCACGGCTTCCGGCGGCTCCGGCGGAGAAGAGGGCGATGTCGACACCGGCGGGGTCCGCGGTCGCGATGTCTTCGACCACGATGCTCTGGCCGGCGAAGTCGATCGCCTGACCGGCAGAACGCGCGGTGGCGAACAGACGCAGCTCACGGATGGGGAACGCCCGCTCGGCGAGGATCTTGCGCATCACGGTTCCCACCTGGCCGGTGGCGCCGACGACGGCGACGGAGAGTCCGGAATCGGAGATACGGGTCATGACGGTTCCTCGGTTCGGGTCGAGCTCGGGGAGCGGGAGGGCCGGACGCACCGGCCGGAAGGGGTGGAAGAGCCGAGTTTAGCGGCCGGTGCCGGCGTAGACGGTCGCGTCGGCGTCGCCGTCGAGGCCGTATGCGGTGTGGACGACGCGTGCCGCATCCGCGAGATCGTCCCCGCGCAGCACGACCGAGATGCGGATCTCGGAGGTCGAGATCATCTCGATGTTGATACCCGCGGTGCTCAGTGCCTCGAAGAGGGTCGCCGAGACGCCCGAGTGCGTGCGCATCCCGGCGCCGACGACCGAGAGCTTTCCGATCTGATCGTCGTGCACCAGGCTCGCGAAGCCGATGTCGTCCTGCTCACCGGCGAGGGCCTTGATCGCCGTGGCGGCGTCGGGCTTGGGAAGGGTGAAGGAGATGTCGGTGCGACCGGTCGATGCGGCGGAGACGTTCTGCACGATCATGTCGACGTTCGCACCGGACTTCGCGACGATCTTGAAGATCTCCGCCGCCTTGCCGGGCACATCGGGCACGCCGATGACGGTGATCTTGGCTTGACCGAGGTCGGTGGCGACTCCGGCGACGATCGGCTCTTCCATGGTCTCTCCCTCTTCGCCGTCGGGAACGGTCATCCCCGGACCCAGAACGTAGGTTCCCACGCCCGAGCTGAACGTGGAGCGGGCGTGGATGAGCACGCCATGACGACGCGCGTACTCGACCGCGCGGATGTACAGCACCTTCGCGCCGTTGGCGGCGAGCTCCAGCATCTCCTCGGCGCCGACGACGGACAGCTTCCTGGCCTTGGGCACCACGCGAGGGTCGGCGGTGAAGATCCCGTCGACGTCGCTGTAGATCTCGCACATGTCGGCGTCGAGGGCCGCCGCCAGGGCCACTGCGGTCGTGTCCGAGCCACCGCGCCCGAGGGTCGTGATGTCGCGGGTGTCGCGGTTGAAACCCTGGAACCCGGCGACGATCACGATCGCCCCGTCATCGAGTGCCTCGCGCAGGCGGATCGGCGTGACGTCGACGATCCGCGCCGAGCCGTGGTCGGCCGTGGTGATCATGCCGGCCTGGCTGCCGGTGAAGGAGCGCGCCTCGAATCCCATCGAGTGGATGGCCATCGCCAGCAGCGCCATCGAGATGCGCTCGCCGCTGGAGAGCAGCATGTCCATCTCGCGCGGCGCCGGGATGGGCGCCACCTGCCCGGCGAGGTCGATGAGCTCGTCGGTGGTGTCTCCCATGGCGCTCACGGCGACGACGACGTCGTCGCCGGCACGACGGGCATCTACGATGCGCTTGGCGACTCGCTTGATGCTCTCCGCGTCGGCGACGGACGAACCGCCGTACTTCTGGACGATCAGCGCCACGTTGGATCTCCCGGGTTGCGCGGGCACGAAGAATGGGTGCGGACGAAGGCACGCCCGACCCACCATCTTACGGACGGGCCCATGCACTCTCCGCCATGTGACGGACGCACCGGTCGGCCACCCGGCGCACACTGTTCGCGCACAGCATCCGAGATCTAGGATCGAGTCGGCCAACGCGGCCGAATCATCGACGCGGTCGATTCATCGACGCACCACACACCTCGCACCACCCGGAGGATGCACCCGCATGCCCCCTCGCCGCCGACGCCTGCTGCCGAGCCTTCGCGACCTCGTCAACAGCGACGTCCCCACCGACACCCTCACCGAAGCGCTCCCGGTGATCGACGACGCGCTCGCCGCTCAGATCGTCGAGCTCGCGATCCGCATGGGCGAGACGATGCTCGTCGCCGGCGCCCCGGCGAGCGAGGTGACGCTGACCATCGTGCGCGTCACCGGCACCTACGGGCTGGATCAGGTGCACGTCGACGTCACATACAACTCGATCACCGCGACCTATCATCGCCCGGGAGCCGCGAGGCCGATCACCTCGATGCGGGTCGTCCGCGGGGCGGCACCCGACTACGAGCGGCTGCAGCGCGTGCAGGCCCTCGTGGCCGACATCCGGGCGGGGCTGGATCCGCAGACCGCCGCCGAGCGCTACCGGCGCATCCGGCGCACCGCCTTCCGATACCGCCCGCCGGCCGTCGTCGTCGCCCAGGGCATGCTGGCCGTCGGCGTGGCGGTCATGTTCGGTGCGCCGTGGATCGTCATCGTGCTGGCCTTCGTCGCCGCGATCCTCGCCGCGTTGACACAGTACGCTCTCGCCAAGGCCCGTGTGCCGTACTTCTTCAGCCAGATCGCGGGCGCCTTCGTCCTCACCCTGACGGCAGCCTTCAGCCCGCTGCTCGCCATGACGCCGCTCCCCGGCGTACAGGAGATCCGCCCGTCGGTGATCGTCGCCTCCGGCATCGTGCTCATGCTCGCGGGACTCACGGTCGTCGGGGCCGCCCAAGACGCCATCGACGGCTTCGCGCTCACGGCGATGGGCCGCATCCTCGAACTGATCACTCACACGCTCGGCGTGGTGCTGGGCATCTTGGCCGCTCTCGAGGTCGCGCGCGTGGTCGGTCAGGCGATGGAACCACCGAGCGAGGCGCTTCCCCTGGGACCTGTGCCCCTGCAGTTCCTCGGAGCCGCGCTGGTGGCCGTGGCCGTCGCCGTCTACAACGGCGCCGGGCGACGCATCATCGTCGTGAGCACGGGGCTGAGTCTCGTCGCCTGGCTGGGGTACCTGGCCGCCGACGCCGTCGGATTGGAGACGGCCGCTGCGAGCGGGTTCGGCGCCTTCGTCGGCAGCTTCGTCGGCGTCGTCGTGGCCTTCCGCCTGCACGTACCCTCGATCGCGATCACCACGGCCGCGATCCTTCCGATGGTGCCCGGTGCCGCGGTGTTCCGTGGCCTCCTCAGCATCGTCGAGGCCGGCGACGAGGGGGCCCTCATGATCGTGGGCTTCGAGACCCTCGTCGGCGCCGCGGTGGTCGGCATCAGCCTGGCGGTCGGCGCCTCGCTCGGCATCTACGTCGGCCAGCCGGTGCGCGCCTCGCTCGGCTCGGTATCTCGAACTCGGGTGCGCCTTCGCCGCTGACCCGGGCGGCGGCTGAACGCCGACGGTCAGCTCGCTCAGCCGATGGCGCGCCGGCCTTCGAACGCGCGCCCGAGCGTCACCTCGTCGGCATACTCCAGGTCGCCCCCGACGGGGAGGCCCGAGGCCAGGCGCGTGACGGAGATCTGCAGGGTCTGGAGCAGACGGCTGAGGTAGGTCGCGGTGGCCTCCCCCTCGAGGTTCGGGTTGGTCGCGATGATCACCTCCTGCACGGTGCCGTCGGCGAGACGCTGCATGAGCTGTGTGATCCGCAGGTCATCCGGCCCGATGCCCGCGATCGGGCTGATGGCGCCTCCGAGCACGTGGTAGAGGCCGCGGAATTCGCGCGTGCGCTCGATCGCCGCGACGTCTTTGGCATCCTCGACGACGCAGATGACGCTGAGGGTGCGCCGCGGGTCGCGACAGATGCCGCACCGCTCCTGCTCGGACACGTTCCCGCAGATCTCGCAGAAGCGCACCTTGTCGCGCACCTCCGACAGCAGCTGCGCGAGGTGCGAGACGTCGAAACCGGGCGTCTGCAGGATGTGGAACGCGATGCGCTGTGCCGACTTCGGCCCGATGCCGGGGAGGCGTCCGAACTCGTCGATCAGGTCTTGGACGATGCCGTCGTACATCAGGCGAACCTCGTCGGTGCGTCGTAGGGCTCCTCGCGGACGAAGGTCGCGCCGAGCACCTGCCGCACGACGGCCTCACCGTAGCGCTGCCCACCGCCGACGCGCGCTCGCGCGGTCGTCTCCGGGCCCGACGGCGTCAGACGCGGAACGACGATCGGCGGGGCGGGGGCATCGTCGGGTCGGACGTCGGTGTCGAGCTCGTCTTCATCACCATCGTCGTCGGCGACCGGCGCCACGTCCTCGCGGGGAAGCACGTCGCCCTCCCTCGCGGGCGCGAGGACCTCGGTCCGTGTGGCCGCACGCGCGTCCTCGGGGTCGTCGTCGACGGCGAGCTGGCCGAGAGGCGCGCCCGGCGACGGCGCGTGCGAGGAGGGCGCGTCGGTGGGCCGGGGCTCGTCGCGCGGGATGGGGGCGACGGCCCAGTCGGTCACCGCGCTCGCCGCTGCCCGGGCCGGCGCGGGTCCGCGCGAGCGCGGCGGTGCCGTGTCGGCGGGGTCGGGAGGCGGCGGTGCGGAATCGCCGGCCTCCGGGGGCCCGGACGGTTCGGGAGCCGACCCGCCGCCGGGGCCGGAACCACCGTCGTCGAGGTTCGCGAGGTACTTCACCCGCACGCCGAGCACGGCGACGATGGCCTGCCGCAGGTCTTCGCTGGGTCCGGCACCCGCGGTGCGCTGCTTGAACCGACTGATGTCGGCGGCGCTCGTGAACGCCAGCGTCAGCACGTCATCGGTGAGATCGGCGACGCGGGCGCCGAGCACGACGAGCCACGATGAGCGGCTGATCGACTCGAGACGGCCGAGGACCGCATCCCAGTGGGCTCGCACGACCTCGGTCGTGATGGGGCCCGACGGCGGCTCGGGCGCAGGTTCGCGCTCCGGAGCCGGCGGCGCAGATGGCGCCGACGCGACCGGCTGCGACGAGGACGGCGACGGCGAGGAGGAGACGCCGGGCGAGGGGGAGACGGCGGGCGCTGGCGCGGGCGCCGGCACTACCGGGCCCTCCGCGATCGCGACGGGAGCGGCAGCGCCGGTCGCATCAGCGCCGTTCACCACAGCGCCGGCCGCAGCGTCTGCGGCGGTGAGAACCCGCGCCACCATCAGCTCGAGCTGGAGACGGGGAGAGGTGGCCCCCGTCATCTCGTCGAGAGCGGCGATGACGACGTCGGCGGTGCGGGAGAGGCGGGCGGCACCGAACGCGTCGGCCTGGCGCGTGTAGTTCTGCAGCTCTTCGCCCGACAGGCCGCGCAGCACGGCCGATGCGCCGTCGCCGGTCGCGGCGATGATGATGAGGTCGCGCAGCCGTTCGAGGAGATCGTCGACGAATCGACGCGGATCCTGACCGGTCTGCACGACGCGGTCGACGGCCCCGAAGGCGGCCGCCGCGTCGCGGGCGCCGAGCGCGTGGACCACCTCGTCGAGGAGCTCGCCGTGCGTATAGCCGAGGAGGGCGACAGCGCGGTCGTACCGCACCGCGACGCGCTCGTGCGTCACATCGGACCCGGCGATGAGCTGGTCGAGCAAGGACAGCGTGTCGCGGGGAGACCCGCCGCCGGCACGGACGACGAGTGGCAGAACACCGGGCTCGACATCGACGTTCTCGCTCGCGCACAGCTCTTCGACGTAGGAGAGCATCGCTGCCGGCGGCACCAGCCGGAACGGGTAGTGGTGCGTGCGCGAACGGATGGTGCCGATGACCTTCTCGGGCTCGGTCGTCGCGAAGATGAACTTCACGTGGTCAGGGGGCTCCTCGACGAGCTTCAGCAGCGCGTTGAATCCCTGCGGCGTCACCATGTGCGCCTCGTCGAGGATGAAGATCTTGAAGCGGTCGCGCGCCGGCGCGAAGATCGCGCGCTCGCGCAGGTCGCGCGCATCGTCGACACCGTTGTGGGAGGCGGCGTCGATCTCGACCACGTCGAGGGAACCCCCTCCCCCGCGGCCGAGCTCGACACAGCTCTCGCACGTGCCGCACGGGGTGTCGGTGGGGCCCTCGGTGCAGTTCAGGCACCGGGCGAGGATGCGCGCCGACGTCGTCTTGCCGCATCCGCGCGGGCCGGAGAAGAGGTAGGCGTGACCGACGCGATCACCGCGGAGCGCGGTCATCAGCGGCTCGGTGACCTGCGACTGCCCGATCATCTCCCCGAATGCCTCGGGGCGGTAGCGGCGGTAGAGGGCGGTGGTCACCCCGACAGCCTACGGCGTCGCTCCGACATCGTGACGGCGCCCGCCACGGCCCGCCACGCGAACGTCGGAGAATCCCGCCGATGTCGGAAGATTCGGCCCGGATCCTCCGACGTCGGGTCGAATCTCCGACATCGGAGGCCGGGCGGGCGGATGGGGAGAGCGGCCAAGGCAGGGATGGGCTGCCTGTCAGGCGTCGACGCCGTGCTCCGAGGACACCTGCTCCTCGTCGCCGATGACCGGGACGCTCGTCGTCATCGCCGGAACCGAGGCGGAGATCAGCGTGCCGTCCTCGCGACGCGCGTCGAGGAAGCTCTGGAACGACGGGCGGCCCGAGATGAGCGGACCCTGATCCGGCAGCGGCACGACGACCTCGCCTCCGCCCTCGATGACGTAGGACGCGCCCCGCACCGTGAACGCCACGGGGCTCCCCTCCCCCGCGTCGACGCGCATCTCGTGATGACGCACGGTGATGTCCAGGCGCGTGCCCTGCCAGTGCAGCGTGTAGGCGAGCTCCGGCCAGTCGGCGGGCAGACGCGGGTCGAACGACAGCTCGCCGAAGTGGTCGCGCATGCCTCCGAAGCCGGAGACGAGCGCGGTCCACACCCCGCCCGCCGAAGCGACGTGCACACCGTCGGCGGCGTTGTGGTGCAGATCGGCGAGATCCACGAACAGCGACTGGACGAAGTACTCCAGCGCCAGCTCCTGATAGCCGACCTCGGCGGCCAGGATCGACTGCACGACGGCCGACAGCGTGGAATCGCCCGTGGTCAGCGGGTCGTAGTACTCGAAGTCCGCGAGCTTGTCCTCGGGCGAGAAATGATTGCCCTGCAGGAAGAGCGCGAGCACGACGTCGGCCTGCTTGAGCACCTGGTAGCGATAGATCACCAGCGGGTGGAAGTGCAGCAGCAGCGGCCGCTGCTCGCGGGGCGTGTGCTCGAGGTCCCACACCTCGCGGTCGAGGAACACCTCGTCCTGCGGGTGGATGCCCAGCGCCTCGCTGTAGGGGATGTGCATGGCCTCGGCCGCGCGATCCCAGATCTCCGCCTCGGCCGGGTCGAGCCGCAGCCGCTCGACCATCAGGCGGTAGGCGTCGGGGTCGTTCTCGGCCATCTCCTCGACCGTGCGCGCTGCGAAGCGCAGGTTGAACCGCGCCATGACGTTGGTGAAGAGGTTGTTGTTGACGACGGTCGTGTACTCGTCGGGCCCGGTCACGCCATGGATGTGGAACGAGTCCTCGCCGTGGCCGTTGCTCGAGCGCCAGAATCCGAGTGTCGTCCACAGCCGTGCCGTCTCGACGGCGATGTCGACGCCCTCGCGGTAGAGGAAGTCCTCGTCGCCGGTGGCGCGCACGTACTTCGCGACGGCGAAGGCGACGTCGGCGTTGATGTGGTACTGCGCGGTGCCGGCGGCATAGTAGGCCGACGCCTCCTCGCCGTTGATCGTGCGCCACGGGAACAGCGCACCGGCCTCGTTGAGCTGGCGCGCGCGCCGGCGAGCGGCGGGGAGCATGAGGTAGCGCATCCGCAGCGCGTTCCGCGCCCACAGCGGGGTGGTGTATGCCAGGAACGGCATGATGTACACCTCGGTGTCCCAGAAGTAGTGACCGCTGTAGCCGGAGCCGGTCATCCCCTTCGCGGGAACGCCCATCCCGTCGGCGCGAGCCGCTGCCTGCGCCAGTTGGAACAGGCACCAGCGCACGGCCTGCTGGATGTCGTCCTGACCGCCGATGCGCACGTCGGAGCGGTCCCAGAAGTCTGTGAGCCATGCGCGCTGACCGTCGATGAGCTCGTCGTACCCGCGTCCGATCACGCGGTCGATCACCCGACGACCGCGGTCGACGAGTTCGCGAGCCGGCACGCCGCGGGAGGTGTGATAGCTGACGAACTTCGTCACCGTGGTCGGCACGCCGGCCCGAGCGTCCACACGGAAGACGTTCTTGGCGATGTCGGGCTCGATGAGGCGGCGGGCGTCGTACTCGTTGTCGGTCTCGACGACGTGATCGGCGACGACGGCGATCGTCATCCCGGATTCGGAGACGCGGAACGACAGCGCCGAGCGGTTGTGGTCCTGCCAGTACTCCTGCGGCTGGAGCACCCGGTCCTGGATGCGCTCGGCCTTGCGCGGATCCCATCCCGACTTCTTGGTGGCGTTCGGCGTTCCGCCGTAGACGTCCTCGCCATCCTGCCGGTTCAGCAGCTGGCACGAGATCGTGACCGGCGCGTCGGAGTTGAGCACCGTGACCGTGCGGCGCATCGCCGCGAGATGCTTCTCGCCGAACGACACCATCCGCTCGTCTTCGATGAGCACCTCCTTGCCGGAGGGCGTGACCCAGAGGATGCGCTGGCGCAGAACGCCCTCGCGCATGTCGAGTACCCGCTCGTACTCGCGCACGTCGGCCAGGTCGAGCGAGAGGGGCTCGTCGTCGACGTAGACGCGCATGACCTTCGCGTCGGGGGCGTTGACGATGGTCTGGCCGACCTCGGCGAATCCGTATGCGCGTTCGGCGTGGTGGATCGGGAAGGTCTCGTGGAAGCCGTTGATGAACGTGCCGTCCTCGTGCGCGTGCCGCCCCTCGGGCAGGTTGCCGCGCAGTCCGAGGTAGCCGTTGCCGACGGCGAACAGCGTCTCGGTGACCCCGATGTCGGACATGTCGAAACGGGTCTCGATGAGATGCCACGGATCGGCCGGGAAACGATCGCGATCGATCATGCGGATACCTCCGGCACGAACTCGGCGAGGTCCGAGACGACGACATCGGCGCCGGCGGCGAGCAGCGCATCCTCGCCCGCACCTCGGTCCACACCCACGACGAGACCGAAACCGCCCGCGGCGGCCGACTGCACCCCGCTGATGGCGTCTTCGACGGCGACGCTGCGCGCGGGGTCGACCTGCATCATTCTCGCCGCCGTCACGAACACGTCGGGGGCGGGCTTGGAGGCCAGGTGGTCTCGTTCCGCGATCACGCCGTCCATGACGACCGGGAAGCGGTCGCGGATCCCTGCCGCGGTGAGCACCTCCTCGGCGTTCTTCGAGCTCGACACGACACTGACCGGCATGTCGACGGCGGCGAGCGCGTCGAGAAGCTGGACCGATCCGGGGTAGGGGGCGATGCCGTCGGCGCGCAGCACCCGGGCGAAGACGTCGTTCTTGCGGTTTCCGATGCCGCACACGGTGTCGGCCGATGTCGGGTCGGACGGGTCACCCCACGGCACCTCCACGTCACGGCTGCGCAGGAGCGCAGCGACACCGTCGTAGCGCTTCTTGCCGTCGAGGTGGTCGAAGTAGTCGCGTTCGGTGTACGGCGGCTCGATCCCCCACTGGGCGAAGAGCTCCTCGAACATGGTGCGCCACGCGTGCATGTGCACCTCGGCGGTCGGGGTGAGCACGCCGTCGAGGTCGAACAGCACGGCGTCGTAGGTCGTCAGGTCGGGCAGGGCGGGGGAAGACACGGGACCTCCTCGCGGGGGCGGACGGGGTGGGCACACCTTCGCGCCTGTGGCCAGCTTAGGGGGATCGGGGGCACGCCCGAGACAGCCTCGCGCTCAGCCGCGGGCGACCTCGAGACTCTGGCGCGCGATCTCGAGTTCCTCGTCCGTCGGCACGACGAGCACGGTCACTGCGGAGTCGTCGGCGGAGATGGTGCGGATGCCGCGCGCGGGCGCCGCATTGCGCTCCGGATCGATGCGCACGCCCGCGAATCCGAGGGTCGCGAGAGCCTGTTCGCGCACGGCCGGCGCATTCTCGCCGACACCGGCTGTGAAGACGATGACGTCGACGCCGCCGAGCTGGGCGAGGTAGGCGCCGGCGTAGGCGCGCAGGCGGTGGATGTAGACCTCGAACGCGCGCGTCGCGGTCTCGTCCCCCCGATCGACGCCGGCCTGGATGTCGCGCATGTCCGAGGCGCCGGCGAGACCGAGCAGGCCACTGCGTTTGTTCAGCAGGGTGTCGAGATCATCCGTCGACAGTCCCGCGCGTCGTGACAGGTGCAGGAGCACGGCCGGATCCAGGTCACCCGAGCGGGTGCCCATCACGAGGCCCTCCAGCGGAGTCAGGCCCATGGAGGTCTCGATCGAGCGACCGCCGTCGATCGCCGTGACCGAGGCGCCGTTCCCCAGATGGAAGACGATCTGACGCAGCTGCTCCAGGGGCCGCTCGAGGGAGCGGGCAGCCTCCTCGCTGACGAACTTGTGCGATGTGCCGTGGAACCCGTACCGGCGCACGCGGTGCGCGGCGGCGAGCTCCGCGTCGATCGCGTACGTGTACGCGGCCGCGGGAAGGGTCTGGTGGAACGCGGTGTCGAACACGGCGACGTGCGGCACGTCGGGGAAGGCCTTCTTCGCCGCGGTGATCCCCTGGAGATTCGCCGGGTTGTGCAGCGGAGCCAGCACCGACAGCTCGTCGATGTTGATCTCGACCAGCGGCGTGATGAGGGTGGGTTCGAAGAACCGCGCGCCGCCGTGCACGACGCGATGGCCGACGGCGATCGGCGGCTCGTCGTCGAGCGACGGCCCGTGTTCGGCGAAGGCGCGGATCATGAGGTCGAACCCCGCGGTGTGGTCGGGAATGCGCTCGGTGAGGGTGGAGGTCGCCTTGCGCACCGCGGGCGCCGGGCCCTCGTCGGCGAAGAAGAAGACGGTATGCGTGGCAGAACCCGTCTCCTCGCCGATGCGCTCGACGAGTCCCGCCGCGAGCACGTTCTCGGCCGCCATGTCGATCAGCTGGTACTTGAAGGACGACGAGCCGCTGTTGATGACGAGGACGGGTGTCATCTCACTCCCCCTGCGCCTGGATGGCCGTGATCGCGATGGTGTTGACGATGTCCTGCACGAGGGCCCCGCGCGAGAGGTCGTTGATCGGCTTGTTCAGTCCCTGCAGCACCGGGCCGATCGCGACGGCGCCGGCCGAGCGCTGCACCGCCTTGTAGGTGTTGTTGCCGGTGTTGAGATCGGGGAAGACGAAGACCGTGGCATGGCCGGCGACCTCCGACCCCGGGAGCTTGGCGGCCCCCACGGCCGCGTCGGCGGCGGCGTCGTATTGGATAGGCCCCTCCACGAGCAGTTCCGGGGCGCGCTCGCGCACGAGTGCGGTGGCTGCCCGCACCTTGTCGACGTCTGCTCCTGTTCCGGATTCGCCGGTGGAGTAGGACAGCATCGCGACCTTCGGCTCGATGCCGAACTGCGCCGCCGTCGCCGCCGAGGACACGGCGATGTCGGCGAGCTGCTCGCTCGTCGGATCGGGGATGACCGCGCAGTCGCCGTACACGAGCACGCGATCGGCGAGCGCCATGAGGAACACGCTCGAGACCACGGACACGCCGGGCTTGGTCTTGATGATCTCGAAAGCGGGGCGGATCGTGTGAGCGGTCGTGTGCGCTGCTCCGGAGACCATGCCGTCTGCGAGGCCGGCATGGACCATCATCGTGCCGAAGTACGACACGTCGGTGACGGTGTCGGCGGCTCGTTCGAAGGTCATGCCCTTGTGCGCGCGCAGCCGCGTGTACTCGTCGGCGAACTTGTGCACGTGCACGGCATCGAACGGCGAGAGCACCTCCGCCGCCTGGATGTCGATGCCGAGCTCGAGGGCGCGGGCACGCACCTCGAACGGCTCGCCCAGGATGACGAGATCGGCGATGCCGCGCTTGAGCACCGTCGCCGCGGCGCGCAGCACGCGGTCGTCGTCGCCCTCGGGCAGCACGATCCGCTTGCGCGCGGCGCGCGCCCGCTCGATGAGCTGGAACTCGAACATGAGCGGGGTCACCACGGTCGCCCGGGCGACGCCGAAGGCGCGCAGCAGCTCGGTGGTGTCGACGTGGTTCTCGAACAGCGACAGTGCGGTGTCGTACCGACGCTGCGAGTCGGCGGCGAGGCGCCCGCGCGTGGACATGATGCGCACGGCCGCTTCGTACGTACCGAGATCGGAGGTGATGATCGGGACCTTCGAGCCGAGGCCGTCGAGCAGACGTCGCACGGGTTCGGCGAGGTCGAACCCGCCGTTGAGCACGATGCCGGCGATGGAGGGGAAGGTGCCCGAGGCGTTCGCGAGGAGCGTCGCCAGGAGCACTTCGGCGCGGTCCGCGGGGATCACCACGACGGCGCCCTCGAACAGACGCGGCAGGACGTTGACGATCGACATGGCCGCGACGACGACGCCGAGGGCGGGCCGCGTGAGCAGGTCGGGGTCGCCGGCCAGCAGCTCGCCGTCGACGGATCGCATGATGCCGCGGATCGAGGGGGCGACGAGGAAGCGGTCCTCCGGGATCGCCCACACCGGGACCGCGGCCTGATCTGCGCGCGGGTGCGACGCGATGGAGGCCGCCACGGATGCGCGTACGGCCTCAGCGGTCTCGGCGACGAGGTCCTCCCCCGCGCGGTTGGCCACGACGGCGAAGACCTCGGCGCGTTCGTGGAGCAGCTCCGTGACGGCGAGCGCGGCGATCTGTCCCATCTCGTCGGGCGTGCGCGGCACCGTCGAGCCGAGCTGCTCGGGCTGACCCTGTGCGGCGCGTCCTCCGAGCACGAGCAGGACCGGGGCGCCGAGGTTCGCGGCGATGCGCGCGTTGTAGGCGAGTTCCGCGGGGCTGCCGACGTCGGTGTAGTCGCTCCCGACGATCACGACCGCGTCGCACTTCGCCTCGACCGCCTTGTAGCGCTCGACGATCGTCGACAGGGCCGCGTCGGGGTCTCGGCGCACGTCGTCGTAGGTGGTTCCGATGCAGTCGTCGTAGGCGAGATCCACGCCGTCGTGCGCGAGCAGCATCTCGAGCACGTAGTCGCGCTCCGTGGTCGACCGTGCGATCGCGCGGAAGACCCCCACCCGCGGGGTCGCATGCCCCAGGGTCTCGAGGACTCCGAGGGCGACGGTGGACTTGCCGGAGTGCCCCTCGGCGGATGTGATGTAGATGCTCTGCGCCACGCTCCCAGCCTAGAGCCGGGCATCGCGGCGGTCATCGGAGTTCGCTGGATGTTCCATCCAGCGGACAGCCTGAGCACGCCGTACATCCCCACCGGAAAAGAAAGACTCTCCGCGAACCCGGCAGAGCCTGGTTACCCTTGCTACGTTTCCGTCCTGGGGGAGTTGGCCTGGATGCCGCCTCGCGGAGAGCTGTCCCCAGTCTAACGGTTCTCGTGCGCGCGTCGAGTCGGCGCCGGACCGGCCCCGAGGCCGATGCGCATTGTTACGATCGAGCCGTGGGCGAGGATGCTCGCGCACCGCGGGCGAGGGGAGTCCCAGTGACAGACACGACCACCGTCGGAACCGCGTCCGGTGCGAGCGCGATCGATTCCGCCGAGAGCTTCACCGACGCGACTCGCGCGATCATCGGCTCCGTGGAACGGGTGATCGACGGCAAACCGGCCGCCGTCCGTTCCGCGCTCGTGTGCCTGCTGGCCGAGGGGCACCTGCTCATCGAAGACGTTCCCGGCGTCGGGAAGACCATGCTCGCCCGCGCCCTCGCTGCGTCGGTCGACGCCAGCGTGCGGCGCATCCAGTTCACCCCCGACCTTCTTCCCGGAGATGTCACCGGGGTCAGCGTCTTCAATCCGGTCGCGCGCGAGTTCGAGTTCAAAGCGGGCGCGATCTTCGCCAACATCGTCATCGCCGACGAGATCAACCGCTCCTCCCCCAAGACCCAGTCGGCGCTGCTCGAGGCGATGGTGGAGCACCAGGTCACCGTCGACGGCCGGTCCCACGAACTCGAGGAGCCTTTCCTCGTCGTCGCGACGCAGAACCCGCTGGAGATGGAAGGCACGTACGCGCTTCCCGAAGCCCAGCGCGACCGGTTCATGATGCGCATCTCGATGGGATATCCCGACCCCGCGTCGGAGGCGCTCATGCTGCGGCAGCGCGAGACGGTGAACCCGTTGCGCGGAATCACGCCTGTCGTCAGTGCGGCCCAGGTCGAAGACCTCATCTCCTGGGCCCGGCGCGTGCATGTCGCTCCGGCGATCGAGGAGTACGCCGTCGCTCTGGCCTCCGCCACCCGCACCCATCCCGACCTGCGGCTCGGGGCGAGCCCGCGTGCCACGCTGCAGCTCGTGCGCGCCGCGAAGGTGTGGGCGGCCCTCGACGGCCGCGGCTTCGTCATCCCGGACGACCTCACCGCACTCCTCGCCCCGGTCTTCGTGCACCGTCTGATTCCGACGCGGGCCGCCGGTGGCGCGCGGGCGCGGTCCGGCGCCGACGCGGTGGCCCACATCCTCGAGACCATCGCCGGGTCGGTGCGGGTGCCTCTGGCCACACGCGGATGAGGTGACCGTGCGACGTCTCTGGCCCTTCACCGTCCGCGGTACCGGCGCGCTGATCCTCGCCGTCGGATGCCTCATCGCCGCGAACGAACTCGGCCTGGTGGAGCTGCTCTACTTCGGCGTGCTGCTGATCGCCGTTCTGGTCGCCGCGGTGCTGTCGCTGTTCCTCACCCGCCGCACCGGGGCAATCGACCGCACCATGATCCCCGAATCGGTCGGCGTCGGCGACACCGCCGTCGTCACCGCGCGGGTGACGGTGCGCACGGCGGTCCCGACCCCTCCCGGCACCTGGGAGGACACCCTCCCGCGCGGACTCGGAGGCACAGCCACCGGCTCCTTCCCCGCACTCGCCTCCGGGCTGCGCGGATCGCAGCGCGCCGTCGAGCGGTCGTACACCGTCACCGGCCTCGCCCGCGGCATACACGACCTCGGCCCCTTCGCCCTCACGACGACGGACCCGTTCGGCCTCGCCCGCCGCCGCACCGTTCGCGGCGAGCGCACCGCGGTGACCGTGACGCCGGCCGTCGTCGAGCTGCCCGGCATCCCCGACGCCGGCGGCGCATCCGGCGGGAGCCGACTCACCGTCGATCTGCACCTCGGTCAGGGCGCCGACAACCTCGTCGCCCGGCCGTACCAGTCCGGCGACTCGATGCGGCGCATCCACTGGCGCGCCACCGCGCACCGGGACGAGCTCATGGTGCGGCAGGAGGAGCAGGAGTCCACGCCCGAGGCGACCGTCGTGCTCGATCTCGGGGTGCTCCGGTGGTCACCCGAGGCGATGACCGCGCCCGGGTCGGACCCGGCCTTCGAAGCCGCGGTTTCGGCGTGCGTCTCGGTCGTGTCCCGCCTCGTCCACGACGGCTACGGCGTCGACGTCATCGACAGCGACGGGGCCACCCTCACCGACCGCATCGACAGCGGAGACATGATCGAGGTCGAGGCGATGACCGCCCGCTTCGCCAGCCTCCTGGCGCGCCCCGACGACCACCTGGCGCGCCTTTCCCCCATCTTCACCGGCGGGATGACGGGCCCCGTCGTGCTGATCGTGGGTCGGATCGATCCCGCCGACGTGAGCGCCATCGCTCCGATCGCCCACCACAGCACCCTTCCCATGCTCCTGGCGGTGACCCCCCGAGGCGACGTCCTCCTTCGCGCCGATGAGGCGGGCTGGCATGCCGCCGCGATCCCCGAGGACGCGGACCTCGCCGAGGCGTGGTCGGCCGTCGGCGAGAGGCTGGTGGGTGACCGTGTCGGCTGAGTCCACCGTCGCCGGCCGCGACCGGCTGAGGATCGCGCTGATGCTGCCGCTGGGCATCGCCGCGGCGATCGTCGCCGCGCTCCTCCCCCTCGCGCGCGTCGTGCTTCCGGCGCAGTGGGTGCCCGGAACGCTCACCATCGTCCTCCTCGTGCTGGCGGCCGGTTTCCTGGCGCGCCGGGCGGGCCTGGCCGCGCTCGCGGTGACGCTCATCGAGACCGGCGTCTGGGCGGCCTTCATGATGCTCGTCTTCCTCCGCGACACCGCGCTGCTGTGGATCATCCCCACCGCCGGTACGGCCGACGAGCTCGTGCAGCTCCTCGCGACCGCGGCCGAGGAGATCACCTACGGCGCAGCCCCGCTCCGCGCCGGCCCCGCCCTGGCGTTCCTCATCGTCGCCTCGGTCGGACTCCTGACGGTGATCGTCGACCACGTGGTCGTGACCGCCCGTATGCCGCTGCTGGCCGGCATCGCCCTCATCGCGGTCTCGCTCATCCCGTCGATCGTGGTGCCCGACGACGTCGATGTCGTCGCCTTCGTGCTGCTGGCCGCCTCCATCCTCTTCCTGATGCGCGTCGACACGCTCTCCCGCCAGGCGCCCGCGGCCCGCGCGGCCACCCGCGGAGCGGGCATCCCCGCCACCGCGGTGGGGATCGGCGCCGTCGCGGTGGTCGTCACGCTCGTCGTCGCCCCGGCCCTTCCGCAGCCGGTCGCCCGGAGCCTCCCCGGCGGCGTGAACGTCGGCAGCGGCATCGACGCCACGCTGCAGCTCGGTGACGACCTGCGCAGGCCCCGCGAGGTCGAGGTGCTCCGCGTGCACAGCAGCGCTCCGCTGCCGCCGTACCTGCGCGCGACGACGCTGTCGACCTTCGACGGCGCCGTCTGGCTTCCCGACGAGGACGAGACCGCCGTGCTCGACGACGAGACCGCGATGGAGCCGGTCTCGGTCCCCGCCGATGTTCGCGTGGAGGAGTACACCACCGATGTGTCGATCCAGAGCCTCTCCTCGACGTGGCTGCCGATGCCGTTCCCGGCCGTTGGTGTGAGCGGGCTCGAGGGCGACTGGTCGACCGTGCCCTACAACCGCACCGTCGTCAGCGACGGGGCGCGCACGCAGGACCAGGACTACGAGGTCACCACGCAGGTGCCGCGGCCGACCCGGGAGCAGATCCGCGCCGACGTGGCCTCACCCGATGGACTCGGCCCGGAGCTGACCCAGCTGCCGGACGATCTGCCCGCCATCGTCGAAGACCTCGCGATCGAGGTGACCGAGGGAACCACGAACGACTACGACGCGCTCATCGCGCTGCAGAGCTGGTTCCGCGGGCCGGAGTTCCGCTACTCGCTCGATGCGCCGGTCGAGGATGGTTTCGACGGCACGGGCGCGCAGGCGATCGCGCAGTTCCTCGACCAGAAGGAGGGGTACTGCGTGCACTACGCCGGCGCCTTCGCCCTCATGGCCCGCGCCCTCGACATGCCCAGCCGCATCGTGGTCGGCTATCTTCCCGGCTCCTCGACGACCGACGCGATCGAGCGCGAGACGGTCTACTCGGTCTCGTCGTCGCAGCTCCACGCCTGGCCGGAGGTCCACTTCGACGGGCTCGGGTGGGTCTCCTTCGAGCCCACCAACAGCCTCGGCACGCCGACCAGCTTCTCCGCGGCACTGTCATTGGCCGGTCCGGAGTCCGGCGGCACAGAGGCCGAAGAGACCGAGGAGACGGAGCCGAGCCCGACGCCGACCCTCCTGCCCGAAGAGGAACAGAACGAGGAGAGCGGCGAAGCGCTTGGAACGACGAGCGGCTCCGACGACGCCCTCCCCGCCCTCGGGGTCATCGCCGCCCTCGTGCTGCTGCTGGCGGCGCCGGCCGCGCTGAGGTCGGTGCGAGCGCGTCGCCATCTGCTCGCCGCCCGGCGGGGCGATGCGGCAGCGGCGTGGCTGGTCGTGCAGGACACGGCGATCGACCTCGGCATCCCTGTTCCCGCGAGCGACACCCCGCGGACGCTGGCTGCGCGCCTCGCGCAGAGCCACGGTGCGCCCGAGGCGGCCATGGCGACCCTTGCCGACGCCCTCGAGCGAGCCAGCTACGCGCCTTCGGGCACGATTGCCGCCGGCGACCACGACGCGCTCGCGGACGCGGCCGCCGCCTCGTCGGCGGCGCTGCTGCGCAACGCACCCGTCGCGCGGCGCATCCTCGCCGTCATCGCGCCCCGATCGCTCGTCATGCGCCCGGGCAGCGCTTTCGCCGGGGCGGGAACCCACGCCCGCGCGTGAGACCCGCGCCGCGCGTGCGTTAGGATGGTCCGCGGCCCTTCGGGGCCCGGGAGGATTCGCCTAGTGGCCTATGGCGCACGCTTGGAAAGCGTGTTGGGTGCAAGCCCTCAGGGGTTCGAATCCCCTATCCTCCGCCGAACGAAGCGCTGCTCCCCGAGGGGTGCAGCGCTTCTTCGTTTCGAGCCGGGCCGTCCCCCTGCCCCGCTTCGAGAGGAGATCCCTCTTTGCGAGGACGCTCCGCGAGGGATCATCCTCTCGGAGCGGGATCTCCTCCGCAGGGAGGCCGACGCGGACGTGCGTCAGGCGCGCACGGCCTCGGCGATCGGGGCGTCGCCGTTGTTGAAGCGGATCGTGCGGCCGATCGTGGAGTCATCCGCCATCACCGCGGCGATCACGCCGGCGACATCGGCGCGCGCCACAGATCCGGCCTCCGCGGCTTCGGTGTCGATCATGCCGGTGCCGTCCTCCTCGGTCAGCGAGCTCGGCGCGAGGATCGTCGCATCGAGGTCGGCGGCACGGAGGTGCTCGTCGGCGGCGGCCTTGGCCTCGGCGTAGGCGAAGAAGGGGTTGTCCTCGGGCACCCCGTGGTCAGGACCGGCACCGAAGTACGACACCATCACGTAGCGACGCGCGCCGGCGGCGACCGCCGCATCCATCGACCGGATCGCGGCGTCACGATCCACCGCGTACGTGCGCTCGGGGTCTCCCCCGCCCGCGCCGGCCGACCAGACGACCACGTCGTTGCCGCTGACGAGGTTGCGCATCTGCTCGTCGTCGAACGACTGCACGTCGGCGACGAGCGGTGTGGCACCGGTCGCCTGCACGTCGGCTTCGTGGTCGGGGTTGCGGATGACGGCGGTCACGTGATGGCCGGCTTCCACGAGGAGCGGTTCGGCCAGGAGGGCGACCTTGCCGTGGCCGCCGATGAGCAGGATGCGCGTGGTCATGGATGTTCCTTCCGTCGGTGCGGCGAGCCTACCCACGCGAGATGAACCGACCCCGCCGGGAGACATCGCCGGCCGCGTGTGCTACGACGGCATCATCCGAGCGGACGCAGCACGGTGAGCGACACCGCGGTCGCCCCCGCGGCGCGCGCGATGTCGACGGCGCGCTCGACCGCATCCAGCGAGCCCGCGAGGAGGGTCACCCCGCTCCACACGGACAGGGTGACCACGCCGTCGGCCGACGTGACCTCGACGCCTTCGACGGCAGCCGTGGCGCGCACGCGAGGGTCGCCCGCCCTTTCCAGGCGCACGCCGCGCACGGCCGTGAAGCGGCCGAGTGTGCGCACCAGCACCTCCGCGAGGCGCCGGCTGGCCCGGAACGTGATCGCTATGTGCCCCTCTCCGCCATGCACATCGAGAGTGCTGAACGACTCGAAGCTCACGCCCCGCGTGGAGAAGCACTCCGACAGCGCGGTGAGCGTCCCACTCCGATCCGCGGCACGCACGAACACCACCCAGCGCTCATCGACCGCCATCGCCCACCCCCGCACTCGTCCACGCCGCCAGGGCGGAGGAGATCTGCCGGGACACCGCCGCCAGCCGTCGCTCCTCATCGACCGCGAGGTCGTCGAGGAGGATGCGCGACCATCCGTCGGGGCCGACGACCACCGGCAGCCCCATCACCCCGTGTACGGGCTCACCGCCGAAGGAGAGGTCGCCGGCGACGGCGACCTGACCGGCGACGACGATCTCCCGTCCGTCGAGGAGTGTGTCGACCATCTCGATCGCGGCACCCGCCGTGCCGTTCGCGGTCTTCGCGCCGCTCGTGTGCGTGAGGTACGGACGCACGACGGCCTTCACATCCGGCGGCCACTCCTCGACGAGGGCGAACGCCTCGGCGGCGGCGCCGCGGCCGAGGCGGGCGAGATCCTGTTTGGCGTGGGCGACCTCGTCGACGAACGTGTCGAGATCCCGATCGCCGCGGAGCCGGGCGACGACGCCGCGTCGCTCGTCGGCATCCAGTCCGCGCAGCCGCACCGTCGACCACAGCGGCACCGCTCCGTCGCCGTGCTGGCCGGCCACGAACCCGCCGACACGCTGACGCCGGATGCCGAGCGCCGCGGCGATCTCGCGGCGGAACCGCAGCGTGTCCAGCCACGCGCCCATGCCGATGACCCGATGCCGCCCGAGGGCCCGCGCGAAGACGTCGACGCCGAGCTCCACGGGATTGGAGACGACGATGACGACTTCGTGCCCGCTTCCGTGCGCGGCGAGGGCCTGCGCATACGTGCGGAAGATCTCCAGGTTGGCCTGGGCGAGTGCGTCGCGATCGATCACCTGGTCCGGCGCCGTCGGCACGGTGCGGCCGGCGGCGACCACGACGACGTCGGCGACCACGTCGTCGGGATCGGCGGCGACGTCGATGAAGGGGGCGTGCTCGTCGTAGGCGTCGATGAGATCGGCGCGCAGGCCGTGCGCGGCACGTCCAGACGCCCCACCGGATCTGCCCACGAGCTGCAGTCGCGACGTCGGGCGGATCACTCGCCGTTCGATGAGTCCCGCGCACACCGCTCGTCCGACGTCGCCCGTCGCACCCAGCACCGCCACATCCACGCTCGGATGCTAGCGCGTCGATGTTTCCGGCGCGGTCGGCCAATCGACGCTCGTTTCCCCGGTGGGCGGCGGTCTATGGTGAGGGCAAGGGCCTCAGCGAAGACGAGGAAGAGCCATGCCGGAGTTCCGAACGACCTTGCTGCGCACGGGTGGCAACAATGTCGGCATCGAGGTTCCCGCGGCGATCCTGGAGGCGTGGGATGCGGGCCGACGACCCGCCGTGCGGGTGGTTCTCAACGGATACGAGTACCGGACGACGGTCGGCGTGATGCGGGGGATGTACCTGATTCCGGTCAACGCCGCCACCCGCGCCGCTGCCGGGGTCGATGGTGGCGAAGAGCATCTCGTGACGGTGGATCTCGATCTCGCCCCGCGCGAGGTGGAGGTGCCCGACGACCTCGCCACCGCTCTGGCCAGCGCCGGCACACGTGCCGCCTTCGATTCGCTCGCACCCTCCCGCCGCAAGGAGCACGTCCGGTCGGTGCAGGACGCGAAGACTCTCGAAACCCGCACCCGGCGCATCGAGAAGGTTGTGGCCTCCCTCTCCGCCTCGTGAACACGCGCGAACTGCATCCATCGGAATGAATCCGCGGCGGTCGGCGTTGCAGCCGGTATGGAACGCTTCGGAACGCTCTCCTTCGGTCACTACGGCCCCCTCGGCGGCGGTCGGCAGCTCACCGCGCGCGACTCGATGCACCAGGCGATCGATCTCGCGCAGGGCATGGATGAGATCGGCGTGGACGGCATCTCCTTCCGCGTACACCACTTCGCCCGCCAGCAGTCCTCGCCGATGCCGCTCCTGGCGGCGATCGCCGCGCGCACGCGCCGCATCGAGATCGGCACCGGCGTGATCGACATGCGCTACGAGAACCCGCTCTACCTCGCCGAGGAGGCCGCAGCGGTGGATCTCATCAGCGACGGCCGCCTCGCGCTGGGCGTGAGCCGCGGCTCACCCGAGACCGTGGTGCGGGGCTACGAGGCCTTCGGATACACCGGATCACGCGACCCTCGCGGCGCTGACATCGCCCGCGAGCACTTCGCGACGTTCCTGCGCGCCATCGACGGTGAGGGTCTCGCCGACGGCGACCCTGCATCGCCGTTCGGCGGTGTCGCCGGGAGGGCGCACATCGAACCGCTGTCGGAGGGACTGCGCTCGCGCGTCTGGTGGGGCGCGGGCAATCGCGAATCGGCCGAGTGGGCCGGCCGCACCGGCGTGAACCTCATGTCGTCGACGCTTCTCACCGAGGCCGATGGCACGCCGTTCGATCTCCTTCAGGCTCAGCAGATCGACGCCTTCCGCGCGGCATGGCGCGAAGCCGGCCACCCCGGAACCCCGCGCGTGTCGGTGAGCCGGTCCGTCTTCCCGATCCTCACCGCCGAAGACGCCATGTACTTCGGCGGCGCACAGGGCGGCGACCAGATCGGCGTGATCGACGGGATGCGCTCCACCTTCGGCAAGACCTACGCCGGTGAACCCGATGCCCTGGTCGAGCAGCTGCGCGAGGATGCCGCGGTGCAGTCGGCCGACACGCTGATGCTCACGATCCCGAGCCAGCTCGGCGTCGACTTCAACCTGCGGCTCGTGCAGAACTTCGCCACCCACGTCGCTCCGGCGCTCGGCTGGAGGGGTGCTCCCGCCGCCACGCGCGTCTGAGCCTCCGCGCGCCTGGCCTTGCCCGAGCGTCCTGCCCGTTCGCCTCACCCGAGCCCCTCACCATGGTCGGAGAATCGGCCCGATGTCGGATGATTCGCGGCCGATCCTCCGACATCGGCGCGACTCTCCGACATCCACGGAGCCCCCCGGGCGGCCCGGAGCCCGGGGCGAGGTCAGGGGCGGGCCAGGAGGCGGACGGCGGGGAGGTCGGGAGCGGCCCACTCCAGCGACGGCAGGTCGGCCGGTAGCATCCAGCGCAGCTCGTCGTGGTCGATGCTGCTCTCGGGTGCAGCGTCGAGCAGTGTCGCTCGCAGGCAGACGAGTCGGATGCTGCGCCCGCCCACGACGGTGACGTCGGCCGTCAGCTCGCCGACCACGCTGATCTCCACCCCGAGCTCCTCGGCGATCTCACGTCGCAGCGCCTGCTCGGCCGTCTCGCCGGGCTCGATCTTGCCGCCGGGGAACTCCCACAGCCCTCCCGCGGAGCGGTCGGTCCGCCGACGGCACGCCAGCACGAGACCATCGCGCTCGATCACCGCCGCGACGACCTCGAGGACGGTCACCTCAGCTGCGGAAGTCGTCGGGATCGACATCGTCCAGGAACCGCTTGAACTCGTCGACCTTCTGCTCGGCCGCCTCGGTCTCCTCGGCATCGGCGAGCATGTCGGTCACGCCCGCCTCGTCCATGACGGCATCGGCGACCCAGATCGGTGATCCCGTGCGCGAGGCGAGCGCCACCGCGTCGGAGGGGCGTGCATCCACGACCCGTGCCCCCAGCGCGGTGGTCACGGTGACCTCGGCGTAGAAGGTCCCTTCCTCGATGCGGGTCACCTCGACCCGGTCGACCGCACCACCCATGCTCTCCAGGAGGGTCTTCATGAGGTCGTGGGCCAGCGGCCGAGGGGTGGGCGCACCCTCGACGGCGACGAGGATCGACGTCGCCTCCTGCTCCCCGATCCAGATGGGAAGCACCTTGCCGGCGCCCGGGATCTCGTCCACGGGCTTGAGAAGGATGACGTGCTGTCGCGAGGCGTCGAGCGCGACGCCGGCGACGCGGACCTGCACCATGGCGACCTCCCTGGATGGGCGTGGTGCCATCGTACGACCCGGCGGGCGAGACGTCTCGAGTGGGGAGCCGTCAGTCGACGGGCGCGTCCAGCAGGGTGCGCAAGAGCCTCGTCAGGGTGGCGCGATCGGCGTCGGAGACACCTGCCAGCACCTCGGCTTCGCGCTGCGCGAGCGCGGTCATCGCCGCGTCGACGTGATCGGCCCCGGCGTCGGTGAGCTGCACGAGCACGCCTCGTCCGTCGAGCGGATTGGCCTTTCGGGCGACGAAGTCACGGGCGACGAGGTTGTCGAGGCGGTGCGACATCGCGGCGCTCGAGATCATCGACGCCTCGATCAGCTGCGCCACCGACAGGCGATGCGGCGGCTCGGCACGGCGCAGCGCCGCGAGCACGTCGAACTCCCACGCCGCCAGCCCCGCTCCCCGAAAAGCCGCCGAGCGGAGCCGCCCGAGACGCAGCGCGACCCTTCGCAGCCGCGAGAACACGTCGAGCGGCGTGAGGTCGACGTCGGGAAGCCTCGTCGACCACGCATCGATCAGCAGATCGACCTCGTCATCCGGCCCCGCTTTCGCCATGGCTCGAACTTACCGAACTCCTTCGACGACGAGACATCTCCCCCTCTCGATGTTGTGTGGTCAGACCACACCCGGATATTCTGACGGCACCTGAACCAGCGCCCCTACCCGGAAGGTGCACCGTGGAACTGCTCGACCCCCTCCTCCTCGCCCGATGGCAGTTCGGCCTCACCACGCTCTACCACTACCTCTTCGTGCCGCTCACCCTCGGGATGGCGCTGGTCACCGCCATCTTCCAGACGGTGTGGCACCGCACCGGCGATGTGAAGTGGCTGCACCTGACGCGGCTGTTCGGGAAGATCTTCCTCATCAACTTCGCGATGGGCGTCGTCACGGGCATCGTGCAGGAGTTCCAGTTCGGCATGAACTGGTCCGCATACTCGCGCTTCGTCGGCGACGTCTTCGGGGCGCCGCTCGCGTTCGAAGGGCTCATGGCCTTCTTCTTCGAGGCCACGTTCATCGGCGTCTGGATCTTCGGGTGGAACCGCCTGCCGAAGAAGCTGCACCTGGCGAGCATCTGGGCCGTCGTTTTCGGTTCGACCCTGTCGGCGTACTTCATCCTGGCGGCGAACGCCTTCATGCAGAACCCCGTGGGCTACCAGATGGCCGCCGACGGCGGACGCGCCGAACTCGTCGACATCGTCGCCGTGCTCACCAACCCGGTCGTCCTCGCCGCCTTCCCCCACACGATCACGAGCGCGTGGATGTTCGCCGCCGCCATCGTCATCGCCGTCTCCGCGTGGCACCTGCGCCGCGGCCAGCACATCGAGACGATGCGCTCATCGCTGCGGTTCGGCCTGTGGTTCATGGTCGTCTCGTTCATCGGCGTCGCCCTCAGCGGCGATCAGCTGAGTCTGGTGATGGTCGAGACCCAGCCGATGAAGATGGCCGCCGCGGAGGCGATGTGGGAGAGCGCGTGCGGTGCGGATGCGTCGTTCTCGATCTTCTCCATCGGAACGCCCGATGCCTCGCACGAGGTGTGGTCGCTCCGCGTGCCCTATCTCCTGGCCTTCCTGTCGACGCACGATCTGAACGGCTGCGTCGAGGGCTTCAACGACCTGCAGGCGCAGTACGAGACGCTCTACGGCGCCGGCGTGGACTACATGCCGATCGTGTGGGTCACGTACTGGTCCTTCCGCTGGATGATGGGCCTCGGCGGCGCGGCGTTCCTCATCGCGATCGCCGGCCTGTGGCTCACCCGCAAGAACGCCAAGCGGGACGTGCCGCAGTGGGCGTGGCGCGTGGCGATCTGGGCCGCACCGCTGCCGCTGCTCGGCAGCCTGGTCGGCTGGGTGTTCACCGAGATGGGCCGTCAGCCCTGGATCGTCTTCAGCCTCATGCTCACCGAGGACGGCGTCTCCCCCAACGTGCCGGGGTGGACGGTGCTGATCTCGCTCGTCGCCTTCACCCTGATCTACGCGGCCCTCGCGGTGGTCGAGTTCGGCCTCATCAAGAAGGCCGCGCAGAAGGGCCCCGACCCCCTGCCCGGGCCCGACGACCCCGATCCGAACGACGTGTCCGTCGAAGACACGCCCACGACCGTCTACTGAGCAAGAGCGGAGCACATCATGGATCTCGCCTACCTGTGGTTCTGGATCGTCGGCTTCCTGTTCGTCGGCTACTTCGTCCTCGACGGCTTCGACTTCGGCGTCGGCATGTCGCTGCCGTTCCTCGGCAGGAACGACGTGTCCCGACGACAGATCATCAACACGATCGGCCCCATCTGGGACCTCAACGAGACGTGGGTCATCGTCGCGGGCGCCTGCCTGTTCGCGGCGTTCCCCGAGTGGTACGCCACGCTCTTCAGCGGGTTCTACCTGCCGCTGCTGCTCATTCTCCTCGCCCTCATCGCCCGCGGCGTCTCGTTCGAGTACCGGCACCAGCGCGAGGGCGAGGAGTGGAAGCGACGTTTCGACGGGATGATCGTGATCGGATCGGCCGTCCCCGCCCTGCTGTGGGGCGTCGCCGTCGCGAACATCGTGCAGGGCGTGCCGATCGACGCGGACTTCGAGTTCACCGGCACGCTGCTGACGCTGCTGAATCCCTACGGACTTCTGGGAGGGGCGACCACCCTCCTGCTGTTCTTCACCCACGGGCTGTACTTCGTGGCTCTGAAGACCGACGGCCCGGTGCACCGCGACGCCCGGTCGCTCGCGAAGCGCTCGGGTCTGCTGACGGTCGCGGTCGCCGCGGTGTTCCTGGTCTGGACGATCTTCATCGCCGCCGGGCGGGAGGCGCCGCTGATCGCGGTCGTCATCGCCGGCGCCGGGATCGCTGCGGTCGCTCTCGTGATGTCGGTGATCTTCAACGCGCGGGACCGCGAAGGCTGGGCGTTCGGTGCCGGCGCGGTGACGATCGTCGCGGCCGTGCTGACGCTCTGGTTCGCCCTGTTCCCCTACGTCATGCCCTCGAGCACCGACCCCTCGTTCAGCCTCACGATCGAGAACGCGTCGAGTACCGACTACACCCTGACGATCATGTCGTGGGCCGCGCTGGTCTTCCTGCCGCTCGTGCTCGCCTACCAGGCCTGGACCTACTGGGTGTTCCGCAAGCGCGTGACCCGCGACGTGATCGAGCGGGCGTCGGTGGCCGCGCACTGATCCCCGTCGCCCGCGGGCCGCTCTCCCGGCGGGAAGCGGCCCGCGGCATCCGAACGAGTAGGGTCGAATCGACGTGAGCGACACAGGACGAGCCGAGCGGCGCACCCCTCCGGTGGACCCGCGCCTGCTGCGGTATGCCCGCGCCTCACGCGGTTTCTTCGCCGCGATAGCGGTGCTCGCGATCGCCCAGACGATCGTCATCGTGGGCGTCGCGTGGCTGCTCACCCGCGCGGTGACGGGCGTGATCGACGGGATGCCGTGGTCCGAGCTCGCCGCTACGGGCGCCTGGCTGGCCGGCGCGGTGGCCGTGCGGTCGCTGTTGCTGTGGGCGCGGGAGGCGGTGTCCTCCCGCGCTGCCGCGCGCGTGGAGTCGCAGCTGCGCGACGGCCTGCTCGATGCCGTGGACCGCCTCGGACCCGGCTGGCTCGCCGAAGGTTCGACCACGGCGCTCGCGCTGACCGCCGGGCGGGGTCTTGCGGCGCTCGAGGCGTATTTCGGGCGGTACCTTCCCCAGCTCGTGATGACCGCCGTCGCCACGCCGCTGCTGATCGCGGTGATGTGGTGGCAGGACGCGATCTCCGGTCTCACGGTCGTGCTGACCCTGCCGCTGATCCCTTTCTTCATGGTGCTGATCGGGCTGGCCACGCAGACGTTGCAGGCGCGGCAGTGGAGCACCCTGCGCCGCCTCGCCTCGCGATTCGCCGACACCGTGCAGGGGCTCGGAACTCTCAAGGTGTTCGGCCGCCAGCACCGCGCCGTCGCCTCCGTCGAGCGCGTCACCGACGGCTATCGCGTCGAGACGATGAAGGTGCTGCGCGTGTCGTTCCTGTCGGGGTTCGCGCTGGAATTCCTGGCGAGCATCTCGGTGGCGATCATCGCCGTCTCGATCGGCTTCCGCCTGATCGACGGCTCCCTCGCCCTCGGTGTCGGCCTGTTCGTGCTGCTGCTGGCTCCCGAGGCGTACCTGCCGCTGCGGCAGGTGGGCGTGCAGTTCCACGCCGCCGCCGAGGGGGTCGCGGCCACGACCGACGTGTTCGAGGTGCTGGATGCCGCCCGCGACCTCGACGCGCAGCCCGATGCCCGGGAAGCCGCACCGCGCGGCGGGGCGCTGACCCTCCGCGGGATGCGGGTGAGCCGCGGCGGCCGCCCGCTGGCTCCGGTGTCGTTCACCGCCGCGCCGGGCAGCGTGACGGTGCTGGTCGGCCCCAGCGGGATCGGCAAGTCGAGCGTGTTCGCCGCGCTCCTCGGCACGGCGAACTTCTCCGGTTCGGCGACGTGGGGCGAACGCGACGTCCGCCGTCTCGCCGCGTCGACGTGGCTCGCGTGGGCGGGCCAGCGCCCGGGACTGTCGGCCGGCACCGTCGCCGAGAACGTCGCGCTCGGCGACGAGGAACCGGATGCGGCGCTCGTCGGCGCATCCCTCACCGCGGCATGCGCCGACGACGTCGATCCGCAGAAGGTGCTCGGGGTTCAGGGTGCGGGGCTCTCGGGCGGGCAGGCCCAGCGCGTCGCCGTCGCGCGAGCGCTGTATCGTCGCGCACGCCTCGCTCTGCCGGTGGTCGCCTTCGATGAGCCGAGCGCCGCCCTCGACGCCGAGACCGAGGCGTCGCTGTGGCGCGCCCTGCGGGCCGAGGCCGACGGCGGCGCTGTGGTGCTGCTGATCTCGCATCGCGACAGCGCCCGTGCGATCGCCGACCAGGTCATCGACCTCGCCGCCGCGGAGGTGCCCGCGTGAACGCCGCCGACTCCCGCACCCGCGAGGTGCTGCGCGGGGCGATGCCACCGCTGCGTCGATTCTGGCCGGCGATCGCCTCCGGCTTCGCGTCTGAGGCCTCGGCCGTGGCGCTCCTGGCGGTGAGCGCATGGCTCATCGTGCGCGCGAGCGAGCAGCCCCCGGTGCTGTACCTGACCGCCGCCGTGGTGGGCGTGCGCTTCTTCGCCATCGCGCGCGCCTGCTTCCGCTACCTCGAACGCCTCACCGGGCACGACGCCGCGCTGCGGCAGCTGGCCACCACCCGCACGGATCTGCTGCGCCGCCTGGTGCCGCTCGCGCCGGACGGCCTCACCCGCACACGACGCGGCTCGGTGCTGTCGAGCCTCGTCGACGACGTCGATGATCTGCAGAATCTGCCGCTGCGCGTCGCCCAGCCGCTGCTCTCGTCGGCCATCGTCGCGCTCGGCGCGGTGGTGCTCGTGGCCGTCGTGGCGTGGCCGGCCGCCGTCACGCTGCTCGCGTGCCTGGTCACCGCGGGCTTCGCCGCGTGGGGGTGGGGATGGGTCGCCGGGTCTCGCTCCGAGCGCGACATCGCGCCCCTGCGCGGCCGCCTCGCCGACGCCGTGGTCGATCACCTCACCAATCTCGACGTGCTCGCCGCGTTCGGCGCGGAGCGAGGCAGCCGCGGGCGCGTGCGGGAGGCCGACCGCGCCCTGCGCCGTGCCGTCGTGCGGCGAGCCGGCGCCCAGGCGGGAACGGCCGCGATCGTCTCGCTGCTGGCCGGGCTCGCCTCACTCGCCGCGGTGTTCGCCACCGCGCCGCTCGTGACGGCCGGCACCCTCGAGGCCCCCGGTTTCGCGGTGGCCGTGCTCGTGCCGATGGCCGTGTTCGAGGTGTTCGCGGCGGTGCCGCTCGCCGCCGCATCGTGGCGGCAGGTGCGCGGCTCCGCGGAGCGCATCGCGGCGACCGTGCCCGAGACCGCACCCTCCGAACTCCCGCCCGAGCGGCACGCGACCGGTGACGCTCCCCCGCTGGGCGACGGACTGACGCTGCGCGACGTCTCGGTGAGCTGGCCCGGAGCGTCCGCGCCCGCCCTGCACGGGATCGACCTCGACGTGCGTCCCGGGGAACGCCTGCTCGTGGTCGGCTCCAGCGGCGCCGGCAAGTCCACCCTGGCGCACGCCCTGGTTCGGTTCCTCGATGTCGACGGCCGGTACACGATCGGCGGTCGCGACGTGTCGGAGCTCGCCCCCGACGACGTGCGCCGAACGGTCGGGCTGTGCGAACAGCATCCGATGCTCTTCGACGAGGACATCCGTCAGAACCTCGTCTTCGCGCGCGACACCGCGACGGATGCCGATCTCGAGGCGGTGCTGGAGCGTGTCGGCCTCGGCCCCTGGCTGCGGGAGCGCGGCGGTCTCGATGCCCGCGTGGGCGAGCGTGGCGCGCTCGTCTCGGGTGGGCAGGCGCAGCGCCTGGCGCTGGCGCGCGCGCTGCTGCGGGGCTTCCCCGTGCTCGTTCTCGACGAACCCACGGCGGGTGTCGATCCGGCGGCCTCCGACGCGCTGCTGGCCGACCTGCTCCAGGCGACGCGCGACGACCAGGCGGTCGTCCTGATCTCGCACGTGCGCGTGCCGGAGTCGCTCGTGGACCGCACCGTTCGGATCGCGCACGGCGAACTGGTGCGATGACGGTTCACGTCGTGTCGGATGCGGCCTGAGCCCGGTCCTCCGCCGCGGCCGTGATGCGCGCGGCCATGCCGGTGAAGATGAGCCCGTGGAAGGGCAGCACGGCGAGCCAGTAGAGGCGGCCGGTGAGTCCGCGCGGGAAGAAGATGGCGCGCTGGTCGTAGCGGGCGCCCTCTCCCTCCGCGCGCGCACGCAGCTCGAGCCACGCCGCACCGGGAACCTTCATCTCCGCCCGCAGGCGCAGCAGCCGCCCGGGTTCGATCGCCTCCACGCGCCAGAAATCGAGGGCGTCTCCGACGCCGAGGCGCGCGCGGCTGCGGCGGCCGCGAGCCAGGCCGACGCCGCCGACGAGGCGATCCATCCAGCCGCGGATCGCCCAGAGGAGTCCCGCCGAGTACCAGCCGTTCTCTCCGCCCACGCCCTCGATGACGCTCCACAGCTGATCGACGGGAGCATCGGTCATCGCCGTGCGCGAATCGGTGAAGACCGTGCGGCCTGCCCAGTCGGGGTCGCTCGGGAGCGGGTCGCTCGGCACCCCGACGAGGTCGGCGTCGCGCCAGCTCGTCTCGACCTGGTCGGAGTCGACGCGGCCGAGGGCCAGCCTCACCGCGTCGCGATACGGGGTGAGGCCCTCGTCCGGACGCGGGATGAGGTTGTCGACGTCGTCGTTCTTGACGACGCACTCGTTCTGCAGCGATGCCACCAGGGGGCGCGCGATGGACGCGGGAATGGGGGTGACCAGGCCCACCCAGTGGGAGGCGAGCCCCGGCGTGAGGACCGGCAGCGGAGCGATGGCGCGCTGCGGCAGCCCCGCCTCGACCGCGTAGCCGTTCATCATCTGGCCGTAGCGCAGCACATCCGGCCCGCCGATGTCGACCGCCCGGTTGACCTCGTCCGGGATGCGGGCGGCACCGAGCAGGTAGTGGAGCACGTCACGCACCGCGATCGGCTGGATGCGGTTGCGCACCCAGCGGGGCGCCGGCATGTACGGCAGCACCTCGGTGAGGTGGCGCACCATCTCGAACGACGCCGACCCCGCACCGATCACGACTCCGGCCTGCAGCACCAGCGCGGGCACCGTGCTGTCGAGGAACGTCTCCCCCACCTCCACGCGAGACCGCAGGTGCGGCGAGAGATCCACGCCCTCGGGATGCAGCCCGCCGAGATAGACGATGCGCGAGACGCCCGCCTCCTCCGACGCGCGCACGACGGCGTGGGCTGCGCGCCGATCGGCGTCTTCGAAATCGCGCCCCGCCGACATGGAGTGGATCAGGTAGTACAGCACGTCGGCGTCGGCGGCCGCCTCGGTGAGCGCATCGACGTCGGTCGCCGTTCCCTCCACGACCTCCACCCGCTCGCCCCACGGGAAGGCCGCGACGCGACGCGCGTCTCGGGCGAGCAGGCGCACCCGGTATCCGGCCGCGAGCAGCCGCGGCACGAGGCGACCGCCGATGTATCCGGTGCCGCCGAGAACCAGGGCGCGCGGGGGGTTGCCATCGGCGCGAGGCTCAGCCTGCAGCGCGGGTTCACGGCCGGTCGGCGAGGAGAGATCGTCCATGATCGCGAGGCTACGCGGCGGCATCCTCTCGCGACGAGGGCTTGACGAAGGCTCCGCCTCACCGATCCGCGAGGTCGATGGCGAACGCCTGCACGCCGTCGTGCGACGGCAGGGGCGTGAACCCGAGGCGCCGGTAGAAGGCGAGGGCGCCCGCGTTCTCGGCGCTCGCGACCAGGTGCACACCCGTCACCCCGCGCTCGCGCAGCGCGCCGATAAGCGTGTCGACCAGGCGCCTTCCCCACCCCTGCCCCTGCGCCGCCGGGAGCAGGTCGATGTGGAGGTGGGCCGGATGCGCCTCACCGTAGGGTTCGGCCCCGGCCCGGCGATTCGCGGCGTAGCGCAGGATCTCCGCCTCGCGCTCATCAGCGGGCGGAGACGCCGTCCAGGCTCGTCCCCGCACAGGCCACCAGTGATCGTGGAACCACTCCTCGAACGCCCGGGTGTCGGGCGCGCAGACGATGTACCCGACCGCGACGTCGCGATCGTCGACGACGACGAACGCGAGATCCGGATGCCGCTCGACGTACGGCAGCACGAAGATCGCGGGCCAGATCGCGTCATCGCTCAGCACGCCGGTCGCATCCGCACCCGCGTCGGCGGTCCGCACGCAGATTTCGGCGACGGCGTCGCGATCAGACGGTCGGTACGCGCGGATGCCGCTCATCGCGTCAGGCTACCCCGGTGCGCCGTCTGCGCTCATCGGCACCAGGCGGATGCTCGAGGCTTGCACACTCAGACGCACCTCGCCGCCGACGTCCAGCCCACGATCGGCAAGCACCTCCACGTCGACCTCGACGGCGACATCCGGCGCCGTCGTCTGCACGAGTGCGCCGAACGGCGACGGCTCCACGCGCGCGATCCGTGCGGCCCACGCCATCTCCCTCTCCGCCGCTCCGTCCGCGGCGAGGGCGCGGACGTCCTCGCGTCCCATCGGTCGAAGGCGCACGGCGCCCGGGCGGAAGACGGCGCTCGCCCGGCCGTCGGCGACCGCCGGCACGGCCAGCTGCAGCATCCCCGTCTCGTCGCGCCACGCTCCGGCGCTCACGATGCCCGGCACACGATCAAGCCCTGCCACTGCCGCGACGAAACGCGTGGCCGGCGCGCGGAGCACCTCCGCGACCGTGCCGGACTGCACGACAGTGCCGTCCTCGACGACGATCACGCGATCCGCCAGGGCCGCCGCATCGACCGCGGCGTGCGTGACGACGATCGTGGTCGCCCCGACGGCACGCACCTGGTCGCGGAGCACGCCGCGCATCTCGGATGCCGTCTCGACGTCGAGTCCGGTGAGGGGTTCGTCGAGCAGCACGACCTGCGGGGCGGCGGCCAGCGCGCGGGCCAGGGCCGCCCGCTGCTGCTGCCCTCCGGAGAGATCCGCGGGGCGCCGCATGCCGAGGCCGGAGAGGCCGACACGCGAGAGCCAGTCCTCCGCGCGACGCCGGGCGTCGGCGCGGGACACCCCTCGCGAGCGAAGGGCGAAGGCGACGTTGTCGCGGGCGGAGAGATGCGGGAACAGGAGCGGATCCTGACCGAGCAGCGCGACGCCGCGACGAGCGGGAGGCACGTGCAGTTCCGGCGACGACACGAGCCGGTCGCCGATGCGCACATGCCCCGCGGACAGACGGTCGAGACCGGCGAGCGCCCCGAGCAGCGTCGATTTCCCCGCTCCGCTCGGCCCGAGAACCGCGATCGTCTCCCCCGGCGACGCGCTCACCGCGGCGTCGAGCACGAATCCGCCGGCCCGCTCCACGCGCACCTGCGCGTCGAGCGCGGTCCGCGTCGCCGACGCGGCGGCGTCGGTCATCGCGTCGCTCCCGGCCGCCACCCGCGCACGAGCAGAAGCACCGCGACCGCGGTCAGCAGCAGCAGCAGCGACAGCGCCACCGCCGTCCCCTGGCCGACGCCGGAGCCGTTGAAGGCGGTGTAGATCGCGAGGGGCATGGTCTGGGTGATGCCGGGCGCGTTCCCGGCGAAGAGGGCCGTCGCGCCGAACTCACCGATCGCTCGGGCGAAGGCGAGCACGACCCCCGCGACGATCCCGGGCAGAGCGAGCGGCAGGGTGACGCGCCAGAGGATGCGCCACCGACCCGCGCCGAGCGTGGCGGCGACGGTCTCGTAGCGTGTGCCCGACGTGCGCAGGGCCCCTTCGAGCGCGAGCACGAGGAACGGCAGGGCGACGAAGGTCTGCGCGATGACGACCGCGCCGGTCGTGAACGGCAGGGACACCCCCCACTGCGCGAGAGCAGCACCCACGGGCCCCGACCGCCCGAAGAGGTAGAGCAGCGCGACGCCGCCGACCATCGGGGGAAGGACCAGGGGCACGGTCACGATCGCGCGCAGCACACCCGCCAGGCGATCGCCGGCCCGCGCGATCACGAGGGCGAGGGGGATGCCGAGCACGACGCAGCACGCCGTCGCGAGCAGCCCCGTCTGCAGCGACAGCAGCAGCGCGGCGACAGCCTCCTGCGATGAGATGTCGCTCCACAGCGTCGACCATTCGACGCGACCGACGAGTGCCGTGAGCGGGATCACGAGAAGGGCCAGGCCCAGCACGGCGGGAACGGCCAGGAGCGGAGGCAGGAAGCCTTCGCGAGGCGCCGCGCGCGGCGTCACGGCGCGCCGAAGCCGTGCTCGTCGAGGACGTCGCGTCCCGCCTCGGAGAGCACGTACGCCACGAACAGCGCAGCGGCGGAGGCATCGGATGCACCGGAGAGCGGAGCGATGGGATACCTGTTGACGACGTCGGCGGCCTCCGGCGGCACGATCGCCTCCACGGCGTCCTCCGCCGCCGCATCGGTCCGATAGACGAATCCCGCATCGGCCTCGCCCGCGGCGACCTTCGTGAGCACGGCGGTGACGTTCTGCTCCTCGCTCACCGGCGTCACGGTCACGCCGGCGGACTCCAGGAGAGTCGCCGTCGCCGCGCCGCAGGGCACCTCGACCGCGCACTGGACGACGGCCGTCGCGGGGTCCGCGAGATCGGCCAGTCCGGTGACGTCACCGGGGTTGCCGGCGGGCACGGCGATCACGAGGGTGTTCGTCGCGAAGATCTGCGGTTGCTCGGCGGTGACCCCGGCCGCTTCGACATCGGCCATCGTCGCCTCGTTCGCGGAGGCGAACACGTCGGCGGGAGCGCCCTCGACGATCTGCGTGGCCAGTGTGCTCGACCCGTCGTAGACGATGGGCTCGACGTCGATCTCGGGGTGAGCGAGCTCGAAGCCCTCCGCCAGATCGTCGAAGGCGGCCTGCAGCGACGCGGCGGCGTACACGCGAACGGACGTCTGCTCGTCGGCGGGAGCAGCGGTGCATCCGGCGAGGAGCGCCACGGAGGCGACCGCCGCCAGGAGAACGAACCGGCGCATCAGCCCTCCCGCGGGGTCTCGACGATGACATTGGTCGCCTTCACGACCGCGACGGCGAGGGATCCGACCGCGAGGCCCAGCTCCTCCGCGGCCTCGCGCGACAGCAGCGAGACGACGCGGTGGGGTCCCGCCTGGATGTCGACCTGCGCCATGATGCCGTCGACCTCTATCCGCGTGACCAGTCCCACGAAGCGGTTGCGGGCGCTGCGGGCGACGCCGGTGGGGTCCTCCGCGCCTCGGGCGATCCCGACCGCGAGAGCGGCGAGGTCGGCGCCATCTACGCGCGCGGGCGCCTCACCGGTGGTCGAGAGGCGTCCGGCATCGATCCAGCGGCGCACGGTGTCGTCGCTGACTCCGAGGAGCGAAGCGGCCTCAGAAACCCGAAATGCGGTCATTCAGTCACAATATCACCGCTTTTGCGGTGGCGAAGAGGCGGGAATGAATCCGGCGTAGCGTGGTGTCATGACGTTCCCGCCCCTCGTGGCACCGGTCGATGCGCTCGCCGCCGATGAGGCCGTGCGCACCGCGCGGCACCGTGCTCTCCCGCAGGTCGGCGATGCCGGGCAGCGCCGGCTGGCGGCCGCCCGCATCGCCGTCGTCGGCGCCGGCGGACTCGGCAGTCCCGTCGTGCTCGCGCTGGCCGCCGCGGGCGTCGGCTTGCTCCGCATCATCGACGACGACGTGGTCGAGCTGTCGAACCTGCAGCGTCAGGTCATCCATGACCTCCACGCGGTCGGCACCGCGAAGGCCGAGTCCGCCTCCCGGCGCGCACGCGCCCTCTCGGGCGCCATCACGGTCGAGACCGCCGCTGAGCGCCTCGATGTCGGCAACGCCGCGCGACTGCTCGCCGACTGCGATCTCGTGATCGACGGCAGCGACTCCTTCGCGACCCGGGATGCGGTCGACGCCGCCTGCGCCGAACTCGGCGTTCCCCTCGTGTGGGGGTCGGTGCTCGCGGGCTTCGCGCAGGTGACGGTCTTCTGGGCGGCGCCGCCCGCTCCCGCCCAAGGCGTGCGCCTGGCCGACCTCTTCCCGCCCGGCACGGCGGGTGAGCCGCCGAACTGCGCGTCCGCAGGTGTCCTCGGCCCCCTGTGCATGCAGGCCGGCGCGCTGATGGCGACCGAAGCGGTGAAGCTCGTGATCGGTGTCGGAGAGCCGCTGCTCGGTCGCATCTGCATCATCGATGCGTTCGGCGCTCGCCAGCGCGAGATCCCCCTCCGGTCGCGGCCTGCCGCCCTGCAGCCTTCGAGCGCGGCGAGCCGAGCCCCCCGGATCAGCGCCCCGGCCCTCCGCCGCGAGCTCGCCGCGGGACGCGTCGCGCTGCTGCTCGATGTGCGGGAGCACGACGAGTTCGCCGGTGGGTGCATCGACGGAGCCGTGAACGTCCCACTCGACCGCGTGATCGAGGACACCACGCTGATCGAGGCGGCATCGGTGGTCGTCGTGTGCGAACGCGGCGCCCGCGCGGCGACAGCCGCTGACGCCCTCCGGGCCACCGGCGTCGAGGCGACGGTGCTCGATGGCGGCATGGCCGCGTGGCGGGCCGCCGCGCGGCGACCGGCGAGCGTCTCGTGAACGCACTGATCAGCGTCGAGCAGCACCGCGCCCGCATCCTCGAAGCACTCGATCCACTCGCCGTCGAGACCGTGCCCGTGGACGCCGCCGGGGGGCTGGTGTGCGCGGTCGACGCTCGCGCCGCCCTCGACATCCCGGTCTTCGACAACTCCGCCATGGACGGATTCGCCGTGCGCGCGGATGACCTCGCTCATGCCACCGCCGAGGCGCCGGTGGCTCTGCGCGTGGTCGCAGACCTTCCCGCCGGCTCGAGCGACGACCCGGAGCTCCGTTCCGGCGAGGCGGCGCGCATCATGACCGGCTCGCCGGTGCCGAGCGACGCCGACGCGGTCGTTCCGGTCGAACACACCACGGCAGGGCTCGCCGACTCGCTCACCCGCACCGAGGTGACGATCGCCCCGACGCGCGGGCAGCACATCCGACGTCGAGGCACCGATCTCGTCGCCGGAGACGTCGTCGTGCACGCGGGTGAGGAACTGACCGGCTTCCGGCTGGCGGCGCTGGCGGCAGCCGGGATCGCCGAGGTGGTCGTGCGCCGCCGCGTGCGGCTGGCCATCGTCTCGACCGGCAGCGAACTGGTCTCCCCCGGTGATCCGGTACGGCGCGGCCAGATTCCCGAATCGAACAGCGTTCTGCTCGGAGGGCTCGCGACGGAGGCGGGCGCGCAGGTGGTGCACACCGGGCGCGTGGCGGACGACGCCGAGGCCTTCCGCGCGACCCTCGCCGCAGCCGCCGACGCCGGGGCCGACGTGGTCGTATGCACCGGCGGCGTGAGCGTGGGCGCCTACGAAGTCGTCCGCGACGTGCTCGAAGGCGACCGCGTGCGATTCGACAAGGTGGCGATGCAACCGGGCAAGCCGCAGGGCTTCGGCGTGCTCGACAGCGGCATCCCCGTCTTCTGCCTGCCGGGGAACCCCGTCAGCGTCGCGGTGTCGTGGGAGACGTTCGTGCGGCCCGCGCTTCGGCACCTCCAGGCGCGCCGCGAGCTCGATCGCACCCTGATCGCCGTTCCCGCCGCGACGGGATGGCGCACGCCTCCCGGACGCCGACAGTACCTGCCCGCCGCGCTCGACCGCACCGATCCGGGCGCGTGGACGGTCCGCCCGGCGACGGCGGGCGGATCGGGCTCCCACCTGGCAGGCGGCCTGGCCCAGGCGGAGGCGTACGCCGTCGTCCCCGCGGAGGTCGAGGCCGTCACGGCGGGCGACCTCGTGACTGTCATGCTGGTCTCATGAGCGAGCAGCCCTTCACCCACCTCGACAGCGACGGTCACGCCCGCATGGTCGATGTCACCGAGAAGCAGCCCACCGTCCGCGCCGCGACCGCGAGCGGATTCGTCCGCTGCTCGGCGTCCGCCGTCGCGGCCCTGCGCGATGGTTCGGTGCCGAAGGGAGACGTGCTCGCCGTCGCCCGCATCGCCGGGATCGCCGGCGCCAAGCGCACGGCCGACCTCCTCCCCCTGGCCCACATCATCGGCGTGCACGGCGCGGTCGTCGACCTCGAGATCGTCGACGAGGGCGTGCAGATCCGAGCGACGGTGCGAACGGCCGACCGCACCGGTGTCGAGATGGAGGCGTTCACCGCCGTCTCGGTGGCAGGCCTGTCGATCGTCGACATGCTCAAGGGCATCGACCGCCTCGTGCAGCTGGAGAACGTGCGCCTCGAGGCGAAGACGGGTGGCCGATCCGGTGCGTGGAGCCGCGCGGAAGCATGACGTCCCCGTCCCTCGATGCCATCGTGCTGGCCGGCGGCCGCGCGACGCGGTTCGGCTCGGACAAGGCTGCGGCGACGATCGATGACGAGACGCTCCTGCAGCGCGTGGTGGATGCCGCGCGCCGCGCGGGCGCCGTCCGGGTCGTCGTCGTCGGCCCGCGACGCCCGCTGCGGGCAGGAGCGGACGTGCTCTGGTGCCGGGAGGACCCACCGTTCGGCGGACCGGCCGCCGGGATCGGCGCCGCGATCGGCGCCGTGACAGCCGACGAGGTGCTCGTGCTCGCGTGCGATCTGCGCAGGCCGACGGATGCGCTCGCCGCGCTGGGCGCGGTGCCGCCGGGAACCGACGCGGTCGTGCCGATGGACGACGCGGGCCGGAAGCAGTGGCTCACGGCCCGCTACCGCACCGCCGCGCTGCGGACGGCCGTGCACGCCTCCGGTCGTCTCGACGGGGCCGCAGTCCGTGAGCTCATGCACACTCTGGAATGCGCGCATCCCGTGATGGCCGTGGATCACCTCGCCGACGTGGACACGCGAGCCGATCTGAACGAAGCTGGAGGCAGGGCGTCCGTCGCCCGGATATCGGAGGATGACATGGCCGACTCGCCGACGCACCTGAGCCCGGAAGACCTCGACGCGTGGGTCGTGTCGATGCGCGAGCGCTTCGACCTGTCCGTCGAAGCCGTGCCGACCGGCGACATCCTCGACCTCGCTCGCGACGCGGCTCACGCTGTCGCGAGGCCCGCAGCGCCCCTCGCGGCGTTCGTGGCGGGTTTCGTCGCGGCTCGCGAGGGCGGCGGACCGGCGAAGATCTCCGAGGTCATCGACGAGGTCTCGAAGCTCGCCGACCGCTGGAAGGGTGCGAAGTGAGCACGGTCAGCGCACCGCCCACCGTCGCCGTCAGGTTCTTCGCCGCTGCCGAGGAAGCGGCCGGCGCGGCATCCGGAACATATGCGGCACCGGACATCGCCGCGCTTCGCGTCGCACTCACGAGCGCTCATCCGGCCCTCGCGGCGGTGCTGCCTCGCTGCGCACTCCTCGTCGACGGCGTCCGCTCCGACGACGCCACCCCCGTCGACGAGGCGTCGACGGTGGACGTGCTGCCCCCGTTCGCGGGTGGGTGACCCGCCGCCGGATCAGCTGGCGAGTCATCCGCGGGTCGGCGTCGAGCGCATACGCGACGCCGGGACCTACACGCGCGCGACGCATGTCGACGGCGTCGGCGATCTCCGTTTCGTGCTCGTGCCCGGCATCGGCATGGGCGTCGGCATCTTCGAACGACTCGCTCCGCGACTGCTCCCGCACGGCAGCGTGCACGCCCTGGACCTGCCGGGCTTCGCCGGCATCCGGCTCCACGACGATCCGCTCGACATCGACGAGTACGCCGACCTCGTGATCCGCGCCCTCGAGGTGTGCGGACTGCGCGATGTGGTGCTGATCGGTCACTCGATGGGGAGTCAGGTGGTGACGTCGGCGGCGTGCAGAGGCGCGAACCTGCGCGGCGTGGTGCTGATCAGCCCCGTCGTCGCGCCCTGGCAGCGACGATTCGTCACGGTCGCGATCGACTTCGTCCGGTCCAGCATGCACGAACCACCCGGTGTCGCACTTCTCGCGGTCATCTCCTATGGCTTCACGGGGCTCCGGTCGTTCTTCCGCACGATGCCCCGGATGCTCGCCTACCGGACGGAGGACCGCATCGGCGCCACCGCTCCGGTCCTCATCGTTCGCGGCACGCGCGATCGGGTCTGCCCGTCGGAATGGACGGCGATGCTGCGCGATCGTGCACGAGACGCGCAGGTGATGGAGGTGGTGGGCGCGGCGCACTCGGTGATGCACCAGCACGCGACCTCCGTCGCCGATCGGATCATCTCGTTCGCGGGAGTCTCCTCGCCGTCTCCGCCCATCGACCGCCCGCGCTGGACCGTGCGGTTGCGCGCGCATGCCGTTTTCGCACGGGCGAGGGAGATGGTCGCGATCATTCGCGGGGATGACCGCGCCCTCGCGCGGGCGAAGACCTCTCGCATCCGCGCCGCGCTCGCGGCCGGCGAAGCCGGCTGACCGGATCAGCCGCCGATGGCGCTCATCGGCCGCTGCGGCTGCAGGAAGCCGGGCTCGTCGATGCCGTGACCCGGAAGCTTCCCCGCGATCGAGCGCCGCAGGACATCGGCGAGGTCGTCGTCGTCGGCATCCCCCCGCAGCAGCGAAAGCAGGTCCGACTCCTCGCGCGCGAACAGGCAGTTGCGGATCTGGCCGTCGGCGGTCAGCCGCACACGGTCGCAGGCACCGCAGAACGGTGCCGTCACCGACGCGATGACGCCCACCGTCGCCGGCCCGCCGTCGACGTGGAACACTTCCGCCGGCGACGCCCCTCGCTCGCCGACCGGCTCGAGCGTGAACGCCTGGCGCAGCGTGTCGAGGATCTCCTCGCCCCGCACCATCTCCACGCGAGACCAGATGTGGCCGGCGTCCAGCGGCATCTGCTCGATGAAGCGCATCTCCGCCTCGTGGTCGACCGCGAAGCGCACGAGGTCGACCAGCTCGTCTTCGTTGACGCCTCGCATGGCCACGGCGTTGAACTTCAGCGGCGCGAACCCCACGGCGCGGGCCGCGTCGATGCCGGCGAGGGTGTCGTCGAGCCGATCGCGCCGCGTGAGCTCGGCGAAGCGATCGCGGCGCAGCGTGTCGATGGAGATGTTCACGCGCGCGAGTCCGGCGTCGCGGAGCGGCCCGGCGAGCTTCGGCAGGGCGAGCGCGTTCGTCGTCATGGACACCTCGAGCGGGCCCTCCGGCCCCTCGATGGCCGCCATCCGGGCGACGACGTCGACGACGTCCCTGCGCAGCAGCGGCTCCCCGCCTGTCAGGCGTACCTCAGTGATGCCGAGACTGGCCGCCACCGCGGCGACCCGGGCGAGCTCGTCCGTGGTGAGGATGTTGTCCTTCGCGAGCCACTCCACGCCGTCTGCGGGCATGCAGTAGGTGCAGCGCAGCGAACAGCGGTCGGTGAGCGAGATGCGCAGATCGCGGTGCACGCGGCCGAAGCGATCGACGAGGGTCCCACGCGAGCCCGTCACGATCCGATCCCGACCCAGGTGGATGCCCCGTCGCTCTGCTGCTGCTTCTTCCACACCGGCAGGTCGGACTTGATGGCCTCGATGAGCTCGCGGCTGGCGGTGAACGCTTCGTCGCGATGGGCGGATGCGGCCACCACGACGACGGCGACATCCCCGACCGCGAGGCGCCCCACCCGGTGGGTCACGGCGATCAGCGCGTGCTCGCCGGCCGCCTTCTGCGCCAGCTCCCGCAGGATGCGCGGGGCGTCGGGATGCGCGGAGTACTCGAGCGCCTCGACGCTGCCGGCCGCCTCCGGGTCGTGGTCGCGCACGGTGCCGATGAACGTGGTGAGCGCGCCGACCGACGGATCACTCGCGGCGTGGATGTGGGCGGCGACGTCGATGGGCGTGTCGCTGATCTCGGCGATGACGACTCCGGCATCCATCAGTGGTCGCCCCCCTCGAGCTGTGACACGACGTGCGAGGCGATCCGCACGACGAAGGGCATCCCGGAGGCGACCGCCTTCGGCGAGCCGGGGAGGTTCACGATGAACGTCTTCGCGGCGACGCCCGCCCGCCCGCGGGACAGCGCCGAGAGCGGGGTGTCCGCGGCGCCGTCGGCCCGCAGGCGCTCCGCCACGCCGGGAACCTCGCGATCGAGAACGCGCGCGGTACCCTCCGGCGTGAGGTCGCGCGGCGAGACCCCCGTGCCCCCGCACGTGACGATCACCCGCGCTCGGGCACCGATCAGCGCGCGGAGCTCCTTCTCGACCGCGTCGACGCCATCGGGGATGACAGACGCGTCGTCGCAGGCGAAACCCGCCTCGCGCAGCGCCGCCACCGCGACCGGGCCGGCGGAGTCCTCGCGCACGCCGCGGTGCGACCGGTCCGAGACGGTCACGACGGCGGCGCGAAGAGATGTCATCCCTCCACGATAGGTGCCGAGATCGGTTCGCGGCGCCGTTGCGGCGGATCGTTTCGAGGCCGTCGATCCGTCTTTCGCGAGCCGGGATATCGTGTGTGAATGGCTCGTTCCACCGCCCGTCGCCGCGTCGTCCGCGTGCGAATCGATGCCGACGGCGAGGGCGTCCACGCCGTCTCGCGCCGCGAAGACGTGCTGGCCGCCGAGGAGCCGCTGGAGATCCGCATCGACGGATCGTCCTGGGCCGTGACCATGCGCACGCCGGGCGACGACTTCGACCTCGTCGCCGGGTTCCTCGTCGGCGAGGGCGTGCTCACGGCCCCCGACCAGCTGAGATCGCTGCGGTACTGCGCGGGGCGCAACGCCGAGGGCGAACAGACCTACAACGTCATCGACGCCCACCTCGGTGCCGGCGCGGTGCCGCCCTCCGACGCCGCCGCACGACACAGCACCACCACCAGTGCGTGCGGCATCTGCGGCACCGAGTCGATCGAGGCGGTGGCCAAGACCGCTCGGCTCCCCCTCGGGGCGGCGGAACCGCTCGTCGATGCGGCGGTCGTCGCGCAGCTGCCGGATACGCTGCGCGACTCGCAGCAGGTCTTCGACGCCACCGGGGGCGTTCACGCCGCCGGTCTGTTCGCACCGGACGGCACCGCGGTGTGCGTGCGCGAAGACGTCGGCAGGCACAACGCCGTCGACAAGGTGATCGGGTGGGCGCTCCGCGACGGGAGACTCCCCCTGGCACAGCACGTGCTGCAGGTGTCGGGGCGGGCGTCGTTCGAGCTCGTTCAGAAGGCGCGGCTTGCGGGCATCCCGATGCTGGCGGCGGTCGGGGCGCCGTCGACGCTCGCGGCGCAACTGGCGCACGACACGGGGCTGACCCTCGTCGGGTTCAGTCGCAACGGCTCATTCGCGATCCACGCGCACCCCGAACGCGTCGTCGGAATCTGACCCGTCCCCGGGCCGACGCGCAGAGCCGCGGGACGCGACCAGCCGTCGTTCACGCGCGAGGGGAACGCTGAACACCGCCGCGACCACGAGCGCCGCACCGATGCCGACGAGCGCGCCACCCACGGTGTCGCTCAGCCAGTGGGCGTGCAGATAGGTGCGACTGAAGGCCATGAGCAGGATCCACGCCGCCCCGACGAGGGCCACGACGAGCCGTGGGAACAGGACGACCGCGCACACCGCGATGGTTGCGGCATTCGCGACGTGCCCCGACGGGTAGGACCCGTAGTCCGACATGATGAGGATCTCGGTGGGTCGCGCACGGCCGAACAGGTGCTTGAGCAGCTGAACGAGTGCCGCCGACACGGCCTCCGCGGTGAGGAAGAAGGCCGCCGCCCACGGCCGCCGCACCGCGATGAGCGCCCCCGCGCCGCCCAGCGGCACGACGAGCACCCCCACCCACCCGCCTCCGATCACGTTCATGGCGTGCGACACGGGTCCGGCCAGCGGCACCGCGGCGTCGACGAGCAGGTTGTTCCACCAGGCGTCGACCGCGAACGGAGTGTTGCCCCGGGCGAACGCCCACGCGCCGAGTGTTGTCGCCAGCGCGATCAGGAGGAGACCGAGGGCGACCAGCGAGAAGGTCATCGTCCGCGTACGGGAGGGAAAGGGCATCCGACCATTGTGCCCCGACCCCGATCCGGAGGGGCCGGCTCAGGGAGTGAGCCGCTCCACGGAACGCGGACGGACGATGAACCACAGCGCTGCCACCGCGAGGAGACCGCACCCGACCATGACGGCCGCCATCGTCGTCGCGGTGATCGCCGCACCGTGGGACACGCCGCCGACGATCGGAGAGACCAGCCCCGCGACGCCGAAGTTGACGGCGCCGAGGATCGACGCGGCCGTCCCGGCCGCCTTCCCGTGCCGGTCCAGCGCGAGAACCTGCACGCACGGCATGGTGAACCCGACCCCGGTCATGAACACGAACAGCGGCACGACGGTGCCCCACAGGCCGAGTCCGAGCTGGTCGGTCGCGATGATCGTCGCCCCCGCGATCACGAGCGTCGCCGTCGAGAACGCGAGCACCCATTGCGGCCCGAATCGGGCCGCAAGGCGAGAGGCGACCTGCACGCCGACGACCACCCCCAGCGAATTGACGGCGAACAGCAGGCCGTACTCCTGAGCCGTCAGGCCATAGGCCTCCTGGAAGAGGAACGGCGACGCGGAGAGGTAGGAGAACAGCCCGCTGAAGGCCATTCCGCCGATGACGAGCACGCCGAGGAACACGCGGTCGCTGAACACGCTCTTGTACCGCTGAAGCATCGTCGTGTTGCCGCGGTCCTGACGGCGTGCCGGAGGCAGGGTCTCCGGGAGGAGCAGGATGGCGCACAGGAACATCAGCGCGCCATAGCACGCGAGGACCACGAACAGCCCCCGCCAGGGCATGACCTCCATGAGGGCGGAGCCGATGAGCGGCGCGACGACGGGGGCGACCCCGGTCACGAGCGCGAGCCGGCTGAGCATGACCACCAGGCGCCGACCGCCGAACAGATCTCGGACCATCGCCATCGCCACGACGCCGCCGGCGGCGGCCCCGATCCCCATGAAAACGCGGGCGATGCCGAGTGTCCCCAGGGTGGGCGCCATCGCCGCGGCCACACTCGCCAGGACATGGAGGGCGGTGACCGCGAGAAGCGGGATGCGGCGGCCGACCTTGTCGCTCAGCGGGCCCACGATCAGCTGACCGAGAGCGAAGCCGACCATCGTGCCGGTGAGCGTCAGCTGGATCGCCGCGGCCGTCGTCTGGAAGTCGGCCTCGAGCACGGGGAAGGCCGGCAGATACAGGTCGATGGTGAAGGGACCGAGTGCCGTGAGGGCTCCGAGCAGGATGACGTAGAGCACCCGCCGCGGCGTCGAGATCGCATCCCCCGGGTGCAGGACGATCGGCGCGGTCGCCGGATTCGTGCCGAGGGTGCGGATGGCGCCCGTGGGAGACCCCGTCGCGCGCGGGAGACGGGTGGTCGCGGTCTCCGGTGCTCGCGCACCGTCGGTCGGACGAGGATCAGTGGGGTTCTGGACGGGAAGAGAGGCGGTATCGAGCAAGAGGACTTCGTTTCAGCGGCGTGACGGGGCGTCGGCCGGGGATGACCGGACTGGCGCAGAGGAGACGGCGGATGCGCCGTGATGCCGATCGCGGACAGGAGCGTCCGAATCGATTCGACTCCTCAGTGTATCGGACGCCCCGCCTCAGCCCTTCGTCGATCCCGCCAGCAGACCTCGCACGAAGAATCTCTGCAGCGAGAAGAAGACCACCAAGGGAACCACGAGGGAGACGAACGCCCCGGCCGTCAGTCGCTGCCAATCCTGACCTCGCGAGCCCACCATCTCCGCCAGCCGCTGGGTCAGCGGAGCGACATCCTGTGTTCCTCCGGAGAAGATCAGCGCGACCAGCAGGTCGTTCCACACCCACAGGAACTGGAAGATCGCGAAAGACGCGATCGCCGGGGTGGCCAGCGGCAGGATGATGCGGAAGAAGATCTGCGCGTGGGAGGCGCCGTCGACGCGGGAGGCCTCGATGACATCGCGCGGGATCTCGGAGATGAAGTTGTGGAGCAGGAAGATCGCCAGCGGCAGCGCGAAGATCGTGTGCGCGATCCACACCGGCAGGTAGTTCTGCTCGGGGATGATCGGAATGACGTCGTGGAGCCAGGCCTGCCCGGGGCGCAGCCAGAACGAGAACGTCTGCAGCAGCGGCACGAGGGCCATCTGCAGCGGCACGATCTGCAGCGCGAACACGAAGATGAACAGCGTGTTGGCGCCGGGGAACTTGATCCACGCGAACGCGTAGGCCGCCATCGAGGCCAGCACGAGCGGGAAGATCGTCGCCGGGATCGCGATCGCTAGCGAGTTGACGAAGTACGCCCCCAGCTGCGGTGACGACATCGACGGCGAGAACAGCACGTCCTGGTAGTTGTCGAGCGTGAATCCGGGGTTCTGGAAGATCGTCCACCAGCCGGTGGTCTGGATGAGCTCCGCCGGACGGAACGACGAGACGAACAGGCCGAACGTCGGGATCGTCCACAGCACCGCGATGATGAGCGCGGCCAGCGTCGCCCAGCGCGACGTGAGACGGCGCTTCGCGCGAGCCGTGCGCGTGCCTTCTGCCGCTTCCTCGAAGGCGTCTTCTTTTCGCTCGTCGTCGATCGGAAGATCGACCGGGGCCACGCTGCTCATCGGATCTCCCTCTGCTTGCGGAGGACGTTGACGTTGTAGATGACGATGGGAAGGACCATCACGAACAGGATGAGAGCGAGTGCCGAACCGCGCCCGACCTCACTGGCGCGGAACGCCTGCGTGTACATCTCGTTGGCCACCACGCTCGTGTTGAAATTTCCGGCGGTCATCGTCCGCACGATGTCGAAGACCTTGAGGGTCGCGATCGAGATGGTCGTCAGCACGACCACCAGCGAGGAGCGGATCCCGGGGACGGTGACGTTCAAGAAGCGCTGCCACGCGTTCGTGCCGTCGAGCTGCGCCGCCTCGATCTGCTCCGTCGGAATGCCCTTGATCGCCGCGCTCAGCACGACCATCGCGAATCCGGTCTGGATCCAGATCATGACGACGATCAGCAGGAAGGTGTTGAGCGGATCGGTCTGCAGCCACTGCACGGGGTCGCCGCCGAGTCCCACGACCATGGCGTTCAGCAGACCGATCTGATCGCGACCGGCCGAGCGGTACTCGTACACGAAGCGCCAGATGATACCCGCTCCGACGAAGGAGATCGCCATGGGCATGAACACCAGCGCCTTGTAGAAGCGCTCACCGCGCGACTTGTCGATCCACACGGCGTACGCCAGTCCGAGCGCCGTCGAGATCGTGGGGACGAAGAGAACCCAGATGACCGTGTTGATGAGGGTGCGGATGGCCGACGGCTGTGTGAACATCCACACGAAGTTGTCGAAGCTGACGTTCCCGGAGTTGTCCAGGAACGCCAGTCCGGTCGTCCGCACCGCCGGCCAGATGAGACCGACCGCGAGGAGGAGGATCGCCGGCAGCAGGAACCACGTCAGCTGCCAGTAGTCCCTGCCCTTCTTCGGCCCGCGGCCCATGAGGAGCACGAGGATGCCGATGATGGCGGCGAAGATCACCAGCCCCATCACCACCTGCAGGATCTTCCCCGTGAGGTCAGCGGTTGTCATCGAGGTCTTCCCTTCGTCGTTGAAGCATGTTGCGGCGACGGAGGCTCCAGGACCGAGGCGGCGCCGTTACCGCCTCGGTCCCGGAGCGAACCGATCAGCTGGCGGGCCAGCTGGCTTCGATCTCGTCGACGACCGTCTCGGTGTCATCGCCGGAGACCCAGGCGACGATGCCCTTCCAGAAGGAGTCGGCCCCGACAGCGCCGGGCATGAGGTCCGAACCGTCGAAGCGGAACGTCGTCTCCGGGTCCTGGAGGATCTCGATCGACTGCACGAGCAGCTCGCTCGACGCGTTCTCCGGGTCGACGCCCGTGTTGGCGCTGATCACGCCGCCGAGGCTGACCCGGTTGTTCGCCCACGTGTCGCTGGAGAGGTAGGCGCGGACCGCCTCGACCTCTTCGGCGTCGGTGAAGGCGACCGGGAACTCGCCGCCGCCGGTGACCGACAGCGGGTCACCCGCGTTCGCCGGCGGGGTGAGGAATCCGAAGATGTCGCCGTTGGACGCGACCGTCACCTCATCGCCGCCCTCGGGGTTCCAGAAGGTCTCGTAGAACGAGGCCTGGTGGTGCAGCGAGCACTCGCCGTCGAGAATCGGCAGTCCCGCCGTCTGGAACGCCTCGGTCACGAGCGTCGACACGTCGCCGATGCCGCCGTTGACCATGTCCTCGTTCTTGAGGTATCCGCCGACGGCGTCGAAGGCCTCCACGACCTGCGGGTCGTTGAAGGGGATCTCGTGGGTCACCCACTGGTCGTAGACGTCGGCGCCGTGCAGACGCAGCATCCAGTCCTCGATCCAGTCGGTGCCCGGCCACCCGGTGGCGTCGCCGGACTCCAGGCCCACGCACCACGGCTTGTGGTCGCCGTCGGCCGCGATCTGCTCCGACAGCGCCTCGAGATCGTCGAGCGTCGCGGGAATCTCCCAGCCGTTCTCCTCGAACTCGCTGGGCGAGTACCAGATGTACCCCTTGATGCTCGCCATGAGCGGCGCGGCGTAGAAGGTGTCGTCGTAGGTTCCGTAGGTCTTCCAGTCCTCCGACCAGAATTCGTCGACGTGCGCTTCGACCGCCTCCGATGCGGGGATGAGCCATCCGCCCTCGGCGAGTCGGGCGAGCAGTCCGGGCTGCGGCACGATGCCGATGTCGGGCGCATTGCCGCCCTCGGCGAGCACGGCGATCTGCGCCTCGAACTCGCTCGAGCCCTGATAGTCGATCTGGATGCCGGTGCAGGCCGAGAAGTCGCTCCACGACTCCACGAGGCGATCGGCTTCGAGATCGAGGATGGTGCCGCCGATGGTCACCTCCGCGCCGTCGAAGGTGCCGTACTCCTCGTAGTCGGTGCAATCGACATCGGATGCGTCGGGCTGCATGTCGCCCGTACAGGCCGACAGGGCCAGCGCGGCGACTCCCAGTCCGGCTGCCGCGGCGAAGACGCGCGAACGCGACTGAGTCCTCATGGTGCCTCCTCATTGAGTAGCAGGTCGGCATGACGTCGCCGACCCAAGGTGCTCGGGAACCGTTCCCACGCTCACGCTAAGGGATCGCTCCCGTGGGCACAATCCGGTTCGGGTCACAACTGAATAACCATGGTCACACGGGCTGGAATCGGCGCGGGTGTGCGTGCCACGATGTCTCGCAACCGGTTCCACTTTCCGGACGAAGACGACCGGCATCCGAGGAGCACAATGGGTGGCATCGCCGAGGTGGCGCGCGTGGCCGGCGTGTCGAAGTCGACCGCGAGCCGAGCTCTCACGGGGAACGGCTACGTCTCCCCCGCGACGCGCGAGCGGGTGGCGCGCGTGGCCGAAGACCTCGGATACGTCGCATCCTCATCCGCGTCGAGTCTCGCCACCGGACGCACCCGGAACATCGGCGTCGTGATGCCCTACCTGAACCGGTGGTTCTTCGCCGAGGTGCTCGAAGGCGTTCAGGAGGTGCTGCTGGCGGAGGGGTTCGACCTCACGCTGTACGACGCGAAGCCCGGCACCGAGGGCAGGCGTCGCGTCTTCGACGACTTCCTCGCCCGAAAGAGGTTCGACGGCCTCATCGCGGTCGCCCTCGAACCCGACGACCATGAGCTCGAACGCCTCGTCGGAATCGGGCGGCCGGTCGTCAGTGTGGTCGGCGACAGCGACCAGACGAGCGTCGTCGGGCTGGATGACGTTCACGCGGCCCGTCGCGCCACCGCGCACCTGGTCGACCTCGGCCACGAGCGCATCACGTTCCTGGGCGGGATCTCCGACCATGAAGGCCCCCACGTCGACCGCGAGCGGCTGGGCGGATACGCGTCGCGCATGCACGACGCAGGACTGCGTCCGGACCACGCTCCATCCGAGGTGTCACTCCCGGGCGGCTACGACGTGGCCGTCGACCTGCTGAGCGATCCCGACCGACGCCCCACGGCCATCGTCGCCGCGTGCGATGAGGTCGCCATCGGGGCGATCATCGCCGCGCGACGACTCGGCATCGCCGTTCCGTCCGCGCTGAGCGTCGTCGGCATCGACAACCACGAGTACTCGGAGATGTTCGGCCTCACCACGCTCGAGCAGTCCCCCCGCGGCCAGGGAGCGGCCGCCGCCCGGCTTCTCCTGGATCACCTCCGCTCCCCGGGGACCGAGCGCACCCAGATGCGCCTGCACGCGCGCCTCATCGTGCGCGGCTCGACGTCACCGCCGCCGGGCACTCCGTCGGTGGCGGTCGGCGTCATCCCCTGACGCATCCGAACAGTGGGCGACGGAGCGCACCGGAGACACACCGGAGACGACAGAACCCCGGATGCCGAAGCATCCGGGGTTCTGTTCTGTCAGGCGCTGAAGCGTGATTACTTCAGGGTGACGGTGGCGCCGGCGCCCTCGAGGGCCTCCTTGGCCTTCTCGGCGGCTTCCTTGTTCGCGCCCTCGAGCACGGGCTTGGGAGCACCGTCGACGAGACCCTTGGCGTCGCCGAGGCCGAGCGAGGTGAGCTCGCGGACGACCTTGATGACCTGGATCTTCTTGTCGCCGGCAGCCTCGAGGATGACGTCGAACTCGGTCTTCTCCTCCTCGGCGGCGGCTTCGCCACCGGCACCACCGGCGGCGGGGGCGGCACCGGCGACGGCGACGGGCGCCGCGGCGGTGACGTCGAAGGTCTCCTCGAACGCCTTGACGAACTCGCTGAGCTCGATGAGCGTGAGCTCCTTGAACTGGTCGAGCAGCTCTTCAGTGCTGAGCTTTGCCATGATGATTCTCCTTGCTTGGGTATCTGTCGCCGCAGGCCGGATCAGGCCGCGGACTCCTGCTTCTCGCGCAGCGCGTCGACCGTGCGCACGGCCTTCGACGGGAGCGCGTTGAAGACGAATGCCGCCTTGGTCATCGAGGCCTTCATCGCGCCGGCGAGCTTCGCCAGCAGGACTTCACGGCTCTCGAGGTCGGCGAGCTTGTTGACCTCGTCCGCGGTGAGAGGGTTACCGTCGAAGTAACCGCCCTTGACCACGAGATGAGGGTGTGCCTTGGCGAAGGCGCGCAGGCCCTTCGCGACGGTGACCGGGTCACCGTGCACGAACGCCACGGCCGACGGACCCTTGAGGTCGTCGTCCAGCGACGAGATCCCCGCGTTGTTCGCGGCGATCTTGGTCAGCGTGTTCTTCACCACGGCGTATTCCGCGTCCTGACGGATGCTGTTGCGGAGCTCCTTGAGCTCGGCAACCGTCAGACCGCGGTACTCGGTGAGCAGTACGGCGGTCGAGTCCTCGAAGTTCTTCGTGAGCTCGGCGACCGATGCTTCCTTCTGCGCCATGGCCACTCCTTGTGTGTACGAGACGCCCGACAGTGGTGGGGCGTCGGCCTGGGACATCCGGTCGCTCGGACAAAGAAAAAAGCCCCGGCGCAAGCGCACGGAGCTGGATTTCCCATCAGACCGGGATCTCTGTCGTACACCTGCGCAGGCCCCTGTTCTTCACAGAGCTTCGATCGTCTCGTTCGCACGACACGATGACCGGCGGTCTTCGGCTCCGGTTACTCTACCCCACCCGTCCTTCTCCCCCAAATCCCCGCACCCTGCGTACGCACGCGCCATCGCCGAGCCATCCCTTTGATGCCCAGCCACCCCTTTCGTGGCGCAGGCAATGGGCTGGTTCGGCACGAAAGGGGTGGCTCGACCGAGGCGTCGGTCACGAAGGGTGGATGCCGAAACGAGCGAGACGTGCACCGAGCGCTGCCGGGGTGGCCGCATGCTCGTCGCCCCAGCGGGCAAGTCTCCACTGGGTCGTTCCTCGGATCCAGTCTTCGCGCGCCTTCTCGTCGAGCAGCACCTGTTCGACGCTGCGCCCCGAGCGCCGCGCCTCATCCACGTACTTGTCCTTTCCATCGCACTCTCCGAACGTCCTCAGGCCTCTCAGCCCGATGTCGACGAAGTACGAACCGCCGCCCGGAGCCGGTACGGGCACCTGCAGCTCCGCCCGTTCGAACCCCAGTCGATGCAGCTGGAGCCGACTCACGCTCTCCAGCGGCAGCTGGGCCCGACCATCTGCCAGCTCGACGATGCGCCGCGCCTGGCGGATACCTCGCGGGCCCGACATCTCCGTACGGTGGAGCAGCCGCGATGTGAAGTCGGCAGCGGCGCGATCGTCAAACCGTCGCCGATCGCCGCCGATCTGCCCAAGAGCAGCGTCGGCGACCGAGATCGACGCCTCGGCCGACACCGCACGAATCACGTCGTAGGTCGTCCGCTCGAGATTCGTGCAGAAGAGGCCACCGACGATGTCGACCTCCGTCTCCGCGAGGCTGCCCTCGTGGCGCATCACGTCATCCGCGCTGTGACGGGCGGACGCCGCCGCGAGGACGTGCGCGCGACGAGGAGCAAGCCGATAGAGCGGCAACCCGTGGAGAACCGCGGCAGAGACGCCACAGAAAACCACCGTCGCACCCCGCGACGCACGCTCGACTGCGAGGACGAGCGCACGATGACGGGACTCCGGCCACAATGAGGCCCAGACCGCGCCGTCGATGTACGTGCCCCGGCGGATGCGGTGGAGGACCCCGGCGTCGACGGCGTCGGCGATCGAGCGGTCGCTCATCCCTTCGTCGATAAGCGCCGGCCGTGATCGCAGCAGACCGAGGAGTTCGTCGAGACTCGCGTGACGCATACTCGCACGGTCCCGCAGGTCGCTCGCCGGAGCCGCTGCCGAATCCATCTTGTGGACGAAGCCGAGTCACGCCGAGGTGGGGAGGAGCACTGCACACGCATCGAGCCATCCCTTTCGCGCCGAACGGGCCCCTTCTCCGCAACGGAAAGGGGGTGGTTCGGCAACAAAGGGGTGGTTCGAGTCGAGGGACGAGGGGGACGGGTGGGGGGGGGGACGGTGGGGGATGCGGGGGTGTCGCGGGAGGGGTGGGGGATGCGGTGGGTAGCCTGGGGGGATGACTCCGGAGCTCGCCGCACGCATCGTGGCGGACTCCCGGGATCGCGTTTCCTGGGTGCGCGCCCGCTCGCGCGGCATCACCGCCACCGACGTCGCGACCCTCACCTCCGAACGCGCCATCGCGCGGGCAGCCGACGCGAAGCTGCTCGGATCCGGCTTCTCGGGGAACGCCTTCACAGCACACGGCCGCGCGCGCGAGCCGGAGATCGCGGCATGGGTGGCGGCGACCCACGGCATCCAGCCCTCGAGCGCGCTGTTCCACGCCGTCGTCGAGAAGCGACACCTCGCCACGCCCGACGGCATCGGGGTGGACACGAGCGGACACGTCGTGCTCGCGGAGATCAAGACGACGAACAAGGCCTGGCGCTCGATCCCCCGCTCCTACCTCCGGCAGGTGTGGTGGCAGCAGCACGTGCTCGGCGCCGAGCGCACCCTCGTCGCGTGGGAGCAGCACGACGACTTCGTCCCGATCCACGACGAGCCCCGGTGCCAGTGGGTGGATCGCGACGAGGTCGAGATCGGCAAGCTCGTCAGCCTCGCGACCGCGCTGATCGACGAGCTCTACCACCGCACGCAGCTCGGCACGTCGCTGCATGCGCGCACGGCGCCGCCCCGGCGCGATCGACAGCCCTACCGCGCGCTGGCGCTGGCCGACTGAGCCTCGTCGACGGCGAACACGCGCTTCACCTCGGCATCCCACACCCGCATCCGCACCGCACGCACCCGCGATGGCGCGTCGCCGACGAGGTCGAGCGCTTCGGCGAGACGGTCCACCGACATTCGTCGAGCGAGCGTCACATGAGGGGTCCAGGCGTCGGGGACCGTGTGCGGGATGACGCGCTCGGCGCCGCCGAGCCGCGCCACGACCTCCCGCTGCAGCGCGAGCAGGTCGGCCGCGACGATCACGGGCCGGGCCAGCACCCGGCGCGGCCCGTCTCCGAACAGGATGATGCCGGACAGCGCGAGCTCGAGCGGCAGCCGATCCGCGAGACCCGACAGCAGCCGCGCATCGTCGGCGCCGGAACGGTCGGCCCCCTCGAGGACGGCGAGCGTGACGTGCGGCGCGTTCGTCGCTCCGGCATGGCGACCGGCGCTCGGCAGCCCTCGCTCGATCAGCGCGTCCCATGCGCGTCGCACCCCGGCGTCGCTCTCCTCGTCGAAGACGAGCTCGACACTCCTCATCCCGCCATCATCTCGCGCGCCGTCACAGCAACGCCGAGCACGACCACTGGTTTGGTTGACACAGATCAACCATCTGCGTATAGTTGACGCAGATCAACCTTTGTGCGCGTCACCGTCGCCGCCGCGTTCCGCCCTTCGTCACGAGGTCCTCATGTCGCAACCCCTCTCCGAATCCGCCACCGCGCCGCGCGACCGCCGCCGGGTGCTCCAGGCCCTCATCGGCCTGCTGCTCGGGATGTTCGTCTCGATGCTCGCCTCGACGGTCGTCTCCACCTCGCTGCCGGTCATCATCCACGACCTCGGCGGGGATCAGGCCGCCTACACCTGGGTGGTCACCGCCACCCTGCTCACGACCGCGATCTCGACCCCCATCTGGGGCAAGCTCGCCGATCTCTTCGACCGCAAGCTGCTCATCCAGATAGCCATCGCGATCTTCGTGCTCTCCACCGCGGCCGCCGGGTTCTCGCAGGACACCACCATGCTCATCGCGTGCCGCGCGGTGCAGGGCATCGGCGCCGGTGGGCTCGCAGCTCTCAGCCAGGTGATCATGGCAGACATCATCAGCCCGCGCGAGCGCGGCCGCTACATGGGCTTGTTCGGCGCCGTGATGGCCGTCGCCACCGTCGGCGGGCCGCTCCTCGGCGGCGTCGTCACCGACACCCTGAACTGGCGCTGGAACTTCTTCATCGCCCTCCCCTTCGCCGTGGCCGCACTCATCATCCAGCAGCGCACGCTGCACCTTCCCGCCCGCGCCAAGAAGCGGGTGCGCATCGACTACGTCGGCATCGTGCTCCTGAGCACCGCCGTCTCGCTGCTGCTCATCTGGGTCACCAACGCCGGCACGTCCTATGACTGGTGGAGCACGGAGACGATCCTCATGGTGGGCGGAGCCGTCGTCGCGGGCGTGCTCTTCGTGGTCGTCGAACTCCGCTCGGCCGAACCGCTCGTGCCCCTCACGCTGTTCCGCAACCGCACCTTCACCCTCGCCGTGATCGCCTCGATCGCGACGGGCATCGCGATGTTCGGCACCTCGGTGTTCCTCAGCCAGTACATGCAGATGGCTCGAGGCGCCACGCCCACCGAGGCCGGTGTCATGACGATCCCGATGATCGCGGGCCTGCTGCTCGCATCCGTCGTCGTCGGAGCGCTCATCACGCGGCACGGGCACTGGAAGCCGTACCTCATCGCCGGGGCCGTGCTCCTGATCGCCGGTTCGTACACCCTGTCGACCATCCACTACGACACGAACTTCGCCCTCGTGTCGCTGTACATGTTCCTGCTGGGCGCGGGGGTCGGCACGACGATGCAGAACCTGGTCCTCATCGTGCAGAACACCGCGCGCCCCACCGAGATGGGGGTGGCCAGTTCCGGCGTGACGTTCTTCCGGTCGCTCGGCGGCACGGTGGGCGTCTCGGTGATGGGAGCCACGCTCGCGAGCTCGGCATCGACCCTCGTCGCCGAGCGCCAGAACGACATCGCTGCGGCGCTGACCGCGCTCGGGGCGGAGGGTGCGCAGATCGCCGCTCAGCTGCAGTCGGGAGCGATCCCGCAGGTCGCGACGCTGCCGGAGAGCCTGCGGGTGATCTTCGAAGACGTGTATGCGACCGCGATCGCGCACGCGTTCCTCATCGCCGTGCCCGTCGCCGTCGTGAGTCTCATCGCGATCGCCTTCCTGCCGAACGTGCCTCTCACGCGCATGACCACGAGCGAGCGGATCGAGGCCACCGAGGCCGACCTCGCCACCGTCTCGGTGAGCGAGGGGATGGATGCGCTGGCCGCCACCGGAACGATCACCACGCCGTCCGAGCCGACCAAGCCGCGCGACGCCGACGCCGGCCGCGAGCACCGCTAGGGTCGACACCGATGAGCGGATCGGAACCGGGACCCGTGGCGGCGACGCATGACGTCGCCGCCAGCGACGCCCACGTCGCCGCCACGCGCGCTCTCGAGGCGGAGTTCGGGCAGCTGATCGCGCAATTCCGGGTTCTGCTCGCCGAACAGGCCGCGCGCGTGAGCCCCGGCATGCTCCCGGGCGCCTACAAGACCTTCACGACGATCACCCGCATGGCCCCGGTCTCCAGCTCGGCGCTCGGCGAGGCGCTCTTGGCCGACAAGGCCCAGGTCAGCAGGACGGTGCGCGACCTCGAACGACGGGGCCTCATCTACCGCTCGCCCGATCCGGCGGACGGCAGGGTGAGCCTGCTCGCCCCGACCGAGGAGGGGCTTCGCCGGCTCGAGACCGTGCGCGACCCGCAGCGCAATTCGCTCATGCGCCGCATGTCGACGTGGGACCTCGATGACATCCACACCCTCACCCGCCTCCTCCGCGCGCTGCGCGAGGACTCCGACACTCCTTAGCGGCACGGTGATCGCGTCGTAACACGGTCGAGACAAACTCGCGATTGACTGTTCCCACAGGCAACACGAGTGCCGATGTCGGCACGCAGGGAGGGGGCGACCGATGAAGTTCCGGCCGCTGCGACCGATATCCGTGGCGCGCGAGATCGCGCTGCCGGATCCGCCCGAGACGATGCGAGCCGTCGTCTTCGACGAGACGGGAGATCCGGATGTGCTCCACACCGCCACGCTCCCCGTACCGGCTCCCGTCATCAGCGAACTGCTCGTGCGCGTGGTCGCCGCCGGCGTGAACCCCATCGACGCGAAGACGCGCGCGGGACGCGGCGTCTCGGGCGCGATCACCGCCCTGCCGAGCACGCTCGGCTTCGATTTCAGCGGCATCGTGATGAACGCGCCGTACGAGGCGCATCCCTTCCCGCCCGGGACCGAGGTGTACGGGATGGTGCCCTTTCCCCGATCGGGCGGCACCTACGCCGAGTACGCGGTGGTGCCGACGCTGTCGATGGCGCGCAAGCCCAGCACGCTCTCGCACGTGGAGGCGGCCGGCGTGCCGCTCGCGGCCCTCACCGCGTGGGGCCTGGTTGTCGAGACCGCACACGCCCACGAGGGTCAGCGGGTGCTGATTCACGCCGGCAGCGGCGGGGTGGGTCACTTCGCGGTGCAGTTCGCGGCGTACTTCGGCGCGCACGTGACCGCCACCGCCTCGGGCCCGAACGCCACGTGGCTGCGCGAGCTCGGCGCCTCGGTGGTGATCGACTACTCCTCCACCCGCTTCGACGAGGTCGTGGGCGACATGGATGTCGTCATCGACCTCGTGGGCAACGCCGATGGCAGCACCGGCACCCGATCGCTGTCGGTGCTGCGGCCCGGCGGCCTGTACATCATGGTGCCCACCGGCTCCTGGCCCGGCTACGCGGAGGCCGCCGCCGAGGCGGGCGTCCGCGCGACCTCGTACAAGGTGCTGCCCGACGGCAACGCCCTGGCGACGATCGCACGCCTCCTCGAGTCGGGTGCGATCCAGGTGTACATCGACCGCGTCTACAGCCTCGACGAGGCCGCCACCGCCCATCGCGAACTGGAGCGCGGCCACACCCGCGGAAAGAGCGTGCTGCGCATCGGCGACGACTGACGCTGCTCATTCACGACGCAGCGCATGCGTCGCCTCCGCCGAGACCTCGTCGGCGATCCGGTCGAGCACGTGCGAGCGCAGGTTCCACTGCTGCCAGTGCAACGGCACATCCAGCGGGGGACCGTCGAGCACGAGGAGTCGGCCCGCGCGCACCATGGGAAGCGCCTGCGCCTCCGGCAGCATGCCCCAGCCGAGTCCGAGCGCGATGGCCGTGGCGAAGTCGGCCGAGGCGGGCACGAGGTGGGTGGGCACGGCCGCCGGGTCGACCCCGGCCGCGCGCAGCCATCGGTTCTGCAATTCGTCCCGTCGGTCGTAGTTCACCACGGGCGCGGCCGTGAAGCCGGCCTTCCCCTCCCCCAACCAGGCGTCGGCGAACCCCGGCGCGGCGACGGGAAGATACCGCAGCGCGCCGAGCGGATGCGCGCGGCACCCGGCCACCGCGACGGCAGACGAGGTGACGGCCGCCATGACGCTGCCGCGCTCGAGGAGGGTCGCGGTGTGGTCCTGATCGTCTCGGTGCAGGTCGAACACGACGGGGAGCTGATCCGCCACGCGTGCGAGGGGCGCGAGGAACCACGTCGACAGCGAGTCCGCATTGACCGCGATCGGCACGCTCACGCGGGTATCGGCCGCCGCCACGCCGAGCTCGACGGCCGCCTCGTGCTGCACCAGGGACAGCTGCCGGGCGAGACGCACGACCACCCCGCCGGCGTCCGTTGCGCGCGGCGGCTTCGCCCGCACAAGCAGCACCCGTCCGACCAGCTCCTCGAGGGCCTTGACCCGCTGGCTCACCGCCGAGGGCGTGACGCGCAGACGCCTCGCTGCGGCATCCATGCTGCCTTCGTCGACGATCGCCGCCAGCGTCTCGGCTCCCTCGAGAGGAATCTGCACCATAAGCTCCGCTCACGTTTGATAAGAATCATTCGCTGTACTTCCTCTCACGCCGAGCATAGCGTCGAGTCGTGATCGACTCCTTCCTCGCTGGGATCGCCCTCGGGCTGTCGCTCATCATCGCCATCGGCGCGCAGAACCTGTTCGTGCTGCGCCAGGGGCTGAAGCGTCAGCACGTGCTCCTGGTCGCGACGATCTGCACGCTGTCGGATGCGGTGCTCATCGCCGTGGGGGTGTCGGGCATCGGAGCGCTCCTGAATGCTCTCCCGGGTCTCATCGGCGTGGTCCGGTGGGTGGGAGCGGCTTTTCTCGTCGGCTACGGGCTGCTCGCCCTGCGGCGGGCGTTCCGCCCCGCCTCGGACGGACTCGCGGCCGTCGGCACGGCATCCACCCCGACCCCCGGAGCGAGTACCACGGCCACCGCGACCCGCACGCGGACCATCGTCCTCACGGTGCTCGCGCTCACCTGGCTCAACCCCCACGTCTACCTCGACACCGTCTTCCTCCTCGGGTCCATCGCCACCACGCACGGCGACCAGCGCTGGGTCTTCGCCGCCGGCGCCATGCTCGGCAGCGCGATCTGGTTCTCCGCACTCGCCTTCGGAGCGAGGCTCCTCAGTCGCTGGCTGGCACGCCCGCGCGTCTGGCGCGTGCTCGACACGGCGTTCGCGGTCATCATGATCGCGCTGGGGATCAGCCTCGTGCTGCCCCACTGACTCCGCCGCATCCCGTCTCCGACCCTGGCGCGGCGCGCGTGCTCAGGGCAGGATGAGCGGATGAAGCGTGTGCACGTCATCGTCAGCGGCGACGTACAGGGGGTGGGATACCGCTACACCGCGCGCGGCGTCGCCGAGCGGATCGGCGTCGCCGGGTGGATCCGCAACCGCCCCGACGGAACGGTCGAGGCCGAGATCGAGGGCAGCGAGGAACAGGTCACCTCGATGCTGGCCTGGATGGATCAGGGGCCGCCGGGCTCCCACGTACGCGAACGGGTCGTGTCGGATGCGCCGCTCGAGGGCGCCGGGGGATTCCAGGTGCGACGGACCGGGTGAGGCCCTCTGTCGCTCCCCGTCAACGTGGTGTGACGGGCGTCTGCACGCCGCACGCCGCTTCGATGTCGCGAGCCGCCGCGAACGCGACATGGTCTGCGCCGGCACCCGAGATCGCCTGCACGCCGGTCGGCAACCCATCGGCGGCCCGTCCCGTCGGCACCGCGATCGCCGGGAGCGCGAGGTAATTGACGGCGACGCTCAAGCGGTACCGCCGCCACCAAGATCCCGCGGTCTCGGCGTCGGCGAGGTCGGCGTCCGCGAGCGGCGGCCGGGTCTCGGAGACGGCGCCGATGAGCACGGGATGCTCGCGCACGAAATCCTGCCAGGCGGCGGCGACCACCGCACGCCGCGCCCAGACGGCGGCGTACTCCTCGACCGTGTTCAGGTGGGTCTGCGCGCCTCCCGCGAGTTCCAGGAATCGCCCCGCACCGCACCCGAGGGGCGGATCCCACCGGCTCGGCTCATAGGCGTTCTGCATCTCGGTCGTCGAGAGCAGACGCCACCCGGTCACCGCTTCGTCGAGACGCGGCGGATGCACCTCGACGAGTTCCCAGCCGGCTCGTCCCAGCGACTCCGCCGCCGCATCCAGGGCCGCCGCGTTCTCGTCGCTCTCGCCGTCGCCGAACGGGTCGCGGATGATCGCCGCGCGGCGCGGTCCGTCGTATCCCCGCGGGTGCGGCCGCGTGACCGCGAACGGATCACGCCCGTCGGCGCCGTGCACGATCCCGAACACCAGGTCGGTGTCGCCGACGTGCCGCGTGAGGATCCCGGCGGTGGAGAACTGTTGGATGGACAGCGGCACCGGTTCGGTCCGGTGCGCTGTCGAGGCGGCGAGGCGACCGCCGGTCGGGCGGAAGCCCGTGACCCCGACGGCGTTCGCCGGCACGCGCAGCGAACCGCCGTAGTCGTTGCCGAGGCCCACGGCGACCATGCCCGTGGCCACCGCGACCGCGTCTCCCCCGCTCGACCCGCCGGGTGAGTGCGCGGCGGACCACGGGTTGCGGGTGCGGCCGAACAGGTCGTTCTCCGTCTCCCAGCGCATGCCGAAGTCGGGCATGTTCCCGCGACCGAGCGGGATGGCGCCGGCCGCAACCATCCGCGCGACGACGGTCGCGTCGTCCGCCGGCACGGCCGCGCGAGCCCCGCGCCATCCGTGCGTGGTCGCCGACCAGGTGAGGTCGATGTTCTCCTTCACCGAGAACGGCACGCCCGCGAGCGGCCCCGGGTCCTCCCCGCGAGCGAGGCGCGCGTCGATACGACGAGCTCGATCGCGCGCGCGGTCGTCGAACACCGTGGTCAGAGCTCCGACCAGCGGGTTCACCTCGTGGATGCGCGCCAGGTGCGCCGCCACGACCTCGCTCGCGGAGACCACGCTCGCGCGCACCGCGTCCGCGATCTCGGCGGCGGATGCACGCCACAGCTCGGGGGGCGGGGTCATGTCGTCATTCTCCCAGAACGACGGAACGGGCCCCTCCGGAAGGAGGGACCCGTTCTGGTCAGCCGGTGGCTCAGATGGCGTTGACGTCCAGCGGGATGCCGGGGCCGAACGTGGTCGACACGGCGCCCTTCTGGATGTAGCGGCCCTTCGAGCTCGACGGCTTCAGGCGCACGATCTCCTCGAGGGCGACCTTGATGTTCTCGTCGAGCTGGTCGGCCGAGAACGAGGCCTTGCCGACGATGAAGTGCACGTTGGCGTGCTTGTCGACGCGGAACTCGATCTTTCCGCCCTTGATCTCCTCGACGGCTTTGGCCGGGTTCGGCGTCACCGTGCCGGTCTTGGGGTTCGGCATGAGGCCGCGGGGTCCGAGGACCTTTCCGAGACGACCGACCTGGCCCATCAGCTCCGGGGTGGCGACGGCCGCGTCGAAATCGGTCCAACCGCCGGCGACCTTCTCGATGAGCTCGGTGCTGCCGACCTCGTCGGCGCCCGCGGCGATCGCGGCCTCGGCGGCCGGACCGTTCGCGAAGACGATGACGCGCGCGGTCTTACCGGTGCCGTGGGGCAGGATGACGGTGCCGCGCACCATCTGGTCGGCCTTGCGGGGGTCGACGGCGAGCTTGAGCGCGACCTCGACGGTCGAGTCGAACTTCGCCGAGCCGGTCTCCTTCGCCAGGGCGACGGCCTCGGCAGGCGTGTAGAACTTGCCGTCCTCGATCTTCGAGGCTGCGGCTGCGTAGGACTTGGACTTGGTAGCCATTCTCGTTACTCCCCTCAGTCCTCAACCGTGATGCCCATGGAACGGGCGGTGCCGGCGATGATCTTCGAGGCGGCCTCGATGTCGTTCGCGTTGAGGTCGGGCTGCTTGGCCTGGGCGATCTCGCGCACCTGGTCCTTGGTGATCTTGCCCACCTTGACGGTGTGGGGCGTGGCCGAGGCCTTCTGCACGCCGGCGGCCTTCTTGATCAGCTCGGCGGCCGGAGGGGTCTTGAGGACGAACGTGAAGCTGCGGTCCTCGTAGACGGTGATCTCCACCGGGATGACGTTGCCGCGCTGCGACTCGGTCGCGGCGTTGTACGCCTTGCAGAACTCCATGATGTTGACGCCATGCTGACCGAGCGCGGGGCCGATCGGCGGCGCCGGGTTGGCGGCACCGGCGTTGATCTGGAGCTTGATCAGGCCGGTCACCTTCTTCTTCGGTGCCATTTCCTTTTCCTTTCATCGAACCGGATGCGGCTTGCGCATCCTGCTCTCCCGCAGACCCGGCGGTTCCGGGCAGCGGTATCCCGCGGACGGGAAGTCTTGTGGGTGTCAGACCATCTTCGTGACCTGGTCGAACGACAGCTCGACCGGGGTCTCGCGCTCGAAGAGCGAGACGAGCACGGTGAGCTTGCCGCTCTCGGGCTTGATCTCGCTGATCGAACCGGGAAGACCCGCGAACGAGCCCTCCTTGATCGTGATGGTCTCGCCGACCTCGAAGTCGACCTCGGCCTGAACGGTGCGCGCCTGCGTCGGCGACCCCTTCGCCGCGGAGCCCTTCGCGGGCGTGGTCTCCTTGACCTCGACGAGCGACTTCAGCATGTTGAAGGCCTCTTCGAGGCGCAGCGGCGTCGGGTTGTGGGCGTTGCCGACGAAGCCGGTGACGCCCGGCGTGTGGCGCACGACCGACCAGGTGTCCTCGTTGAGCTCCATGCGCACGAGCACGTAGCCGGGGATCCGGACGCGCGTGACCATCTTGCGCTGCCCGTTTTTGATCTCGACGACGTCCTCCATGGGGACCTCGATCTGGTAGATGTCCTCTTCGACCTCGAGCGTCGACTTGCGCTGCTCGATGTTGGCCTTCACCTTGCGTTCGAAGCCGGCGTAGGAGTGGATGACGTACCACTTGCCCTCGAGCGAGCGGAGCTCGGCGCGGAAGGCCTCGTAGGGGTCCTCCTCGACCTCGTCGACGATCGCCTCGGCGGCGGCGACATCGGCCACCAGCTCGGGGTCGACGGCGGGCTCGTCCTCGTCACCGTTCACGTCGGGACCGTCGTAGGGGGCGACCTCGTCGGCGGCCTCGGCCTCGCGCTCGGTCTCCTCCTCGGCGAGCGAGTCGGTGAGCACCTCGGCGGCGGCCTCGGCCTCGTCGGTGCGGTCGATGTTCAGAGCGTCGTTCACGATGGCGTCTGCTTCCGGGTCGGTGGTGTCCACATCGTCCAGCGAGGTGTCGGTGTCGTCGTCGGCTGACTCGTCGACGACGTGGATGGCGACGTGCTCCGCCGACGTGCTGGCCTGCTCCTCGCGCGCGAGCTCGTTGCCCTCCTGGGCCTCGTCGTCCTCGGAGGACTGCTCCGCGGCGGTCGCCCAGTCGGCGTCGTCGACATATCTTTCAGACAATTGCTTCTCTTCCGTGTCGGTGGGCGCACCAGGCGCACACCACCCGCTGTTCGACCGGTGGGATCAGGCGCCGTCGGGAACGCCGAAGACGACCTGCGTCGTCCAGGCGAAGAGCACGTCGAGACCGTAGACGATCGCCATCATGACGACGACGAAGCCCAGCACGACCGCCGTGTACTTCACCAGCTCCTTGCGCGTCGGCGTGACGACCTTGCGCAGTTCGGCGAAGACCTGACGGATGAACAGGGCGATGCGCGCGAAGACGTTCGGCTTCTTCTCGCGCGGCACGTCGCTCGACGCGACGATCTCGCCCTTCGGTTCGTCCTGGACCATCAACCCACCTGTTGTATCTTCCGTGTGTCAGCTTGCGCTGACGCGCAGGGCGGACAGGAATCGAACCTGCAACCTGCGGTTTTGGAGACCGCTGCTCTGCCAATTGAGCTACCGCCCTAGAGACTCTCGCGAGCCCCGAGGTTCCACACTCCTCGCCCGCTTCCGATCGAGAGGATGCGACCCGCACGGCGGGCACGGCGAAAGAATGCAGAAAAGTCCTGCTCTCCCCAGTGTACGGCATGCCCACACGACCGGCGAACCCGGCCTCACCCGCGCGGATGGCGCCGCACCCGCCTCAGCCCGGCTGCACGGCGTCGCGATCGGGCTCTTCCCCGCGCGCGAACGCGCGGCCGGTGAGCTCCGCGGGAACGACGCGCACGTAGTTGTACTTCACCGTCGGTATCCACGGCTCGAGCGGGAGCCGATCCGCCGCCTCGACCTCGTCGAGCGCATCCAGCCGACGGGCGTGACCGCGCACGACCACGCTCCACGCACGGTCGTCGGTCCAGTGGTCGACTTCGAAGAGCACGTGGTCGTTGACCGTGAGCTCCAGCAGCTTGCTGCCCTCAGCGGTGCGGAACACCAGCGAGCGTCCGTCCAGGACGTAGTTGACGGGGAAGATGTCGAGGACGTCGCCGACATGGGTGACCAGACGACCCAGCTGGTGGGATGTCAGATGCTCCCAGCACTCGTGCTCGTCGAGGATCGTGACCGCGTCGCCGAACTCGTTCATGACCCCATCCTGCCCCCGGCGCACGGCGCGCGCCAGGGGGCCGACGCGTCAGGCGATGCGGATGAGCTTCTTGTTCACGAACTCGTCCGCCGCCAGGAGACCGAGCTCGCGCGACGTGCCCGAACGCTTGATGCCGCCGAAGGGAAGCTCCGGCGAATCGGCGAGCACCAGGTTGACGTAGACCATGCCGGCGTCGATGCGATCGGCCACCCGCTCGGCCTGCTCCGCGTCGGTGGTGAACACGTACGAGCCCAGACCGAAAGCCGTGTCGTTGGCGATCCGCACGGCGTCGTCCTCATCGGCCGCACGATAGACGACACCCGCTGGGCCGAACAGCTCCTCGCCATAGACGTCCATGTCGCTGGTCACGTCGGTGAGCACCGTGGGCGCGATGTAGGCGCCCTCCCGCGTGCCGCCCGTCGTGAGCGTCGCGCCCTGCGCCACGGCGCGGTCGATCTGCTCCTGCAGACGATCCGCCGCCGCCGACGACGACAGTGGGCCGAGCACCGTGTCCGCCGCGAACGGGTCTCCCATCACGGTCGCCGCCATCGCCGCGGTGAACTTCGCCACGAACGCGTCGTAGAGCTCGTCCACAACGATGAACCGCTTCGCCCCGTTGCACGCCTGACCGTTGTTGTCGATGCGCGCGTCGACGGCTGCATTGACCGTCGCATCCAGGTCGTCGGTGGAGAGCAGGATGAAGGGGTCGGATCCGCCGAGCTCGAGAGCGATCTTCTTGAGGTGACGGCCCGCGAGTTCGGCGACGGCCGACCCGGCCCGCTCGGAACCCGTCACCGACACCCCCTGCACGCGGGGGTCGGCGATGACCACCGCTGCCTGCTCGTTCGTGGCGTAGAGGTTCACATATGCGCCGTCCGGAAGTCCGGCGTCGGTGTAGATGGCCTCGAGCGCTGCCGACGATTCCGGGCACTGCGGCGCGTGCTTGAGAAGGATGGTGTTGCCCACCGCGAGGTTGGGGGCGGCGAACCTCGCCACCTGGTATGCCGGGAAATTCCACGGCATGATGCCCAGCAGAACACCGATCGGCGCCCGGCGGATCACCGCCGTCCCCTCACCGAGGATGTCGATGGGGGTGTCGCCGGTGATCTGGTCGATGTGGTCGGCGTAGTACTCGACGATGTCGGCGGCGAAGTCCACCTCCCCCTCGGCTGCAGCCAGCGGCTTGCCCATCTCGCGCACGATGATCGCGGCGAGCTCGTCGCGGCGTTCCCGGTGGAGCTCCGCGATGCGCCGGATCACCGCGGCACGCTCCGAGGGCGGAGTGACGCGCCACGACCGGGCAGCCGCGTGGGCACGGCCCACCGCTGCGTCGAGGTCGGCGTCGCCGATGGTCGGATACGTGGCGAGGGTCTCCCCGGTGGCGGGGTTGACCACGGCGTAGTCGCTCATGCGATTCCTTTCGTTCGGCCGGTCAGCGCCGGCGGCGCCGGAGGCTCTCAGGGGCCGCCATCGAGAGGGTGCGACCGCGGAAGAAGTCGGGGCGTTTGACGGCCTGCCACACCATGATCACCACACCGACGACGATGATCACCATCCCCAGCACGAAGACGAGGCCCAGTCCGCCGACCGACGAGCCGCTGCCGTAGTCGGGATCCATCGAGTCCACCAGGGTGGTGACGAACAGCACGGCGAGGATGATGCCGCCCACGAGCGGGAAGATCAGGGTGAAGACGGCGCTGCGCACCGAGTCGAACCACTGGTGTCGAAAGTACCACACGCACGCGAAGGCCGTGATGCCGTAGTAGAAGCAGATCATCATGCCGAGCGTCGTGATCGTGTCCCACAGCACGTTCTCGCTCACGAACCTCATCACCGCGTAGAAAGTCGACGCGACGAACGCCGAGACGAGGGTCGCGAATCCGGGCGTGAAGAACCGCGGGCTGACCTGCGCGAAGCGGCGCGGGAGGGCGCCGTAGTGCCCCATCGCGAGCAGGGTGCGCGCCGGACCCACGAACGTCGACTGCAGCGAGGAGGCCGAGCTGGTGAGCACCGCGAGCGAGACGAGGAACGCGAGGGGGCCGAGGATCGGCCCGGCGAGCGCGAAGAAGACGTTGTCCTGGATGTCGGGGTTGCCGAGGCCGAACTCGCCCTCTCCCGTGCCCGCGTACATCAGCAGAGCCACGGAGATGAGCAGGTAGAGGATGACGATCGTCACCACCGTGAGGGTCGCCGCGCGCCCCGGCGTCTTGTCGGGGTCCTTCGTCTCCTCATTCATGGTGAGGGTCACATCCCATCCCCAGAAGATGAAGATCGACAGGGACAGCCCCGCGGCGAAGGCGCTGAACGACGACACCGCGAACGGGTTGAACCACGACAGGTCGAACGGGGTCGCCTCGAACGCCGATCCGTTGGAGAACTCCACCAGCGCGGCACCGGCGAACAGCACCAGCACGAGCACCTGGAAGCCCACCAGCACGTACTGCAGCTTCTGCGTCGTCTGCATGTCGCGATAGGACACGAAGGTCGCCCCCGCCATGAACAGCAGGCAGACGATCACATTGATGACGGGGTTCGCGGCGAGATCGGCGATCTCGGGCGCCCCGCTCAGCTGCGCGATGAGCAGGAACAGGAAGTCCACGGCGATGCCGGCGAGGTTGGACAGCACGAGGATCGTCGCGGCCACCAATCCCCAGCCGGCCATCCAGCCCACCCACGGACCGAAGGCGCGCGCCGCCCAGGTGAAGGAGGTTCCCGAGTCGGGCATCTCCCGGTTCAGCTCCCGGTACCCGAAAGCGACCAGGAGCATCGGGATGAACCCGACGAGGATGATCGCCGGCACCTGCACGCCCACCTCCGACACGGTCGGCCCGAGGGCGGCGGTGAGGGTGTAGGCGGGAGCGATGCAGGAGATGCCGATGACGACGGCACCGATGAGGCCGACGGTGCCGGCGGAGAGTCCCTTGCGGGAGATGCCGCCGGCGTCGTCGCCGGCGGCGGGAGCGAGGGGCGCGGCGCCACCGGGAACGCTCATCGCCGCCCTCCTTCCTGGGTCGGGGCGGTGCGCGTGCGCGGCACCACGATCATGGGGACGGGCAGTTCGTGCAGCATCTTCGCCGCGGTCGAACCGAGGAACAGCCGGCGGGGCTGGGCGAGGCGGCTGGAACCGACGAAGGCGACTTCACCCGGGGTCCACTCCAGCGCGGCCACGGCGTCTTCGATGGACTCGCCCTGCCCGACCACGACATCGGCCCGCACATCCGCGGGCAGGTCCGCCCGCGCGGCGACGAGCACTTCGTCGGCGTGCGCGGCTCCCGCGATCCGGATGACACCGGTGTCGACGGTGGGCGGCAGGTCGACCGTGACCAGCGAGAGCAGGCGCAGCGGAGCGCCGCTCGCCCGCGCCAGGTCGACGGCTGCCCCCATGAGCACGTCGGCGCCGGGGCGCATGCCGATCGCGGCGGTGACCTGGTCGAGGGGACGTGTCGCGTCGAGGTCGCGGATACCTCGGGGCGCCAGCGCGACCGGAACGTCCGACGAGTGCAGCAGCTCGGTGGCCACCGACCCGAGCCGGTGACGCCCGCGCAACCCGCCGCGACCCGCGCCGATGACGATGTGCGATGCGCCCAGGTCGTGGGCGGCGGCGATGAGGCCCGACGCGAACGACTCGTCGTCGCGCACGTGCGTGCGCACCTGGACACCGTCGGGTGCACGGTCGGCCGCCTCCCGCAGCCACGCCTGCGCCTGCTCGTGCAGGTACCGCTCGTATCCGGGATTGGTCGGGGTGATGACGCTGCGTCCCTCGGCCGGGAGCACGACGACGATCTCGAGCACGGCGTCGGTGGCGCGGGCCAGGCGCGCGCCGAGCGCGACGGCGTCGGCCCCGGTGTCGGTCGCGGTGTACCCGACGACGACGTGCGCGGTCATGACCGGTCCTCGGCGACGATGTCGGCGGCGACGAGGCGGCCCATTCGGATGGCACCGTCGACGTGCTGGAAGCCCGCACCGGCGATGTCGCTGCAGGCGAATCGGATCGGCCCGACCGGGGTGCGAAGGTCCGCGCCGTAGCGCTCGAGCCCGCCGAGGTCGAAGCTGGCGGCGTAGGCGCCGCGCGTCCACTCCTCGCTGCCCCAGTCGCTCTCGTAGTACACGACCGGATCCTTCGCCTCGGGCCCGTAGTAGTGCGACAGAGACTCCAGGATGCGCTCCTTGCGCTCCGCATCCGACAGCCGGAAGAGGTCGTCGGCAGTGCGGTCGGAGACGAATCCGACGAGCGTGCCTCGCGGATCGCCGTGGTTGGTGTTGTCGTAGGCCTCGTGGGCGAGCTCGTACGGACTGAACGCGGTGCCGGACAGGCCCTGGTCACGCCAGAACGGCCGGTCGTACACGGCGTGCACCTTGATGACGAACCCCATCGACAGGTGCTGGTGCATCTGGTGCTGCAGACGCGGCAGCGGCGGGACGAACGTGATCCGGTCGTACAGCACGGGCGCGAGCGCGAGCACCGCGTGCCTCGCCTTCACCGTCACGCCCTCTGCGCTCGCCGTCACGGTGTCACCGGCCCATTCGAGCGTGCTCACGGGGGCGCCCAGGACGACGTCGTCTCCCAGCCGCTCGGCAAGCAGCAGCGGAACCTGCTGCAGTCCGCCGACGACGCGCTTGTCGAGGATGAAGTCCGCGTCGACGAGATTCGAGTACGACCCGGCCGACGCGGCCATGAGCAGCGACTGCAGCAGCGAGAAGGTGTGGGTGGGCTTGGTCAGCATCGCCGAGCCCGTCGCGAAGGCGAGGTTGCGCACCGCCTCGTCGTCGTCGGTCTGCTCGCGCAGCCACGCGTCCCAGGAGATGCGGTCCCATTCCGCCGCCTTCTCGTGCGCCCAGGGTCGATCGGGATCGATCTCGGCGACCATCGCATCCAGGCGCTCGGTGAGCTCGGCGATGACGCGCTCGGTCTCCGCCGACACCGGGAACATGTCTCCGGTGAAGCGCCGGGCGACCCCGTCCGGGCCGACGTAGACGCTGTCACCCTCGCGATACCGGGAGAACGTCGACAGCCCCAGCTCGGCGATGGTCTCGATGAGCGCATCCTGATCGGGCGAGACCCACTGGCCGCCGATCTCGAGCATCGCGCCGTCGATCTCATCCGTCCACAGCCGTCCGCCGACGCGATCGCGGGCCTCGAGGACGGCCACCGAGAGACCGGCCTTCTTCAGTTCGTGCGCAGCCGTCAGACCCGCCGCACCGGCACCGACGACCACCACATCACGGGTGAGTTCGCGCATCGTGCTCCTTCGCATGGGGATGTCGTGATCGCCGGCCCCGCGTCCCCTTCCGCGGGCCGGCGGGAGTCGTCAGTCGGCGTCGGGCCTCGGTGCGTCGTCGTCGCTCAGTCGCGGCGCCGTGCCCGACTCGGCGGCGTCGATCTCGCGTGCGAGCACGTCCATCGCCTCGTGCAGCAGGTCGTCGCCGATCGACAGCGGCGGCAGGAACCGCAGCACGTTGCCGTACGTGCCGCACGTGAGGACGATGACGCCCTCGGCGATGCAGGCCTTCGCGACCGAGGTCGTCAGGGCCGCGTCGGGCGCGCCGGTGGCCGGGTCGACGAACTCCGCCGCGACCATCGCGCCACGTCCGCGGACCTCGCCCAGGCGCGCATCGACCGCCTGGATCGCGGCGAGGCGATCGCGCAGGATCCCGCCGATCTCGTCGGCACGATGCGCGAGGTCGTCGTGCTCGAAGCTCTCGATCGCGGCGAGGGCCGCCGCGCAGGCGATCGGGTTGCCGCCGTAGGTTCCCCCGAGGCCGCCGAGGTGCGAGGCGTCCATGATCTCGGCGCGGCCGGTGACCGCCGCCAGCGGCAGTCCGCCGGCGATTCCCTTGGCGGTCGTGATGAGGTCGGGGACGATCCCGAACAGGTCGCTCGCGAACATCGCACCGGTGCGCGCGAAGCCAGTCTGCACCTCGTCGGCGATGAAGACGACGCCGTTCGCGCGGCACCAGTCGACGAGGGCGGGCAGGAAGCCGTCGGCGGGAACGATGAATCCGCCCTCGCCCTGGATGGGCTCGATGACCATCGCCGCGAGGTTCTCCGCGCCGACCTGCTTCTCGATCTGCGAGATGGCGCGGGCGGCGGCTTCCGGTCCCGACAGTCCGTCGCGATACGGATACGACACCGGCGCGCGGTAGACCTCGCCGGCGAACGGACCGAAGCCGCTCTTGTAGGGCATCGCCTTCGCCGTGAGGGCCATGGTGAGGTTCGTACGGCCGTGGTAGGCGTGATCGAACGCGACCACGGCGGGGCGACCGGTGTGCTTTCGCGCGATCTTCACCGCGTTCTCGACGGCCTCCGCGCCCGAGTTGAACAGGGCGCTCTTCTTCTCGTGGTCGCCGGGGGTGAGCCGGTTGAGGGCCTCGGCAACCGCGACGTAGGACTCGTAGGGCGAGATCATGAAGCACGTGTGCGTGAACTGCGCCACCTGCTGCTGGACCGCGGCGACGACGGCGGGGTGGGCGTTGCCGACGGTGGTCACGGCGATACCGGATCCGAGGTCGATGAGCGAGTTCCCGTCGGCGTCGACGACGACGCCCCCTCCGGCGGCGACTGCTTCGACGGGCACCGTGTGACCGACACCGGCACTCACGGCGGCCGCCTTGCGGGCGAGCAGCGCCCGTGACGCCGGGCCGGGGATCGCGGTCACGAGACGGCGCTCTTGAGGGAGAGTGGGTCCGCCGACGGGCACGGTCTCGAGGGCAGTGGTGCTCATGGGGGCGAGCGTAGGAGCGCGGCACCGTCGTTCGCACCGGCCGCCATGTACATTCTTGATGCGAACCTATACGAGCCGTACAGCATCCGAGGAGGCCGCATGCCCACCGCCCCGACGCACCCCACCGTCGCGTCGCTGCTGCGTCGCGGCGATCTGTCTCTGCGCTTCCTGGACACCGTCGACGAGGAGCAGCTGGCGCGCGAGGTGCGCTGGGTGCACTCCAGCGACCTGGCCGATCCCACGCCGTTCCTCTCGGAGGGACTCGTGCTCCTGACGACCGGACGCCAGTTCGACGGCGTCACCGACGACGCCTATGCGCCGTACGTCGCGCGACTGGCCGACCGGGGCGTGGCCGGCGTGGGATTCGGCACCGAAGTCGTGCGCGACGGCGTTCCCACTCCGCTGATCGACGCCTGCCGAGCCGCGGGCATGCCGCTGTTCGAGGTGCCCTACCGCACGCCGTTCATCGCCGTCGCGCGAGCGAACGCCGAAGATGTCGCAGCCACCTCCTACGCCCGCCGCACGTGGGCGCTGTCGGCGCAGCGGGCGATCGCGCTCGCTGCGCTCCGGCCCGATGGGCTCGGGGCGACCGTCGCCGAGCTCGCGCGTCAGCTCGGCGCCTGGGTCGGGCTGTTCGATGCCGCCGGCGAGCTCTCCCGGCAGCATCCCGCCAACGGCCTCGAGCCCGCGACGGCGACCACGTTGCGGGAGGAGATCGGCGCGGTGCTGCGGCGCGGGGCACGCGCCGGGTCGTCCCTGCGAATCGGCGCGACCCCGTTCACCCTGCAGACGCTCGGACGCGGCGGGCACCTGCGCGGGGTCATCGCGATCGCAGCCGGCGACCTCGATCGCGAGGGGCGCGGGGTCGTCACGGCCGTGATCGCCATGGCGGGGCTCGCGCTCGAACAGCACGGCGACCTCGCCCGCGCCCGCGGCGCGCTGCGAGCCGGGGTGGTGCAGTCGCTGCGCGGCGAGGACTCCGCCGCCGCACGACGCATCGCCCGAGACGTGTGGGGGCCGTTGCCCGAACCGCCTCTCGCCGTGGCCGTGACCGACGCGAGCGCCGCCTGGTCCGATGCGCTCGCCGAATACCTCGAGGTGCGGGCAGACGAGCGCCGGGGCACGCTCTTCTTCGGCCGGAGCGACGACGGCCTCGTGATCGTCGTTCCTGCCCCGCGCATCGACGTGCTCGGCGATGTCGTGGAGCGGTTCGGATGCCGCATCGGCGTCGCCTCCCCCGCGACCTACGACACCTTCACGCGAACGATGGAGCAGGCCCGCGTCGCCCGGGACCGCGGCGACCGCGGCGTGACCCGCTTCGCCGACGTCGCCCGCGCCGGCATCCTCACCGCTCTCGACACGGCGGATGCCCGCGCCCTGGCCTCCGCAGCCCTGCACCCGCTCGTGGTGTACGACGCCGCCCACGGCGCGGAGCTGCGTGAGACGCTGCGCGCGTGGCTCGGTGCGGACTGCTCGCACGAAGCGACCGCCCGCGCCCTCGGCGTGCACCGCCACACCGTGCGCGCCCGCCTCTCATCGGCCGAGAAGGTGCTCGCGCGCGACCTCGCCTCCTTCGCCGTGCGCGCCGAGCTGTGGGCTGCGTTCCAGGCCCTCGAACCCACCCCCTGACACCGCCCGCGCCGCGCGCCTTCCCCGTCCGCGCCACACCTCGGACGCGAACGTGCTCCGCAGTCACTTGATGCGGGTGTCGCCTCAGCAGACCCGCACGACGCGACTGCGGAAGATGTGCCGGCGTCAGCGGGGGGCGTGGGCCTCGAGGAACTCGTACACGTCGGTCGTGTCGACGCCGGGGAAAGAGCCGGTGGGGAGGGTCGCCAGAAGGGTCCGGGGCGTGCGCACGTTCGGCCACGAGTATTCGCGCCACGACGCCTCGAGGTCTTCCGGGGCCCGACGGCAGCACACCTCCACGGAGTGCTTCGACACACCCCGGTTGGTCGTGTCACGGCCGAGGAACCACTTCGTGTCGTCGAAGCGCACGCCCACACTGACCGAATGGGCGCCCTCGCTCGAGAACTCCACGCGGGCGGTGCACCAGTATGTGCCGTTGCCGGTGTCGGTGTACTGGTAGTAGGGGTTGAAGTGGTCGTCGACGTCGAAGACGACGCGACTGGTCCACTTGCGGCAGCACATCTGCCCCTCGATCGCCCCCAGCCGGTCGGCGGGGAAGTTCACGTCGTCGTTCTCATACGCCTTCGTGATCGTGCCGGACTCGTGCACCTTGAGGAAGTGCACCGGGATATCGAGGTGGACCGTCGCGAGATTGGTGAATCGGTGCGCGGCCGTCTCGTACGAGACCGAGTAGGTGTCGCGGAGATCCTCGATCGAGATCGCCCGGTCGCGCTTGGCCGCCTGCAGGGCCGGCACCACGTGCGCCGCGGGCATGAGGAGCGCACCGGTGAGGTAGTTCGTCTCCACGCGCTGACGCAGGAACTCCGCGTAGTCGGTGGGTTCGGTATGGCCGAGGATCCGACTCGACAGCGCCTGCAGCACCCCGGTCCGCGGGTCGCCCTTCGACGTCAGCCGGCTGGACAGATACAGACGTCCGTTTCGGATGTCCGCGACGCTGCGCGTGGTCTGCGGCAGGTCGGGAACGTAGTGCAGGGTGAATCCGAGGTGCGCCGCGATGTCGGATGCGGTGCGCTGGGTGAGCGGGCCGCCGGGGTGGTCGACGGCGTCGAGGATCTCCCGCGCCCGCTCCTCGAGCTCGGGGAAATGGTTGTTCTGCGTGCGCATGAGGCGACGCAGTGACACGTTGGCGCGCCGCGCCTCCTCCGGCGTCGCGGCACGCTCGTCGCGGAGCCGCTCGATCTCGCCCTGCAGCGCGAGCATCGTCCGCAGCGCGTCGTCGGGCATCGTCTTGGCGATGCGGAAGGGCGCGATGCCGAGCGCCTGGAACGTCTGGCCGCGCATCGCACGCTCGAGCGCGATCTCCATCGAGGCGCGTTCGTCGAGGGGCTCGGACTGCAGCAGCGCGTCCAGAGACGTGCCGAGGGCGCGCGCGATCGCCCGCAGCAGCGTGAGCTTGGGCTCCCGGCGCCCGTTCTCGATCATCGACAGCTGGCTCGGCGCGCGGTCGACCGCGGAGGCGAGCGCATCGAGCGTCATGCCCTGAGCGGTGCGCAGCTGGCGGATGCGTCGGCCGATGGTGAGGGTGTCCACCTCTTCATCGTCGGTCGGCTCGACCTCGTCCACGAGGGTCTTCGCGCTCTCCATGGGCCGATTCTGTCACGCGAGCAGAATTTTGGGGAATCTTCACTTCGGTTTTGTTCGGATCGGGACTGAAAATTCACACACAGTGGTGTCACGACCTCCCGACGGCACCTCGTCGCCAGGGACAACACCAGGAGAAGAGCCGATGACGTATCTCGCCACCCCCGGACAGCCGCCCCTCCGCGCGGGCGATCAGACGCAGACCGCAGCCGAGCTCCAGCGGGTCTGGGACACCGACCCGCGATGGGACGGCGTCGAACGCACCTACACGGCCGACGACGTCATCCGCCTGCGCGGCTCGGTGCGCGAGGAGCAGACCCTCGCGCACCGGGGCGCCGAGAACCTCTGGAACCTCCTTCACACCGAGGAATACATCCGCGCACTGGGCGCCTACACCGGCGGCCAGGCCGTGCAGCAGGTGCGCGCGGGGCTGAAGGCCATCTACCTCTCCGGCTGGCAGGTCGCCGCCGACGGAAATCTCGCCGGACAGACCTACCCGGACCAGAGCCTGTACCCCGCCAACTCCGTGCCGGCGGTCGTACGCCGCATCAACAACGCGCTCATGCGCCAGGACGGCATCGAGCACGCCGAGGGAGAGATCACCCGCGACTGGATGGCGCCCATCGTCGCCGACGCCGAGGCCGGGTTCGGCGGGCCGCTGAACGCCTACGAACTGGCGCAGTCGATGATCCAGGCCGGCGCCGCCGGCATCCACTGGGAGGACCAGCTGGCCAGCGAGAAGAAGTGCGGCCACCTCGGCGGCAAGGTGCTCGTGCCGACGCAGCAGCACATCCGGACGCTGAACGCCGCGCGTCTCGCGGCTGACGTCGCCGGTGTGCCGACGGTCATCATCGCGCGCACCGACGCCCTCGCGGCCGACCTGCTCACCAGCGACGTCGACCCGCGCGACCAGGAGTTCACGACCGGCGAGCGCACGAGTGAAGGCTTCTACCGCGTGCGCCCGGGTCTGGATGCGGTCATCAGCCGCGGCCTCGCCTTCGCCCCTTACGCCGATCTGCTGTGGGTCGAGACGGGCGAGCCGGACATCGAGCTGGCGCGCGCGTTCGCCGAAGCCATCCATGAGAAGTTCCCCGGAAAGCTCCTCGCCTACAACTGCTCACCGAGCTTCAACTGGAAGCGGCACCTGGACGACGAGCAGATCGCCACGTTCCAGGCGGAGCTCGCGGCGCTGGGCTACAAGTTCCAGTTCATCACGCTGGCCGGCTTCCACGCCCTGAACCACTCCATGTTCGACCTCGCCCGCGGCTACGCCGAGCGCGCCATGAGCGCCTACGTCGAGCTTCAGGAGGCCGAGTTCGCTGCAGAGGCGCAGGGCTACACCGCCACCAAGCACCAGCGCGAGGCCGGAACCGGCTACTTCGACCACCTCTCGACGGCGCTCAACCCTGACAGCGCCACCCTCGCCCTGGTGGGATCCACCGAGGCGCAGCAATTCCACTGACCCAACCCCCTACCCCTCACCCCCATAGCCCTCAGCCCCTCACCCCCATAGCCCTCAGCCCCATAGCCCTCAGCCCCTCACCCCATAGCCCCTCACCCCTTTGCATGTCCCACTTTCTGCTGCTCTGACGCCGCAGAAGAGCAGAAAGTGGGACACCAACCCCGGGAGGCGGGGATGCGGGACCGGGGACAGCGGGGATGCGGGACCGGGGACGACCGGGACGACCGGGAACGACGACTGGAGACATCATGACCATCACCGATACGGGCATGCCGCCCACGACCGACCAGAACCGCCCCACGACGGGACCGCTCCCGACGGGCGCCGGCACGGCATCCATCGAGATCGTCGGCGAGAGCCGGGACCGCTACGACGAGATCCTCACCCCCGACGCCATCACCTTCCTCGCGGCGCTGCACCACCGCTTCGCCGGTCGGCGACACGACCGGCTCGCCGACCGCATGCGCCGACGCTTCGAGATCGGCAACGGGCACGACCCGCACTTCCGTCACGACACCGCGCACATCCGGGAGGACCCCGACTGGCGCGTGGCGGGCGCGGGACCGGGGCTCGAGGACCGTCGCGTCGAGATCACCGGCCCCACCGACCCCAAGATGACGATCAACGCCCTGAACTCGGGCGCAAAGGTGTGGCTGGCCGACCAGGAGGATGCCACCAGCCCGACCTGGCGGAACGTCATCGAAGGGCAGCTGTCGCTCTACGACGCGATCCGCGACCGGCTGACGTTCACGAGCGACGCGGGCAAGGAATACCGGGTCACCGCCGAGCGAACGCCCACGATCGTGATGCGGCCGCGCGGCTGGCATCTGGTCGAGGAGCACATCCGGTTCTCCGATCGGCTCGGCCGGTCGATGGCGGCCTCCGGGTCGCTCGTGGATTTCGGGCTGTACGTCTTCCACAACGCCGCCGAGCTGATCGACCGCGGGCGTGGGCCGTACTTCTACATCGCGAAGCTGGAGTCGGCTGAGGAGGCCAAGCTCTGGGATGACGTGTTCACGTTCACCGAGGAGTACCTGGGCATCTCCCACGGCACGATCCGTGCCACGGTGCTCATCGAGACACTGCCGGCGGCATTCGAGATGGAGGAGATCCTCTTCGAGCTGCGCGACCACTGCGCCGGCTTGAACGCCGGCCGCTGGGACTACATCTTCTCCATCATCAAGAACTACCGAGGCCGCGGGGCGCGCTTCGTTCTCCCCGACCGCAGCGAGGTGACCATGACGGTGCCGTTCATGCGCGCCTACACCGAGCTGCTCGTGAAGACGTGCCACAAGCGGGGCGCCTTCGCGATCGGCGGCATGAGCGCCTTCATCCCGAACCGACGCGACCCCGAGATGACCGCGATGGCGATCGAGAAGGTGGCCGCCGACAAGAAGCGCGAGGCCGGCGACGGCTTCGACGGCACGTGGGTGGCGCATCCCGATCTCATCCCGACCGCCCGGGCGGAGTTCGACGCGGTCCTCGGCGAGCGCCCGAACCAGGTAGAACGACAGCGCGACGACGTGCAGGTGACCTCCGCCGACCTGCTGAACCTGCAGATCGGCCGCCCGATCACCGCGAAGGGCGTGCACGACAACGTGTCGGTGGGCATCCGCTACATCGAGGCGTGGCTGCGCGGTCTCGGCGCGGTGGCGATCGACGGGCTCATGGAGGATGCCGCGACCGCGGAGATCTCACGCAGTCAGATCTGGCAGTGGATCCACCAGGACCGCAGCACGGAGGAGGGCGACGCCATCACCCGCGAGTACGTCGAGGGGCTGATCACGGGGGTGCTGGGTGAGGTGGAGCGCTTCGACGGCGACCGCTTCGACGAGGCCGCGGAGATCTTCCGCGACGTCGCGACCGGCGAGGAGTTCCCCGCGTTCCTGACCCTCGGCGCGTACGCCCGCTACCTGGCCGCCTGACCCGCCCGTCGAGTGCTCGCACCCCGCGATCCACCAGCGGGTGCGGGCGCTCGACGGCGGCGTCAGGGAAGCAGACCACGCTCCATCGCGAGGGTCACCGCGCGGGTGCGGTCGGTGACGCTGAGCTTGTCGAACACGCGCAGCAGGTGCGTCTTGACGGTCGACTCGCCGATGCCGAGATCGACGGCGATCTGCTTGTTGCTGCGTCCGGCCGCGACCAGACGCAGCACCTCGGTCTCCCGGGTGGTGAGGGATGCCGCCGCTTCCGTCGACGGCTCTCGCATGCGCTGCACGAGCCGCACCGCCACCTGCGGACTCAGCGCGGTCTGCCCGGCGGCGACCGAGTGGATGCCCGCGACGATCTCGTCCCGCGGGGCGGCCTTCAGCAGATATCCGCTCGCGCCGGCTTCGATGGCAGCGAGGATCTGGTCGTCGGATTCATACGTGGTGAGGATGAGCACGCGAGCCGCGTGCTCGGACACCAGGCGCGCGGTGGCCTCGACGCCGTCGACACCGGACATGCGCAGATCCATGAGGACGACGTCGGGTGCGGTGGCCGCGACGATCCGCACCGCCGCCGCTCCGTCGGCGGCTTCCCCGACGACCTCCAGCCCCGGCTCGTCGGAGAGCAGGCCCGCGAGACCGGCACGCACGACGGGGTGGTCGTCGACGATGACCAGGCGGATCATGCGTTCTGCTCCTCGGGGAGGCCCGCAAGCGGAGGGGTGGCGATCGGCAGGGCGACCGTGAGCACGGTACCCCGGTCGGGTGTCGTGTCGATCGTCAGGGTCCCGCCGGCGAGCGCGACGCGGTCGGCCATGCCGTCCAGGCCGTAGCCTGTGCGCCGGCGGTCGGGATCGAAGCCGCGGCCGTCGTCGACGACGGCGAGCCGGATGCCGGAGGCATCGGCCTCGACGATGACCCGGACGGATGCGGCACCGGCGTGCTTGCGCACGTTCGACAGCGCCTCCTGCAGGCAGCGCAGCACCACCAGCTGCGCGTCGCGCGTCATCCCGTCGTCGCCCTCGAGCGCCACCTCGACCTGCACGACGAGCCCGGCCTCGGCACGGAATCGCTCGGCAAGTCGCTCCACCGCCGCCTCCAGGACCGCGTCGCCCGGGACCGCGGCCGTGCGGGCGACGAGACCCCGGGCCTCGGCGAGCGCATCCCGTGAGAGCTGTTCGACGGTCGCGATCGTCTGCGCGGCCGCATCGGTCTCGCCGCGCCCCAGCTGCCTTCCGGCTCGCTCGCTGAGCAGTGTCAGCCCGGCGAGCGTCTGAGCGAGGGTGTCATGGATGTCGCGGCCGAGACGTTCCCGCTCGTCGGCGGCGCCGCGCTCACGGCTGAGCCTCTCGACCTGCTCCTGCGCATCGGTGAGCTCGGCGACGAGACGGGCACGGTCTTCGCCGTACTCGGCGATCGCGCTGATCCACAGCCCCAGCGAGACGGCGAAGACGAACGAGACGCCCGCGGTGAGCAGACCGGACCACATCGCCTCCGACGAGAAGGCCCCGTTGAGCAGGAATCCCACGAACGTGGCTGCCGCGACGCCCGCGCTGCCCACGATCGCTTCCCTGCGCGCGGGGGTGGTCACCCAGACGAGCGGGTAGGCGAGGGTCTGCAGCATCGCCAGGAACGGCGCCGCGGCGATGCCGATGACGATGGCCAGCACGACGAGCGGGATGCCCACCGCGAGGCGCCAGGTCGGTGCGGCTCCCGACACGATCCCCGGACGCAGGAACGCGTAGCCCGCGACGAACACGAGAAGCGAGACTGCCGTCAGCCACCACCCCGACGGGCCCGAGGCACCGAGGCCCGCCAGCGAGAGCGCCGCGATGGCGGCGAGCCCGGCCGCGACGGCGATGTCCCACCAACGTGTGTTGTACATGTGCTCTCCGAGAGGCTGTGGGATCGAGGCTACGCGTCGCGACGGTTCCAGCGGAACGTCAGCCGCGCCAGCACCAGACCCACGATCAGCCAGACGCCGAGCGCCACGGCCACGCCCCCGAGGTTCCATTCACCGCCCTGCTCGAGCACGGCGTACTCGGCCGGCAGGAAGACCTCCCGCATGCCCTGCGCCATCCACTTCACCGGCAGCACGCTCGCCGCCGTCTGCAGCCAGTCGGGCAGCAGGAAGAAGAAGAGGTAGACGCCGGAGATGAACTGCACGACCAGCACGATCGGGATGATGACGGCGCTCGCGCTTCGTCCCGACCGGGGGACCGCCGACAGCGCTACTCCCAGCAGCGCGGAGGTGACGACCCCGAGCACGAAAACCCACGTGAAGGTGAGCCACTTCTCGGGCTCGGTCGGCAGGGGCACCTGGAAGACCACCACGGCGAACAGGATGATCAGCCCGACCTGAACGACCCCCGTCACCCCGACCTGACCGATCTTGCCGAGGAAGTACGAGACCGGTGACAGGGGCGTCGCTCCCAAGCGCTTGAGCATCCCGGTGGTGCGCTCGGTCGCGATGTCCATCGCGAGGTTCTGGAACCCCGACAGCAGCATGCCGGCCGCGAGCATGGCGGGCAGGTACATCTGCGCGACGGGGATGGCGGGCAGTCCCGGACCGGCTGTGAAGTCGCCGTCCGCGCCGAAGATCGTCGAGAAGAGCGCCAGCAGCGCGATCGGGAAGAGGAAGGTGAAGACGAGGGTGTCTCCGGAACGGACGTACTGGATCAGTTCGAAGCGGGCGCGCCAGGCGCCCAGCGCGACGGTGCTCATCGTGCGGCCTCCATCGGGGCGGGCTCGGATGCGGCCGAGTCGGCCACGAGGTCGAGGTAGACGTCTTCGAGGGTGGGGCGAACCACTTGGAGGTCGGGCGGCTCCCCGCCGAGACGCCTCACCAGGTCGGCGACGACGGCGCCGGGCTCGTCCGTGCGACGCTCACGGAGCGCGTCGCCCTCGCGCCAGCGGACGATGGGGGTCCGCGCGGACGCCCCGCCCACATCGTCGACGCCTCCGAGCGCGCGAAGTCGCCCCTCCGCGATGATCCCGACGCGATCGGCGAGCTGGGCGGCTTCGTCGAGATAGTGGGTGGTGAGCACGATCGTGACGCCCTCAGCCGAGAGAGAGCGGATGAGCTCCCAGAACGACCGGCGGGCGGCCGGATCGAACCCGGTGGTGGGCTCGTCGAGGAACAGCACCTCGGGGCGTCCGATGATCCCGAGGGCGACGTCGACCCGGCGCTGCTGTCCGCCCGAGAGCTTCGAGACCCGGCGGCCCGCGTGCTCGGTCAGCCCGGCGGCGGCGATCACCTCGTCGACGTCGCGCGGGTGCGGATAGAACCCGGCGAACTGGGTCAGCTGCTCGCGCACCGACAGGGCGCCGAGTTCGCCGGCCGACTGCAGGACGACGCCGATGCGGGCCCGGAAGGCGGCATCTGCCCGGGCCGGGTCGTGACCCAGCACCCGCACATCGCCGCTGTTGCGTCGACGGTATCCCTCGAGGATCTCGACCGTCGTGGACTTTCCCGCGCCGTTCGGACCGAGGAGGGCGAACGTCTCACCCGCGCGGATATCGAAGGACACGTCCGCCACGGCGACTCGGCGCCCGTACTGTTTGCGCAGGTTCTGCACCTGCACCGCGATCTCTGCCATGACATCCAGGGTTCCGCGGATGCGCGCCGCTCGACAGCGCCCATCCGACTGATCTGGCGTCCCCCATTCGGTGGACCCGGGCGGGGTTTCCTGGTATCTGCGGGCGACTACGCTGGGGGCGTGACCGAACGTGCCCCGCTGTCCCGCAAACTGTCCGCGATCGCCGAGTCCGCGACCCTGAAGGTCGACGCGAAGGCGAAGGCCCTCAAGGCCGCCGGCCGGCCCGTGATCAGCTATGCCGCCGGAGAGCCCGACTTCGCCACGCCGGATTTCATCGTCGACGCCGCCGCACAGGCCCTGCACGACCCGGCGAACTTCCGCTACACGCCCGCCGCGGGTCTGCCGGTGCTGCGCGAAGCGATCGCGGCGAAGACGCACGAGGACTCCGGGCTGGAGGTGGACCCCTCGCAGGTGATCGTGACCAACGGCGGCAAGCAGGCCGTCTACCAGGCCTTCCAGACCGTGGTGAACCCCGGTGACGAGGTGCTCCTGCCCGCGCCCTACTGGACGACCTACCCCGAGGCGATCGCCCTCGCCGACGGTGTGCCCGTCGAGGTGTTCGCCGGCGCCGACCAGGAATACAAGGTCACCGTCGCCCAGCTCGAAGCGGCTCGCACGGAGAAGACCACAGCGCTCGTGTTCGTCTCGCCGTCGAACCCGACGGGCTCGGTCTACACCGCCGATGAGGTGCAGGAGATCGCCGAATGGGCGCTCGAGCACGGCATCTGGATCATCTCGGACGAGATCTACCAGAACCTCGTCTACGAAGGCGTCCGTGCGACGTCGGTGGTCGATGCCGTCCCGGAGGTCGCGGCGCAGACGATCCTCGTCAACGGCGTCGCGAAGACCTATGCCATGACGGGATGGCGCGTGGGCTGGATGATCGGACCCGCCGACGCCATCAAGCTCGCCGGCAACCTGCAGTCGCATCTGTGCAGCAACGTCAACAACGTCGCGCAGCGGGCCGCGCTCGCGGCCCTCACCGGACCTCAGACGGAAGCCGAGAAGATGCGCACCGCCTTCGACCGCCGTCGTGGCCTGATCGTCAGCGAGCTGCGGAAGATCGACGGCGTGGAGGTGCCGACCCCGCTCGGTGCGTTCTACGCCTACCCCGACGTCACCGGCCTCCTCGGGCGCGAGTGGGCGGGCGCTACGCCCACCACCTCCCTCGAGCTCGCCGACCTCATCCTCGAGAAGGCCGAGGTGGCGGTGGTTCCCGGTGAGGCGTTCGGGCCGAGCGGCTACCTGCGTCTGTCATACGCACTGGGCGAGGAGGAACTCCTCGAGGGCATCCGTCGCCTGCAGGAGCTGTTCTCCTGACCCACGGGTCGAACTGCGTCAGCCGCGTCGCTCCCCCGAGCCGTCCGGGGTCGGGGGCAGCACGTTGCGCAGGATGTCGGCGATCGTGACCACCCCGGTCACGCGCTGACCGTCGGTCACGACGGCCAGCTGCTCGCTCGCCCGCCGCATGTGCGCGAGCGCTTCGTGAACGAGCGTGTCCTTCTCGAGCGTGAACGCCGCGCGCGCGACATCGTCGGCCGGCCTCGTCGCAGGGTCGAGCAGCACGTCGCGCACGTGCACGACGCGCGGCGCCGCATCCGCCCCGAGCACGAGGATGCGCATGTGACCCGACTCCGCGGCGACGGTGTGGATGTCGCCGACGGTCGCGTCCTGCGCGACGGCCGTGAGAGCGGCATCCGACCGCACCAGATCGCCGATGGCGAGCGTCTGCAGGTCGATGACGCCGGCGAGCGGTGAGCGGTAGGTCTCCTCGAGCGCGCCGACCTGCGTCGAGTGCTCGACGAGCTGGCGCACCGCATCGACGTCGAGCCCACCGGCGGCGGCGCGGTCGACGGGATCGATGCCGCTGGCGGCCACGAGCCGGTTCGCGATCCGGTTGACCCACATCAGGAGAGGGCGGAAGACCCACACGAACGCTCGCGACGGGATGCCGATGAGCATCGCCGCCCGCTCCGGATGCGCGATCGCCCACGACTTCGGGGCCATCTCGCCCACGACCAGGTGAAGGAAGGTGACGACGAGCAGGGCGGTGACGAAGGCGGCGACGTCGGCACCCCACGCCGGGAGCCCCCAGGCGAGCAGAACCGGTGCCAGCGCGTCGTCGACCGCCGGCTTGGTCACCGCGCCGAGCGCGAAGGTGCACGCGGTGATGCCGAGCTGCGCGCCGGCCAGCATGACCGTCAGTTCGTTCGCCCCCTTGAGGGCGGCCCGGGCAGATCGGCTCGTGTGCGCCGCCTCCTCCAGACGGTGTCGGCGCACCGCGAGCAGGGCGAATTCGATCACGACGAAGAAGGCGCTGACGATGATGAGACCCAGCGTCACGCCGACGACCAGCCACGGGTTCATCGCTCTGCTCCGGCTTCGACGTCATCGAGGCGCTCGCGGACGAGTTCGACCTCCACCACCGACGGCACGTGCCGCGCCACGGCCAACACGTGCGTGCGCAGGAGGCGCCGCATCGGCTCATCGGCCACGAGGTCGGCCGGGTCGTCGTCGACGGGGATGTCGATCGAGGTCCCGACCTCGGGGAGCCCGCCGTTCTGGGCGATGAGGAGACCGGCGACGGTCTCGTAGTCCCCCACCGGCAGCTCCACCCCGACCGCGCGACCGACCTCGTCGACGTGCACGTCGCCGCCCATGCGCCACCGCGAGCCGCCGAGCGGTCGCACGACCTCCGTCGCCCCGTCGTCGTGCTCGTCGGTGACGTCGCCGACGATCTCTTCGGCCAGATCCTCCAACGTCACGACTCCGCAGAAGACCCCGTACTCGTCGATCACGCACGCCAGCTCGTTGTGCTCGGCGGTCATGGTCGCAAGCGCCTGGGGCAGCGGCATGAGCGTCGGCACGATCGTCGGTGTGCGCATGATGTCACTGACCCGACCGGCATCGTCGGCACGCAGCAGGTCGACCAGCTGCACGATGCCGACCGGCTCGTCGTCGTCCACGACCGGATAGCGCGTGTGCCCGGACGCCATGAGCGCACGCAGCTCGCCCAGCGGCAGGTCCGGCGTGACGCTGTCGGCCCGGTGGCGCGGGATCATCGCGTGCTCGACGTCGCGGTCGGGGAAGTCGATGATGCGATCGATCATCAGCGACAGCTCAGCCGGCAGATCGCCGCTGTCGCGAGACTCGGCGACGAGGTGCTCGAGGTCGTCGGCCGTGGCACTGCTGTCGACGTCTTCGACGGGTTCGATGCGCAGCAGGCGCAGAAGGGCCTCGGCCGACCGGTCGAAGACGACGATCAGCCACCCGAAGACGCCGAGATAGATCAGCGTCGGGCGCGCGAGTGCGCGGGCCAGCGGATCCGGCGCGGCGATCGCGAGATTCTTCGGATACAGCTCCCCGAAGATCATCTGCACGACCGTGGACAGCGCGAGGGCGATCACCGTGCCCACGGTGATGCTCACCGTCGGATCGACGCCCGTGCCCCCGAGGAGCGTGCCGAGCGACTCCCCCACCAGCGGCTCGGCGACGTATCCGATGAGGAGGCCCGTGACCGTGATGCCGAGCTGGGCGCCGGAGAGCATGAACGACGTGCGCCGGGTGACCCGCAGAGCGCGCCGCGCAGCCGCGTCGCCGCCGTCGGCTCGGGCGCGCAGGCGCGATCGGTCCACGGACATGAACGCGAACTCCTGCGCGACGAAGAAGCCGTTGGCGACGATGATCGCCAGGATCACGACGATGCCGAGCAGGAGAGTGAGGACGGCGATCAGCACGGCGTCAGAGCTCGATGTTCACGAGCACGGGTTCCGGCTGCAGAAGCAGGCCGAACTCGGCATGCACGCGAGCGCGGATGAAGCGCGCCAGCTGAGCGATCTCGGCGGCCGTCGCGCCGCCGCGGTTGGTCAGCGCGAGCGCGTGCTTCGTCGACAGGCCCGCCCGCGACGGCGTCAGGCGGAAGCCCTTGCGAAGACCCGCCTGCTCGATGAGCCACGCAGCGCTCACCTTCACGTCGGGTTCCCGGGTCTCCGGGGTGGGCACGTGACCGTCGAAGACGGCGAGCGGGATCACGAGAACGGGGTCGAGGTCCGGCTCGACCGGCCAGCGCGGACACTCCGGCGGCAGCGAGCGTGCGATCGCGGCGGGCACGACGGCGTTCTGGAAGAACGAGCCCGCACTCCACGTGTCGGGATCGTCCGCGTCGAGCACCATCCCCTTGCTCGCGCGGATCTCGAGGATGCGCTCCCGGATCTCGGCGAGGGTCGCGGTGCCCTCTTCGGCCAGTCCGAGCGCGGTGCGCAGCTGCACCCCCGCCACCGGTCGAGCCTCGGTTCCCACCTCGGCCAGGTCGAAGGTCGCCGACAGGATCACCGCCGAGCGCTCCGGAACCGACCCGTAATGAGCCTTCAGCACGGACGTGCGGAACCCCAGGCCGAGGTCCGCGGCCGGAACGGTGGACACCTCGCCGGTGGACTCGTCGATCAGGTCCACCTCGACGAGCGTGCGCACGATCTCCTGGCCGTAGGCGCCGATGTTCTGCACCGGCGCGGCACCGACGGTGCCGGGGATGCCCGACATCGCCTCCAGGCCCGCGAGCCCCTCCGAGACCGCGTGCGCCACGAGGTCGTCCCAGCCGTGACCGGCCTGCACGCGCAGCCGGGTGCGCCCCTCGTGGGGAGACGGCAGGCGCTCGATGCCGCGGGTGAGCACGCGGATGACGGTGCCCTCGACCGGGTCGTCGCCGACGAAGAGATTGGAGCCTCCGCCGAGGACGAGCCACTCGTCACCGGTCGCCCAGACGAAACGGAGCGCCTCGACGAGCTCGTCGCGCGTGTGCGCCTCGACCATGCGCTCGGGCGCCCCGCCGGTGCGGAGCGTGGTGAGCTCGGCGAGGCGTATCGGCGTGATCTCGGCCATCAGGGGTGTCGCACCCGCACCTGCGCCTTGCCGAGCACCGTCGTGTCGGCGTGCCGCACGGTGAGGTCGATGCGGGCGGTGTCCTCGTCGACGGCGCCGACGACGGCATCCACCGACACCTCGGCGCCCGACACGGCATCGACCACGACGGGCCTCGTGAAGCGCACCCCGTACTCGACGATGCGGCCGGCATCGCCCAGCCACGGCACGATGGTCTCCACCGCGAGCCCCATCGTGAGCATGCCGTGCGCGAGCACGCCGGGCAGACCGACCCGCTCGGCGACATCGTCACGGTAGTGGATGGGGTTGAAGTCTCCCGAGGCGCCCGCGTAGCGCACGAGGGATTCGCGGGTCAGATGCACGGTGCGCGCGGCGACGTGGTCGCCCACGCTCAGCCCGGTCGACGTCATGAGTCCTCGCCTCCCACCAGCAGCACCGAGACGGCGGTGACGACGTGCGCGCCCTGCGCGTCGACGATCTCCGCCTCGCTGGTGACCATGGCGCCCTTTCCGACGGCGCGCACGCCGGAGATCGACAGCTGAGCGGTCAGCTCGTCGCCGGCCACGATCGGGCGCGTGTAGCGGAAACGCTGCTCCGCGTGGATGAGACGCTCGAGCGCGATGCCGCTGTCGTCGAGGGCCAGCAGCTGCTGCAGCGTGAGGTCCTGGACGACCATGGCGAAGGTCGGCGGCGCCACGACGTCGTCGTAGCCGAGTGCTCGCGCCGCGTCGGGGTCGGTGTGCTGGGGGTCGTCGGCGAAGACCGCGCGCGAGAACTCGCGCACCTTCTCCCGACCCACGAGGTACGGGGCCGTCGGCGGAAAGGTCCGGCCGACCAGCTCGGGGTTCACTGCCACGGTTCCATCCTACCGAGGGCCGCCGAGACGGCTGCGGCACGATGGATCCCGCGATGGATCAGCGGCGGCGGCCCCGGATCGCCCGCAGCGCCATCTGCACGGCGATGACGACGAGGAACGCGGCGAAGAGCATGTTGCCCACGAACGGGTCGACCAATGTCGCGATCAGCGCACCGAGGGCCGTGGTCGCACAGGCGGCCCCTCCGACGAGCGCGGCCGCGACGAGGTCCACGTTCTTGCGGCGCACGTTCCCGATCGTCCCCGACACGGCTGTGGGGATCATCATCAGCAGCGAGGTGCCCTTGGCCAGCAGATCGCTGGTGCCGAACAGGAGCACGAGAGCCGGCACGACGATCACGCCCCCGCCGACGCCGAGGAGCCCGGCGAGGATGCCCGTGATCACCCCGAGCGCGACGAGCGCGACACCGCTCAGCCACGTCAGCGGCAGCCCCGCCTCGCGCGACGGGATGACGAAGAACAGGCTCACGATCACCACCGCCAGGAAGGCGACGAAGCCCCACCGCAGCACCGTGACCGGCAGACGGGCGAGCAGCCACGTGCCGATCTGCGCTCCGATCACCGCGCCCCCGGCGAGGATGAGGGCGGGGATCCATGCGACCGAGCCGTGCACCGCGTAGGAGATCACCCCCACCGTCGCGGTCGGGACGATCGCGGCGAGCGACGTGCCCGCGGCGAGGCGCTGGTCGAAGCCGAGGATGAGCATGAGCAGCGGCACGATGACGGTGCCTCCCCCGACGCCGAAGAGTCCGGAGAGGAGGCCGGCGAGGGCGCCGACGAGAAGGCACGTGACGATGAAGCGCGGCGTACGCGCGCGGACAGCGGCGTCGCTCATTCGACCGATGCGTCGTCGATGAGCCAGGCGCCGTCCTCCGACACGAGGACATACGTGTAGTCGTCCTGCGCCGGCTGCGGCTCGGGCAGCGGCGAACCGTATTCGTCGACACTCGACATGTACGTCTCGCGGGTCTGCAGCACGATCTCACCGTCGCCGGTCTCGATGTCGGTCACCGTCAGTTCGTAGCCCGAGGTGGTCGCAGCGAACTCGGCGGCGCTGACCTGGAAGGTCTCGCAGTCCGCGATGCCCAGGTAGTCGCGGAAGTACTCCGTGGTCGAGGCGACGTAGGCGTCGCAGTCCCCGTCGCGCCAGGCGCTGTCGTAGGTCTGCACCGTCTCGATCGCCGCACGCTCATCGACCGACTCGCCGGATGCGGCGCCGACGCCTTGCAGCATGCCCAGCGCGAGCGGAATGAAGACGGCCGCGAGCGCCACGATGCCCAGGAGCACGACACCCACGACCACCCAGACGATCCAGAGCTTGGAGGACTTCGGCTCGGTGGCGGAGATGAACGCGCCTCCGACCCCCGCCCCGGGGTAATCCGCGGGCGGCTGACCCGAGACCTGCGGGTCACCCGTCTGCTGAAAGGCGGGCTGACCGGGCGGCGTGACGTCGGAGGCGCTTCCCGGGGCCGCGAACAGCTGCGAAGCGGGGTCCGCGTCGGCGGGTGTCGCGGAGGCGTCCGTGGACGTCGTGGAGGCCTCAGCGGGGGCGTTCTGGTCGGGTTCCGCTGCAGCTGCCGGCTGCTCGGGCACGTGGACGTGCTCGGTCCACTGGGCACCGTCCCACCAGCGCAGTGCGCCGTGTCCGTCGTCGTACCATCCGGGCGGGGTCGTGCTCATCGCGCCTATCCGTTCACGGGCGCGCGGGTGGCGCCGCACGCCCACCTTACCGGCGCGCATCCGGTGGGGCCGCCGCGTCCGCACCTGCACGAGGTGGACCGGATGCGGTGTCAGCGCGACCGGAGGCAGCATCCGCAGAATTCGTTCCCAACGTTTTCCCAGGGAGCGGTATCATTCCGCGGTGGGGGACGCGTTCCTCCTTGCGCGCTTCGCTCTGCACGACCTGCGCAACACCTCGCATCCATGCAGAACGCCGAAAGGACGAGAATTTGGGCTTCTGGGAGAACTTTTTCGACGTGATCTGGTGGTTCTTGTTCGCCTTCGCGTTCATCGCCTACCTCTTCGCGCTGTTCGCCATCATCGGCGACCTCTTCCGCGACCACAAGCTGAACGGCTGGTGGAAGGCACTGTGGATCATCTTCCTGATCTTCGTGCCGTTCCTGACCGCGCTGGTCTACCTCATCGCGCGCGGCAAGGGCATGGCCGAGCGCAGCGCCTCCGAGGCGCAGCAGGCGAAGGCGGCGACCGACGCGTACATCCAGCAGGTCTCGGGCGGCAAGAGCCCGGCCGAGGAGATCGCCCACGCCGCCGAGCTGCTGAAGGCCGGCACCATCACCACCGAGGAGTACGAGAAGCTCAAGGCGAAGGCGCTGTCCTGATCCGCTGATCGACCTCGCGAAGGCCGTCACCCTCCGGTGGCGGCCTTCGTCATTCCCGATCGTTCCGGGATCGCCGCGCCGTCACGACGACATCCCAGAGGGCGTCGGCGATCTCGCGCTTGCTGCCGCGTCGCTCGGCGACCACGTTCCCGCCCTGCCCGATGATCGCCACCGCATTGTCCGGCTGCTCGAACCCGCGCGACCACCCCACCTCGTTGACGACGAGCAGGTCCGCGCCCTTTCGCTCGCGCTTGCGCCGGCCCCGCTCGAGCAACCGCTCTCGGTCCGGCTCCGTCTCGGCCGCGAATCCCACGATGATCTGCCCCTCGGGCCGGGCGGCGGCGAGACCCGCGAGGATGTCGGGGTTCTGCACGAGCTCCAGGGTGAGACCGTCATCGGTCTCCTTGGCGAGCTTGGTGTCGGAGACGGCCGCGACCCGGTAGTCGGAGACGGCCGCGGCCATCACGACCACATCGGCCCCGACCGCGGCCGCCTCGACGACCGACTGCAGATCAGTCGCCGTGCCGACCTCCACGGTCTGTATGCGCGGATGCCGGCGCGCGAGTGCGGCTGCATCCGTCTCGACGTGCGCGACCACCAGCGTGACGTCCGCACCACGATCGGCCGCTGCGAGGGCGACGGCGATGCCCTGTCGACCGCTCGAACGATTGCCGATGTAGCGCACCGGGTCGAGCGGTTCGCGGGTGCCGCCGGCGCTGACCACCACGCGAACACCGGCGAGGTCTTTCGGCGCGAGCACGGTCAGGGCGATGTCGGCGATCTCATCCGGCTCGGTCATGCGCCCCGGCCCGGAATCACCGCCGGTGAGCTCTCCGTCGGCAGGGCCGACGATGTGCACGCCCCGGTCGCGCAGGGTCGCGATGTTGGCGCGGGTCGCGGGGTGCTGCCACATCTCGGTGTGCATGGCCGGAGCCACGACGACCGGGGCGGTGGTCGCGAGTAGGGTGGTGCCCAAGAGGTCGTCGGCGAGTCCGGCGGCCGTTTTCGCGAGGAAGTTCGCCGTCGCCGGCGCGACGACCACCAGGTCGGCGGACTGGCCGAGGGAGACATGCCGAACACGGGCGACGTCATCGTGCACCGATGTCGTCACCGGGTTGCGGCTGATCGCCTCCCACGTGGTCGGTCCGACGAACCGCAGGGCGTCGTCGGTGGGGATCACGTGCACGTCGTGCCCCGCCTTCACGAAGCGGCGCACGAGGTGGACGGACTTGTAGGCGGCGATGCCACCGGTGACGCCGACGACGATGAACACGCTTCGATCTTGCCACCGCCTCACCCGAGCCGACCCGAGGAGACCCGCATGTGCACGGTGATCGTGAGCGTCCCGAACGCGCCGGGTGCCCCCACACGGTTGCTGGCCGTGCGCGATGAGGACCCCGCCCGGCCCTGGAATCCGCTCGGGGCGTGGTGGCCCGAGCGCGACGATCGCATCGTGGGCGTGCGTGACGTGCGCGCCGGCGGTGCGTGGCTGGCGGCGCTGCCGGATGCGGGCCGGCTGGCGGTGCTGCTCAACCGTGCCGATGTCTCGGACCGACCCGAGGCCGACCTGGTCTCGCGCGGGGTTCTCCCCCTGGATGCGGTGCAGGGCTCGGTTGCCTCGGGCGACCCGCGCACGCACGGCTTCAATCTGGTCGACGTCGACGGCGCGGCGGTGCGCGTGGTGTCGTGGGATGGGCGCGATCTCCGGTCGCGAAGCCTCGAGCCGGGTGTCCACATGCTCGCCCACGACGATGTCGACGACGCCTCCACCGCTCGCATCGCCGCATGGCTCGACGCGTTCCGCGCGGCGACCGGCCGGCCCGACGCCTGGATCGAAGCATGGCTGGGCGTGCTGGACCGCTCGGCGGACCTCTCCCCCGACGACGATCGCGCGATCATCCGCGACAATCGCCCGCACGGGTACCCGACGCAGTCGCTGCTGCTGTGCGCGGCGGAGATCACGTCTTCCGGAGTGGATGTGCGTTACGGCGAGCTGGACCACCCTGCCCGGTGGACGCATCCGTCGTGGGCCTGACCACCGACCGGACTCGGGCCGACGGCGGGCGCCTCAGGCGCCGATGAGCACCGCGGACACCCGCTCGAGAGCGTCGGGCACGAGCCGGTAGTACGCCCAGGTGCCGCGCTTCGACCGGTGGAGGAATCCGGCCTCCGTGAGCACCTTCAGGTGGTGCGAGACCGTCGGCTGGGACAGCCCGATCGGATCGATGAGATCGCACACGCAGGCTTCCTGATCCGCATGGGAGGCCACGAGCGACAGCAGTCGCAGCCGTGCCGGGTCCGCGAGCGCCTTCAGCGTGGCGGCCATCCGCTCCGCCTCGTCGGGGCCGATCGGCGCCCTCTTCAAGGGCGCGCAGCATGCCGCGCCCTGCGTGACATCGGTGACCTCGAGCATCGCGACCATATATCGATAGTAGTAAATATTGACAGGTTTCGATACCCGACGTCATACTGTGCATCGACACTCATCGATATCCCGTGGAGGCCACCATGACGTTGCTCGAACTGACGCCGAGAGTCGAGGCGGACGATCCGCGGACGGCGTTGCCGGTGGTCATCATCGGGGCCGGCCCGGTCGGGCTCGCCGCAGCAGCGAATCTCGCCGAGCGGGGCAGGGACTTCGTCGTCATCGAGGCCGGCGATCGCGTCGCCGCATCCATTCGACTCTGGGGCCACACGCGACTGTTCTCGCCGTGGCGGCACGTCATCGATCCGGCTTCCCGACGTCTGCTCGAAGCGTCCGGCTGGACGATGCCGGCCGATGAGAGCCGATCGCCCACCGGCCACGAACTCGTCGACGCATACCTGGAGCCCCTCGCCGCACTGCCGCAGATCGGGCCGCGCATCCGGTTCGGCACGCGCGCGATCGCCGTGACGCGGAAGGGGATGGACCGCACCCGCACCGCCGGCCGCGCTCGAGCGCCGTTCCTGCTCCGCGTGCGGACCGCCGAGGGGATCGTCGAGGAACTGACGGGCCGCGCGGTGATCGATGCGTCCGGCACCTACGCGACGCCGAACCCGCTCGCTTCGTCCGGGCTGGATCCGCTCGGCCTCGCCGATGTCCCCGATCTCGTGCACCATGCGCTGCCCGACGTGCTCGGCACCGAGCGGGCGTCGTTCGCGGGAAAGCACACCGTCGTCGTCGGCGCCGGCCACTCGGCGTCGAACACCCTGATCGCCCTTGCCGAGGTGGCGAGAACCGAGCCGGCGACGCGGGCGACGTGGCTCATCCGCAACGCCTCCGCGATCCGCGTCTCCTCGTCGCCGGACGACGAGCTCACCGATCGCGCCGCCCTCGGCTCTCGCGTGGAGCAGTTGGTCCACGCCGGACGCATCGCGGTGATCGACTCGTTCGAGATCTCACACCTGGAGTCGACCGACGTCGGCGGGGTGACCGTGGTCGGCACCCGCCACGACGAGCCGGCCCACATGGACGCCGACGTCGTGGTGAACGCGACCGGTTTCCGTCCCGACCTCAGCATGCTGCGCGAGATCCGACTCGAGCTCGATGACGTCATCGAGGCGCCGCGCCGGCTGGCGCCCCTCATCGACCCGAATGTGCACTCGTGCGGCACGGTCGCGCCGCACGGGTTCGCCGAACTTCGGCACGCGGAGCCGGGGTTCTTCCTGGCGGGCATGAAGTCCTACGGCCGGGCACCGACGTTCCTTCTCGCGACCGGGTATGAGCAGGTCCGCTCCATCACGGCATGGCTCGACGGCGATGCACCCGCCGCAGCAGAGGTTCGGCTCACCCTGCCCGCGACAGGCGTCTGCTCCACCGGCCTCGCCGAGGGCGGTTCGTGCTGCTGATGATCCGCATCCGGGTGATGACCGCCGCCGACTGGACCGATGTCGAGCAGATCTACGCCGCCGGAATCGCTTCGGGCGAGGCCACGTTCGAAACCGACACGCCCACGTGGGAGCAGTTCGACGCCGGCAGGATCCGACCGGCAAGACTCGTCGCCGTCGATGAGCGCGGGGCGGTTCTCGGATGGGCCGCCGCCTCACCGGTATCGGTACGGGCGGCATATCGAGGCGTGATCGAGCACTCCGTGTACGTCGACCCGGTCAAGCGCGGCGCCGGGATCGGTCGACGACTGCTCGAGGCCCTGGTAGCCGAGGCCGAGGAGGCCGGTTACTGGACGATCCAATCGAGCATCTTTCCCGAGAACACCGCGAGTCTGCGATTGCACGAGCAGACTGGCTTTCGCGTCGTGGGCAGGCGGGAGCGGATCGCACTCTCGCTTCTGGGTCCGCACGCCGGCACGTGGCGCGACACGATCCTCGTGGAGCGGCGCTCCGTCCGGCTCGGCCCGGATCCGTCCGCATCGTCAGGCGGGGCCTGATCCGTCCCATCCGTTGCGCTCGAAGTTAGGGCACCCTAACCTGAAGGGGTGACCGTCTCCTCCGACTCTCCGCTCTTCCTGTTCGCCGGCGACAGCTCCGACGTGCCGTACGTGCAGGCGACGCTCGAACGCCTTCCGGTGGACGCCTTCGGCCACGTGTTCCTCGAGGTCGCGACCTCCGTTCAGATCCAGTCGCTGCGGCGGCCGGAGGGGATGTCGGTGCACTGGCTGTGCCGGACCGATGTCGGGGTCGACGCCACGATGAGCCCCCGCGGGGCACGCCTCGAGGCCGCGACGCGCGCGTGGCTGTCGGAGTGGATGTGCGGATCCGACTCCGGTCCGCGCATCATCTGGATCGGCGCGACGACGATTCCGGCGATGTCCCGCCTGCACGACGAGATCCATCACCATCACGCCGGCTGAGCGCGCACCTCAATCGCCTCGGGAGCGCCACGAGCGCACGATCTCCTTGATGCGGTCGAGCGCTGAGACCGGGTGACTCGGAAGCGGCTCGCCCTGGCGAAGCAGCGCGCCGCGCTCCTCGTCTGCACGCTGGGTCGCGTGCATGCGGTCGAGAGCTCGTTCATCACGCGGCGGAAGCTGCAGACTCTCCTCGGCGACCACACCCGCCTGCAGCTGGCGACCGCGCTCGAGTTCGGAATTGAATTCCGCACCCAGCAGCAGCGCGAGGTTGAGGATGAAAACCCAGATCAGGAACACCGCGATTCCCGCCAGGGAGCCGAACGTGCGCTCGTACTGGGAGAAGTTCGCGACGTAGGTGCGGAAGCCGAACGAACTCGCCGCGAGGAGCGCGACCGCCACGATCGCGCCGAGCGTGAGCCAGCGCACCTTGGGCTGGCGGATGTTCGGCGTGGCGTAATACAGCAGCGCGATGATGACGACCACGCACGCGGCCAGAAGCGGCCACCGGGCGATCTGCCACACGATCACCGCACCCTCGCGCCAGGCCAGCGCGGAGCCGAGGGCCTCCACCACCGGCCGGGAGAGGAAAGCGAGCGCCGCGACGAGGACGACGAAGACCACGATCACGATCGTGACCAGCACATCCAGCGGCTTGCGCATCCAGAACGGACGCCCCTCGTCGATCTCGTAGATGCGGTTCATCGCGCGCCCGAAGGCTCCGACGTAGAGCGACGCCGACCAGATGGCCGCCGCGACGCCGATGACCAGGCTCAGCGATGCGGAGGATCCTGCGGCCATGCTCGACAGCGGCTCGCGCACGATGTCGAGGACCGCGGCGGGCACGGCTCCTTCGATCATTTCCAGGCCGCGCTCGATCACCTCGGGACCGTCGGCGATGAGCCCGATGATCGAGACGAACGCGAGCAACCCGGGAAACACCGACAGCACCGCGAAGAAGGTCAGTCCCGCGGCGGCGTCGACGCATCCGTCCTGCCCGAACTCGTGCACGGCGCGGCGCAGGGAGTATCGCCAGGTGTCTCGCCGGATCCGCGTGGGCCACCGCACCTTGACCGGGTCGTCGGCTTCCGGACGACCACTCGACGCGGACGCGGACGCGGCCCCTTCCGTCTTGCTCACCGAGCGCGTCAGGGGACGGAGTTGATCTGCTCGAAGCTCGCCGCCTCGATGCCGTAGAAGACGAGCCCGAGCACGAGCATGGACAGCGCGAGAGCGCCCATGATGATGGCCAACGCCCGAAGCCGCTTGCGCCCGTGAGGAATCGTCAGGGCCGCGACGACCAGACCGATGTAGAGCCCGATGGTGACGATCAGGCCGATGATCGGAACGACGATCTGCAGCGTGAATCCGTAGATGAAGAACGCGAGCATGAGCACGGCGAGAGCGCCCCCCGCAACCAGCCATACCGCGGTGTTCGCGCGAGCCCTCCCCTTCGGTTCCGGATCGTCGCTCGAGCGTGCGCTCGACAACGAGTCGTCGAGGGCAGCCTTCCGCGCCCGCTTCGACGCCTCGAAATCTGCGGTCTCCTCGGATCCGTTCATAAGATCACCTCCAGCCCGCGACGTTAGGCGATCGGGACGGTCTGCGGCACGGCCTTGACACACGATGGAACGACGCGTCAGTCACGTCCCCTACCGTTGCCGCCGGCGTTGCCGTTCCCTCCAGCATTGCTGTTTGCCGCAGCGTTGTCGCTGCCGTTCCCGCCGGCGTTGCTGTTGGCTCCCGCATTCGCGGCGCCCCCGTCGAGTTCGACGTCGACGTTCTCCTCGGCATTCCCGTCATCGACGTTGGCCGTCGCCCCCTGTGCGGGAGGCTGTGAAGCGTTGTCTTCGGTCGTCTCGTCGCCTGATGAGCCGCTCGGCGCATCCGACACGGTCCCGTTCACAGCTCCGAAATCCCCGGTCTCCGTCTCGCTCGGCTCGACCGGAGTGGGAAGCACCGTCTGCTCTGTGAGAACCTCTTCACCGACCGAGTCCGCGGACACCGCCCATGACGCCAACCACACGGAACATCCGAGCGTCAGCGCCATTGTCGCCGATGCCGCCAGGGCCCATCCACGTGATCCGGGGCGATGGCGGGTGGTCCGGCGTCGAGCACCGGCGACGTGGGCGCCGGCACTGCCGTGAGGGACCGCAGACGCGGCCACGGCTTCGTCCACGAGCGTGCGCGTCGCCGGTGCCGGTGCCGGTGCCGGTGCCGGTGCCGGTGCCGGTGCCGCGACGGTGTCGATGTCCCCCACCGTCGGCGTGTCCCATGCAGCAGCGGCACGCTGGGGCGACGGCGCGAGGTCGCCGTGCGGGTGCGCGAAATCGCGCACGTGAGCCGCCACCTCGACCGCGGTCGGACGCGCGGTCGGATCGATCGCCGTCATGCGAGCAAGGAGTGGCGCCCATTCCGGCCCCACGGACGGTGGGATGAGCGGTTGGTTCGTGAGCCGGACGACGACGGATTCCACACCCGTGGCCTGGGGAAACGCGCGCTGCCCGGTGAGCGCCTGCAGGAGCACCAGCCCGAGCGCGTACACGTCTGCCGCAGGCGCCGGGCTCTCTCCGCGCACCTGCTCGGGAGCAAGGAAGGCCGCCGTGCCGACGACGAGGCCGGGCTCGGTGAACCGCTCGGTCCCGGCCAGGTGAGCGATTCCGAAGTCGGCGAGTCGTGCCCGGTGGCGTTCCGCCGCACGACGCTCAGCCGCCAGCAGGATGTTCGCCGGCTTCACGTCGCGATGGACGATGCCCGCAGCGTGCACCGCGGCGAGAGCTTCCGTCAGGTCGAGGGCGATAGCGCCCACTTCATCGCTAGGCAACGGGCCACCATCGAGTCTTTCGGCGAGCGTCACGCCGTCGACGAATTCCATCACGAGATAGGTCTGGCCGTCCTCCGCGATGCGCGCGTCGAACAACGTCACAAGGCCGGGATGATTCAACGACGCCAGCAGTGCCATCTCGCTCCGGGCACGATCCGCCGCTGCGGCATCCTGATCGCGCAAGCGTTTGATCGCCACCGTCCGGCCGAGTTGCGTGTCTTCGGCGCGAATGACGTCCGCCATGCCGCCGCTTCCGAGCACACCCATCGCCCGGTAGCGACCACCGATGAGCTCACCGGTGGTGAAGGGAGATGAGGGGGGCATGCAGGTTCCATCCGCGTCGGGTGCGATATCGCGAAGCTACCGAGAAGGTCGACGCGATCAGGGGCCCTTGACTCTCGCGCGGATTGCTGATTGCCAGACCGACCCCGCGACGTCAGGCCGGGCCGGGGGCTCATGCCCACACGAAAAAACCCCCGGAATTCCGGGGGTTTGAATCGGTAGCAGGAGCGGGGCTTGAACCCGCGACCTCACGATTATGAGTCGTGCGCTCTCACCAACTGAGCTACCCTGCCGCGACGCATCCGCGGTCTGTGTGGATGCTGCGAGCCCCGAGTCAGGATTGAACTGACGACCCCTTCCTTACCATGGAAGTGCTCTGCCACTGAGCTATCGGGGCATGCCACCCGCAAGCGGGCAACTCAAAGAGGATATCAGGTCGCTGCATCCCCTTGAAATCGGATCAGCCCCCGGCGTGCTCGCGGAGCCACGGGAGCGGATCGATGGCCGTTTCGCCTCCCATGAGCACCTCGAAGTGAAGGTGCGGCCCCGTGGAGCGGCCGGTGTTGCCGACCAGACCGATGGTCGTGCCGACCTCGATCTCCTGACCGACCTCGACCTGGAGCGACCCGTACTGCATGTGCGCATAATGGGTCGAGACGAGTTCGCCGTCGATGACGTGGTCGATGATGACGTGCACCCCGTACGCACCGCCCGACTCGGTCGCCTCCCGCACGACGCCGTCAGCGACAGCCTGGATGGGCGACCCCAAACCGGGAACGAAGTCGATTCCCTCGTGAAGGGCACCCCAGCGCATGCCGAATCCGGAGCTCATCGGGACTCCGACGGCGAACGGCCACTGAATCTCGGCGTTCGGGTCGTTGTAGAACAGGTCGGAGGTCTGGGTGATGCCCGATTCGGCGGCGAGCTCGGCATAGGTCTCGGTGCCGTAGCTCTCGCTGCGCTGAATCTGGAGGTTCTGCACACCTTCCGGCGCAACGTACGCCTGGATCTCGTCGGCCTCCTCGGCCGTCAGGTCGGTCGCTCCGGGAGCGATGACCGTGCCGGCGACACTCTCTCCGGTGGCGGCGGCGAGCGCTTCGGCCGGCGTGGTGGTGCCGACGGCCAGGAGCGTCACGACACTCATGACGCCGATCGAGAACGACGCGGTCGCCAGGCGCTTGAAGGAGGCACCCGACACCCGGCGGGACACACGGGGAGCGGCCGCCGATGCGCCGAGATCCGCTGCAGGCGCCTCACCGTCGGCTGGGTCCTCCGCCGCGACCGTTCGCTGCACGGGCGTCTCGCCGGTGAAGTTGAGACGCCGCGCGGCGGTGTCGAAGTCGTCGATGACCGGAGCGTCGCTGTCCCTCTCGTCCGTCGGGACGTCGGACGCCGACCGGTCCACACCGGTCACCTCAGTGACGATGACCGAGGGCTCGGGCGCCTTGGCGGCATCCATCGTCGCCGTCTCGGGTGCGGACTCATCGACGGGGATCACACCGGTGACGGCGCGGGCCGCTCGCGCAGCGCGGCGGGAAGTCGGCGCCGCGGGCTGGGGAGACGCGGGAATCATCGGGATCTCGGTCGAGGACGCTGAGCCGTGACGTGGGACCGCGTGCTCGACGGCCGGAAACTCCGCCGACGACGCCGGGGCAGGCGCGCGGTGAACACGGCTGGAGCGCCGGGTGGGCGCGGGCTCAGCCAGGGGGGAATCGGGAAGCAAGCGGGTGGGGCTCTCGGGTCGAGTCGCAGGGGAAGCGACGGTCTTTCGGGGGATAGACCCTTCTCACCGACCGAACGGTGAAAAGTAACGATCGGGTAAACACCCTACCCGCGCGACCCTGAGAACTCCATCCGTGGACATGCGGTTCGGCGAATCCGAATGTGAAGTTCTCGTTTCAGACCGGGCGCGACGCGACGGCGACCAGCCGCTCGATCAGCGCAGGACCGGCGGCCACCGTCAGCGGGCGCTCCTGATCGTCGATCCACGCGATCTCACCGCCCGACTCGGTGACGAGCAGATCGGCCGCGGCGTGATCCCAGGGCTTGAGTCCGCGTTCGAAGAAACCGTCGACCCGGCCGGCGGCGACGTACGCGATGTCGAGCGCGGCGGCGCCGATGCGGCGGATGTCGCGGGCGAGGGGCATGACGCGGCCGACGAGCGTGAGGTCGGCCGCGTGAGTGGCGGCGTCGTAGCCGAAACCCGTGGCCAGCAGCGCTCCAGCGGGGCCGGGTGCGGCGTTGACGCTCAGCTGACGTCCATCGAGCCACGCGCCGTGACCGGCGGCGGCGTGGAACAGCTCTCCCTGGGCGGGGCTGTAGACGACACCGGCGAGCACCTCCCACTCCCCCGGTGTCGGCGTTCCCGTCACAGCCGCGACGCTGGTCGCGTATGCCGGGATGCCGAACGCGTAGTTGACCGTGCCGTCGATCGGGTCGACGACCCACGTGATGCCCGACGTGCCGGCGTGCGTGCCGCCCTCCTCGCCGAGAAAGCCGTCATCGGGGCGTGCGACGGCGATCCGGTCACGGATGAGCGTCTCGACCTCGCGGTCGGCCTCGGTGACGATGTCGGCCAGGGCCGACTTCGTCGCGGCGATCGCCACCCCCTCGCTGCGACGACGACGGGCGAGGTCGCCGCCCTCTCGAGCGACGGCGATCGCGATGGCCTCGAGTTCGGCGGCAAGCGTCATGCTTCCACGCTATACGCCGGGTGGTTACGGTGAAGGCATGGTCGCCGTCGCCGCGCACACCCATGACGTCGTCATCGTGGGCGGGGGCCACAACGCGCTCGTCGCCGCCGCCTACCTCGCGCGAGACGGTCGCTCGGTCGCGGTCCTCGAACGCCTCGGCCACGTCGGCGGCGCCGCGGTGTCGGAACGGCCGTGGGCCGGAGTCGACGCACGCCTGTCGCGGTACTCCTACCTGGTGAGCCTCCTGCCCCGCCACGTGATCGACGACCTCGGACTGCGGGTGCGGTTGACGCGCCGGCGATACTCCTCGTATACGCCCGATCCGCTCCATCCCGATCGCGGTGTCCTGATCGACACGGCGGATGCGCAGGCCACAGCGGACTCCTTCGCGCGCGTCACCGGGGACCCGCACGAAGCGCGACGCTTCGCCGACCTGTCCGACCGCCTCGGCGCCGCCGCCGCGGCGACCTTCCCGTCGATGACCTCTCCCCTCCCGTCCGCACCGGAGATGAGGGCTCGATGGGGCGACGACGGCCTGTGGGAGGCTCTGGTAGAGCAGCCGCTCGGCGGCCTCGTACGCGCATCCGTCACGTCGGACATCGCTCGAGGCATGGTGCTCACCGACGGCCTGATCGGCACGTTCGCCGCCGCCGATGACCCATCTCTCCGGCAGAACCGATGCTTCCTCTACCACGTCATCGGCGGCGGAACCGGTGACTGGGATGTGCCCGTCGGCGGGATGGGACGGGTGACGAGCGAACTCGAACGCGCCGCCCGCGCCGCGGGCGCGCAGATTCTCACGGCGGCGCCCGTGACGGCGATCTCGCCCGACGGCGAGGTGCACGTGGGCGGCGACGAGCCTCGCGTGCTGCACGGTCGGATCGTGCTCGGCGGAGTCGGACCTGCCGTGCTCGCCGACCTGCTGCGTGCGGGCGGGGCGGATGCCGCCGATTCAAGCGCACCGGTCGAGGGCGCGCAGCTGAAGGTGAACATGCTGCTGCGACGGCTGCCGCGGCTGCGCGATGCGCACGTCGCGACCGAGGCGGCGTTCGCGGGCACGTTCCACGTGAACGAGACGCTCACGCAGCTGGACTCGGCGGCGGCCGCCGCGCAGGCCGGTCACGTGCCGGATCCGCTTCCGGCCGAGATCTACTGCCACTCGCTGTCCGATCCGTCGATCCTCGGTGACCCGTTGCGGGCGACGGGCGCGCAGACGCTCACCCTCTTCGGGCTGCAGGTGCCGCACCGGCTGGCGGCGGGCCGCGACCCGGACGCGTATCGAAGCGAACTGCTTTCCGCGGCCGAACGGTCCCTCGACGCGGTGCTGGGCGAGTCGCTCGCCGGCTGCCTCTACGAGGATGCGGAGGGAAACCCCTGCATCGAAGCGCGCACGACGGCCGACCTCGAAGTCTCACTCGGCATGGTCGCCGGCGACATCTTCCACGGCCCGCTGTCGTGGCCGTGGGCGGAGCCCGGCGAGACGCTGGAGACTCCTTCGCAGCGGTGGGGTGTCGCCACGGCACACGACCGGATCCTGCTGTGCGGCTCCGGCGCGCGACGAGGCGGCGCGGTCAGCGGTCTCGGCGGCCACAATGCGGCGATGGCCGTGCGGGAGATCCTCGGAGCGTGACGCTCGCGGGTCTCGACGATCGTCACGCATCGAGGTCGCGTGAGCCGAGCTGTCAGGTGCGCGGCGGCAGCGGTGGGGGCGGTGGGTAGCCCTCGTAGCCGGGCGCCGACGGGCTCTCCGCGTCACCGGCATCCTCCTGCGCGCCGGAGCGCTGGGGACCGGCGGGAGACGACTCCGTGGCCGGAGCAGGTCCCCAGGGCATGGGCGAGGACGGCTGCTGGCGCGCGGCGTGACCGGCGGCCGATGTCGGCTGCGGTTCACCCCCGCCGGGCTCCTCTCCCGCCGGCCGAGCCGGCGCGGGGTCATCGGCGGGCGCCGGCGGCACCGGCGGAGCGGTCTCGGGCGGCCGCTGCGCGGAAGGTTCGGGTGCGGCGGCCTGCGGGGCGTAGGCCGGTGGCTCGGCGACGCCTGGCGTCGGAGCGGCGGCCGCCGGGGGCGGATACGTCGGCTCGGGCTGGTACGCGGGCGTCGGCTGGTGTGCGGCGCCGGGCTGCGCGTAGGGCTGAGTGGGGTAGCCGGTGTAGTAGGCGTTCCAGTCGGGGCTTCCGTCGACGAGAACCGGCAGCGGGGTGCGACCGTCGACGTAGGTCGGCCAGGCCACCGGCGCCGGCCGGGCACGCGGCGGGCGGGGTGCGAACAGGGCGTTCACAAGCGGCAGCAGGGCGGTGCCGACGGCGGCGAGGATCGTGATGGCGACGACGAAGCGCCAATAAAGTGAGGCGAATCGGATGTACTCGTGGAAGGCGAGCGGCAGCACGAGCATGACGGCGAGGATGGCCACGAGGCTCACCGTCACGGCGTAGACGACGAGAGTGAAAGTCGTGCGGTTGCGCTGCAGCGCCTTGGTGAACATGCGCACGTGCAGCAGCGCGAGCTGCAGCACCAGCACGATCAGCAGGAACTGCACGAAACGGCCGAAGCCGCTGTAGAAGGAGCGCTCCGGCATCCAGATCATGGTCGCCCCGAGCAGCAGGATGACGATCCAGACGCCCATGCTCGCCAGCGCGAACCACGGCGGTCGTCGTGGCGCGAGATGCGCGTCCAGCAGAGCGGCACCGGCGAAGCCCGCCAACAGCAGGATCGTGAGGAAGGCCCGACCGATGATGCCGTTGTCGGAGCCGACGAACACCCACACCACGCACACGAACGCGGCCGCGATGAGTGCGCCGATCGCGACCCAGATCGCGGCACGGATCAGCTTCGAGCTCGAGGTCTCGTCGCCCGGGGTTTCGGGTGGATAGGGCGCAGTCATGGTCGAACCTTTCTCCGCGGGTGCTCCGCATCGACCATCCTCGCACGGGGTCATCGACGCGGGCGAGGGTCAGGCGACGGGCTGTGGATGAACCGGAAACGAGGAAAGGCCCCGCGCATCGCGGGGCCTTTCGGATCGGTGGCGAGTGAGGGATTCGAACCCCCGAAGGCTACGCCGGCTGATTTACAGTCAGATCCCTTTGGCCGCTTGGGTAACTCGCCAGGTGCGCACCTGTCCGGCTTTTCCAGTCGACCAGAGGCGCGATCAATAATCTTACCCCCGGATACGCACGCGCAGAAATCGACGCCGGCGGTCCCCGATGCCCCGCGGCGTCACGTGCCGATGCGGTCGATGTCGGTGTCGTCGAACACCGACGGCAGGCGCAGCAGCGCCCCCTCGAAGCGGCACGTGGCAGCCGCCGCATCCATCGCGTCGACGAGGATCTCCCGCCAATCGGGCACGACCGCGCCCTCGGCGTCGGCGAGAGCGGCGATCGTCACCGCGAATGACGCGTCGCCCGCACCCATCGTGTCGACGATCGGCCCGGGCATGGTGGAGATGGGCTGCGTCATGGACTCCGTGCCGGCGACGATCGACGCGCCGTCGCGCCCTCGCGTGGCAAGCACCGCGGTGGCTCCCGCCGCGCGCAGTCGCTCCACGACGGTGTCGAGTCCCTGCCGGTACAGCAGCGTCGCGTCGTCGTCCCCCACCTTCACGAGGTCGGCCGACGCCGCGAGCGCCTCGAACCCGCGCACGAATTCGGCGCGGTCGTGCATCATCCCCTCGCGCGGATTCGGATCGAGGGCGACGACGGATCCTTCGAGCGCGTCGGCGAGCGCCTCGGCCTCGGCGGGGACATCGAACGGGAAACAGCTGACGGCCACGACCGCGGCCTTCGAGATCGCGGCGCGTTCGACCTCGCCGAACCGGATGCTGCGGTTCTGCGCCGCCTCGTTGAACTGGTACACCGGCTCGCCACCGGGACCCCGTGTGCTGACGGCACGCGACGAACCGCGCGGCGCGGGAGAGGCGAGGAGCTCGACGTCGTAGTCGTGGAGGTAGGAGCGGATGTGATCGCCGGACTCGTCGTCGCCGACCATCGCGATGAGCGTTGTGGGAACCCCCAGCCGACTGAGCCCGACCGCCACGTTCAGCGCCGCTCCCCCGACGAACTCCCGCACTCCGCGCTCGTCGCGGATCTCGTCGATGAGCGCGTCGCCGATGACGACCACCGAGCCGGTCATGCGGCCTCCGCCACGCGGTTCACGAGCGCCTCGGCGCGCTGGCGGGTGCCGTCGATACGGCGGTCGACACTCGCCCGCATCTCGTTCGGAGCCAGCGGCGCAGCAAGCCGCACGTTCTCGTGACACGACAGGTCGGCGCAGATGTATGTGCCGATGCTGTCGCCGTTGTCGCCGGCATCCCCCGCTTTGCGCGCCGTGAACAGGGCGACCTGGTCACCGGGCTGCATCGTGTGACACAGGTTGCACATCGCCGGGCGGGCGTGAGAGGAGCCCGAGCTCGCCCGCAGCACCACACCGGTCGGTTCCCCGCCGACCTCGGCGATCATGTAACCCCTGCCGCGGGTCTGCGGATCGCGCCATGCGAAGAAGTCGGTGTGGTCCCACTCCGTCAGCACGAAGTCGGCGGGCAGCTTCACCCGCGTGATCTCGTCGGGTGCGGCGTTCACGAACGACTCGCGGACGTCGTTCTCGGTCAACGGGCGCATGCAGCCTCCTCGTCCGGTGTGCGGCCAGTCTAAGGACTCCGCCGACGGCTCCGGGAGGCATCCGCCCGTCATGCCCGCTCCCCGGTCGTGGAGGCCGCGGTCGCTTCTGTCCCGTCGGTGTCGGGAGCATCCTGCCTGCCCCGGATGAGGAATCCGAAGCCGAACGCGATGAAGAACATCAGCACGCCGTAGACCGCGGCGGGAAGGCTCAGCTCGACCGACCCCAGCACCGTCTGGGCGATGACGATCGCGAGGGTCGCGTTGTGGATGCCGATCTCGAACGACGACGCGATCGCCTGCCGGCGTCCGACTCGCACCAGTCGCGGCACGAGGTATCCGACCGACAGACTGAGCACACAGAACACGATGGTGATGAGCGCGAGGCGCCCAGCGTTCTCGACCAGCAGCGCCCAGTTCGCCGCGACGGCCCCGGCGATCACGATGACCAGGACGATCACCGAGATCACCCGCACGGGCCGGTCCATCCCGCGGGCGAACCGCGGCCAGAGTCGGCGCACGATCATGCCGCCGACGACGGGAAGCAGCACGATCGCGAACACCTCGAGGGTCTTGGCCCACTGCAGGCCGAGCTGATCGTCGAACGGATCGAAGTACCAGATCGCGAAGTTCGTGATCAGCGGGAGGGTCACGACGGCGATGACCGAGTTCAGGGCGGTGAGCGAGATGTTCAGGGCGATGTCGCCGCGGTACAGGTGCGAGTAGAGGTTCGCTGTCGTGCCACCCGGCGAGGCGGCGAGCATCATCATTCCGACCGCGAGGATCGGCGGGAGCTGGAACAGGATCACCAGGCCGAAGCACAGCACCGGGAGGAGCAGCAGCTGACACCCGAGGGCGACGAGCACGGCCTTGGGCTGCGTCGCGACCCGGGCGAACTCGCGCGGCGTGAGGCTCAGCCCCAGGCCGAACATGATGATCCCGAGCGCGACGGGAAGTCCTATGGTGGTCAACGCTGATCCCATCCGTTCAGTGTGTCGGATGCCGCCCTCCCCCACCAGAGCCGCCCCGCACTCGGTAGGCATCCGGTCCGCACACCGGTGAGGACTGCGAGTGCACGTGAAGTCGCCGAGTGCACGAGAACCTGACCGTCCGGATCCCGTGCGTTCGGCGAGTCCACGTGCAGTCGGCGGTGGCGGGTCGCACACGATGCAGCGCCGTCGCCGTGGCGTGCTCACCTCGGAGGAGTAGATTCGGGGGATGGCAGACTCCAGTTTTGACATCGTCTCCAAGATCGATCGCCAGGAAGCCGACAACGCGCTCAATCAGGCCCGCAAGGAGCTCGAGCAGCGCTACGACTTCAAGGGCACCGGCGTCTCGATCGAATGGAGCGGCGAGGCCGTGCTGATCAAGGCCAACAGCGAGGAGCGTGCGACGGCGGCCCTCGACGTCTTCCAGACCAAGCTCATCAAGCGCGGCATCTCCCTGAAGAGCCTCGACAGCGGCGAGCCACAGGCCAGCGGCAAGGAGTTCCGCATCGTCTCCACGCTCAAGGAAGGCATCTCGCAGGAGAACGCGAAGAAGATCGGCAAGATCATCCGCGACGAGGGGCCGAAGTCGGTCAAGTCGCAGATCCAGGGCGACGAACTGCGCGTGCAGTCGAAGAGCCGCGACGACCTGCAGGAGGTGCAGCGCCTGCTCAAGGCCGCCGACCTCGACGTCGATCTGCAGTTCGTGAACTACCGGTAGAGCACGCCTCTGATCAGGGGTTTTCTGCTTTCAGTCCGCAGGGAGTCCGCAGAAGTCCGCAGATCGGGTTTGCGGATGGCCTGTTTTGCCGCGTAATTCCGCGGTTTTCGGGGTTTGAGGTTTTGCGGACTCGCTGCGGACTCGAGCGCGGTCGGGGCGACGAAACACCCCGGAGGCCCGCCTCGATGTGTTCCCGTAGTCCCGTGCTCAGTGCCACTTTGCAGGCCGCGTGTACGTCGACCCGCCCACGGCGAATGTGTCGGGAAGCATGGCCTGTCGGATCTTGTCGCGACCGATCTGAGACGACGCGGGCATGAGCTGCTTGAGTTCGCTTGAGAACCGCTTGGGCGGGAACGCTGCACCGATGAACATGCCGGGTCGGAACTGTTTGGCTGCACGTACCGCCGGCGCAAGGTCGCTGTCTGCGCTGATGATGAGCGCAGAGTCCATGCGTCCGGCCGCGGCGTCGCCCACAAGCGAGACGGCGATGTTTACATCCGTCTCTTTCTCTTCGTGGACCGTCCGCGATGTACCGCAGTGAAAGCACGTCACGGTCTTCGCCTGGTACCTTCCCTGCGTGACCTCGAAGACGTTGGGGTGGCGGGCTGCGACCGCGGCCTGATGATATGCCTGGCGACTCGCCGCACCAGAGTCACCAAGAACCGGAGCGGTGAAGTATTTCACGGCAACAAGATGGCTGCGAGGGCGCAAGCTCTGCGCCAACGTGACGAAGTCGATCCAGAGCGTCGATCGACCGAACTTGGCGTGCATACCGTGGTAGAAGTTGAAGCCGTCGATGTAGACGATGAGTCCCTCATGCGGCGGTCCAGGCTTGGGTGAGGCTGACAAATGGTCTCCGAGTTGAGCTCGTGATGTTCCACTTTCCTATCAGCAAATGTGTGTATAGTTTGGGTACACCCCGCCTGGTTGTTCAACCCAACCGTGGCCCGACGCCCTCCCTAGTGGAGGGCGTCTTTGTTTGGCCACCGATCTCCGCCATGAACCCCGCCGTAGCAGCGCGCGTCTTGTCCTCCGCCGTCGGCCACAAGTGGCTGTAGACGTTCAGCGTGATCGACGGGGTCGAGTGGCCCAGCGCCCGCTGCACCGTAACGACGTCGCATCCCGCCGCGATGAGGTTCGATGCGAACGTGTGCCGCAGCGCGTGGAGTGTGATGTGGTCGGGCAGCCCGACGGCATCCCGAATCCGGCGCCACTCCCCTCCCGCGCTGTTGCGATTCCACATGCGGCCGAGCGGCGTCGTGAACAGGAGTTCGTCGAGCCGGGTGATGCCCTGGCTGGCGACGTGCGCCGAGAGCGATGCCGTCATCTCGGCTGGCACGTAGACCGTGCGTTCGGAGTGGTACTTGGGCGGAACGAGCTTCGCCGCCTTGATCGTGGATCCGTACACCTGGCGCTCGACGCGGATCGACCGCCCCAAGAAGTTGATGTCGCGCAGCTGCAGCCCTGCAGCTTCACCGAGGCGGAGGCCGGCGAAGACGCACACCTCGACGAAGCCGCGGAAGTCCCCGGCCGCGCCGAGCACCGCGCGGATCTCGTCCGGGCCGAGGACGTGCATCGTGGCCTCGGCTCGCCGCGATCGGGGCTGCTTGATGCCGGCGGCCGGGCTGGTGATGATCGTGCGATCCGCCACCGCGGCGCGGAACGCCATCTGCACGTAGTTGAGGCGGGTCTTGATGGTAGAGGGCTTGAGTCCGCGCCGCTGCTCCGACGCGACCCACGACTGCACCTGCGAGGGGGTGACCGAGCCGATCGGTCGATCTCGCCACGGCACGCTCTGTATCGACGTGCGCGCCGACTCGTGGGTGGCATCGACCCACGTCTAGCGCCGCATCCATTCGACGGTCCACGCTGACCACAGCACCTTGCCCGCGCTCGGGTCGACGTACTGGCCGGTGACGACGGATGCCGCGACCTCGTCGAGCCAGCGCTGCGCATCACGCTTGAGGTCGAAGTGGCGCGCGTGCTCCTTGCCGGCATCGTCGCGATACCGGGCGCGCCAGATGCCGTCAGCTCTCTGCTTGATCGAGGACATCGCGCCACTCCCGCTCAGCCTCTTCGCGCACGTGAAGGCCGAGCGTCCTGACCTGGTGACTGATGTGGGCGAGGAACGCCAGGACGTGGTCACCATCGGGCTCGGGCTCCACTCCGTCGAGCGTTGCGCGCATCTCGCGCTCGGCTCGATGATGGAAGGCCGCTCGCGCGAGCCCTTCCATCGCGAAGTCGACGGCATTCTGAGCGGTAAAACCCGGGCTGAGTGCGCCCTCAGTCTCGCCGTCCTCGTCAAGCGAGCGCGCGATGCGGAGCTGCGGCGCGAAGGATCCATAGGCCACATCAGCGATGTCGTTCATCTCCTTCTCGTGCCTGAGTATCTCGAGGTGGCGGTCGAAGCGCGTCGAACTGAGCGCATGCCCGTCGATGCCAAAGATCTTGCCCAGTGCCAACGACTCGGTCAGACGCAATGGGCGCTCGCCCTTCTCGATGGCCCACACCGTGGCCTGCGACCACTTGAACCCGTGCGTGCGCATCCGATCGGCGAGGTCCTTCTGGCTCATCCCGCCTCGAAGGCTGACAAGGTTTCGGCCAATCTGCTCGTCCGTGGTCATGCTCGCACCGTACTCCGAAATGTTATTGATATCGACAAGAAGTAGTGATTCACTAAATAATACAGTCGATTCCAACGAGAAGGGAAGGTGAGTGAAGTGGATCAGATCCTGTTCCTGGACGAGGTGGCCGAGAGACTCCGTCGCTCGCCGCGCAGCTTCGATGGATGCTGCACACCGGCGCCGCCCCGAAGTCAGCCATGATCGGCGCCCGGCGCTGCTGGCGCGAGTCCGACGTCGAGCAGTTCATCGCCGACGCCTTCGCCGACAAGGCGTAACCTCATGCCGAGCGAAGTGCCGCCAGCAGATCCGAAGACAACAGGCTCACCGCGAGCGCAGTCTGCGCAGGGTCGCCGATTCCCTCCTCGGCACGTCCCGCCATCCCAGATCCGAGCGCGTCCCGCCCAGCCGCGAAGAGCTCGTCGAGGTAGTCGAGAGCCGCGCGGGTGACTTCACCGGCGACGTCGTCGCTCATCAGCATCCGCAGGGTCGCGGCCAGCCGTTCCGTGTCAGATGCCACGAGAAGTCGATAGATGTCGTGCGCGTCCTTGTCGTCCAGGCGACGGAGGTTGCCCTGACGCTCTCCAACCTTGTGCAGCTTTGCGACCAACAGAGCCGCGGCGCCGGCCACACGAATGGTGAAGCGACGCCGATCCTCTGGCTCCAGGGATGCAATGTCGCGCTCCTCGCAGTCGACGAGGGCCGCCTCGAGCCCACGAGTGCGTCGCATCGAACCGCGATCGTGAGGCGGCGCAGTGACGCCGCGACGGCCGGACCCGGCAATCGCGTTCGGCACCATCAAGTCCACCGGGATGCCCTCGCAGGAGACCCACGCACCAGGGTTGTCGTTGGACGGGTCGCGCACGAAGCCCGCAGCACTCATCGCCTCCTCGACATGCGGCTCGGCCGAGAGCGTGCGCGCGTCAAGGGCAAGGTCAGCGTCTGTGGTGTATTCGGCGATCGCGACAGCGGCCGCGCCGGTACGGAGATAGACAGCTTGCGCCCCGACCAGGATCACCGAACCGAGATGCGCCTCAAGCGCCGCAAGCGCGTCGAGAAGCGCGCGACGCGCACTGACCGTTTCGGGACTCAGTTGAGGCGCCACGCATCCTCATTTCTCTGCATCCAGCGGATCAGTTCTTCTCCCTGAACAGGGTCGCGCCCCGGCCCATTGAGTAGATCCACAGCGACCTGCGCGGCTGAGGCGCGGCGCACACCGCTCGAGAGCGTCGCCGCATTCGAGTAGACGACCGGGCCCGACCTGCTCGGCTCGACGAGCAGGACGTTCGCCCCGACGTCTGTCGGCCGCAAGCCCCACTCTGAGGCGGCAGCATCGGTGTCATCGGTGTAGATCGAAAGCGCACGTGCCGGCGCGACCGATACCCAGTCCTTCGCGGCGGCCGAACCCGTGAGCACGTACTTCCGATCGGCCTTCCCGAGAACCTCGAGGAGGCGATCGGTGCCACGAGGATCGATGCATCGAGTGATCGTGCCGTCGACGAGGTAGTTGTAGTCACCCGCCCATACCCTCAGCACCCGTTCCCAGTCGGGAGCGCTCCAGAGCCCGTGTTCTGTGCGCTCGGCGAGGCCTTCGCCATCGAGGTACTCGAGTACGCGGTATGTGGCTCCGGTCGATGCGCCGGACACCCCGATCAGGTCGCGCACACGCCAGGCACGTGAGTAGTCGAGGAGTGCGCGGACGACGCGCGCCGCAGGCTCGCCCTTCAAGGTGCCGCGAGGGCGACCGGGTGCGCGCCAGGGGTCGGCGTCTGCTCCTCGATCAGCGAGGTAGAAGCCCGGATCGGTTGCCGAGATCATGAGATTCCCTGTGGCATCCGCGTAGGAGACGCCAACTTTCTGCAGCTGCTCCCGCGCGTTGGGCGAGAGATATCGCGCGATCAACAGCGGTACGCCGGGTGCTGCCTTCGCCCGGGCGAGGAGTTGCTGAGCCAGTCCCACGATCTGCCGACCGGTAGGCGCCGACAACTTAGCCTCGACCTCGACGAGGGCAGCTCGACCATCTGGCGCCGCCAGCGCGAGCAAGACGGCGGCGCCGCGCGACTCCGCCGAGGTCTCGCTTCGAGAGTCCAGACTCCACCCAGCCGGTAGACGGTCACGGATCAACTGAAGTGTGTCGCGCACCAGTTGCTTCTCTGTAAGAGCCCCCGGTCTATCCATCGCCATCGCTCACGTTCGGTAAATAGCAATTCTCCGTCCTGTGCGGAGAGCATGTGTTTCCCGAACATGCTACACGAGATCGGAAAATACCACCTCTCCGCTTTGAACGGAAAGGTGACCTTTCCCGAACGCCCTCTCTACAGCCCGATCGACGGCCCGTTCCCCTGCGCCGGCGCAGCGACCGGCCCCGGCCAAGGTCGGACGCGTCTGGGGGTGGGCCGCACCGCCGTCGCGGCACGGCGCAGTTCTGCGCGTGCCGCCCCGATCGCGTCAGCGATCGTCACCTCCGGGATGCCGCGGCGCATCGTGTCGGCGAGAACCTCGCGGGCCGCGGCATCACTGCCCGCGACCACGACGGCTTCGTTGCTCACCCGCCCACGGGTCATCCCGACGTAGAGCCCAGCGGCATCGACGCCCGGACCGACGATCGACGCATCCGTCGTCTCGCCCTGGATGCCATGCACCGTCGATGCGTGCGCGAGGTTGAGGTACTCGGCCGCGTAGTCGCTCGAGACTCGTCGCACGTCGCCGCTGTCACCCAGACTCACCAAGCCAACACCCTCCGCGTCGATCGACGACACCGTCCACAGCGCGCGATTGTCCACACCGGCCGCCCGATCGTTGCGCCGGGTCTGGACGATGTCACCCTCGAGGATGCACTGCTCGTCGCGCCCGACCGCGACCCGCCGCCCCGAGAGCTGTCCGAGCTCGACCCGGCGCTGCTGGATGGCGTGGTTGACGGCATCCGCCTCTTCGTTCGTCGCCGTGACCATAGCGACGCGCTTGCGTTCACCCGACCATCGGAACCAGGCATCCGTCATCAGTTCGCGTGCTGCATCGTCACTCGCGACCCGGCGCACGTGCCCACGATCCGCAAGCTCCGTCGCGACGGCTCGAGCCGCGTCCGCGGATGCCGGCTCGCGCATCCGGAGCGAGAGTACGGCGTAGGTCGGGTCGCGGAAGCGATGCACCGAGGTCAGCTCGACAACCGCGCCGCTGCGCCGAGCCATGGTGGCCATCGCACCGGAGTGTCCGACGGGGGCAGCCTGCAGGTGGTCGCCGACCATCGCGATGCCGGCGCCGGTCTCGGCGGCGATCTGAGCGAGGGCGTTCGCGGTGTGCAGATCGACCATGCCGGCTTCATCGACGACGACGCGATCGCCGGGGCGCAGCGGGTATCGCAGCGCTCCCGCGAAGAACCGACCCGTCTCGGGATCCACCGTGCCGGGAAGCACGCGGGTCCACGTCTCCGCGCCGGCCTCGTCGCGCTGCCATCGCCAGCCGTGGTCGGCGAGCAGCGCGTGAAGGCTCGAGGCGGTGGTGCCGATCTCGCGCGCCGCGACATTCGCGGCCTTCCGTGTCGGCGCGACGACGACCATCTGCCTTCCCTGATGTCTGAGGGCCCTCTCGGCGATCGTGAGCACGGTGGTCTTTCCCGCACCCGCCGGACCGGTCACCGTCACGAGCCGGTCGGTGCCGGCGATCGCCGCGGCGGCATCCAGCTGTCGCTCGTCGACCTCGACGCTCGGATCAACCAGCGCAGCGGCGTAGAGCGTCGCGCTCTTGCGGCTCATCGGCCCGCCCGGCTCGTTGAGCTCATCGAACCGCGCGCTGAGGTCGATCTTGAGGGCGGCGGTCGTGGCCGCCATGTAGCCCTTGATGTGTTCCGGACGCTCCGCCTCGACGTCGAGCAGATCGACGGTCATCTCGCGTGCACGCTCCGCGACATCGTCGATGAGTTCCTGCAGCAGGGAGCGGTCGTGAACGACTCCGGATGCCGCGACCGCCCGCATCGCGCCGGCACGGATGTCGAATCCGCTGAATCGCCCGCCGCTCGCCGACGATCGCGAATCGGCGTCGACGATCGCCCTCGCCGCGAGCAGATCTCGGTCGACCGCGCCGACGACGAGAGGGTGAGGGGTGATCGGCGCACGCGGCTCGAGCAGCGCGGGGTCGATGGCATACAGCTCCGCCTGGACCGCGCGCTCCCACCGGATCTCGTCGATCGTCGCCGGCTTGTTCGGCCGGGCGAGCGCCCAGGCCCGGCGGTCGATCTGCTGCAAGACGTCGTGGCTCGGCTGCTGCCCCGGGTGCTCGCCACGCCACTCCTCGAGCAGTGCCGCGCGATGCGCCTCGATCTGGTTCGACCTGCGCGAGAGCGGACGAACCGCTCGGGCGAGGTGCTCGATCTCGCCCGTGGTGTCGAGCGTGTAGCCGTGACGGGCGAGGGCGGCGATCCAATGCGGGTCCGTTCGCGCCGCCAGCTCACCTTCAGCGTTGATCACGGTGTGGAGCTTCATCGCGACGCGCGAGTCGACTGTCGACCACTTGCCGTCGCGCCCGAGCACCTTCGCACCGAGCCACAGGTGCCGGTGGATGTGCGGGTCGAGCGCTCGCGACCGACGGTGCTTCAACTCGACGACCTCGACGCGGGCGAGCTCTTCTCGGATGAGCCCACCGTGTCCGCGCCGCGCGTTGAGCTCGCGCTGCCAGGTCAGGATGATCCGATCGCGCAGGCGGTCTTGCAGCGCCTCGAACTCCTCCCCCAGCTCGGGGTGCAGCAGGGCAGCGAGGCTGTAAGTCTTGGGCGCGTTGATCGTGCCGTCGAGAATGAGATCCGAGTTCGGGGAGAGCTGTGGGATGCCGCGAGCCGCGCCCGAGATCGGGTCTTCGCCGTTGATCCACCGGCGGAGCTTGGTCTCGTCAAGCTCGTCGTGGCCAATGCGCCCATCCGCGCAGACGAAGCGAGTGACGGATGCTGAGCCGGCGTCGCTGTACGCGGCGACCGCGTCCGCACCGGTCGCGGAACGTAGATGGGAGTCGCACGTGCCCTCGAGCGCGTAGCCGATCGCTTGCCTCACGCCGCGGGATGCCTCACCCCGCTTCCACCTCTCGAGACCTCCACGCATGGTGCCAGGCTACTCGCAATCCGTGTCGGAAGTAACTAGGTATCACCGTTGGTACCCTGCGTGCATCGTCGAGATTTCATTGCATGAGCGCGTACGGCAAGTCTGGCCCACCGGGCCATAGGTGAGCTTGCATCCGAAGCTTGAGTTGCCTACGCAGCCGAAAGGCCGGCTTCCAGCGGATCGGGGCGATACTCGATTCGCTGGACGTGGGTTTGGGTGTCCTGGCTCGGCTCCCGAGCCAGTTCAATCGTAACTAGCGCCTCGCCCACCCTGGCGGGGGCGAGCTCAAGTGACAGGTACTCGAAGAGCGATCGTTCGTGAACCGCGACCACGACCTGACGACCCAAGTCTCGAGCAAACGACCGAAGCAGGGCGCTGAACTGCGCGACGTGGATGTCATCCATCGCCTGTACGGGGTCATCGAGCAGTAGCAAATCAACCGAGGTCGTAGCAGTCGCATTCAATGACAAGAACAGGGTGAGCGCTGCGGTGTTCAGGTTCCCGGCGCTCAGCACCAATCCTGGCGGTCCTGCCATCCCCGTCCGCTTGTTGACCGCTTGGAGCCCGACACCACTCGCCGGGCTTGCAGATGCGACGAACTCCGGAATGTAGGGCTCCTGCGGAGCGAGTCTCGTGAACAAGTCACGCCAAGTCCCGTTCAGCGTTGAGTCGAAGACCTTCTCGACGATGCTTGTACGGAGATCGACAGCACTCTTGCTGAGCTGGGCCGCTGACCGAACGCGATTTCTAGCGGCGGACAGTCGGTTCTCGGCTTCCCCAATACGCCTCCTAGTCGATGAATCGGACTGACGAAGCTCCGAAAGGTCGCGCGCGCGCGCTTCTAGAGCCTGCGACGTCGCCAGGCGCTCGCGATACGCGCCCAGCTCAGCTTCGGCAGCGCGGTGGAGGTCCTCGACCTTCAGACGCAACTCTTCGATTTGCCGACTGACTGGGTCGGTCGACGCGTGACGCTGCCTTAATCCCGCATCGACGCTAATCGCCGACAATTCGCTCCGAAGCCGGCCAAGCAAGTCTGCATCGGCGCGGTGCGCTGCAAGCGAGGTTTCCAGCTTTATCCGCTCGTCGACGTCTCGAGCGACCCCGACGATGCCTTGTCGGACACCCGCAAGCTTGGCGAGGAGATCGTTCCCCGACGAAAGGGCAACACTGAGAGACTCGCGTGCGTGTTCGGGCTCGAGCGCGCTGAAGACCTGCGTCTGCTCGGTGACCAGTTGATCCAGACGCGCTCGCTGCTCCGTCCGACGCTCACTCAGAACCGCAAGCCGGCTCGCCATGGCTCCAAACTCCGAAATGCGCGCGGACAAGTGCTCTGAGAGGGTGTCCCGGTGCAACTCGCCGTAGTCGCGGCCGCAGACGGGACAGACATCGTCGTCAACAAACGCAGACAACGCCGTCAGCGCTTCCGCAAGCCCAGCGGAGTCGGACGCCGAGACGGTATCTGCGATCTCCGCGTCAATCTTCGACACGGCATCACGTGCGGCATCAATCCGTTCTCCCAATGTCAGCAGTCGCGCACGTGCATTTCGATCGGCGATCGCTCGCGCGTTTGCTCGCTCAAGGAGATCACGCACCAGGCCCTCGGCGACGTCGAGGCTCCGCAGGGCCACGCCGGGCTCGGCCGACAGCTCGGTGTCGGATCCAGAGAACGCCGCAACTTCGTCCATGAGAAGTTGAAGGGACGGAAGTGAGGTCGAACGCCAGCCGTCCAGACGACTGTTCGCCGCGTGCAGGCGAGCCTCAACCGCGACCACATCGATCGACTCTCCCATCTTCGCTGATCGAAGCTGAGTCTCCAGAAGTCTGATTCGGTCGAGAAGCGCGGTCGTGAACCCCAAAGCTGGCATCTCCTTGGGGGCATCGCCCATACCATCCAGTTTCGCGCTGAGAGCAGCATGATCGCGGGTCGCTCTTGAGAGCTCAGCACCTGTATCTTCGGCACGCGTGCGCAGAAGGTCCAGCTCCTCCTCTAGGTCAGCGAACTCGGGAACGAGCTTGCGGATCCGTCGGACATCCCTGGCTGGCTCGAGACCTGAGATCAGTGCGTCGAGCGATTCGAGCCCGAGCAACTCATTCACGAACCGCGTGAGTGCCGAATCTCCTCGCCGATCCGACTCTTCGTAGGTCTCCAGGAGCCGCGCCATCGTTGACTGCGCCAGGTATGCACGCTCCCGCAAGAAGTCCCGGTCGCGCTCCGCGAGGAGCGGCGCCCACGGCTGTCTGAGCGGCCCCAGTTCTATCAAGGCATCCCGCTCGCCATCATCGTCGATTGACAGCTTGACGTGCCCCGCGGCGGTTCCGCTATGCAAGAGGTGGTCAGCGTAGCCTTCCCCGAAACCCTCTAGTGAACTAACTGTTCTATGCAGCGAGGTTGGTGACAGTTGGTCGGGTGGCGCGGGTGATGGGCGGCTTGCCTCCGAGTGAGCTGTGTGGTCGATGGTAGTTGTAGTGCTCGAGCCAGGCGTGTAGCGCGTGCCGGCGTTGCTCGTTGCTGATCCAGGCGCGGGCGTAGAGCCACTCGGTGGCCATGGTGCGGTGGTACCGCTCGACCTTCCCGTTCGTCTGCGGCCGGTAGGGGCGGGTGCGCTTATGGCGGGACTTCGACCCCGCCAACGCGGCCGCGAACGCCCACGACCGGTAGCACGACCCGTTATCGGTGAGGACGCGTCGGATCCGGCGGATCCCGTGTCGGCGGAACCACTTCACCGCCCGCTGCCAGAACCCGGCCGCGGTCGCGCCGCGCTCGTCAGCAAGCTCCTCGGTGTAGGTCAGCCGGGAGTGGTCGTCGGTCGCGGAATGCAGGTAGACGTAGCCGACGCGCTGGCGTCGGGCAGCGAGGTCCTGGGCGGACCCGCGGCCGTGGACCCGCCAACCCCCACCGTCGGGGATCCGGCCGACCTTCTTCACATCGACGTGGACCATGTCGCCCGGACGCGCCCACTCGTAGCGGCGCACCGGTTCGCGCAGGTCCTCGCCGTCCGGGGCGATGTCACGGAGCCGGTTGATCCCGCGACGGGTGAGGACCCGGTGGATCGTGGAGATCGGGACCTCGTGGCCATGCACGCGGAGCTTCCCGGCCAGCTGCACCGGCCCGACCTTGTGCTCGCGGCGAAGCTTCTCGATGAGGTCCTCGACCTCGACCGGCGTCTGCCGTGGCGACGAGCATGGCCGACTGGACCGGTCCTCCAGTCCAGCCTCTCCTTCGGCGACCCAACGGGCATGCCACTTCCCGAGCGTCTGACGCGCGATCCGGAACTCTGCCGCGACGTGACAGATCGGGCGTCCACGATCTACTTCCAGGCACGCGCGGCGGCGGCCCTCCGGCGTCAGCGGGGCGTTACGGTGGGTCACGAGGTCCTCCTTGGGCGGGGATGCGATTCTTGGTCGTTTCACATCCCACCCGGAGGACCTCACCTATTCCCGGGCGACCCGCCGACCGTCACCAACCTCACGAGACACAACAACTAACACGCCCGGTAAGGCCGAGTTCGAGCGCTGACATGATCGAGGTCTTCCCGGCCCCGTTCGGACCGTGCACCAGGATGATCGACGCATCCAAGTTGCACTGGACGGTACCGCGGATGCTTCGGAAGTTGCTCACCTCAAGCGAATGCACCCTCATTGCTCGATCAACTCCTCGGCGACCAACGCGCGAAGAGTATCTCGCACTCGCTGCTCACTTGCGTAGCCGTGTAACAGCGGGCTATCCGCAACTAGCGGATCTCCTGCCACCGCGTTCCGGAGGATGGCGATCGGGTCCACCGAGGCTACCGCCTTCCGTTCGAGGTGGAGCGGGAGGAGGACTCGCAAGTCGTCCTCCAAGCTCTCCGGCCGCACAAGCAGCACCCGAGCGACTCTACTGACATCTGCCCGTGTCCTGAGATCCAGTCCGTCCGCCCCAACCACCAGGGTGATCGAAGCCTTTGAACCTATGTAATCGAGCGCACGAGCGAGCGCCAGTAGCCGCCTGGAGAGGTCCGGCCGGGGCGTAGCTCCGACAACGAGGTTGAATCCCGAACGGCTACTCCACATTACGAAATCGAAGGTGAAGGAAGCTGAAGCTACGTTCAGCACGTCGCCCATCTCGATAAACCCGCCCGCGCGGAGCAATGCAACGACCTGTTCGCGTGATCTCATAGAGCCAGGTACCCTTCCAACGCGTCCAGGATTGCTCCGTGGGAACCGTCGATTGCCACGGCTTCGTCCAAGTAGAAGGCCTCCGAGTTGAACTCGCCTGTTCGACCGAACGTGTGTCGAGGCGATCTGCGCTGGAATGGACTACTCGCCACGACAATGGCCAACGGACCGGTGAGCTCCTCCTCGACCAACGCCGCCGCGAAGGCCCCATCATCGGCAAACGCCTGCAGATTGCGCTCAACTCCGTTTGCGAGCTTCAAGTCTGCCGAACTGACGTCAAGTCCGTCCGAGTCCATCGTCCAGCGGCCGTCCCGCTCACCCGACGCGAGGATTCCAATGACAAGCGAGAGAGCACCGAGCTGGGTCTCCCCCGGTCGACGAATCGGTTCGACGGGCGAGTCGGCAATCGCCCGATCCGTCATGGGCTCGAACATTCGCACTGCCGCGCGCCCGCGACGGAAGCGGGCAATACCTTGCGTGACTGCAATTAGCGGCGTCAACAGCTCGGTGAGATCGTCCGGCATCAGCGCCGCAGATACGCGGATCGCCCATGCATCAACGCCGCCCTTGAGCGCGTCGCGTAGGTCGGTGGTCATCGCGATGCCCTCCAGCTCTACGATCAGCTTCGCCCTCCAGACATGAATGAGCAGGGCGAGAAATACAACGCGCGGGTATGCCCCCAGGCAAGCGTCCGCCTGAATGTCCCTGGAGTTGGCGGGGTATGCGCTGGAGTATGCCTGCTTGAGGACCTGCTTCTGATCTGCCCCGAGAGTTGGCGTAGCAACGACCACGGCGCCAGCGTCTGTGGGCCAGGCCCACGGATTCATGTCTGCCGCCAGGCCGAACACTGCCTGAATGTCAGCGTCTTGTGCGGATAGTCCCGCGATCAGGCTTGGGTGGTCGCGAACGATCCCGGTCAGCCGCTCGCGAAGAGCCCGAAAACTATGGTCTGTAATCCAGTCGGAGATCTGAGACTTCCGAGCGATTATCAACGGACGATACCGATCTTCATCCGAGTCAGCGAGGGTCGCGCATCCATGGAACTTGACGAGTTCAGTCTGTGCGAACGGCGGGCGAAATTCGTCCGGGTGCACCTCGACCTTCAGCAAACTCGTCCGCGAGCCAAACAACAGGTCGTACGCCCGCTCCACAAGCGGATCCCAGTTCGCCGAGATCAGGATTGGCGCGGCGCCCTCCGCGCCAAGCATCGCAAGTGACACGTGCTCGACGTCGGGGTGCATTGGTCCGGCATAATTCGCGACCACGTCGATCCCGTCCCACAGAAGGTAGTCCGAGGGTTGCCCGTCCACGTCGACATCGAGCGCTGCCGAGTAGTGCTCCGCGAGCGTGCCGCTAATCTCCGCAAGGTCCGGCCATTGGGATAGGTCCTCGAGCCTGCGAGTCTCGGTCAACTCGACCCTCGCGATTGCCAGTATCTCCTGTAGCGCAAGTCGATGCGGCCCGTCGGCTTCAGTCTCGAGTTTGCCCGCAAGGAAATCGAGAAGCCCTCGTAGAAACGCCGGAATCGTCTTCGCCCGTCCCCGTGATATTCCGGATCCGAGCCAGAAGGTGTAGTAGCCCTTGGAAACCCTCTCGACGACTTGATCGTGGTCTCGGGCCAGCGATGCGTACAAGTCTGCAACAGATGGATCCGGCAACGCTCTTCCCCCCAGCAAGTCGTTCCACTGATTGTGCCTCATTCCGCTACGCGAGGTAGTCCGCAGTCGCGAGCCGCTTCAGCTCCCGGTTGCGCCCGAATACCTCGCTCGCGGGCGAATCGTTGATCGGCACGAGCGAACACGATCTTGTGCGCAGCCGCGGCGCAGGCAGGTCGGGCAGGCGAAGGGCAAGTCCCCCAGCATCACGCGCTCGCCGACTCCCGCGGCTCCGCCGACTCGTCGATCCGCCGTAGCCGCGCGATCAGATCCGTCACCTGAGCGTCGCTGAACAGCGCGTCCGGCCCCTCCGGCGCGACACCCGTAAAAGGGTCCTCGTACAACCGCCTCGGATCGAGGTAGCCCGCGATGCTCAGCTGCTCGACGATCAGGTCGATGAACGCGTGCTGGCGCTGTCCGAACCCGGGCGCGGAGACGAAGTCCCTCAGCGCCTCTTCAGCAGCAGAGCGCTCCAGCCCGACAATCGAACGCACCAACCGGCCGAGCCCGCCGGCCTCTCCCGCCTGCGAGCGCAGCTGTTCCGCATCCACTCCCCCGGCGCTCACGAGGATCGACTCGAGTTCTTCCAGATCAAGCGCGGTCAGCTCACGCCCGGTGCGGAGCTTGCGGAGCGCCAGGTTGTCGCCGTGCGCGTCGAGGAACCCGAGTACCTTCTCGCGGAAGGCTCGTCGGTCTAGTCCCGGCATCACGCGCACCACGTCGATGTCGCGCTTCTCGGCAACCGTGTCGGTGAAGTCGGTGTAGATCGGCGCTTGGCCGGACTTGTCGATCAGCCGCACGAGGTCGCGGAGCCGCACGCGCACGGTTTCGAGCAGCGCGAGGTTCGCGGCATCCCACCATTCCTGGTCGCAGATCGCGGTGATCAGCGCCGCCTGCTTGTCGACGGCCGGGATGCCGCGTCGCTCCGCGAGCGCGAGCGCCACGTCGACTACACGAGTCACGATCGTGCGAGGCACGGGCTCGCCACCGGCGACGGCGACCTGCGCCTCGAGGAGGAGGAGATCGAACCGCTTGGCCGCTTCGTCAGGATCGGATTCGGATGCCGTGGGAAGGCCGGCCAGCTCGGTTGCCGGGTCGACGTCCGCGGCGGTGAACTCGTTCCAAGCCTGCGTTGATGTGAACCTGTCTACTGCCCGCAGATGCTTGCGAACGAGGAAGCTGTCGCGGTTCATCCCGCCCACCGCTGCATGCAGGCGCACCGATGTCTTGTCACGCAGCTCGATCGCGTCCTCATCGTCGCGCCCGGCGAGCAGCCCGAGCAGCCGAAGTCGTGCGATGAACGCGCGCTCCGACACGGACGGCACACGGCCACCCGCGGCTTCGGGGATGTCGGCGTTGAAGTACTCGATGTTGCCGCAGACGTCGAAGATGATGAAGTCTGTCTTCGGTTGGCCCGGCCCGTAGAGATCAGGCCGCAGCCGGGTGCCGCGCCCAACCATCTGCCAGTACTTCGTCTGAGAGTGCACGGGCTTGAAGAACACCAGGTTGACCACGTCGGGGATGTCGATGCCGGTGTCGAGCATGTCGACCGAGATCGCGATGTGGGGCTTCTTGCCGGTGGTCGAGAAGTCGTCGATGAGCTTCTGTGCGTAAGGTCCGGCGGCGTAGGTGATGATCTCGGCGAAGTCGCCGGTGTACTCGGGGAAGTGCTGGTCAAACCGTTCCTGGATGAACTCAGCGTGGCGCTGGTTCTTCGCGAACACGATGGTCTTGCCAAGCACGTCGCCCCCCTCGACGTAGTGGCCTTCGTCCATGAGGATCTCGAGCACCTTGTCGACGGTGTCCTCGTTGAACAGCCACCGGTTCATGACCGCGGCGTCGACCTCGTCGGGAATGTCGCCGTCCTGCCACTCGAGCGCATCCCACTGTTCGCGTTCCTCGTCGGTGAGGTCTGCGTAGCGGATGCCGCGACTCATGAACCCGAGGTCGATGACACGTGCCGCCGGGGGCACGAGGTAGCCGCCGGCGATCGCGTCGTCGAGCTCATATGCGTCCGTCGGGATGCCGTCGTCGAGCTGGAACAGCCGATAGGTGTTGTGGTCGATGTCGGCACGGGGTGTGGCGGTGAGCCCGACGACGAGGGCGTCGAAGTAGTCGAAGATCTCGCCGTACCGGTTGTAGATCGAGCGGTGTGCTTCGTCGATGACGATGAGGTCGAAGTAACCGGGCCCGAAACGGCGCAGCTCGTCCTCGCCGGCGTCGATGAGGTTCATCGCGGTCGGGTACGTCGAGACGAAGACTCGGCCCTCGCTGTCAAGGTCGGTGAGGAGGTTCACGGGGGCGCTGTCGGGCAGGTGCTCCTTGAAGGCGCCGACGGCCTGGTTCACGAGCGCGGTGCGGTCTGCCAAGAAAAGCACCCGCTTGACCCAGTTCGCCCTTTGCAGGACGTCGGTCAAGGCGATGACGGTGCGGGTCTTTCCGGTGCCGGTGGCCATCACGAGCAGCGCGCGCCGGCGCTTCTGTTCGAACGCCTCGCTCACCGCACGGATCGCCCGCAGTTGGTAGGGCCGCTCGACGATGGTCGGGTTGACCTCGATCGTGTTCAGCGGCTTCAGCGTGGTGCGTCGCTGCACAGCGAGCAGCAGCTCGTCCTTGGTCAGGAAGCCGGCGGTCTGGCGCGGCGGGTAGCGGCGGTCGTCCCAGTACCAGGTCTCGTACCCGTTGGTATAGAAGATGAGCGGCCGCTGCCCGAACTCCTGCTCGAGCGCGTCGGCGTACAAACGGGCCTGCTCGCGGCCTTCCTTGGCGCTCTTCGAGGTGCGCTTGGCCTCGACGACCGCGAGCGGCTTGCCGTCGTCTCCCCACAGGACATAGTCAACCTTCCCTGTCCCGGAGGTGCTGGGGATGCCGGTGACCGGCCACTCCCGGTCGCGCGCGGCTTCGAGCTTCCAGCCTGCTTCGCGGAGGAGCAGGTCGATGAGCGCGCGCCGCGTCTCGGCCTCGGTGGCGAGCATCGGGTCAGGGATCGCGTGCGCTTCGTTGCTTGCCGTCTTGGCAGCCTTGAGCGCTGCGATCTCGGCGCGGAGCGCGTCGATCTCTGCCTGGGCCTGAGCCTGTACCTGAATGCCGAGGGCCTCGGCATCCGAGAGCTTCTGGCGTGTCTCGTCGAATTCGGCCTGCAGTCGCTCGAGCTCTGCCCGCGCGCGCTTCACTATGGCGGCGGGCGCAGGGGGCACCTGCTCGAACGAGAAGGCAGGCGGCTCGGGGTCTGCGGGGTTGCCGTAGCAATGCTGAAGCCACCGGCACACGTGGTGCAGCTGTTCGAGCGCGCTACGCGCGCGCGGGAGGGACATCTCATCGTCCTTGTGGACGGCGTCATTGCCGATGCGTCGGACGAAGGTGAGACACCCCGAGACGTTCTGGCCGACGGTCTCGCGGAACGCCTTCTGCTGCGTGAGGTTCGCGAAGTTCTGCTCGTATGGCTTCGGCAGATTCTCGGCGGCGTAGACCCACTGCGTGAACAGCTCGGCGGCGCGCCGGGCGTAGGTGGCGGCGGCCCGGGGATCGGCTCGTAGGTAGCTCTCTGCGCGCACGGCGGCCTCACTGATCGGCGGCCACGCCTGCGCGACGAAGTCGAAGTTCCCCAACGAACGGCTCCTCTGATCGGAACGGACGCCCCGTCCCAAACCGATGCTATCCAAGGCCCGCGCGAACCCCGTTCCCGCACGCTCGACACGGAATGTCGGAGACATGGTGTGTGCTGTCCTACTGGCCATTCGGCCGGTGGCTCGCCCGCGGAGGTTCGCGAACGAGTCCCAGGCACGAGTGACCAAGGAGTCCGCCATGTCCGACACAGCCCAGGACGGCGCCGCGCGCCGCTCCAACCACGTCCGCTCCGCCGGCGAGGAGGCCGTCCCGCCGGTGAGCCGGCCGCCCCGCCCTGCCGATCCTCCGACCTCCCGTCCGCGACCCGGATGGGTCCTGCCCGTGCTCACCGGCATCCTCGGGCTCGCGATCGGCGCCACGGCAGGCGCCACGATCGCATCCAGCGTCGTCAGCGCTCAGCAGGTCGCTGAACAGGAAGCCGCGGCCGCCGCAGCCGAAGCTGCCAAGAGCAGCCTGTTCTCGGATGCCGCGCGCCGCTGCGGCATCACCGGCGTGGTCGACATCGAGGACGACGGCCACACGATGATCGTCGACGGCGAAGGCGAGGACTTCGGTTCCGGCGACATCAGCTTCAGCGAGCTCGACTGCATCATCGATGCCGTCGGCGCGCCCGCCTCGGTCAAGGAGCTCATGTACCAGACCCGCTCGCTCGACGGTCGCCAGTCCGGTGACTGGGACGACGTGACCGCGAGTTGGAGCTACCACCCCGACGACGGACTCGACATCATCTTCGAGATCGTCGACTGAGACTGCGGTGGCGGACGCCTGGGGGGCGCGTCCGCCACCGCTTCACCCCGCCCCGCGCTGAACACAGCAAGGAGAGATCATGTCCGAACAGCCCGATACCGCCGACGAGAGTCAGCCCACCAACGAGCCCGAACAGAGCACCTCGGGTGAAGCAGTTCCGCCGGTCCCGCCACTCCCCGGCGATCTGCCGGCCGAGTCGGCGCCGACGGTCGTGGTCGCGGACACCGCCGCGGCGCCCGACCAGGAAGCGAGCTCGCTCGCACCACTGAAGCGCCCGCGGAGCATCACGGTCGCCGTCGCACTCACGATCGCGGTGCTCGCCGCGGTCGCGGCGTCGGCTGGATAGCCTTCGCCGTGGCAACCGGTCAGCTGGACGACACCGCATCCGCTCTGACCTTCACCGAGGACGAACTCGACTCGACGCAGCGAGACCTCAGCGGCGTCCGGATCGAGCTCACCGAGACGACCAACGAGCGCGACGAGCTCGCCGCCGCGGCCGAAGACGTCGCGGCCCGCGAGGATGCCGTCACCAAGAAGGAGGCTGAGCTCGATGCGCGCGAGGAGGCCGAGGCAAAGGCTGCGGAAGACCTCAAGGAGGAGACAACGCTGAAGGACGGGTACACCTACACGGTCGGCGAGACGATGAAGGCCGGCACCTACCGCGCCAACGTGACGGGCGGCTCCTGCTATTGGGCGATCTACGTGTCGGGCACCAACTACGGCGACATCGTCGAGAACGACCTCCGCACCCGCGGGATCATCACCGTCACCGTGAGCGCCGGACAGGACTTCAGGTCCGAGCGTTGCGGCGACTGGACCAAGGTTGGCTGAACCGGCTCGCAACCAACACCTACGTTGTGGTGGGCGTTCCCGCGCGCCGCAGTCCCGGACCGTGCGCGCCGGATGCACGCGATCACACCCCTCACCCGAAGGAGAGAATCACATGTCCAACCCCGCACAGCCTCCCGCCGCCAACGATGCGACGCGGCTGCCCCCACTCACGTTCGGCTTCGACGGCGGCGCACTGACCTGGCTCGGCGTCGGCATCGGCGGCTTCCTGATCACCGTCGTCACGCTGGGCATCTGCTACCCCTGGGCCGTCGTCATGACGTACCGCTGGAAGGCAAAGCACACCTACATCAACGGCCAGCGACTGCGCTTCACCGGTTCCGCGTGGGGCCTGTTCGGCCAGTGGATCAAGTGGCTGCTGCTGCTCATCATCACGATCGGCATCTACTCGTTCTGGCTCTACCCGCACCTGACCAAGTGGATCGTCGAGCACCAGGAGCTCGACCCGGCCAGCTGATCGACTGCGACGAGACCTCGGCGGCGCACAGGCTGTCTGCCGTGGCTCCCGTCGCAGTGAGGTCGCACGGCGTCAAGCGGATCCAGAGCGAGCCACGCGCCGCAACTCGACTATGTCGGAGCGTGGTGCCGTCAGAACGTGACTCCTGCAGCTTGTGATCTCCGATGGGGCAACTCTGCCTGACGTCCCCTCGACGAGAACAGCGTGCTCTTCTGGCCGCTCACAGCTCTCCTCCGAACGCGCGGTCTTGGAGAGAAGCAAATAGAGCGTCGAGACCCGCGCCACGCGCCTCAGCCACGTCGAGTCGCGCGCCGACCGCACTGTCGATCAAGTCAACTTGCGCAAGTAGCGCCGGAGTGGGGATGGGCACCTTGAGACTCGTGACAGCGGCCTGACTCAAGTTCAACATCGTGACGCCCGACGCCGCTGCGGTCAGCAGATCTACATACCTCGGCGTACGAAGTAGTCGAGCGATGAAGCGCCCGATTGGCGGTCCATCAAACGGTCGGAGGATCATCGTCCCGGTTCCGCAGATTGCTGGCAGGTCAGCCACCTCGACAACCGCAGTCCGCCCTATTTCGCCTCGGCGGCCTAGGACGACATCACCGTCGCGGAGAGAGAACGACCGCAGATCCGACGCTTTTGACTCAGATACGGCGACCTTCAAGTCAGCGACGATTCGGCCGGCACGGATGTGGCTGGGATTGATGAGCGGAGTTCCCCCGAGTTGGTAATCCGACTTGTGGATGCTCGAGCCGAATGGTCCGGTAGTGAGTTCTACAAGGTCCGCGAGCGGTGCCAGCCCGTCGGTTCGCCGGGTAACAGCGTCGAAGGCTGAGTCCGTGAGCTCGCTGATCAAGTCGCGGGAGCGCTTGTGCTTGAGGCGCACGGCATCGGCATCGTCGAGGATTGCGGCGATGCGGCGCTGCTCGGGGAGGGGTGGAAGGGGAACATCGAGCCGACCAAGCGCCTCGAGTGAGATCGACTTTCGTCTCTCGGCAGTTCCGCGACCCAACCGCGAATAGGACGCGAGTGCCCCTGGGGACTTGAGGAAGCGAATGAGATAGTCAGGCAACACTCGCGTTTCGTCAACCGCGAACACCGTGTACATCGGGCTGATTACGCACTTCGCCGGAGCAACCCCGATCGAACCCTCGTCAAGATGGATGGTTGCGTACGCGAACTGCCCCTGATCTACAACCTTGTAGGTGGACAAGTCGTTTGAGAAGACCTGCTTCTTGAAGTACTCCTCTGACGGGACGAACCCCCGATGCTTCGTCACGGAGTACACCGGGAGATCCGTTTCGCCCGCGCGGCCTTGAACCGGAGCGATCACCTCGCCAAGTCGCACAGGCGTCACGCGAGCATCTCCCGCAGGCGCTGCAGTCCGGCCTGGATCTCGAGTTCGAGTGCGTCCAGCTCGTCAAGGATCTCTTGCGGGGATCGGTGCTCGACCACTTCGAGTTCGATCTCCTTGTAGCGGTTGAGTGCCAGGTCGTAGCCGTTGTCGACGATCTCCTGCCGTGGCACGAGGAACGATTGATCGGTCCGAGAGCGGCTGGCCTCGGCACCCAGGTTCTGCCAGCGAGCGAGAACGTCGGGGAGGTCGTTTGCCTCGATCGGGGTGCGCTTGTCGTCGAGGGTCATCCCATCGGCGCGCACGTCGTAGAACCAGACGTTGTCGGTGCCGCCGGACGAGGTCTTCGTGAAGAGCAGGATGGCGGTCGACACTCCGGTGTAGGGCTTGAACGTGCCCGACGGGAGCTTGATGACCGCGTCGAGCTTGTGGTCGTCGACGAGCATCTTGCGCACCGCCTTGTGCGCGTTGCTCGATCCGAACAGAACGCCCTCGGGGACGATGACGGCGGCGCGGCCGCCGTTGCGCAGCATCCGGATCATGAGGACCAGGAAGAGGAGCTCGGTCTTGCGGGTTTTGACGAGCTTCTGCAGGTCCTTCGAGACCGTCTCCTGGTCAAGCGAGCCGGCGAACGGAGGATTCGCGAGGACGAGCGTGTAGCGGTCGTCGCCAGGGTGTCCCGCCGACAACGAGTCGGCGCGCTCGATCGTCGGGTTCTCAACGCCGTGGAGGAGCATGTTCATGCTCGCGATGCGGGCCATCGCGGCGTCCGAGTCATAGCCAGTGAACATCGGGCCGTTGAAGTGGTCGCGGGTCGCGGCATCCGCCCACATCTCGCGGTGATGCTCGCGCAGGTACTCCTCTGCTGCGACGAGGAAGCCGGCCGTGCCGACTGCGGGGTCGATGATGAGGTCGTCGGGCCGCGGCTGGTGCAGGTCGACCATGAGCTTGATGATGTGGCGCGCGGTGCGGAACTGGCCGTTCGTGCCACTTGTGGCGAGCTTCGAGAGCATGTACTCGTAGATGTCGCCCTTGGTGTCGCGGTCCTCCATCGGGATGTCCTTGAGGAGGTCGACGACCTTCGTCAGCAGTGCTGCCGTCGGGATCGTGAAGCGGGCGTCGCGCATGTTCCGGGCATAGCTCGAGCCCTCGGCGCCCAGCTGCCGCAGCCAGGGGAACACGTGCTCGGACACGACCTCGAACATCTCGGACGGCGAGAAGTTCGTGAACTGGCTCCACCGCAGGTCGCGGTACAGGCGGCGGCTCGGGAGGTCACTGTCGTACCCGTCGGGGAAGACCGGGTTGTCGACTTCGTCACCGAACCGCGCGGCCTTCTTCTCGGCAAGCAGCTGCAGGTCGTCCAGTCGCTTGATGAAGAGCAGGTAGGTGATCTGCTCGATCACCTCGACCGGGTTGGCGATGCCGCCTGACCAGAAGGCATCCCAGACCTTGTCGACCTGACGCCTCAGCTCACCTGTGACCACACCGTCTCCCATCGCGCGTGCAACGCCCCTACGCTAGCCGAGGGGCACGACGCCGCTTGGGCCTGGCACGGCCGAGCCATTCGCGCAGCGTCCCGCGGGCCCGCGTTTTCAGCAACCCCCTCCAGTCCGCAACAAGTCCGCAGAATTCTCACCGCACGGCGTGTCGCGCCCATCACGGCCGCCGAGAATCCGCGGAATTCCGCGGTTTTCGCCTTTCCTCAACCACCCTCAAACCCCCGATGCGTTTCGTGAACTACCGGTAAGGCGCTGCTCCGGCCGATGCGGGCGCATCGCGACGGATGCGCTCAGGTGCCGCAGAAGGTCCGGTACGGCCCGAAGCTGTCCGGGGCCGGCCGCGCGAAACGCTCCCACCCCTCTCGCTCGACGAAGGGTGATCGGACCACGGCCAACAGGCGCGCGAACGGCTCGAGGTCACCGGCGGTGGCCGCATCCAGCGCCTCTTCCACCACGTGATTGCGCGGGATGTACACCGGGTTGCGGGCATCCATCGACGCAGCATCCGGGCCGAGGGCCAGCCACCGCTGTGCCCACAGGTTGAACGGCTCGGGGTCCGCGAACAGCTCGTGCGCCGCCCCCGCTTCGCCCCGCGCCGCGTCCGCGAGCCGGCGGAAGAACCCTGTGTAGTCGACGCGTCCGATCTGCAGCAGACTGACCAGATCGGTCGAGAGGGCCGTCGTGACGGCTTCGTCGGCATCAGCTGGTGTGCCGAGCTTGACTCGCATTCCCTCCGACCAGGCGGCGTTGAACGCGTCCGCGTATCGGCTGAGCGCGTTCTGGGCGAGCTCGACGGCACGGTCGGTGTCGGCGTCGATCGTCGGCAGCAGCGCCTCGGCCAAACGCGCGAGGTTCCACTCGCCGATGCGCGACTGGCGCCCGAACGCGTAGCGGCCCTGGAGGTCGATCGAGCTGTAGACAGAAGCCGGATCGAAGGCCTCCATGAAGGCGCACGGCCCGTAGTCGATCGTCTCACCCGAGATCGTCATGTTGTCGGTGTTCATCACGCCGTGCACGAACCCGACCAGTACCCATCGGGCGATGAGGGACGCCTGCGCGTGGACCACCGCCTCGAGAAGCGACAGCGATGGGTTGTCGGCGTCGGCGAGGTGGGGATAGTGGCGCTCCAGCGCCGCGGCCACCAGTCGGCGAACCAGATCGTCGCCGCCGGCGGCCGCGGCGTACTGGAAGGTCCCCACCCGCAGGTGGCTTGCCGCGACGCGGGCGAGCACAGCCCCGGGAAGAATGGTCTCGCGCTGCACGGGAACGCCTGTCGCCGTGACCGCGAGGGCGCGGGTGGTCGGGACGCCGAGCGCGTGCATGGCCTCGCTGATGAGGAACTCCCGCAGCATCGGCCCGATGGCGGCCAGTCCGTCGCCCCCTCGCGCGAACGGGGTGCGCCCCGACCCCTTCAGATGCAGGTCGCGCACACGCCCGTCCGGTGTGGCGATCTCGCCGAGCAGCAACGCGCGGCCGTCGCCGAGCACGGGCGAATAGCCGCCGAACTGGTGCCCCGCGTAGGCCTGCGCGACGGGCATCGCGGATGCGGGGAGCCGATTGCCCGTGAGGAGGCCGACACCGTTGCCGGCGCGCAACGCCGTGGGGTCGAGGCCCAGTTCGACCGCGAGCGGCTCGTTGAGCACGAGCAACCGGGCATCGGGGAACTCCGCCGCGTGCCACGGCACCGCCAACTCCGGGAAGGCTCGGGCGAAGCGCGAGCTGAATTCGACGACGGTCTCCGACGCGACGGTCATGGTCCCAGGCTACGTCGGGAGTGGGACGCCGAGGCCGGCGGATCGGCGAAGGTTCGGCGCCACCGGCAACGCCCCTCCCCACTCACTGCCTGACGACGACACCCCCGTCCAGCCTGATGACGCGGTCCGCGTGGGCGATCGCGTCGTCGTCGTGCGTCACGCACACGACCGCCGCACCGCGGGCGGCCTCTTCGGCGAGGATCCGCTGCGTGCGGGCGACACTGTCACCGTCCAATCCCGCGGCGGGCTCGTCGAGGAGAATCACATCGGGCCGGCGCACGATGCCCTGCGCCAGGAAGACGCGCTGTCGCTGACCACCCGAGAGGTCCGTGAGCGGGCGGGACGCGAACGCGGTCATCCCCACCCGGTCGAGCGCATCGGCGGCAGCCGCCTTCGCCGCGCGGCGCTCGAGGCGAGCACCGCGCTTCCAGGTGCCCATCGCGACGACATCCGCCGCCGTGACCGGGAGCATCTCCGGCGCGGCAGGTCGCTGCACGACGAGCGCAAGGTCGCCGTTTCGATGCACGACCCCGAGCCGCGGAGGCCTGACGCCCGCCATGATCTCCACGAGAGTGGACTTCGCCGAGCCGTTGGGCCCGGCGACGGCGACGACCTCGCCGAAGTCGACGCGCACCGACACGTCATGGACGACATCGTCGGCGGCGTAGGAGAAGCAGACGCCTCGCGTCTCGACAGCGGCGACCCGGAAGTTCACGTTCATCAGTGTACCGGTTTGATAATCATTATCATTTACTTGTAGAGTCTCGACCCGTGTCCTGGCTCACCGATCCCCTCAGCACCGAGTTCTTCGCTCGTGCGCTCGTGGGCGGCGCTCTCGTCGCGGTCATCTGCGGCGTCGTGGGCACGTGGGTCGTCATCCGCGGCATGGCATTCCTCGGAGAGGCCATCGGCCACGGGATGCTCCCGGGCGTCGCGCTGGCCACGGTGCTCGGCCTCCCGCTGCTGCTGGGCGCTGCTGCCAGCGCCGTCGCGATGAGCGCCGCCATCGGCGCGCTGCAGCGGAGAGGCAGGCTCTCGTACGACACCAGCATCGGGCTGCTGTTCGTCGCGATGCTCTCGGTCGGCGTGATCATCGTGTCGCACTCGCGCAGTTTCGCCACGGACGCCACGGCCCTCCTGTTCGGCGACATCCTGGCCATCCGGCCGGCGGACATCGTCCTCCTCGCCGCCGCGCTCGCCCTCACCCTCGCGGTCACGATCGGGTGCCACCGAGCCTTCGTGGTCGCCGCATTCGATCCGCGGATCGCCGAGACGCTGGGACTGCGGCCGCAGCGGGCGCACGTGGCGCTGGTCGGGCTGGTGACACTCGCCGTGGTCGCCTCCTTCCAAGCCGTCGGCACGCTCCTCGTCGTGGGCCTGCTTCTCGCACCCGCCGTGGCGGCTCGCAGCTGGACCGCCCGCATCCCCGCCACGATGGCGCTCGGCGCCGCGATCGGCGTCCTCGCTGTCGCCATCGGACTTCTCGTGTCGTGGCACTTCGCAACGGCGGCAGGAGCTTCCATCGCCGCGACGGCGATCCTGCTCGCCGCGCTCTCTTCGTCGGCCCGGACGCTTGCGGCGCGACGGATGCGGAGCATCCATCCCCTCCCCTCCCTCACCCGTGCCCCCGCACAGGTGCCTGAAAGGACCTCGTGATCACGCCACGCCCGCTCGTCGCCGCCACCGCGGTCGCCCTCGCGCTCGTCGCCCTCGCCGGATGCGCCGCCGAGCCCGAGCCGACCGCCGCCCCGGTCGACGACGTCTCCGACGGGCACGGTGAGATCACCACCGCCGCCGAGGTCGAGGAGCCGCCGCTGGCCCTCGTCTCGGTCGACGACGACGGCCGCGTCGGGATGCTCGACCTTCTGTCGGGAGAGAGCGAGGACCTGGGACCCGACGGCGCACCGACCGGACTCGCGAGCGACGGTCGGTACGTCTTCGTGACCACGGCGGACGGTGTCGACATCGTCGACTCGGCGCGCTGGAGCTGGAACCACGGTGACCACTTCCACTACTACATCGGCTCGCCCGAGATGCCCGGGACGGTTCCCGGATCGGGGATAGCCACGGCGACCTGGGGAATGCTCTCGACCGACGGTTCCACCGCCATGCACTTCGCCGGTTCGGGCGAGGCCGTGCTGCTCGAGAACGAAGCTCTCGCGGAAGGCGAGATCGTCGAGCGTTTCCGCGTCGATGTCGACGCCGATGCCGTCGTGGCGCCGCTCGGTGACGGAGCGGTGATCAGCGAAGCCGACGCGCTGGAGGTCTACGACGCGGAAGGCCGGCAGACGGAGCAGTCCGTCTCGTGCACCGACGCGGCGGGCGCGATCACCACGGTCGTCGGGCTCGCGATCGGATGCGCCGAGGGCGCCGTGCTCGTCACCGGCGACGAGGACGAGGCGGAGTTCTCCGTGATCCGGTATCCCGACGACGTCGACGCCGAACGCGCCGTCGCCTTCGACGGGCGGAAGGGACGCCCCACGGTCGCGGGCCTGACCGATGCTTCGGGATTCTGGCTGCTCGACACCCGCGAGGAGACCTGGACTCACGTCGCTACGGAGCACACGCTCGTGCACGTGACCGCCGTCGACGACGAGGCCGGACACGTCGTCGCGCTCGACACCGACGGGCGCGTGCGGGTCTACGCGGCAGCGACCGGTGAGGAGATCGCCGCCACCGACGTGCTCGTGGGCGCCCCGGACGCGGCGACCTCGCTCACCGTCGACGGCCAGCGCGCGTACCTCAACGACCCCGCGGCCGCTGTGGTCCACGAGATCGACTATGCCGACGGCGCGCGCATCGCGCGCACGCTCGACACCCCCACCTCCCCGGCGTTCCTGTCGGAGGTCGGACGATGAGGCCGTGGCGACCGCTCGCGCTCGCCGCGGCCCCCCTCGCGGCGCTCGGACTCGCCGGCTGCACCTCGAGCTCCACCGACGACGAGCCGCAGGTCGTGGTCACCACGAACATCCTGGGTGACGTCGTGACCGAGATCGCCGGCGACGAGGCGCACGTGACCACTCTCATGAAGCCCAACGCCGACCCGCACTCGTTCGAGATCTCCGCCCAGGAGGCGGCGACGCTGGACGACGCCGATCTCCTCGTCTCGAACGGACTGGGTCTCGAGGAAGGCCTGCAGCAGCACCTCGACCGGGCGACGGAGGCCGGCGCCGCCATGGTGATCGTCGGCGACGAGATCAACGTGCTCGACTACTCATCCGGCGATGCATCCGGCACCCCCGACCCTCACTTCTGGACCGACCCGGCCCGCATGGTCGACGTCGTCGAGGCCGTGGAGGCCGCACTCGGCGCCGTCGACGGCGTCGACCCGGTCGTCGTCGAGGAGAACGCGGAGGCCTACCTCGACGAGCTCGACGCGCTCGACGCGGAGATGACGTCGGCGTTCGCCGCCATCCCGGCATCGCAGCGAGCGCTCGTGACCAACCACCACGTCTTCGGCTACCTCGCCGACAGATTCGACTTCGAGGTCGTGGGCGCCGTCATTCCCGGGGGCACGACGCTCGCCGCACCGAGCGCAGCGGATCTCCGTGATCTGGCCGCCGCCATCGAGACCGCCGGGGTGCCGACCCTCTTCGCCGAGTCCTCCCAGCCCGACCGGCTCGTCCAGGTCCTCGCGAGCGAGGTCGGCATCGACGTCGACGTCGTCGAGCTGTTCACCGAGTCGCTGACCGAACCCGGCGAAGGCGCCGACACCTACCTCGCGATGATGCGCGAGAACACCGCGCGCATCTCCGAAGGCCTCACCCGCTGAGGGAACCTGAAAGGAAACACCATGACACAGCACAAGCGACGGGTCGCCTTCGCCGCGACCGTGGCCGGCATCGCACTGCTTGCGGCGGGCTGCGCGAGCGGAACCGCCGAAGACACGAGCGGTTCGACCACCACCGAATCCGCCACCGAAACCGTCGAGGGGCGCATCGCCGTCGCGTACGAGGGAGGCGTCGCCGTCCTCGACCCCGAGACCCTCGAGGTCGTCGATGAATTCGCGTCGGAGGAGTTCATCCGCCTCAACACCTTCGGTGACGGAAAGACCGTCGCGGTCACCACGTCGGCCGGATTCCAGATGCTCGACACGTCGGAGCCCGCGCTGACCGACCTCGTCTTCGAGGCGACCACTGCCGGTCACGTCGTCTCCCACGAGGGCAACACCGTCCTGTTCGACGATGGCACCGGCACATCCACGATCGTGGCCACCGACGCCTTCGCCGACGGCTACGACGCGCTCCCCGAGACGACCACGTACACCGCCGACGAGCCCCACCACGGCGTCTCGATCGTGCTCGAAGACGGCGAGCTGGTCACCACGCTCTCTGACCGCAGCGGCGCCGTCGCGCTGCACGCGCACGAGGACCACTGGGACGAAGAGGCGATGAGCGCGGACTGCCCCGGCATCCACGGCGAAGGCACGGCGGCCGACGAGGCCGTGATCTTCGGCTGCGAGAACGGCGCCCTGCTGTACGCGGACGGGGAGTTCGTGAGCTTCACCGCACCCGACGAGTACGGCCGCATGGGCAACGCCTTCGTGTCGGAGACGAGTCCCATCGTCGTCGGCGACTACAAGAACGACCCCGACGCAGAGGGCTACCTGCTCAACGCGGTCACGCTGATCGACACCGCCGCACAGACCTACGAGGTCGTCGACCTTCCCGACGAAGTCCAGTACACGTTCCGCGACATCGCGCGCGGCCCCGGCGACCTGGCGTACATCCTCGCCAGCGACGGCCAGATCCACGTTCTCGACCCCGAGACCGGTGAGCTGACCGACGCGTACCCCGTCGTCGAGGCGTGGGAGGGCCCGGTCGAGTGGCAGGATGCTCACCCGGCCATCAAGGTCGCGGGCGACATCGCCTATGTGACCGAGCCGGCGGCGAACTCCGTCCACGCGGTCGATCTCACCACCGGCGAGATCGTCTCGAGCGTCGAGCTCGACCACACGCCGAACGAGATCGCGATCAGCTGATCCGATTCGGCCCATGACCGGCACCGGTGCGGACACCTCTCGGGGAGGCATCCGCACCGGTGTCCTCGTGAGGAGATCAGGCCTGGAGAGGATGGCCACCTGCGGCGGATTCAGCCGGTCAGTGCAACACCGTTGCTTGTTGGGTTCGAGAGTAGCTTCTGGAGGGCTTCGGCGGGTGTGGCCCAGTTCAGGGTCTTTCGGGGTCTGGCGTTGAGTTGCGCGGCGACGTAGTCGAGGTAGTCGGCGGTGTAGCCAGCGAGGTCGGTGCCCTTGGGGAAGTACTGTCTGAGGAGGCCGTTGGTGTTCTCGTTGCTGCCGCGTTGCCAGGGTGAGTGGGGGTCGCAGAAGAACACCCCGTCGCGCAAGTCGAGGCTGGCTGTTACGCGTTCATGGGCGGCCATTTCGCTTCCTTGGTCCCAGGTGATCGAGCGGCGCAGATGCTCGGGGAGCAGTGTCATCTGGGTGATCATCTGGTCGGCGACTGTCTCAGCGTCACGACGGTGGGGCAGGTGCAGCAGGATTACGAACCGGGTGGCGCGTTCGACCAGGGTGCCGATCTGGGATAGACCGTCCTTCCCGATGATCAGGTCGCCTTCCCAGTGGCCGGGAACGGCACGGTCATCGACTTCTGCTGGCCGGTCGCTGATCATCACCATCCCGGGGATCTTTTTCCCCGAAGCTGCAGCAGCCTGCCGTTGCGTGCGGGCGCGGGGCTTGCGGGTGGCGCGTCCGGAACGCAGGTGGCGGGTCAGTTCGTTGCGGAGCTCGCCCCGGCCCTGCACGAACAGAGACCGGTAGATCGCCTCATGCGAAATGCGCATGCCTTCATCATCGGGGAAGTCCACCTTCAGCCGGTGACTGACCTGCTCCGGTGAACACCCCAGCCTCAGGCGCCGCTCCACCTCGACCCGCAACCGGTCATCCAGCGCGAGTTTGGAGGGCTTCGGGCGCACCATCCGCTTGTCCGCTCGGAACTGCGCGGTCGACGGTGAATACGACGGCGCCCGCAACGCGGGACGTGTGGTCCAGCGAGGTCGATAGCGGGGCGTCTTGCCCCGGTTCCGGTTCAGCTCCCGCATCACCGTCGATGGGGCACGGCCGATCACGCGAGCGATCTCCCGTATCGACTCCCCACGCGCTACCCCTACCGCAATCCGCTCACGATCAAGGATCGAGAGGAATCGACCCGATGGTTCAGAAAGAGACAGCGGCGCCATCCCGCCAGCATCCCGGAACCACCTCTCCGCACCCTGCCGCGACGCACCCGCAGCAACCGCCGCATCCTTCGTTGACAACCCCGCCGCGATCCCACACCAGAACCGCCGCCTCACCACCCGCAACACCACCACCCGACAACCCCTCTCACTCGAGGTGTTGCACTGACCCCCTGAACTCACCTGCCGGGGCGTCCTCTCGAAGCGTGATCTCCTCTCGAAGGGGATGCTCGGCAAGCGGATGCGCAGCGGCAAGCGGATGCGCAGCGGCAGGCTGCGCCATGCGAGCGGGCGCACATCAGCGGGCCAGGTGAAGCCCCTGCGCCACGGCGAGCATGATGCGCTCCTGCACCTCGGGCCACTGCTCGGTGACCTGCACGTACGTCACCCGAATCACGTGATATCCACGCAGCATGAGGTCGGCGTCGTGAGCGATGTCGGCGGCGCGCTGCGCCCCGACGTGGTGTCCGCCGTCGATCTGCAGCGCGATGCGTTCGCCGATGAGCAGGTCGACGCGGTGCCCGTGGAGCCAGATCTGACGACGCAGTGGGAGACCCAGCCACCGCAACCGGGGCACGACGAAGGTCTCGAGCCCGGAGTCGGCGAATTGGTCGGCTTCCTCGAGAATGCGGCGAGCGGCGGGCGGCAGATTCAGTCGCCGCAGGAGCTCGACGTCAACCACTCGCTGGCGCAACGCCGACTCCCAGATCGCCAGCGCCGATTCGTGCGGCTGGCACGTCGCCACCAGCGCGAGCACATTCTCGATGCCATCCTCGAGCGCATCCGGATGCCGTGGCACGACGGGCGTCGCCCAATGCACATGGGCCGCCGCGAGGTGGGCTCTGCTCGAATTGGACCGGGCGGCGACATGCGGCGCCTCCTCGCGGCCGTACACCCACAGACCGTTTCGGCGAGCCTGCGTCACACAGGAGAGCACCACGCCACGCTCCGCTGCCCCGACGAGGGAAGGATCCGCGTCGACGGAGGCCACCCACCCGCGCCTGACGCGGAAGATCCTCCCGGCGGCGATCGCCGCCTCGACGGACACGGGGGAAAGCCCGGCGTCGCGAAGAACAAACGTTCGGACGACACCACCGCGTCGGACAACAGCATCCGTGACCTCGACCGCCCGGCTCGTCGTCGCTCTCGAACGCGTCACTCCCATGCGGACAGGCTGCACCCCGCACCACACTGCACGTGCTCGCATCCCCTCCGCTGTGGATGGCGCACCGATACCGGCCGCCGGGGAGGATCAGACGCCTCGCGCCCCGCGAGGATATCCCGCTTCCAGAGGACTCAGCCAGCGAGAATGTCCTCTTGGAGCGGGATCTCCTCTCGGGGGCAGGTGAGCGGCGACGCCGCGCAGGCAGGATGCGGGCGCGGCCGAACGCCGGCGCCGGCTCAGGCGGTGGCCTTCGCCTCCCGCTCCTTCGCGCGCTCGAGGGCGCGCTGCCGCTGCGTGCGACCCTGCTCCTCGAGCTTCTCGGCACGGGATTCGTCTCGGGTGAGGTTGACGCTCGTCTCCGGGTCGAACACGTACAGCGAGTCCGGTGAGAGCCACAGGTTCGCCGTGTCCCCTCCGGTGATGAGGCTGTTCGCGTCGAGCGCGATCACCATCTCGGTGCGCAGGCTCTCCCCGTCCAGGTCTTTGTCCAACTGCGAGAGGGTCTCGCGCACCGCCTCGTCGGTCTCGAACGGCACGTACGCGTACAGCACCTCCCCCAGCCACTCCGTCATCTCCACCTCGACGCTCACACGCACGCCGTCGCTCGGCTCGTTCTCCATCGCATCGACGTCCTGGAAGGCGTCCGGGCGCACCCCGACGATCACCGTGGACCGGTCGCCGATCGCGGCGCGCAGCCGGTCGTCGATGGGCACATCCATCATCGGCAGGCGCAACGTGTCGCCCTCGACGGCACCGTTGAGGAAGTTCATGGGCGGTGACCCGATGAACCCCGCGACGAAGAGGTTGGCCGGCTGCTCGTAGAGCCCGCGCGGACTCGCCACCTGCTGCAGTTCGCCACGCCGGAGCACCGCGACGCGGTCGCCGAGCGTCATCGCCTCGGTCTGATCGTGCGTGACGTAGACGGTCGTGATGCCGAGCGAGCGCTGCAGCCGCGCGATCTCGGTGCGCATCTGCCCGCGCAGCTTCGCGTCGAGGTTCGACAGCGGCTCGTCGAAGAGGAAGGCGTCGGCGTTGCGCACGATCGCGCGGCCCATCGCGACGCGCTGTCGCTGCCCGCCGGAGAGGTTCGCGGGCTTCCGCTCGAGGTGCTCGTCGAGTTCCAGAAGGCGCGAGGCCCGCTTGACCCGCTCGTCGATCTCCTTGTCGTCGACGTCGCTGGACTTCAACCGCATCGGGAACGCGATGTTCTCGTACACCGTCAGGTGCGGGTACAGCGCGTAGTTCTGGAAGACCATCGCGAGATTCCGGTCCTTCGGCGCCTTGTCGTTGACGACGCGGTCGTCGATGCGAAGCTCGCCGTCGGTGATGTCCTCCAGCCCGACGATCATCCGCAGCAGCGTCGACTTGCCGCATCCGGACGGACCGACGAGGATCACGAACTCCCCATCGGCGATGTCGAGATCGATGCCCTTGACCGCCGTGAAGCCGTCGTCGTACGTCTTGACGACGTTGTTCAGCGTGATGGATGCCATGACGACTCCTTCGAGGACGTGGATTGCGTGGCGGCGGCGCGGCGGGTCATCCCTTCACCGCGCCCTGCGTGAGGCCGGAGACGATGCGCCGCTGGAAGATCACCACGACGATGACGATGGGGATCGTCACCACGATCGCGGCCGCCGAGATCGCTCCCGTCGGATCTTCGAACTGCGACGCGCCGGTGAAGAACGACAGCGCCGCCGGCACCGGGCGCGCGGCATCGGTCGAGGTGAGCGAGATGCCGTAGACGAAGTCGTTCCAGGCGATGAAGAACGCGATGATCGCGGTCGTGAACACCCCCGGCGCCGCGAGCGGCACCACCGTCTTGCGGAAGGCCTCGAACGGCGTCGCCCCGTCGACCTGCGCGGCCTGTTCGAGCTCCCACGGAATCTGGCGGAAGAACGCCGCGAGCGTCCAGATCGAGATCGGCAGCGTGAGCGAGAGGTAGGGGATGATGAGGCCCAGCCACGTGTCGTAGAGCCCGATGGAGCGCCACAGGTTGAACAGCGGCGTCACGATCGACACGACGGGGAACACCGAGACGGCGAGCGCCGTGACGAGGATCATGCGCTTGCCGGGGAAGTCGAGCCGGGCGATGGCGTAGGCGCACAGCGTGGCCAGCACCACCGCGATCGCCGTCGCGATCAGCGAGATGCCGATCGAGTTGCGCAGCGAGGTGAGGAACAGCTCCTGTGCGCCGCCGCCCGGGGCGAGGATCTCGCCGTAGTTCTCCCACGTCCACTCCTCGGGCAGCAGCGTGCCGGAGAAGAGTCCCCCGGGGGTCTTGAACGAGGTCATGAGGATGGAGAACACCGGGAACAGCGACCACACGAGCACCGCCACCGTGATCACGATCCAGCCGATGCGCTGGGGCCAGGTCATCGCACGCATCAGGAGTTCCGTCCCCCCGCCAGGTCGACCCGGAAGCCTTTGATGAAGATGCCGGCGATGATCAGCACGCTGAGGAACAGCAGCACCGAGATCGCCGATCCGAGTCCGATCTCCAGCCGCCCGATCGAGGTGTTGTACGCCAGGAGCGACAGCGCCTCGGTGTCGTTGGCCCCGGCGGTCATGATGTAGATGTTGTCGAAGATGCGGAAGGCCTCGAGCGTGCGGAAGAGCACGGCCACCATGATCGCGGCCTTCATGTTGGGCAGGATCACGCGCCGCATGACCTCCCACCCGGTGGCCCCGTCGACCTTCGCCGCCTCCTCGAGGTCTCCCGGCACCTGCGCGAGCCCCGACAGCAGCAGCAGCGAGATGAACGGCGTCGTCTTCCACACCTCGGAGAGGATGATCACGAACAGCGACGAGCCCTGATAGGCGAACCAGTTGAAGTCCTCGTCGAAGCCCGGCACCCACGCCAGCCAGCTGTTGATGTAGCCGGAGTTGATGTCGAACGCGTAGAACCAGGCGAACGCGGCGACCACCGTGACGATGCCGTAGGGCACGAGGATGGCGGTGCGCGCGAAGCCGCGCAGCTTCTTGACGGCGCGGTGCATCACGAGGGCGAGGAGGAACCCGAGGATCAGCTCGAGGATCACCGTGACGACGGTGATGAACAGCGTCACGCCCATCGACTGCCAGAACGCGGGATCGCCGAGCACGACGGCGTAGTTGCGGAACCAGATGAACTCCCGCTCGTCGGGAGCGGTCAGGCGCAGGGAGAACAGCGAGTCGAAGAAGGCCTGCAGGATCGGATACATCGTCACCAGCAGCATGAGCACGAACGCCGGGCCGGCCAGCATCCATCCGAGCCGCGCTTCGGCGCGCGAGCGCTCCGAGCGGCGGCCGCGCGTCGGCCGCTTCTCCTCGGCGCGCGGCGGCGCGGGGCGCTCGACGGCGGGCGCGCTCACAGCAGCCTCTCCCCCTGCAGGACGGCGAGGATGAACTCCTGCGACGTCTCGGGCGTCGTGTCCGGATCGACCCCGGCCGGCGGGTGCCATGTTCGCTGCAGTCCGATCGAGATCTCGTTGTAGTACGGCGTCTGCGGGCGCGGAACCCCGAGGTCGAGGGACTCGCGGATGACGTCGGCCATGGGGAACTCCTCCTGCACCGCCTCGTCGTCGTAGGCGGCGGCGTTCGAGGGCGGGTTGCCGTCGCTGACGAAGTACTCGGCCTGATTCTCGGGCTGCACGATGCACTCCACCGCCTGCCACGCGAGGTCCTGGTTCTCGCTGAAGGCCCCCACGCCGAGGTTGATGCCGCCGACGGGTGGGGCCGCCGGGGTGTCGGCGTCCATGCGCGGATACACGGCCCACCCGAGGTCGTCGGCGACCTCGGGCGACGACTCGTTGAGGGCCGGCCACACGAAGGGCCAGTTGACCATGAAGGATCCCTGCTCGCCTTCGAACAGATTGAGGCTCGCGTTCTCGTTCGCCGTCGGGAGTCCGGCGCCTCCCAGTCGGTTCTCGCCGATCCGCTGCAGCACCTCTGCCGCTGCGCGGCCGGCGTCGGAGTCGATGCCCAGCTCCATGTCCTTCGGCGACGCGTCGGGGGTCTCGAGGATCTCGCCGCCCGCCGAGGCGATCAGGGCGTTCACCCAGACGGTGAGGGATTCGGCGAGCGCGCCCTGGACACCCAGCTGCAGGTCGTTCTCCTCCGCGACCTCGATGATCTGATCCCATGTGACCGGCTCGCTCATGTCCAGGCCCGCCTCCTCGACGACCGATTCGCGGTACCAGAGCAGTTGGGTGTTCGCCCAGAACGGGACTGTGACCAGTTCGTCGTTCCAGCTCGCCGAGTCGACGGCGCCCTGCACGATGCCCTCCGTGTCCTGCAGCTCGTCGGGGACGGGCGCGAGGAAGCCGGGTTCGGCGAGCTCCGGGATGAAGGGCGGGTCGAGGCTCATGATGTCCAGGGAGCGGTCGCTGGCGGCGAGCCGCCGCGCGAGCTGCTCGCGCTGCGACGCCGCGTCACGCGGCAGCAGCGTCGTCTCGATGCGGTACGCCCCGTCGGCCGCCTCGGTGCAGGAGGCGGCGATGCGCTCCTGACCGCCGGCGTCGGGGTTGATGTACCACGTGAGGGTCGGCGTCCCGTCGTCGGCGGAGCAGGCTCCGAGACTCGCGACGACGGCCAGCGCGACACCGGCGCCCATCATCCTCCTGCCGCGCATCCGGCCCCCTCGCCTTCACCGGTCACTCATCGACCGTGTGTTCCAGCATGTTGGGGCAAAGCCGCGCGATGCGCCATGCTCTTGCGCGGCACGACCCGGCTGTAGTACGCGCAGGGTGAGACACGGATGCCGCCCCGGTGCGCCGGGCTCAGGGGCTGCCGCGCAGGCGCCGACGCGCCACCAGCCGGGAGCCCGCCGCCGCGACCGCGGCGCACGCGACGATCACCGCCATCGGCACGGCCGTGTCCTCTCCCCACGCACCGACCACGGGCGACATCGCTCCGCCGAGCACGAATTGCGTCGCCCCGAGCACGGCCGCGCCGGAGCCGCGCATGTGAGGCGTGCGGGCGAGGGCGAGCGCGGAGGCGTTCGACATCGTGAAGCCGGCACCGGCGGTCAGCACCACCGCGCATCCGATGAAGGAGGCCGGACGGAGCCACCCGGTGATCGCCAGGAGCGCGAGGATGCCGGAGGCGAGAAGGAGGAAAGAGACGCCGAGGGTGAGCATGCGACCGGGACCCACCCGAGGAGCGATGCGTGCGTTGAGCAGGTTCGCCGACACGACACCGAGCGCACCCGCGGCGAATCCCAGCGCGTAGACGAGCGGGTCCATGCCGAGCACCTCCTGCCCGACGAACGGCGACGCGGAGATGTAGGCCATCATGCCCGCGAACGCCGCGGCGACGGTGAGGGTGTAGGCGCCGAATCCGCGGGTGCTCGCGACGGTTCCGAGCATGCGGGCGATCGCACGCACCCCGCCGCCGTGTCGACGGTCTGGCGGGAGGGATTCGGGCACCACGAGCACGGCGAGCAGGAACATCGCCGCCGAGATGGCGGCCAGCACGATCAGCACGCCGCGCCAGTCGGTCAGCACACCCACCGCACCGCCGATCGGCGGTGCCACGAGAGGCCCGAGCGCCGTCACCGTCGCGATGGGGCTGAGGGCGCGCACGGCGGTCTCGCCCTCGCTGAGGTCGACCGCGATCGCCCGTGCCACGACGATTCCCGCCGCGCCGGCGACACCCTGCACCAGTCGCAGTGCGACGAACACCTCGATCGTCGGGGTGAACACCATCAGCACGCTCGAGAGGGCGAAGACACCCATCGACAGCACCATGACGGGGCGGCGTCCCAACCGGTCCGAGCAGCAGCTGGCCGGCGCCGATCCCGAGCAGGAACGCCGTGAGGGTGAGCTGCACGGCCGACGCCGACGAGCCGAGATCCGCGGCGATCTCGGTGAACGATGCGAGATACATGTCCGTCGCGAACGGACCGACCGCGGCGAGGAATCCGAGGGTGGCGACCAGCCCCGAGGTGAGGCGGGGAGCGCCGCTCACTCGCCGCGCGAGACGGCGACCATCTCGTCGCGTGGCACGACCTTGATGCGGGCACGCTCGTGCGGAGCGCCCAGGGCGATCTCGTGCTCGTCGAGGCGGTGCCAGCCCTCGAGGTCGGTCCACGCCACGCCCCGCTCGGCGAGGAGGGCGGGGATCGCCTCCTCCGAGGGGTCCGCCGGGTGCCACCACGAGCCCTGATCGTTGATGAGATGGCGCACCGTCTCCATCGCATCCGATTTGGTGTGTCCGATCAGCCCCACCGGTCCGCGCTTGATCCACCCCGTGGCGTAGACGCCGGGCACCCGCTCGTTGTTCTCCGGATGCAGCACCTGCCCCTCGTGATTCGGGATGACGCCGTGGCGGTCATCGAACGGGACGCCGGGGAGGGGCGAACCGAAGTAGCCGACGGCGCGGTAGAGCTGCTGGATGGCCACTTCGCGCATCTCGCCGGTGCCGACCACGCCGCCCTCGTCGTCGGGTCGCGTGCGCTCGTACACAAGCGCGGCCACGCGTCCGGCGGCATCCTTCTTCACCTCGACGGGCCTGGCCCAGAAGTGCAGGTGCAGCCGGCGCGATGCGGTGCCGCCGGCGCCGTTCGCGGAGTCGAGCTTGCGCCACGACTGCAGCACCCGGTCGATGACCATGACCTGCTTGTTGCTGGCGATGGCGTCCTTCGACGCCTCGTCGTAGTCGAAGTCCTCGTCGTAGACCACCATGTCGACGTCGCGCTGCTCGCCGAGTTCGCGCAGCTCGAGGGGCGTGAACTTCACCTGGGCGGGTCCCCGGCGCCCGAACACGTGCACATCGGTGATCGCGGACGCGGCCAGACCCGCGTGCACGTTGTCGGGGATCTCCGTCGGCAGCAGGTCCTCGGCATGCTTGGCGAGCATGCGGGCCACGTCGAGCGCGACGTTTCCGTTGCCGATGACGGCGACCGACTCCGCGTCGAGGGGCCAGTCGCGCGGCACATCGGGGTGGCCGTCGAACCAGCTGACGAAATCGGCCGCACCGTAGGATCCGGCCGCATCGATGCCGGGGATCTCCAGCGACGCGTCGCGCGCGGCGCCCGTGGAGAAGATGACGGCGTTGTAGTGGTGCTTGAGGTCGTCGAGCGTGATGTCCTCACCGAAGCGCACGTTGCCGAAGATCCGGATGTCACCCCGGTCCAGCACGCCGCGCAGCGCGGTGATGATGCCCTTGATGCGGGGATGATCCGGCGCCACGCCGTATCGCACCAGACCGTACGGCGCCGGCAGGTGCTCGAACAGATCGATGGACACGTCGAAGGTGCGCTCCGCCTTCAGCAGGATGTCGGCGGCGTAGATGCCGGCGGGGCCGGCTCCGACGATCGCCAGTCGAAGCTTGGTCATGGGTGTCCTTTCGTGTCGCGCATCCGCGACCGCGCCGGAGGGCGCCGGTCAGCTGGAGCGGTCGGCCACCGCGCGCGCGAACCGCGTGAGTCCTTCGCGCACGGGCCCGTCGGGAAGCGGGTCGAGCGCGGCGATGGCGTCGCGCGACCACGAGTGGGCGAGGTCGAGGGTGGCCCGCGTCGCCTCGTGGTCGCGGAGCTCGGCCAGCGGCTCGTCGAGGATGACGGGGTCGGCGCCGTCGGCGATGCGGGCGACGCCCTCGTCGATGCGCTCGCGCAGGTCGGTCGACGCGTCGTCGTCGCGCTGCCCGAGCAGCAGGAAGGGCATCGTCGGCACACCGGCGCGCAGGTCGGTGCCGGGCACCTTGCCGGTCTCGTCGGGGTCGCTCGAGAGGTCGATGACGTCGTCGAGGAGCTGGAAGGCGACCCCCGCCTTCTCGCCGAATTCCACGAGCGGCTGCTCGTAGGCGCTCGGCGCTTCGCTGAACAGCGCCCCGGCCTGAGCGGATGCGGCGATGAGCGATCCGGTCTTGTCCGCCAGCACCTGCAGGTAGAACGCGACCCGGTCGTCGTTCTCGTGCGGTCCGACGGTCTCGTGCATCTGGCCGAGCACGAGCCGCTCGAACGTGTCGGCCTGGAGTTTGATGGCACGCTCGCCGAGCTTGGCCATCAGCTGGCTGGCACGCGAGAACAGCAGGTCTCCGGTGAGGATGGCGACGCTGTTGCCCCACACCGAATGGGCACTGGGCACCCCGCGGCGCCGGTCCGCCTCATCCATCACATCGTCGTGGTAGAGCGAGCCCAGGTGGGTGAGCTCGAGCGCGGTGGCCGCGTCGATGACGTCGTCGGTGGCCCCCTCGCCCAGGTGCGCCGTCAGCAGCGCCAGCATGGGGCGCACGCGCTTGCCGCCGGCGTCGAACAGGTAGCGGCTGGTCGCGTTGGTGAGCGTGTCGGCGGTGGTCAGCTCCGCTTCGAGATTGCGGTCGACGCGCTCGAGCCCCGCCTCGACCTTCGCGAGCAGTCGGCGGGATCGGGGACCCGCGAACACGCGATCGGCCAGGCCGAGCCTGCCCGCGATCGGCGAGCCCTGCGCTGAGGGAGTCACGCTCCCAGCCTACCGGCGCGCACCGGGATGCCGGACCGCCCCTGGTGGGCGCTCATGCGGCGGGATCGGCCGTTCCGGCGCCTCCGTCGACGGGCTTGATCCCGCGGTGCAGCGCGACGATCCCGCCGGTGAGGTTGCGATAGGCGACGTCGCCCCAGCCCGCCTGTCGGATCCACGCCATGAGCGTGCGCTGGTCGGGCCAGTCGCGGATGGACTCGTTGAGGTAGTCGTACGCCTCGCTGTTGGAGCTCACCGTCTTCGCCACGACCGGCAGCACACGATCGTTGTAGAAACCGTAGAGGGCACGGAACGCCGGCGACGGCGGGTGCGAGAACTCGCAGATCACCAGGCGTCCGCCCGGCTTGGTCACCCGCAGCAGCTCGCTCAGAGCCGCCCGCGGCTCATCGACGTTGCGCAGCCCGAACGACATCGTGACGGCGTCGAACGCGTCGTCGCCGAACGGCAGTGCGGTCGCGTCCGCCTCGACGAACGAGAGGTTCGGCATGCCGCCGCCCGGTGCCGACGCACCGTGGCGGCGTTCGCCTTCGGCGAGCATCCCCGGCGAGAAGTCCGCGGCGACGACCTCCGCCCCGCTCCGGGCGAGGGAGGCGCTGGAGGCACCCGTCCCGGCGGCGAGGTCGAGGATGCGCTCGCCGCGCTTCGGGGCGACGGCACGCGTGGTCGCAGCTCGCCACGAACGGTCGTTGCCGAGGCTGAGCACGGTGTTGGTGCGGTCGTAGCCGGCGGCGACCCCGTCGAACATCCCCGAGACCCGTGCCGGGTCCTTGCCCAGATCGGCGCGGTTCGGCTCGGCGGGTCGGGGGGCGGTGTCGGGGGTCACCCCTCGACTCTACGCGTCGGCCCGCGCGGCCGGCCCGGCGCCGGCGAGGGCGGCCAGCCGAGCCAGCCACGCGTTCGCCGTGTCGTCGTCGTACGGCGCGACGCGATCGCGCACCTTGCATTCGAGCTCGATCGCGAGCGCCTCGAGGTGGGTGACGATCTCGGCCGGGTAGCCGTACGCGACGCGATGCTCGTCCCATTCGTCGCGATCGTCGATCCACGTGCCGCGGCCGTCGACGGCGCGCACGACGTCGAGATCCATGTCGATGCCGGTGGGAACGCCGGCCTCGGTGTCGGACCAGCGCACGTCCCACGCGAGGTCGATGTAGATGCGGCTGGATGCCGGGGGTGCGACGTTGACCGTGAGGGCGTGATCCCCCGAGGGGGGCACGAGCGTGACGCTCGCCGCGCGAGTGAGGACCTCCCGGCCGGGGCGGAAGCTCCGCGTGCCTTCCGGCTGACCGAACCACTCGCCCCACCGGTCGTGACCGAGATAGATGCAGTCGTGCACCCAGTGCGGGCCGCCGTCCCACTTGCGCCAGCGGAACACGGTGCGGGTGCCCGGTTCGGGGCGCAGGATGTCGGCGGTCACCTCGCGAGTCTAAGCCGCTCGTCGGTGGGCATCCGCCCAGCCGGCGACCGCTGGGGCCGACCGAAACTAGGCTGGAGGGGTGCCCGCGTTCCCCCGCCTGTCCGTCGAGACCCGGGAGATCGACCCCGTCGGCGACCTCCTCGCGTACGCCGATCCCGATCGACCGCTCGCGTGGCTGCGACGCGGCGAGGGAGTGGTCGGCGTCGGCGAACAGAGCGGGTACGAGCACGTCGGCGCGGAGGCGGATTCCTCCCTCTCCGCGGCTGACGCGTGGCGCCTCATCGCCGCCGAGGCCGACGTCGACGATCCCGTGGGGCTTCCCGGCACCGGCCTCATCGCCTTCGGCGCACTCACCTTCGATGCGCGCTCGGCGTGGCCCAGCCGCCTGATCATCCCCACCACCGTCGTCGGACGCCGCGGCGGACGCTCCTGGGTGACGCGCATCCGCCGCGCCGACGATCCGCATCCGCCCACCGGCGCAGACATGCCGCAGCCTCGCGCGCTCGGGCCGTCGTGGTCCGGCACGCTCGGCCCCGGGTCGCTGGATCCGGCGGGCTATCAGGGCGCGGTCCGCTCGGCGCTCGATGCGATCACCGCGGGCGAGGTCGGCAAGGTCGTGGTCGCCCGCGACCTGGTGGGAACCGTGCCGGCGGGGGCGGATCTGCGCCGGCTGGTGCGGGCGCTGTCGGTCGACTATCCCGACACGTGGACCTTCGCCGTCGACGGCCTGATCGGCGCGAGCCCGGAAACCCTCGTCACGGTCGCGGGCGGAGCCGTGACCGCTCGCGTTCTGGCCGGCACGGCCGGGCGCGGCACCGACCACGCCGACGACACCGGCGCCGCCACGCGCCTGCTCGAGAGCGGGAAGGACCGAGACGAGCACCGTTTCGCGGTGCGCAGCGTCGTGGAGGCTCTGGCACCGCACACCCGCACCCTCGCCGCCGACGAGGAGCCCTTCGCGCTGGAGCTGCCGAACCTGTGGCACCTGGCCACGGACGTCGCCGGCGTGCTCGGCGACGACGCTTCGTCGCTCGACCTCGTGGCATCGCTGCATCCCACCGCCGCCGTCGCGGGCACGCCGACCGATGCCGCCCTCGCGGTCATCCGGCGCATCGAGCCCTTCGACCGCGGCCGGTACGCGGGTCCCGTCGGCTGGGTCGACGGTTCCGGAGACGGCGAGTGGGCCATCGCGCTCCGGTGCGCTCAGGTGGGCGGCCTGCCCGCACGGCGCGGCAGCGCATCCACCGGCACCATCCCCGTCACGGCGTTCGCCGGCGCGGGGATCGTCGCGGGCAGCGACCCGGAGGCCGAGATGCTCGAGACCCGGGTGAAGTTCCGCCCGATCGTCGACGCCCTCGCGTAAGGCGATCGCGTCAGGTAGCGGCCAGCCGGGCGCGCTGCTCGGCGACGTCGTAGGTGGCCGCCGGCCACTGCGGATCGATGTCTTCGAGCGCGGACCGGAGCAGGTGCTGAACAGCCAGCCGCGCATACCACTTGCGATCGGCGGGCACGACGTACCACGGCGCGTGGGCGGTGGAGGTGCGCTCGAACATCACCTGGTAGGCGTGCTGGTAGCGCGGCCACAGCATCCGCTCGTCGACGTCTCCCGGCGTGAACTTCCAGTGCTTGTCCGCACGGTCGAGCCGTTCGGTCAGCCGCTTCTTCTGCTCGTCGGCGGAGATGTGGAGCATGACCTTCACGATGCGGGTTCCGGTGGCAACGACCCGCTCCTCGAACGCGTTGATGGCGTCGTACCGCCGTTCGATCTCCGCCGCGGGTGCGAGCTGACGCACGCGCCCGACGAGCACATCCTCGTAGTGCGAGCGATCGAACACCCCGATGAAGCCCGGCTCGGGCAGTCGCTTCTCGATGCGCCACAGGAAGTCGTGCGCGAGCTCTTCGTCGGTGGGCTTCTTGAACGCCGTGAGCGAGACACCCTGCGGATCGACGGCGCCGACGACGTGGCGCACGATGCCGCCCTTGCCGGCGGAGTCCATCGCCTGCAGCACGAGGAGCACCGCCGCGTCGGTCTTCTGCACGCGACTGCGCGCGAACAGCCGCTCCTGCAGATCATCCAGCGCGTCGACACCCGCGGCGAGATCCGCCGCGCCGTCGCGCTTTCCGCCGCGGTAGCCCGGCGTCGCTGCGGTGTCGACGTCGGCGAGGCGGAACCCGGGTCCCACCCGCAGCAGGTCGCCGATGTCTCGCAGGTCGCCCGCGCCGCCGTCGTGGAGAGGTCTCGTTCCGGTCATCCCCACATCTTGGCGGATGCGCGGTGCGGCGTCACCCTCACCGGGCCAGCGGCACCTCGATCACCTGGCGTGCGGCCGCCGGCGTGGTCAGCGCCTGGTCCAGGGCGGCGCGCGTGGTCACCCGCGTGTGCGTCCAGCCGTACGCGCTCGCCAGGCGGCCGACGTCGACGCCGTGCGGCGTGTAGAGCACCCGGTCGGCCGCTTCGGCCTCGGCGGTGGCGGCCACCTCGAGGCCGTCGAAGATGGTGCCGCCGCCGTCGTTGCCGACGATGATCTGGATGCGCGGCTCGGCCTCGCCGATCGCGGCGAGCAGCGCTCCGGCATCGTGGAGCAGCGCCAGATCGCCCAGGAGCACGCGCGTGACCCCGTGCGCGCCGGCGCTCTGGCTCGCGATGGCGACGCCCGTGGCCGTCGACACGGTGCCGTCGATGCCGGCGAGCCCCCGGTTGGCGTGCACCGTCACCTTCTTGCCGGGCAGCACCGCGTCGGCCACGCGCACCAGGCGCGACGATCCGAACACGAGCCGGTCGTGCGGCCACGTGGCCCGCCACACCGCGTCGACGAGGAGGTTGCGGTCCACGGGCGCGCGCACCGCGTCGAGTTCGGCCGAGATGGCCCCGAGCCGTTCCTGCGGCACCGCCGAGGAGAGGGCGTCGGCGTCGGGTGCCGGCGGGGACAGGTCCACCGCGGCCTCGCGCGACGCGCGCAGCCATGCCCCGAGCCACGCGCGCTCGGCCTCGACGACCTCGGGGCTGCCGCCGTCGACGGCGACGGCCACGGCGTCCACCGAGCGCGTCGCGCCGTTCAGCCCGAGCGGTTCGCCGGGCCCGCGCAGCGCGATCACCTCGACGGCGGGATCGGACAGGAGCGCCGTCACCTCGCGGGAGAGCGTCGGGTGCCCGAAGACGACGACGCGCTCGATCCGGCCGCCGAGGTCGGGGTCGCGCAAGAGCTGGCGATAGCCGTGCACGACGTGACGGCCGAAGCGCGAACCGCTGACGATCTCGGCGATCAGCGGCCACCGCCCCTCGTGCGCGAGGGCTTCGGCAGCGGGCCCCGCATCGGCACCGGCGACGACCACCGTTCGGGGCCCGCGGTCGAGCGCGACGGGGATCTCGCCGGCCTCGTCGGCGACATCGAGCGAGCCGATGCCGCCGCCGCCCTGATAGAGCGCGCCGGACATCGCCGCGTCATCGACCGAGCCGCTGCCGGCGGCCTGCGCTCCCGCGGCGATCGCGTCGTCGAGCCACGTTGGGACAGGACCGCTGAGGGGCTCGCGATACGGAAGGTTCAGGTGCACCGGTCCCGCCGACCACTGGCCCACGCCGCGTGCGGCATCCACCGCCTCGGCCGCGACGACCCGCAGCGTGGCGGTCGCATCGGAGGTGCCGTCGGGGTCGCTCTCCTCGGGCACGGCGAGGTCTGCGGCGTAGCGGGTGGCGGAGGAGAACAGGCCGGGTTGCCGCGTGGTCTGGTTGGCGCCCACGCCCCGCAGCTCGGGGGGTCGATCGGCCGTCAGCAGCAGCAGCGGCACACCCGCGTGGTGCGCTTCGAGCACCGCCGGCAGCAGGTTCGCGACGGCCGTGCCCGACGTGCACACGACGGCGGCGGGCACCCGCGTCTCCCGGGCGATGCCGAGCGCGGTGAAGCCGGCGACCCTCTCGTCCACGCGCACGTGGAGCTGCACGTGACCGCGGCGTTCGAGTTCGGCGGCCACGAGCGCGAGCGCCTGCGAGCGCGAACCCGGGCTGAGAACCACGTGGCGCACCCCTCGGGCGACGAGTGCACCCAGCAGAGCGGCGGCCGCATCGGTCGCGGGGGCGCCGGTGACGATCGGGGCGACGTCGTCGCCGGGCTCGCCGGCCACGTCAGCCGACGGCGCCGCGCTGACCGCGCTCGTCGTCGTCGGGCCGGGATCCGGTGGCCTGCTCACCGGAAGGACGCTGCTCCCCCGCGGCGGTTGTGTCCGCGCCGGAGGGCTCCTCGGCGGTCGTCTCTCCCGTCGACGCGTCGGCGTCGCCGACGGGCTTGTCGGGAACCGGCGGATCCCAATCGGATTCCGCATCGAGCATCGCCAGTTCCTCTTCGAGGCGGCGGATGCGCTCGTCCTGATCGCGGATCGACCCGAACGTGCCGGTGAACTGCGGATCGTCGTCGGGCGCCAGGGGGGCAGCCGGGGCCGGCCGCGGGCGACGACCGACGATGAGCCACATCAGTCCGCCGAGCACCGGGATGACGATCACGATGACCAGCCAGAGCGGCTTGCTGACTCCGCGGTGCCGTGTCTTCGGCTGCACGGCGCAGTCGACGATCGTGAAGACCCAGAACGCCACGGCGATCAGGGCCACGATCAGCAGCACCCTTGTCACGCCTTCCATCCTAGGCGCGCTCGCGCGGGGGCGGGTTGGCCGTGACCTGACAGTGACATGTGAGGGGCGGCATACCTCCCCACCCGCCCCGGAACCGCTCAGGCGACGCACCTACGATGGGTCTCGTGAAAGCCCGTCCTGCCCTCGTGTACACGGTGCTGCGCCTGCTGGCGTTCCTGGTGCCGTTCGGCATCCTGATGCTCTTCCCGGTTTTCCAGGATCTGTTCTGGCTGGCCGCGATCTTCGCCGCGCTCATCGGTCTCAGCCTCTCGATCCTCTTCCTGCGACGCCCGTTGAACGACGTCACCACGGGGCTCGCCGACCGCCGGCGCGAGCGCGAGCGCGCCGACGACTCTGCCGCCGAAGACGCCGCAGCCGACGCGGTCTACGGTGAGGGCGCCGTACGTTCCGGTGACGGCATGCCTTCCGACGGCGCGGCGGCCGATGCGCGCCGGTCGGATGAGGACGGCCGCTGAGGGCGGATCAGCCGACGAACGCCCAGAACAGCAGCGCTCCGTAGCCCACCGATGTGAGCGAGGTGAGCGCGAGGGCGACCACCAGCTCGCGGGCCTCGCGGTAGCTCCACACGATGATGATCGCGGGGATGCCTGCCAGCAGCGCCATGAGCGCGAGCCAGGCGATCGGGTAGAACAGCGCCAGGAACGCGGCGATCGCGAACGGCACGAGCACGAACAGGGTGAACAGCACCTGCGTCCACCGCCTGCCGATGAGCACGGTGAGGGTGCGCTTGCCCGCCGCCCGATCCTGGTCGATGTCGCGCAGGTTGTTCGCCAGCAGCACCGCGCAGGCCAGCAACCCCGCGGCCACGGCGCCGAACCACGCCTCCTGCGGCAGCGAGAACGCCTGCACCCACGTGGTGCCGAGGGTGGCGACCAGCCCGAAGAAGACGAACACGAACAGTTCACCGAGCCCGGCGTAGCCGTACGGCCGCTTTCCGCCGGTGTAGAACCAGGCGGCGGCGATCGCGAGCGCGCCGATCGCGAGCATCCACCATTGCCCGGTGCGGATGACGATCGCCAGGCCCGCGATCGCGGCGAGCGCGAAGAAGCCCAGCGCCACCGTGAGCACACGGCGCGCGGGCACTCTGCGCGACGCGGTCAGGCGGGCGGGTCCGACACGGTGGTCGTCGGTGCCGCGGATGCCGTCGCTGTAGTCGTTGGCGAAGTTGACGCCGATCTGGAGGAAGACCGCGACCGCGAGACACGCCAGCGCGATCATGCCGTGGAATTCGTCGGTGACCACCAGGGCCGCCCCGGTCCCGATGAGCACGGGGGTGACCGCCAGCGGGAGAGTGCGCAGGCGGGCGGCACCGATCCAGTCGCGAGCCGTCGGCGGCGCGACCGCCGCCGGTGACCCGGAGACGCGCGCCTTCGCCGGGTTCCCGCGCGAGCGAGACGGGCGCGTCGACGTCTTCTTGCGCTTCTTGCTGGGTGTGCCTGCCACGAGGAGCCATCCTAGGGCGCCGACGCGATGCGGCGGCTGAGACCACCGGTCAGTGCAGGCCCGCGACCGCCGAACGGATGGCCTCGCGGTCGGGCTTGCCCGACGGAAGGCTCGGCAGCTCGTCGACGAGCACCAGTCGTGCCGGGCGCGCGTGCGGGCCGATCTCGCGGGCGACGGCCTGCCGCGCCTCCTCGAACTGCACCGACTCGCTGCGGCGCAGCGCCTCCCCCCGCGTGGCGACCACGACGGGAACCTCGCCCCAGCGCGTGTCGTCGACCCCCACCACGACGGCGCCCGCGAGGCCGGGTACCGCGCGGACGGCCTGCTCGACGCGATCGAGCGAGATGTTGATGCCGCCCGAGACGATGACGTTGTCGATCCGTCCTCGCACCCGCAGCACGCCGTCCTCGAGGATCCCCGCGTCGCCCGTGCGGTACCACCGGGTGCCGTCGCCGTCGACGATGAACGTCGTGGCGGTGCGCTCCGGGTCGTCGAGGTATCCCTCGGCGAGCGTCGGGCCGGCGATCTGGACCTCCCCGGCGGCGATGCGCACCGTGACGCCGGTGAGGGCGCGCCCGTCGTACACGCATCCGCCGCTGGTCTCGGTGGAGCCGTAGGTGCGCACGATGCGCACGCCCGCCGTCTCGGCCCGCTCGAGGGTCGCCGCCGGGAGAGCCTGTCCGCCGATCAGGATGGTCTCGAACGAGCGCAGTGCCGCCAGCACCGCGCTGTCCGCCTCGGCCGCGTCGAGCAGCCGCGTCAGCTGCGCCGGCACGAGCGAGGTGTACGTCGGGATGCGGGCGCCGCCGCGGCTGGATGCCATCGTCAGCGCGGCGGCCGCGAACGCCTCGGGGGTGAAGCGGCCGGCGAGGATCGCCGGTTCGCGGTCGGCGACGAGCGCGCGCGCGAGCACCTGGAGACCGGCGACGTAGCCGGCCGGCAGGGCGAGCAGCCAGCCGCCCGATCCGATGCGGTCGGCCGTGGCCATCGCGCTGGAGATCAGGGCGTCGCGACTGAGCACGACGCTCTTGGGGATGCCGGTGGACCCCGACGTCGTCACGACGACGGCGGTTCCCGCGGGCACCTCGGGCGGCGCCTCGCCCACCATCCCCAGGGCGAGCGCCGGCCCGGCGCCGTGCAGGGCGCCGCGCAGCGCCCGCAGCACGTCGCGCGGGTCGTCGGCCGTTAGCGCCTCGAGCTTCATCGTGCGCTCAGTAGTGCCACGGGTAGGGCGACCAGTCGGGGTCGCGCTTCTGCAGGAACGCGTCACGGCCTTCGACCGCCTCGTCTGTGCCGTACGCCAGGCGCGTCGCCTCGCCGGCGAACACCTGCTGACCGACCATCCCGTCATCGACGGCATTGAAGGCGAACTTCAGCATGCGGATCGCCGTGGGCGACTTCGTGAGGATCGTGCGCGCCATCGCGATCGCTTCGCGCTCGAGGTCGGCGTGCGGCACGACACGGTTGACCGCTCCCATCTCGTACGCGCGCCGGGCCGAGTACTCCTCGGCGAGGAAGAACACCTCTCGGGCGAACTTCTGGCCGATCTGACGGGCGAAGTAGGCGGAGCCGTAGCCGGCGTCGAACGAGCCGACATCGGCGTCGGTCTGCTTGAACCGGCCGTGCTCGGCGCTGGCGACCGACATGTCGCACACGACGTGGAGCGAGTGCCCGCCGCCGGCCGCCCATCCCGGGATCACCGCGATGACGACCTTCGGCATGAAGCGGATGAGGCGCTGCACCTCGAGGATGTGGAGGCGCCCGGCGCGAGCGGGGTCGGGAGCGGTGGCATCGTCGGACGCGTAGGTGTATCCGTCGCGGCCGCGGATGCGCTGGTCTCCGCCGGAGCAGAACGCCCAGCCGCCGTCCTTCGGGCTCGGCCCGTTGCCGGTGAGCAGCACGACGCCCACCCGGGGGTTCTGCCGAACGTCGTCGAGCGCTCGGTACAGCTCGTCGACCGTGTGGGGGCGGAACGCGTTGCGCACCTCGGGTCGGTCGAACGCGATGCGCGCGATCCGGCCGTCGCGGGAGAGATGCGCGGTGATGTCGGTGAACGCCTCGGCGCCGGGGGCCGGCATCCATTCCGCGGCGTCGAACAGCTCGGAGACCATGCCCCCAGCGTAACGACGGCGGGTCAGGCGTTCTTGGCGTCGCGCCAGCGCAGCCATCCGCGCACGACGTCATAGTCCCAGTCCGGCCCGTCGAGCCCCAGGGTGAACAGGCGGGTGCCGGCGTCGTAGAGCGCGTCGGCGGTCTCCTCGTCGCGCCGCGCGAGCTCGTTCGAGACCACCAGGTCGGCCGTGTCGCGCTCCTCCGCCTCAGCCCACCGGTCGATCACCGAGAGCTTGTGCGGCAGCTCGTCGGGCGTGACGAAGCTGTGCCAGATGTTCGCGTGGCGCGCGACGAAGCGCAGCGTCTTCTGCTCGCCCTTTCCGCCGATCATGATCGGGATGCGGCGTGTGGGCTGCGGGTTGAGCTTGTCCCAGCGCGCCGTGATGCGCTCCAAGCCGACGCCGAGATCGTTCAGGCGACTGCCCGCCGTGCCGAATTCGTACCCGTACTCGTCGTAGTCCCGCTCGAACCACCCCGAGCCGGTGCCGAAGATGAAGCGGCCCGTGCCGCCCTTGGCGCTGATGTGGTCGAGGGTCCGGGCCATGTCGGCCTGCAGGTCGGCGTTGCGGTAGCTGTTGCAGTTGACCAGCGCCCCGAACTCGACGCGCTCCGTCTGCTCGGCCCACGCGCCGAGCATCGTCCACGACTCGAAGTGGAGGCCGTCCGGCTCACCGAAGAGCGGGAAGAAGTGGTCCCAGTTGAACAGGACGTCCACGCCCATCTCCTCCAGGCGGAAGACGGCGTCGCGAAGGTCGGGGTAGGTGACGTGCTGGGGCCGCAGCTGGATGCCGAGGCGGACGGGAGTGTCGACGAGCATGCGGTTCAGCCTATGGCCGCGCGCGGCGGGTGAGGGCAGGATGAGGAGATGTCCTCACCCCTCCCCGCTCTGGACCGGCTCATCGACACCGCCCGGGTGGTCTCCCTCCCGCTGACGACCCGCTTCCGCGGCGTCGACGTGCGGGAGGCGCTGCTGCTGGAAGGACCCGAGGGGTGGGCGGAGTTCTCGCCGTTCCTGGAGTACGACGACGCCGAGGCGGCGACGTGGCTCACCGCGGCGATCGACTTCGCGTGGCACCCGCAACCCGCTGCGGTGCGCGAGACCGTGCCGGTGAACGCGACCGTCCCCGCCGTCGCGGCCGACCAGGTCGGCGACGTGCTCGCCCGCTTCCACGGCTGCCGCACCGCGAAGGTCAAGGTCGCCGAGCGCGGACAGGTGCTCGGCGACGACGTCGCGCGCGTGCGGGCGGTGCGCGAGGTCATGGGGCCGGAAGGGCGCATCCGCGTCGATGCGAACGGCGCCTGGAACCTCGACGAGGCCGAGCACGCCGTGCACGCGCTCGCGGAGTTCGACCTGGAATACGTCGAGCAGCCCTGCGCGCAGGTCGAGGACCTCGTCGAGCTCCGCCGTCGCATCCGCTACCTCGGCATCCCCGTGGCCGCCGACGAGAGCGTGCGCAAGGCCGACGACCCGATCGCCGTCGTCACCGCCGGCGCGGCCGACCTCGTCGTGGTCAAGGTGCAGCCGCTGGGAGGGGTGGCGCGTGCACTGTCGATCGTCGCCGCCGCCGGCGTTCCGGCCGTGGTCTCCAGCGCCCTCGACACGTCGGTCGGACTCGGGATGGGCGTCGCGCTCGCGGCGCGTCTGCCCGAGCTGTCGTTCGACTGCGGACTGGGCACGGCCTCGCTGCTCGCCGCGGATGTCACGGACGACCCCCTCGTCGCGCGCGACGGTCGCATCGCGGTGCGGCGCGTGGTGCCGAGCCCGGAGCTCCTCGACCGGCACGCGGCCCCGCGCGAGCGGCGGGAGTGGTGGTTGGAACGACTCCGTCGCTGTCACGCCGTCGCGCAGGAACGCTAGCGCTCGATCAGCGCGGCGGCCACGCGTCCGAGCTCCTCGCCGGTGTGCCTGGCGAGCTCGGCGGGCGGAAGGCCCGCCATGACCCCGCGGACCGACGTCGACTCCCAGACCGTCATGAGCAGTCGGGCGACCGCCCTCGGCTCGAGCCGGAACCGGATGTCCTTGCCGGCGACGATGTCATCGACCAGTCGCGCGACGCTGTCGAGGATGGCGGTGTCCTGCTCGAGGTACGCCGCCGCGAGCTCCGGCGCCCGAAGCGCGTGGATGCGGATCTCGTTGAACAGCAGAACGCCGAGCCGGTCCTCGGGTCCGATCTCGAGCACGCGGCTCACGACCTCGACGACGTTGTCGGCGGTCATGTCCAGCGCGCCGTCGGCCTCGAGCGCCGCGACCCGGTCGGCGACCGATCGCACCCGCTCCTGAGCGACCAGCCCGACGAGGGCGAAGAAGAGCTCGTCCTTCGAGGCGAAGTTCGAGTAGAACGCTCCCCGCGTGAACCCCGCACGGTCGCAGATGACCTCGACCGACGCCGCGTCCATGCCGACCTCGGCGAACACCTCCGCCGCCGCTTCCAGCAGTCTGCGTCTGGTCTCCTCGCGTCGTCGCGAGGGTCCCGCCGTATCGCTCATGGTGGCCCTCCCCCGCCGATTCTCACACGCGTCGCCCAGGTTGCCGTCGATGTTCCGGATTACGATACAGAAGCGCATTGGATACAGAAATGTATCGAAATCCCGTCAGACCGCCTGGAGGACATGTGTCCACTCTGCTGTTCAGCCTCGGACGCTGGTCCTACCGCCACCCCTGGCGCGTGCTCACGACGTGGCTGCTGCTGCTCGTCGTGGCCGGCGTGAGCGCGGTGACCTTCATGGCGGGGACCGACAACTCCTTCTCGATCCCGGGCACCGAGGCCCAGGAGGGCATCGTGCAGCTGGACCGCACGTTCCCGCAGGCCAGCGGCACGAGCGCGCAGGTGCTCGTGGCGGCACCCGACGCGGAGGCGGTCACCGACGACGCCTATCGCACGGCGATCGACGACGCCCTGTCGGCCTTCGGCGACCTCGACGGGGTGCTGGCGGTCACCGACCCCTTCGACGAGAACGTCTCGGGCCTCGTCTCCGACGATGACGAAGCGGCGATCATCCGGCTCCAGCTCGACGGTCAGGCCACCGACATCCCCGCGGGAACGGAGGAGGACCTGCAGGAGATCGCCGACGATCTGCAGACCGCCCTCCCCGAGGCGCAGGTCGTGCTCGGGGGCGACCTCTTCTCCACCGAGATCCCCTCGCTCTCCCCCATCGAAGCGGTCGGCGTGCTCATCGCCCTGTTCGTGCTGATCGTGACCTTCCGGTCCTTCGCGGTGGCGTGGTTCCCGCTCGTGAGCGCCCTCATCGGCGTCGGACTCGCGATCGCGCTGATCTTCGTCGCCACCGCTTTCGCCACGATCTCGTCGACCACGCCGATGCTCGCGATCATGCTGGGGCTCGCGGTCGGGATCGACTACGCCCTGTTCATCGTCGCGCGCCATCAGGATCAGGTGCGCGCCGGCGTCGAGCCCGAGGAGTCCGCCGCGCGCGCGACCGGCACCGCCGGCTCCGCGGTCGTCTTCGCCGGCGTGACGGTGCTCATCGCCCTGGTCGGACTGTCGTTCGCGAACATCCCCTTCCTCACCACGATGGGGATCGCCGCGGCCGTGGCCGTCGCCATCGCCGTCCTGGTCGCGGTGACCCTCACTCCCGCACTCCTCGGCTTCGCGAAGGGGCGCGTCGTGGGATGGCGCCGCCGTCCGAGCCGCCGCGCCCGCCGCGCGCGCACCCGGCCACGCCGCGGATTCGCCGAGCGCTGGGTGCGGGCCGTCACGCGGCATCCGATCGTCACCACGGTCTCGGTCGTCGCCGTCCTCGGCACGATGGCGATCCCGGCCGCGAGCCTCACCCTGGCCCTTCCGAACGCCGGCACGCAGCCGACCTCGAGCGAGGCCCGGCAGACCTACGACCTGACCGCGGAGTACTTCGGACCGGGCGAGAACGGCCCGCTCATCCTCACCGGCACGATCGTCACCTCCACCGACCCGCTCGGGCTCATGGACGACCTCGCCGACGAGATCGCAGACGTTCCCGGCGTCAAGGAGATCGCTCTGGCGACGCCCAACGAGACCGCGGACACCGGGCTCATCCAGGTGATCCCCGAGACCGCCCCCGACGACCCCGCCACCGCCGACCTCGTGCGGGAGCTTCGTTCCCACCACGACGAATGGCTCGAGGAGTACGGCGTCGATCTGAAGGTGACAGGCTTCACCGCCGTCGGCATCGACATCTCCGACCGCCTGGGCGCCGCGCTGATCCCGTTCGGGATCTTCGTCGTCGGGCTCTCGCTGATCCTGCTGACCATCGTGTTCCGCTCGATCTGGGTGCCGCTGAAAGCCGCCGCGGGATACCTGCTGTCGGTGGCGGCGTCGTTCGGCGCGGTGGCCGCCGTGTTCGAGTGGGGCTGGCTCGCCGACGCGCTGCACGTCACGCGCACCGGCCCCGTCATCAGCTTCATGCCCATCATCCTCATGGGCGTGCTGTTCGGCCTCGCGATGGACTACCAGGTGTTCCTCGTCTCACGCATGCGCGAGGACTACGTGCACGCCCACCGCGCCCGCGGCGGCCGCGCGGACCGGATCACCGCCGTCGGCGCGGTGCGCACCGGTTTCGTCTCGTCGGCCCGCGTGGTCACCGCCGCCGCGGTGATCATGTTCGCGGTCTTCGCGGCGTTCGTGCCCGAGGGCGACTCCTCGATCAAGCCGATCGCCCTCGGGCTCGCGGTCGGCATCGCCGTCGACGCGTTCCTCGTGCGCATGACGCTCGTGCCGGCGGTCATGGCGCTCCTCGGCGAGAAGGCCTGGTGGATGCCGCGCTGGCTGGACCGCATCCTGCCCCACTTCGACATCGAGGGCGAGGCCGTCGAACGCGAGCGCGCCCTGGCGGACTGGCCCGAGCCGAACACCACCGCCGTCGTCGTCGCCGACGACCTCGGCGTGCGCACCGACGCCGGCCGCGTCTTCGCCGGCGCGACGTTCCGCGTCGATCCCGGGGACACCCTGCTCGTCACCGCCGACGCCGGCGCCGCCCGCGCGTTCGCCCTCACCGTCGCGGGGCGGCTCGATCCCACCGACGGGCGCCTGCGCGTGGCCGGCCACCTGCTCCCCGGCCGCGCCGCGTGGGTGCGCGCGCACGTCGGCATCGCCCTGCTCGACGAGGCCGACGATCCGCTCGCGGCGCTGCGCACCGCCCTGCGCGGCGCGCGCCTGGTGGTGGTCGACGGCCTCGACCGGCTCGACCGCGCCGCGCGCGACCAGGCCGCGGCGCTGATCCGCGACGCCGGCGCGCGCGCCGCGGCATCCGCTCCGCTCACCGTCGTGGCCACCGCCCGCACCGAGGGCCCCGCGCTCGCGGCGCTCTCCGACGCCCACCGCCCCCACGTCCGGGCGCTGTCCCTCAGCGCCCGCACCACCGCATCCGAGGTGAACGCATGACTCTCCCGATCGAACGCGCCCGCACCCGTCGCCCCGTCACGTGGGTGACGATCATCGGCGCCCTGCTGCTGCCGGTGATCGTCGGCGCGATCCTCGTCGCCGCGTTCTACGACCCCGCCGAGCGCCTCGACAACGTGACCGCCGCGATCGTGAACGACGACGAGCCGGTCACGATCGACGATCAGACGGTGCCGCTCGGCCGTCAGCTGACCGCGGGCCTCGTGGAGGGCTCGGACGACCTGCCGAGCAACCTCGACTGGACGATCACGAACGACGACGACGCGGCCGCGGGCCTCGCCGACGGCACCTACTCCGCGGTCGTGACGATCCCCGCCGAGTTCTCCGCCGCCGCCACCTCGACCGCCGGAGACGACCCCGAACGCGCGGTCATCGAGGTCACGACGGCACCGGACAACCTCGTCGTCGACGACGCGATCACCGCGCAGATCACGTCGGCGGCGGCATCCATCATGGGCCAGGAGCTCTCCGAGGTGTACCTCGAGAACGTCTTCCTCGGGTTCACCACCCTCGGCGACCAGCTCGGCGAGGCCGCCGACGGCGCCGACCAGCTCGCCAGCGGGGCGGACCAGCTCGCCGACGGCACCGCGCAGTACGTCGACGGCGTGGGCCAGCTTGCGGCGGGCGCGCAGCCCCTCGCCACCGGCGCCGCCGCCCTCGCGCCGGGCATCGGCGAGATCGCCGACGGCGCCGCCGCCCTGTCGGCCGGCGGCTACGAGGCGGCCGACGGGATCGACGACCTCGCCGGGGGTGCGGGTGCGCTCTCGACCGGCGCATCCGACCTCGCCGACGGCCTGTCCTCCCTCGCCGACCTCACCGCCCAGATCCCCGAGATCCCGCAGGGCGTCATCGACGCCGCCGACGCGGTGGCCGCCAACAGCGAGGAGATCGGGCAGTTCGTGACCGGCTCGGCCGCGACCCTCACCGCGCTCGCCGACGAGTGCCGCGCCGCCGGCGACACCGGCACGGTCTGCGCCGAGATCATCGCGCTGTCCGACGAGACCAACGCCGCGCTGCCGACGGTGACCGAGATCCTCGACGACTCGGATGAGATCGCCGCGGGCATCGCGCAGTTCCAGGATGCCGGGCCGCAGCTCACCGCGGCCCTGCAGGCCTCGGCCGCCGGCGCGGACGAGATCGCGGCGGGCGTCGGCGGCATCGCCGGCGGCGCGAGCCAGGCCGCATCGGGGGTGCGCGAGATCGCGGCCGGCACCGGCGCACTCGGCACCGGCGCCGAGGAGGCCTCCGCCGGGGCCGCCCAGGTCGCCGACGGCGTTCAGCAGCTCGCCGACGGCGCGCAGCAGGCCGCGGACGGTGGCACGGCACTCGTGACGGGGTCCGATCAGACCGCGGATGGAGCCGGCGAACTCGCCTCGGGGCTGCACACCGCCGCCGACGAGATCCCCTCGTACACCGACGATGAAGCCCAGACGCTCGCGAGCGTCGTGGCCGACCCGGTCGAAGCCGACGGGATCGGCAGCGACCTGTTCGGCGCCACCGCGGTTCCGCTCCTCGCGGCGCTGGCATTGTGGATCGGCGGGCTGGGCACGTTCGTCGCCCTCCAGGCCGTGACCGCTCGCGCGCTCACCTCGCGGTCGGCCTCCGCGCTGCTGGCGCTGCGGGGCCTCGCCCCGGCCGCCGCCATCGGTGCGGCGCAGGGGCTTCTCGTCGCCGGGGTCGTGCAGATCGCCGCGACGTACGAGTTCGGCGAGTGGACGGTGTTCGCGGGAGTGTGCGTCGTCGCGGGCATCGCCTTCGCCGGCGTCAACCAGGCGCTGGTGGCCGTCTTCGGCGGAGCGGGCCGCTGGATCGCCGCCCTCGTGGCCGTGCTCGCCGTCGCCGCGGGCATCGTCTCGACCGTTCCGGGATGGCTGTCCTCGCTCGCCGCGGCCATGCCGACCGCACCGGCCTACAACGGCATGGTGGCCGCCCTGACCTCCGACGGCAGCGTCGGCGCAGCCCTCGTCGGCCTCACGGTGTGGATGCTGCTCGCCTTCATCGCCACGGTGATCGCGGTCGCGCGGCGCCGGTCCGCTCCCGCGGCGCACCCCCTTCCGGCCTGACCCCTCCCGCCACGACGTTCACCTGTCACCAGACGTCGCTGAGCGCTCGCGAAGCGACATCCAGCGGCAAGTGAACACGCATTCTCGGGCGCCAGGCCGCGAGGCGCGAGGCGCGGGGTCAGGAGAGGCCGCTGTAAGCGTGCAGGCCCTTGAAGAACATGTTGACGATGGTGAAGTTGAACAGCACCGCCAGGAAGCCGATGATCGACAGCCACGCCGACCGCGTGCCGCGCCATCCGCGCGTGGCGCGCGCGTGGATGTAGCCGGCGTAGAGCACCCAGATGACGAAGGTCCACACCTCCTTGGTGTCGAACCCCCAATAGCGGCCCCACGCGTCGTTCGCCCAGATCGCACCGGCGATGAGGGTGAAGGTCCAGAAGATGAACCCGATGATCGCGAAGCGGTAGGCCAGCGACTCCAGGGCGTCCGCGCTCGGCAGCGTGCGCAGGAAGCCGGGCCCCGTGCGCACGACGGCGCCGTCGGCCGCTTCGGCGACCTTGCGCTCGCGGCGGGCCTGCAGCAGCTGCGCGACCGACAGACCGAAGGCCAGCGCGAACAGGGCGGTGCCGAGCGAGGCGACGAACACGTGGATGACGAGCCACACCGACTTGAGGGGATCCATGAGCGGAACCACCTCGACGTAGAACGACAGCGTCGCTCCTCCGAGCAGCACGACCACGAGGCCGGTGATGAAGGTGCCGAGGAAGCGCAGGTCGTACCGGAAGAGCACGCCGAGATACACCGCCACGACCAGCAGCAGGCCGGTCATGGCGAACTCGTACATGTTCGACCACGGCACGCGCTCGGCCGCGATTCCGCGCAGCACCGTCGCGCCCAGGTGGAACAGGAACGCCAGCACCGTCAGCGAGGTTCCGATGCGCGCCCACAGCAGGCGCGGGCGCGCGCCCGGCGCCTGCGCGATCTCCGCCCCGGCACGGCGCTCCCGCGCGGTGACATCGGTGATGCTCTCTCCGCCCGCGGCGACGAGCTCGCGGTCGCGTGCACGCGCATCCTTCGCCTCCACCGCGAGCGCGGAGCGCCGGGCGAGGTCGATCGCGTAGGCGACGAACGCGAGGGCGTACACCGCGATGGCGGTCCAGACCAGCAGCACCGAGACGTCGTCGAGCGAGAGGGTGTCGGTCATGGCGTCAGTCTACTTTCGGCGTGTCGGGGGTGGATGCGGCCGCGTCCGTCCGCTCGGCGGACACCCGCTCGCGCACCGCGGCCTCGTGCGACGCGGCGAGCTTGTCGACCGCGGCGGCGAGGGTCGGGTCCTCGCCGCGGGCGAGGCCCGCGTACTCGAGATCGACGGATCCGTCGCGGGCGGTCGCGGTGACCCACATGCGGCGACGCGGCACGAACAGTCCGGCGAGGAGACCGAGGGTGGCGAGCACCGCGAACGCGAGCACCCACGGAGCGCCGACGTCGCGGTGGATGGAGAGCGAGACGAAGCGCTTGACCGACTCCTCGTAACCCTCGGCCCCGACCGGCGACTCGTTCTCGAACGTGACGGTGCCGAGGCCGTCCGGCAGCTGCGCGGTGTCGCCGGGGGCGAGCTCGAGCGCCGGCTCGTCGACGCCGCGCCCGGCGAGCTGGGTCATGTCGGTCGGGTCGAGCGTGTACACCGACCGGGGCGTGCCGTCGTCGATGCCGAGGTCGCCGGCGTAGACGTTGATCGTCATGACGGGGTTCACCAGGGCGGGATACGCGGAGGTGAACGCGCCGGAGGGCAGCTCGAACTGCGTCGGATAGAAGAACGCGGTCATGCCCAGCTGATCCGGCAGTCCATCGGGCACCTTGATCACGCCGAGCGAGGTCATGTTGGTGTCCTGCGGCAGGAAGGGCACGGACTCGGAGAAGACGATCTCGCCGTCGGCGTCGCGCACGGTGATCGTCGGTGCGTAGCCGTTTCCCATCAGGTAGACGCGATCGCCGTCGATGTCGACCGGATGGTTCACGCGCACCGACTCCGCGGACGTGTCATCGCCGTTCCTCACCGTGAGGTTCGCCGAGAAATCCCCCGCCTGACCGGCGGCCGTGGACCCTGCCGGCTCGTAGGTCACCTCGAACTCGTCGAGCGTGAGCGCATAGGGCGACAGACCGTCGGTGTCGACGAAACGCCCCGGGTTGAAGGAGGCGTAGTCGAGCATGGTGTTGACGAACGTGTCGTCTTCGACGATGACGCTCTGGCCGGTGTAGGTGAATCCGCCGCCGACCCCCACGGCGATCAGCACGCCGACGAGCGCACCGTGGAAGACGAGGTTGCCGGTCTCGCGGGCGTAGCCGCGCTCGGCCGACACCGACAGGCGCCCCCGCGCGTCGTAGCGCTCGACGCGATAGCCCGAGCGCCGCAGCTGCGCCTCGGCGAGCGAGACGGCTTCGTCGGCCGCCGCGGCGGTGTCCGCGCCCGCCGGGACGGGCACGGATGCGGTGCGATGGTCGTCGAGGCGCGACAGCCGGGCGGGCGTGCGCGGCGGCTTGGCCCGGAGCGCCTTCGCGTGGTGCCGGGTGCGCGGGATCACGCATCCGATGAGGGAGATGAACAGCAGGATGTAGATCGCCGAGAACCAGGGCGACGTGTAGACGTCGAACATGCTCAGGTTGTCGAGGATCGGCGCGAGGTCGGGATTGTCGGCGTAGTACTGCGTGACGCCGTTCGGATCCGCGCTGCGCTGCGGCACGAGGGAGCCGGGGACGGCCGCGATCGCAAGGAGGAGCAGCAGCACCAGCGCGGTGCGCATCGAGGTCAGCTGACGCCAGCCCCAGCGCATCCATCCGACCGGGCCGAGGGCCGGCTGCACCGGGTCCGAGCCGCCGCTCGGCGCATCGGCGTGGTCGTCGGGACGCAGCGTCGCCTGTTCGGCGGCGGGTTCAGAGCGGGAGCGGGACATCGAGGAGCACCCCCTGCAGGCCGGTCATGAGAAGCGTCCACACGCCGGAGACCATCAGCACGCCGAGGGCGACCAGGAGCGCACCGCCGACGATGTTGACGGCGCGGATGTGGCGGCGCAGGAACGCCACCGACCGCGTCGCCCATCCGAACCCGAGGGCGAGGAGGAGGAAGGGGAGCCCGAGCCCGAGCGAGTAGGCCAGGCCCAGGATGCCGGCGCGAACCGGGTCGCCGAGGTTCCACGAGACGGAGATGATCGCCGCGAGGGTCGGGCCGATGCACGGCGTCCAGCCGACGCCCATCGCGAGGCCGAGCAGGGGGGCGCCGATGAGCCCGAGATTGCCCCGCACGTGCGGGTGGACCGTGCGCTGGGCGAACCCGAAGACGCCGATGAAGACGAGGCCGAGGAGGATCACGACCACGCCCAGCACGCGGGTGATCGGATCGGCGTACTGCAGGAAGAACCGCCCGAGCGTGCCGCCGAGGATCGTCACCGCCATGAACACCACCGTGAAGCCGGCGATGAAGAGCACGACGCCCAGCACCAGCCGACCGCGCGGCGTGAACTCGACAGGAGAATTCGACCCGCTCCCGCCGCTCGGCGCGGCAGGAGCGGCGCTCGAGGCGGAGATCTCCTGTCGTGTTGACGCAGGCGCGACGCGACGCGGGGCGGCGGCTCCGCCGATGAACCCCAGGTAGCCGGGCACGAGCGGCAGCACGCACGGCGAGAGGAACGACACCAGGCCGGCGAGCACCGCTACCGGCACGGCGAGCCACATCGCGCCGCCGAAGACGAGTTCGGTCACGACGTCTCCGCGAGCGCGTCGCTCACGAGGGTCTCGAGCACCGACGCGTCCTGCAGCTGGCCGATGATGCGCGCGGCCACCCGCCCCTCGGCGTCGAGCACGAGGGTCGTCGGCGTCGCGCTGATCGGCGTCTTCTCGGCGAAGGCGAGCTTGACCTCCGGGGTCACCGACGCCAGCACGCTCGGGTAGGTCACCCCGTAGGTCTCGGCGAAGGCGAGCGCGGTACCGGCGGAGTCGGTGGTGTTGATCCCGAGGAAGGTGACCTCTTCGCCGTCGAAGGCGCCGTGGGCCTCTTCCAGTGCGGGGGCCTCCGCGCGACACGGACCGCACGCGGCGTACCAGAAGTTCACGACCACGACGTCGCCGGCGACATCGGCGTCGGTGATCGTGGCACCGGTGTCGAGCTCACCCGAGAACGTCACCGGCTCGCCGCGCTCCGCGACCGGGATCTCGACGACGCGCAGTCCGTCCGCGGCGATGAAGCCCTTGTTGTCGCCCGCGCGGTACTGCTCCGCGAGCGGGTCGTTCGAACAGGCCACCAGCGCCCCCGCGAGCGCCAGGGCGGCGACGATGGATGCGGCCACGCGGCCGGTGCGCGCGGCACGGCGGTCTCTCATACCGCCCCCACGTCGCTCGCGCCCGAGGTCTGGGCGGGCTCGGCGTATCCGATCTCGGTCCACAGGCCGTCGCGCATCTCGAACGAGGTCACACTCGACAGCGCGCAGCGGCGCTGCCGCGGGTCGTGCCGGGACGATTCGCCCGCGGCCGCGAGGTGCGTCACCCAGATCGGCAGCTGGTGCGAGACGATGACGGCATCGCCGCCCTCCGCCTGCTTCCAGGCATCGGTCATCGCCTGGTTCATCCGCACGATCACCTCGGCGTAGGGCTCCCCCCAGCTCGGCAGGGCGGGCTTGCGCAGATGGCGCCAGTTCAGCGGGTTCATCAGGGCGATCCGCATGCGACGGCCCTCGAAGACATTCGTCGGCTCGATGACTCGCTCGTCGATGCGGGGAGCGACGCCGAAGACCTCGGTGAACGGCTCCGCCGACTCCTGCGTGCGCTCCAGCGGCGAGCACGTGAGGGATGTCACGTCGCGCCCCGACGCCTGCACCCATTCGGCGGCGGCCCGCGCCATGTCGCGCCCGGCGGAGCTCAGCGGGTAGCCGGGCAGTCGTCCGTAGAGCACGCCGCGGGGGTTGTCGACCTCCCCATGGCGCACGAGATGAAGGCGTTCGGCAGGCACCGCTTCAGTCTACGTGGGGGCCCGCTATGGACGGGCTGAGCGTTGGCTGGACCGGGCGAAGTGCCGCTCGACGGCCACGAGGCCGAGCACGACGGCCGCCCCGACGACGGCGAGCACGATCGGCAGCACCACCGGCTCATACGGAAGGGCGAGCGCTCCGATCCCGTGGTCCTCCCCGGCCGGCAGATCCTGCCACGGCCAGAGCGCGCGCAGCGATCCGAACATGAGACCGGCCATGGCGATGAGGGTGAGGCGCCGGTGGTGACGCAGCAGCCACGTGATCACGCGCACGATCGTCACCAGGCCCACGAGGGCCCCCAGGGCGAACACGGCGAGATACCCGAGGTCGCGCTCGTCGACGGCCCGGAGGGTCGGGGAGTACAGGCCGATGGCGAGCAGGAAGAACGACCCGGAGACGCCGGGCACCACCAGCGCGCACACCGCCACGGCCGCGGCGAAGAAGACGGCGATCAGCGGCGGATCGGCGTCGAAGGAGCCCCCCGCGAAGTCGATGGCCAGGAACGCCACGGCTGCGGCGGCGAGGAAGAGCAGGACGCCGCCGATCCGAGCCCGCGCGGTGCGGTGCGCGCGGGGCACCAGCTGGAGGGGCACGAGGATGCTCGCGGCGACGAGGCCGAAGAACAGTCCGCGCGAGGCCTCGACGTTCTCGGTGACGAACGCCTCGACCGTTCCCGCGAGGGTGAGCACCATCGCCGCCATCCCGATGAGGACGGGGACCACGAGCACCCAGTCGACCCGTCGCATGCCGTCGACGAAGCCGGAGCGACGGTCCGGGCCGAACAGAAGGCGCTTCATCGCGGTCACGACGCTGTCCGCCGAGGCGATCAGCCGCTCGTAGACACCGGTGATGAGGGCGATCGTGCCGCCCGAGACGCCGGGGATGAGTTCGGCGAGACCGATCAGGCCACCCCGCACCACGTCGAGCAGGGCGATGAGGACGGCGCGCACGCGTGAGGAGGAGCGGCCGGTGTCGGTGGTGGTCATCGTGCCTCGCGGTCGGAAACGGGAAGGTGCCCTCCGATGCTAGAGCGCCCGGGCCTCGCGCACCTGGGGATTCGCCCGCGACAGCCCGCTGGGGCGCGACGGCCGCGGCGTCTAGACTCGGTCATCGTGAGTGAACGCGTTCTCGTCAAAGATCTGCAGGCCCGCGAAGACGGCTCCGTCTCCGTCTCGGGATGGGTGGAGACCGTCCGCGATCAGAAGAAGGTGCAGTTCGTCATCCTGCGCGATGAGTCCGGTGCCGTGCAGCTGGTCAACCCGGCGACGCGCGAGATCGGCGAGGACGCCACCGCCGAGCAGGCGGCGGCACTCGCCCTCACCGAGACCATCTCCGCCCTGACGCACGGCACGTTCCTCACGGTGCACGGTGCGCTCAAGCACGACGAGCGCGTCAAGCTCGGCGGCGTCGAGGTGAAGATCGCCGGTCTCGACATCGCGAGCGAGGCGCTTCCCGAGACGCCCATCGCCGCCGACAGCGGGCTCGACAAGCGCATGGACTGGCGCTTCCTCGACCTGCGCCAGCGCCGCAACAACCTCGTCTTCCGCGTGCAGACCACCCTCGAGCACGCGATGCGCTCGTACTGGATCGAGCGCGACTACATCGAGGTGCACTCCCCCAAGCTCATGGCGTCGGCGTCGGAGTCCAACGCGGAGCTGTTCGAGGTGCCCTACTTCGAGGACAAGACGGCCTACCTCGCGCAGTCGCCGCAGTTCTTCAAGCAGATGGCCCAGGTCGCCGGCTTCGGCAAGATCTTCGAGATCGCGCCCGCCTTCCGCGCCGACCCCTCCTTCACGAGCCGTCACGCGACCGAGTTCACCTCGATCGACGCCGAGATCAGCTGGATCGACGGCTGGGAAGACGTCGCCGCGATGCAGGAGGAGCTCCTGGCCACCGCGATCCAGGCCGTCGCCGACAAGCACGGCGACGAGATCAAGGAGCTCTTCGACCTCGACGTCGTGGTGCCCACCGTGCCCTTCCCGCGCATCCCGCTCGCGGAGGCACGCGAGATCGTCGCCGCCCGCGGATACGAGATCCCCCGCACCGACGGCGACCTCGACCCCGAGGGCGAACGTCAGATCGCCGCCCACGTGGCGGAGACCTACGGCCACCCGTTCGTGTTCATCACCGACTACCACCCGGAGATCCGCGCCTTCTACCACATGCGCGACGAGGAGACGGGGCTCACCAAGAGCTACGACCTGCTCTACAACGGCGTCGAGATCACCACGGGCGCACAGCGCGAACATCGCGTGGACGTGCTCATCGAGCAGGCGAAGGAGAAGGGGCTCGAGCCCGAGCACCTCGACTTCTACCTGGACTTCTTCCGCTACGGCGCTCCGCCCCACGGCGGGTTCGGGATGGGCCTGGCCCGCGTGCTGATGCTCCTGCTCGGTCAGGAGTCGATCCGCGAGGTGACCTACCTCTTCCGGGGCCCCACGCGCCTGGCTCCCTGACCGATCGTCAGGGCGTCAGCGCGGCGCGCAGGCGATCTGCCGACACGCGCCAGTGCGCGTGGAACTCGCCGTCGATGAGAACGACCGGGATCTTCTCCCACCATCGCGCGTAGAGCTCGGCGTCATCGAGGATCGAGCGCTCCTCGATCACGACATCCCGCCCCGACTCGGCGACCACGAGGTCGACCACCTCGCGCGCCACGTCGCACAGGTGGCACTCCGGCTTGCCTATGAGAGTGATCGTCGTCACCTGACAATCCTAGGCAGGAGCAGTCAAGGGCTCGTCGCCTGAGGGGTCTCACCCGTAATCTGGACGCCCTCGCAGCGTCGCGTCACGTCCCGATCCCCCGATCCGCAGGAGTGCCCGATGCTCGATCCCTGGCTGCAGTTCGCCATCGTCCTCGTCTCCGCGCTCATCGGCGCCGTCATCGTCGCCGCCCTGGTCGCCCTGGCCGTGCGCACCGCCGGACGCCGGCGCGCGTGGTCGACCCTGATGATCCGCCGGGGGCGGCGTCCGTTCCGGGCGCTGCTGCTCGTCATCGCCGTGTGGATCGCGCTCCTGACCGCCTTCCCGGGACCGCGTGAGGAGTGGATGCCGGGCATCAACCAGCTCTTCACGATCCTCGTGATCGCCGCCGGCAGCTGGCTGATGATCGCGGCCGTGCTCTTCGCGACCGACCTCGCGATCGGCCGGTACCGCATCGACATCCCCGACAATCGTGTCGCTCGGCGCATCCGCACCCAGACGCTCATCCTGCGGCGGCTGGCCATCGCCATCATCGTCGTGATCGCCGTCGGCGCGGCCCTGCTGACCTTCCCCGCGGTGCAGACCATCGGGGCGAGCGTCCTCGCCTCCGCCGGCATCGCGTCGATCGTCGCGGGCCTGGCGGCGCAGTCCGTGCTGGCGAACATGTTCGCCGGCATCCAGCTCGTCTTCAGCGAGGCCCTGCGCGTCGACGATGTGATCGTCGTCGAGGGCGAATGGGGGCGGGTCGGCGAGATCACCCTCAGCTACGTCGTGCTCGACCTGTGGGACGACCGACGGCTGGTGCTCCCCTGCACCTACTTCACCACCACGCCGTTCCAGAACTGGACGCGCGAGGGCAGCGAGCTGCTCGGATCGATCGAGCTCGACCTCGACTGGCGCGTTTCTCCCACGCGGATGCGCGAGCACCTCGAGCGCGTGCTCGCGGAGACCGAGCTGTGGGACGGCCGCGCGTCGGTGCTGCAGGTCACCGAGGCGACCGGAGGGCTCGTGCGCGTGCGCGTGCTCGTGACCGCGCAGGACGCCCCGACGCTGTTCGATCTGCGCTGCTTCGTGCGCGAGGCGCTTGTCGACTGGGTGCAGCGCCAAATGCCGACGGCCCTGCCGGTGCAGCGCGTCATGATGACCGCCGACACCGGCCACGTCGAGGCCGAGGCCCCGCGCGGCGACGTCGACGGGCTGTTCACCGGCAGCGTCGCAGCCCAGCAGCGGGCGAGCACCTTCACGCAGGGCGTGCCGATCGTGTCACCGGAGGACGACGCCGACGACGCCTCCGCCGAGTCCGCTGCGGGGGCGGGTCACCGCTCGACCGGGTAGCCCGCCGCGATCCACTCCGACGTGCCGCCCTCGACGTTCGTCGCGTCGTAGCCGCGCTGTTCGAGCGCCTGCACGATGCTCGCGGAGCGTCCGCCGAGTTCGCAGATGATGTTCATCGGCCCGTCGGGCAGCTCCGCGAGCCGCTCGCCGAAGACCGACATGGGGATGTTGACGGCGCCGGGCACGTGGCCGGCGGCGTATTCGTGCGGTTCGCGCACGTCGATGACGGGGATGGATCCACGCTCGGTGAGCTCGTGGACGGTGATGGTCTGCATGGTGCCTCGGGTCGAAGTGGTGCATACGGCCGTCATGGCCGCCAGCAATTCTGTCAGAAAACACGAAGCGCCCGTCCGGAGGACAGGCGCTCGGTGTGGAAGCCGCTTACTTCTTGTTGCGGCGCTGGTGACGAGTCTTGCGAAGCAGCTTGCGGTGCTTCTTCTTCGCCATGCGCTTGCGGCGCTTCTTGATGACAGAACCCACGGAAAACCTCACTAAGTCGAAGTCTGGACGCACATCCACGGTCGGATCGCGTCCGGGAACGGGCAGATGCGAAAAATGCCTCGGAACAGCTTATCAAATGCGCGCGCGGTCCTCGCGCGCGCCGGCAGCGATCAGCCCGCGTCGGCGATCGGCCGCTCCATGGCGGCCGTCACGGCCGACTCCGGCACCCGGTAGCTGCGCCCGAATCGCACCGCCGGCAGCTCGCCGGAGTGCACCAGTCGGTAGACGGTCATCTTCGATACGCGCATCAGTTCAGCGACCTCTGCGACGGTGAGGAAGCGCACGTCGGGAAGTTCGGCCACGATGTCCCCTCTCGTGCGTCCCAGTCGGATCTCCCTGATCCTGGGAGGAGTCTATGACCTGCGCGCGACGCGTGTAAACCCGTGTGACTCGTGTGACTCGAGCGTCGGCGCGATTCAGCGTCCGGGCAGCCGGCGCCACGCGTTCGTGACGACGTGCTTGGCGGATGCGGCGGCCCGCCCCACGACCTCCGCGGCGTGGGCGGCGGAATCGGGCAGGGCCCCGGAGGCGACCGCCTGCAGGTCGTCGCTGTGCGTGAAGAAGGGCACCAGCCAGTCGTCGACCTCGTCGAGCGGTTCCGCGGAGAGGCTGTAGTAACGGTGCTGCCCCTCCTCTCGCACCGACACCAGGTGCGCTTCGCGCAGCACCTTGAGGTGCTTCGACACGGTCGGCTGACTCACGCCGAGCTCGCCCACGATGTTCGAAACGCTCGTGCCGTCCTGGCCGGAGGATGCGCGATCGAGGAGCAGTCGGAGGATGTCGCGACGCGTTCCGTCTGCGATCACGTCGAAGATGTCCGCCATGTGGTTAGGTTAGCCGGACGCGCACCGGAGTACCATGAGGTCGACTTTCGCTCGGGAAGACGACACAGACGAGGGGGCGGTGCATGGCGACGAGCCGACCGGCTGCGCCGCAACGCCGCGCACCGTCGGCGGGGTGGCGTCACCGCTTGCGTCAGGTCGGGGAGTTCGGCCGCGACTTCGCCACCTCGTCGCCCTCGCGCTTCGCCATCCTCGTCTTCGGCACGCTCATCCTGATCTTCACGAGCCTGCTGTCGCTCCCGATCGCTTCGGCCAGCGGCCGCGCGGCGCCGCTCGCCGACGCCCTGTTCACGGCCGTGTCGACGATCTGCGTGACGGGGCTGGTCACCGTCGACATGGCCACCCACTGGTCGCCCTTCGGCAACGTGGTGATCTTCCTCGGCGTCAACATCGGCGGGATGGGCGTGCTGACGCTCGCCTCGATCCTCGGTCTCGTGATCTCGAAGCGACTGGGTCTGCGTGCCAAGCTGATCGCCGCGGGCGACACCAACCCGATGCGCGCTCACGGCGGACCGGTCAACGAGGGCCAGACGGTGCGGCTCGGCGAAGTGGGCCAGCTGCTTCGCACCGTGGCGCTGTCGACGCTGGTCATCGAGGCGATCGTCGCGGTGCTGCTGTACCCCGCGCTCGTCATGGCCGAGGTCGACCCGCTCATGGCGCTGTGGGAGGCGCCGTACTACGCGGCGATGTCGTTCACGAACACCGGCTTCACCCCCAACGTCGGCGGTCTCGAGCCCTTCGCCGACGACTACTTCCTGCTCACCGTGCTGATGACGAGCGTCTTCCTCGGCAGCATCGGCTTCCCCGTGATCTACACGCTCTCCCGGCACGTGTGGCACGTGGGGCGGTGGTCGCTGCACACCAAGCTCACCCTCATCACCACCACCCTGCTGTTCGTCGCCGGCGCCATCGCATTCCTCGCGCTGGAGTACGACAACCCCGGCACGTTCGGCTCGATGGACGCGTGGGACACCACCTTCCAGGCCTTCTTCCTGTCCGCGATGACGAGATCGGGTGGGTTCTCCGTCATCGACATCGGCGAGCTCTACGGGTCGTCGCAGGTCGTGGGATCCATGCTCATGTTCGTCGGCGGCGGCTCGGCGTCCACCGCGGGCGGCATCAAGGTGACGACGCTCGCCGTGCTCGCCCTGGCCGTCTGGTCGGAGGCCAAGGGCCGCACCACCGTGGAGGTCTTCAGCCGCCGCATCCCGAGCGACGTGCAGCGTGTGGCCCTGTCGGTCGTCGCGTGGGGATCGACGATCGTGGCGCTGTCGACCATCGTGATCGCGCAGATCACCCACGCCCCCGTCGCGCACGTGCTCTTCGACGTGATCTCCGCCTTCGGCACCGTCGGGCTGTCGACCGGCCTCACGCAGTCCCTGCCCGACCCCGCCGTCTACGTCATGGCGGCGACGATCTTCATGGGGCGCATTGGTACAGTGACACTCGCCGCGGCCGTGGCCGCGACATCCCGATCGCAGCTGTACTCGCTGCCCGTCGAAAGGCCCATCGTTGGTTGAGCGCATCCGCGGCGACGCACCCGTCCTCGTGATCGGTCTCGGGCGCTTCGGTGCGGCCTGCGCCGGCGAGCTCGACCGGCTCGACCGCGAGGTGCTCGCCATCGACGAGAGCCTCGACCTCGTGCAGAAGTGGTCCGAGCGCGTCACCCACACCGTGCAGGCCGACGCCCGCAACCTCGAGGCGCTCAAGCAGGTCGGCGCGCAGGACTTCCAGGTCGCGGTGGTCGCGGTCGGCTCCTCGATCGAGGCGTCCGTGCTCATCACCGCCAACCTCGTCGACCTGAAGGTGCCGCAGATCTGGGCGAAGGCGGTGTCGCAGTCGCACGGCAAGATCCTCGCCCGCGTGGGCGCGAACCACGTCATCTACCCCGAACGCGAGGCCGGCGAACGCGTCGCGCACCTCGTCAGCGGTCGCATGCTGGATTTCATCCGCTTCGACGACGACTTCGTGCTCGCCAAGATGTACCCGCCGAAGTTCATCCGCGGCGTCGGGCTCAACGAGTCGGGCGTTCGCACCAAGTACAACGTCACCGTCGTGGGCGTGAAGAGCCCGGGCAAGCCGTTCCGCTACGCCGAGGCGGCCACGGTCGTCACCAACCACGACCTCATCATCGTCTCGGGCACCAACAGCGACATCGAGAGGTTCGCCGCCCTCGACCGGTGACGGATGCGCTCAGCGCAGCTGAGCGAACTCCTCCACACGTCGCGTGGGACCGACGACCAAGACCGTGTCCCCCTCGTCGAGGACCGTCGCGGCGTCGGCGTTGGACCATCCCTGCTGGCCTCGCTTGAAGGCCGCCACGGTGACCCCGTGCGCCTGACGCGTGTTCGTGGCGCCGAGCGGCGTGCCTCGCAGACGCGCGGGGACGCTCGTCTTGACGAGGGCGTAGCCGCGGTCGATCTCCAGGTAGTCCATCGCGGCACCGCGCACCAGGTGCGCCACGCGCCGCCCCATGTCCTTCTCCGGATAGATGACGTGATGCACGCCGAGCTGTTCCAGGATGAGCCCGTGCTGCTCGCTCACCGCCTTCGCCCACACCACCGGGATCCGCATCTGCAGCAGCAGCGACGCGGTGAGGATCGAGGCCTGCACGTCGTCGCCGATCGCGATGACCACGCGGTCGAACTCGGGAACGGCGAGCTGCTCGAGGGCCTCCCGCTTCGTGCTGTCGGCTCGCACCACCTGCGTGAGGACGCCGTTGAGGGACTGCACGGTCTCCTCGTCGCTGTCGATGCCGAGCACCTCGGTCCCGGCGTCCATGAGCTCCACGGCGAGGGAGCTGCCGAACCGGCCGAGCCCGATCACCGCCACCGAGTCCGCCTCGGCGATGCGATGCGAGGACGCACCGAACAGGTGGGTGAAGCTAGCCAATGGCGGGCCTTTCCTTGGGGAACTCGTACGACACGCGCCGTTCGCGCAGTGCCAGCGCCGTGCCGATCGTGAGCGGACCGAGCCGCCCGACGAACATCAGCAGCGACAGGATGATCTCCGCCGCCTCGGGCAGGTCCGCCGTGACTCCGGTGGACAGACCCACGGTGGCGAACGCCGACACGCTCTCGAACAGCATGCGATCGAGCGAGCCGCCCGTGACGATCATGAGCGCGATCGTCGAGGCGACGACGACCCCCACCGCGATGAGCACGACGGCGATGGCCTGTCGATGCACCGCCCGGGAGAGCCGCTTGCCGAAGATGTTGACGGCACCGGCGCCGCGAAGTTCGGCGACGAGGATGAACAGCAGCACGGCGAAGGTCGTGATCTTGATGCCGCCGGCGGTGCCGGCCGGTCCCCCGCCGATGAACATCAGCACGTCCATGCCGAGCCAGGTCTCGTCGTGCATCGCCCCGACGTCGACGCTGTTGAAGCCGGCCGTGCGCGTCTGCACCGAATGGAAGAATCCGATGAGCACGCGGGCAGCCGGGTCGTACGCGCCGAGGGTGGCGGGATTGGTCCACTCGAGAGCGGTGATGTAGACCGTTCCCCCCACGAGGAGGATCACGGATCCGAACAGCACCAGGCGCGTGTTCATGCTCCACAGCAGGGGGCGGCCGATCTCTCGTCGCAGCTGCATGAGCACGGGGAAGCCGAGCCCCCCGAGGATGACGGCCGCACAGATCGGCAGGCAGACCCAGGGGTCGGCCGCGAAGCGCACCAGGCTGTCGGCGTACAGCGCGAAGCCGGCGTTGTTGAACGCCGAGACCGAGTGGAAGAGGGCGTACCACGCGCCCTCGCCCCAGCCGTGACCGTAGCGGAGCGCGAACGACGGGAAGAGCACCAGGAACAGCGCCGCCTCGATCAGCAGCGACGTCACGACGATCCGCCGCACGACCCCGCGCACGTCGTCGAGCGAGAGCGCCTTCGCCTCGGTCGCGGCCAGCACGCGCGACCGCACGCTGAGCCTGCGGGCCAGCAGCACACCCACGAGCGAGGCGAACACCATGATCCCGATGCCGCCGATCTGGACGAGCGCGAGGATCACGAGGTGGCCGAGCGGCGTCCAGTAGGTCTCCGTGTCGACGACGACCAGCCCCGTCACGCAGACCGCCGACGTCGAGGTGAACAGGGCATGGACGAACGACGCCCCCTCGCCGTCGCGAGTGGCGGCGGGAAGCATGAGCAGACCGGTGCCGACGAGGTCGGCGAGGCCGAAGCCCGCGACGATGGTCTGTGCCGGGCTCAGTCGGAACGATCGGCGCGGCCGCGTGTCCGACGCAGCGACGCGTGATGTCACGAGCGGAAACATTACGCCGATCCGGCCGGAGCGCAAGACCGGCGCGATCCGGATCTCAGGCGCCGGCGGCGAGCTCCTTCGCGCGGGCGAGTGCGGCGTCGGTCGCCTCGGCGAAGACGACGCCCAGATGCGCATCCTGCAGCACGGCGATGGCGCGCTCGGTCGTGCCCTTCGGGCTCGTGACGCGACGCCGCAGCTCGGCGGGTTCGTCGTCGGATGCCTCGAGCAGCGCCGCCGCCCCGATGAAGGTCTGCTCGGCCATGAGCCGCGCATCGGCACGGTCGAAACCCTTCCCTTCGGCGGCGCGCGTCAGCTCCTCCATCAGGAGGAAGACGTAGGCGGGGCCGGATCCGGAGATCGTCGAGAGGGCGTCGATCTTGTCCTCCGGAACCTCGATGACGCTGCCGACGGTCTCGAACAGCCGCCGCACGAGGGCGACATGCTCGTCGGAGGCGTGCGTGCCGGGCGCGATCCCCGTCACGCCCCGCCCGACGAGCGAGGGAGTGTTAGGCATCGAGCGCACCACCGCGACGGACGCGGGCACGATCGACTCGAACGTGGCGACCGTGACACCGGCGGCGAGGCTGACGACGACGGTGCCGGGGCGCAGGTGGGGCGCGATCTCCCGCAGCAGGTCGGGGACCATTGCGGGCTTGACCCCCACGAGCACGACGTCCGCCCCCGCGGCCGCCTCGGCATTGCCATCGGCATCGCGCTCGAGGGCGATGCTGCGCACGCCGTCCAGGCCGGCGAGCGCATCCGCCTTCGCGGCCGTGCGGTTGGTCACCGTCACACCGCCGTGAGCGAGTCCCGACGACACCAGCCCCTGCAGGATGGCCCCTCCCATGGACCCGGCTCCGAGGATGGCGATGGCGGGAAGGGGGGCGGCGACGTCGATCATGTGGCCATCCTACGAGCCGTCTGAAAAGTCCCTCGATGCAGCGTGGAGTGCCCGGATATAGTCGAGGATCGTGGGACGGTGACGCCCCACGACGACCCACGGAGGACCCCCAATGACCCTCTTCGACGGCATCACGTCTCGCCTCGTCGAGACGCCGCGCCTGACCGTCAACGTGCTCGAGCGCAAGGGGGATGACGCCGCGACCCCGCCCGAGCAAACGGTCGTGTTCGTGCACGGCAACGTCTCCTCGTCGCTCTTCTGGCAGGAGACGATGCTGGATCTTCCCGCTGAGCTGCGCGTGATCGCCGTCGACCTGCGCGGCTTCGGCGGGACCGAGAGCCTGCCCGTCGATGCGACCCGGGGCGTGCGGGACTTCAGCGACGACCTGCACGCGACCCTGGCGGCCTTGGAGATCCCGACCGCCCATCTCGTCGGCTGGTCGATGGGAGGGGGTGTGGTCATGCAGTACGCGATCGACCACGGCGCGCTCAGCCTCACGCTGCAGGCCCCGGTCTCGCCGTACGGCTTCGGCGGCACGCGCCGCGACGGCTCGCGACTGACCGACGACGATGCCGGCTGCGGGGCAGGCGGCGCCAATCCCGACTTCGTCGAGCGACTGACCTCCGGCGACGCCGGCGACGAGGCGCCGACCTCGCCGCGGAACGTCTTCCGCTCCGGCTACGTCGCCGCCGGGTACGCATCCGAGCACGAGGATGTGTGGGTCGCGTCGATGCTGTCCACCTCCACCGCAACGGGCAACTACCCCGGAGACGCCGTCGCGAGCCCCCACTGGCCGGGGTTCGGCGCCGGCGACCTCGGGGTGCTCAACACGATGGCGCCGAAGCACTTCGACGTGTCGGGCATCGTCGACATCGCCGAGAAGCCGCCGATCCTGTGGGTGCACGGCGACATGGACGCGATCGTCTCCGACGCGTCGTTCTTCGACCTCAATCACCTCGGCGCAGCGGGGGTCGTCCCCGACTGGCCCGGAGCCGACGTCGCGCCGGCCCAGGAGATGGTCTCGCAGACCCGGGATGTGCTGGGCGCCTACGCGCAGGCCGGCGGCATCGTCAACGAACTGCACCTCGAGGGGGTCGGACACTCCCCGCACCTGGAGAGCCCGATCGAATTCCGGCGCGCGCTGCTGACCGCGATCGGCTACGTCGGCACACCGGCCGATCCCTCCCCGCCGACGGAGGCGATCATCATCCGCTCGGCCGACTGAACAGCCCTGCCAGACTGGGGCGCATGGAGTACTGCATCTTCACCGAGCCCCAGCAGGGCTACAGCTACGACGACCAGCTCGCCATCGCGCTCGCGGCCGAGCGCCACGGCTTCGACGCCTTCTTCCGCAGCGACCACTACCTGCGCATGGGAGACGGCGATCCCCGGCCCGGGCCCACCGACGCGTGGACGACCCTGGCCGGCCTCGCGCGAGAGACGACCGACATCCGCCTCGGAACCCTGGTGTCCTCGGTGACCTATCGCTACCCGGGCGTGCTCGCGATCCAGGTGGCGCAGGTCGATGCCATGTCGAACGGACGCGCCGAGCTGGGCCTGGGGACCGGATGGTTCGAGCGGGAGCACCGCGCCTACGGCATCCCCTTCCCCGACAGGCGGTTCGCCCTGCTCGAGGAGCAGCTCGAGGTGGTCACGGGGCTGTGGAGCACGCCGGACGGCGAGACCTTCAGCCACGAGGGAGCGCACTATCGCCTCGAGGATGCGCCGGCGCTTCCGAAGCCCGTCCAATCCCCCCTGCCGGTGATCGTCGGCGGGGGCGGCCCCCGACGCACGCCCGCGATCGCCGCGCGCTTCGCCACGGAGTACAACATCGGGTTCGTCGACGAGCCGACCGTCGCCGACAAGTTCGCCACGGTCTCCGCCGCGTGCGAGCGGATCGACCGCGATCCGGCCTCGCTCAAGCGCTCGGTCGCGCTGACGACGCTGGCCGGGACTCCCGACGACGTGCGTCGACACGCGGCGGCCCTCGGTCGTGACGTCGCCGACATCTCCCCCGACAGCCACTTCATGGGCGACGCCTCCGTCATCGCCGAGAAGGTGCACCGTCTGGTCGAGCTGGGAGCCGAGCGCATCTACTTCCAGCTGTTCGATCTCGGCGACCTGGACCACCTGGAATACCTCGGCAGCGAGGTGCTCCCGCTCCTTCCGCGCTGACACTCCCGACCGGTCCGGCCCCGGCCCGGCCGGCCCGAGCCGGCCCGAGCCGCGAGAAACCACTTCCGCCGCGAGAAACCACGCATCGCGCGATGTCTCGTGCGCGGAGGTGTTTCTCGGCGCGGGTCAGGCGCGGCGCGCGTCGAAGAACGTGCGCAGCAGCGCGGCGGCCTCGGCGGCGCGAACTCCCGCGACGACCTCCGCGCGAACGGGCAGGCGGCGATCGCGCACCACGTCGTACATCGATCCGACGGCCCCGGCCTTGTCGTCCCATGCGCCGAACACGACGCGGGAGACGTGCGCCTGCAGGAGTGCACCCGCGCACATCAGACACGGTTCGAGGGTGACCACGAGCGTGCAGCCGGCGAGGTTCCACGTCTCGAGGGATGCCGCGGCCTGCCGCATCGCGACGATCTCGGCGTGGGCGGTCGGATCGTGGCCGGCTTCGCGGAGATTGCGACCCTGCCCGATCACGTCACCGGTCGCATCGAGCACGAGGGCGCCGACCGGCACCTCGCCCGCATCCAGCGCCCCCGACGCGAGGTCCAGTGCGCGCTCCATCGCGGCGGCGTCGGAAGCGGACGGGGGCAGGCTCACGCCCCCAGCGTAGGGCGGGGCGAGCGAGTGGAATACCCTGGGACTCATGCGCTTGCATGTCGCCGACCATCCGCTCATCACCCACAAGCTCACCGTGCTGCGCAACCGCGAGACGTCGTCGCCGGTGTTCCGTCAGCTCACCGAGGAGCTGGTGACGCTGTTGGCGTACGAGGCGACCCGGAACGTGCGCGTCTCGCCGATTCGCATCACGACGCCGGTCACCGAGACGATGGGCGTGAAGATCAGTGAACCGCGGCCGCTCGTGGTGCCGATCCTGCGTGCGGGGCTCGGGATGCTCGAGGGCATGACCAAGCTCGTGCCCACCGCCGAGGTGGGCTTCCTGGGCATGGTGCGCAACGAGGAGACCCTCGAGCCGCAGACCTACGCCGAGCGCCTTCCCGACGACCTCAGCGATCGTCAGTGCTTCGTGCTCGACCCGATGCTCGCCACCGGCGGTTCGCTCGGCGCCGCGATCGACTTCCTGTTCGCCCGCGGCGCGCAGGATGTCACCGCGATCTGCCTCCTCGCCGCCCCGGAGGGCGTCGAGGCCATCACGGCGCAGGTCGGCGACCGCGACGTGACCCTGGTCCTCGGGGCCCTCGACGAGCGGCTCAACGAGAAGGGCTACATCGTGCCCGGTCTCGGCGACGCCGGAGATCGCCTCTACGGAACGGTCTGACAGCGAGCGGCACGCTGACGACCCGCGACGCGCTGACAGCCGGCGACGCGCTGACAGCGATGCGCTGACGACCGGGCATGAACCAGGGCTGACGACCGGAGCCCGAGGGAGCGGCACCCGCCCCTCGCCGAACGGGTGCCGCCGCGCCCTGAGGCGCTTCGCCAATCTACGATCGGGCCGAGGCGACCTGAACGGGGTTGACATCGCCGACGGCGGACCCTATCTGCGCGTCGCCGCCCGGCCCGGCGCCGAACGACGCATCCGGGTCGGCGCCCACCAGTCGCGCAAACGCGCTGAGGCGCGCCACGCCCTCCGGCGTGCGGGGCAGGTCGTCGAGCAGCCCGGGTGAATACACCACGAACGCGGCGTGCATCGCACGCGAGACCGCCACGTTGAGGCGGTTGCGCAGCAGCAGGAACTCGAGCCCCCGCGGGGCGTCGCGCCCGGCCGACGCGGCGAGGGAGACGATCGCGACCGCCGCCTCCTGGCCTTGGAACCGGTCGACCGTGCCGACGCGCACGTCGCCGTGACCGGCGGCCTCGAGCGCCTCTTCGACCGCGACCTGCTGCGCGTTGTACGGCGTGACGACGATGACGTCGGCGGCGCTCAAGGGACGCGCAGGCTCCGAGACGGACCGACCGGATGCATCGGTGCGCACCGGCTGCCACGATCGACCGATGAGATCGGTGACGATGCCGGCGACGACCGCGGCTTCTTCGGGCGACCACGTGGCATTCCCGCGGTGCCGCACGGGATGCGCGTGAAGCCCGGGAGCGATACCCTCCAGTGTTCGCCGCGCGGTCGACGCGTGCGCGCGCAGCGCCCCGCCGTAGGACAGCGTCGACACCGATGCCGCCACGTCGGGGTGCATCCGCCACGTGCGCGCGAGGAAGTAGCCGTACTCCGCCGGGATGACGTCTGCGCCGTCGATCACCCACCCGAGCGCGGATGTGTCGACCGGTTCCGGATGCGTGCCCTGGCTCACCTGGGGCAGCTGCTGAGGATCGCCGAGCAGCAGCAGGCGTGAGGCCGCCAGCGAGACGGCGATCGTGGAGGCCAGCGAGAACTGACCGGCCTCGTCGATGACGAGCAGGTCGAGGCTCCCCCGGGGCACACGGCCCTCGTGGGCGAAATCCCACGCGGTTCCGCCGATGACGTACCCCGTATCGGCGTGCGCCGCGGTGAATTCGGCGATGCCGTTCTTGGCGAGCGCGGTGAACGACGGCGTGACCGCGGCATCCTTCGGCGCCTTTCCGACCTGTGCCGCCGGGACGCCCGCGGCGATAACGCGATCGAGCATGTTCTCTACCACGGCGTGCGACTGCGCCACAACGCCCACGGTGTAACCGTGCTCGGCGACGAGCCGCGCCACCACGCGCGATCCGACGTAGGTCTTCCCGGTTCCCGGCGGGCCCTGAACGGCGAGGTAGCTGCGGTCGAGGTCGAGCACGCTGCGCACGATGGCGTCTACGTCGTCGCCGTCGGAGACCGCGAGGGCGCCGGAGCGGGTGCGCGGCGGCCGCCGGCACAGGATGTCCGTCGCGGGCTCCTCCGGAAGCTGCGGCGCCGCGGCGATGACGGCATCGGCCCAGGCGTCGATCGCGACCTGCTGGTTGGCCGCGGGCGGCGGCGAAGCCGGCGTGAGCGCGACCGGAAGCTCGGACCAGGTGAACCCCTGGACCGCGCTCTCCGAGACGATCACGCCGTCGTCGAGCACCTCCACGATGCTCACCCGGTGGTCCGCGTGGATCCAGCGCGGAGCCGCATCGAACGGGTAGGGGGCGGGCAGGTCGTAGAGGGCGAACGGCGAGGATCCTTCGCTGAGCCGTGTGCCCGGGGCCAGCTCGCCGCGGATCTCGAGGACGCGTCGGTCCGTGCGCGCCCCCTCCGGCCGATGCCAGTCCTCGACGACGCGGCAGCGGGCCGCATCGATCACGACCACGTCGCGGCTGTCCTCCCACAGTGACACCGGCTCCCGCAGCCGCAGGTAGTGCGTCGCCCAGAAGGTCTTCGCCTCGCGAGGGTAGTAGTCGATCGCCGCGGCCCCCAACCGCAACGACCGCGCCGGCACCGAATCGACGGGATGCGACGCGGCCATCTCGGCCAGCGTCGTGGCGCGGTGAGACGGGCGGTAGGTGTTCTCGGCCGGATCGGCGTCGGGGGTGGGGCGCAGGGCCGCCTCGCGCGCACGGTCCACCAGCCAGTCGCGCAGCCGCAGGGTCGATACGCAGTCGTAGCGGTTGTAGTCGGCGAGATCATCGAACACCACGCGCGCGGCCGCCTCCTCGCCGCGGTCGTGCAGCGACCTCGCCTCGACGTAGCGGACGATCGAGTCGTCGCCCTTCTGCACGTCGCTGGTGCGGATCTCATCGCCCATGTAGAGCGGTTCGAGCTTCTTGATGGAGTACGAGCGCGATCCGACCCGCAGAGCGCGCCGCACGACGGGATAGAGGTCGACGAAGACGCCGTCCCGCAGCAGCTGGTCGACCTCGCCCTCCCGCACGCCGTGTCGAGCGGCCATCGCCAGGAGATGAGTCGGCTCGTACGGCGCGTAGTGATAGATGTGCATGCCCGGATGCTGCTGCCGACGCATCCGCACGATGTCGAGGAATGTCTCCAGCGCCACCTTCTCCTCGGCGAACGAGTGCGCCCAGAGCGCGGTGTAGCGCTCTCCCAGATCCACCCAGCCGAAGAGATAGTCGATGCCCCACTCGGCGCGCCCGTCGCGCGGCGCCTCGGTGTACAGCGGGTCGCCTTCGAAGTCGAAGAAGATGTCGCCCGCGTTCGGCCGGGGCAGCGCCCCGAGCGCCTTCGGGGCGACCACGCGGTAGGTCGGCACCTGCGGTCGCGACATCTCGATGCCGGCGGGGCTCTCCAGCTGCAGTCGCGCCTGCACGCGAAGCATCGAGAACGTGTCGGGATTCATTCCGGCGGGGCCGGCCGGCGTCGCGGCGAGATCGTCGATGGTGAGGATGCCGGCCGACCGCAGCCGCTGACGCTGCACCGGTCGCATGCCGGCCACGAGCAGCAGATCCCGCGAGGCGACCACCTCGAGCTCACACGTCGCGCAGCGACCGCACGCGACGACATCGAGGTCGCCTCGCGGGTCGCCCCAGGCGACCGGTGCGCCGTCGGCGCCGGCGGCGAGATCGCGATCGGCGACCAGGGCGCGCAGGCGCGCGGCGCGCAGCTCGAACACGGGCAGCAGGTCGTCGACGGCGTGCGTACTGACGGTGCCGTCGCCCAGGAGCAGCTCGACGCGGTCCGATCTGGGGACGCCGAGCCGGTCGAGCTGCGCGACATATGCCGCCAATTGCATGAGGGCGGTCACCCGCGCGCGACGCGCGAGCTTGGAATCCTGCACCAGCCAGCGCCCCTGTTTGTCGCGCGCGAGGAAGTCGGCGAACCCGACGAACTCGTCGGTCGAGAAGGCCGCCTGGTAGACGATGTCGGCATCGGAGGCGAGGGCTGCCGCCGTGGCGGCGACGGCTCGCTGCAGTCCGTCGGCGTCGCGCGACTCGGTGGCGTCGATCTCCCACACGCCAGCACCGAACTCCTCGCGGTACCGCTCGAGCACACGCTGCTCGTGCGCGTCACCGAGGCGACCGGCCCGCTCGAGGGTGAGGTCTTCGGGGTCTTCGACCACGGCGACGCGGCCGAGCTTGGCGTCGATCGCCCGCAGCCACGCGAACTCGCATTCCGCGGCCGCCTTCAGATCGCTGGCGCTCCAGACGATCCGGCCCTGGTCAGGTATGTAGCGCATGCTCTCCTCTTGGTCGCCTCCGACAGTAGCGAGGACCGCCGACACGGCGTCACCTGCCAGACTGGGCGGGTGAGCACTCCTCTCCCGTTCGACAGCGCCTACCGCCACGGGTTCGCGCGCGTCGCGGCGTGCACCGTGCCCGTCGCGATCGCCGATCCGGCGACAAACGCCGAGGCGATCCTCGACGCCGCACGCGCGTGCCACGACGACCACACCGCCGTCGCGGTCTTCCCCGAGCTCGGACTGACCGGCTACGCGATCGATGACCTCGTGCTCCAGGATGCGGTGCTCGACGCGGTCGACGGCGCGATCGAGCACCTCGCCGCCGAGACCGCCGATCTCCTGCCGGTGCTCGTCGTCGGAGCTCCGCTCCGCCACCGGAACCGCCTGTACAACTGCGCCGTCGTCATCCACCGCGGTCGCGTGCTGGGCGTCGCTCCGAAGTCCTTCCTGCCGACCTATCGCGAGTTCTACGAGCGCCGCTGGTACGCGCCCGGCGACGACCAGGCCGGTGGCGTCATCCGCGTCGCCGGCGCCGACGTGCCCTTCGGGCCCGACCTGCTGTTCCGAGCCCGTGACGTGCCCGACCTCGTCGTGCACGCCGAAGTGTGCGAAGACGTCTGGGTGCCGATCCCACCCTCTTCCCGCGCGGCGCTGGCGGGCGCGACGGTGATGGTGAACCTCTCGGGAAGCCCCATCACGATCGCGCGCGCCGAGGACCGTCACGAGCTGTGCCGGTCGCAGTCGCTGCGCTGCCTCGGAGCGTACGTCTACGCCGCCGCCGGCGCGGGCGAGTCGACCAACGACGTGTCGTGGGACGGCCAGACGATGATCTACGAGGCCGGCAACCTCCTCGCCGAGACCGAGCGCTTCCCCGACGGGCCGCGCCGGTCCGTCGCCGACATCGATCTCGACCGCCTGCGACAGGACCGCCAGCGGCAGGGGACCTTCGACGACAACCGCCGAACCCACGCCGCCGACACCGTCTTCCGCACCGTCGAGTTCGACCTCGCACCCCCGGCGTCGCCGACCGGCCTCGCGCGGCCGGTCGACCGCTTCCCGTTCGTGCCCGATGACCCGGAACGGCTGGCGCAGGACTGCTACGAGGCGTTCAACATCCAGGTGTCCGGTCTGGTGCAGCGGATGCGGGCGATCGGGAACCCCAAGCCCGTGCTCGGCGTCTCCGGCGGCATCGACTCGACCCACGCGCTGCTGGTCATCGCGCGCGCGATGGACCTGCTCGGTCGGCCCCGCTCGGACATCCTCACCTACACGATGCCGGGCTTCGCGACGAGCGAGCGCACCAGGTCCAACGCGATCGCCCTGTCCCGGGCGATGGGCGCGTCGATCGAGACGATCGACATCCGGGGCGCAGCGTCGGAGATGCTGGAGAAGCTGGGGCACCCGTTCGCGGCGGGAGAGCCGGTGCACGACATCACCTTCGAGAACGTGCAGGCGGGGCTGCGCACCGATTACCTCTTCCGCCTGGCCAACCGCAACGGCGGCTTCGTCGTGGGAACCTCCGACATGTCCGAGCTCGCCCTCGGCTGGGCCACCTACGGCGTCGGCGATCACATGAGCCACTACGCGGTGAACGCCGGTGTGCCGAAGACCCTCATCCAGCACGTGATCCGCTGGGTGATCTCCCACCGCGAAGGCGTCGACGACGCGGCCGCGGCCATCCTGCAGGGTGTGCTGGACACCGAGATCAGTCCCGAGCTCGTTCCGGCCGACGCCGACGGCAACATCCAGTCCACCGAGGACCGCATCGGGCCGTATGCCCTGCACGACTTCACCCTGTTCCACGTGCTGCGGTTCGGGATGCGCCCGTCGAAGATCGCGTTCGTCGCCGCGCACGCGTGGGGCGACGCCGAGGCCGGCGCGTGGCCGCCCGGATTCCCCCACGACGAACGCTACGCCTTCACGCTCGACGAGATCGCCCGGTGGATGCGGGTGTTCCTCACCCGCTACTTCTCGTTCGCGCAGTTCAAGCGCTCGGCGATCCCCAACGGACCGAAGGTCTCCCCCGCCGGCTCGCTGTCCCCGCGCGGGGACTGGCGGGCGCCGTCGGACGGAAACGCACGCGTGTGGCTCGCCGAACTCGATGCGGCGCTTCCGCCGAGCTGATCACGCCGCCGAGTCGGTGCGATCCCGCAGGCCCACGCGGTCGGGGATCTCGAACGGGATGTGCGGCAGCCACGCCGACGGATCCGGCCAGGGCGGCGAGGTCGGCAGCGCCGTCAGCATCCGCCGCAGTCCGTCGTCTCCGGCCGACACCGGACGGGCGGCGGGGATCACCCGGCGCGGGGCGTGGTGCCCGAGCGCGCCGCACCACCAGTGGCGCCACGTGGTGTCGACGTCCTCGGGATCGAGCACGATGTAGTAGTCGGGCATCACCGCCTCCGCCGCGGCGAAGTGGGCGAGCGCGGTCTCGACCTCCAGCTCGAGGGCGCCGAGGGTGGATCGCTCCTCGTACAGCTCCACCCACGCCGCGGCGACGTGCTCCAGCGGATCGGCGTCGTGCACGATCCACGGGGTGCGCGTGGCTCCGATGCGGCGGGCGGCGAGGGCCGGCTCGCTCCCCCGCAGCGTCAGGATCTCGACCCCTCGGATCCCGTCGAGCGTCTCGATCGCATCCTCCGCCGCGTCGCCGACGACCGCGACGACCGTTCCCCTGTCGGCTCTGTGCTCCATGCTTCACGATATGTCGTGGATCGTTGCGAGCGCGTGACACGCGACGATCGTCTGCGTTTCGTGACCTGACGGGGTGCCTTCACCCGTCGCGGTGCCTTCACCTGTCGCCGGGTGTCGCCATCGGGCGGCGTGACGACATCCGGCGGCAACCGAATCGACGCGATCCGGACGCCCGCGTGCGGTTCCGGTGGCGGGCGTGCATGATGGGAGGGCGAGTGGCGGACGACCGATGGGGGCGGGATGACGACGCATCGCGATTCGACGGATGCGCTGTCGGACTTCGCGGATCTGATGGCGGGATCCGAGACGGTGTCCGCCGACACCGCGGCCGATCGCGGGCGCACCCGGAGGGTTCTCGGTCGCATCCTGCTCGCGATGGTGCTCGTGATCGCCCTCGGTGCGCTGTCGGCGGGCGGGTACGCGGCGTGGGCGCTCGGCGCTCCGCTCCCGGCACCGACGGCACAGCTGCAGGATCGGGCCGTCGCCGCGTCCGAGCCGGTCGCGGTCGCGGAACCGTCACAGGGGGCGTCGGCGGTGACGGTGTCGGGCGCGCCGGAATATCTCGGCGCGGACGGACTTCATGCTGCGAGCGGCACCACGGATGCCGTGCCGATCGCGAGCATCACCAAGCTCATCACCGCTCTCGTCGTGCTCGACGCCCATCCCCTGGGCGAGGGGGATGCCGGCCCCACGCTCACCTTCGGCGCCGCCGACCACGCTCTCTACGACGCCTACTACGTGCGGGGTGCGACGATCGCGGCCATGCCCGCGGGCAGCACCATGACGCTGCGAGACGCCATCGCGACGACGCTCATCCCGTCGGCGAGCAACTACGCGCATGCGGTGTCGACGTGGGCCTACGGCTCGCAGTCCGCGTTCCTCGGCGCGGCGCGCGCCTGGCTCGAGGCGAACGGACTCACCTCGACGAGGATCGTCGATCCCACCGGTCTCGATCCGGGGAACGTCAGCACCACCGCCGACCTGCTGCGCTTGGGCGCGCTGGCCGCGGCAGACCCCACGATCGCGGAGCTCGCGGCGACGCCCTCGCTCACGCTCCCCGCGACCGGTCCGGTGCGCAACACCAACGAGCTGCTCGGCGTCGACGGCATCACGGGTCTGAAGACCGGAAACCTCGGCAACGGCACCTTCACCCTGCTGTACACGGCATCGCTCGACGTCGGACTCGGTGAGCCGCTCGCCGTCACCGGAGCGGTCGTGGGCAGCCAGACGCGAGAGGCGACGAACGACGTCGCGCTGCGCACGCTCGCCAGCATCCGGGCGGGGTTCCACGACGTCGCCCTCGCCGACGCCGGCGACGTCGTCGGCACGATCACGACGCCGTGGGGCGAGTCCGCTCAGGCGGTCGTGGCGCGCGACGCCGCGCTGCGCACGTGGTCGGACACCCCGGTCGAGGTGACCGTCGACACGCGCCCGCCGGAGGTGTACCGCGACGGCGCCGTGGTCGGCACGATCACGTGGACCGCCGGACCCGAGACCGCCACCTCCGACGTCGTCGTGGCGGGCCACATCCCCGAACCCACCGCGTGGTGGCGCCTGACACATCCCGATCAGCTCGGCTGACCCGGCACCTCGAGAGGAGATCCCGCCCCCAGAGGATCGCACCGGCGGCCGAAGCCTCCTCTCCGCGCGCGATCTCCTCCGCACGTGGCGCGCCCGGCAGGGGCGGTGGGGTCCGGCAGGGCTGCAGCGAGTGTCAGGCGGCGCGATGTCAGGCCGGGAGGGCTCCGTAGGCGAGGGTGATGATCCAGCCGTCACGGGAGAGGTCCGCCAGCTGGTAGTGCACCCGCCGGTCGGGAATCCACCCCCTCGTCTGGGGCGCGTCCAGACGCACGTGCTCGCCGCGGACGCGGGTTCCGCGTCCGTCCGCGTCGCGGACGGCCTGCACGCGGGTCCAGTGCCGCACCAGGGCCTCGACGTCGTTCTCATCGAAGAGATGGGAGTGACGCTGCATCTCGTGCAGCGTCACGTCGTCGGGCCGGTTGTCGCGAAGGTCCAGTCCCAGCGGCACCGCGGGGTCGGCGACGGCGACGACCGTCGCGGCACGGAAGTTCGCGTTCCGGATGCCGAGCGGCACGTCGGCCCCGTCGACCTCGGCGATGAGCTGCGTGTGGAAGCCGAACTGCGCCGGCGCCTCGCGCTCGACGCGCACCTTCTTCGGCTCCAGACCCAGGTGATCGGCGACGATCTCCCGTGCGAGGGCGCGCTTGCGGTCGTGCTCGCTCATCGCCGGGTCCCAGCCCAGTCGCATCGCGATCCCCTCCGGGGCATCCAGGACCACCGATTCCATGAGACCTCCTCGCTCGATGCCTCCATCCTGCCGCGCCGAGTCGCGGGAAGGAACCGTCTCCGGCGCGTGGGAGAGATCGCCCCTTCGGAGCAGTGCCACACTGGGGCCATGGCGAGGCGTGCGACGGTCGTGGGCAGCGGCCCGAACGGGCTCGCCGCGGCGGTCTCGCTCGCGCGCGCCGGCTACGACGTCCACGTGCTCGAGGCCTCGAGCTCCATCGGCGGCGGCGTGCGCACGGCCGGCCTCACCCTGCCCGGGGTGCGGCACGACGTCGGATCGGCGGTGCATCCGGCGGCGCGAAGCTCGCCGTTCTTCCGCGCGTTCGGGCTCAGCGAGCGCATCGAGTGGATCACGCCCGAGGCCTCCTACGCGCAGCCGCTCGACGGCGGACGGGCGGCGATCGCGTGGCATGACCTCGACCGCACGGTGGACGGTCTCGGAGCCGGAGGTGCCGCCTACCGCAGGCTGATCGAGCCGTTGTCCCGTCGCATCCACGAGCTGGTGGCGGTCACCGGCGACCAGCTCCTGCGGGTGCCGCGTCATCCCCTCGTGATGGCGGGGTTCGGAGCGAGGATGCTTCTGACGGGCACGAGGGCCGGGCGGACGGCGTTCTCCGACGACGTCCAGGCTCTGCTCGCGGGCGTGCTCGCGCACGGGAACACCCCTCTCCCTTCCCTGGCCGCCGCCGCTTCCGGATTGTTCCTCGCCGCGCACGCACACACCCCCGAAGGGTGGTCTCTCCCGCGCGGTGGAGCACAGCGCATCGCCGACGCGCTCGTGGACGACCTGAGAGCACACGGCGGCAGCGTCGAGACGGGGTCTCACGTGCGAAGCCTCGCCGACCTGGATTGGGGCGACCCGGGCGCCGGCGACCTGCTGCTGCTGGACACCGCCCCGCGGCTGCTGCTGACCCACCCGGACATCCCCGACCGCTATGCCCGCGCGATCCGCGCCTACCGGCACGGGTCGGCGGCCGCGAAGGTCGATTTCGCTCTGGACGGCCCCGTGCCATGGGCGGCGGCCGACGTCGAACGCGCCCCCACGGTGCATCTCGGCGGCACACGGGCAGAGGTCGAGGCGGGCGAGAACACGGTGGCAGCCGGCCGGATCCCCGGGCATCCGTACGTGCTCGCCGTGCAGCCCACCGTGGTCGACCCCTCGCGGGCCCCGGACGGCACGCACGTGCTGTGGGCCTACATCCACGTGCCGCCGGCGTCTACGCTCGATCCGACGGAGCTGGTGACCCAGCAGGTCGAGCGGTTCGCGCCGGGATTCCGTCGCCGCGTGCGGGCCTCGCATGCGGTGACGGCAGCCCAGCGCTCCCGCGTGAACCCGTCGGACATCGACGGCGACATCCTCGGCGGCGCGTTCACCCTGACACAGGCGGTGCGGCGCCCGGTCGTCTCACGCACGCCGTGGCGCACACCGATGCCCGGCGTGTACCTCGCGTCGGCGTCGACTCCGCCGGGTCCCGGGGTGACGGGCATGCCCGGATGGCGCGCCGCCCGCCAGGCGCTCACCGATCGAACCGGTGTGCCGGTCTCGCTCGACGATCTCTTCGGCTGACCGCGAAGTCCTAAGACCGCGAGAAGGCGGCGCGGAGGAGGAAGAAGACGACGAGCGCCACGATCGCGACGATGACGAGCTTGAACAAGAAGACGATCGCCGTGAAGACGAACTCGACGAGGATCCAGGCGATGACCACCGCCGCGGTGACGCCGAGAATGGTCCAGATCGTGCTTTTCGTCATGTCCCCAGCCTACGTGCCGGGAGCCGCATCACGTGATCGAGGCCACACCCTGCCGCAGCGTGCTGGGCCCCTCGCGGGTGGCTTCCACGATCAGCTGCGCGGGGATCTGCTCCTTCATGGCCGCGACATGGCTGATGAGGCCCACCGTACGTCCGCCCTGGCGGAGCTCGTCGAGCGTGCGCATCGCGAGGTCGAGCGTCTCGGCGTCGAGGGAACCGAAGCCCTCGTCGATGAAGAGGGTGTCCAGGCGGACCCCGCCCGAGCGGGACGTGACCACTTCGGCGAGACCGAGCGCGAGAGCCAGCGAGGCGAGGAAGGTCTCCCCGCCGGACAGCGACTGCGCGGGACGGGCCTGTCCGGTGTGTGCATCGAGCACCGTGAGGCCGAGACCGCTGGATGCGCCGCGGGCCGCGACGGCATCGCTGTGCCGGAGCGCGTAGCGTCCCGATGACATGTCGGACAGGCGCAGGTTGGCCGCCTCGACGATCTCCTCCAGCTCGGCGGCGAGCACGAAGGATTCCAGCGACATGCGGTGGGTATTGGGGGCGCGGCCCGCCACGGTGTTCGCGAGCCGCGCGATCAGCGCCTGCTCCTGCGCCAGATCCGACGTGGCCGTGAGTGCCTCGCCGGCACGGGCGCGGAGATCGGCCAGCCGCTCCCGGCGCTGCGTCGCGGCGGCCGCCGCGTCGACGGCCGCGCTCCATCGGTCTCGCGCCTGGCCGAGGGCGGCCGCGGTCTCGTCGGTGTCGATCGGTTCGTCGCCGACGCCGGCGAGTTCGAGTTCCAACTCGCGGAGTCGGTCGCGCTCGCTCCGCAGCTGCACCTCGTGATCCGTCACGGCCGCGTCGAGGTTTCGACGCTCCGATGCCGGCAGCAGCGCCGCACGGGCATCGTCGGCCGACTCGAAGCCGCTGTCAGTGAGCCGGCCATCGAGGTCGCGACAAGCGACCGACTCGGCGTCGACGCTCGCGAGGTGCTCGCGCGAGGCCGTGCGCAGCGCCTCGGCCGCGCTGCGCCGCCGGCGCGCGGCGGCCAGTCGCGACGCGACGCTGTCGTGCTCGCCCCGGGCGGCGTCGACGCGTCTGCGCGTCTGCGCCAGCTCCCGGTCGGCGACGGCGATCTCCTGCCGCCGTGCCACCGCATCCGCGGCGAGCAGCTCTCGCTCGGCCGCCGCCTGCGCGTCGGCTTCCACGAGGCCGCGGCGCTGCTCGGACAACTCGCGACGTCGCGTGTCGGCCGCTTCGGCCAGGCCCAGGTCAAGGTCGGCGCGTTCGAGATCCGCGGTGAGCGAGTCGACGGTGGCGTCACCGACCGCGCCGCGCACCTCGGCGACGGCTGCCCGCGCATCCGATGCAGCCGTGGCGGCGTCGCGCTCGGCGTCGAGGGCCGTCGCGTGACGCGTCTCCGCCGCGGCGATGTCCTCGTCGCTCACGGGCTCGTCGGCACCGACCGCGGGAGCCGGATGCTCACGTGACCCGCACACGGCGCAGGGCTCACCCACGACAAGGCCGGCGGCGAGCTCTCCGGCATGGCCGTCGAGACGGCGTCGCAGCAGCGCTCGCACGGCGGCGGTGGCCGATTCGAGCAGGCCCAGCGCGTCGGCGTGAGCGGCCTCTGCGGCGCGAAGGTCGGCGGCGCGTCGATCGAGGGTGGCGGCGGAATCGAGGCGCGCAGCGATCGCCGCGCGTCGCTCGGCGAGGGCGTCGCGTGCCCCGGCCGCTTCGGTCGCGGCCGCCAGATCGGCCTCGAGTTGCGCGAGACGCACCGGCAGTTCGGCACGGCCCGCGTCGATCGTCGTGAGGAGCCCGTCGAGCTCGTCGAGGCGCTCGCGCGCGGTGGTGAGGCGCGCGACGAGCCCGGGGAGGGCCGCCTCGTCGTCCGCGGCGCTCTCCGCGACGGCGATCTCTCCCGTGCACTGCTCAATGATCGCCGCGAGGCCGGCGTCGTCGGCCTCCGCCTCACCCAGCCGAGCCCACTCACCTTGCGCACCGCGCCACGCGGCTGCGGCCGCCGCCGCGGTCCGGTGCGCCGCGTCGGCGGCGTCGATCGAGGCACGCAGCGCTTCCGCGGCCGCGGCTCGATCGCGGCGGTGCCGCTGGTCGGCGATCTCCTGCGCACGTGCCTCGAGGTGCACGAGCGCCTGCCGCGATCGTGTACGCGCATCGTGGCGTTCCCGCAACCCACGACGGGCCGTGTGCGCGGCCTCGGCAGCGCGGTGCGCGGCGTCGGCGTCGTCGCGCTCGTGCACGAGCGCATCGGCACGGTAGTCCAGACGGGCCTGCGCGCGCGCGGCGAGCGCCGATCGCGCCGCGACGTCGGTCGCCTCGGCGCCGTCGATGTCGTCATCGCGCCACAGTTCGTCGGCGACGCGCTCGGCTTCGTCGAGGAGCACGACGGCCGTCTCGAGCGCCGTCGACAGCGCACGTTCGCCGTCTCGGCGGCGCTGCTCGAGCGCATTCTGATAGTCCTCGTAGGTCTTCGTGCCGAAGAGGGTTCGCAGCAGCCGCTGCCGCTCGTCGTTCTTGGCGAGCAGGAACTCCGCGAAGCGGTTCTGGGCGAGCAGGATGACCTGGAGAAACTGCTGCTGGCTGAGCCCCACGATCTCGTCGAGCTCGAGCGCGACGTTGCGGGGACCCCGCTGCCGCCCGATCCACTCGCCCTCGACGTACTCGTCGAGGTGCGCGTCGGGAGCGAGCGTCGTGAAGCCCTCGCCGCGCTTCTTCGGCCGCTGGTATTCCGGGGATCGGGTGACCCTCCATCGGCGATCGCCGACGGTGAACTCCACGCTCACGCGGGTCGGATCCTCGGGAGCGCAGTGGTCGCTGCGCAGTCGCTTCTCGGCGCCGTCGTAGCGCGGGGCCGAGCCGTAGAGCGCGAAGCACACGCCGTCGAGCACGCTCGACTTGCCGGCACCGGTTCTGCCGGTGATGAGGAAGATGCCGTCGCCCTCGTAGGCGTCGAAGTCGACCACCTGGCGGTCGCGGAACGGCCCGAACCCCTCGAGTTCGAGACGGTGCAGTCTCACGCCGTCGCCTCCGCGAGGCTGCGCTGGTCGATGATGTCGCGGATGAGCTCGTGCTCGAGCTCGCTCGCGCCCTCGCCGTCGCGCACGTGCGCGAGGAAGGCGTCGACGAGTTCCGCGTCGCTGCGCACCGCGCGCACCCGGCGCGCGTATCCGCCGGAGGCATCCGCGGCCGGTGTCGCCGGAGTGTGCATGACCGTCGCGCAGAACGGGAAGCGGGCGAGCAGGCGGCGCATCGCGTCGATCTGCGGCGTGGCGTCGGTGTACTGCGCGCACACCCAGTCGTCGACGTGGACCTCGTAGTCCTCCGCCTCGAGCAGCTCGTCGAACGTCGCACGAAGGGTCACCAGACGGCGCGGGATCGGAAGGTCGAGCCACGTCGCCGCGACCTCGCCCGCGGCATCCATGTCGATGAGCCACGATCCGCGCGGCTTCGCCCCCTCACCGAAGCTGTAATGCAGCGGCGCCCCGGCGTAGCGCACCGTGGGCGCGAGCTGCTGCCGGCCGTGGATGTGGCCCAGGGCGACGTAGTCGACGCCGTCGAAGCTCGACAGCGGCACCACATCGAGGCTCCCCTGGCGGATCTCGCGCTCTACGCCCGGAGTCGCCTCGACGCCGGCGGTGAAGCAGTGCGAGATCACGACGCTGCGTGCCGGATGCTCCTGCAGGTCGGCCCGCACGAGGGTCATGGCATGGTCGATGGCATCGGCCTGCGTGCGCATCACGGCGCCCGGCCACACGTGGCGGACGATGCCCGGTTCGAGGTACGGGATGCCGTAGAAGCGCACGGGTCCGTCCGCATCGTCGATCACGACGGGGTCGTCGAGTGTCAGCGGGTCGGTGAGCACGTGGATGCCCTCACGCAGGAGCCCCGCCTGGAATCCGAGGCGTGCCGCCGAGTCGTGGTTGCCGCTGGTGACGATCACGTTCGCGCCGGTGTCGGCGAGGCCGCGCAGCGCGTCGCTGAGGAGCGTGTAGCACGCCGCCGCCGGTGCCGCGGAATCGAACACGTCACCGGCGACGATCACGACGTCGACGTCATGCTCGCGCACCTGCTCGACGAGGTGCTCCAGCACGCCGCGCAGCGCATCGAGCGTCGAGTGACCGTGGAAGGATCGCCCGATGTGCCAGTCGGAGGTGTGCAGGATGCGCATGCCGACAGGGTAGATCGACCCTCCGACACGGTCGTCGAGGCGCTCCGCTCAGACCTCGGTGTCGCTCGCGATCCGCCGGGAGAGAGCGGCGATGTCGGCGTCGGAGACGTCGAGGCCGGCTTGCGCGACGCGGCCGCGCACGGCATGCTCGACGGCTGCGAGCGGCTCTCCGGCGAGATCGGCGCGCATCTGCTCGACGAGCCCGTCGAGCTTCTCCGACGCGGATGCGTTGTTCTCCGACATCGCGGGGCGGGACTGCTCGCCGCGCTCGTCGAGAGCACCGGAGCGCTGCGCCTGATCGACGGTCATCGTGTCGCGTCCGCCATCGTGCCCGTAGTGGTGACCGTCCGGTGTCGCACCCGCCGGTGAGGGCGAATCGCTGCTCCGGGTGTCGGCCTCACCGGTCGAGGTGGTCGTGTCGTTCGCGTCTTCCGCATCTCGGCGATCGGGATAGTTCACGCCCGGTTCGTCGAACTCGTTTCCGCTGGTGCTCACGAGGTCTCCTCCGCGTCGTCGGGGGCGAGGTCGGGATCGGTGCCGGGCTGCGCGCCCTCGACCGGTCCGACGTCGACACCCGGGTCGGGTTCCTGGTGCTCGAGTGTCAGGTCCGGGCTGCCCGTGGCTTCGCGGTCGGCCTCGGCGGTTTCGCCGTCGGCCACGGCGCCGCTCTCCCACCCGCCCGCGGGATCCGCGTCGATCACGCCTTCCGGCAGGTCGCGTTCCTCATCCATGCCGACTCCTTCCGTCTCCCTTCAGCGTGACGGGTGCCTCGGATGCGTCTCGAGGGCTTGACCGGCAGGCGCGGGCCGGGTAGGCGTCAGCGCGGCTGCAGGATGCCCGCGCGGGCCGGGTGCGCGGCGAACCAGTCGGCGACGTACCAGCAGACCGGACTCACGCGGCGGTCCCCCGTGCTCTCGATGTCATCCACCGCGCGCTCGACGATCTCGGCCGCGTACCCGTGCCCGCGGAACGTCGGCACGGTGTAGGCGCGCGTCAGGGCGACGGTCCGGCCGTCGTCGCGGTAGTCGAGCACGCTGACGAGGTCGTCGCCGCGGTGCAGCGTGTAGCGCGAAGCGTCGTTCTGTCGGGTGAAGCGCAGGTCTGTCACGGCGATAGCGTACGCCTGCCGCGCGCCGGCGGCGCCGGAACACGCTCGGCTCGCATCGCGCGCGCAGATTGCGCGCCGGGGGTCACCCGTCTCCGGTCGTCACCTGCGAGACCAGCCGGTCGACCTCCTCGTCGGACAGATCCTGGCCGGCCTGTCCCAACCGCTCGCGGAGGGTCTGCGCGACCTCTTCGGGCGAGGCGTCGCCGGAATCCGAGCGCACCTGCGCGACGATGCTCGCCACGTCGTCGACGTCGCCCCCGGCCTCCGAGACATCGTCGGCGCCCGCAGACCCCGATTCGGTCGGCGCCTCGCCGATGTCGTGTCCGCCGATCACGCCGATGCCGACCGCCACGTGGTCGACGTCGTCGCCGGACGCCTTCTTCTCGTCGTTCTCGCTCATGCGGGTCTCCTTCCGTCGACTCCAGCTTCGCGCCGTCGAGGCGCGCGGTCACGGGGTTGACACGCCCGCCTCGACGCCCCGTTTCACCCGGGCATCGTGGTCACTCGGGCAGCGCGCCGGTGGTCGCGAGCCGGCGATACCAGTGTCCGGAATCCTTCACCGTGCGTTCGAGGGTGTCGAAGTCGACCCGCACGATGCCGAAGCGCTTGGCGTATCCGTAGCCCCACTCGAAGTTGTCCAGCAGCGACCACACGAAGTAGCCGCGCAGGTCGACGCCCCGCTGCAGCGCGCGGTGCGCCGCCGTGAAGTGCCGGCGCAGGTAGTCCAGTCGCTCCGGATCGGGCACCGATCCGTCGGCGGCGACGACGTCGTCGAACGCCGCGCCGTTCTCGGTGACCATGAGGGGCTGGTCCGGGAACTGGTGCGACAGTGATGCGAGCAGCTCCTCCAGGCCGTCGGGAGCGATGTTCCAGCCCATCGCGGTGTACGGCCCGGCCTGCTCGAGGAACTCCACCGACGTGTCGCTGCCCGGCCACGCCGTGCCGCCGCCGGCGGCCTTGTGGCCGTCGTTCTGCTGCCGCTCCGAGACCCCGTCCCACATCTGCACGGTCACCGTGGAGTAGTAGTTGACGCCGAGCACGTCGATCGGCTGATTGATCTGCGCGAGATCGCCGTCGTGCACGAACGACCAGTCGGTGACCGCCGCGGTGTCCTCGAGAAGATCCTGCGCATATTCCCCACGCAGCATGGGACCGGTGAAGGCGCGGTTGGCGAGCGCATCCACCCGTCGGATCGCCTCCTCGGCGCGATCGCCGCGTCCGCGCGGCACGTGGAAGTTCAGCGTCACCGAGTACTGCGGGTCGCCGGTCGAGGTCTCGCGCAGTGCCGACACGGCCCGCCCGTGGGCGAGGTTCAGGTGGTGCACCGCGGCGAGGGCGGATGCCGCCTCCCGGCGTCCGGGTGCGTGGCCGCCCTGGCCGTATCCGAGGTAGGCCGAGCACCACGGCTCGTTCAGGGTGGTCCAGGTGTGGACGCGGTCGCCGAGCGCGGCGCCCATGATGGCCGCGTACTGCTCGAACGCGTCGGCGGTCGCGCGGGCCGGCCACCCACCGGCGTCTTCGAGAGCCTGCGGCAGGTCCCAGTGGTACAGCGTCGCCACGGGGCGGATGTCGCGCTCGAGCAGACCGTCGACGAGCCGGGAGTAGAAGTCGATGCCCGCCTGATTCGGCGCGCCCGTGCCGATCGGCTGGATGCGCGGCCAGGCGATCGAGAAGCGGTACGCACCGAGCCCGAGATCCTTCATGAGATCGAGGTCGCGCTCCCAGCGGTGATAGTGATCGCACGCGACGTCGCCGGTGTCGCCGTTCCAGACGTTCCCGGGGGTCTTGCTGAAGGTGTCCCAGATCGAGGGTCCTCGACCGCCTTCGTCGAAGCCGCCCTCCACCTGGTACGACGCCGTGGCAGAGCCGAAGACGAAGCCTTCGGGGAAGACCAGTCCGGAGTCGCGGCGACGGCGACGTCGCCGTCGACATCCGTGTTCGACAGGACGTTCCTGCCGGTGGCCCGAACGGTCTGCGCCCGCTCGGTGTGATTGATGAAGATGCGCAGCGCGCCGGTCTTCGTGCGTCGCACGACGTGCTCGACGCCGTCGGGAAGCACTGCGGTCTCGATGCCCGCGTCGGCGACGATGCGTGCAAGATGGCGTTGCAGATCGTCGCCCTCCAGACGCGTGGAGAAGTAGTGCACGACTCCCGAGCCGCGGACGTTGCGGGTGATGGCTGCCGAGCCGGGTGCGATGACCGCCGGCGCGTCGGCGCCATAGGACGCGACCACCTCGGCCCCGCGTACGTGGAGGACCTCACTCCAGGCCGACGCACATGTTCCCTCGCTGAGAGTGAGGTTTTCGCCGTCCCGGAGCGGCGCATGCTCTTCCACTCGCACGCCGGCGAGTTCGGCGAACGCCGCCGAATAGCTTCCCTCACGCACGCGCAGGTGCTCGTCGGTCGATCCGGAGAGGTACCAGACAGCCAGGTGGCCGCCGTTCGCGACGAAACGGTCGAACGCCCCCCGTTGGGAGTCGCTCACGGCGATCATGCTGGGTACCAGGACGAGGTCGTACTGCGAGAGGTCGCCGTTCGGGTCGACGAAGTCGGCCGTCACGCCGGACCGCCACAGCGCCTCGTGCACGCGGCGAAGCGCCGGGAGATAAGCGACGTCGGCAGAGGGCAGCATCCGCGTCTCGGTGACCCACCACGCCGTCGAGTCCCACACGATCGCCGTGCGCGCCTCGACGACGCACCCCTCGATCGGACCGGCCGACAGTTCGGGGACGCCTGCGAGCTCGGCGCCGAGGTCGCTGATCTCACGGAAGATGCGGGAGTCAGGACCGACGTGAGGCACCATCGCCGAGTGGAAGAACTCCGCCCCGACGCGCGGCGCACGCCATTGGAAGAACAGCGATCCGAAGGATCCGCGCGCCAGGTACTGATACGTGTTGCGGCGCATGCGCCCGGGCGCCTTGGCGAGCATGCGACCGCCGGCGTAGTCATAGACCAACGACGTCGCCTGTTCCATCAGGAGCCACGGCCGACCGCCCGCGAAGGACCGGGCCAGATCCGCCGCGAATGCCACCTGCGCGTCGCCCGAGGGGCCGTCTTCCGGGTAGTGGTCGATCGAGACGACATCCAGCTCGCGCGCGAAGTCCCATTCATCGTAGTGATGCCACGTCGGAAGCATGAAGTTCGTGGTCGTCGGTACGCCGGGCGTCACCTCTCGCACGATCTCAAGCTGGTCGCGCAAGCAGCGCAGCAGCATGTCCGAACTGAAGCGCTTGAAATCGAGGAGGTGCGAGGGGTTCGGAATGTACTGCGTCCTCTGCGGGGCGTGGATGTCCTCCCACGAGGAGTACACCTGTGACCAGAAGGCCGTGTTCCAGGTCGCGTTCACACGGTCGAGGTCTCCGTAAGCATCCTGCAGCCACTCACGGAAGGCGACGTCGGTGACCGGGCCATAGGAGACCGTGCCGTACTCGTTGTGCAGGTGCCACATCGCCACCGCCGGGTGGTCGCCGTAGCGCTCGGCCAGCACTCGGGTGATGCGGCGGGCAGCTTCTCGATACGCCGGAGCGGCGGGATTGTAGGTGTCGCGGCTGCCGTGGATGAGCCGCACGGCCTCGGGCGTAACGGGCAACGCCTCAGGGTGCAGCCGGGAGAACCACGGCGGAGGAGACGCGGTCGGCGTCGCGAGGATGACCTTGACGCCCGCGGAGTGCAGGCGGTCGAGCGCGGCGTCGAGCCAGCCGAAGTCGTATTCCCCCGGCTGCGGCTCGAGGGCAGCCCAGGAGAAGACGCCGACCGTCGCGGTGTTCACCGCAGCCTGCTGCATGAGATCGATGTCTTCCAGCAGCACCGCCTCCGGCCACTGCTCCGGGTTGTAATCGCCGCCGAACCATACGTGGGAGGTTGATCGTCGAAGCGCTTCGATTGCGGGCGTGGGCGTCTTCCGCTCCACCATGATCAGGCCACCGCCTTCTCGTGTCGCGGGCCGATGGACCCGTGCGCGTGGTACCGCGGCGCTATCAGGTGCACTGCTGGCTCCGGGTGACCGTCGACGGCGGCGAGTGCGAGGTCGACGGCCGCATCGCAGGACGCCTGCGGATCGAGCGGGAACGAGTCGATCGGCGTTTCGAGGGTGGCGGTGTCGAACGAAGCCCCCACCGACACCACCGATATGTCTTCCGGCACCCGCAGGCCGCGCTCGGACAGCTCCGCCAGGATGGAGCCGTGCGCTTCCTCCGCCGTATGGAGCACGAGAGCCGTCGCGCCACGGGAGATCATGTCGGCTACGGTCCGCCGTGCCGCCGTGCGACTCGCCCGCGCCCCGCCCGACGTGCCATGCACAGCCTCGACATCCCGCTCCTCGGCGCGGCGAAGGAAGGCTCCCCTCACGCGTGGCGGGAAATTTGACTTCTCGTAGGCGGCTTCGGCTTGCCCGACGAGGCCGATCGACGTGTGGCCGGCATCTGCGAGGAGGTCGACCGCGCGAGCGGCTGCCGCCTCGAAGTCGAGGTCGACGCAGATAAGACCCGCATGGTCGCGAGGAACGCCGATGAACACCGTCGGCGACGAGATGGATCGCGCGAGCCCCACCCGTGGATCGTCGGGTGCGACGTCGAGCACCAGAATCGCGTCGACCAGTCGATTGGCGGCGACGCGCCGCATCCCCTGCTGAGCCTCCTCCTCGGTCAGGAGGAGCACGTCGTAGTCGTGACGGCGTGCGGCGACGCTGGCTGCGAGCACGAACGCCATGTGCGTCGGTGCGTGAGTGTCTTTGCGAAGAGGCTCGGTGAGGGCGAAGATCTGCGTGCGCCGCCCGGCGAGCATGCGAGCCCCGGCGTTCGGAAGATAGTTGAGATCCTGGACGGCTTTCTCGATGCGACGGCGCGTGTCGGGAGAGACCGCCCTCTTTCCGCTCAGCGCATACGAGACGGTGCTGATCGACACACCGGCAGCCTTCGCCACCTCGTTGATGTTCGCCATTCCGACTCCGTCGTCCACGTTGCTTATCGAAGCGCTTCGCTAAGCGCTTCGACGACATCGAAACACATGTGACGGCTTCTCGCAAGTAGTTTCGCGCCATAAACAACAAACGTGTGGCCCTCGCCCCGCCCCCCTGCCGCTGCGGGACTGAGCGATCTGCCACATACATCCGTGCGGAGCGTCGTCGTCCTTCGCGATTTGACGCATACCGACACGTTCGGTCATAATCGGGCGCATGACTGACGACGCACGCTCTCTGTCCGCCTTGGAGGCGAACGGGACTGCCGGCATGATGGTTGCCGGTCGCGCTGTCATGTGTTGTCGAATGTGTCGCTGATTCGGTGACCCCCGCTGGACTCGACGGTCTTCTCTCGCTCCGACCCGAGTCCCCGACGCACCACTGCGTACCCCGACCCCGGGTACTCGAAGGCGTCGCTTCCGGCCCATTCGACGGGCCGCATCGCAACACACACGTGAATCCACTGAGCCGCACCCGGCCGGATTCCCACCGCTGAGGACCCATCATGTCGACCACCGCTCTCCTCGACCGCCCCACCCCTCCCGCCCGCCACCTGCGCGCCGTGACCGGGCCCGTCCCCACCGTCGCCGATCCCGAACCGGCGCCGGCCGCACCGGCCGCGCGCACCCTCCCGCCGGGCACCGAGCCGCGCGGATTCGCCCTCTACGTCGGACTCGACGAGGCGAAGGCTGCGGCCGCGGGGGTCGACCTCGGCGTGCTCGTGGATGCGCTCCGCCGCACCGTCGCCAACCTCGCGCCGTCGGCGGAGACCTACGCGACCGTCGCCCTCTCCCCCATCGGCGCGGGTGGCCGCGACGTCGACGTCGTGCGCCTCGCCCTGCACGAGCCGGCCGCCGTCGCCCGCACGAAGCGCGACGAAGAAGAAGCCGAGAAGGATGCCGTGCGCGGCGTCGTCGTGGACATCTCCCGCAAGCGTGTGCTCATCGACGGCGAGTCGGCCGCGTTCACCTTCAAGGAGTTCGAGCTCCTCCAGTACCTCGTGCTGCGCGAGGGATCGACGATCGAGCGTGCCGAGCTCGTGTCGTCGCTGTGGCGCGCGTCATCCGACGAGGAAGCACCCGGCGAGCGCACCATCGACGTGCACGTGCGTCGCCTTCGCGCCAAGCTCGGTCGCTACGAAGACATCGTCCGCACCGTGCGCGGCGTCGGTTATCGCTTCGACCGACACGCCGACGTCGTCATCCGCTACAGCCACGGCACCCCCTCGCCCGACCGCTTCTGACACCTTCGCGCCTCGCGCATCCGGCTGCGTGTCGGCGTGACGACATAGGGTGTGCACCATGAGCATGCCGGTCCGCGCGACGACGTCGCGCACACCGGTGCGTGGCCTGCGCGTCGCTCACGGCGGCCGCCCCATCGAGACCGAGTACCGCCCCCGGCGTCCCCTCGATCTGCGTCGCACGGTGCTGTTCCAGCGCCACGGCGCCAACGACCCGACGATGGTCCTCGCCGGCACCGTCATCTGGCGCGCGAGCCGCACCCCGATCGGCATCGCGACACTCGCGCTCCGGGAAACCTCCCCCGGGACGATCCGTGCGGCAGCATGGGGCCCCGGCTCATCGTGGGCGCTGGCGCAGGTGCCCGGACTGTGCGGGGAGCACGACACCACCGACGGCTTCGATCCGTCCCCCCACCCACTGGTCGCCGCCGTGCATCATCGCCATCCGGGGCTGCGGCTCGGCCGCACCGATCTCGTCTTCGAAGCCCTGGCGAGCGCCATCTTCGAGCAGAAGGTCACCGGCATGCAGGCCTTCGCGGCCTGGCGTCGCATCGTCACCTGGTACGGCGAGCGCGCCCCCGGACCGACACCGGTGCCGATGTTCGCGCCGCCGTCGATCGACGGCTGGCGGCGCATCCCGTCGTGGGCATGGCACCGTGCGGGACTGGAGCCGCCGCAGTCGCAGACGGTGGTCCGAGCCGCGCGCCGCGGCGATGCCCTCGAGCGCGCGATCGCCGACGCCGCCGACGGCGAGGCGGTCGACCGCATCCTCATCTCACAGCCGGGTATCGGGCCGTGGACTTCGGCGGAGACGCGCATCCGCGCGCTCGGCGACTCCGATGCGGTGAGCGTGGGCGATTATCACCTCGCTCACCACGTCGGCTACGCCCTCACGGGTTCGCGCACCGACGACGACGGGATGCTGCAGCTGCTGTCCGCATGGCCGGGCCACCGGCAGCGCGTCATCCGGCTCCTCGCCGCCGGCGGGGTCCGTGAGCCGCGTCGCGCGCCCCGGCTGCATCCGGAAGACCATCGCGACCGCTGACGGCTGACGCAGGAGGGGTGGACGCGGCGCCTCGTCCGCGCGACGATGAGGTCATGATCGAGACGATCGACGATGTTCCCGACGGCGTCCTCGGCTTTCGCGCCGTCGGCGACGTGACCGCCGAAGACTACGAGAAGGTGCTGGATCCGACCCTGGACCGAGCGCTGGCCTCCCACGAGAAGGTGAACCTCGTGATGGTGCTGGGTGACCGGTTCGAGCGCTATTCGCTCGGCGCGATGTGGCAGGACACGCTTCTCTCCGGCAAGCCGCGCCGCGTGTGGGGGCGCTGCGCCGTCGTCACGGGACACTCCGTGATCGCCGAGATCATCCACAGCCTCGCGTTCCTCTTCCCCGGCGACCTGCGCTTCTTCGCCGTCGACCGCGAGGAAGCGGCGATCGCGTGGGCGGCCGGAGGCGACGACTGACCTCAGGCGTCCACGTTCGACGGCGCGGGCCCGAGGTCTTCGAGCGCGCCCCAGACGTCATCGGGCACGGGCGTCGCCGCGAGCTCGTCGAGCTCGGCGAGGCGCGACGCAGACGAGACTCCGACGACGGTCGAATCGACCAGCGGTGACCGCAGCGAGAAGTGGAGCGCCGCAGCCCGCAGCGAGACCCCGTTCGACGCACACACCTCTTCGGCCGCCTGCACCCAGCGCCGCAGGTCGTCGGGCACCTCGCGATAGCCGTAGCGAGCCCCGGAGGCCGACCCCTTGGCGAGCAGCCCGGCGCCGAAGGGCGCAGCGTTGAAGACCGTCATCCCCCGCGACTTCGCGTCCTCGAACAGGGCGCGCCCGGTCTGGTCGACAAGCGTGAAGCGGTTGTGGCACAGCACAGCGTCGAAGGCGCCGGTATCGACGTACTGCTGGACGAGGGATGCGGGCGCGGCGGCGATGCCGATCGCATCGACGGCACCGGTGTCGCGCAGATGCCGCATCCCGTCGAGTGCACCGCCCGGGGCGACCGCCTGCTCGAAGGTGATTGTGAACGGGTCGTGCAGGTGCACCAGGGAGACGCGATCCACGCCGAGCCGCGCGAGGGATTCCTCATAGGAGCGCAGCACGCGGTCACGGTCGAAGACTCCGGTCTCGGGATCGCAATCGACCTTCGTGACCACCGGTGGCTGCCCGCCCGAGCCGACCTCGTCCGGGCTGAGCGTGGCCAGCGCCTTGCCGATCACGGCTTCCGAGCGGCCCCCGGCGTAGGCGTTGGAGGTGTCGAGGAGCGCGTGGTCGCTCCGCAGCAGGGCCACCACGAGGTCGACCGCGGTCGCCTCCTCGACGGAGCCGACCTCCGTGTCTCGCCCGAGTCCGGATGTGCCCAGGGTCAGTGCGGACGGTGCGGGAGTGATCACGGCGCTCATGCGCTCCACACTCCCACGGATGCCGGCGGCCCGTCACCCCGCGGCCGGCATCCCACGGCCGGCATTCCGTGGCCGGCGTGCCCGTAGGCTGGCGACATGTCTGAACCTCGCACCGGGTTTCCGCGCGGCCGGCTCCAGTGGCTGCTCGGCACCGTTCTGCTGTTCGTCGTCGGCGTGCTGATCGGGCTGATCCTGCAGAACGTGTGGCTGGGCGTGATCCTCGCCGGGGCGATCTCGATCGGATGGCTCATCGCGTACGAATCCTGGCGCGGTCGCCGGGTCGGCCTCGACGATCCCGATGACGACGGCGCACAGGTCTGAGTTCTCCCCCGGAGAGGCGCGCGCGAGCCGACTTAGGCTAGCCTAAGTCGCAATGAATTCCTCGACTGAGACACCCACTTTCCGCATCGAACGCCGGCCACTCGAGCTCCGGTTCCGGTGGACGACGCTGACCGCCCGGGAGTGGGTCACTCCCGATTACGTGCGCGTGCGACTGACCGGCGACGACTTGGTCGGGTTCGCCTCGCTGGGCGCCGACGACCACATCCGCGTCTTCTTCCCCGACGGCGAGACCTCGACGGTGGAAGAGCTCCGTGCCGCGCCGAGCCGGGAGTACACCCCCCTCGCATGGGACGCCGACGAGGGATGGCTCGACCTGGAGTTCGCCGTCCACGGCGATCAGGGCGTCGGCGCGCCCTGGGCGGCCCACGCTCCCCTCGGCTCTCCGGCGGGCGTGGGCGGACCGCGCGGCTCCGCGGTCATGGCCGGACGACCCGACGCCTGGTTCCTCGCCGGCGACGAGACGGCCGTTCCCGCGATGCGCCGCTTCGTGGGACTGATGGATGCCGACGCGGTCGGCCGCATCCTGATCGAAGTGGCGGGGCCAGACCGTGAGCTGCCGCTGCAGAACCTGCCCGCGGGAGTGTCGGTCTCGTTCGTCCATCGGGGCGACGGTCCCTCCGGCACGGCTCTCGCCGCGACGCTCGAGGGGATCGGTGCGGACGAGCGACCAGACGGCGTGGTGTTCGGGTTCGTCGCCGCCGAGCAGGCGATCGTGAAGAGCGGACGGGCGCTTCTGCGCGAGCGCTGGGCGCTTCCGGCGGAGCAGATCGTCGTCAAGGGCTACTGGAAGCGCGGCGAAGCCGAGTACCACGCGCCCCACTGACCCGGCTGTCGACACCGTTCCGGAGATCCCTCCGCGAGTGGGCACGCTGCGCATCGTCGGAGTAAGGTCCGAAGGCAGCGGTGAGCGAAGGGAGCCGGTGGTGAGCAACGACGGGAACGGCGGATTCTCCGACGACGAGAAGGCCGCGATGAAGCAGCGGGCCGAGGAATTGCGATCGACGAAGGGCCTGAAGGGCGCGGCGAAGCTGGCGCGCGAGATGGAGGCGTGCGTGAGCGCCATCGACGAGCTCGAGGGAATCGACTCCGAGGTCGCGACGATGTTCCACCGGCTCGTGTCCGAGGAGGCCCCGGACCTCGCGCCGAAGACGTTCTACGGCTTCCCCGCGTACGCCAACGGCGAGGGCAAGGTCGTCATGTTCGTGCAGCCGAAGTCGAAGTTCGACACGCGATACCCGACCGTCAACTTCGACGAGCCCGCGCACCTCGACGACGGCGCGATGTGGCCGACGTCATTCGCGGTCGTCGAGGTCACATCCGACGTCGAGTCGCGCCTGCGCGACCTCGTGCGCCGCGCCGTGGCCTGACCCCCGACGCGACGACAGGGCTACATCTCCTCGTGGGTGTCGGGGTCGCCGCCCCACAGACGTCCCCGTTCGAGCGCGGAGATCGCCGCGACCTCGTCGTCGGTGAGCTCGACGTCGAACACGTCGGCGTTGTCGCGCTGGCGATCGGGGGCGGCGGACTTGGGGATGGGCGTCGAGCCGAGCTCCACGTGCCACCGCAGCGCGATCTGCGACGGCGACTTCCCGTGGATCTCGGCGAGTTCGCGCAGGATCGGCTCCGTGAGCAGCTCGCTGCGCTTGGCCAGCGGGCTCCAGGACTCGGTGCGGATGCCGTGCTCGGCGTGGAACGCGCGCAGGGCCGCCTGCGGAAAGTACGGGTGCAGTTCGACCTGATTCACCGCGGGCACGACGCCCGTCTCCTCGATGAGGCGCTCGAGCATCGGCTGGGTGAAGTTCGACACCCCGATCGACCTGATCTTGCCCTCGTCGCGGAGGTCGATCATCGCCTTCCACGTGTCGACGTACGCGTCGACGCTCGGATTGGGCCAGTGGATGAGGCTGAGATCGATGCGGTCCAGACCGAGCACATTCAGCGAACCGTTGGTCGATTCGATCGCCTGGTCGTAGCCGTGATGTCGTCCCGGGATCTTCGTCGCCACGACGAGCTCGTCACGGTCCACGCCGCTCCGGCGCACCGCTTCCCCGATCTCCCGCTCGTTCTCGTAGTTCACCGCGGTGTCCAGCAGTCGGTAGCCCGAAGCGATGGCGGCCACGACCGCCTCGATGCCATCGTCGCCGTTCAGCCCGTAAGTGCCGAGGCCCAGCTGCGGGAAGAGCGTGTCGTCGTTGAGCGTGACCGTCGGGATCTGCATCACCGAAGGCTTGTCCTGCGGAGTCATTCGTTCGGCACGTCACCGTCGGCCACGCCTTCTCGAGCGGCGCGCTCATCGGCGTCCGCCGAGTTCTGGGTGTCCTCGTCGACATCGGGATCGAGCACGGCATCCCGGTCTCGTTCGAGTCGTTCGCGGTCTTCGGTGCGCTCGTGGTCGGCGTCCTGCGCATGCCCGTCGCCGTAGAAGCCGGGGGCCGGGGGAATCGGGAGGTTGGACATGGTGGTCTCCTTTCCGTGCGGACCTCCACCGTAGGAGGGGAGGCGCGGACCGCGCGACGGGGTTGCGTGCGACAGCGACGGGAGCTAGCGGCGATCGTGCACGGGTTCACCGTCGACCAGGACCAGGCGGATGTCGGCACGCGTCGCCTGCCACACCAGCGCGAGCACGGGGTCGCGCGGCGGCTGGAGGTGCGACCCGCCCGTTTCGACGAGCACGAGGTCGGCACGCTTTCCCGGCTCGATGGAGCCGAGGTCCACCTCCCGTCCGAGAGCTCGAGCGCCGTCGATGGTCGCGTGCGCGAAGATCTCGTGCGCGGTCGCGCGCGCATGACCCGTACCGGCGACCCGGTCGAACATGAGCGCTTGGCGCATCTCGGCGCCCATGTCGGCGGTCGCGTTCAGCGTGGCGTTGTCGAGACCGAGTCCGACGGCGACACCCGCATCGCGAAGCGCGCCGAGCGGACTCGACGTGCCGCCGAGCAGCATCGTCGCGGCAGCGCAGTGGGCCGCGCCCATGCCGCGGTCCGCGAGGAGTTCCCGGTCGCTCGCGTCGGCGAAGACGGCGTGTGCCGCGACGGTGCCGGGTCGGACCAGACCGAGGCGGTCGAGCCGTGCGACCGCGCGCTCACCGCCGACGTCGACGGCACCCGCCTCGGATGCGCACACGTGCGTGGTGAATCCGACGGAGCGCGCGCGTGCCACGTCACCGAGGCCGGCGAGAAGCGCGTCGCTCGCCATCTCGGGCAGTTCCACGCTGGTCCACACCGCGACACGACCGGTCGCGAGGTCGCACGCGGCATCCGCGAACCGCCGCGCGACGTCGGTCGGCGCGACGAGGTCGGCCGGTTCGACCGCGTGATGGTCGAGGAGCGCATCCCACCCCGGCGGGAGCCGGTCCGAGACCATGGGAGCGACGATCCACCGCAGACCCGTGCGAACGGCCGCCGCCACGGAGGCGACGAGACAGGCGTCCGCGCGGCGGCTGCCCACGCCCCCGACACCCCAGCAGTCGACCACGGTGGTGATCCCGGCCCGCGCCAGGTCGGCGCCGGTGAGCGCAACGGCCCGGCCGGCGTCCGCGCCGCCGTAGCCGAGCACGGTGCCGTAGTAGGTGCCGAACAGCCAGTCGAAGAAGTCCGGCGCCTCATCGCGCGCGCCCCGACCGAGCGCGTCCATCGCGTGCTGATGCGTGCTGAGGAATCCCGGATGAACGATGCCGCCGCGCGCATCCACTCTCTCCCGCGCCGTCGGCGCCCGCCCGGAACCGACAGCGGTGACGGCACCGTCGTCGACGGCGATCCAGCCATGCACGACATCGCGTCGCGCATTCATCGTCACGATGACGGCGTCGTCGACGACGAGGTCGTGCACGGCGGTCACCGCGGGAAGAGCGGGATGCGGCCCAGCGCGAACAGCCGATCGGCGTAGGACGCGAGGGCATCCGGCCACCCGTCGCCCTCGGCCAGGAGCGCCCCGACGCCGACGATGTCGGCTCCCGCCTGTTCGAGGAGAGCGAGCGCCGCACCCGACGACGATCCCGTCGAGATCACGTCGTCGACGAACAGCACGCGACGGCCGCGGATGTCATCGAGCCGGGCACGGTCGAGCAGCAGCGATGCACTCGACGTGCTCGTGATGGCGTGAACGGGTGCTTCGAGGGCGTCGCCGAGGTGCACCTTGCGGGTCTTCTGCAGGATGACGTAGTCGTCGAGACCGAGGGCGCGGGTGACCTCGATCGCCACGGGGATGCCGAGGGTCGCCGGCGCGACGACGATATCGGGCGCGGCACCGGCGAAGTGCGCGGCCAGCTCGCGTCCCGCTGTCTCGATGACCGATACAGGCTGGTCGATCACCATCATGAGCGCGATCGACAGGTCGTCGGAGACCGGGATCACCGGCAGCGTCACGTGCTGGCTGCCCATCTGTGCCGTGTAGGTCTCGGGGATGCCGGGGGTCTCGTCCATGGAATGCACGGTACGCAGGCGGGATGTCGCACACGTTTCGGAGCGCTGCGGGCATGACCGCGCGCTCATGTCGATGCGGCAGCGTCTTGCCCTCCACAGGCGCGTCCGTGCCTCGCTTTATCCACAGGTATATGCCGGTCAGAGAGGCTTTTTAGCCCCGCGGGAATGTCGGAGGCCCCGGGCACAATGGGGGCATGGAACAGTTCGCGAGTCGCCTCGATCGAGCGCAGATCGCGCTGGCGGAAGCCACCGCGGATGCGTTCGTCGACGGCACATGCCGCGAGCTTGACGATGAGGACCTGCTGGGTATCGTCAAACAGGTCGCGCACGTGGCGCGGCTGGCCGAGGCGCTGCTCGTCGATGCCGCGGGAGAGGTACAGGATCGCGTCGACTCCGCGGTGCCGAGCGAGCGACTCACGACCGTGCGCGGATGCCGGTCGACGAAGGAGCTCGTTCAGCGCCTCACACGCGGATCCTCCCGCTCGACGACGGAGCTGCTGCGGGCAGCGAAAGCCGTCAGCCGCCCCACCGCGCTCGCCTCCGGTGAGGCACTGCCGGCGCGCTATCCGGCACTTCGGGCCGCGCTCAGCCGCGGTGACGTCGGCATCGACGCGGTCGCGACCGTCGCGGGCACGATCGATGCGGCCGGTTGCGCGGCAGAGGCCCGATGGGCGGCGGATGAGGAGCTCGCAGCCTCCGCGTGCGGCACGGGCGCAGACGGCGCCCCCGCGGCCGGGGTCGACGAGCTGCGGCTGCAGGCGCAGGTGTGGGCCATCTGGCTCGACCAGGACGGCGCCGAACCACGCGAGGCGCGGGCGATGCGCAAGCGCGGCGTCACTCTCGGTGCCTGTCGCGACGGACTCGTTCCGATCTCCGGGAGCCTGCTCCCCGAGGTCGCCGGCCAACTCGGAACGCTCTTCGATGCAATTCTCAACCCGAAGACCGACGGCCCAGCGCTGCCTGACGGGCCGAGGTTCACCCCGGACGAAGACACCACCCGCTTCGGCGGCGAATCGCTGGAGGAGCAGGTGACGGATGCTCTCGAGTCGTCACGACCGGATCTGCGCAGCCGCGTGCAGCGGCAACACGACGCATTCGCCTCGATCCTCGGCGTCGCGGCCCGGTCGGGAGACCTGCCGACCATCGGGGGTGCGGCTCCGACCCTCGTGGTCGCGGTGAGTGCCGACGACCTCCGCACCGGCACGGGCTCCGCCCACATCCCGAGCCTCGGCGCGGAGCCCGTTCCGCTCGGCGTCGCGCGGCACACGGCGTGCACCGGCGCTGTCCAGCGCGTGTTCTCCGACGACAACGGTCGCATCCGCGCGATCCACACCGTCGAGCGCGTCTTCGATCAGCATCAACGCCGAGCCATCACGCTCCGTGACGGGAACTGCATCATTTCCGGCTGCGACGTGCCGGCAGCATGGTGCGAGATCCATCACGTCACCGAACACTCTCGCGGCGGACCTACCCACACCGACAACGGCGTGCTGCTCTGCTGGCACCACCACCGCACGCTGGAGACGAGCGGCTGGCAGATCCGGATGCGAGATGGCGTTCCCGAGATCAAGGCGCCGTACTGGATCGACCCCGATCAACGCTGGCGGCCGGCGACCACCTCACCCACCCGCCTCCGACAACGTCGAAAGCGTAGATAGACAACGGGGCGTGGGCCTCAGCCGTCTTGCCGGCGACATCGACGTGCGGGAACGCACCGTCACAATGTGCGCCCGAGGGCCTCGGCCGTGCTGGTGAAGTCGAGAGGCGCAGGCCTCAGCGGGCCCGCGTGGCTCGTGGGTCGGGTGCCATCCACCACGATGTCGGCGTAGCGGCGCCAGAGGCCCGGAGCGGTCTCGCCGGTTGCGGCGACGATCGTCCGAACCATGATCGCGAGCACGGTCGTATCCTGCCGCGTGAAACCGGCACGCAGTTCGCCGGCTTCGATGGCCGCGGCGATCAGGCCGTCGGCGGTCGAGGCCAGCTGATCGGACAGGTGAGCAGGAAAGCGATCGACGCGATTCGACGTGAACAAGACGGTCGCAAGACTCCGGTCGAGCGAGTGCGCCTCGATCATGCCCCAGAGATAGGTGCGGAACGCGACGCCGGGGTCTTGCACTTCCGCGGCCTCGACGGCGACTCGGATGACAGTGTCGATCTTGTCGTCGAAGAGTGCGTCCAGCAGCGATTCCTTGTCGTCGAAGTTGCGGTAGATCGTTCCGATTCCTACTCCGGCCGTTCGGGCGACATCGCTGAGCGTGGCCGCGGGACCTTTCTCGGCGAACACACTCGTCGCGGCATCGAGGATACGACGACGATTGCGCGTCGCGTCGGCCCGCGGCTGCCGGCGCGACGAAGAAGGCCGATCGGACATGACACAAGCTTACCGGAGAAAACGGAAACGGAATCTCCGCTTCCGTTTCATGATACGCTCACAGACCGAAAGAGAGGACACGATGACCTTCGCCGGAAAGAATGCACTGGACACGCCGATGGAGGGGCTGCTCTCCGGGCCGACCTCGCGACTCCCCTACCAGCAGAATGTGCTGCTCCGCTCGTACGTTCTCGAGCGTCCGCAGGGCAACATGATCGTCTACAACTCCCCCGGGGTGAGCGAGGCGGCGGCGGCCATCCTCGACCGCGGCCGACCAGCGCGCCTGCTGATCAACCACGCCCACGAGGCGATGTACCGCCAGCCTGCGCTCGACGTGCCCGTGTGGGTGCACACGAAGGACCGCGCCGAGACTGCGCGCTCGATCCGAATCGCCGGCACGTTCGACAAACGCCAAATGATCGCCGACGACCTCGAAGTGATTCCCACTCCGGGGCATACGGCGGGAACCACCTCGTACCTGTGGGACAACGGCACCCACCGGTTCCTGTTCACCGGCGACTTCATCTGGATCGAGGATGCCGAATGGAAGGCCGTCGTGCTGGACCCGCGATCTCGCAGCGACTACGTGGCGAGCCTCCAACGGGTTCGTGAGATCGAGTTCCACGTGCTCGTGCCGTGGGGAACCACCGAGACCGACGCGCCCTACGGACTGGTCGCCGACCAGCACGAGAAGCGAGCCCGCATCGACGCGGTCATCGACCGAGTGCGCGCGGGCGGCAGCCGCTGACGCCTGCGAGGAAAATCACAAAAAGGTCTCGAAAAACCCTTCCCCTCGTTACCTTTCCGTTATAGAGTGTGAGCACGGTGATCGTTTTGCTGTGGCGATCACCGGCATGTGATTGCAGGACACTCTTGGTGCAAGGGACAAGGGCCGGTCGGAAGCCTCTCCGACCGGCCCTTCACCGTGTCGGCACGGCTCCCCCGGGATACTCCGCGCCGAAGCCCACGAGGATCGACACCTCCGCGGCCATCGTGTGCACCGCGTCCGACAACTCCGCGACGCGGGGACGCATCTCATCCGACGCCCCCACGAGGCACGCTGCCGCGACGACCGCTCCGCTGGAATCCCGGATCGGCGCGGTGAACGCGGTCTGACCCGCCTCCTCGAAGGATTCCCGCGCCATCACGCCGTCTTTGCCGAGCAGGTGGACGCGACGGAAGAACTCGGCCGACTCCCGCGCATCCGCCCGTGCGGGAAGAAACGCGCCGATGTCGTCGTCGTCGAACGCGAGCATCAGCGCCGGCCCGCCATCGGAGCTGAGGATGGGGCACGGCCGCCCGAGCCACGGCGTCATCTCCAAGCCGGGACCGATGTGACGCAACTCCTCCACCAGGGTGACCGATCGCATTCCCCGCAGCACCGTGATGAAGGCGCACACGCCCGCGCGATCAGCCGTGCGTGCGACGACCGGCGTTCCCTGGGTGACGAGCCTCGAAGCCAGCGCCGCCCGCTGCCACCCGTGGATCGACCACTCGAGGCTCACCAGCCCCTCGCCCTCCTCGATGCGGACCACTCCGCTGCGTCGGCAGGTCTCCAGCAGACGTACGGCGCGATCACGACGGATCCCCGCCGCCCTGGCCAGCTCCGCGAGCGGCCGTGGCCTCGACGACAGCGCCCACAGCATGTCGAGCGTCGCCGCGAGGGCGGGTGCGGGCGGGGATGCCGGTGGGGAACTCATCGCCGCCGGCACCGACGGCGATGCAGTCTGACCTCGCGCGTCGACGACCCGTTCCACCTCGCGTCGCGCAGCGAGAACCGCCTTGCGCGCGACCGCGATGCCCTGCCTCGCCCGGTTCATCGGCAGGCGAACGGCGACAACGGCGAGCGCGTCGCCTCCCGGTGCCAGGATCGGCACGGCGATCTCGACGGACTTGCCGACCGTCGTCTCGACGACACGTCCGCCGCCCGGCGTCGCCTCGTCCTCGGATCCCGCTCGTGCGATCGCACTCGGGCGGTCCACGACGAGCTCACCGACCTCGGCGGGCGAGTGCAGCGTCCAGGGCGAAACGACGGCCCCGACCACCCTCATGCCCTCGGGCGTGGGTGCCGCCAAGACCGCCGTCTCGCCCGTGCGGTGGGCGATCCGGGTCAGTACGGTGCGGCAGACCCGGGCGTACGGTGACGACGCGCGCCCGGACAGCGCCAGGGCGACCTCGCCGACCCGGTAGGAGCCGTATGCGTCGCCGCGGGCGAGCAGACCCAGCCCGACCAGTTCCGCGCACAGTCGCGACACGGTGCTCAACGGCATGGCGATCGTCCGTGCGATCTCGCCGGCAGCCACGGAAAGGGTCGGATCCGTACGACCCGCGACCGCCTGCAGAGCCCGCAGACCTGCGGCGACTCGAGCGGTCATCCCGCCTCCCGACGCAAGAACAGCAAACCTCCCACCGACGGTTTGCACGTGGCGAGCACTGTAACACAGCCGCGAGACGCACTTCCCATAATGGCCACACTCGCTCGGAACCCCGCCGAACCGCCCTCTCACCAGGGCTGATCGTGGCGCCCACCGCCCGCTTGACCCCAAGAAACGAGAGCCAAATGGAGAAGTTCGACGTCGCCGTCGTCGGCATGGGAGCGCTCGGGAGCGCAACCGCCTACCACCTCGCCCGCAGAGGCGTGAAGACCATCGCGTTCGAGCAGTTCGAGCTCGGGCACGTGCGCGGCGCCTCGCACGACACCTCCCGCATCATCCGCACCTCGTACGGCTCACCCGAGTACGTGCGCCTGGCACGGTCGTCGTATCGGGACTGGGCGGAACTCGAGGCGACGACGGGTGAGCAGCTCACCGTCATCACGGGCGGACTCGTCTTCATCCCCTCCGACGGGCCCTTCGCGGCATCCCACTTCGCCGACAGCCTGACCGAGGTCGGCATCCCCTACGAACTCCTCACGCCCGCGGAGGTGCACGAGAGGTGGCCGCAATTCCGCTTGCCCGACGGTGTCGAGACGATCTGGACGCCCGACTCCGGCATCGTCCACGCGGCGCGATCCGTCGCGGCCCTGCAGATGCATGCCCGGGTCGGCGGGGCCGACATCCGCGACCGCACACCGGTGCTCGCGCTCGACCCGACCGGCGACGGCGTGATCGTACGCACGACGAAAGGCGACGTGCTCGCCGACAAGGTCGTCGTCACGGCGGATGCATGGACAAACACTCTCCTCGAGCCCCTCGGCGCCGCGATACCGCTCATCACCATGCAAGAGCAGGTGACGTACTTCAAGCCGGATGATGCCGCACCCTTCGACCGCGACCGCTTCCCCGTCTGGATCTGGGAAGACACCAACTGCTTCTACGGCTTCCCGACCTATGGCGAGCCGACGATCAAGGCCGCCCGGGATCGCTCCGACAACCTCATGACACCCGAAGAGCGCACCTTCGTGCCCTCACCCGAACTCCTCGCGCAGCTGACGGAGTTCATGGGTGCGACGATCCCCGCCAGCGGAGAGCCCCTGCGCACGGTCACGTGCCAGTACGCCATCACTCCCGACCGCAACTTCGTGATCGGTTCCCTGCCCGAGCATCCCGACATCCTCGTCGGGCTCGGTGCAGGGCACGCCTTCAAGTTCACCCCCACGATCGGCCGCATCCTCGCCGAGCTGGCCGTCGACGGCGAGACCGGTGACGACATCTCGACGTTCTCGGTCGCCGCGTCGCATCCCGCGGGCGGCATCGGATTTTAGCGGTCGAGCGACGCGAAGGGAAAGCGCACGGCGGGGTCGGTCGAGCCCCCTACGCTGAGGCTTCACACGACCTGTTCCCTCGCCCGACAGGACGAATCGCTCGCCGCCCGACGCGATCCGCCCATCCGAACGACCCTGCGCTCCGAACTCTCCTCAGAGCGGGTCCTCCCCTGCGCCCGCCGCCTCGACCCAGGAGACCACCATGAAGGAGCACTCCACCGCGCCGCTCGTCGACATCGACGATCACCGCAACGTCACCGACCTCTTGGTGCGCCGCGCCGCCGCCGACCCCGACCACGCGGCGTTCGACGTCGCCACCGGGGATCCCGACGCCCCCTGGCGCGAGGTGACCAGGGCGGAGTACCTCGGCGAGGTGACCGCACTGGCCAAGGGCCTCATCCACGCCGGCGTCGAGGCCGAGGACAGCGTCGCGATCATGGCTCCGACGCGATACGAATGGGCCGTCGCCGACCTCGCGGCATGGTTCGCCGGTGCCGTGGTCGTGCCCGTCTACGACACGTCGTCCCCCGAACAGGTCGAGGCCATCATCGCCGACGCGCAGGTCACCCTCGCGATCGGCGGCGGCGAGCGCCAGGCATCGGTCCTCCGGGCAGCGTTCGACGCCGTCGGGTCGGAGGACCTCGGCGTCTGGACGATGGATCCCGGCACCAACGACCTCATCGCGCTCGCTGCCGGCGGCGCCGATGTCGCGGACGACCTGCTCGAGCTGCGCCGCACCCAGGCCGACCTGGATTCACCGGCGACGATCGTCTACACGTCCGGCACGACTGGGGAGCCCAAGGGCGCGATCCTCACCCACCGCAACTTCGTCGGCCAGGTGCGCAACGTCGCCGCCGCGTACCGCGAGGTGGTTCGCGCGGACGGGAACACCGTCATCTTCCTGCCGCTCGCTCACGTGCTGGCACGCGGACTGCAGCTGATCTGCCTCGCCGGCGGGATGCGCATCGCCCACGTCTCCGACCCGACCGAGGTCGTCGACAGCCTCGGTGTGCTGCGCCCCACCTTCCTCGTGGTCGTGCCGCGAGTGCTCGAGCGCATCCGGAACGCCGCGGCGGAGAAGGCCGACGGGGCGCGCCTGGGGGCACTGTGGCGCGCCGCGGTGCGCGCCGCCGTCTCGTGGGCCGATGACCTCGAGGCGGGCACCCGCCCCGACGCGGTGCTCCGCGCGCGTCGGGCCGTCTTCGACGCCCTGTTCTTCCGACGGCTGCGGGCCCGGATGGGCGGCCGCCTCGACTACATCCTCTCCGGTGGCGGCGCGCTCGATCCCGATCTCTCGCGCCTGTTCCGCGGTATCGGCGTGCCCGTCATCGAGGGCTACGGTCTCACCGAGACGACCGCTCCCCTGACCGGGAACCTGCCCGACGACATCCGCTCGGGAACCGTCGGCTACCCGCTCCCCGGCTCGACTGTTCGCATCAGCGAGCACGGCGAGATCCTCGCTCGCGGGGTCGGCATCTTCTCGGGCTATCGCGACCCGGCGCACACCGCCGAAGCATTCGTCGACGGCTTCTTCCGCACCGGCGACCTCGGCCGTCTCGACGACGACGGCCGCGTGGTGCTCGAGGGACGCCTGAAGGACGTCATCGTCACCAGCAACGGGAAGACGGTCGTGCCGCAGCCGTGGGAGACGCGCGTCGAGGCTGATCCGCTCGTCGCGCACGCGGTCATGGTGGGCGAAGGCCGCTCGTACCTGTCGGCGCTGCTCGTGCTCGACCGCGCCGCGACCGAGGCGTGGGCGCACGCGCAGGGAATCCGCCTCGACGCCGTTTCCGGCGAAGGGGTCACGCCGATCTCCGAACCTCGCCTGATCGCCCACCTGCAGCGCAGCGTCGACGCCGCCAATGCCCGCGTGTCGCACAGCGAGGGCGTGCGCCGATTCGCCCTCGTCTTCACCGACCTCGACGACACCCGCCTGGTCACTCCGACCATGAAGATCAAGCGACGCGCCCTGCTGGAGCGCAGCGGCAACGCCGTCGACGACCTCTACCGCTGACCCCTCGAGAGGACCCCCATGACTTCCGCCACACGCGCGTCGCTCGTCGCGATCGTCGTCGCCCTCGCCCTCGGTGGCCTGGTGGCCTGGGCAGGCAGCCAGGGCACCGCGCTCGTCGCCGGCATCCCGCTGTTCGCCCTCGCCGTCGCAGCCGCGTTCGCCGTGCAGGTGATCGTGTGGATCCCGTCGCAGCTGGCCCGCACGGAGAAGTTCTTCGACATCACCGGCAGCCTGACGTTCATCGGCGTCTCGGTGGCCGTGCTGCTGCTCGCGCCGGTCGCGGATGCGCGTGGGTGGGTGCTCGCCGCGATGATCGTGCTGTGGGCGGTGCGCCTCGGTGCCTTCCTGTTCGTGCGAGTGCACCGCAGCGGTGGCGATGACAGGTTCGACGGCCTGAAGACGAATCCGGTGCGCTTCCTGCGGGTGTGGGTGCTGCAGGGCGCCTGGGTCTCGCTCACGGCCTCGGCGGCATGGATCGCGATGAGCAGTGAGACCCGCGCTCCGATCGGCTGGCTGGCCGTGGTGGGAATCGCCGTGTGGGTGCTCGGCATGGTCGTCGAGATCGCCGCCGATGCTCAGAAGACCGCCTTCAAAGCCGACCCCGCGAACAAGGGGCGGTTCATCCGCAGCGGACTGTGGTCGCGCTCACGTCACCCCAACTACTTCGGCGAGATCGTGATCTGGCTGGGTGTCTTCCTCGTCGCCGCGCCCGTTCTCACGGGATGGCAGTGGGTCGCGCTGATCTCTCCGCTGTTCGTGATCCTGCTCCTCATCCGCGTCAGCGGCATCCCGCTGCTCGAGCAGAAGGCCGACCGCACCTGGGGCGGTGAGGACGACTACGAGGCCTACAAGAAGCGCACGCCGACCCTCATCCCGCGCCTGAGTTCGCCCGCCTGAGACGACACGCCGAACGGGGCTTCCGCAGCGTTACCTTTTCGTTATAGAATGCTCGCACGGTGATCGTTTTGCTGTGGCGATCACCGGCATGTGATTGCTCTTGGTGCAAAGGGAAAGGGCCGGTCGGAAGCCTCTCCGACCGGCCCTCACTCTCGCCGCCACAGTGCGACGAGAACCGGGGCCGTGATTCACACCCCGCCGCCACCGCCGCCACCGCCACCGCCACCGGCTGAACCGCCGCCGCTGGAGCCGCCCGACGTCGACGACGACGATGCGGCCGCCGTCGACAGCGACGCGATGCCGCTGGAGAACGACGAGGAGTCGAACCCGGCGGTGCCGTAGTACCAGTACGGCGCGACACCCGCGCCGTACATGACGGCGAGCTGCTGCGCCCACGCCTTCTCCTGACCGAAGACGACCGCGTACGGAAGCAGCTTCTCGTACAGGCGGATCATCTGCACCCGGTCACCAGGATCGACCGACACCCGCTCCGCGCCCGCGGGCGACTGAAGCATGCGGATGCGGTCGGCTTCGGCCCACTCGATGAACATCTCGAGGCCCTTGAGGTGGTCCCGCACCTCGGCGCCCTCCGCGCTCAGCGGCTTGCGTGCGACCAGGACCATCGTCAGCACCGCCAGCGCGATCGAGGCGAACATCACCAACAGCGGGATGCCCGCATCCACCCCCGACGAGATCGCCACGACGCCGAGCACCACCGTGAAGGCCATGACGCCGAGCGAGACGAGGATCGGCAGCGCACGCGTACGCCCAGGGACCGGGCGACGCAGGCCGGTGCGTGTCAGCTCTCGATTCGCGGCCTTGATGATCTTCTGCGCCGCCGTCGAGAAGCGCCGGTCCTGCGAGCCGAACTCGTACTCCGCCCCGGGTGCCCCAGACGGCCCGAACAGCCCGTCGAGAAGCATGCGCCCGTCGCCGTCGGCCCGGCTGCGGTCCAGCAGCTGGGCCTTGAGCTTGGTGCCGCCGAAGAACTTCTTGTCACCCTCGACGATCCGGATGCTCCCGACGATCGCCTGTTCGAGAACCTCGGCGGGGATCGCCTTCGTCGTGCGCCCGAGCATCACGGCCGACTCGAGCGCATCCACCTGCCGCGGCGGGGTGAACTCGGCGATGATCGTCGGGCGACCGGGCGCGTCGGCGAGCGAACGCCGACGGTGCACGATCGCGAAGACCACAGCCCCGATCATCCCGAGCCCCGACAGACCCTGTGCCCACCCCCACGGCGAGGCGAGGTAGCTCGTATCGAAGAGCACGAACGTGTCGTCCTCGAACCCGACCGCGATGGTCACCGTCTCGAACCGGTCCAGCGCAACACCGCCGGCCTCGATCACGACGGCTCCATCCTCGCCCTGGTTCGTGCTGATCGGGCAGGCGTCGGCAACGCCGTCGCGACCGAAATAGCACGCCTGTTCGCCCGCGAGGGAATCGGCGAGCTCGGGTTCGACGGTGAGCGTGACCGAGACGTCTCCGAACGCCTGACGCCAGTCGAGGCCGTTGATGTCCCAGTAGAACTCGTCGCCGGTGTCGGGGAAGCGCCACGTGACGTTCTGGAGCTCGTACGTGAACACATAGGTCTGCTCGCCGTGCACGTAGTCGTCGGCGGCGGAGGTCATGACGAACGATCCGTCCTCCTGCTCCACCTCGACGGCGCGCGCCTGCCCGTCTGCATCGGTGACCGACAGGAATTCCGGAAAGAGCGGCTGACCGTTGTAGGTGTCGGGGATGATCCGCCGCATGCCACGGTTCTGGTCGGAATCGGGGAACTCGGCGACGAAGGTCTCCACGACGCGCAGGGTGCTGTGGCCGTCCTCGTCGAGGCCGAGGGTGTAGTCGGCGTGCATGCTCGCGAACGAGAAGTCGTCGACGTCGGCGGCGGCTGCCGGGGCCGAACCGACGGCGACGAGGGCGATCGCGAGCGCCACGGCGGCGACGACGCTCCGCTTCAGACGCGCGCGAACATGCTGGACCGCCACCGTGACAGACATGTCTCCAGCCTAGGGGGCACGATTCGGCCTACTCTTTCTCCATGACCGATCGCCGTCTCGCCGTGGAAGCGTGGGAGAGCCTGTTCCGCGCCCAGCACGAGATCCTCGACGAGATCAGCGCCGACTTCCACGACGACGAGCTCGGCCAGGGCGAATACGACGTGCTGCTGACGGTCACGCGCGGGCCCGAGATGACCGCACGCCTGCGTGACATCACCGCCAACATGCTCATCAGCCAGCCGAGCGTTTCGCGCCTGGTCGACCGGATGGCGCAGCGCGGCCTGATCTCGAAATGCCCCGACCCCGACGACGGTCGCGGCTCGCTGGTGCGCGCGACGGAGCGCGGTGCGACCACCTTCCGTCGCGTCGCGTCGCAGCACGCCCGCTCCATCGCGGACCGGATGTCGTGCCTCGACGACGACGAACTCGCGCGCCTCCGCGACATCACCGCCAAGCTGCGAGCTCGCGCCTGACCGCTGCCCTCCGGGAGTGTTCGGTTGCCGCTCGACGTCGAATTCGGCCGTGGATGCGACATCGCGTGACAGGTGGACGGGCGGATGCGACGTCCTGCACCAGGTGAATCGGCGAGCTCGGCTCTCCTCCACAGCGCGGGAGGAGACGACGCCTGTCCCCGGATGCCGCGGCGAGTGGATGCGGCGGGATCGATGACGCGAGAGTCGGGAGCATGCCCCGACAACCGAAACCGATCGACCCTCGGCTCGGAGACGTCTTCTCCGTCGCGGAGGCCCGCCGGCGGGGCGTGAGCGCAGGACGCCTTCGCGCCCGCGACCTCGAGATGCCCTTCATCGGTGCTCGGATGCGCACGAGAGACGCCGCCGAGATCTCCCGGGAGACCGCGTCGCCCTTCGTCGCGGCACAACGAGCGCGGCAGGACACAGCGAGAATGGCAGCCGCCTACAGCACCGTGATGGCGGAGCACGCCTTCTTCAGCCATGCCACGGCGGCCGCACTGTGGGGACTCCCCCTGCCGGCCGGCGTTCCCGAGCCGGACACCCTCCACGTCTCCGTCACCGCGCCCCACCGTGCTCCGCGCGGGGCAGGAGTACGAGGTCACCAGCTGGCCTCTCACCTCGTCTCGGTCCGGATCCGCGACCGGATGAGACTCGCGTCGCCTGCGGCAACCTGGGCCCAGCTCGGCGGAATCCTCCCGCTCGACGACCTCGTGGCCGTCGGCGATGCCCTCCTGCACAGACCTCGCACCGAGGACGGACAGCGCACCGGGCCGGAGACCGCCCTCGCGACGTTCGCTCAGCTCGCAGCGGCGATCGACGCGGGTCGCCGAGTCGGCGCATCCGCACTCCGCGAGGCGGTGCCGCTCGTGCGCGAAGGCGTGGCGAGCCCCACCGAGACCGCGCTGCGCCTCGGGCTGTATCGCGCGGGGCTGCCCGCACCGACGCTCGACCATGACGTGCGAGACGATCGCGGCCACCTCGTCGGGTGCACCGAGTTCGCCTACCCGGGCTTCGGCCTCCTGATCGAGTGCGAGGGCGATCACCATCGCACCGACCGCCGCCAGTGGAATCGCGACATCGAGAAGTACGGGCGCTACCAGGATCTGGGGTGGACCGTCCTGCGGTTCTCCGCGATCCACCTCGCTCCGAGCGTCACCCCCGCCGTGACCCGCATCCGCCGCCATCTCGAACAGCGCGGCTGGGGATGCGACCCGTCCGCGTGAGCTCGCTGGCATGGCGTTCGATTGTCATGCGATGTCGGTTTCCGGAGCGGATGCGGCATCCGATGACAGGTGAATCGACGGATGCGACATCCGGTGACCGGTGAGCTCGAGGATGCGTCTCGACTGCGGCGGGTCAGCACTCGATGACGTTCACCGCGAGACCGCCCTCGCTGGTCTCCTTGTACTTGTGCGACATGTCGATTCCGGTCTGACGCATCGTCTCGACGACCGCATCGAGCGACACGAAGTGCGTCCCGTCGCCACGCAGGGCCAGCCGAGCCGCCGTGACAGCAGTGGATGCGGCCACCGCGTTGCGCTCGATGCAGGGGATCTGCACGAGCCCGCCGACGGGATCGCACGTCAGCCCCAGGTGGTGCTCTATGGCGATCTCGGCGGCATTCTCGATCTGGCGGTTCGTGCCGCCCATCACCGCCGTCAATCCGCCGGCCGCCATCGCGCACGCCGATCCGACCTCGGCCTGGCAGCCGCCTTCGGCCCCCGAGATCGATGCGTTCGCCTTGAAGAGCGACCCGAGCGCGGTCGCCGTGAGCAGGAAGCGACGGATGCCGCGGCGGCGGTTCGCCTCGGCGACGGCGTCCTCGTCGTTCCCTGCGTCGGCGACCCCACCCGCGGTTCCGAACCCGAAGAGGGCGCTGCCGACCAGTTCCCCGTGCGGGGTGACGGCGTTGCCGGAGCCGAGCCCGGAGTCGGCCAAGAAGCGCCACCAGTACATCGCGACAGCCGGCAGGATCCCGGCCGCACCGTTCGTCGGCGCCGTGACGACCCGGCCACCGGCGGCGTTCTCCTCGTTGACGGCCAAGGCGAACGCACCGAGCCATTCCCCGGGCAGCTCACGTCCACCGGCGGCGGCGGTGTCCTCGAGCTGAGCACGGATAGCGCTCGCGCGCCGCTTCACCTTCAGCATGCCCGGAAGCACCCCGTCGGCGTGCAGACCTGCGGTCACGCAGCCGGCCATCGCATCCCAGATGCGATCGAGGCCGGCCGCGACCTCGGCCTCCGAGCGAAGCGCCGTCTCGTTCATGCGCGCCGCCTCGGCGATCGTGAGGTGGCGCTCGTCGCAGGTCGCGAGCAATTCCTCAGCCGAATCGAAGTGGATCGGCCACGGAGTCGCCTCGATCGTCGGGGCCTCGCCGTCGCGCCGGATGAACCCACCGCCGACGGAGTAGTAGGTCTCTTCCGCGACGACCAGGTCGTCGCCGTCGCGTGCGATCAGCGTCATCGCGTTCGGATGCCCAGGCAGGCGGGTGCGCGGCTGGAAGACCACGTCCTCCCGGGCGAAGGCGATCGGTCGCGAGCCGTTCAGCGCAAGGGGCCCACCGTCGGCTCGATTCGCCCAGGCTCCGCGGATCGCGTCGGGGTCGGCCGTCTCGGGAGAGAGACCGGACAGCCCGGCCACCACCGCATCCGGTGTGCCGTGGCCGATGCCCGTGGCCCCGAGGGAGCCGTAGAGCGTGCAGCTCACGTGCATGGTGCGGTCCAGGTCGCCGGCGCGCTGAAGGCGGTCGGCGAAGTCCCGTCCGGCGCGCATCGGGCCGACCGTATGGGAGCTCGAGGGTCCGACGCCGATGGAGAACAGCTCGAACGCCGAGACGTAGGCGCTCATCCGCTCAGGCTACGCCCGCCCGCACCGCGCGGAAAAGGGCGGCGCCCCGGCTCGTCGAACCGGGGCGCCGCCTGATCCGACGTCTACTGCTCGACGGGCGCCGGTCCGTCCGCGGGCGCCGCGGAGTGCGATTCATGCGCCTGCAGCACCGAGTGCTGGGCTTCGGTCGCGACCTCGATCTTGCGCGGCTTGGCCTTCTCGCTGACCGGGATCGTCACCGACAGCACGCCGTTGCCGTAGCTGGCCGAGATGCGCTCGGTGTCGATGCCCTGCCCGAGGTTCAGCTGCCGCACGAAGCTCGCCGCCTCACGCTCCCGGGTGATCCACTTGACGCCGTCGCCCGACGCGAGGGTCCGCTCGGCGCGAATCGTCAGCAGCTGGCCGTCGACGTCGATGTCGACCGAGCCCGGGTCGATGCCGGGGAGGTCGGCGTTCAGGACGTAGTGGTCGCCATCGCGATAGAGGTCCATCGGCATGCGGCGGGGTCCACGTCGCGCGTCGAGGAGGCTCGACGCCATGCGGTCCAGCTCACGGAACGGGTCGTAGGTTCCCATTTCTGCTCCTTCGTAGCGGGTCGGATGCGGCCATCCGACAGTGTCTTGTCCAAGTTGAGTCACATTGACTCAAGTAAGCCCAGATTAGCACTCTCCTCCTGCGAGTGCCAGATCTTTCGATCGCCCTGGGCGAACGGAACGACAAGCATGCCGAAAGGGTCGGGATCAGCCGGCAGCGCCGACCTCGGGACGCCATCGCGCCCGTGTGCCATACGGGCCGACCGCCGCCGGAAACGCGAAAATCCCCCGCCCGATGGGCGAGGGATTCCTCACTGTCTCAACACAGTGCGCGCCTCGAGGGACTCGAACCCCCAACCTTCTGATCCGTAGTCAGATGCTCTATCCATTGAGCTAGAGGCGCAGGACCTCCGCGCGAAACGGCGCGAAGGCCGAGGTTCAGACTACCTCACGATTCGGTCGGTGGCGAATCGATGGCGGCGGCGACGTCTTCCGGTTCGTCCACCGCTCCGACCGTGACGTCGCCGATACGACGGCGGTGGGCTGCCAGGCGCGGCAGATCGACGAGACGCAGAGCCTGCATGCGTGCGGCCCGCATCTGCCCGTAGTCGGGTTCGAGGTCGGGACGTGCTCCCTCGACGACCAGCCGCCGCTGCAGATTCGACTCGACGTCGCCCCAGGCGGCCTGGCGTGCACCGGCGACGAGTTCAGCGACGGCCTCGGCGTCGTCGGCCCGCTCGCGCAGCACCTTCGCGACGCCGGTGTACTGCCGCTGTCGACGTCGAAGGTTGCGGGTGTCCCGATCGCGGTAGTCGTGCGTGCCGTCGGGATCGGAGTACTTCCCCCACGCTTTCTTGCGCTGCTTGCGCGTGAGGTCGGCCGCGGCCTCCTGCTCGGCGGCGAGCGCCAGAAGCGTCTCCCTGGCGAAAGGGGCGACCCGTTCGGGATCGAAGGGCTCGTTGCGCGCGATCGTGTCGACGAGGATGCGGTTGCGCACCGCGAGCCGTGCCGCGGCGTCGGCGATCGAGACACCTTCCGCGATCGCGTCTGCGTTGCGCCCCATCCGCACACCTCCCGTCCACACGAGATCGTATCGTCCGCACCTGAACGGCTCCGGCGGCGGCGACCGCGCACTAGCCGTCCCTTCCCCCTCCACGCAACCCCGCTCACAGGCGCACGCGTGGACGTTACCGTCGGCAACGGATCCCGAAGAGCGGGAACCATCCGGGAGAGCCGGGCTCGTGACGTCGGGCCCTCTCAGCTCCTTTGCGGTGAATTCCGAGGAAACAGCAATCCGAAACCTCGGACGCCGCGAACACATAGTGCGACACCGGTCGCCAGAGATCCAGGAGGTCATCACATGTCATCGTCACCCAACCGCCTCGTCGGAGCCATCTTCGGCGCGGTCTACATCGTCGTCGGTCTGCTCGGCTTCCTCGTCACGGGCGGCGTCGGCTTCATCGCGACCGACGGCGGTCTTCTTCTCGGAATCTTCGAGGTGAACCCCCTCCACAACATCGTGCACGTCGCAGTGGGCGCCGTGCTGCTCATCGGCGGCCTCTCGTCCGTCCCGGCCGCCAAGGGCATCAACACCGCCGTCGGGGCCGTGTACCTGCTGCTCGGGATCGTCGGATTCTTCCTCGTCGGCACGGCCGCCAACATCCTGGCGCTCAACACCTTCGACCACTTCCTCCACCTGGCGAGCGCCATCGTGCTCCTCGGTGTCGGCCTCGGCGCCGACCGCAACACGCAGGCGCGCGGACGCCTGGCCTGAGCGGCAGCGATGCCCGGCTCGGCGTCATCCGCACGTCGCGCGACCGCGATCGCGTGGACCGTCACGGTTCCCGCGATCGCGGCGTGGGGTGCGGGGCTGATTCAACTCGCTCTCGCGGCGGGAGCGGTCGCTGCCGCTGACTCGTCACCGGCCTCGCGGGCGGTCGGGGTCATCCTCCTCCCCCTCGGTGCCGCCGCGATGGTGTGGGGCGGCGCCGTCCTCCGGCGAGGCGACCTGCCCGCCCTACGCACCACGATCGCCGTCTCCGTGGCCGCGATCCTCGCGATCACCGCCGCCTTGCTCGTCGATCCTGCTCACACCAGCGCCTTCGCGGCCGCCGTCGCCTTCGCCCTGATCATCGTCGTCGCCGCTGCCAGCGCCCGGGCGACGCGGCGCACGCGCCCACGCACCACGGGAAAATCCCGCACAGCGGTTCTCGGTGTGCTCGCGGGCGCCGTCGTGGTGTCGGCTCTGGTCACCCCCGCACTGTCCTCGGTCGAGGCGACGCGGCTGGCCGATACGCCCGGCGGCTACCAGCCGGCGACGCACGATCACCACTGACGGTCGGATCGCTTCACCGCACTGACCGTCGGGCGGGTCCCGTTGGTCAGGCGATCGCCGCGATCCGCCAGGATGCCGTCGACTCCTGCGCCGGCTCGAGCACGATCAGTCCGGCGTCATAGTCGTAGCGGGACGCGTTGAAGGCATCGGGCGCACACGTCATCGGCTCGACCGCGAGCCCGAGCCTGCTCTCGTCGGGGTCGGGCCGGTCGGCCGTGTGCACCTGCACCCATGAGCAGGATGCATCCCACTGCATGAGCACACCCGAGCCGTCGGCGTCCGTCAGGGACACCGTGACCTGCCCGTCGCCGTCGCGCACCAGACCCGTGTAGGCGTGGTCGATCTCGGCACTCCCGATGCGCCGGCCCGTGCGGAAGTCGAACCGAGCCGGGTCATCGGCGTCGACGGCGCGCAGGTCGGTGGGGATGAGCCGTTCCTCGGTGACCGCCAGCACCCGGTCGGCGGGAAGCGTCAGTGTCCACCCGTCCACGCGTCCGGCGCCGGCCACCAGGTACGGGTGCGGGCCCGTGCCCCACGGCGCCGCACTCTCGGACTCGTTGCGCACCGCGACGGACTGGGTGAGACCGTCGGAGCCGAGGGCGAATCCCACGCGCACGACCAGGCGCCACGGATAGGCCGTCTGCGGCGAGATGACCGCCTCGAGGGTGACGTGGTCGTCCCCCGCCTCGACGGCGTCGAAGTCGAGCCACGTCGCGAGACCGTGCAGCGCGTGCGAGCGAGCCGGCTCGGTGAGCGCGAGCTGGAAGTCGCGCCCGCCGAAGGAGTACGCGCCGTCGACCACACGGTTCGGCCATGGCGCCAGCGTCGCCCCGCGGTGCGCCGGGCGCACCTCGTCGGCACCGAACGGCACGACCAGGTCTCGGCCCGCGAAGGTCAGCGAGCGCAGGGTCGCGCCGACGCTCGCGATGACGGCCTCGTACTCACCCGCCCGGATGGTGTGCTGGATGCCGGACGCGGGGGTTCGTGCCATGGTTCTAGAGTCCTTGTGCGAGTCGGTAGTACGCCTGGTTCCACCGCAGCTCCTGCTGGAAGCCGCGCACCGTGGTCTGCTCGTCGATGACGGCGAGCTCGGTGCGCGCGATCTCCGCGAAGTCGCGGAACACGTCGAGGCTGACGGCGGTCGTCATCACAGTATGGTGCGCCGCGCCGGCCGCGAGCCAGCAGGCCGCCGACGTCGCGAAGTCCGGCGCCGGCTTCCACACCGCGCGTCCGACCGGGAGCTTCGGCAGATCGGGCGCGTCGACGTTCTCGACCACGTTCGCCACGAGGCGGAACCGGTCGCGCATGTCGCTCATCGCCACCACCAGGGCGGGCCCGGGGTCCGCGGTGAAGACGAGCCGCACCGGGTCGTCCTTGCCGCCGATCCCGAGCGGATGCACCTCGAGGCGCGGACGCTGCGTTGACAGCGACGGCGACACCTCGAGCATGTGGGCGCCGAGGATCTTCTCATCACCCGGCACGAGGTCGTACGTGTAGTCCTCCATGAGGGAAGCCCCGCCGGGGAGCCCCGCACCCATGACGTTCGCGATGCGCACGAGCACGGCGGTCTTCCAATCGCCCTCTGCGCCGAACCCGTAGCCGTCGGCCATGAGGCGCTGGACGGCGAGTCCCGGCAGCTGGGTGAGGGCCCCGAGGTCTTCGAAGCTCGTCGTGAACGCGCCGAATCCGCCCTCTTCGAGGAACGAGCGCAGGCCGATCTCGATGGCGGCGCCGTCTCGCAGCGCCGCGTGGCGCGCGCCACCCGGCAGCAACTCAGGCTGCACGTCGTAGAGGTCGGCGTATTCCTGCACCAGGGCGTCGATGGCGTGCGGCTCAGCCTGCGTTACGGCACGGGCGAGGTCGTTCACGCCCCACGTGTTGACCTGCACGCCGAACCGCAGCTCGGCTTCGGTCTTGTCGCCTTCGGTCACCGCGACGTAGCGCATGTTGTCGCCGAAGCGGGCGAGCTTGAGGGTGCGGGATGCCGCCCACCCGGCGCACGCGCGCTGCCAGTCCTCGACCTGCTGCAGCACGTCGGGATTCGAGACGTGACCGACGACGGTCTTGCGCGCGACGCCCAGGCGGGTCTGGATGTAGCCGAACTCGCGGTCGCCGTGCGCGGCCTGGTTGAGGTTCATGAAGTCGAAGTCGATGTCTGCCCACGGCAGCTCGACGTTCGCCTGCGTGTGCAGGTGCAGCAGCGGCTTCTGGAGGGCGTCGAGGCCGGCGATCCACATCTTCGCCGGACTGAAGGTGTGCATCCACGCCATCACGCCGATCACGTCGTCGCGGGCGTTCACCTCGAGGGCGAGACGGCGGATGCTGTCGGCGTCTTTCAGCACCGGCTTCCACACGACGGTCACGGGCAGGCCGGACAGGCCCGCGACGACCGCCTGCGACTGCTCGGCGACCTGGCGCAGGGTCTCGTCGCCGTAGAGGTTCTGGCTGCCGGTGACGAACCAGACCTCGTATCCGTCGAGCGTGGTCGCGAGTGCGTTGCGAGTCATGGGTGTCCTTCTCTCACAGGGCGGAGACGGCGGCGGCCTCGACGGCCAGGCCGGCGGCGTAGCGGTCGAGGTAGGCGGCGAAGCCGGCGACGTCGTCGGGGTGCGGATGCGCCGTGTCGGCCTCGACACCGGCGAAGACCTCGTCTTCGAGATAGGTCGACAGATCGCGATCGCCGCCGTGTACACGGTAGGCGGCGAGCACGGCCATGCCCCACGCGCCGCCCTCGGCCGCCGTCTCGCCGACCGCGACGGGCGCGTCGAGCGCCGCCGCGAGGAAGCGCTGAGCAACCCCGGCGGTGCGGAACATGCCGCCGTGCGCGAGCATCCGGTCGATCGCGACACCTTCTCCGGCGAGCACGCGCATGCCGAGGGCGAGGGTGCCGAAGACGCCGTAGAGCTGGGCGCGCATGACGTTCGCGAGGCTGAAGGAGCTGTCGGGGGTTCGCACGAACAGCGGGCGTCCCGCGTCGAGTCCGGCGATGGGCTCCCCCGCGAGGTGGTTGTAGGCGAGCAGGCCGCCGGCATCCGGGGCGCCGGACAGCGCTTCGCGGAACAGCACGTCGAAGACCGCGTCGGAGGCGAGCGGCGAGCCCGCCGCGGCGGCGAAGCGCTCGAACATGCCTGCCCACGCCGCGAGCTCGCTCGCCCCGTTGTTGCAGTGCACCATCGCGACCGGGTCGCCGGCGGGGGTGGTCACGAGGTCGAGTTCGTGATGCGCCTCGGCGAGCGGATGCTCCAGCACGACCATCGCGAAGATGCTCGTGCCCGCGCTGACGTTGCCGGTGCGCGGCGCGACCGCGCCGGTGGCGACCATGCCCGTTCCGGCATCTCCCTCGGGCGGGCACATCGGAATGCCGGCGGGGATGGCACCATCGAGGTCGAGGAGCGATGCGCCTTCGGCGGTGAGCCGGCCCGCGTCGGCGCCGGCGGCGAGGGGCTCGGGCAGCAGGGCGAGCAGATCCACCTCGGGCGCCAGCTCGGCGTACCGCGCGACGAGATCGGGGTCGTAGGCGACACCGCCAGCGCCGATCGGGAACATGCCCGAGGCATCGCCGACGCCCAGCACGTGCCGTCCCGTGAGCCGGCGGTGCACGTATCCGGCGAGGGTCGTGACGGCGGCGATGTGCGGAACGTGCGCCTCCCCATCGCGCAGAGCCTGGTGGAGGTGGGCGATCGACCAGCGCAGCGGGATGTTCACCCCGAACGCCTCGGAGAGCTCGGCCGCCGCCGCTCCCGTGTTCGTGTTGCGCCACGTGCGGAACGGAGCGAGCAGCCGGTCGTCGGCGTCGAACGCGAGGTATCCGTGCATCATCGCCGAGATCCCGAGCCCGATGATCTCGGGGGCCTCGCCGTCGCCCGAACGCGCTTCCCGGAGCAGCTCTGCGACTGCCGCACGCACTCCGTGCCACACCTCGTCGAGGTCGTAGGTCCACAGGTCGTTCTCGAGGCGGTTCTCCCACGCGAACGACCCGGTCGCGATCACCGCGGTCGGATCCGTCGCCTCGACGAGACACGCCTTGATACGCGTCGAGCCGAGTTCGATGCCCAGTACACCCTTCATCGCGCGTCCTCTCCCCGGTCGTGCGCATCGGCGGAGTCGCGCCGTTCGTCCGAGGTCTGCCCGTACACGTTCTGGTAGCGGGAGTAGAGCGCGTCGATCTTCTCCGGCGGGATCGGGATGAGCGGCCCCGCCTGTCGGGCCAGGTGCACGGCGCGCGCGGCGTCTTCGCACATCACGGCGGCCTTGACCGCATCCTTCGCGCTGACCCCGATCGTGAAGGGCCCGTGGTTCTGCATGAGCACGGCTCGGGATCGGTGACCGCGCAGGGTCTCGACGATGCCGCGGCCGATCGAGTCGTCGCCGATGACCGCGAACGGTCCGATCGGGATGGGGCCGCCGAACTCGTCGGCCATGCCGGTGATGACGCACGGGATCTCCTCGCCGCGCGCGGCCCACGCGACCGCGTAGGTGGAGTGGGTGTGCACGACGCCGCCGACCTCGGGCATGTTCCGGTAGACGTAGGCATGCGCCGCGGTGTCGCTCGACGGACTGCGCTCGCTCCCGGGAGTGCCCGGAACGACCGCCCCGTCGAGGTCGCACAGGATCATGTTCTCCGGCGCGAGATCGTCGTAAGAGACCCCCGAGGGCTTGATGACGAACAGGTCGGCTCCGGGCACGCGCCCGGACACGTTTCCTCCGGTCCAGACGACCAGGCCGTAGCGGACGAGTTCGCCGTGCAGGCGGGCGACGTCCGCGCGCACGGCGTCGATGGATGCGCTGATCTCGGGGCTGAAATCGGTCACGGGTCCTCCGTCGGGTCTCGTGCGGCTGGTCGACGTGCACCGACCGCGTGCAATGTTACCGGTAACAATTCTCCGGCGCCAGTCGCATGTCAGGGAAGCAAGATCTCGCGCGGTGCCGCCGCGGACGCCCGCGGCACGACGACGGGTGGCGCCGACGGCAGGACGGGTGCGCCGAGCACCGCCGCCACGACACGTCGGGCCTCACCCGCGAGGTCGATGCGCACGGTGGTGAGCGGCGGTCGGTAGAAAGCCGCGTCGGGATTGTCGTCGAAGCCGATCACGCTCACCTCTCCCGGAATGTCGAGTCCCGCTTCTCGGAGGCCGGCGATCAGACCCAGCGCCATCTGGTCGTTGGCGGCGACGACCGCCGACGGGCCGTCGGCGCGGGTGATCGCCGCGGCGATGTCGGGGGCGAGCGCCGCCGCGGTGACCGCGGTCCAGTCGCCCGTCCACATCGGCCCCGTCGTCGCGCGTGCGGCGAGCGCCTCGCGGACACCGTCGATGCGGGCGCGCGCTTCGAGCCAGTCGGCGGGGCCGGCGAGGTGGGCGATGCGACGATGCCCGAGCTCCCACAGGTGCGCGACGGCGAGCGCTGCACCCTCGCGCTGCCGCTGGTATCCCTCGCCGGCGTGCAGCGCCTCGACGGGCACGTCGGCATGAGCGGCGACCACCGCGTCGAGCGAGCGCTCGTGCGGGGCGAGCACGATGATCCCGTCCACCCCCTGGGCGCGCAGCCGGCCCGCGGCCTCGACGACCGACGCGGTGTCCTCGGCGTCGGCGTAGGCCGTCGCGATCCACCGGTCGGCGGCTCGGGCGGCCGTCTCCAGCGCCGCGATCCCCACCGCGGGACCGTACAGGGTCGCGTCGGAGGCGATCACGCCGAGGGTGCGGGTCGTTCGCGTGCCGAGCGTGCGCGCGGCGTTGTTCACCCGGTAGTCGAGCTCGGCCATGGCGGCGAGCACGCGCTCTCGCGTCTCGGGGCGGATGTGCGGATGGTCGTTGATCACGCGCGAGACGGTCTGCGTCGACACCCCCGCCCGCTCCGCGACCTGCCGCACGCCCGCACGCGCGGGATCGGTGCGTCCGGAGCGGGACGAGTCGGTCATGACCCCTCACAGTAGTGGGGGCTCGCCGCGCGCGACGGAGCGTCGCTCACGTGAAGGCGAGCACCTCGTCGCCCCAGCCGGCGCGAAGCGCGGCGTCGAGGTCGTCGACCACCCGGTCGACCCCGTCGATCACGAGCGTCGCGCGACGCTGCTCGTCGAAGGCCGGCCACGCGATCGCGTCGGCGGCATCGGGGGCGCCGCCGTGCGCGAACGCCGCCCAGCGACGCATCATCCGGTGCGAGATGCGCTGCGCCGCGTGCCGGCCGCCGAGGCGGAAGACCGGTCCCTTCGTCGGTCCGTCGACGGCACCCCACACATAGGGCAGCTCGCTGCCGTGGGTGGCACCGAGGCCGATGAGCCGCAGGAACGGCGTGGCGTGGTCGAAGCGGTACAGGTATGTCGGGGCGATGCGGGAATGACCCTCCACCGTCCACAGCGTGGGCATGCGGAAGCCGACGTCCCGCGCGATCCCGAGGCCCATGGCCCGATGCCGCGTGTCTTCGTAGGCGGTGCGCACCTGCTCCATCTCGGGGAGGGTGAGAAGGGGATCCTCCACCTTGAGGTCGGCGAACATCCGATCGATCTGATCATCGGTGATCGGCAGGAGCGGCGACTTCATGAAGCGGAAGAACGACGCCTCGTCCTTGTTCGTGCCGATCAGGAGCGGGATCGGAAGGGCCCGCCCCTCCGAGAGCACGGTGATCGGCGACTCCGGCACCAGGTCGCCGTCGATGATCGGCGAGAACGCGATGGTGCCCGGGTCGGCGGCGGGGATCTCCGCGAACACGCGCGTGGCGGCATCCACGATGCGCTCGGCCGGCACCTGTCGCAGCTTCGCCGGGTCGCGCTCGCCGAGGATCGTGAGGAAGCGGTCGGCGACGCGCTCGGAGCGCTCGCGCCCGTACACGCTCGAGACCGGCGACGATTCCGCGATGACACGGTGCACCAGCCCCTCGGCGCTAGGCACGGCGAGCAGCGTCGTGACCAGGCCACCTCCCGCGGATTCGCCGAACACCGTCACGCGAGACGGGTCGCCCCCGAACGCCGCGATGTTCGCCTGCACCCACGTGAGGGCCGCCAGCACGTCCTTGAGGGCGAGATTGCCGTCGAAGACGTGCTCGCCGTCGCTGAATCCGGAAAGGTCGAGGAAGCCGAGTCCGCCGATGCGGTAATTGATGGTGACGACGACGACATCGCCGGTGCGCGCCAGGCGGGCAGCGTCGTAGAGGGGCTGGCTGCCCGCGCCGAACGTGTAGGCGCCGCCGTGCACCCACACCATCACCGGCCGCGTCCGCGGGTCGGCGCCGTCGGGCACCCACACGTTGAGGAACAGGCAGTCCTCGTCCATCACCGGGTCGGGGCCGAGATCCATAGCCCTGTTCACCTGCTGCGGCGCGACGGCCCCGAACGCCGAGGCTGCGGTCACACCTGTCGGCACCGCGGCGGGCCGCGGGTCGCGCCACCGGGCTTCGCCCGTCGGCGGCGCGGCGTAGCGGATGCCGGCGAACAGGCGCACGCCGTCACGCTCGACGCCGGCGAAGGCCCCAGCGGCGCACGACACGATCGGCGCGTCCGGCATCGGCTCTCCCGCGTCGTCCATGCTTCCTCCGTCCCCGGCGCCCGGGCGCGCGAGCCTCCATTGTGACGGCTGGGGCACCGCTCCCGCCATCCGGGCAACCGACTGTTCACCCCCGCGCTCTGCCCAGGGCGTGCCCAGGCGTTCCGGCTACAGTGTCGTGGTCATCCCGTTGTGTAACTACCTGGCGGCCCGCGGTCGGCCAAGGCGGCACGAGTCGTCGCAGACCGCGGCGCACATCCACGGCATCCGGCCGTGGCAGGAACACAGGAAAGATGTATACGAGCGCCACCCCCAAGACGCCGGCACCGTCGCCGGCGTCGCTTCTCCGACAGACCGGCGCGGGCTACTTCCCGATCGCCCTCATTGCCCGCCTCCCGTTCGCGATGATGGTGGTCGGCGTGCTGACCCTCGTCGTCGCCGCCCGGGACTCGATCGCCCTCGGCGGGGCGACCTCGGCCCTGACGGGCCTCGGCACCGCCCTCATCGGCCCCCTGCTCGGGGCCGCCGCCGACAAATGGGGTCAGCGGCCGGTGGTGCTGATCGCCGGCCTCGTCAACAGCGGACTCCTCGCGCTGATCGCGTGGCTGGCCTTCTCCCCCGCACCGACCTCGACGCTGCTCGTGATCGCCTTCCTCATCGGGGCGTCCACGCCGCAGGTCGCGCCCCTCTCACGCAGCCGGCTGGTCGGCATCATCACGCGCGTGTACCCGCGCCCGCGGGCGGCTCGCGTGCTCAACGGCACGATGGCCTACGAGTCGGCCGCCGACGAGATGGCGTTCGTGTTCGGACCGGTGGTCGTCGGGCTGCTGGCCACGACCGCGGGACCGACGGCACCGGTGGTGGGCGCCGCCGTGCTCGCGGTCGTGTTCGTCACCGCCTTCGCGCTGCACCCGACCGCGACAGTGCGCGCGGCCGACGCAGCACCCGCCTCGCGGGCACCGGTGCGCGACCTCTTCCGATTCGGGGTGCTGGTCCCGGTGGCCGGCACGCTCGGCATGGGCCTGTTCTTCGGCAGCGCGCTCACTGCCCTCACCGCCTTCATGGCTGAGCGCGGGGCGCCGGAGCAGGCCGGCCTCGTCTACGGCGCCATGGGGCTCGGCTCGGCCGCGCTGGCGCTCGCGGTGGCCCTCTTCCCCGCCCGCTTCACCCTCGCCGCCCGGTGGACGACGTTCGGTGCCGTGCTCGCGGCGGGCGCCATCGCGCTCGGTCTCGTCACATCGGTCGCCGGCATGCTCGTCACGCTGCTGGTCGTCGGCATCGGGATCGGGCCGACCCTCGTGACGATGTACACCCTCGCCGCCGGCCGCGCACCGGCCGGACGCTCGGCCACGGTGATGACCATGCTGGGTTCCGGTGTGATCGTCGGCCAGTCGGCAGCATCCGCACTCGTCGGCGCACTGGCGGAATCGACCGGCGCGGGTACCGCCCTGTGGGCGCCGCTCGCGGCCGCCGCGCTCGTGCTCGGCGCGGGCGTCGCGAACGCGCTGCACACGCGCGGGCACTGACCGCCGACGACGCTGGTCGGGCCTGGGGTCAGAGATCAGCCGGGCCGATGTCTCCTTCGCCCTCCTCGCCGAGTTCGGCGACGACCGGGTCCTCCCCCTGCGAGTCGGGCTGCCCGGCACGGCCGGGAAGGTCGTCGACGGGGATCTGATCGATGTCGCCCGGGATCTGATCGGGGTCGTCCCCCGTCGCCGCAGGCGAGGGGTCGAGCACGTCCGGGTCGCCCTCGTCGCGGCGTTGCGTCATCTCCCATTCCGCCTGCGCCGGGTCTGCCGCAGGGTCCTGCGCGATGGTCGTGTCGCGTCCCGCGACGGGCTGCGCTCCGACGGTCGCTTCCTCGTCGCGCTCTTCCGGAATCTCATTCGCGGTGCTCATGCCGCCTCCTTCTCGTCGTCTCCACGTTCCCTCGGCTGCCCCGCTCGCTTCACCCCCTTGCCGTCCGGGCGCGCATCCGTTAGGCGTTGTCAACCCCCTGGGTCAGGCCCGCCGCGCGGCGCACAGTAACCAGACCGGACGAGCTCCGGCACGGAGGGGGACACACCATGACACCGAAGACGGATCAGCTGCCGGCTCACGACGACGATGTGATCGCTTCGCTGCGCGCCCTTCCGCCCCGCGCACCAGTCGAGCCCGCCCCGGCGCGCGAGAGGGTGCAGTGGATGCTGGTGGATCTCGACCGGTACGTGGTGTCGGTCGATGGACGGACAGTGGGCTTCATCGACGTCGTCGGCGCCGTCTTCGTGGCGCTCGGCGGCGCACGGTACGACCAGGCGGTGGAGATCGTGCAGACGTTGAGGTTCGAGCACGCCGTGGACACGCTCGCGAAGACGGAGGCCGCGTAGCACTGTGCTCCGGTCGCTTCAACCCCCTCGGGCCGGTTCCGGGCGACGCCTAGCGTCGTGAACCCGACGACGAAAGGACTCTCATGGCTCAGATCACCGAGAACATCGACGTGGACGTGCCGGTCACGGTCGCGTACAACCAGTGGACCCAGTTCGAGAGCTTCCCGAAGTTCCTCGACGAAGTCGTGGAGATCACGCAGACCGGCGACACGCACACCCACTGGAAGGTGAAGGTGGGCGGAGCCGAGCGCGAGTTCGACGCGGAGATCACCGAGCAGCACCCCGACGAGCGCGTCGCGTGGAACAGCACGGGCGGCGACACGGAGCACGCCGGCGTGGTGACCTTCCACAAGCTCAGCGACACCACGGCCCGCGTCACGGTTCAGCTCGATTGGGAGCCGCAGGGCGCGCTCGAGAAGATCGGCGACCTGGTCGGCGCGGGTGGCCACGCGGTCAAGAAGGACCTGAAGAACTTCAAGGAGTTCATCGAGGCTCAGGGCGCCGAGACGGGCGCCTGGCGCGGCGACGTCCCGCGCTGATTCACGGCTTCGGCGCCGGTGCGGCGATGCTCGCGAGGGATGCGGGTCGCAGCACCGGCGCCTCGTCGTCTCCCAGCACGGTGAACAGCGTATGGGTGCACGCGCGGCAGCGCACGATCGCAGCTTCGTCGTCGAGTTCGACGACGGCCTCGGCGAGCGCTCCGCTCGCTCCGCACGCGCCACACACGACGACGAGAGTCGTGACCTCCACGGCGAAGAGGGCGCCGAGCCGCCCGGCGAGCACGTTGCCGTCGAGCGGCGTGACCGGGTCTACCGGCCCTGCGGGGTGTTGTGCGCTCATCAGCTCAGCTCCCTCCGAATCGTTCTGTCCGCACGCGCCCCGCGTCGTGTCCTGAGGCGACGAGCGCGTCGGCGACGGCCTCGACGAAGCCCGTCGGACCGCACACGAAGATCAGCGGATCCATGGTCGGCGGCCACACCGCGTCGGCCAAAAGGTCGGCGCCGACGCGGCCCGTCCGGCCGTTCCAGCCGTCCGGCGCTGTACGCGTGTACACCCAGGTGGTCGTGACCCCCCGATCCTCGAAAGCCGAGATCTCCTCGGCGTAGAGCGCGTCTCCGGCGGAACGCACCGAGTAGAGCAGCCGCATCGGTGAGACGGAAGCGGATGCGGCGATGCGGGCGCGAGCGATCGCGACCAGGGGCACGACGCCCGATCCGCCGGCGATCAGCTGTACCGGCGACGGGTCGTCGGCGCGCCAGACGAAGTACGCCCCGAGCGGACCCTTCACCTCGAGTTCGTCTCCGGCGCGCACCTCGCGGACCAGATACGGCGAGACCTCGCCGTCCGGGATCTCGTCGACCGCGAGCTCGACCCTCGCCCCGCCACCCGAGGAGGCGAGGGAGTACGACCTCTCCGCCTGGTAGCCGTCCTCGGCGGTGAGCCGCACATCCAGGTGCTGACCCGGCAGATTCCCCGGCCATCCCGGAACGTCGAGCATGAGCACCCGGGCGTGCGGCGTGGTCGGCGTCACCGACACCACGCGCGCCGGGAGCCATGCGGAAACGGTCACCAGTAGCGTTCCTCGCTCCACGGATCCCCGTGCATGTTGTAGCCGTTCTGCTCCCAGAAGCCCGGTTCGTCGCGCTTGTGCATGACGATTCCTCGAACCCACTTCGCCGACTTCCAGAAGTAGAGGTGGGGGACCAGAAGGCGCGCGGGACCGCCGTGCTCGGGCGTCAGCGGCGACCCGTCGAACTCGAAGGCGATCCACGCCTTGCCGCCCAGCAGGTCGGCCATCGGCACGTTGGTGGTGTATCCGCCGTAGGAGTGGATCATGGCGTAGTCCTCGTCGGTGTCGATGCCGGCGAAGACCGCATCGAGCGAGACACCCCGCCAGTTCGTGCCGAGCTTGGACCACCGGGTGACGCAGTGGATGTCGGTCTCGATGCTCTCGACGCCGAGCGCGAGGAACTCCTCCCACGTCCACTGCGTGACCATGTCCTTCTCGGTGCGCAGCGAGAACCGCCACTCGTCGGTACTCACCTTCGGCGTGGGCCCCGCGGACAGCACGGGGAAGTCCTCGGTGAGGTATTGACCGGGCGGGAGGCGCGGGTCGGCCTCGCGCCGACGGGAGCCGAACCCGCGGGAGATGATCGCCATCGCCGGGCCTTTCTGCAGAGGTGTCGGGCGGATGTGATCAGGGTAGGGCGCGGCGCCGCCGCGCACCACACCGCGACCGCTCGGCGCGGCGGGTCATCGCCGGGCACGCGCGTCAGAGGCCGAGGATCTCCTTCAGCCGACGCGCGTTGCGCACCGCATGCCCCTCGCCGTCATTGTTGAAGTAGGCGACGACCGAATGCCCGCCATCGCGCCACTCGGTGATCCGCGCGGCCCACCAGTGCAGGTCGTCGTCGCTGTAGCTCCCGGCGTAGAGATGCTCGGTGTCCGGCCCGTGCAGCCTCACGTAGACGGTCTCCGCGGTGGCGCGCAGCACACACGGCAGGTGCGCGCCGCTCATCACGCAGGAGGCCGCGCCGTGCGATTCGAGCAGGCGGTACACCGCCTCGTCATCCCACGACCGATGCCTCAGCTCGACGGCGACGGGAACTCCACGCGGCATCGCCTCGAGCGCACGGGCCAGGCGCTCGTCGTCGCGCTCGAAGTCCGGTGGCAGCTGGAACAGGAGGAAGCCGGCCGCGTCGCCGAGAGCGTCGAGCCCGTCGCCGATCCGACGACCCCATTCGTCGGGGTCGCGCAGCTTGCGGGCGTGAGTCAGACCCCGAGGCGCCTTGACCGCCATGAGGAATCCGGGCGGTACCCGCTCGCGCCAACCCCCGAACACGGAAGCACGCGGCCACCGGTAGAAGCTAGCGTTGAGCTCGACGGTGTCGAACTCGGCCACGTACGCCTCGAGCCGCTTCGAGGAGGCGCCGGGCGGATACAGCACGTCCGTCCAATGGTCGTAGCTCCATCCCGACGTCCCGATCCTCACCTCGCCGGGCGTCATGCCTCTCATCCGTTCCTTCTCCGTCGAACCGGTCGTGGCGGGTATCCCTGCCTGCCGTTCCGATGTCGGAGAATCGCGCCGAGGTCGGAGGATGCGGCCGAGATCCTCCGACGTTGGACCGATTCTCCGACATCGACGCGTGCCGGGATGAAGGGCTGAGCGTCACGGCCTCAGCACGACCTTGATGCACCCGTCCTCCTTCTTCTGGAAGGTCTCGTAGAGCGCGGGAGCTTCTTCGAGGGATGCGTGGTGGGTGACGAGGTCGTCGATTCCCAACGGGTCGGCGGCGTCCTCGACGAGCGGCATGACGTCGTCGATCCAACGCTTGACGTTGCACTGCCCCATCCGCAGGCTGAGCTGCTTGTCGAACATCGTCTTCATCGGCAGCACGTCGGAATCCCCGCCGTAGACGCCGCTGATCGACAGCGTGCCGCCCCGACGCACCATGTCGATGCCGGAATACACCGCCGCCAGGCGATCCACACCCGCCTTGTCCATGACGGGCCGGGTGACAGCGTCGGGCAGGTGCCCGAGGGCGTGGTGCGCGGCTCGGATGAACGGTGCGCCGTGCGCCTCCATGCCGACGGCGTCGATAACGGCATCCGCCCCGCGCCCGTCGGTCTCGCTGAGCACCCGCTCGACCGCGTCGTCGTCGCCGTACGCCTCGACCCCGTGCCGGGCAGCCATGTCGCGCCGTTCGGCGACGGGGTCGATCCCGATGACCCGAAGGCCCCGGTGCGCACCGATCCGGGCCGCGAACTGCCCCACCGGGCCGAGCCCCAGCACCGCGAGGGTTCCCCCGTCCGGCACGTTCGCATAGTCGACGCCCTGCCAGGCCGTGGGGAGGATGTCGCTGAGGAACAGGTATCGGTCATCCGGCAGGTCCGCTCCGACGGGCACGGTGTTGTAGTCGGCCAGCGGAACCCTCAGCAGCTCGGCCTGACCCCCGGGGACCTGACCGTAGAGCTTCGTGTAGCCGAACAGCGATGCACCGGTGCCGTACTCGGTGACCTGCGTCGTCTCGCACTGCGACTGCAGCCCGCGTCGGCACATGAAGCAATCACCGCACGAGATGTTGAACGGGATGACGACCCGCTGGCCGGGTGACAGGTTCGTCACCGCGGCGCCGACCTCTTCGACGATGCCCATGGGCTCGTGGCCGAGCACATCCCCTGGATCGATGAACGGACCGAAGATCTCGTAGAGATGCAGGTCGGATCCGCAGATCGCCGTCGATGTGATGCGGACGATCGCGTCGGTCGGTTCCTCGATCCGCGGGTCGGGCACCGTCTCCACCGAGACGTTCCGCCGGCCCTGCCAGGTCAGTGCGCGCATGTCGATCCTTTCGTCGTGTCTGACCGTTCCAGTCGAACTGCCCGCGCGGGCTGTTGCGAGGGGGTTGACATCACACCCGCGGCGGAGGGTGGCGGCGTGATCGCGCACCGGGCAGTCTGGAGGCTCACCCACCCGAGGAGAACCTGCATGACCGACACGGCCGCTCGTCCCGACGATGTCTCCCGCACCGAACTCAACCCGCTCTTCGCCCGCGACGGCGAGGCGACGGACTTCCCGATCGACCGCCTTCCCGATGGCGAGTCCCTTCCCGACACGGCGTATCAGGTCGTGCACGACGAGTCGATGCTCGATGGGAACGCGCGCCTGAACCTCGCGACATTCGTCGGCACGTGGATGGACGCTTCGGCGGAGAAGCTCTACAAGGAGTCCGCCGACAAGAACATGATCGACAAGGACGAGTATCCGCAGACCGCGGAGATCGAGTCGCGCTGCTGGAAGATGATCGCGAACCTCTGGAACGTGCCGGACGCCGACGACGCGATCGGCACCTCCACCATCGGTTCCAGCGAGGCGTGCATGCTCGGCGGCCTCGCCCTCAAGCGCCGCTGGCAGCACGCGCGTCGCGCGAAGGGGCTGCCCACCGACAAGCCCAACCTGGTGCTGTCGTCGGCCGTGCAGGTGTGCTGGGAGAAGTTCTGCAACTACTGGGACGTCGAGCCGCGCTATGTTCCGATCTCCCGCGAGCACAAGGTGCTCGACGGACACGACCTGGCCGCCTACGTCGACGAGAACACGATCGGCGTCGTCGCGATCATGGGTGTCACCTACACCGGCATGTACGAGCCGGTCGCCGAGATCGCGAAGGCCCTCGATGCCATTCAGGCCTCGACCGGGCTCGATGTCAAGATCCACGTCGACGGCGCCTCGGGCGGGATGATCGCCCCTTTCCTCCAGCCCGACCTGGAGTGGGACTTCCGCGTCGAGCGCGTCGTGTCCATCAGCACGTCCGCTCACAAGTACGGCCTGGTCTATCCGGGTCTGGGCTGGGTCGTGTGGCGCTCGGTCTCCGACCTTCCGGAGGACCTCGTCTTCGACGTCACCTACCTCGGCGGCCACATGCCGACCTTCGCGCTGAACTTCTCCCGCCCGGGGGCTCAGGTTCTGCTGCAGTACTACCTGTTCCTGCGTCTCGGGTGGGATGGCTACCGCCGCGTGCAGCAGGCGTCTCAGGATGTCGCGGTGTACCTGGCGACCGAGATCGGCAAGATGGACGCGTTCGAGCTGTGGAACGACGGCACCGACATCCCGGTCTTCGCCTGGCAGCTCGCCGACGGCCACACCGACCGGTGGAATCTCTACCATCTGTCGGAGCGTCTGCGCCTGAAGGGATGGCTCGTGCCCGCCTACCCCATGCCCGACGGACTCGACGATCTCGTCGTGCAGCGCATCGTGGTGCGCAACGGCCTGTCGCACAGTCTCGCCGATTCGCTGCTGCGCGACATCCGCGAGGCCGTCGATCACCTCGATCGCCTCGAGACCCCGATGCCGGTGGAAGGTCAGACGACCGCCTTCACACACTGAGCCGGGCCGCGGCCGCATTCGGTGTCGCACGCCTCACGTAGATTGCGCGCGTGAACAGTGCGACACCCGGGCGTGCGATGTCGCCGCCGCATGCGATGCCGGGGCCGTGTCTCCTGTGCGGCGGCAGCCGCGGCACCCGCGCCGACGACGGATGGCGGTGCGCGGTGTGCCTGTGGCGTTACGGCGACGCACCCGACGCCGACCTCCCGCCGCCGCGGGTCGACGTGGTCTACTACCTGCGGTTCGACGCGAGGGTGAAGATCGGCACGTCCGCCCGTCCCCGGCAGCGGCTGGCAGCGATCCGGCACGACGAACTCCTCGCCTTCGAACCGGGTGATCGCGCCCGCGAACGCGAGCGCCACATCCGGTTCGCCGCCCTGCGAGAAGGGGGCGAGTGGTTCCGCGCCGACCGCGACCTGCTGTCCTTCGTCGCCGACCTGCGCGGTGACACCGACCCGTGGCATGCGTATGCGCGCTGGATCGGCGACGCGTATCGGGCCCGAGGGTGATACCGGCGTGGTGGACTGGACGCATGGCCTCCTCCACCCCCACGCCCGTCGCCCTCGTCACCGGCGCCTCGTCCGGCATCGGCCTCGCGACCGCCCTCGCCCTCCTCGAGAAGGGCTGGGCCGTCTACGGGGGCGCGCGCCGCGTCGACCGGATGAACGCCATCAGCGACGCCGGCGGAACAGCGATCGAACTCGACGTGACCGACGGGGCGTCGATGACGGCCGCGGTCGACCGCATCGTCGGCGAGCGCGGCCGCATCGACGTGCTGGTGAACAACGCCGGCTACGGCTCCTACGGGGCCCTCGAAGACGTTCCGCTCGACGAAGCGCGGCGGCAGTTCGACGTCAACATCTTCGGCCTGGCCCGCCTGACCCAGCTCGTGCTGCCGACGATGCGCCAGCTCGGTCGCGGGCGCATCATCAACATCTCCTCGATCGGCGCGCACATCTACGAGCCCCTGGGCAGCTGGTACCACGCCACCAAGTTCGCCGTCGAGGGGCTCAGCGACTCCCTGCGCCTGGAACTGGCACCGCACGGCATCGACGTCGTGATCGTGCAGCCGGGCCCCGTGCGCACCGAGTGGAACACCATCTCGCGCGAGAGCCTCCTCGAGCACTCCGGCGATGGCGCGTATGCGGGGCAGGCCCAGCGGATGTACGCGAACTACACGCGCGTCGACGAGGGACCGATGTCGGCCTCGCCCGAGGACGTCGCCCGGACGATCGTGACGGCCGTGACCACGAGCCGCCCACGCAGCCGCTACGCGGTCCCGTTCTCGGCGGGACTCATCGTGAGACTGCGGCGTACGCTTCCCGACCGGGTCATGGATGCGATCCTCTCCCGGATGGCGTGAGGACGACCCGATGACCCGCTCACTCGACTCCCTGTCCGCCGACGGCCAGGCCTTCCTTGCCGACTACCACCTCGCCACCCTGTCGACCATGGCCAAGGACGGCGGCATCCACGTCGTCGCGGTCGGCTACACCGTGCACGAGGGCGTGGTGCGGATCATCACCTCCGACGGCAGCCAGAAGGTGCGCAACATCGAACGCGATTCCCGGGCGAGCGTGGGTCAGGTGGCGGGGCCGCAGTGGATGTCGATCGCCGGCCGTGCCGTGATCGAGCGCGATGTCGATGCCGTCGCGCTGGCTGAGCGTCTCTACGGCCTGCGGTATCGCACGCCGCGCCCCAACCCGCAGCGGGTGGTCATCCGGCTCACCCCCGACCGCGTTCTGGGTTCGGCGCCGCTCTTCACCGCCTGACTGCGCCCGTCGGCCCCGGCAGGCAGAAGTGCCGAACGCGCCGAGACACCCCGAACCGCGCGAGACACGCCGCGATGCGTGGTGTTTCGCGCGGTTCGGCGTTTCTCGTGTGGCCGAGGTCAGCGGATGCGCTCGGGACGGAATCCGTATCCGACGATGCGTGCGGCGAGCGGCCGCAGCAGCGGCAGCGCGAGGCGCATCGCGATGCGCTGCCGGCGGGTCGGCGGGTTATCGAGGATCTTCACGCCACGGCCGGTCGCGATCCGGGCATGGACGGCGCGCTGGATGCGCTGCATCATGGCGGTGGGACGCTCACGCCGACCCTGCACCGCCGACGCCGCCCGGTCGATCACCGATTCCGCCCCGGATCGGAGGGCGGGTGCGAGCAGGCGCGCGGCGGCGACGGCGTCCTGCACGGCGTAGTTGATCCCCACACCGAACGCCGGCGACATCGCATGCGCCGCGTCGCCGATCAGCAGGGCACCGGGCGTGTGCCACCGGTCGAGGCGGTTGATCTGCACCGAGAGCAGCTTGACGTTCTCGAACGAGCCCAGTTCGGCGGCCTCGGCGGCCAGTCGCGGCACGGCGCGCGCGATCCGCGCCCGGAAGGCGTCGACCCCCTCCGCACGGAGCGCGTCGAAGGACCCCTTCGGGATGAGCATGCCGCTCTGCAGGTATCCGGGCCGGGGAAACGTCACGAGCATCGTCTCCTCGCTGATCCACGCCAGGGTGTCGGGCAGAGGCGTCGGTGGTTCCGGCAGCCGGAACCAGGCCACATCGGCCGGTACGCCATAGTCCCGCGGCTGCATCCCGAGCGCCTCGCGCACCGTCGAATCGCGACCGTCGGCGGCCACGGTCAGCGAAGCCTCGACCCCGAGGTCACCTTCGGCCGTGCGCGCGTGCACGCCGGAGACCCGGCCATCCGCATCCCGGCGCACGCCCGTGACCTCCGCCCCCATGATCAGGCGGAACGACGGATGCTGCCTCCCGGCCTCGGCGAGCATGTCGAGCAGGTCCCACTGCGGCATGAGGGTGAGGAAGCGGTTCGGCTTCGGCAGCGAGGTGAAGTCGATCGCGTGCACCCGCACGCCGTTGACCACCGCGTCGAGCTTCGGCAGCGGCTTGTGCGCGATGGCGTCGAACGCCGAGCGCAGGCCGAGGTCGTCGATCAGGTTCAGCGTCGACGGATGGACGGTGTCACCCCGGAAGTCGCGGAAGAAGTCGTCGTGCTTCTCGAGCACGACGACATCCACTCGCTCGCGGGCGAGCAGCAGTCCGAGCAGGACCCCTGCCGGTCCCCCGCCGGCGATGCACACCTGCGTGCGGAGCGTCATGCCGCCACGCTATCGCGAGGCCGCCATCGGGGTAAGGCAGCGTCACGACGATCGACGGGTGTGGGTTCAGCCGAGGGTGCGCTCCAGCGCCGTGGTGATGTCGGCGACGAGATCATCGACGTCTTCGAGACCCACTGAGAGCCGCAGGTGCCCGAAGCGCCGGAACGCCTCGGGGTAGTTCTCCGCGCCGCCTCGCGTCTCGGTGCCCACGTGCACGATCAGCGACTCGTCGTGCCCGAGGGAGAACGCCGAGGTGATGACGCCCAGCTGCGACACGAACGTGTTCTGCAGGTCGGCGTCGCCGTCGAGCGCGAACGCGAGCATGCCGCCGTAGCCGCGCCCGACGAACTGCCGGGTCGCGACCTCGTGGTCGGGGTGGTTGCTGAGACCCGGATAGGCCACGAACGCGATGCGCGGATCCGCGTCGAGCAGCCGGGCGATCGTCGTCGCGGAGGCGAAGTGCTGCTGCAGGCGCAGGGGCAGCGTCACCGATCCGCGCAGGATCAGCCAGGCGTTGAACGGCGAGATCACCCCGCCCACGTCGACCAGCGCATCCCGCCTGACGCGGTCGACGAGCCCGGCGTCGCCGATGACCGCACCGCCGAGGGCGTCACCGTGGCCGTTGATGTACTTCGTGAGGGAGTGGATGACGAGGTCGGCCCCGTCGTAGAGCGGCCGGTAGAACGGGGGCGGGGTGAAGGTGCTGTCGACCGTGAAGATCGCGCCCACCTCGTGCGCGATATCGGCGAGACCCCGGATGTCGGCGACCTGCGTGGTGGGATTGGCGATGGTCTCGACGTGGATCATGCGCGTCTCGGGCCGCAGCGCCGCCCGCACCGCAGCGGGATCGGACACGTCGACGAAGGTCGCCTCGATGCCGTACCGCTCCGGCAGCAGCTCACTGAACAGGCGCCACACGGCTTCGTATCCCACGTCGGAGACGACGACGTGATCGCCGCTCTTCAAGAGGGTGAAGAACACCGCGTGCAGTGCCGCGACCCCCGACGCGAACACCGCCGCCGCCTCGCCGCCCTCCATCGCGGCGAGCTTGCGCTCGAGCGCGATCTGGTTGACGCCGCCGTTCCGGGTGTAGACGAGCCCCTCGGTGTCGGACCAGTCGATGGTCGAGGGATCCTCCGGGAGCACGTAGGAGTTCGCCATCACGAGAGGCGTCCGCAGGGCGCCGGTGCCGGGGTCGGGTGCGTTGCCGCCGTGCACCGCCCACGTGGCGTCGCGCACGGAATCGGGATCGCTGCGGTTCGGACGGATCGTCATCCCCCGATCCTGCCGTCGGCTCCCGATGGTGTCCACACGACCGCGCGTGCAGCGGCGACCGTTGACGCCGGGCGCTCGGCTGGGTACGTTCAGGCGGCACAACGAGAGGATGTCCCATGATCGAATCCGCACCGTGGCTGACGGTGATCCCTCCGGTCGTGGCGATCGTCCTCGCGATCGTCACGAAGAAGGTGATGATCAGCCTGGGCGCCGGCGTTCTCGTCGCCGCGCTGCTCATCGCCGAGTTCGATCCCCTGCGCACGCTCGCGCTCGTATGGGAATCCTTCGCGGTGCTGTTCTGGGAGGACGGCGCCCTCAACACCTGGTACATCTACATCCTGCTGTTCATCGTTCTCCTCGGGGTGATCGCGGCCTTCATCCTCATGTCCGGCGGCACCCAGGCGTTCGCCGATTGGGCCGTGAAGCGCATCCGCACCCGCCGCGGTGGGCAGATCCTGCCTGCGATCCTCGGCATCGTCATCTTCATCGACGACTACTTCAACGCCCTTGCGGTCGGCCAGATCAGCCGGCCCGTCACCGATCAGCACCGCATCTCGAGGGCGAAGCTCGCGTACATCGTCGACTCGACGTCGGCGCCCATCGCGGTGCTCGCCCCGTTCTCCAGCTGGGGCGCCTACATCATCGGCATCCTCGCCCCGATCGTCGCCGCCTCGACCCTCAGCATCAGCAGCGTCGAGGCGTTCCTCGGCGCCGCGGCGTCGAACTACTACGCGATCGCGGCCGCCCTGCTGGTGTGGCTGGTCATCGTCTTCCGGGCGGACTTCGGCGCGATGCGCCGCGAGGAGCGGCGCGCCCTCGTGGAGGGTCGCCCGTACGCCGACGGCGAGGTGATCCCCGGGCAGCTCACCGACAACCTCCCCGTGCACCGCCCCGGAGCCAAGCGGGCGATCATCGTGCCGTTCGTCGCCCTCGTGATCGGCGTCTTCGCGGGCATCGTGTGGACCGGGTACTCCGCGTCGGGATCATGGGCGCCGGTGGACATCCTGGCCTCGACCGACACGAGCCTCGCCCTCATCTACGGTGGCATCCTCGGGCTCGCGTGCGCGATCTATTACTACGTGCGCTACACGAACGACAACCCCCGCTTCGGCTGGAGCAGCTTCGGGCAGGGATGGCTCGGCGGCCTCAAGGCGATGTCTCCGGCGATCGGCATCCTCATCCTGGCGTGGATGCTCGGCGGTCTCATCGACATGCTGGGCACGGGTGCATATCTCGGTGAACTCGTCGAGGCGTCCGACGTGCCGCCGGCCTGGCTCATCCCGATCGTGTTCCTGCTCGCCGCGGCGATGGCCTTCTCGACGGGCACGTCGTGGGGATCGTTCGGGCTCCTGCTGCCGATCGTCGGCGGCATCGCCAACGCGGTGGATGCGCCGGAGCTGCTGCTGCCCATGCTCGGCGCCGTGCTGGCCGGTGCGGTCGCGGGCGACCACAGCTCCCCCATCTCCGACACGACGATCCTGTCCTCGACCGGAGCCGGCTGCAACGTGATCACCCACGTCGTCACGCAGCTGCCGTTCGTGGCCGTCGCCGCCGTCTCGGCGCTGCTCGGCTACGTCGTGCTCGCCGCGACGACGCTGGTGTGGCTCGGGCTGATCGTCACCGTCGTGGCTCTGGCCGGCGGCGTCCTCGCGATCCGCGCGATCAGGAAGCCTGTGGAAGAGGAAGCGGCTGCGCGGCCCGACGAGGCTCGGCCAGCTTGACCAGCACGACGCCGGCGAGCACGAGCACGCCGCCGACGACCTGAACCGGCTGCGGCGCCTCGCCGAGCAGCAGCCACGCCAGGAGCGCTGCCGCGAGCACCTCGGTGAGCCCCACGAACGACGCGAGGCGGGCGCCGAGGCGCCGCGCGGCGGCGATGCCGCTGACGTACGACACCGCTCCCGTGACCACGCCGAGCACGAGCACCACGACCCACCAGGGCGCGGCGAAGGAGGCGAACTCCACCGTGCCGGTGCCGACACCCATCGGCAGGATGCCGGCCCCGGCCGCGACGGCGAGGATCACCACGGCGACCAGGAGGCCCCCCGCAGCGAGGGTGACCGGCGGGAGGCCGTGCGAGTCGTCGCCCGAGACGAGATAGTAGACCGCGAGTCCGACCATCGCCCCGAGCGCCCACGCGATGCCGCCGACGCTCACGGACACGCCGCCGAGGACGCCGAGCAGCAGGAGCAGGCCGACCGCCGCCACCGCCGCTCCCCCGAGCGTCAGAGACGTGGGTCGCTGCCCACGTCGCAGCCACAGCCACAGCACCACCGCGACGGGCGCGGTGTACTCCACCAGGAGCGCGACACCCACGTCCATCTGCGCCACGGCGAAGAAGAAGCACAGCTGAGCGCCCGCGACGGCGAACAGCCCGTACAGGAGCACGGTCGGCAGCGCGCGGCGCACCGTTCCCCACCGGCCACGGAGGGCCATCGCGCCCGGGATCGCGAGCAGGGCCGCGGCGATCGCCACGCGCGCGAGCGTCGCAGAACCCGCGGTCCAGCCGATCTCGAGGAGCCCCTTTCCGAGGCTCCCCGACAACCCGAACGCAACCGCGGCGACGAGGGCGAAGGCCATGCCGCCGGCCGCGGTCCCCACGCGGGTGTCATGTGCGAAGGAGCTCATGACTCATGACACTACGATCATCGTTGGTAATGTGTCAAAATGACGTTCGCTCCTGACACGGTCGAAGCGCTGGAGTCGTCGGTGCACCTGGCGAACTCCGCGCTCGCTCCCGACACGCTCACGACGATCGAGGCGCTGCAAGAGTTCTACGTGCGCTTCGCCTACACCGGCGCCGCGCCCACCGCGGCCGACCTCGAGCCGGTCCGCGCGATCCGCCCCCGGCTGCGCGCGCTGTTCGTCGCCGACCGCGACGATGCGGTCACCCTCGTGAACGCGATCCTCGCCGAGCAGGGCGCCGTGCCGCAGCTCACCCGGCATGGCGATACCGACTGGCACATCCACGCCACGACCGATGACCGCCCGATCCACGAGCGGATCCTCGTGGAGACGGCGATGGCCATGATCGACGTCATCCGCGCCGACGAGACGAGCCGGTTCGGCCGGTGCGCCGCAGAGGACTGCGACGGCGTCGTGATCGACCTGTCGCGCAACCGGTCGCGCAAGTACTGCTCGACCGCGTGCACGAACCGCGAGGCGGTCGCCGCCTACCGCGCGCGCCGGCGGGCCTGAGCGGCCGGCGGCCCAGAACGGCGCGCGTCACTCGTCGGCGGTCTCCTGCTTGCCGCGCATGACCAGCTGCGGATCGGGTTCGCCGATCACGTCGTGATCCTTGCCCTCGTAGTCGAACTGATTGAGGAAGAACCGCATCGCGTTCAGCCGCGCTCGCTTCTTGTCGTTGGAGCGCACGATCGTCCACGGCGCGTGCTTCTTGTCGGTGCGGCGGAACATCTCCTCTTTCGCGGCGGTGTAGTCCTCCCACCGGTCGAGCGAGGCGATGTCCATCGGCGACAGCTTCCACTGGCGCACCGGATCGAGCTGACGCATGGCGAAACGGGTGCGCTGCTCGGTGCGCGAGACGGAGAACCAGAACTTCGTGAGGTGGATGCCGCTGTCGATCAGCATCTTCTCGAAGGTCGGCGCCTGATCCATGAAGGTCTCGTACTCCTCGTCGGAGCAGAAGCCCATCACGCGTTCGACGCCGGCACGGTTGTACCAGGAGCGGTCGAACATGACGATCTCACCCGCGCTCGGAAAGTGCTTCGCATAGCGCTGGAAGTACCACTGGCCCTGCTCGCGCTCGGTCGGCTTCGTGAGGGCGACCACCCGCGAGGAGCGGGGGTTCAGGTGCTCGGTGAAGCGCTTGATGGTGCCGCCCTTTCCCGCCGCGTCACGCCCCTCGAAGAGGATCATGGCGCGTCCGCCGGTGTCTTCGAGCCAGTACTGGAACTTCAACAGCTCCACCTGCAGCCGGTACTTCTCGATCTCGTACTCGTCGCGATCCATGCGCTCGGCGTAGGGATAGCCCTCCTGCCACGTGTAGACCGGATTCCCCTCGGGATCGATCAGGTCCGGGTCGGGTGTGTGCCCGTTCGCGACGGAGTAGCCGCTCTCGCGGAGGTGCTCGATGTACTCGCGCAGGCTCTGGGTCCGCAGGTCTTCCATGATTCGGGATCCTGTCAACGTGTCGTGGCGAACGGGTTAACGACATCTTGCCGCCCGACGGAGCGCGTCGGCGGCGCTCCGTGACGAGGATGAGCCCCCCCAGCGCCCTCCATGACGACATAATTCGCCACCCGCGTCCGGCGACGGCTTATCTTCGTCGTCATGACCGACTCCCCCGTTCCCGTCCTCGATCTTTCCCTGCTCGACGACGGCCCCGAAGCCGCCGACCGCTTCCGCGCCGAGCTGCGTCGCGCCACCCACGAGGTGGGCTTCTTCAGCCTCGTCGGACACGGCATCCCCGACGAGCTGCAGGAGCGCCTGCTGACGACCTCTCGTGCGTTCTTCGCCCTGCCCGACGAGGCCAAGCTCGAGATCGAGAACCTCACCTCACCGCACTTCCGCGGGTACGCCCGCCTCGGCGGCGAGCTGACGCAGGGTCAGGTCGACTGGCGCGAGCAGATCGACATCGGTCCCGGTCGTGAGCCGATCGAGCGCGGCCCGGAGGACCCGGCCTACGTCGTCCTCGAAGGGCCGAATCTGTGGCCGAGCGCGCTCCCCGAGCTGCGCGAGGTGGTCGAGGAGTGGTCCGAGACGCTCACCGCGATCGGGCGGCGCCTGCTCGAGGCGTGGGCGCAGTCGCTCGGCGCGGAGCCGCACACGTTGCTGGACCTCTTCGCCGAGGACCCGCAGACCCACCTCAAGATCGTGCGCTACCCGGGCGTACCCGATGACGCGCCGTCTCGCCAGGGCGTGGGCAAGCACAAGGATGCAGGCGTCCTGACGCTGCTGTGGATCGAGCCCGGCGCCGGCGGGCTCCAGGTTCAGTACGAAGGGGAATGGCACGACGTGCCCCCGGTCGAGGGCGCCCTCATCGTCAACATCGGCGAACTGCTGGAGTGGGCGACCGACGGATACCTGCGCGCGACGGTGCACCGGGTGATCGCTCCCGCCGAAGGCACCGAGCGCATCTCGGTGCCCCTGTTCTTCAACCCCGCGCTCGCGGTGCAGATGCCCCGTCTCGACATCGACGAGCAGTACCGGTCGACCTCGCGGGGCATCGAGCAGGACCCCGACAACGTCATCCACGGCACGTACGGGGAGAACCAGCTGAAGTCGCGGCTGCGGGCCCACCCCGACGTGGCTGCCATCCACCACCCGGAGCTCCTCGAGGAGTCCCGCAAGGCCTGAACACCTCACGAGAGAGTTCGTTCGCCTCGATGTCGTACGCCGGCAGTACCATCCCGGCATGGCGTTCATCGAGGCGAACGAACTCGTCAAGACGTACCGACCCAAGGGCGCGCCCGTGCTGCGCGCCCTCGACGGACTCGATCTGTCCGTCCCCGAGGGGACCGTGGCGGCCCTTCTCGGTCCCAACGGCGCCGGCAAGACGACGACCGTGAAGGTGCTCACCACCCTCATCCGGCCCGATTCCGGCTCGGCCACGATCGACGGGGTCGACCTGCTCGCCGACCCGCAGGCGATCCGGCGCATGAGCGGTGCGAGTGGCCAGTACGCCGCCGTCGACGAGAACCTCACCGGGTTCGAGAATCTGCTGATGGTCGGTCTGCTCTACCACCTGGGGCGACGTGAAGCGACGCGTCGCGCCCGGGAGCTCATCGAGCTGTTCGATCTGGTCGAGGCGCAGAACCGTCCGGTCAAAGGTTTCTCCGGCGGCATGCGGCGACGCATCGACCTCGCCGGCGCCCTCGTGATCAACCCGCCGGTGCTGTTCCTCGACGAACCGACGACCGGACTCGACCCGCGAAGCCGTCTGGCCCTGTGGGATGTCATCGAGTCCCTCGTCGACGGCGGCACCACGGTGCTCCTGACCACGCAGTACCTCGAAGAGGCCGACCGGCTCGCGGACTCGATCTCGATCATCGACGCCGGCCGCGTGATCGCCGAAGGCACCGCCGACCAGCTCAAGGCTTCCGTCGGCGGACAGCGCGTGGCCGTCACGGTCGTCGACGACGCTCAGGTGGCGCCGGCGCGCGAGATCCTGCAGCGCTACGGCACGGGCCCGGCCGCAACCGACGGCGATCGCACGGTCGTCGCACCCGTCGCCGACGGCGCGGCGGCCCTCGCGCGCATCATGGCCGACGCGGCGGACGCAGGCATCACCCTGCACGACGCCGGCATGCGGCGCCCCACGCTCGATGACGTCTTCCTGCAGCTGACCGGTCATGCCGCCGAGGGCGACGACGAGGAGACGGCGGCATGACGACCACCGGCCCCGGCACCGAACGCCCCGTCCGCACGACGCTCTCGCCCCTTCCGGGATCGCCGCTGTCACGCTTCGTCTCCGACGGCTATGTCGCCACGTGGCGCAACATCAAGAAGATCGTGCGCGTGCCCGACATCCTCGTGTTCACGCTCATCCAGCCGATCATGTTCGTGCTGCTGTTCACCTTCGTGTTCGGATCGTCGATCGACGTGCCGGGCGAGGACTACACGTCGTTCCTCATGGCCGGCATCTTCGCGCAGACGATCGTGTTCGGCTCCACGTACTCCGGTTCAGCGATGGCGCAGGACCTGAAAGACGGCACCATCGACAGGTTCCGCACCCTGCCGATGAACCCGTCGGCGGTGCTCATCGGCCGAACGCTCGGCGATCTCGTGATCAACGTTCTGTCGCTCGTGGTCATGATGCTCACCGGACTCGCGGTCGGCTGGCGCGTGGAGTCCTCGGCGGTGGATTTCGTGATCGGCGTCGGACTGTTGGCCCTGTTCTCCTACGCGTTCTCGTGGGTGATGGCCTTCCTCGGCATCCTGGTGCGCAGCCCCGAGGTCATCAACAATGCGTCGTTCCTGATCCTCTTCCCGGTCACCTTCATCTCCAACGCCTTCGTGCCCAGCGAGAACCTGCCGGGCCCCCTTCGGGTCTTCGCCGAGTGGAACCCGGTCTCCGCGCTGGTGCAGGCGGTCCGCGAGCTGTTCGGCAACGCGCCGAGCAGCGCGGCATCGACCGGCTCGTGGCCGCTGGAGCATCCGGTCGTCTATGTGCTGATCTTCACGGCCGGCATGTTCCTGGTGTTCGTGCCGCTGTCGGTGCGCCGATTCCAGTCGCTGGACCGCTGAGAAGCGATGTGTCGTCATGTGACGACACCGGTTCGCCAGGCGAGGCGCCGACGGCGCAGAATAGCCGGGATGTTCTCGACGTGTCACTGTTGTCTGTAGCGCATAAGCGCTTCTTCGACGACCCATCCTCCGCGCGACCGCGCGCGGACACGACACTCCAGGATCCCCCGTGCGCTACGCCGAATCGATCGCCGAGCTCATCGGCAACACCCCGCTGGTCCGCCTCACATCCGTGACCGAGGGCATACGCGCCACCGTTCTCGCGAAGGTCGAGTACCTCAATCCGGGCGGCTCCGCGAAGGATCGGATCGCGCTCGCGATGATCGACGAGGCTGAGCGCGCGGGGCTGCTGAAGCCCGGCGGCACCATCGTCGAACCGACCAGCGGCAATACCGGGGTCGCCCTGGCGATCGTCGCCCAGCAGCGCGGCTACCGCATGATCTGCGTCGTGCCCGACAAGTTCGCCGGCGACAAGGTCGCCACCCTGCGCGCCTATGGCGCCGAGATCGTCAACGTGCCGACGGCAGTGCCGCCGGAGCACCCCGACTCCTACTACTCCGTCTCCGATCGACTCGCCCGGGAGATCCCCGGCGCGTTCAAGCCCGACCAGTTCTCCAACCCGGCCGCCCCCCGCAGTCACTACGAGACCACGGGGCCGGAGATCTGGCGCGACACCGACGGCCGGGTGACGCACTTCGTCGCCGGCGTCGGCACCGCCGGCACCATCTCGGGAACCGGCCGCTACCTGCACGAGGTCTCCGACGGCCGCGTGCAGATCATCGGCGCGGATCCGGTCGGCTCGATCTACTCCGGCGGCCCCGTGCACGGCTTCCTCGTGGAGGGGGTGGGCGAAGACTTCATCCCGCCGAATTTCGACCCCGACGCCGTCGACGGCTTCGAGCGCGTCTCCGACGCGGAATCGTTCGAGATGACGCGGCGCCTCGCCACCGAGGAGGGCCTGCTCGTCGGCGGCTCGAGCGGCATGGCCGTCGTCGCCGCCCTCCGCACCGCGCGCGACCTTCCGGAAGAGGCCGTCGTCGTGGTGCTCCTGGCCGACGGCGGCCGCAGCTATCTCAACAAGCTCTTCGACGACGCGTGGCTCGCCGCCCACCTGCCGTCATCCGATGACACCGACCCCGAGGACACCCCATGAGCTCTCCCCTCGCCCGCGACTTCAACAGCCTCGCCGTGCACGCCGGTCAGGAGCCGGATGCCACCAGCGGCGCCGTGATCCCCCCGGTCCACTTCTCGTCGACGTTCGTGCAGGACGGCATCGGCAACCTGCGCGACGGCTACGACTACGGGCGCGCCGGCAACCCCACCCGCACGGCGCTGGAGCGGCAGCTCGCCGCGATCGAGGGCGCCGACTTCGGCCTGTCTTTCGCGTCGGGCCTCGCGGCGGAAGACGCGCTGCTGCGCGGGGTGCTGCGCCCGGGCGATGAGATCCTCCTCGGAAACGACGCCTACGGCGGAACGTATCGCCTGATCTCGAAGATCCTCGTCCCCTGGGGCGTCACGGTGCGCGTCGCCGACCTCAGCGACCCGAGCGCCGTCGAGCAGGCGCTGTCGGAGACGACCCCGAAGCTGGTCTGGGTGGAGACGCCGAGCAACCCGCTGCTGCGGGTGACCGACATCGCCGCGCTCGCGCGGTCCGCCCATGAGGTCGGCGCCCTGCTCGTCGTCGACAACACCTTCGCGACTCCGGCACTGCAGCGCCCGCTCGCTCTCGGCGCCGACGTCGTGGTGCACTCGGCGACCAAGTACCTCGGCGGGCACTCGGATGTCGTCGGCGGCGCGATCATGACCTCCGACGCCGACATCCACGAGAAGACGAAGTTCCTGCAGTTCGCCGCCGGCGCCGTCTCGGGGCCGCTCGATGCCTGGCTCACCACGCGTGGCATCAAGACGCTCGGCATCCGCATGGAGCGCCACAGCACCAACGCCCAGCGCATCGCGGAGGCGCTTGTCGACGACCCGCGCGTGACCGCGGTGCACTACCCCGGACTGCCCTCGCATCCGGGCCACGACATCGCAGCAGCCCAGATGTCGGGCTTCGGCGGGATCGTCTCGCTCGATCTGGCGACCGGCGCGCAGGCGCGGGCCTTCTCGGAGGCGACGAAGCTGTTCACCCTTGCCGAATCGCTCGGCGGCGTGGAGTCGCTGCTGAACTATCCCGACGCGATGACCCACGCCTCGGTGCGCGGCACCGAACTCGCCGTGCCCGAGACCCTGGTGCGGCTGTCGGTCGGCATCGAAGGCGTCGACGACCTGCTCGCCGACATCGATCAGGCGCTGGCGTCCACGACCTGACCCGCACACCCGTGGCACGAGCCCCGCGCTGTGGGGACGCACCCCGGTATTGCGGGCGTGTGCGACGATGACGACATGGCGAAGAAGCCTCCTGCCTCCGACATCGACGAATCCCGCCTGCGCGTCTCCGACCGCAAGAGCAAAGCGGTGGGGATTCCCGCCGTCCTCCACGCGCTGCAGATCTCGCAGCAGCAGATGGGGACGGTGCGATCGCTGCGCACGCTTTCGCGGGTGAACCAGAAGGACGGCTTCGACTGCCCGGGATGCGCGTGGCCGGAGGAGGACAAGCGTCACCTCGCGGAATTCTGCGAGAACGGCGCGAAGGCGGTCGCCGAAGAAGCCACCGTCCGCCGCGTCGGCGCCGACTTCTTCGCCGATCACTCCGTGGCCGAGCTGCGCGCGCACGACGACTGGTGGCTGGGGCAGCAGGGGCGCCTCACCGAGCCGGTGTACCGGGAGGAGGGAGACACCCACTACCGCCCCATCAGCTGGGACGCGGCGCTGGAGATCGTCTCCGACGCCCTTGCTGCGTTGGACGAACCCGACCGGGCCGTCTTCTACACGTCCGGCCGCACCTCGAACGAGGCCGCCTTCCTGTATCAGCTCCTGGTCCGCGGGATCGGCACGAACAACCTTCCCGACTGCTCGAACATGTGCCACGAGTCCAGCGGCTCGGCGCTCACCGAGACGATCGGCATCGGCAAGGGAACCGTCTCCATCGAGGACATCCATCAAGCCGACCTGCTCATCGTCGCCGGTCAGAACCCCGGCACGAATCACCCTCGGATGCTCTCCGCACTCGAGAAGGCGAAGCACCGGGGTGCGCGGATCATCGCGATCAACCCGCTCCCGGAGGCGGGTCTGCTGCGCTTCGAGAATCCGCAGACGGTTCGCGGGGCGCTCCTCGGCGGCACGGCCATCGCCGATGATTTCGTCCAGGTGCGACTCGGCGGCGACCAGGCGCTCTTCCACGGCATCGCCAAACACCTCCTCGAGGCCGAGAGCGCCACCGGCGGCGTCCTCGATCACGAGTTCATCGCCGCTCACACGAGCGGGATCGACGCCTTCCGTGCGCTCATCGACGACGTCTCGTGGACCGACCTGGAGGTCGCGAGCGGCCTCGCCGAAGACGAGATCCGACGCGTCGGCGAAGCGGTGCGCATGTCGCGGTCGACGATCGTGTGCTGGGCGATGGGGCTGACCCAGCACAAGCATTCCGTCGCGACGCTGCGCGACGTCGTCAACGTCCTCCTCCTGCAGGGGAACATCGGCCGCCCCGGCGCCGGTGTGTGCCCCGTGCGCGGGCACTCCAATGTGCAGGGCGATCGCACCATGGGGATCTACGAGAAGCCCTCGGAAGATTTCCTTCGCGCGCTGGGCGAGGAGTTCTCGTTCTCCCCGCCCCGTGAGCACGGGTACGACACGGTCGAGGCCATCCGCGCCATGCGCGACGGGCGCGTGGACGTCTTCATGTGCATGGGTGGCAACTTCGTCTCCGCCACGCCGGACACCGGCGTCGTCGAGGAGGCGATGACCCGCGTGGGCTTGACGGTACAGGTGTCCACCAAGCTCAACCGGTCCCACGCGGTGACCGGCCGCCGAGCGCTCATCCTTCCCACGCTCGGCCGCACCGACGGCGACCGCCGCGGCGGTCGCGATCAGCGCGTCACGGTGGAGGACTCGATGGGCGCGGTGCACGCGTCGCGCGGCCGGCTCGCGCCCCCGTCGAAGGATCTTCTGAGCGAGGTGGCGATCCTCGCGAGGCTGTGCGCGGCGCTGTTCGAGGCAGATGGCGCCGGATCGAACGGGACTCCGCGTGCCGACTGGGGCGCCATGGAGTCCGACTATGCGCTGATCCGTGCGCATATCGCGAAGGTCGTCCCCGGTTTCGAGCAGTACGAGGAACGCATCCAGAAGGGTCGCAGCTTCTTCCTGCCGAACGGCCCGCGCGATGGTCGCCGGTTCGCGACGGTCGACGGGAAGGCGCGCTTCACCGCCAACTCGCTGGAGTACCCCCGCATCCCCCCGGGACGCCTCCTGCTGCAGACGCTCCGGTCCCACGATCAGTACAACACCACGATCTACGGCAAAGACGACCGCTATCGCGGCGTCTACGGCGGCCGACGCGTCGTTCTCATCCATCCCGAAGATGTCGCGGACATGGGCTTCGCCGTCGGAGACATGGTGGATCTCGTCTCCGAGTGGACGGCACCCGACGGCTCCGTGCGCGAGCGCCGCGCAGAGGCGTTCCGCATCGTGGCCTACCCCACGCCCCGGCGGAATGCCGCGGCCTACTATCCTGAGACGAATGTGCTGGTTCCCCTCGAGTCCGTCGCCGACGTGAGCAACACACCGACCTCGAAATCGGTGATCGTCCGCCTCGAGGCTCGGGATCGGGCGAGTTCACCGACACCGTCCTCATGACCGGCGACGACGGCCGTGCGCCCGTCCTGATCGTCGACAACCACGATTCCTACACCTTCAATCTCGTCCAGCTCGTCGACCGTCTGACGGAGATGCGACCCGACGTCGTCGCCATCGACGACTTCGATGTCGACGACGAGTCCGCGTACGCGGCCATCATCGTCTCCCCCGGCCCCGGGCACCCGTTGACGGAACCCCACTTCGGACGATGCCTGGCCCTCTTCCGACGGCGGGAGCGCGCGATCCTCGGCGTATGCCTCGGCCACCAGGGCCTCGTCGCAGCGCACGGCGGCAGCATCGAGCGGGTCGAACCGGCCCACGGCGTGCTCAGCCGCCTCGAACACGACGGCACGGGTGTCTTCCAGGGCGTTCACGACGACGTGCACGTCGTGCGCTACCACTCGCTCGCCTCCCGCGACGTGCCGGGCGTCCTGCGCGTGACGGCGCGCACGCCCGACGGCCTCGTCATGGCCGTCGAGCACCGGCATCTCCCCCACCTCGGTGTGCAGTTCCACCCGGAATCGATCCTCACCGAAGACGGCGCGAGGATGATCGCGAACTTCCTGACGCGAGCCGGCGTCTCGCTCGACGGCGCCGATGCCCCTGGCACGGCGCCGAACCCCCCCCGCACCCCCGATCGGGGAACGCTGGTGCTGTACCCCCGGTGGGTCGAGCCGGTCGACCTCGCACCCCTGATGCTTCGCGGACGACGGCGCGCCTTCTGGCTCGACAGCGCCGATCGCCGCGAATGGTCGGGGCGATACTCCGTCATGGGCTACCTGGACGACGACGACACCAGCGTGGTCGTCGGTGGACCCGAGCACGAGACGCCCGGCGCGCAAGCTGTCGCTCGACGCGACTTCCTCGGCCGCCTGCGCGAGCTCGGCGGGGAGAGTCCCGGCGGGGAGTCCGAGACTCCCGCGGTGGGATCCTGGGTCGGCGTCGCCGGCTACGACACCCAGGAGATCATCGAATCGACGCAGGTGGGTTCCCCGGCAGACGGCTTCTTCCTGCGCATCGATCGCGTCGTGGTCTTCGATCACTTCGAGCGCACGGTGCGCTACGGCGCGGGTTCGGTGGCACGATCAGACGGCGTGCGGGCGCTTCTGGATGCGGCCACGGAGGCCCGGCATCCCGGAACCGAACTCGGACCGATCGTCGCGGAGACGGACTCGCCGTGGGCTGCGTACGTGGAGGCGTTCGACCGTCTCGACGAAGCCCTGCGGGCGGGCGACACATACGAGGCCGTCCTCACCTTCCCGCTGCGCTACACGATCCCGGGAGACCCGCTCGATCACTACCTCGCGCTGCGCGCGCGCAGCCCCGCGCCCTATGCGGCGTACCTGCGGCACGACGAGCACGTCGTGCTGTCGGCATCCCCGGAGCGGATGCTGCGCGTGGGAGCCGACGGGCGTGCGGAGGTGCGCCCCATCAAGGGCACGCTCCCTCGAGACGCGGATCCCGAGCGCGACGCCCTGGCCCGGTGGCGCCTGGCCACGGATGAGAAGTTCCGCCGCGAGAACCTGATGATCACCGACCTCGTCCGCAACGACCTCGGCCGAGTGTGTCGAGGCGGCTCGGTCGCCGTCACCCAGCTCATGGGCGTGGAGTCGTACCGCGGCGTGCACCAGCTCGTCACGGTCGTCGAGGGCGACCTGGAAGAGCGAACGACACCGATCGATGCGCTTCGGGCGGTCTTTCCCGCCGGAAGCATGACCGGGGCGCCGAAGCGGCGCACGATGGAGCTGATCCGCGAGGTCGAGCGTGAGGACCGGCACCTCTACGCCGGCGCGCTCGGCTGGTTCGACGCCCGGCACGCCGATTTCTCGGTGATCATCCGCACCCTCTGGGGTTCAGACGGCCATTATCGGCTCGACGTCGGCGGGGGCATCATCATCGGCTCCACAGCGGAGGCGGAGTTCGCCGAAGCGCTGGACAAGGCGCGCTCGGTCGTCGACACCCCCCTTCGCTAAGCCCAGCCGTCCCCGAACGGGGTGTTGCGCCGACCATCTCCGTGACTGTTATCATGGAAACTCCCGATCGGGCATCTCTTCTTGTTCTCGCGACGCCCTCGACGCACCAGCGCAGGTGACGTTCTGTCCGCGGATTCATCGAATCCTGGGCCGTCGCACTTTTCGAAAGTTCTCTTGTCTTCTTCTTCCGCCGCGCTTGCGGCTCCTCTTTCCACACACGCACCCACACCCGTCCTCACCTGGGCGCAGGCCGACGACGATGTTCACGTCGCGACGCGCTCCGGCGAGTACGCCGGCTTCATCGCCTCGGCGTCCGGCGGCGAGTACGAAGCACAGAACGCCCGGGGCGACGACCTCGGGCGTTACCCCAGCGAGCCTCTCGCCCGCGCTGCCGTCGCCGCATCCGCTGCGCCCCCCACGCGACGACCCACGACCGCCCACCACACCCGTCGCGGTCTCACTCGGAGGCCGCACATCCTCGGCCGCTCACGCGGCCGGCACACGAGAAGGAAGAACACGATGGCCACTGGCACCGTGAAATGGTTCAACGCCGACAAGGGATACGGCTTCATCGCCCCCGACGATGGTTCCGCCGATCTGTTCGCGCACTACAGTGCGATCACCGGCAACGGGTTCAAGGAACTGCGAGAGGACCAGAAGGTCGAGTTCGACGCGGAGCGCGGGCCCAAGGGCATGCAGGCCGCGAACATCCGTCCCCTCTGACGGCACGCCATCCCGGGTGTCGTCGGCAGAGCCTGACCGGCACCTGGGAGTACCGCCGTATTCCGCCGCCCGGATACGACACCCCGTAGCGTTCCCCTCACCGTTCGGCGACCGCCGTTGGCTTCATCGGCCGACACGGTCGCGATCGAAACGCAGGTAGGGACATCTCCTCCACCGCTGCATCCCGTCTGAGACCCGTCAGGCAGACGTACGCCCGCACCGCCGACTTCCCCCGATCGCACGCGCGTACACCGACGGGTCGCAGGTCGTGCGCGAGAGCAGGCTCCTCGGTCGAACACGCTGGTTCTACGGCTTCGTCGGGATCGCGCTGGCGCTCGCACTCGGGGGCTGCATCACCGGATTCATCCTTCTCGGCGACAGCTGGTTCCAGCTGCTCACCGCCGGAGCACTCGGCATCCTCTTCACACAGGTCGCTTTCCTGGCTCACGAGGCCGCGCACCGTCAGATCCTCGTCACGGGCCCTTCCAACGCGGGTGGGAGATCGCCCTCCTCCTCACGCGATTCGCCCTCATCTGGACGCCGGTGTTCGTCTTCCTGCCGATCGGGATGGCCTTCGCCTTCCTCGGGGTGCAGCTGGCGGTCTTCGGTGTCTACATGGGCGCCTCGTTCGCACCGAATCACAAGGGCATGCCGGTGATCGACCCCGACGCCAAGCTGGACTTCTTCAGCAAGCAGGTGCGCACCTCCCGGAACGTCTCCGGCGGATGGTGGGCGACCTGGCTCATGGGCGGCCTGAACTATCAGGTCGAGCACCACCTGTTCCCCAACATGCCGCGACCGCACCTCGCACGGGCACGCCAGATCGTGCGCGAGCACTGTCGCACGCTCGACGTTCCCTACACCGAAACCACACTGTGGCGCTCGTACGCGATCGTCATCGCCTACCTCAACCGCGTCGGGCTCGCCGCCCGCGACCCGTTCGACTGTCCGGTCACCGCCACGTACCGCCGGGTGTAGCCGACGCACCGGGACGGGCTCAGTCGGCGTGCACCGGCTCACGCCGTCGGAGGCGGGAGACGGCCAGCACGATGCCGGCGATCACGAGACCGACGGCCAGCGCGAATACCGCTGACATCGCCGTATCGGCGATCCACACCACGACGACGCCGGCGCCCTCGATGAGATGGGTCGCCGCGTGCACGAGGTCGTACGGTCCGGTCCAGAACGTCTCACCCAGGTTCTCGATGAGCAGATGTCCGCCCACCCACAGCATCGCGACGGTGCCGATGATGCCGATCACACGGAAGACCGTCGGCATGGATGCGACCACGCGGGCGCCGGTGCGCCGGATTCCGGGACGCGAGCTCTTCATCAGGCGCAGGCCGACGTCGTCGATCTTGACCAGCAGCGCGACCGCGCCGTAGACGAGCGCCGTCATCCCGAGCCCGATCACGAGCAGGGCGGCAAGGGTCATCCAGATATCCAGACCCGGGTCGAGGCTGGTGAGGGCGATGAGCATGATCTCGGTGCTGAGGATGAGGTCGGTGCGCACCGCCCCGAAGACGAGCTTGCCCTCGTCTCGAGGGCCGTCCTCTGCCGGACCATGATGCAGGCCGAACCACTCCAGCACCTTCTCCGCACCCTCGAAGCACAGGAAACCCCCACCGAGGATCAACAGGTACGGAAGCACCCACGGAGCGAACGCGGTCAGCACGAGCGCGATCGGGATGATGATCACGAACTTGTTGACGAGGCTCCCGAGCGCGATCTTCCACACGACGGGCAGTTCGCGCGCCGGCGTGATTCCCTGCACGTACTGCGGCGTGACGGCGGCATCGTCGATGACCACCCCGGCCGTCTTCGCGCTCGCCTTCAGCGCCGCGCTCAGGATGTCGTCGACGACGGCCAGAAGTCCAACCGACATGTGCGCTCCCCCACCCGTTCCCGCACTCACGCTAGCAGCGCGAACTCTTTCACGACGCCTGACCGGTTCCGTGGCGTCAGCTGGAGGCGGTGGTCGTCCGCAGAGCCCACGCCCGCACCGAGATCATCGTCCTGATCCACAACGACCACGCCATCATCAGCGCCCGCAGCAGCGGCGAAATCCTCGCCAGCTCCACCATCGACCCCACCTCACTTCGCGTTCGTGTTCGGACCTCCGCCATGATCTCGGCAGCCTTTGCCTTGCTCACACTTACGCTCGCGTGGACGAAGACAGGGGAGCTTCCCGCGAGGAGGTTTTCCCCGTCGTTCCCTGACTCATCACATGCGACAACGAGTGGCTGTGTTGTTCCGCTAGTTGATACGTCCTCCGGCACTTGCTCATCGTGCCACTAGGGGTGCAGCTTTGTCGCAGTGTCCGGGGCGCGGTTCAGCGGAGGATGCCGCGCCGCCGGGCGGCTGACACCGCGGACGTGCGGGAGGTGACATCGAGTTTGGTGAAGATGTGGGCGAGGTGGGATTTCACGGTGGGTTCGCTGACGTAGAGGTCGGTGGCGATCTCGGCGTTGGAGCGGCCGTCGGCGACGCGTTCGAGGACTTCGATTTCGCGGGAGCTGAGGCTGATCTGTGGGGATCGCATGCGACCCAGCAGTCGGGAGGCGATGACGGGGGCGAGTGCGGATTCGCCGGCGGCGGCGGCGTGGACGGCGGTGACGAGTTCGTGTGGGGGCGCGTCTTTGAGCAGGTATCCGCTGGCGCCGGCTTCGACGGCGCCGAGGATGTCGGCGTCGGAGTCGTAGTTGGTAAGGACGAGCACGTAGGGGGCGGCATCGAGGGCGCGGATGTGGCGGGTGGCATCGGCACCGGTTTCGGCGCTGTTCCCGAACTGGAGGTCCATCAGGACAACGTCGGGGTTCTCGCGTTGTGCCGCGGCGATGGCTTCTTCGGGGGTCGCGGCTTCCGCGACAACGGTGAGGTCCGCTTCTTGATCGAACAGTGCGGTGAGGCCGGCGCGGACGATGGGGTGGTCATCGGCGATGACGAGGCGGATCATGCGGCTCTCACTGGGCTGAGAGTCACGGTGAGGGTCGTTCCGTGGCCGGGTGTGGAGTCCACCAGGAGGGTGCCGCCGAGCTGTTGCACGCGTTCGTGGGTGGCCTGCAGGCCGAAAGAGTCGGATTTGCCGTGGCGGGTTGCGGGCGAGCTGGGGTCGAATCCGATGCCGTCGTCGCTCACGGTGAAGACGAGCCCGTCCGGGGTCGTGGCGAGAGTGATGGTCGCTGTGGCGGCCTCTGCGTGTTGGAGCACGTTGGCGATCGCGCCTTGCGCGATGCGCAGCAGCGCCGTCTGCAGATGCATGGGCAGCTCGATCGTGTCGGACACTCGCACATGGACGGTGAGTCCTTGGTTGGACCACTGGCCCTTGGCGAGGCGTCGGAGGGCGCCGCCGAGGCCGTGGCTGTCGAGGTCGGGCGGTGTGAGCTCGCGGATGAATCGGCGTGCGTCGGCGAGGTTCGTGGCGGCGGTTTCCCGGGCAAGCCGGATGTGTTCGACGCCGGGCCGGTCGGGGTCTGCGCGTTCGGCCGCGTACAGAAGCATCTGGATACTGGAAAGTCCTTGGGCGAGGGTGTCGTGGATCTCTTTGGCGAGGCGGGCTCGTTCGGCGAGCACCCCGGATTCGTGTTCGATCGCCGCGAGTTGGCCACGGGTAGCGAGGAGTTCCTGCATCAGAGCTTCGCGTTCGGCAGCTTCCCTTGCCAACGCCTGATACCCCAACCCGATCAGCAGGGCGACCCCGGCTCCGACGATCGGGCCGACGACACCGCCGATGCTCCACCCTCCGTGTGCTCCCAACGCGGTGATCGCCACGGCCGTCGCGGCCACGATCGCCGCGGATCCCCACCCCGCACCGAGTAGGTGCAGGTAGAGGAAGAACAGCGGGAACACCAGGTACGCGGCCTCGGGGATCAGCCACATCAGCACGACCCATTCCAGGGTCAACGCGACCAGCCAGATCAGCCGCGCCGCGCGTCCCCGGGAGCGGCGGGCCAGATAGGCACCGGACCCGTAGGTGGCGAGCGTGAGCAGAGCGAGACCGATCACGGCCGCGCTGGCGTCCGCGGGGGCGAGGATCGCCCGTCCGATGATCAACGCGATGAGCGCAACGAAGAGCACATGCAGGCCCGTGCGCAGGCCCGCGAACACGGGTGTCAGCACGGAGTGAGGCATGCCCGAATTTTATGTCCCGGCCCTGGACCGCGAATCATCCGAAAGGTCCACTCCCCCGTCCTTCGTTTGATGCTCCGCAGCCGTGCCGAGGACCGATGCCTCACTCCCCTCCCCGGCGGGACAGTGGTGATGTCACAGATCAGCCGGTCACCGGAAAGGACCACACCATGTTCGTCGCCTTGCGCGATCTGCGTTTCGCCCGAGGGCGATTCCTTCTCATCGGTTCCGTCGTCGGGCTCATCACCGTGCTCGTGGGCTTCCTCAGCGGCCTCACCGGTGGGCTCGCAATCCAGAACATCTCCGCTGTTCTCGCGATCCCCGGCGATCGGGTCGTGTTCTCCGCGCCGTCTTCTGGCGAGCCCGGAGCGAGCTTCTCTGATTCGGTGATCACCGAGCAGCAGGCCACCGACTGGGCCTCCACGGCCGGGGTGACCGCGGCTCAGCCGATCGGGATCAGCCAAACCCGCGGTGAAGCCGGTGACACCCGCACCGCGATCGCCGTGTTCGGCGTCCAGCCCGGATTCAACGACACCGCCCCGACCGCTGACGGGAAGCTCGGCCTCTCCACACCCGCCGCTGACGCCCTCAATGTCACAGCAGGTGACACGGTCACCATCGCCGGCACGCCCTTCACCGTCGACACCATCGCCGGTGACGCCTGGTACAGCCACACCCCGGTCGTCGAGATGACCCTGACCGACTGGCAGGCATACTCCGCGGCCACCGGCAACCCCGACGCCTACGCAACCGTGCTTGCCGTCTCCGGGAGCCCGGACTGGGATGCTGCGGACACCGCCCACCAGACCGTGTCCGAGAGCGTTCTCGGGTCGCTCACCGCGCTAAGCGCGTTCCGCTCCGAAATCGGGTCGCTTCTTCTGATGGTGGCGATGCTGTTCGGCATCTCCGGGCTGGTCATCGGCGCGTTCTTCACCGTCTGGACCATGCAACGCAAGGGCGATATCGCGGTCCTGAAAGCACTTGGTGCCAGCACCCGCTCCCTCGTCCGAGACGCCCTTGGGCAAGCCCTCATCGTGCTCCTTCTCGGCATCGGTGTCGGGCTCGGGCTCGTCGCCCTCTTCGGAGCCGTCGCAGGCACCGCACTGCCGTTCCTGCTCAGCCCGATCACGACCCTCCTGCCCGGGGTGATCATGATCGCTCTCGGTCTCGCCGGGGCCGCGTTCGCCCTCCGATCCGTCACCTCCGCCGACCCCCTCACCGCCCTCGGGAGCAACCGATGATCCGCCTCGACAACATCCACCTCACCTTCCCCGACGGAGACGCCCGCGTCACCGCTGTCAACCACGTCACCCTCACCGCGCACCCCGGAACGGTCACCGGCATCACCGGGCCCAGCGGCTCCGGCAAATCCAGCCTCCTCGCCGTCGCCGCTACCCTCATCCGGCCCGACTCCGGCACCGTCCTGATCGACGACATCGACGCCACACGCCTCGACCCAAAAGCTGCGACCGAGCTGCGCCGCGACAAGATCGGCATCGTGTTCCAGCAGTCCAACCTCGTCCCCTCCCTCACCGCGATGGAACAGCTCGCCGTCATGAACGAGCTCGGCGCCCCACACTCCCGCCGCCACCGCGCGAAAGCAACCGCGCGAGCCGGTGAGCTCCTCGATGCGGTGGGCCTCGCCGACCAGCGCGACAAGCGGCCGCACCAGCTCTCCGGCGGGCAGCGGCAGCGCGTGAACATTGCCCGGGCCCTGATGAACGACCCCAGCGTGCTCCTCGTTGATGAGCCCACCAGCGCCCTCGACCAGGAGCGCGGAGCCAGCATCATTGAGCTGATTCTGCAACTCACCGACCAGCTGAACACGTCCACACTGCTCGTCACCCACGACCTCGTCCACCTCCCCCGCATGCACGGTGTCGTCCACCTCGTCGACGGGAAACTTGTCGACACGGCAGTCGGCGCCTAGCCGGTCCTGCACCGGATCAATCCGGCGCGCGATCGCCCGGCCCGTAGCGCGAATCCGGGACCGACGTACGTCGTTGATGCACAACGGCGTGCGCCGGTCCGCTTCCATTCGAGACGATTCCGGGTGACTAGCGCGGGGCGCATACCCCCACGGTGAGCCGTTCACCCCCCACGGACCACCTAGGCCGTGTTGATCAAGTCTGATTTGATCCAGATCAGCGTGGCGGCGAGGCTGATGGCGGCTCGGTGTCGGTCGTCCTCTACCCGGCATTCGCCGCGCTCCTCCTGCGGCGGGCCGGAGCACTCGGCGATGCCGGCGCCGTCTCACAGGTGGCGACCTGGGTGCTGTTCGCATACTTCGGCATCGGCGTGCTGCTGAACGCCATATCGAG